>WBZO01000086.1_pt1 | contig 242401 bp, 178 predicted proteins | sample 5204261 | NCBI WGS metagenome assembly WBZO01 (sample SAMN12412400, study PRJNA552823) | activated sludge metagenome | isolation source: activated sludge from anammox sidestream of wastewater treatment plant... | place: USA: North Carolina | collected 2017-09 | reverse complement strand
TGAGGCAGGAGCCGAACTCAGAGCCTACAGGGACGTATTCACGGCGTCCCCCAAACCTCTTCCCCCCTCCCTGAATCCGCCCACCACTTGAGCTCAATAGAACACCTCTTTAAGTAAGTAAGTGCCATTCCATGAATAATGCAAGCTAGTGTGGTGTCCCATAGATTTCTTTATTCACTGCGAGGATCGAGTAGCTGAGCCAGCAGCGTTTAAGGCACACGACCAAATGCAAGTTAGTTACGGGACACCACGCTAGCTCGTCGCGCGACGCGATTCGTGTTGCCAGTGTTCGCGCGCGGCTCGGGCGCCGGCCTTCGCCTTGGGGCGCTGGGCGGCGCCGCGCGTCCCGGCCATTTGTAATTCCGGCAGCTCCGGCTGCGGCGCCTCGAGCGCCAGCAGCCGTGCTTTCACCTCCAGTCCTCCGGCGAATCCAGTGAGCTTGCCGTTCGCACCGATGACTCGGTGACAGGGCGTGATGATGGAGATCGGATTTTTTCCGTTCGCCGCGCCGACGGCGCGCACCGCCGCGGGGCTCCCGATCTGTCCGGCGATATCGCGGTAAGAGCGCGTCTCACCGTAGGGGATGGTGAGCAGGGCCGACCAGACCCGCCGCTGGAACTGCGTGCCGGCGAAATCCAGTTTCAGCGTGAAGGTCTTGCGCTCACCGCTGAAGTACTCCTTCAGTTGGCGCTCGGCGTCGAGGAGGATGGGATGGTTGCGACTCTCTTCGATGTCACCGAGCGGAACGCGCCCGGGGTCGTCGTTTTCCCACAGGACGGCCGCCAGCCCGGCGTCGCTGGCGACGAGCCTCAGAGCGCCGACCGGCGTCCCGATCGTCTTGCCGAAATACCGTTTGCGTGCATGGGGTTTCATGCTGTTTCACCTTGGGCTTCGCGGGTTGTTCCGCGGGAGCCAGATTAGCGGAGGTCGCCCGTCGCGCTCGCCGTTTTCGGCCATCGGGCAGGGCAGGGGCTCGATGTCCGAAAACGGCTAGTCGGACGGTGCGGGCATACCTATATTAGGTACCATGGCTGCGGACCGGAAGACCCTCTATCGCGCGCTCAGCGCGCGCGATGCGCGCTTCGACGGCATCTTCTTCGTGGGTGTCACGTCGACGGGCATCTACTGCCGGCCGATCTGTCCGGTCAGGACGCCCAAGGCGGCGAACTGCGTGTTCTTCGATACGGCCCAGGAGGCGGAGCAGGCCCGGTTTCGTCCCTGCCTGCGCTGCAGGCCGGAGCTGGCGCCGGGCAGCGCGCCGGTCGACGACTCGCAGCGCATCGCGCATCTCATCGTCCAGCGTCTGCAGGATGGGACCATCAGCGACGACGCGGGCCTCGAAACCATTGCGGACCAGTTCGAGCTGAGCTCGCGCCAGATCCGCCGCATCGTGCAGAAAGAGCTGGGGGTGCCGCCCATCCAGCTGCTGCAGACGCGACGGCTCCTGCTGGCGAAGCAACTGCTCACCGAGACGCGGCTTTCCGTGACGGACGTGGCTTTCGCGAGCGGCTTCTCGAGCCTGCGGCGATTCAACGATGCTTTCAATTCGCGCTATGGAATGGCGCCCTCGCGCCTGCGCAAGCAGGCGGCCGGGAATGGAGCGGTCCGGGCCGATCTGGAAACCTCGACGCTGCAACTCTCCTATCGGCCGCCGTACGACTGGGATGGGATGCTGGCATTTCTATCCGCTCGCGCGCTCACCGGCGTCGAACGGGTGGCGGACAGCTCGTATGCCCGCACCGTGCGGCTCGGCGATCGCCAGGGTTGGATCAAGGTGGCGCCGGGCAGGAAGAACGCGCTGCTATTGGAATTCAGCCACACCCTGACCCCTGTGCTGCCGGCGCTGCTGAGCCGCGTGCGCGATTTGTTCGATCTGGACGCGCGGCCGGACGTCATCGCGCGGCACCTGAGCCGGGACAAACGTCTCGCGCCGCTGGTCAGGCGCACGCCCGGCATGCGGGTGCCCGGCGCGTTCAGCGGCTTCGAGCTTGGCTTGCGCGCGATCATCGGGCAGCAGGTGACGGTCAAGGCGGCGACGACTCTGGCCTGTCGTTTCGCCGCCGAGTTTGGCGAGAGCATCGTTACGCCGCATGCCGAGCTGAATCGATTGACGCCGACGCCTGCACGCGTCGCCAAAGCGAGCGTCGATGACATTGCGAAGCTCGGCATCGTAAGCGCGCGCTCGCGAAGCCTCATCGCCCTTGCGCAGGCGGAAATCTCGGGTGAAGTGTCGCTCGAGCGCGGCGTGCCGCACGATCCCGATGAAGCGATCCGGCAGCTGATCGAACTGCCGGGGGTCGGACGGTGGACTGCGCATTACATTGCGATGCGCGCCCTGCGTTGGCCGGATGCGTTTCCTCAGGACGATATTGCGGTCCGCAGGAATCTGGGTGGCGTTTCGTCGAGCGAAGCGGAAGCGATGTCGCACAGCTGGCGGCCGTGGCGCAGTTACGCGGTGCTTCATATTTGGAGGAATTCGGTGCAAGGGAGAGTGCAGGCTCGTTGAAGGGGCGAGGCGACGGCGCGGTTCGGGCGCCGAGAATGAAGTGCTTTAGTTTCAGCGGGTTATGTGCCGGCTCGAGCGATCGCGACGGGCGGCGAGGGCGTCCTGCCGGAGAGACGCGTTTGCGCTCTCGTGGTATCGTCGGCGCGGGTTCCGGGCAAAAACAAAAAAGACTGTCCAATGGTTCGCTCGACGATGCTTCGCTGGCTCGCAGGGATGGCTTTGTTGATCGGCGCATCCGCTCTGGCGCACGGCGCGGAAAAGCGCATCGCGCTGGTGATAGGCAACGGCGCGTACACTGTCTCGCCGCTGGACAATCCTCCCAATGACGCGAAGCTCCTGGCGGACACGCTCTCGACGCTGGGCTTTCAGGTGATCTCGCGCCGCGACGCCGACCAGGCGACGATGAAGCGCGCACTACAGGAGTTCGGCGCCAAGCTGGAGAAGGCAGGCGCGGACTCGGTCGGGCTGTTCTATTACGCGGGCCACGGCGTGCAGCTCAACGGCCGCAATTACCTGATTCCGACGAAGGCCAACATCGAGCGCGAAGGCGACGTCGAGATCGAGGCGGTCAGCGCCGACTGGGTGCTCGAGCAGATGCGCTATGCGCGCAACCGGCTGAACATCGTGATCCTCGATGCCTGCCGCAACAATCCTTTCACGCGCAGCATGCGCTCTGCGGACCGCGGCCTGGCCAAGATGGATGCGCCCGCCGGCACGCTCATCGCTTATTCGACTGCGCCGGGCGACGTCGCCGCGGACGGCACGGGCAGGAACAGCCCGTACACGCTTGCGCTCGCGCAGGCGATGCGCGAAGTGCACCAGCCCGTCGAGCAGGTTTTCAAACGTACGCGCGTCTCGGTGAGGAGCGCGACACAAGAGAAGCAGACGCCGTGGGAATCCTCTTCGCTCACCGGCGATTTCTACTTTGCCGCGGCGGGCGCGCCCGCCTCGCCGCCGCCTGTTGCCGCGCCTTCGATGCCGGCGCCACAACCGGCGCCGGCGGCAACCCGTCCGGCGCCTGCATCGGCAGGCGGCCCGGCAGCCACGGGCAGGGAAGAGGAGGTCGCGTTCTGGCAGGGCGTGCAGAACAGCACCAATCCCAATGACTTCAAGGACTACATGCGCCGCTACCCGAAAGGCGTGTTTACCTCGCTGGCGCGCGATCGGCTGGTCGCCCTGCAGCGTCAGGCGACCGAAACCGCGCGAAGCAACTCCGCGTCGACGGCAAAACGCGCGGCGTCCGACGTCTGTGAGCTGCCGGTCGGAAAATGGACGGTGCCGAATATTCCCGGCGTGGTGGACATCAAGGACGACGCCACGCTCGAATGGTGGAAGAACCAGGGCGACCGGCTGCCGGCCGTCAGCGGCTCATGGACCTGCCAGTCTGCGGGCAGCCGCCGCTTCGTGCTGACCTGGGGACACGGCGGCATCGACACGGTCACCTTGTCCTCCGACGGCCGCATGCTCAGCGGCAAGAATCAATTCGGTCTTCCCGTGACATATATGCGGCGCCGCTGACCGGGTTCGCGACGCGCGCAGTCGCCGGCTCAATGCGCGTCGAAGAACGACTTCACCGCGCTCAGGCAGAAAGGCGCGACCAGCGACACGTGGTACTGGTCCAGCATGCCGCTTTCGCCGTCACTCAAGCGCAGCACGTCCTTGGCCACGGCGAATGCGCGCTTCTGCGCTTCGTAGGGATCGCCGCTCGCGATGGCCGAGTCGATGTCCAGCACGGTGACCGTCGTCGTCGAGGACCAGTAGTTCTGCATCAGCTGCGTATTCAGGTAGAGCACGGTCGGATCGGAGCTGCCGGCACACAGGAGCATCGGCGCGGCGGGTGTCCAATTGCGTTGATCGTTGGTCTTCAACGCCTGGCGTAAAGCGTTCGCCGGACTTGCCGGAGGCAGGCCATCGCTCACCGCGGGAAAGCCGCCATCGGGATGATTCTGCGCGTCCTGCAGATACGCGAGCCGGAAGCCGTTGGTCAAAAGAGGGTCGGCGCCGAATCCTGCCGCGAATATGGACGCCAGATCCGCCGGAGTCGTCGCGGGCGTGAGCGAAGCGAACGAAGGATCGGGTGGCGTGCTGTCGAATAGCGCGTCCTGCGGCAGCTTGCCCTGGCTCTTCAACTCCCCCACGGGCGTCGTGCTCGGCAGCAGTGTGTCGATTCCTGTCGCGTACTTCGGCTCGAAAGCATCGGTGGCGTTGGTGTAGATGTTCCCGTACGCGCGCTGGTAGCTCGAAATCAGCAACGTCAGATTCACCGGCGCGCCCTGCGTCACCTGCCCGGAGAAGATCGCATCGCCGAATGCGGAAAGCGCGTAGGGCCCCGACATTGGACCGGAAGCCGTCACCGTCTCATTCGCGGCCTGCAGCGCGCGATGGGTCGCCATCGCGACATAGCCGCCCTGAGAATAGCCGGTGATGAACAACTTGCCGCCGGCCGTCGTGTTCGGCGCGCTCGAAGTGGGCAGGGCGCTGCGCGCGGCGGTCAGCGCGTCGATCATGTCCTTGGATTGCTGATCGCCGTTGAGGTACGGATGGTAGGGCAGCGTCGAAGTGTCGTAGCCGAGATAGTTGGGTGCGACGACGATGTAGCCGTCTGCGGCGAATACCGCGGCTACCGCCAGTCCCTCGCCGTTGTCGGGATCCTGAACATTCGCAAGGTTGAAGGCTTTGTCGGTCGCAGTGCCGTGCGCGTAGAGCAGGATGGGGCGTTGGCCCTGGCAGGAGGAACCGGATCCCGTCGGTACCATGAGTGCGCCCGAGGCGGGTGTGATGTTGCCCGCCGGATCGACCGTCTGGTACTTCAATTGATGGATATCGACGGAACACTGCGGTGTAAGAATTTCAGCCGCCAGCGCTTCGGTGAGCTCATTGGTATCCAGCAGCGCGACGAGCTGTTCGGGCGTGACCGTGGCGCGTTTGGCGGGTGCGCCGTCGATGAGATCGCCGCGCTTGGGCGTTGAAGGCTCAGCCGTTTCTTCAGCGTCATCGTCCTTGCCGCCATTGCAGGCGCTCAACAGGAGTACGACGAAGGGAAGCACCAGGATCGAGCGGGGGCTGCGCATTCGAGGACTCCATTGGAGTAGCCGATCCAGACGCAGCAATATCCATGCCCGTGAGCGATTACGCAACGGCTCGCATTGCGCCGCCTCGGGCTCGACTCGCATTCAGGCCGGGCGGCGCAGAATCACATTGGCCATCGTCGGCGTAAGAACATAAGTTTTGCCTTTCTGGTTGCGCGCCTGGTAATCGGCCTCGAACGCCGCAAGCTCCTCGCGCGTCATCAGGCCCTGGTTCACCAGGCCGGGCAGATAGCTGCGCAGAAATCCCATCACCCAGCGCCATTCCAGCGAACCCACTTTACCGAGTCGCGATACCGGCTCGAAGTGTTCGAGGTCCAGGCCGTGGCGGGCGGCGAGCGTCGGGAAATGCTCGGCAATGTTGATGGTGGCGTTGCCGGCGGTCCAGCTGCGCATGCAGGCATCGACGCCGGCGCGGAAGGGCGCACTCACTGGCAGCAGCTTCATCGCGTCCCAGTCCAGATATTCCTGGAATACGAGCACCCCTCCCGGTCTCACCATCCGCGCGAGACGCTCGATGATGACGCCGGCATCGGGCACCCAGCACAGCAGCCAGCGCGCATAGGCGGCGTCCAGCGAGCCCGGCGGCAGGTCGAGCTGCTCGGCATCGCCGAGCACCGTCTCCACGTTTCGAATGCCCTGCTGCCGGCAAAGCTCCTGCACGTGTGCGATGAATCGCTCGCTGCGGTCGCACGCCACCACGCGCCCTTTCCAGCCGACGCAGCGGGCAAGCTCGAGCGTGGTGAAGCCGGGGCCGCAGCCGAGGTCTACGACGCTGTGCCCCTCACCGATTCCTGCACGATGAAAGAGCTGATAGGCGTGCTCTACCCACGCCGCGTGCTGCACCTGCAGCCGATCGATTTCGCTCGAGTGCGTTCCTAGAAGGTACTCGTCTTTTTCCATCGTAGTCTCCATGACCTGCGGACCGCCCTGGATGCGGAGTACTGCCGTGGTGCAGCGCAGATTCTCTCATACGGCCTGCGGCGGCGTGCCCGCCATTTTCGGCCGTCGCAGCGCCCGCAATGGACTTTTGGGGACCAAACTGGCGCCTCACCCCGTCTTGGACTAATAGAGTACCGATCTATTATGAAGACGCCCGACTGGTCGACTCAGATCGGCGCATGGGCCGACACCTGGCACGAGGACCTGGTCAAGTTCCTCGCCAGGCGCACCTCGACGCCGGCCGACGCCGAAGACCTCGCGCAGGAAGTCTATCTGCGCCTGCTGCGAGTGGATCGGCAAGTCCTCGTCCGCCAGCCCCGCAGCTATCTGCTGCGGATCGCCGCCAATCTGCTGCACGAATGGCGGCTCAAGGCCCGCCAGACGCACCCGCACGATGCGGCGGAACTGGAGCGGCTCGAAGCGAGCGACAGCCCGGAGCAGACCGCGATCGCCCATCGCCGCGGCATCCGCTTGACCGAGGAGCTGCTGCATCTGGCCCCGCCCGTGCGCGCCGCGCTCGTGCTGCAGGTCCGCGATGGCCTGAGCTACGAGGAAATCGCCGCCCGCATGAACGTCAGCCAGCGGATGATCAAGCGTTATCTTTTGACTGCATATGCCTGGCTGCGCGCGCGCGTGCCGCCGGATCTGTAAGCACCGCCCATGAGCCGCCCGAAGGAAGACAATCCGACGCAGGCGCCGAGCGCCGAAGCCGCACGATGGTTCATCGAATTGCAGGCGGCGGACCTCACGCGCGAAAGCCAGGAGGCCTTCACCGACTGGCTGCGCCGCTCGCCCGTCAATGTCGAAGAATTTCTGCGCTACACGGCCTTGCATGGCGAGCTTGCGCGTTTAGATGAGCTGAAGCAGATCGATGTATCGAGCCTCCTGCGGGACGCGGGCGACCTGCAGAACGTCGTGGACTTCGATTCGACCGGCGCCGCTGCCTTTGCCGGTACGAAATCGCGCAGTTCCGCGCAAGTGCACGGTGGGGACGCGACGCAGCGATCCGTGGGCGTGCCAGACGGGCGGCCCCGGCGCAAGTACGCAATAGCGGCTGCACTCGCCGCCATTGCAGCCGGTACTGCACTTTTGTTCGCCGCGCAGGGTTTCTTCGGCGCCGAACGCTATCGCACCTCGACAGGCGAGCAGCGCTCCCTGCTTCTCGCGGACGGCTCTCACGTGCAGCTCAATGTTCGCTCGAGCCTGACGGCGCGGGTCAGCCGGACCGGGCGCGACATCCGCCTCGATGACGGGGAAGCGCTGTTTCGAGTCGCCAGGGATGCAACGCGCCCATTCCGCGTGCACACCCCGCAGGCGTCGATCGAAGCGACCGGCACTCAATTCAACGTGCACGTCAGGGACAACCATACGGTCGTAGCTCTGCTCGAGGGCAAGGTCCTCGTAAGGTCCGCGGCCGCAAGCGCGGCGGTGGCGCTCGATCCGGGCGAGGAGCTTACCGTGGCGCACGGCATGGGTGCGCTGCCGGCGCCGAAAGCGATGGACCCGAGAACGGTCATCGCGTGGACCGAACGCCGGCTGGTGTTCGAGGATGCGCCGTTGTCCGACGTCGTGGCCGAATTCAACCGCTACAGCCGCCAGCCGCTCGCGATCGAAGATCCGGCGCTGCGCGACATGCGCATCACCGCCAGCTTCGATTCCGGCAGCACGCAGACGTTCGCGGACTCCCTCGCCGCCGCCGGGAACCTGCGCGTCAGTCATCGAGCAGACGGCTCCTGGCTCATCGAGCGTCAAAAGAAGTAGGGGACCGGATGGCCGGCTCGCCCTGTCATGGGAAGTGAGGAGTCGAGCGACTCCCGATCGCAACCTCACTAACGACGGTGACAGACATGAACATCCGCGCGGCGGCAACTGGAATCAAACGGGTATTCGCTCACGCGATGCGAAACAGGGCGTTGGAAGCGGCGGCTCTGGCCGCACTTTGCCTGGCGTGCGCAGCGGCGCAGGCCGCGGACGACGTCCGTCACGATATCCGGATCGAAGCGCAGCCGATCGGCGCGGCGCTCAAAGCTCTGGCGGATCAAACGGGGCTGCAGGTGCTGGTGCTCTCGCAGGATGCCGGCGACAAGCGCTCGCCCGCCGTGCAAGGGAAACTCACGAATGAGGAAGCGCTGGCCATCATCCTGCGCAACAGCGGACTGACTTATCAGAGGATCGATGACAAGACCGTCGCCATCCGCTCGTCGGCTTCCCTTTCCGGATCGGTCGCGACGGGGCAGGACGGCAGACATACGATGGAAGGAAGCCTCATCCAGCTGGCGCGTCAGGATCAGTCCGCTTCGCCGGCGGGCACCGAGCCGCAGGCCGCGACTCGGCAGAATGCCCCCGGCGAGTTGGACAAACTAAAACTCGACGAGATCACCGTGACCGCCACCAAGCGCGAGGAGCGCGTGATGGATGTCCCGCTCAGCATCGCGGTCGTGTCCGCGGACGACATCGACCGGCGCGGACTGGTCAACGCCGAGGACTATCTGCGCGGCATTCCCGGCGTCAACCAGGCGGCCGAGCACTGGGGCCAGTCCATCGTCATCCGCGGCATCGAATCTTCCCCATCGTTCCAAAACGCCGCCTCGGGCGCCACGGTGGCGACGTATTTCGGCGAGACCTCGACGACCAATTCTGCCGGGTTGGGCGGCGGCACCAACATCGACATCAAGCTCGTGGACATCGAGCGCGTGGAAGTGCTGCGCGGCCCGCAGGGCACAGCGTTCGGCAATGCTTCGCTGGGCGGTGCGGTGCGCACCATTCCCGTTGCGCCGAAGCTCGATCGTTTCGAAGGCAAGGTCGGGGCCTCTTACTCGGTCACTGCGGGAACCGGCAGCGACAACACTATGATCCAGGCGATCGGCAACGTGCCGCTGATCAGCAACAAGCTGGCGATCCGGGCGAGCGCCTATCAGTTCAACGATAGCGGCTACTATCGCAACCGCGCCGGCTCCGATGCGGCTTTTCAGGCGCTGGCGGCGATTCCGTACGGCGCGGAAGCTTTCGCGCGCAACGAAGACGACGTGGGGGCCACGAAAGCGACCGGTGGGCGCATCTCCGCCCTGTTCCAGGCGACGGATGATCTCAAATTCACGCTTACCTACCTGACACAAAAGTCGGAGGTCGACGGGTTCGCGATAGCAAATTCAGGCACTTTCGATCAGAGCGTGCTGGGCGCCGCCCCGGAGCACGTCCTTCGCGGCCAGCGGGCCGGCTTGTTCGACTCCGACATCGATATCGCCAATGCCACGGCGGAATACGACCTCGGTTGGGGGAATCTGCTCGCGACCTATTCGTACCTCGATAGCGGCGCGACGTTCGTGTATCCCATCACCATCAATGGACCGTCCCTGCCGTGGCCGCTGTCCGGGCTCGGCCAGGGCGCGCACCGTGAGAACAGCGGCGAGGTCCGCCTGGTGACGCGGCTCGAGGGCGCGTGGAATTTCATCGCCGGTGTCCACGTCGAGGACCTCGATGACCGGTACCCGTTCCAATATCTTTGGCATGGGAGCGATGCGTCGAATTTCCTGGGGCCGGACCGGCTCGTGGGCGTTTCACTGGACGTTCGCAACCTGAAGCAAAAGGCCGCTTTCGGCGAGGTGTCCTGGCGATTCCTGCCGCGCTTCACGCTCACGGGCGGCGTACGCGCTTACCAGTACGACCGCACCGTCAATGTCACCACAGGCGGCACTTTGTTTGGCGTAGGCACCTCGAACCTGGATGCCGATGCCTCGGGGAGCAGCTTCCGCGGCAATCTCAGTTACAAGATCGGCGAGGACGCGCTGGCTTACGCGAGCTGGTCGCAGGGCTTTCGCCTCGGCAAGCCGCAGGCCGGATTGCTGCCCGGTGTATGTGATACGAACAATGATGGCATCGTCGACGGCACCGGCAATCTCACGATCGAACAGACGAAACGGCTCGAGTCGGACGAGGTCGACAACTACGAGATTGGCGGCAAGTTGACCGCGCTGGACCGGCGCTTGATGGTCACCGCCGACGTCTACCGGATCGATTGGACTGGTTTGCCGGTGCTGACATACGCGCCGCTGCCGCCGGCGGGCTGCGGCCAGAACTACAACGCCAATGCCGGCGCCGCGCGTTCGGAAGGGGTGGAGCTGCAAGTCAACTACTACCTCACGCGCGCGCTGCGCGTCGACGCCGGCGGCTCCTGGATGCGTGCCCGTCTCTCGAAAGACGCGCCCGCGCTGAATGCGCCCGAGGGATCGAGGCTCCCCGGCGCGCCCCGCGTGAACGCCAACTTCGCCATGCAGTACGAGTTCCAGATCGCCGGCCACGAAGCCTTCGTGCGCGCCGACTCGATCTACATCGGCAAGTTCTTCGGCAACCTGCAGGAATCCGTGGACACCGAATCGGGCGGCTACGTCAAGGTGGACGCCACCGCGCGCGTGCAGATCCGCAAGCTCAACGTGGATTTGTTCGTGCGCAACCTGACCAACATGGACGAGTTCACCTTCCGCAGCGTGCTCGGCGGAGGCCCGTTCTACGGATACCGTCCGCGCCCGCGCACGATCGGGCTGCAGCTCGGCTATCAGTTCGATTGATCGCGATGCGCGCAGCTTGCTCTGACTTGCGAAGGCAAGGACGGGATGTTTCGTTTCAGCGATAACGCAAACGAATACGAGCGGGGGGCTGCGCGGTGCATAAATTATGAATCTGAATTGACGTTTATGGAAATTCAGATTCATAATCGGCCATATGCAGACCGGCCGCCAGCTACGCGAAGTCTTTCATTTCTGCTTTCTCGAGCGCCTGCTCAAGATTGCGGATGCCCATCTCTTCGTACTCAAGGGCGGGGTGAATCTGCGATTTTTCTTCCGCAGTCCCCGCTATTCGGAAGATATGGACCTGGACGTGCTGGCGGGCGGCGTGGCCACGCTCAAGAAGAACGGCTACAAGGTTTTGAATGACGCCGCGTTTCGCCGTGCTTTGCGCACCTACGGCATCGCCGATATCCACGTCAACGATCCCGACAAAGCCAAGCATACGCAAACGACTCAGCGATTCCGCGTGCAGCTGGTGACCGTGGGAGGAGAGCGACTGCCGAGCAAGGTTGAATTCTCGCGCCGGGGCGCCTCTGGTATGTCAGACGACGCACCGGCCGATGGCAAGGTCATGGAGCAGATCGACAGTGAGATCGCCCGCCAGTACAACCGTCTGAGTTTCCGGTGTCAGCACTACAACGGCGAGGCCGCGGTGGTGCAGAAAGTATTGGCGCTGGCAGGTCGGGCGGTCACGCAGGCGCGCGACGTGTTCGATCTGGACATCCTGCAGCGTGGCGGGCATACGCAAGACGTTCCCATCCGCCGCAAAGCCGGTCCGCAGAAGTGCGCCGCGGCGCTCGCAAATCTGGCATCGCTTGCCTTTGATGACTTCTCCGGCCAGGTACTGGAGTTCCTCGATGAGGAGCAGCGGCGCGAATATGGCACCCGCGCGGCTTGGGAAGCGATGGTCTTGCACGTCCGGGAAATGCTGGGCGGCCAATGAAGCTCGACTGGTTCAACTCGCCGGATCTGGCCGTATTCACGACGCGCGACTTCGCGCGGTTGGCAGGTGTTTCGGTCAGCGCGGCCTCAAGGCAACTGACACGGCTGCGGCATGACAATCGCGCGCTTTTGCGGCTCACGCGCGGCATATGGGCCAACGCTTCCCATCCGCATTTCAGCGCGCCGGCTTGTGTGCCCGTGCTGCTCGGCAGCGAGCAGGGCTACGTTTCGTTCTTGACCGCGCTGCACATGCATGGCGCGATTTCACAAATACCGGCGACTATTCAGGTGGCAACTACGGGCCACGCCCGCAAGCTTCGCACCGCCATCGCAACGTTCGAATTCCTGCAATTGAAGCCCGAGATGCTGGGCCGCGGCGTGGAATGGAGCGATTCCCCACGCCCGTTCCGCATCGCTACGGTGGAGAAGGCGCTGCTCGATACTTTCTACATTTCCACCCGCAAGAATCGCCGCTTCGCCAAGCTGCCGGAGATGCAGCTGCAGGATGCGAATTTCGACGTGCGGCGCTACCGGAAGCTGGTCGCGGAACATCAGTTTCCGCCGCAGGTCGCCGCCGCGATGGAAGGCAAGCTCAATGAAACGATGCAGCCGACGGCTGCCGGGCGGCGTTCCTGGAGGACTCGCAAGCGCGGGGCTGGTGGGTGAAAGCATTGCGCTCAGCGCACCGCTCGGAGTTCATCTCGCATAGAAGATGAAAGCGGGGTCTAGCGCCGGCGGATCACGATTTCCTTCGCAGTCTCCGCGACTTCCAGCTCCGGATCCTCCTTCAGGAAGTCGATCAGCGGGTCCGGGTCGTCGGCGTCGAACACACCGCTGACGACCCGGTTCTCGATGGCCTCGCCCTCTAGCCGGATGGGGTGGCGCGTTTCGTAGCGGTTGAACTCGCGCGCGACATCGCTCAGACGATCGGACTGGAATACCAAACGACGCGCGCGCCAGGCGACGGCGCGCTGCACATTGGGCCTGGCGGTCCTGACGACCTGGCCAGCGGTTACGTTGGCCTCGTCACCGGCATCGAGCTTGAGCGCCTGCTCACCCTGCGCCTTTTCAGAGGTGACGCGCACCGCCCCGTCCACCACGGAAACGCGCGTGCCGTCATCGCGGCGGTACACGTTGAACTGCGTACCGAGCGCCTGGATCGTCGCGCCCGCGGCGATGACCTGGAACGGGCGGCTCACGTCGCGCTCGACCACGAACAAAGCTTCGCCTTCCAGCAGCATCACTTTGCGGGCGCGGTCGTCAAAGCTCACTTTGGCCTTGGAGTGGGTATTGAGATAGAGCACGGAGCCGTCAGGCAGCTTGACTGCCATCTGATCGCCCGTGGCCGTCGTATAAGTGTGGTTGCCGCTCGAAGTCGAGAACCAATAGAAGGCTCCGGCGGCTGCGACAAATACCGCCGCTGCAGCCCGCCCACCCCGGCGTAATCGCCGCGGCTCAACTCGTGATACCGGTGTTGGCGCTGCTTGCGCTGCCGCCGCGGGCACCGCTCCAGCGCCATGTTCGCCGATCGGCACGACAGCGTCCGCATCCCCGGAGACTTCCAGCCGATCCAGGTCGATGCGCCGCTGCGGATCGACCGGCTGCAGATGCTGCCACGTCGCGGTGGCGAACAAAAATTCCTCCACGTGCTGCGGCGACTGGCGGCTCCATGCGGTGAATTGCGCCTGGCATTCCGGCGAGTTGTCCTTTTCCAGGCGCAGCAGCCACTGCGCGGCCTCTTCGGAGATCTTGAACCGGTCTCTGTTGATGGGTTTCATGATGAAGTCGTCGTCGCAGCCGTGTTCCACTGCGAATTGCGCGCGAAGGCGATGGCCTTCGCCAGGTACGCCTCCACGGTCCGTTTGCTGAGGTTCAAAGTCTTCGCGATGTCCTCGGTCGAGAGCCCGTCGCGCCGGTGCATGATGAGCACTTTGCGATACGCGGCCGGAATACTTGCGAGCAGCAGATGCACCTGTTCGGCCGCGGCAAGCCGGTCGCTCGGATCGACGACGGCCGGGTCGGGCGTCTTCTCGCCCAGCGCATACAGCATCTCCGAGTCATAAGTCACACGGTTGCGGCTCTGACGCAGGCGGAACTCATACACGAGATTCACCGCGATCCGGTACAGGTAATCGCTCGGCCGGTTGATCTTGTGCGTGCTGTCGAGCTGGCAGAAGCGCAGGTACGCCTCCTGGGCGAGGTCCTGCGCATCTTGTGAATTCTGCAAACGCCGCACGAGGAAGCGGTGCAGCGCCGGCCGATACTGCGCCAGCTCCGCACCGGTCGCCGGCGCAGATTCGATTGAGTCCTCATCTTCGCTCTGCAAAGCCACGATAAGCTGTCCCGCCGGCCACCCATGGGCGCGGCATACATCCTAATAGAGTGTTTTGCGGGGGCAGACTACTACTAAAAATAGTGTCGTAGTTTTAGAGTCCGGAACATTCTCTGGAAGACAACGGCATCTGTCGTGTCCGGCCCCGCGCGGCGGCCGGCCGGCGGTGCTCCAAGTGTCTGACCGGAGGACAAAAATGAACCGTCTCGCTCGTCACGTGCTGGCCTGGTCGCTGCTCATGGGAACGGTGGGTGCCGTAGCGCAAACGGCCAGCACGCAGGCCGCCGCCCGGCGCGTCGACTTCAACATTGCGGCGCAGCCCATGGGCAGGGCGCTGAACGAGTTCGCCACCCAGGCGGACATGAGGATCGTGTTCTATCCGGAAGTGGTGGCCGGGCTGACCGCCGCGAAGCTCGTCGGCAGCTATTCGCCGCAGGAGGCGCTGCGGATCCTGCTGGCGGACTCGGACCTGCGCTACAAGTTCACCGATGCGCGCACCGTGCGGATCGCCACGCCGGCCAACCTGGAGCACGCCGACTCGATCAGCGATGAAGGCGCCCAGCCGACGCAGATGATGCTGCTCGCGCATGCCGACTCGAGCGCAGCCGACGCCGCTCAGGCGCAGTCCACTTCCGAGGACAAACAAAATTCCGCGCGCGCGCCCGAGGGCGTGCAGGAAGGCAGGCTCGAGGAAATCATCGTTACGGCGCAGAAGCGCAGCGAGCGCCTGCAGGACGTGCCCGTGCCGGTGACCGCGATCGTCGCGGGCTCGCTCACCGAGAGCAATCAGCTGCGCATCCAGGACTACTACACCAAAGTTCCCGGGTTGAACCTGACTGTGGGCGATGAGTTCGGCCTGCCGCAGCTGGCCATTCGCGGCATCACGACGGGTGGTTTCACCAGCCCGACGGTGGGCATCGTCGTCGATGACGTGCCGTACGGCAGTCCCGCGACGCCGTGGGGCTTCCAGGCACCGGACATCGATCCCGCCGATCTGGCTCGCGTGGAGGTGCTGCGAGGACCGCAGGGCACGCTGTATGGCGCGAGCAGCCTGGGCGGTTTGCTGAAGTTCGTGACGGTCGAGCCGTCCACCGATCGCGTCAAAGGCAGCCTCCAGGCCGGACTCAACGGCGTTCATGACAGCAACGACGCGGGCTTCGGCGTGCGCGGTTCGGTGAACGTCCCGCTCGGCGATACCTTTGCCGTGCGCGTGAGCGGATTCACGCGGCGGGATCCGGGTTACATGGACAACGTCCGCGATGGCGAGAAGGACGTCAATTGGGGCGACGCCTACGGCGGCCGGTTCTCGGCGCTGTGGCGGCCGTCGGACACCTTCTCGATGAAGCTCGATGCTTTGATCCAGCGCAGCGTCGTGCACGGGTCGCCGAGCGTCGAGCTGGGTCTGGGCCTGGGCGACCTCGAGCATGACGAAGTGCCGGGCACCGGCTGGCGCCACAACAAGCTCGAGACCTACAGCGCGACCATCAAAGCCAGGCTCGGCGGCGTCGACCTCACGTCCATCACCGGGTACGGCATCAACACGATGGGCGATGTCTATGACTTCAGCTCGCGTTACGGCCAGAACATCACCCTGCCGCTGGCCGGCGTCACCGGCACGGCGCTCACGGCGGATTTTCAGGCGGCCAACTTCACTCAGGAAATCCGCTTCGCGGGCACGATGGGACCGCGCTTCGAATGGCTGGCCGGCCTCTTCTACAGTCACGAGGATTCGGACGACTTCAAACAAACCGTGCTGGCCGAGCAGCCGGCCACGGGCGCCTTCGTGGCCGACCTCGGCTCCTTCCTCGGCGAGGGGAGCGACCGGCTCTATCGCAAATTCGAGGAATACGCGGCGTTCGCGAACCTGACCGTCCACTTCACGGAACGGTTCGACGTTCAGTTCGGCGCGCGTCAGAGCCGCAACGAGCAGGAGGCGCCGAGCGTCACCGTGACCGGACAGATCGCCTCGCTGTTCTACGGAACGTCACCCTCCATCCGGCCGGCCGCATCCTCGAAGGATGATTCGCTCACCTACCTCGTGGCGCCGCGGTTCAAAGTGTCGCCCGATCTGATGGTCTACGCACGCTTCGCATCCGGTTACCGGCCCGGGGGATCGAATCCGCCGCTCCCGGGCATCAATCCTCAGTTCGATCCGGACACCACGCAGAATTACGAGCTGGGTCTCAAGGGCGACTTCCTGAATCACCTGCTGTCCTTCGATGCCTCGGTGTTCTACATCGATTGGACGGACATTCCGATCGAGCTGCGCCAGCCCCTGACGAACCTGCTCTATCGCGCCAATGCCGGTCAGGCCAAGAGCCAGGGCGTGGAGCTGGCGATGGAGTCGCGCCCGCTCACGGGCATGACGATCGCCGGCTGGGTGGCCTGGAACGAGGCCGAGATTACCGATGTTCCCGCCACCCGCACGGCCTTCATGGACCCGGGCGACCGGCTGCCGTTGAGCAGCCGCTTCTCAGGCAATCTGTCGCTCGACCAGGAGTTTCCCCTCACCGCGACGATGACGGGCTTTGCCGGCGCCTCGGTCAGCTACGTGGGCGATCGCGAGAGCGTCTTCCTGACGACGCCGGGGCGGCAGAACTTCCCGGCCTACACGAAGGCGGACCTGCGCGCCGGAGTGAGGTTCCAGGACTGGACCGTGAATCTGTTCATGAACAATGTGACCGACAAGCGTGGCCTGCTCGCGGGCGGTCCCGGGACGCTGAATACGGCAGCCTATTATCTGATCCAGCCGCGTTCTTACGGCCTGTCGGTGTCGCGGACCTTTTGATCGCGAGGCGGACCTTGGCCACGGATGGCTTTGACCGCACCGCTCCGGTCATGCACTATCGCCCGCCACACTCACAGCGGGCGGTGCACGTTTGAACGACACACTTGCGGCAACGGTCCCGGCCACGGCCGACGAGGACGAGCGGGTTTTCGCCAAAGTCTCGCGGCGGCTGATTCCGCTGCTGATGTTCGCGTACATCATCGCCTACCTGGATCGCGTCAACGTCGGCTTCGCGAAGCTGCAGATGCTCCAGGACCTGCAGTTCAGCGAGACCATCTACGGACTCGGCGCGGGCATCTTCTTCATCGGTTACTTCGTGTTCGGCGTGCCGAGCAACTTCATCCTGCACAGGATCGGCGCCCGCATCTGGATTGCGGCGCTCATGATCGCGTGGGGCCTGGTATCCGCCGCGATGATTTTCGTGACGACGCCGGCCGAGTTCTATGTCATCCGGTTCGTGCTCGGAGTCGCCGAGGCGGGATTTTTTCCCGGCGTCATCTTTTATCTGACGCAGTGGTACCCGGCGCCGCGCCGCGCGCAGGTGACGGCGGTTTTCATGACGGGCATCGCGATCTGCGGCGCGCTCGGGAGCGTCCTCTCGGGCGCGATCATGGAGGCGTTCCACGAATATCACGGGCTGGCGGGCTGGCAATGGTTGTTCCTCATCGAGGCGCTGCCCGCGGTGCTCATCGGCCTCTACATTCTCGTGCGTCTGAGCGACGGCGTGGCCCAGGCCACGTGGCTGAGCGCCGGGGAGAAATCTTTGTTGACCGCGCGCCTCGCGGCCGACGTGCGCACAAAGCAGGCCGGTACTTTTACCGACGCCTTTCGCGACCGGCGCGTGTGGCTCGCCTGCGTCATCTATTTCTGCGCGCTGACCGGCCTTTACGGCATCAGCTTCTGGCTGCCGACCATCGTGGCGGACATGGGCATCAAGAGTCCGCTGAAGATCGGCGCGCTTGCGGGCATACCGTACGCGGTGGCCGCCGTCGTCATGGTGCTGGTGGGCCGGAGCGCAGATCGCAAGCGCGAGCATCGCTGGCACGTGGCAGTGCCTGCCGCGCTCGGCGCGTTCGGGCTGGCGGCCAGCGCGCTGTTCGCCGGCAATACTTTGGCTGCCATGGTCGCACTCACGATTGCGACGGCGGGGGTGCTGACGGTGCCGCCGCTGTTCTGGAACCTGCCGACGGCTTATCTGCAGGGCGCCGCGGCCGCTTCCGGGATCGCGTTCATCAACTCGTTCGGCTGTCTGGCCGGGTTCATCAGTCCATATTTCGTCGGCTGGGTGAAGGACGCCACCGGCTCGACCGACGCGGGCATGTACCTGATCGCCGCGTTCGTCTTCCTCGGCGCCATCCTGGTCATCGCCGGGGTGCCACGGCCATTGCGCGATTCTCGTCCAGCTCCACGATGAGGTCCGCGCGCGGCGGCATCTCGACGAGGATGTGCCGTGTCAGCCGCTCGTAGTGGCTGATGAATCTCAAGAGCGCGGCGTCGTCCATGGTGCGCGCGCCGTCCGCGCCTTCCGAGCGCAGCTTCTCCCGCAGCTTCACTTCCTGCTCGCGCCGCCAGCGAAACACCCTCTCGAAGCTCGGCGCCTTCAGCAGCACCAGAAAGTCGATCTGTCCGAACAGCTGCTGATAGATTCCGGCGAGCGCCGTGTTGGCGTAGCGCCGCCAGGTTCCATCGCGGTCTTCATCGCGTTCGAGCGCGTTGATCGGAGTCACGAGCGCTTGCGCGGTCTGCGGTTTCGCGCCGACGCACCAGCCTTCGAGAATCATCGCCTGCACGGGCGTCTCGACCCGCGGCCATTGATCGCGCGGGCGCAGGTCGTCCTGCGACTTGTCGAACGATGGCAGGGCAACGGTGCCGTGCCGGGTCAATGCGGCGAACACGTCCAAACCGAGCGGGACGTCGTGAGTTCCCGGTACTCCGCGCGTCAGCAGCAGCGGATGCACTTCGCGGCCGAGCTTTGTTCGCGCGCTCCTCGCCAGGTACAGATCGTCGATCGACAGCACCGCGACGCTCATGCCCTGCGCTTCGAGCAAGGCCCGCAGAGCCGCGGTCATCGTGGACTTGCCGCTGCCCTGCGGACCGCAGATGCCGACCGTCAGGCATCCGCCCGCCGAATTGACGGGCGCGGCGCGGGCGGCGATTTGCGCCGCGAGCGGCCGATGGATGCGCTCGATGGTTTGCCGGTACTCGGCGGGCAGCCGCTCGGCGGACAGAAATCGCTCGAGCCAGGGCTCGGCGGGGGATGCAGGAGGTTTTTGCACGGCGCGATTCTAGCAGGGAGATCCATCCAAAGGTCGAATAAATTTTCGTGTAATCAATAGCTTAAGCGCGAGATCGGGACTGCATCAGGCGCCGCGCCGCGCGCCTTGCGACGGTCACCTTCGAAGATGGGCCCGGGCGCGGTGCGGCGGCGGAAAAAACCGGCGCACAGGGGGGTGACAGGGCATGTCACACGGTCTTACAAGTACGACTCCAGCCGCGCCCTCGCCATGAGCGATTCCTCCACCCAAAGCCGCATCGCCGAATGGTTTCGCCGCTGGCGCTCGCCGCTGCGCAAGTTCCTGGTCGGCAAAGGCGCGGTACGCGTCGCCGATCTCGACGATGTGGCTCAGGAAGTATTTCTGCGCCTGCTGCGCTACGAGTCGGCCGAAGTGGTCGAGCATCCGCAGGCCTATCTTTTCAAGATCGCCTCCAACGTCGCCGCCGAATGGGCGATCCGCGCGCGTCATCGCCTGGAGCACGAGCCGCACTGGCTCGATACGCTGGTCGCGGACGATGTGCTGGAAGAATCGTTCGACAGCCGCGTCGTCCAGCAGGAAATCAAGCGCGCCATCGACACTCTTAGCGTGCGCGAAAGGCAGGTCGTCAAGCTTCACTTCGAGGAAGGACTCGGGCAGCAGGAAATCGCGTTGCGCCTGGCCGTCACGCCGCGCGTGGTGCGCCGGGATTTCGAGAAGAGCTACGGCAAGCTGCGCCGCGAGCTCAAGGTCAAACTCACGGGAGCACTGAATCATGGACGCGATTGAGCGGCGCGACAGGGCGACGGAGGAGGCGAGCTACTGGTGGCACCGACTCGGCACGCAGGCGCCCGCGGCGGTGTCCGCACAGGATCGCGAGCAATTCACCCAATGGCTGCGCGAGTCCCCAGTGCACGTCGCGGAGATGCTGCACATCGCGCACGTGCACGATGTGCTCGGACGGTTCCAGCTTTGGAAGGATGTGGCCACCGGGCCGGCCGGTGTGGATCCGAAGGTCATTCCGCTGCAAACCAGCGATCCAAAAGACCGTCGGCCGCGCAAGCGCAGAACGAGGCGTTATGCACTGGCGGCCGCCGTAGCAGCGATCGTGACCACCGCTGTTCTGTTGCCGCAGCTCGGCGGCCAAGTCATCGTGACCGAGCGTGCCGAGCGGCGCGAAGTCATGCTCCGCGACGGCAGCGTCATCAAGCTGGAGCCGCAGACGCGGCTGCGCGTCGAACTGAACGCTCGCGAGCGCCGCATCGCGCTCGAGCAGGGCCGCGCGCTCTTCCACGTGGCCAAGGACAGAGCCCGTCCGTTTCTCGTGCAGGCCGATGCGACGGTGGTCCGCGCGATCGGCACCGCGTTCGGAGTCGAATGGAAGAACCGGAACGTGGTCGTCACCGTGGCGGAAGGAGAGGTCGCCGTTCTGCCGACTGCAGAGGCGGGACGGGATTCGCCGTCGGCAAACGATCGCGACGAGAAATACGCCTCCGGGCAGGCAGCGGTCCTCACGGCCGGCAAACAAGTGACCGTGCAGCCTTCCGGCACCGCGGAGCCGGTGCGCGACGTCGATACCGCGCGCGCCCTGGCGTGGGCGGAGGGCCGGCTGGTATTCGACTCCGCGCCGCTGAGCGAGGTGGCCGAAGAGTTCAACCGCTACAACCACGTGCAGCTGCGTATCGAGGGTGACGAGCTGGGCCGCCGTCCCGTCAGCGGAGTTTTCCAGGCATCCGATCCGGAAACGCTCATCGCCTTCGTGCGCGCCGGCGCGCGCGTCAGCGTTACTTACCAGGATCAGCAGAGGATCCTCATCGTCCCCGCCCGGTAGTTGCGCGCTTGCCGTGAAGCGAGACCCGCCGTGAAACAAAAAAGTACCCCGCAGGGGGGGATGAACCGCCGCCCCGCCCGGTCTATCAGGTACTCGAAACAGGGCCCACACGGGGCGGGGAGAGACCAGATGCGCAGCGTCATCGCGTTCGCCGTTGCCATTGCGGCGGCAGCATGCCTCACGATCAGCGAAGGAGCCGCGGCAAACGAATCGACCGCGGCTGCCAGGCGCTACGAGCTCAACATTCCGCGTCAAACACTCGACACCGCGCTGAAGGACCTCGCGCAACAAACGGGCTTGCAGGTGGCGCGCTTCAGCGACGCCGTCAAAGGTGACACGGTCGTCGGGCCTCTCAGTGGGACCTACTCCGCCGCGCAAGCTCTCGAGCGGCTGCTGACGCCGAGCGGCCTCACGTATCGATCGCTCAACGAGCATGCGTATATCGTTCTCACTCCCGAGGAGCTTACGCGCCAGCCTGCCGCTGCGGACGCGCTGCATGCCGCGGAAGAATTGGGGCGATCATCGCAGACCGGCAAGGTCAGGCTGGCAAAAGTCCAGGGCGAGGAGGCTCGCGGCGGCGCGCAGTCCTCGGGCGGCGGCGATTCGGCCACGGACAAAGAAGTCTCCGAGATCGTCGTCACCGCCCAGAAGCGTTCCGAGCGGATCCAGGACGTGCCGATCCCCGTGACCACGATCAGCGCGGACAAGCTCCTGTTCAACAATCAATTGAGGATCCAGGATTACTACACCAAGATTCCCGGCCTCACCGTTACGCCGAGCACCCAATCCCAGCAGATCCTGGTGATCCGCGGCATCACGACGGGCTCCGGCAATCCTTCGGTCGGCGTTACGATCGATGACATCCCGTACGGATCCTCGACCTTTCTCGGCGGCGGCAATGTGTTCCCCGATCTGGATCCCAGCGACCTGGAACGCATCGAGGTGCTGCGCGGGCCGCAGGGCACGCTCTATGGCGCCAGCAGCATGGGCGGACTTTTCAAGTTCGTGACGCGCGATCCGTCGATGGAGCGCTTCAGCGCCCGCGTCGGCGGCTCGGTCAACAGTGTCGAGAACGGCGCCGACCTCGGCTACAGCATCCGCGGCAGCGTGAACGTGCCCCTCGGCGAGCGGGCGGCTTTCAGCGCAAGCGCGTTCCACAGGACCGATCCCGGCTACATCGACAACATCCAGACGGGGGAAGAGGGCATCAACCGCGTGCGATCCAACGGCGGTCTGCTGACGGGGCTGTTCCACTTGGGGGACACCTTCTCTCTCAAGCTCAATGCGCTCATCGACAAAAGCGAGTCCGATGGGGTCACCGAGGTCGATGCTTCGACGCCGGACCTGAAACAGAAGCGCCTGCCGGACAGCGGCGCTTACGAGCGCAAGCGCGAGATCTATTCCGCGGTGCTGACCGGGAAGGTGGGGAGCGTCGATCTGACCTCCGTCAGCGGCTACAACATCAATTCGCACTTCACGCCGTTCGACAATACGCCGATCGCCCAGGCCGGCATAAGCGGAATCCTGCTGACCTCCGACCTGCAGGTCAAAAAGTTCTCGCAGGAAATCCGTTTGTCCGCGCCGCTCACCGCGAAGCTGCAATTGCTGGTCGGCGGCTTCTACACGGATGAGGACGTGCGCTTCCTGCAGAACCTGTGGTCCGTCAATCCGGCCACCGGGGCGAAGATCGCCCGGTCCTTGTTTGCATCCGCGCCGACCACCTATGAGGAATATGCGGCGTTTGCCAACCTGACTTATCAGTTCACCGACCGCTTCGACGTTCAGGCGGGCGCGCGTCAGAGCTACATCACACCCACGTCGGCGCAGACCGTGATCGCGGGGACCGCGCCGCCCGCGGTGCTCTCGAAGGTCAAGGTGGACATGGATGCCTTCACTTACCTGATTTCCCCCCGGTTCAGGTTGTCGCCGGATCTCATGCTGTATGCGCGGGTCGCGTCCGGCTATCGCGCCGGCGGACCCAACTTCATCCCGTCGCCGAATCCCGGGAACGTGGTGCCGGCCCAGTACGGTCCAGACAAGACACAGGACTACGAGATCGGCATCAAGGGCGACTTCCTCGATCACCGCCTGTCCGTCGATGCGTCGGCGTACTACATCGACTGGAAAGACATTCAAGTGACGCTGATCGTGCCGCCGCCGGTCAACGCCGGTTACATCACCAACGGCAGCCGGGCCAAGAGCCAGGGCGTCGAGATCTCCGGCGCGGTCCGGCCGCTGACGGGCCTGTCGATCAGCGGGTGGGTCGCGTGGAACACCGCGGAGCTGACCGAGGCCTTTCCCGCGACCAGCTCGACGCGCGGCGTCGTCGGCGAGCGGCTGCCGTACAGCAGCCGGTTTTCCGGCAACCTGGCGCTCGAACAAACGTTCCCGCTGTGGCCGGGCGTGGATGGCTACGTCGGCGGCGAGGCCAGCCGCATCGGCGACCGCATGGGCCGCTTCATCTCCGGCGTGACCGCGCAGCGGCAGGCATTCCCCGAATACTCGAAGTTCGATCTGAGCGCCGGGCTGCGGGCCGACAGCTGGACGGCGACCCTGTTCGTCACCAACCTCACCGACGAGCGCGGCATCCTCACGGGCGGCCTGGGCGCTGCTCCGGCCATCATCTATACCTATATCCAGCCGCGGACGGTCGGGTTGTCCTTCACCCGATCCTGGTAGTTGCGCCGACCGTCCAAATAAATAACGATATGCCGCCTATCGGGGGTAGCGACGCGCAAAGCGCGCGAAGGGGCGGCAGTCATGATCGGGTCGCAGACGTTCCTTGCGAAGGGTGAGTGGCGCCGATCGATCGGCTGGGCATTGGTATGCGGCGGATGGCTGGTCCTCAGCCAGGTCGCCACGGCAGCGCCGGACGGTACCCAGGCTGCAGTCGCCGCCACTGCGACCAGCGTTCCTGCAGCCTGTCCTACCGCTTCCGCAGCGGGCCTCGCCCAGGACGATGTCGTCCGCATTGCCACATTCGATTCGGGTTTCGGCGGGTTCTTTACCGCTAAGAGCATCGAAGAAACCAGCCACGCGCTCAGCCAGCAGTATCGCGCGCAGTTCTGCATCAGCCATTATGGAGATACGGTCAACGCGCCTTACGGCGAGAAGACGCCCGAGCAGATCGCGCAGTTTGCGGCGCAAGGCATCTACCGGGCATTCGCCGACGGCGCGCAGGAGGTTTTCATCGCCTGCAATACGGCATCGACGCAGTACGACCGCATCAAACAATTGCTCGACGCGAAACAGCCCGGCCTTTCCGAGAAAACCGTTTCGATCATCGACAGCTCCGTGGCCGAGCTGAAGCGCCAGATCGACGAGCGCCTGAAGAAGCGCGGGACGGTGCGGGTGGCGATCTTCGCTACGCCCGCCACGGTGAAGCTGCAGACCTATCCAAAGGCTCTCGCGCGCGCCTACGGTGTGGAGCTGATGGAGCCGGAGGTCAGCACGTTCAGGCAGCCGCGCTGGTACAAGGTCAAGGGCAGGGAAGTCGAGAGCGTGAATTTCTCCGCGGCGCTGGAGCTGCCCGACGGACGCGCCATCGAGATCTATCAGATCGGCCCGGCGAACTGGGTCGACATGATCGAGCACGCGGCGCCGGCGGAGGTGCAGAACCAGGCGGTGCAGAGCGACATGAAGCTGCTGACGTCGGCCTGGAACAAGACCGGCGATGATTTCACCGTGGATGTCGTCGGCGAATTCTGCACGCACTATCCGGTGTTCGATGCCCGCATCCGCGAACAGGCCCTGGCCCAGGGGTTTTCGAACGCCGACACGACCTACATCAAACAAGGGCCGCTGATGGCGGGCATCTTCAATGACATGATGCAGCGCCGGCTGGCTTCGAAGACGCGCGCGAAGCCGCCTGCGGCGGATGAGGCGGCGTGGCTGACGGACTATAGCCGGCCGCGCATTTTCATCTCGGGCGACAATGTGCAGGAAACGCAGGGGCTGGCGCAGGCGATCTTCGCGCAGGATCCGGCGCCGGTGGTGGTGAAGATTCCGTTCGCGGCGGATGCGAAATAGAGGATGGGTTCTGCGGTATCGCTCTCTTAGAACGAAGAGAACCAGAATCCTGCGTGTGGGTGGGCGCAGGCTCCGGGTCGGAGATATCCACAATTTTCAATTCAGCCGTGCCGTGTCCGCCCTGGCCTCCGTCGGCGAACAGCTCCAAAGTTGTTAGTCACCATACGTTCGCCGGTTCTTGAAAATTGTGGGTATCTCCGACCCGGAGCCTGCGCGGGTATCGGCGCGGCTTTGCGATGGCTCTGTTTGTCATACGCGCAAAAATCGGTCGTGTTTTCCTTTTGTCGTCGCGCGTGTCGCCGGTAAAGGGCGGTTCTGCGCTATCCTGTCGCTTTCCCGGTACGGAGCGTTGTATGCGGTGTTTGCTGTCGCTAATGTCGATCGTCCTCGTCCCGCTCGCCGTGGCGCACGCGGCGGATAAGCCCGCCGCGGATTTCCTCATTCGCGGCGGAACGGTCTACACGGGTGCGGATTCGCCGGCGTCAGTGGGTGATATCGTCGTGGCGGGCGACAAGATCGTCTACGTCGGCCGCGATGGAGGCGAGCGCTATTCCGCACGGCAAGTGATCGACGTCAAAGGCAGGATCGTCGCGCCGGGATTCATCGACGGGCACACTCATCCGGATACCTTTGTGCGCTCCGACGACCGCCAGCAGCGGCTCAATGCGGCGTGGCTCATGCAGGGCGCGACGACGCTGCTGATCGGTGTCGATGGCGGCGGTACGCCGGACGTCGCGAAGGAACGTGAGCAGTTCGAGCGGCGTGGCATCGGCACCAACCTGGCGCCGTACGTCGGGTTCGGAGAAGTGCGTTCGCGAGTGCTGAATCGCGAGGCGCGCGCGCCCACGGCTGCCGAGCTCGAGCGGATGCGCGGGCTGGTCGTCAAAGGAATGTGCGAAGGGGCGGTGGGGTTCTCGGCGGGGCTCTTCTATGCGCCGCAAAGCTTCGCCCGTACCGAGGAAGTCATCGTGCTGGCGAAGGAAGCCGCCAAACGCGGGGGCATCTACGACACGCATCAGCGCGACGAGTCCTCATACACCATTGGTTTGTTGGATTCGGTGCGGGAGGCTTTACGGATCGGGCGCGAGGCCGGCATTCCGGTGCACTTCGGCCATCTCAAAGCGCTCGGCGTCGATGTACAGGGCAAAGCCGCCGATGTGATTGCGCTCGTGAACGAGGCTCGCGCGGCGGGTCAGGACGTTACCGCGGACCAGTATCCCTGGTCGGCCTCGGGCTCGGCGCTCGAAGCCTCGCTCCTGCCACGCTGGGCCGAAGAGGGCGGCCGGCCGGCGCTTCTCAAGCGCCTCGCGGATCCTGCGACGCTTGCGAAGATCCTTCCCGACATGCGCGAGAACCTGCGCCGCCGCGGCGGGCCGGATTCACTGCTGATGAGCGATCCCGGCATGGCCTGGACGGGACAGACACTGGCGCAGGTCAGCAAAGCCTGGAACGTCGAGCCGGTCGATGCGGCCGTGCGGATCATCCGCAGCGAGCCGGAGGGCAGCTCCGTGGTGTCCTTCAACATGATCGAGAGCGATATCCGCCTGTTCATGAAGCAGCCGTGGACGGTTACGTCCTCGGACGGCTCCGACGGCCATCCGCGCCAGTTCGCCAGCTTTCCGCGCAAGTACGCCAAGTACGTGAAGGAGGAGAAGGTCATCACCGTGGATGAGTTCGTCCGCAGCTCCTCCGGCCGCGCCGCCGACGCTTACAGGCTCGACAGGCGCGGCTATCTGAAGGAAGGTTATTTCGCCGACATCGTGGTGTTCGATCCCGCCACCTACGCCCCCAAGGCCGACTATCTGCATCCCCGCGTGCTGTCGGAAGGTGTCGTGGAAGTCTTCGTCAACGGCCGGCCGGCGGTGCACGCGGGGAAACTGACCGGCGAGGCGCCAGGCCGCGTGGTGGGACATGTGCCGCCGGCGGGAAGCTGCCCATGATGGACATGCCCTGCGCAACAAACCGTCGAATCGGAGACTACCATGCACAGTGAATTCCGCCGCGTCGATTGGCCGTTCGCCTCGGTATTCCGCATTGCCTACCGCACGCGCACGCACGCCCAAGCGGTCATAGCGCAGCTGCAGGATGGCAACCTCACCGGGCGAGGCGAGGCATCGGGGGTGTCGTATCATGGGGAAACCGCGGACTCGGTGCTCGAGCAGCTGAGGTCGATTGCCGGCGAACTGGACCAAGGCATTTCGCGCCAGGATGCGCAACGTTTGTTGCCGCCGGGCGGCGCGCGCAACGCGATCGACTGCGCATTGTGGGATCTCGAGGCCAAGCGCGCGGGGCGTCGCGCGTGGGAGCTGGCGGGGATGTCGTCCGTGCATCCGCTGACCACGGCGTACACGCTCGGCGTCGATACGCCGGAGGCGATGGCTCAAGCGGCCGCCGCGGGTCGCAAGTTCTCGCTGCTCAAAATCAAGCTGGCCGGCGAGAGCGATCTGGAGCGCATGGCGGCCGTGCGTAAAGCCCGTCCGGACGCGGACCTGATCGTCGATGCCAATCAGGCCTGGAACGAGCGGCAGCTGCACGAATTCACGCCGCGGCTGGCCGATCTCGGCGTGAAGCTCATCGAGCAGCCGATGGCGGCGGGGAAGGATGATGCCTTGGCGGGATTCAAGAGCCCTGTGCCGCTGTGCGCGGATGAATCCTGCCAGACCGTGGAATCCCTGCCGGGCCTGGCCGGCAAGTATCAGTATGTCAACATCAAGCTGGACAAGACCGGTGGGCTCACCGAAGCACTGCATCTGGCGAACGCTGCAAAGGACGCCGGGTTCAAACTGATGGTCGGTTGCATGGCCGGCTCATCGCTGGCGATGGCGCCGGCGTTCATCGTCGGCCAGCTATGCGACTTCGTCGATCTCGATGGACCGCTGCTGTCGACGTCCGACGTGCCCAATGCCATCCGCTACGAAGGCAGCCGGATGTTTGTTCCCGAGCCCGCCCTCTGGGGCTGAGCGCCCGTGAACTTCCGCCAGGTCGAAGTCTTTCACGCGGTCTACGTCAGCGGTTCCATTACCGCCGCCGCGCAAATGCTGCACATCTCGCAGCCGGCGGTCAGCAAGATCCTGCGGCACGCCGAGGACCGGCTCGGCTTCGCGCTGTTCCGGCGCCTGAAGGGCCGGCTCGTGCCGACCGAGGAAGCGCAGCAGCTGTTCAACGAAGTGGCCGACGTCTATCACCGCCTGGGCTCGCTGAAGCAGACGGCCAAGAACCTGCGCATGTCGGGCACGGGGCGGCTGCGGCTGGCGGTGCTGCCCTCCCTCGGGCTGAGCGTCGCGCCTGCGGCGATCGCCCAGTTCCGCAAGAAGAACCCGCGCGCGACTTTCGACGTGCAGACGCTGGACCATGTCGATATCGCCCGCTGCCTGTACGAGCGGGAGTGCGACCTGGCGGTGGGGTTCGTCGTGCCCAGCCATCCGCGCCTGAAGTCCGCGCAGATCGGGGCGGGCGAGCTCGTGCTGTTGCATGACAAACGCTCGTTCTCCGGAGGCGGCGCGCGCGTGGACGTGCGCAAGCTGAGCGGGCGTGATTGCATCAGCCTCACCGGCAGCGGCCCGCTCGGCATTCTGCTGGCGGGTGAATTGGATCGGCTGGGAGTTTCGACGAAGGAAGTGGCGTCGGCGCGCACGTTTTATGTCGCGGCGGCGCTGGTCAGGCATTCGGTGGGTTTCGCGGTGGTGGATGAGTTCACCGCTCGCGCGACACTGACGGCGGACCTCGCATACAGCCGGTTGTCTCCGCCGATCGCATTCGGAGTGCACGCGATCTGGCTGGAAGACAGTCCGCCGTCGCGCACGAGCCAGAAGTTCATCGATACGTTGAGGGAGACATTGATTTTCGAGCCCTCGATCCTCCCATAACCTCAGGTTATCCCTTCCCCCCGCTTTTGAAGTGTCCTCCATCGCCCCGGTGATGCATTGTCCGCGCGGATTGTCGGCAACGAATCTGCGCCGGAGCGAGTCCATGATTCCCACGCCTTACCTCCTGTATCTCGGCAACGAGACCGATGAGCTGTCGGTCAAGACCTCGCGGGGGCTGGCGCAATGGCGGCCGAACCTGTGCGTGGGGCAGTATCGCGACAAGTCGAACACGATCTCGCTCGGCCTGCCCGATTTGACGATGCGCGAAGCGGTGGAGCGGGGCGCCAGGACAATGGTGATCGGCATCGTCAATTCGGGCGGCACGATGCGTCCCGAAGTGGTCGCCGACGCCGTGCAGGCTCTGGAGGCCGGGCTTAACCTCGCGTCGGGCCTGCACACCCGGCTGCGCAACGATCCGGTCATCTCCGCCACCGCGGCCCGTTTGAACAAAGTTTTGTTCGACGTGCGCGATCCGCCGCCGAATCTGCCGGTCGGCACGGGCAACCGCCGCGCCGGCCGCCGCCTGCTCACCGTCGGCACCGATTGCTCGGCGGGCAAGATGTACACGACGCTCGCGCTCGAGCGCGAGCTGCACGAGCGCGGGGTGAAGGCGGATTTCCGCGCGACCGGACAAACCGGGATCCTGATCGCGGGCGGCGGAGTGCCGGTCGATGCGGTCGTCGCCGATTTCATTTCCGGCTCGGTCGAATGGCTGTCGCCGGCGCGGCGCGACGGGGGCTGGGACCTGATCGAAGGCCAGGGATCTTTGTTCCATCCGTCGTTCGCCGGCGTGTCGCTGGGCCTCCTGCACGGCGCCCAGCCCGATGCGATCGTCATGTGCCATCAGCCGGGGCGCAAGCACATGCGCGGCATTCCGGGGCGCGCGCTGCCGGATCTGGCGGCGTGCCTGGAAGAAAATCTGCGCGTCGGCAAGCTCACCAATCCCGATATCAAGGCGGTCGGCGTTGCGCTGAACACCTCCCACCTCTCGGCCAGCGAGGCGCGGGACGTCTGCGCCAGGACGGAAGATGCGTTCGGGCTGCCGTGCCAGGATCCGATCCGCGACGGGGTCGGGGCGATCGCCGATCGATTGCTGCAGACCTTCAAGGCTTGACGCAGCGTTAGGCGGTATGGTCGGAAAGAGGGTGGTCGAGATGCGGTGAGGCCGATCCGCCCCCGCACGTTCTGACCGCCCCGTCGATATTGCCCGCTGCGCAGGCCGCCAATACACTGCCGCCGCGTAATTCAAGCACTGCAGCGAGGCGGGAGAAGTCATGAAGAGCACCTGGCACGTTGTCCTGGCGGGAAGTATGTTGACGCTGGTTGCGAGCCTGTCGGCAGCCGGTCCTGAGCCGTCCAAAGCCGAGCGCGAAGCAGTCATTCAGGCTGCGCAGGCTTTGTTTGATGCGATGGCGGCTCACGATGGCGCGAAGCTGCGCCAGATCATGCTGCCCGAAGGGATGCTGTACGGCGCAGATCACCGCAAGCAGCCTGTGACCACCAAAACCTATACGGCCGACGCCTTCGCGCAGCTGATGGAGCAGTCCAAGGACAAGCTGCTGGAGCAGATGCGCAACCCCGAGGTGCGCATCTCGGGCGACATGGCGACGCTCTGGGCGCCGTACGAATTTCACCGCAACGGGAAGTTCAGCCATTGCGGCTACGATGCCTTCCAGCTCATCCGCAGCGAGGGGAGGTGGCGCGTCGCAACGATCGCATACACCAGCTATGCCACCCCCGACAGCTGCAAAGCCGCAAAATAATTTCTTTGGCAACCGCTGCGACCTCGCACGATCGGCTTGCAGCTCGCATACAGCTTCGACCCGATAGGCTAGAGTGAACTCAAATAATCAAGCAATCGATGGGGCCAGGTAAACGCCGCAGATGCGACTGAGGCGACTTCGGCAAAGCGCGGATGAGCGGGATTCAGGAGGATATTGCTGCGCTCGGGCAGCACCGCGGACGGGACGCGCAGGGCCAGGGCGCGCTTTGATTTGACCCAATTGAGGCCTACCGCCTGAACCTCAGGCCGATGAGGGCCGGGGGAGCTCCAATGCTGCGGCAAGCGTTCTGGTGTTTCGACGGCATCGTCCGGGAGCGAGAATTCCATCCAGTAATAGCGAGCGTGCATCAATTCTTCAGGGTGCACCTGGACCAACCCTTCCAGCACGGCCAATTCGAGTGAGATGGCGCAGTACGCGATCGGAGTACCGACCGGATTCCAGCGGCCGCCGAACAGACTTGCCCCGCCACCATCGAGGGGCTTGCGCCGATGCTGCGCCCGCACGAGCCGCCAGACATGCATGGTTTGCGCTCAGGCAAAAATGCCGTGGTCGATGCGGCCGAGCTGCTCCTCCACCGCTTTCGCGCCGGCATCGCTGCCCAGAAGGGCCAGCGGTGGGGCGCCCGAGAAGATCGCCTGCGACCGCTTCAGCCATCGGCTCGCGCTTGTCTCGGATTCCAGTACTTCGATTGCTCGATGAAAGATTCGAGCCACACGATACAGCCGATCGCTTTCATCCACCGTCAGCTTTCCCTCCTGCCAGCGTCGTTGGGCCGTGCGGCCTCCGATGCCAAGGAGCGTCATCAAGTCATCGGCAGGGATGCTCAGCCTCGTCGCAAGAGTCTCGACGGCAGAAATGTTGAAGGGTTCCTCGGCTGCCGCAAACGCGAAGCCTGCCGCCGTATCGGCAGATCCGTAGGTCGCGGGCGACTCGGCGATCCTCCAGGACGAGGGGATGCCACCCGTTGGATAAGGACTGTCGAGAGATGGAGCCTTGCCACCCTTCCGTGGCGCGCGCCTTCGTGGCGACGGCTTGCCTCCCAGCAATTCGAGTATGTCTTTCTTCCTCATAGGTGCCGCCAAAATGGCGTAATAATGCGCCAATGTGGCAAACTCTATCATGCGAAGGCCAAGGAGGACAAGCGGCTAAAAGCCGAAGCACCGGCCGAAACCTCGCTGAGAGTCTTCTGGAAATTCAAAAAGACCAAAGACCAAAGACAACCAGGTCGGTACCCCGGCCTTGCGGGGCGGATTCAGGGAGGGGGGAAGAGGTTGGGGGCTGTGTGAGGCAGGATGCCGAACCCAGAGCCTACAGGGGCGTATTCACGGCGTCCCCCCAAACCTCTTCCCCCCTCCCTGAATCCGCCCGGCACTTGAGCTCAATAGAACCCTCTTATAAGTGCCATTCCATGAATAATGCGGGCCAGGGCATTGATCCAAAGAGATTTTTAACCGCGGAGCCCGAGTCAGGATCATCGAACCGGCCGCGCCGGAGCCACATTTTCCGCAAATCGCTCTTAGTATCGGAGAGTCGAGCTATTTCGAGGCTCCCTTGAGCGCTGAAGACAAACAGGCTTTCGTCGACGAAATTGCCCGCGAGCACGGCCAGCGGCTGCGGCGCTTTCTCGCCACGCGCCTGCGCCAAGCCGCCGCCGACGTGCCCGACCTCGTCCAGGAGGTGTATCTGCGCCTTCTGCGTGTGCCGAGCGCCCAAACGATCCGCAGCCCCCGCGCGTATTTGTTCACCGTCGCGCTGCACGTGCTGCATCAGCACAAGCTCAATCTCGCCAGTACGCCCGACGCGGTGGACCTCACCGAAGCCCTGCCGCAGCTGCAGGCGTATGAAGGCCAGAGTCCGGCGGAGAAAGTGGAAGCCTGGGACCGGCTGGAGGAATTCGACCGCGTGTTGAGCCAGCTGCCCGCGCAAACTTATGCGGTGTTCGTGCTGCACCGCCAGTATGGCTACTCACGCGAGGAGATCGCCACGCGCCTGGGACTGTCGTACGCCATGGTGAAGAAGCATCTCGCGCAGGCGCTGGTGCATTGCCGGCGCAGCCTGGAAGAGATGGAGTAGGGAGGCTTCATGTCCACGCGGAAACCGAAACTGAATGCGCAGATCCTCGAGGAGGCGGCGGAGTGGTTCGTCGAGTTCGAGGGCGAGGATGCCGACGGCGCCAATAAGATGCAGCGCGAGGCGTTCGACGAGTGGCTGCGGCGCTCGCCCGAGCACGTGCGCGCGTTTCTCGAGTTGCTGCCGCTATGGGAGCAGGGCGCCGCACGCCGCGAGCCGCCGGACGTCGATTCCCAGCACCTCATCGATCGGGCGCTGAATGCGAAGGCGAACGTCGTTCCTCTGAGTCCGCTGGTCAAGAGCGCGGCTCCGGCACCCGCGCCGGTGCGCGCCGTGCCCGAGGGCGTGCGCGCGCCGCGGCGGCTCAAACCAGTGACCGCAATCGCCGCTTCCGCGGTGCTCGCCATCGGCGCTGCGTGGCTGCTGGAGCAGCACGGCACCTACAGCACTCGTATCGGGGAACAGCGCTCGCTCACGCTCCCCGATGGCTCGATCGTGGAATTGAATGCCCGCTCGCGCGTGCGCATTCGTTTCGCCGCGCGCGAACGAGGCATCGACCTGCTGGAGGGCCAGGCCCTGTTCCGGGTCGCGCACGAGAAAGCGCGGCCGTTCGTCGTCTACAGCGCGGACACGAAGATCCGCGCCGTGGGTACGGAGTTCGACGTGTATCGCAAGGCGAGCGGGACCACGATTACAGTGCTTGAGGGCCGCGTAGCCGTGGTGGCACCGGAGTCCGAGCGGCGGGCAGGAGAAATTACGGGCACGTCCGCGCAGCGCGAGTTGGCGCCGCTCACGCTCAGCGCCGGACAAAGGACGGTGGTTGCGTTGCAGCCCGCAACGCGCGCCGACGCGCGCACCGTCACCCGCGTGGATCCCGCTGTCGCCATAGCCTGGACGCAGCGCCGCCTGATGTTCCAGAAAACCGCGCTGGCCGAGGTCGTCGACGAGTTCAACCGCTACAACGCCCGGCCTCTGCGCATCGACGATCCGGATATCCGGGCGTTCCTGGTGAGCGGAACTTTTGCGTCGACCGATCCGGCTTCGCTGCTGCGTTTTTTGCGCGAGCAGCCGGGCATCCGCGTCGTCGAGACCGATACCGCGATCCATATCGCTGCCGCGCCATAGCCGCTTTTTTCGGAAAACGCTCTCTATCTCCATGAAACCGTCATCTGTCGTGGCGGATCGGCTCAACAACCCCGCGCCGAGCGGGTCCGGATACATGGGGAGCATTTGCATGCGCATTGCAGTCACGGCCGCGGCCGTTTGTTTGTCCATCGCCGGCGTTTGCGCGGCGGCAGAGTCCCAGGCATCGATCCGCAAGCCCACGAACATCCCCGAGCAGTCGCTCGACGCGGCCCTGCAGCTCCTCGCCAAGGAGCGCGACCTGCAGATGATCTATTCGTACGAGGTGGTCGGCGAGCGGCGCACGCGCGGTGTCAGCGGCCAGCTCACCTTCGACGAGGCTCTCGCGAGCCTGCTTTCCGGCACGGGACTGACGTACCGCTACCTCGATGAGAAGACCATTACCATCCTGTCCACGCGGCCGCTCTCGTCACAGGGGCCGGCGCAGGATGGCAGGCGGCAGGACGGGGCGGACGGCGAGGACGCGAAAGGTTTCTGGCACAGGCTGCGGCTGGCGCAAACGGAGAGCGCCGCGTCGAAGACGGGAGATGGCCTGCGCGGCTCCGACGACGCCAGTGGTTCATCGGCGCAAAATGCCGCCGGAGGGGATTCGGATGCCCAGGAGATCATCGTCACGGCGCAGAAGCGCGCGGAGCGCCTGCTCGACGTTCCGCAATCGGTATCCGTGCTGACCGCGGACGATCTCGCGCGGCGCGGCGCCACGCAGTTCCGCGATTTCGCCAACACGGTGCCGGGCCTGACCTTCTCGACGCAGGGCGCGGGCTTCACCAACATCTCGCTGCGCGGCGTGACGGCTGGCACGGACATCAGCCGCACGGTGGGGATCTACGTGGACGAGGTGCCATACGGCTCGAGCACGACCTTTTCCCGCGGCTATCAGATCTCGCTCGACGTCGGCCTGTTCGATCTCGATCGCGTCGAAGTGCTGCGCGGTCCGCAGGGCACGCTGTACGGCGCGAGCACGATGGGCGGCGTTCTCAAGTACGTCACCAAGCAGCCCGATACCGGGCGCTTCGGCGTCGAGGCCCAGACCGGGGTGTCCAGCACCGAAGGAGGCGGGGTGAGCTACAACGGCGCGGCCGCGATGAACCTGCCGCTCATCGCCGACAAGCTGGCGCTGCGGGTGAGCGGGTTCGAATCGCACGACGGCGGCTTCATCGACAACGTGACGCTGGGCAAGAAAGATGTGGACAGTTCGGACATCTACGGCGGGCGTCTCGATCTGCTGTATACCCCCAGCGAAGCGCTCCGCATCCGGCTGACCGGTTTTGCGCAACAGGTGTCGCGCGATGGCCAGACGCTGGCCGACTATCGGGTCGGCACTTTCCCCGGTGTCCCGGGGAGCCTCAACCAGGGGCGTCTCTTCGAGGAGCCGTTCGATCAGAGTTTCCGGCTGGTCAGCGGCACCATCGCCTACGATCTGGGGCCGATGACGATCACCTCGGTCTCCAGCTATCAAACGAGCCGGGCGGAATTCTTCACGGACCTCTCGCCGACCTTCGTGCCGCTGCTGCGGACGCTCGGCCGCTCCTACAGCGCCGTCGGAGTGGGCGATGACTCCTCCACCGACAAGTTCACGCAGGAAATCCGGCTCGCATCGGCCACGGGCAAGCGGCTGGAGTGGGTGCTCGGCGGGTTCTATACGGACGAGAAGTCGGACTACAGCCAAGCGGTCGGCCTGCGCGATCTCGCCGGCCAGCCGGCGCCGAACGACATCCTCTACTTCATCCGCCCGTCCCGCTACGAAGAGTACGCGGCCTTCGGTGACGTGACCTGGCATTTCACCGAGAAGCTCGCCGTGACCGGCGGGCTGCGCTATGCCAGCAACCGCCAGGGATTCGAACAAACGAACACCGGGCTCATTGCCGGCGTGTCCGTGCCGACGGTTCGTTCCTCGGACAACGTGTTCACCTACCTCGCCAATGCGCGCTATCGGTTCACCGATCGCGCCACCGGCTATCTGCGCTATGCCACGGGTTACCGTCCCGGCGGCCCGAATCAGGGCGCCGCATTCAAGGATCCGCTCACCGGGCTGCCCTTGTCTGCGCCCACGTTCGATTCCGACGAGCTGGCGAGCTACGAGGTCGGCTTCCGGACTGAAACACAGGACCGCCGCTTCAGCGTCGATGTGGCGGCGTACTACATCGACTGGAGCGACATTCAGATCTCCGTGGTACGCAATGGCATCGGCGCGCGCGCCAACGCGCCCGGCGGCGCGACCATCAATGGCGCCGAGCTGACTCTCTCCGCCCGTCCGACGCGCTCGTTCACGGTGACCGGCACCTACGCGTATCAGGACGCGACGCTTTCCGAGGCCAACACGGATCTGCGGGCGGCCAAGGACGCGCGGCTGCCCAACGTGCCTCACTCGACGGCGACTCTCGATACCGACTATGTGTTCTCGCAGGAAGGCCTGCGGCCGACGATCGGCGCGACGGTGCGGCACGTGGGCGAGCGGATGGCGGTGATCACGGCCAATTCCTATCGCCTGCCCGAATACACGTCCATCGATCTGCGCGGCGGGATCACGCTGGGGTCGGCCGACCTGCAGCTCTTCGTGCACAATCTTTCCGACGAGCGCGGCCAGCTGTCCACGTTCATCTCGTCCGGGATCTCGGGCATCACCATCCTGCAGCCACGCACCTACGGCGTGCTGGCGTCGATGAAGTTCCAATAAGTCCCCGCGGGCACAGGCGATGAACCGGCGGGAATTTGCGCGCACGGCGGCGTTCGGTGGCGCCGCCGCGGCGGTGGCGGGGATCGGCGGGACGGGCCAAACGAAAGCGGCGGCAGAAACGAAAGCGACTGGCGGATCGCCCGTCATTATCGACGGCCTCAGTCCTGCCACTCTCGACGAGCGATACCTGGATATGCTCGAGCAGGGTGGGGCGGGCGTTTGGCACAAGTCCCTCGGCGGGCTGCAGACCTTTTCCGATGTCTGGGCCTTCGCCGACGACCATCGCGAGCGCATGCTTGTCGTCGACAAAGCAACTGACATCGATCGCGCGCGACAGGATGGACGGCTGGCGCTGATCCTCGGCTGGCAGACCGCCACGCCGCTGGGCGATCTGTCCGGTCAAGGTTTGTTGATGGGCATCAGCAATCCCACCGGCGCGTCCGGGTTGCGTGCCTGGTATCAACTCGGCCTGCGCATCGTCAACCTGACTTACAACACTACGAACGCCTTTGCCGGCGGGTGCCTCGAACCTCACCTTGGGCTGACGCGCGCCGGTCAGCGCCTGGTCGAGGAGATTCATCGCCTCGACATCCTCCTGGATGTCGGCGGCCACTGCGGCAAGCAGGCCAGTCTCGAAGCCTTGGCCATGAGTCGCGGCGTGCCGGTGATCTGCAGTCATACCAATGCAGCAGCCTTGTGCGATAACCCACGCAATACCGCCGATGAGGTGCTCGAAGGCATCGCGCGCACCGGCGGAGTGATCGGTCTGACGTCCATCAACGATTTCGTGGCGCGCCGGCGCAAGGACCGGGACGTGCCGACGACGCCGCAGGTCGGCCTGCCCGTGCTGCTCGAGCACTTCGACTACCTGAAGCGGCTCGTGGGCGTCGATCACATCGGCCTGGGGCCCGACTTTACCGAGGGCAACAAGAGTGGCACGGCCACGCGCGATGATGTCCTGATCGGGCGCGAGCTGGTCAGCGAGCGCCAGCCGATGTACTACGTGAAGGGATTCGAGAACATCGCCGAGGTCGGGAACGTGGCGCGCGGGCTGGCAGGCCGAGGCTGGAAGCAGGCCGAAATCGACAAGGTGATGGGTCTGAACTGGCTGCGGGTCTACCGCCAAGTCTGGAAATAACGCCCGCCGCCGACCGCAGCTCGTCGATTTCTACCGGGCCGGCCGCGCCTCGGGCGCCGTAGCGGCCGCGGGCCCGATCACTACCCTGCCTTCATCCCCTGTCCCTACCCCATTGCCATCCGCCACTCGGGCGCTCTCCCGAAAGGGAGATTGACTGCCTAGGCAATCATTGCCCAGGCTATGGGTGTCATGGCAGCAATCCGTACGGGCGCGCGCCCGATCTACACCGCAGCAACCTACGATTGGCACGACAGCGTGGGGCATCGCGTCGCCCAGCTCAGGTGCGCCCTGCGGCGCAACCTCGAGCAGGAGCTTACGGACTATGGCCTGTCCGCGCCGCAATGGGTCATCCTGATGAAGGCCTCGCATGAGCCGGACCTGACCGCGGCCGATCTGGCCAAGGGGCTGGAAACCGATCCGGGCGCGATGACCCGTCTTCTGGATCGGATGGAAAAGAAGGGTCTGATCCGCCGCGTCCGGGCGGTGGACGACCGCCGGCGCATCCTCATCGAGCTCAGCTCGAGGGGCCGCGCTCTCGCTCCTGTTCTGCAACGCGCGGGCATCAGGGTGCTGAACCGCGCGCTCGCGGGCTTCACGCCCGCGGAGTTCAAGCAGCTGCAGGGCTTGCTCGGGAGGATGATCGACAATGTCAAATAACCACATGCCGCGCTTCGTCGCGCCGGCGATCGTGTTGGCCGCTCTGGCCGGATGCGCCGTGCATGCGCCCATCAAACCGTTGCCGCAAACTTCCGCGGCCGGGCTGGCCTTTGAGCATAGCGTGGAGGGCAGCACGCATGGCGCTTGGCCGCAGGGCCAGTGGTGGACGCAGCTCGGCGATAAACAATTGTCGACTCTGATCGAGGAGGGCCTGCGGGGCAGCCCGGACATGGACGTGGCATTGGCCCGCATCCAGGCTGCAGAAGCCTCCGCCGCCGCGGCCGGCGCTCCGCTGACGCCTTCGATCGATGCCAACGTCGGCGCGCGCCGCAGCCTCCTCAGCAACAACGGCATTTTCCCGCCGCCCATCGGCGGCTCGACGCTCTGGCAGAACAAAGCTTCGCTCGACTTCAAGTGGGAGCTGGATTTCTGGGGCCGCCAACGCTCCGCGCTGCGCGCAGCGCTGCATGCCCAGGAAGCGGCCCGCCTGGAGGGCGAGCTGTCGGCGCTGTCGCTGAGCACTTCCATTGCGCGCCGCTACATCGAGTGGCAGCGGCTGGAAGGGCAGCTGGATATCGCCAAGGCGTTGCTCGCGGACCGTGACTCGCTGCTCGGTCTGACGCGCAAGCGCGTCGACGCAGGCCTGGATTCCACCGTGCAGCTGCGCGGCGCCGAAGCCGATGCCGCCCAGGCGCGCTCTGAAGTCACCGCTCTGGAAAGTCAGATAGCGGTGGCGCGCATCGAGCTGGCGGCGCTGGCGGGGGCCGGGCCGGATCGGGGCCTTGCATTGGAGCGCCCGACCATCGCGGCGCCTGCGCTGCAGGGTACGCCGACGGTGATTCCCGCCGATCTGCTGGCGCGGCGCGCGGACGTCACGGCGCGCCGCCTTCGCGCCGAGGCTGCGGGCGCGCGCGCGGACGAGGCCAAGGCCGATTTCTATCCCAATATCAACCTGGCCGCCTCGGCCGGCCTCGACAGCATCACCTTCACCGATTGGATGGACAGCGGCAGCAAGTTCTACGACGTCGGTCCCGCGCTGCATTTGCCGCTGTTCGGCGGCGGCCTGCGCCGCGCCACGCTGCAGCTGCGCACCGCCGAATACGACGAGGCGGTCGCCGAGTACAAACAAGCCTTGCTGACGGCCGTGCGCGACGTCGCGGCCACTTTGACGCAGATGCGCTCGGTCGATCGCGAGCAGGTGGACGTCGAGGCGGCGGTCGCAGGCCAGGCGCAATCCTACGAGCTTACGCGCCGCCGGTACGAATCCGGGATCGGCAACCGCCTCGAGGTGATCGTCGCCCAATCGCAGCTGCTGAACGAGCGCCGTCGCGTGATCGATCTGCAGGCAAGCCGGCTCGATGCGTCGGTGCGGCTGGTTTCGGCGCTGGGCGGCGGCATCGCGCTGCCCGATACCGCCGCTGCATCGGTCGCACGACAATAAACTTCATGGAGAACTCCCCGTGTCCACTCCCGCTTCCGAAGTGAAGGCCGCCGAGGGCGGCAAGCCGAACGGCAAGCGCCGCAGATTCCTGCGCATCTTCGGCCTGTCCGTGGCCGCAGCCGCAATCCTCGCCGCGGCGTACTACCTGATTTTCGTTCGGGGCTACGCCACCACCGACAATGCCTACGTCAATGGCAATCTCGTGCAGGCTACGGCGCTGACCGCGGGCACGGTGGTCGCGGTCTATGCCGACGATACACAGCAGATCGCCGCCGGCCAGACGCTGGTGAGCCTCGATCCGCTCGACGCGAAGGTCGCCCTCGAGCGCGCGGAGAGCGCGCTCGGAATAGCCGTGCGCGAGGTCCGCGGCACGTTCGCCAATACCGAGGGACTCGATGCGTCGGTGCGCGCGCGCCAGGCGGAGGTCAGCCGCATGCGTGTCGAGCTGGCGCGAGCCCGCGAGGACATGAAGCGGCGTGAAGGGCTGAGCAGCGATGGTGCGGTGTCAGCGGAAGAGCTTGCGCACGCACGCGCGGCGGTGATCGGCGCAGAATCGGCATTGGCCTCGGCGCAGGCGGCCGCCGCTCAGGCCGGCCAGAGCCTGACGGCCAACCAGGCGCAGATCGAAGGCTCCGTCGTGGCGGATAATCCCGCCGTGATGCGCGCGGCCGCGGAGATGAAGCAGGCCTGGCTGGCGCTGAAGCGCACCGAAGTGATCGCGCCGGTGAGCGGGGTGGTCGCGCGCCGCAACGCGCAGTTGGGCGCGCGCGTGCAGGCCGGGCAGGTGCTGGCGAGCATCGTCCCGCTCGATGAGCTGTGGGTGGACGCCAACTTCAAGGAGGCGCAGCTCACCGATCTGCGCATCGGCCAGCCGGTGACGCTGGAGGCGGATCTCTACGGCGGCAAAGTCGAGTACCACGGCAAGGTTGCCGGTCTCGGCGCCGGCACGGGCAGCGCCTTCTCCGTCCTGCCGGCGCAGAACGCCACCGGCAACTGGATCAAAGTCGTGCAGCGCGTCCCGGTCCGCATCGAGATCGATCCGCAGGAGCTGGCCGATCATCCGCTGCGGCTGGGATTGTCGATGTCGGTGCGCGTCGATACGCGCGATGACCGCGGCCCGCTGCTGTCGGAAGTGGCGAACGAGCCCAAGTACCACACCACCGCGTTCGAGGGCATCGAGGCGCAGGCCGACGCGCGCGTGGCGGAAGTGATCCAGGCCAACCTCGCGCCCACCGACCCCGAGCGCGTAAGCCGCCGATGACTCCGCCGCCGCCATTGAAGGGCTCGCAACTCGTCCTCGGGACGCTGTCGTTGTCGTTCGTCAACTTCATGGTCATCCTCGACATGACCATCGCGAACGTGGCGGTGCCTCATATCGCGGGCAATCTCGCCGCCTCGCCTTCGCAGGGAACCTGGGTCATCACTTCGTACGCCGTCGCGGAAGCGATCACCGTTCCGCTGACCGGCTGGCTGGCGCAGCGGTTCACGACCGTGCGCCTGGTGGTCGCGTGCATCCTGCTGTTCACGCTGGCTTCTTTGTTGTGCGGAATGTCGACGAGCCTCGGCATGCTGGTCGCCGCGCGCATCCTGCAGGGCCTGGCGGGCGGCCCGATCATGGCGCTGACGCAGACGCTGCTGCTGGGCAGCTTTCCCCGCGCCAAGGCCGGCACGGCCATGGGCATGTTCGCGATGACGACGCTCCTGGCGCCGGTCCTCGGCCCGATCGCCGGCGGGGCCATCGTCGATAACTGGTCCTGGCACTGGATCTTCTTCATCAACGTGCCCGTGGGCATCCTGGGCGCGTCCTTCGTCTGGTCCGTCTATCATCACCGCAACAGCGTCGCGCAGCAGCGTCCGGTGGACTACATCGGCCTGATCTTCCTGATCCTCGCCGTCGGATGTTTCCAGATCATCCTCGACAAGGGCAACGAGCTCGACTGGTTCGGCTCGCCGTTCATCATCACGCTGGCGGTGACGAGCGCGCTCGCGTTCATCCTGTTCGTCGGGTGGGAGCTTACCGAGGACCATCCGGTGGTCGACCTTCATTTGTTCCGGCTGCGCAACGTGGTGGCCGGCGTGGCCGGATTGTCCGCCTTCTTTGGCGTGATGTTCGGCAGCCTCGTGCTGATTCCGCTGTGGCTGCAGACGCAGATGGGCTACACCGCCATCACCGCCGGCATGGCCATCGCGCCCATGGGCGTCGCGGCGGCGTTCGTGGCGCCGTTTGCGGGCCGCTTCGCCAACCGCGTGGACCCGCGCAAGATGGTCACCGTCGGCGTGATCATCGTGATGGTCTCGTTCCTGATGCGCGCGCATTTCACTACGGACGTGGATTTTCTTTCCATTGCCCTGCCGCAGGCGGTGCAGGGCCTGGGCATGCCGATGATCTTCATGCCCTGCGTTCTGCTGGCGACGACCGGCATCGAGGCGCACCGCGTGGCGAGCGCCGCGGGCCTGCAGAACTTCATGCGTACTTCCGCCGGAGCCTTCGGCGCGGCGCTGACGAACACCTACTGGAACAACGAGATCATCCAGCACCGCGCGGATCTCATCGTCAACATCGCCGCGGGCGCGCCCCAGTACGAAGCGTGGACCAGGACCGTCGGCGCCGCAGGCTTCGAGGGCGAGCAGGCTTTGGGTTTGATCGAGCGCACGGTGCAAGGCCAGGCGGTCATGCTGGCCACCGATCAATACTTCATGCTGGCGGCCGCGCTGCTGCTCGTCGTCGTGGCTATCGTCTGGACCGCCAAGCCGACGCCGGACGCGCATCACGATGGGGAAGCGATCGGCGCCCACTGAGCGGGGCGCGCGGCCGATGGCGCCGGCGCGACATGCGGGGCAAGTCCTGCGCGAAACGGCTCAGCCGGGCGCGGCGATCATCTTGCCCAGCCGCTCCACGGCCTTCTCCATCTTCGCGGTCCAGGTCAGCCCGCAGTTGAGGCGGATGTAATTGCGATAGTTCGCCGTGGCCGAAAACACCGCGCCGGGCGAGATGCCGATGCGCTTGGCGAGCGCGGCGCGGAACAGCTCGACGCTGTCGACCGAGGACGGCAGCTCGACCCACAGCACGAGGCCTCCTGCCGGCCGCGCGACGCGCGTGCCCGGCGGAAAGTAGCGCGCGATCGCCTCCATCATGCGCTGGACGTTGCACGCGATCGTTTGTCGCAGGCCGCGCAGGAAGCGGTCGTAGCCGCCGGTGGCGTAATAGCGCGCCAGGACTTTTTGTTGCAGCGTCGGACAGGCGGTGGAGGAAAAGGATTTCGCGCGGGCGATCTCGCCGTGGAACTGCGAGCTTACCGCCCAGCCGATGCGATAGCCGAGGGCGATGGTCTTCGACACCGAGCCGCAGGTCACCACCAGGCCCGCCTCGTCGAAGCTGCGCAGCGACAGGGGCCGCTGCGTGTCGTAGTGCAGATCGCCGTGCACGTCGTCCTCGATGATCGCAATGCCCGCGCCGGTCAGGACCTGCACGAGCTCGCGCTTGCGCTCATCCGAGGTGATGCTGCCGACGGGATTGTTGAAGTTCGGCATCAGGATGGCGGCGGCGAGCTTTGTTGCGCCCACGGCCTGGCGGACCGCGTCGACGTCGATCCCTTCACCCGGCTGATTGGGCACTTCGACGACCTTCAGACCCGAGTATTCCACCGTCTGCAGGATGCCGAAGTAGGTGGGCGACTCCACCAGCACGGTGTCGCCGGGCTGACACAGCACCCGAAGCGTCAGCGTGATGGCGTCCATCGCGCCCGAGGTGACGACGACCTCCTGCGGATCGGTGGGCGATCCGGCGAGCGCCATGCGTTTGGCGATTTCCCGGCGCAGATCCGCATCGCCCGGCGGGCGCAGCAGCTCGCCGGCGTGCAGCGGGTGATCGCGCAGCACTTCGCGCGTCAGATAATTCAGCCGCCGCGTGGGATACAGCGTCGGGGAGGCAAACGCGCCGTTCAGCGGCAGCACATCCTCGCGCATCATCGCCTCGAGGCAGGTGTCCAGCACTTCGCTCGCGACCGAGCGCGGTCGCGTCGAGCGCAGCACATGCCGTTTGGGCTGCGGGAGCCGCGCGGCGGAGGAGATCTTCACGTAGAAGCCCGACTGCGGACGCGCCTCGATGACGCCGGCCGATTCCAGGCGCATGTAAGCCTGCACTACGGTCGATACGCTTACGCGCGCCATGCGGCTCATCGCGCGCACCGAGGGAATCCGCTCGCTGCCGCGCAGTGCACCGCTGGCGATCTGTTCTTCGACCAGACGGGCGACCTTCTCGTAGAGCAATGGTTCGGGAGGGGACATCGGAGTAAACCTGAGTCGGCCGGCACGCTGTGGTCGGCTTTCCATTGTAATCTGAATATGGACTGAGATTGGAGCGGCGTGCAAACTAATTTTCGCGCAAACGAACCATCGACCTCACGAGCCCATCGCTGCGCCCGCCGCGCGCACCATGACGAATGTCGTTACCGTGCCATCGCCGTCGTCACCGCGCGCGGTACGCGCACCGTACGTGGGTTTGCCCCTTTTTGATGCAGCGTTGCGCCAATGTGGTGCAGGCTTTGGATGGGTCACGATGAGCTGCGGGCCGCCGCGCAGATATTGCAAGCTGCACCGTCCGCGCGCCTGGCCGTCCGCGCGCATCGACCTGATCCGCGACGCGGCTCGCGCGCGACGCCTGTCGAGCTGGAGCTGACCGGGCCTTCTTTGTTTCTTCAGCCATGTGCCGGGCGCGGCCCTGCGCTTCGCGCACAGCCCCTTGCGGCGCGCGGCACGCGATTGACACTGTACTGGTTCTATCCGCTTCTCACTGATTCTGTATTGTAGGCACCGGCGGGCGCATTCTGGCGCCGTCCGTCTCGTTTCACCGGCCACTACCCCATGTCGTCCGAATCGCACTCCGCCGCGAGCCTGCGCGGCCTCCTCGCCGCTACCGCGAGCTTCCTGCTGTGGGGCGTGATCCCGTTGTACTGGAAGCAGCTCCAGGCGATCTCAGCGTGGGAGCTCATCGCCCACCGCATCGTGTGGTCGCTGGCGTTCCTGTTCGTTCTCATGATTCTGCGGCGGTCGATCCAGGCGTTTTGGAGAGCGCTTCATTCCCCCAAGGCGGTGCTCTCCAGCCTGATCAGCAGCGCGCTGCTGGCCATCAACTGGACGGTCTACATCTGGGCGGTGAACTCCGGCCATGTGATCGAGAGCAGTCTGGGCTATTTCCTTACTCCGCTCGGCAACATAGCTCTGGGTTATCTGGTGCTGCACGAGCGGCTGCGTCTGTTGCAGCGGATCTCGATCGTGTCAGCGGTGCTGGGGGTCGGCGTGCTCCTGATCGGTGCGGGCCATTTCCCGTGGATTGCATTGACGCTGGCGATCTCCTGGTCTTTGTACGGCATCTTCAAGAAGCAATCCTCCCTCGGGCCGGTTTCCGGCCTCGCCCTGGAAACATTGATGTTGTTCCCGCTGGCGGTGGCCCTGTTGCTCTGGCGCGCGCATACGGGCGCGGGCGCCCTGGGCCATGTGGATGTCCGCACGCACGTATTCGTCTTGAGCGCGGGCGTCGTGACGACGGTTCCGCTGGTGCTGTTCGCCTACGGCGCGCAGCGCTTGCGCATGGCCACCCTCGGACTGCTGCAATACCTCGCCCCGACGGTCCAATTCCTGCTCGGCCTGTACGTCTACCACGAACCTTTCGATGCCATGCGCTTCAACGCCTGCGTCCTGATCTGGGTGGGTCTCCTTATATATACGGCGGACAGCTTCTGGGCACAGCGCCGCGTCTTCTGGTCCGCCGCCAACCCGCCGGAGCCGGCGAAGGGACAATAGTTGCGGCAGGTCATCTCTGGGGCCACGCCACGCTGGTTACCCCGTATACTTTGTTCAGGGTCGTGAGGCTCATGAACGGTCTTGGGCGGTGGTTGGGGACTGGACCGAGAAAGGATTGAAGCTCTCGTTTCCAGGAACAAACACTGCAGGGGAACCTGCGCCACACGCGGTGCTAGCGCTGCCGCTCCTTACGTTCGCGGTCTCCTTTGCGCTCCCGCACCACCCCCACCGGCAGCGTTTCCACCCTGCGCATCTCCTCATCCTCGAACGCCGTTGGCTCTCTCACGTAATCCAGCACCATCTCCAGCGCATCGTGCCCCCAGAAAATCTCCCCATTCACCACGAACGTCGGCACGCCGAAAATTCCGCGCCCGATGGCCCATTCCGTGTTAGCCCGCAACCTTTCCTTGACCGCCGGATCGCTCAGCGCGGCGGCGGCATCCTGGATACCCAATCCTCGCGCCAGCCCGGCAATGACCTGTGGATCGGTTACGTCGCGCCCATGCATGAAAACCGCATCGAACACCGTTTCCGCCGCCCGCCGGTCGCCACCCGCCGCGATCACCAGGCGTAGCGCCTGCAGTGGATTGAACGGATGCGCCGGCGGCATGCGCATGGGAATGCCCAGGCGGCGGGCGCGCCACAGGGCAAACCGGTAGGTGAACCGGCGCTTGGACTCGATCTCCGCGTTGCCGATCTGGCCGTGGTGATTGAGCAGGCCGGCAAACAAGACGGGGACGAGATCGATCTCGACGGTCCTGGGCAGGCGGTCGAGCTGCTTGAGGCTCAGGTACGAGAACGGGGAGATGACATCGAACACCCAGGAGATTTTCATGCGGGCGGTCCCGCGAACGACGCGGCCGGCGCTGCTGCTTCGGCCTGCATGGCTCGCATCGGTTCGCCCGGCATCTGCTTCGGTCTGCACTGCTGCATCGGCTCCTCCGTCTGCACCATAGTAACAAATGTCTGTATGATCGGACGCTTTCAGAAAGCCTGATTGCAAACGACGGAGGACGCCATCCGCGCCCGAGCCACAACGCATCCGATGACGCTGATGTTCGCTGCGGGGACCATCCTGCTGATCACCATGGGCATCCGCCAGTCGATGGGGCTGTTCGTGCTGCCGGTCGTCTCCACCACGGGGCTGAGCATCGTATCGGTCAGCTTTGCGCTGGCGGTCGCGCAGCTCGTTTGGGGCGTCGCGCAGCCGGCGTTCGGCGCGATCGCCGATCAGCATGGGGCGCGCCGCGTGCTGCTGGCGGGAGGATTGGTGCTGGCCGTCGGCACGGCGTTGACGCCCCTGGTCTCCACGGAATGGGGTTTGGTCGCGACGCTCGGCATCATGATGGCGGCCGGCGCGGCAGCCGGCAGCTTTTCCGTTCTCATTGGCGTTACCGCCCGGTACCTGGCGCCGGAGCAACGCTCGCTGGCGGCGGGGTTCATCAACGCGGGCGGCTCGATGGGGCAGCTCGTGTTCGCGCCGTGGGTGCAGTTCCTGATCGGCGGATCGGGGTGGCGGATCGGCATGCTGGCCTTGTCCGCCTCGGCGCTGCTGACGCTGCCGCTCGCCGGACTGCTCTGCAGGAACAAAGAACCGGATGCAGGTGAAGCGGGCCGGACCGAGGCTGCGCCGGCGGCGCCGCAGGGCGGACTGCGGGAACAGGTGCAGGTCGCCTTGCGCGATCCGAATTATCTGTACGTACATGCGGGCTTCTTTACCTGCGGCTTCCACGTCGCCTTCCTGATCACGCACCTGCCCGGCGACCTGCAGATGTGCGGCCTCACCGCGACCGTCGCGGCGAACTCGCTCGCGCTGGTCGGTTTGTTCAACGTCGGCGGCAGCATCATCGTGGGATTGCTGGGACAGCGCTATCGCATGAAAAATCTCCTGGCGCTGCTGTATGCGAGCCGCGCCGCGATCGTGCTGTGCTACGTGCTGATGCCCAAGACCGCGCTCAACGTGTATCTGGTGGCGGGCGCCCTGGGCTTCACCTGGCTCGCCACGGTGCCGCCCACCGCCGGAATCGTCGGCAAATTGTTCGGCACCCGGTATCTGGCGACGCTCTTTGGCTTGACGCTGCTGTCGCATCAGATCGGCGGTTTCCTCGGCGCCTGGCTCGGCGGGCTGGCCATCGCGCAGCTCGGATCCTATCAATGGATGTGGTACGCGGACATCGCGCTCGCGCTGGCGGCCGCGCTGGCGAATCTGCCCATCCGCGAAGCGAAGGTCGCCCGGCGGCCGGCGCTGGCGCAATGATTCACCGGCCGGCACGCAACATCCCGCATGGCTAAGAAACCGTTCTATTCCCGGCTGTATTTCTGGGTCGTGCTCGCCATCGTGGCGGGCGTGCTCCTCGGTCACTTCGAGCCCGCCCTGGGCGCGAAGCTCAAGCCGCTCGGCGACGGCTTCGTGAAGCTGATCAAGATGCTGATCGCGCCGATCATCTTCTGCACGGTGGTGCTCGGCATCGCCGGCATGGAGGACATGAAGAAAGTCGGCAAGACCGGCATGCTCGCGCTCGTCTATTTCGAGGTCGTGAGCACGCTGGCGCTCATCATCGGCCTGATCGTCGTCAACGTCTTCAAGCCCGGGGCGGGCATGAACGTCGATCCGGCCGCGCTCGATGCCGGCGCCGTCGCGCAATACACGGCGCCCGGCCGCATGGGCGGCGTGAGCGATTTCCTGCTCAATCTCATTCCGACCACGGTCGTCGATGCCTTCGCGAAGGGCGAGATCCTGCAGGTGCTGCTGATCTCCGTGCTGTTCGGGTTCGCGCTGCATGCGCTCGGACGCGAGCGGGCGGCGCCGCTGTTCACCGTGATCGATAGCGTCTCGCACGTGTTCTTCCGGATCGTCGGCTTCATCATGATCCTCGCGCCGGTCGGCGCGTTCGGCGCGATGGCGTTCACCGTGGGCAAATACGGCGTGGCGACGCTCCTGTCGCTCGGCAAGCTCATGCTGTGCTTCTATGCGACCTGTCTGTTGTTCATCTTCCTGGTGCTCGGGGCGATCGCGCGGGCGCACGGCTTCTCGATCTTGCGCTTCATCCGCTATCTCAAGGACGAGCTGTTCATCGTTCTCGGCACCTCATCGTCCGAGTCGGTGTTGCCGCGGATGATCGATAAGCTCGAGCGGGCGGGTGCGCACAAGTCGGTGGTCGGCCTCGTCATTCCCGCCGGCTACTCCTTCAATCTCGATGGCACCTCGATCTACCTGACGATGGCCGCGGTGTTCATCGCACAAGCCACGAATACCGCGCTGGACCTGACTCATCAGCTCACATTGCTGCTGGTGCTGCTCCTGACTTCCAAAGGCGCCGCCGGCGTCACCGGGAGCGGTTTCATCGTGCTCGCGGCGACGCTTTCGGCGGTGGGACACCTGCCCGCGACCGGAGTCGCGCTCATTCTCGGTATCGATCGTTTCATGTCCGAAGCCCGCGCGCTCACCAACCTGGTCGGCAACGGCGTCGCGACGATCGTCGTGGCCAAATGGTGCGGCAATCTGGATTCCAGCCGGCTGCGCGAGACTCTGACGGCTCGGGAGTGACGCGCCAGCGCGTGGCTGCAATACTGCGCGCAGGGGCGAGGCTGGTTGCGCGCGGAGCCCGCGGCGCACTGTACTGGTGGGGTTGTCGCAAATCTGAATCTGTACTCCTTGAGTCTCCGCCCACATCCTGCCGGCCATGGACAGCGACAAACAACCCGTGGGCTTTCCGCTGCCCGATTGGAAACCGCCGCCCTATCCGCCGCGTGAGCCGTTGATCGGGCGCTACTGCCACGTGGAGCCGCTGGACCCTGCGCGTCACGCGCAGGATTTGTACAGCGCATACTCACTCGATCGCGAAGGGCGCAACTTCACATACCTGACCTATGAGCCGTTTGCCTCGCTGGAGGCCTGCCGGGAATGGGCGCAGCGCATGAGCCAGAGCAAGGATCCGCTGTTTTTCGCGCTCATCGAGCTGGAGACGGGGCGCGCGGTCGGGGTGGCGAGCTTCATGCGCATCGATCCGCCCAATGGCGTGATCGAGATCGGCGGACTGAATTTCTCCCCGCTGATGCAGCGCCACCGCATGGCGACCGAGGCGATGTATTTGATGATGAAGCGCGTCTTCGGCCTCGGCTATCGCCGCTATGAATGGAAATGCGATTCGTTGAACGCGCCGTCGCGCCGGGCGGCGCTGAGATTGGGCTTCACGTTCGAGGGCATCTTCCGCCAGGCGATCGTCTACAAGCGCCGCAGCCGCGATACCGCATGGTTTTCGATCCTCGACGGCGAATGGCCGCGCCTGCGGCAGGCCTTCGAGCGCTGGCTCGACCCGGACAACTTCGACGAGCAGGGCCGCCAGCGGCTTCGTTTGTCGCAGCTCACCTCGGGCGGCCGCCCGTAGGCGGATTGCGCGGGAGGTCGAGATGAGCGACAAACCACTGCACGAGGTGTTTCACCGTACGGCCGATGCGACACGGGCCAACCGTGGCTCGGTGGCGCAAGCGGCCGGCTCAGCGCTTTTTGATCGACAGCAGCGCGATGAGCGTGATCACGCCTGCGGTGGACAGGTAATAGCCGACGGCCGCCAGTCCGTAGTCTCTGGCGAGCCAGGTGGCGATATAGGGCGCCAGCGATGCGCCGACGATGCCGGCGAGGTTGAATGCGAGCGAGGCGCCGGTGTAGCGCACCGCGGTCGGGAACAGCTCCGCGAGCGCCGTGCCGAGCGGGCCGTAAGTCAGGCCCATCAGCGCGAGCCCGATGCACAGAAACAGCAGCACCCCCGTCCTGCCGCCCGCTCCGAACAAGGGCTCGAACACCAGCCCGAACCCGATGATGGCGATGGTCGCCGCCAGCAGCGCCCAGCGCGGGCTGCGCCGATCGGCCACGATGGCCGCGACCGGGATGGTCGCCGCGAAGAACACGATGCCGATCATCTGGAAGATCAGGAATTCCTGGCGCGGGTAGCCGAGCGCCGAGGTGCCCCAGCTCAGGGAAAACAGGGTCAGCAGATAGAAGGCGACGAAGGTGGCGATCGCCGAGCACGTTCCCAGCAGCAGAACGCCCGAATGCTTGCGGATGAGCGTTGCTATCGGCAGGTGCACCCGCTCGTTGTTGACGATCGCGCGCTGGAAGGCCGGCGTTTCCGTCAGCTGCAGCCGCACGTACAAACCGATGCCTACGAGCACTGCGCTCGCCAGGAAGGGCACGCGCCAGCCCCACGCAAAAAACCGTGCATCGTCCAGCGCTTCGCTCAGCCACAGGAAAATGCCGCTCGAGCAGATGAAGCCGAGCGGCGCGCCGAGCTGCGGAAACATGCCGTACCACGCGCGCTTGCCCGGCGGCGCGTTCTCGGTCGCCAGCAACACGGCGCCGCCCCATTCTCCGCCGAGCCCCAGTCCCTGGCCGAAACGGCACAGCGCCAGCAACGCCGGCGCCAGCACGCCGATCGAGGCGTACGTGGGCAGCGCCCCGATCAGCACGGTGGAAAGTCCCATCGTGAGCAGGGCTGCGACCAGAGTTGCCTTGCGTCCGATCCGGTCGCCGAAATGTCCGAACAGCGCCGAGCCGATCGGCCGGGCGAAAAATGCGAGCGCAAAGGTCGCAAACGACTGGAGCATGGCCGAGGTAGGATCGCTGGCCGGGAAGAACAGGCGCGGGAACACCAGTACCGCCGCCGTCGCGTAGATGTAGAAGTCGAAATACTCGATGGCCGTGCCGGCCAGGCTGGCGAACAGCACGCGTCGCGGCGAGCGGCCGGCGGCCTCTGCGCGGATTTCGGTCGTCATGCCGCTGTATGGATCGAAGCGCGATCGATCTGCATCTGTACTCCGCCGCGTGCAGGCGCATTCCAAGGACGCGAAATGCGCGGATTGTAGCAGCGGCGCCGCCAGCCCCGTCCAGGGCCGTCGCCCGCGTCAGCGATTTTTGGATCGTCCTTCCCCGACATGGCCTCCGAGCGCAATTCCGCGCCGATCCTGGCCCGCCTTGGGCGCGACGTGGATCGTTTGGGGGATGTGGGTACGCGGTTCCTCGCGGGGCCGGCGGCCGCTATCATCGTGTCGGGCGTGATCATGCCGATATTTGGCCGCCCAGCCCGCGGCGCAGCCGCGTCGCCCGCAAGCCCCCTTGTCCCCAGCCGTGGAGGATTGCCCGTCATGTCGCAGCACAAAGCCATCGTGAGTTGGAAGAACCCGGGTCCGGATTTCCTCAAGGGCCGCTACTCCCGCGAGCACACCTGGACTTTCGACGGAGGATTGACGGTTGCCGCGTCGGCTTCCCCCTCGGTCGTGCCGCCGCCGATGTCCAATCCCGCAAACATCGATCCGGAGGAAGCATTCGTGGCGTCGATCTCCAGCTGTCACATGCTCACGTTCCTGTATCTAGCGGGGCGCCAGGGCTTCATGATCGACAGCTACGACGACGAGGCGGTCGGTGCGATGAGCAAAGGAGCGAACGGCACTCCGTGGGTGAGCGCGGTGACGCTCAATCCGCGCATCGTCTACGGCGGTGCCAAGCGTCCAAGCGCCGCGGAAGAAGAGCACTTGCATCATCTGGCGCACGAGCAATGCTTCATCGCGAATTCGATTAAGACGGAGGTCGTGGTGCGCGGGGTCGCGTGACGGAGCGGACCCCATTTGCATCGATTGCCTGAGGGCTGAATCGTCGCACGCGAGGCGGGAGCGGATCCTCAACGCTTGAATCGCGGGGTGCCGTTCGCAGGGCAATTGGCGCAGCCGGCTTCGGCCCGGCCGGCTGTTTTCTGCAGCCGGCTCTGCAACAGTCTTCTCACCGGTCCGGGCTCTGCCGTGCCGGCGGAGATACGGCGCAGCATCCACCGCGCGATGCGCAACCGCGCCCGGGCGGGCATGAGCAGCCAGGTGGCATAGATCGCGGCGGCGACGACCAACAAAGCGACGATCGAGGACTGTACGACCGTGCTCATGAGCCTGCACCCAGCGTCAAGGCTGTTCGATAAGTGACAAACGAAGCGATGTAGGCGAGGGCGAACAGATACCCGGCCATGATCAGCGGATAGCGCCAGGAGTTCGTTTCGCGGCGCACGACGGCGAGCGTCGACAGGCATTGGGGCGCGAAGACGTACCAGGCGAGCAAGGAAAGCGCCGTGGCGAGCGACCAGCTGCCGGCGATCAGCGGCGTGAGGGTTGCCGCCGTATCGGTGTCTGCGGCCGACAGCGAGTACACCGTGCCCAGCGCGCCGACGGCGACTTCGCGCGCGGCGAGGCCGGGCACGAGGGCGACGGAGATCTGCCAGTTGAAGCCGATCGGCGCGAACAGGTGCTCGAGGCCGCGACCGAGCATGCCCGCGAAGCTGTATTGGATGGGCGGACCGGTGGCGCCCTCTGGCGGTGCCGGGTAGCTGCTGAGGAACCACAGAACGATCATGAGCGACAGGATGATCCCGCCGACGCGCCGCAGGAAGATGTATGCCCGCTCCCATAGACCCATGGCGAGATTCTGCAGGCTCGGCCAATGGTATTCGGGCAGCTCCAGCAGCAGCGGGTGATAGTCGGACTTCATGAACGTGTGCTTCATCGTCCAGGCCACGGCCATCGCCGAGGCGATGCCTGCGAAATACAGCGCAAACAGCACGATACCCTGCAGGTTGAACGGTCCCACGGCGCTGTTGGGAATGAAGGCGGCGATGATGAGGGCGTACACGGGCAGTCGCGCCGAGCACGTCATGAGGGGCGCGATCATGATCGTCATCAGGCGGTTGCGCACGTTGGGGATGGTGCGCGCGGCCATGATGCCGGGGATGGCGCAGGCGAAGCTCGAGAGCAACGGGATGAAGGCGCGGCCGGAGAGCCCGGCGAAGCCCATGAGGCGGTCGAGCAGGTAAGCCGCGCGCGGCAGGTAGCCGCTGTCCTCCAGGAGAAGGATGAAGAAAAACAGGATGAGGATCTGCGGCAGGAAAACCAGCACGCTCCCGGCGCCGGCGATCACGCCATCGACCAGCAGACTTTGCAGGGGCCCCGGAGGCAGTGCGCTGCGCAGCCAGACGCCCGCGGACTCGACCGCGGCTTTGATCGCGTCCATCGGCAAGACGGCCCAGCTGAAGACCGCCTGGAATACGAAGAAGAGCAGCATCGCAAGGATAGCCATGCCGAGGAGCGGGTGCAGGAGCAGCGCGTCGACACGGATCGCCAGCAGATCGCGCCCCGGCTCCGTATAGCCAATGGCTTCCAGGAGCGTCCGCGCTTCGCGCTGAATCACCTCGACGCTCTCGCGGCTGGGGGCTTGCAGCTTCGCGCCGTCGGGCCGTCTGGCGTGCGGCTGCTGATCCAGGAGCGCGACGAGCCCGAGGTGGCCGCCACCGCGTACCGCGACCGTCTCCACGACCGGGACGCCCAGCGCCTTCGCCAGCCGCGCGCTGTCCAGGTGATAGCCACGTTTCTTCGCCAGGTCGCTCATGTTGAGTGCTACGACCATCGGCAAGCCCAGCTGGCGCACCTGCAGGACGAGCGGAAGGTTCAGGCGCAGGTTGGTCGCATCCACGACGCACACGATCAGCTCCGGCGGCGGCTCGCCATGCAGCCGTCCGAGCACGAGGTCGCGCGTGATCGCCTCATCGAGCGTCGTCGGCGTGAGGCTGTAGGCGCCCGGCAGATCGAGCACGTGGTATTTGCGCCGCCGCCCGGCGCCGACAAACGAACCTTCCTTGCGCTCGACGGTGACGCCGGCGTAGTTGGCCACTTTCTGCCGGCTCCCCGTCAGGCGGTTGAACAGCGCGGTCTTGCCGCAATTCGGCAATCCGACCAGCGCGAGCCTCATGGCGTCGATGGCGGCGGTCTCGGCGGTCATGCGGCTCCGGCGGCAGGTTGGACGCGCACGAGCACCGCACTGGCTTCGCGGCGGCGGAGCGCGAAGGTGCTGTTGCCGATCCGCACAGCGATGGGGTCGCGCGCCGGCCAGGTCTCGCCGATGACCTCGCATCGTTCGCCTGCGACGAACCCGATCTCCATCAGCCGCCGCGCGAGGGTGGACTGCGCTTCATCGCCGAGGCTCTGGTTGTTGTCGATCACCTCGACGACCACGGCGACGGCCCCCCGTCGCAGGCGGCTCAGGGGGGTCGGAAGCGGGGCGGAGGATGGTGCGTCGGCCTTGGGCATCGTGTTTCCAATACTGAGGTAAATCGCAGTATAGATGATAGTGATTCTCAACTACCTATGGGCGAGGTGGATGCCGTCGATGCTCAAGTGCCTGGATAGACTGGAATTCATGGCCAGCGGGACGCAGCGACCTTGGTATGCTTCGCGCCACCGTTATGTCCGACCTTGTGCACCCCAGCGGGAGCCGATGAGCGTGCGGCACCGCGATCCTTCCCGGCTGCAGCTGCTGGCGCCGCGATATTGGGCCGTCCGGATCGGGATCTGGGTCATGCGCCTGCTCATCCTCCTGCCGTTCCGTGCACAGATGGCGCTGGGCCGCGGGCTCGGGCGACTGGCATGGCGATTCGCGCGGCGCGAGCGGCACATCGGCGAGATCAATCTGCGCCTCTGCCTGCAGGATCTCGGCGTGGAGGAGCGGACGCGGCTGCTGAAACACCACTTCGGCTATCTCGGTTGCGGGCTGTTCGATTCGGCGCTCGCGTGGTGGGCCTCGGATGAGCGGATATTGAGGTTGACGCAGATCGAAGGGGCCGAGCGGCTCGAGCGGGCTCTGCAGGCCGGCCGCGGCGCACTGCTCGTCACGGCGCACTTCACGGCGGCCGAGATGGGCGTGCGTGCGCTCGCGCCACGCTACCGCATTGGCGCTATGTATCAGACGCCGCGCAATGCGCTGGTCGCCGAGCAGTTTCGCGCCTGTCATCGGCTGCGCACCGCGCGAATGATTCCAAGCGACAACGTGCGCGAGCTGCTGCGCGCGCTCAAGGATCGGTTGCCGGTGTGGTTTGCGGCCGATCAGCGCGAGAGCATGCGCTCGAGCACGCTGGCGCCGTTCTTCGGCATTCCGGTGGTCAGCAATACCGCCCCCGCGCGCATCGCGCGGATGACTCGTGCGCCGGTTCTGCCGTATGCGATCGAGCATGTGGAACACGGTCGGGACGGCGCGCCGGGCTATCGCGTCAGCATCGGCGAGCCGCTGGAATCTTTCCCCTCTAATGACGACGTGGCCGATGCGGCGCGCCTGCATGCGGTGGTGGAGGCGCAGGTGCGCTTGTGTCCCGCGCAATACTTGTGGACCTACAAGCGCTTCAAGCGTTCCGGCTTCGATCCTTACAAGAAATGAAGATACAGCCGCCTCTACTGGCGCCGCGCTACTGGCCGACGTGGATCGGTCTCGGGTTGCTGCGCCTGTCGGTGTTCCTGCCCTATCGGGTGCTGCTGGTGCTCGGAGCTGCGCTGGGCGCGCTGGTCCGGCGCCTGCCGTTGCGGTATGTGCGCATCGCCCGGCGCAATATCGAGCTTTGTTTGCCCGAGACGGCCGCTGCGGCCCGCGAGCGCTTGCTGGGCGAGCATTTTCGCAGCCTGGGGATCGCGCTGTTCGAGACGGCGTTGAGCTGGTGGAGCTCGAACGAACGGATCATCACGCTGACCCGCTTCGAGGGCATGGAGCATCTGCAAGCGGCCCTGGCGCGCGGCAAGGGCGCGATCGCCCTCGCGGCGCACTTCACGACGCTCGAGATCGGCGCCCGTGCGCTCAGCGCTCGTGTTCCGCTCAACGTCATGTATCGTCCATCCAAGAACCGCGTGCTCGCGCTCGTGCTCGAGCGCCGCCGCGCCCGGCAGACGCGCCGGGCGATTCCGCGCGACGAAGTGCGCGCGCTGGTCGCCGCGCTCTCCGCCAACGAGATCGTGTGGTACGCGGCGGACCAGGCTTATCGCAACAAGGGCGCGTGGATGGTGCCTTTCTTTGGAATTCCCGCCGCGACCAACACAGCCACAACGCGCATCGCGCGCCTGACGGGCGCCGCCGTCCTCCCCTATTTCCAGGAACGCCTGGCGGACGGATCGGGCTATCGAGTCGTGGTTCATCCGCCGCTCGAGGATTTCCCCAGTACGGACGCGCAGGGCGACGCCACCCGGCTGAACTCACTGATCGAAGCGCAGGTGCGCCGCGTTCCGGCCCAGTACCTGTGGATCCACCGCCGATTCAAAGGCCTGACCAGCGACTATCCCGACTACTATGCGAAGAATCAGAAGCCGCGGACGCAGTAAATCCCAACGCCAGATGACCTGGGGCCGGCGCCTGGCGTACCGGCTCGCTTTGCCTGTCGGCATGTCCGTGATCCGCTTCTTCTGGGCCACCTGCCGCATCGTGCGCGTCGAGGGCGCCGCGCACCTGGAGGGACGTTTGTTCGCCGGACAGCCGGCCATCGTCGCCTACTGGCACCGCCATCAATTGTTCTGCTGGCGCTACCTGCGGCAGCTGATCGATCGCGGCGCGCGCATCGGCTGGCTGATCAGCGCCTCGGTCGATGGCGAGGTGCCGACGGAAATCGCGCGCCGCATGGGCGGCGGCATCGTGTTCCGCGGTTCGACCACCAGCGCGGGCTCGGAAGCGCTGCGGGCGATGTGCAAGGCGGTGATGCGCGAGAAAACCTCGATCGCAACCACGCCCGACGGCCCGCAGGGCCCGCGCTCCCAGTTCAAGCCCGGGATCGTGAAGCTCGCGCAATTGTCCGGCGCCCCGCTCGTGCCAATGGCGTGGGCCGCGCGCGGCGCATGGGTACTCAGGACCTGGGACCGGTTCGTGATTCCCAGGCCGTTCACGAAGATCGTGATGGCGGTGGGGGAGCCGGTGGAAGTGCCCAGGAAGGCGGATGATGCGGAGGTCGCGAGGATACAGAGGCTGATGGAAGAAAGGATGCAGGCGTTGTTCGAGTCGGCGCGAGAGACTGTGCGGGGGTGATGAATTGCAGGAACGGATCGCATGCGTCGAACTCCATTCTGTGAGCCCGCGTGCACGAGTGCATTCTTCATGAACAGCCCGCTGCCACAGGAGGTTCGGATCGGGGAGGGGGGTTCGGGGCTGTCAAAAACAGGGATGTTTTTGTCAGAGCCTACAGGGGTGCGACGTATACGTCGCACGGGTGTCCATGGACGGACACCCTGGGCTTCAGCGGAGCAGGGACTGCGCAGCTGAATGTATTCACGGCGTCCCCGAACCCCCCTCCCCGATCCGGACCTCCGGAATCACCGCACCGACCTGGCCACTGTTCATGAAGAATGCACCCCCCACGTATACTGCCCGCCCGAATGACCCCCGAAGTCTCCGTCGTCATCCCCGTCTGCAACGAAGTCGAGAACATCGAGCCGCTCGCCCGCGAAGTCGCTACGGCGCTGCGCGGCCGATCTTTCGAGCTCATCTTCGTCGACGACGGAAGTGACGACGGCACCGCAGAGGCTGCGCTGAAGGTGCGCGCCGCCGGCCTGCCGACACTGCGGCTTCTGCGCCATTCCTTCCGCAGCGGCCAGAGCGCCGCCGTGCACACCGGCGTCGAGGCTGCCCGCGCGCCCTGGATCGCCACGCTGGACGGGGACGGGCAGAACGATCCGGCCGACCTGCCGATGCTGCTCGCCGCGCGCGACGATCCGGCCAACGCCGGCGTGCAATTGTTCATGGGCAACCGCGTCACCCGCCGCGACACGTGGCTGCGTCGTTTGTCCTCGCGCATCGCAAATGGCGTGCGGGCCAAGTTGCTCGGCGATGGCACGCCCGATACCGGATGCGGATTGAAGCTGTTCCGCCGCGAGCCGTTCCTCGCGCTGCCGGCTTTCGATCACATGCACCGCTTCCTGCCCGCGCTGTTCCAGCGTGCCGGCAGCCGCGTCGTCTCCATCCCCGTCCGGCACCGGCCGCGTGTGCGCGGGCGCTCCAAGTACGGCCTGCACAATCGGCTGTGGGTGGGGATCGTCGATCTGTTCGGCGTGATGTGGCTGAAGGCCCGCTACAAGGCGGGCCTGCGCGTCACGGAGGAGTGATCTCCCGCGGCGGGCCGCCCCGGGATTTGATGTCGAGGTACAGGTTGTAGAGCGCGACGGCGAAGGGGAAGGAGTTGGAAAGTACGCCGACGGAGTCGTTCTTGCCGAAGATGAAGTAGCTGATCAGCAGGAGACTGCCCGCGATGCTCATGTACCAGAACGCGCGCGGCATGGCGACCTTGCGCATGCTGCGCGACACATGCATCTGAATCAGCCAGCGGCCCGCGAAAAGGAAAGTGCCGAGGTAGCCGATCAGCTTCCACGGAGTGATGGTGAGGCCCAGAAAGTGAAACAACACGGTATTCAAAAGCCTTCTCCTGCATCTGCCGGGCGTTGGACGGCGGCATTGTCGCACCGTTCGCGGGCGATCTCATGAGCGCCACGGAGGGCAGGGGATTGCGTCATCCCGTCGGGGCCGATCTGCTGCTGCTCATCGGCCTGACGCTGCTGCTGGTTGCGGCGGGGATGGGGCTGCGCGATCCCTGGCCGGCGGACGAGCCGCGCTTCGCGCTGGCCGCGCGGGACATGGTGCTCAGCGGGGACTGGCTGTTCCCGCGCGTGGGGGGCGATCTCTACCCGGACAAACCACCGGTGTTCATGTGGCTGATCGCGCTGTGCTATTTCTTCACCGGGTCGCTGCGGATCGCGTTCCTGCTGCCCTCGCTCCTGGCGGCGACCGGCACGATCGCGCTGATTTACGATCTGGGCCGCCGGCTGTGGAATCGCGAAGCGGGACGCTGGGCCGCGCTCGCGCTGCTCTTCACGATCCAATTCACCCTCCAGGCCAAGCGCGCGCAGATCGACATGGTGCTGGTGTTCTGGACGACGCTCTCGATGTACGGATTTCTGCGTTACCTGCTGCTCGGCCATCGGCAGCGGTGGTGGGCGCTGGGCGGCGCCGCCGCGGGCGTGGGCGTGATCACGAAGGGTGTGGGATTTCTGCCTTTTCTGGTGCTGCTGCCGTATGGCTATGCGCGGCGGAAAGGCTGGAAGCTTCCTGCGGTCGGTACCGGACGCGCCTGGGCGATCGCGCCGCTGGCCTTCGTCGCCGCGATCGGGCTGTGGCTGGTGCCGATGCTGATCGCGGCCGCGCTGAGTGGTGACACGCAGCTTGCAGCCTATCGCGATGAAATCCTGTTCCATCAAACGGCGCAGCGCTACGTCTCGGCCTGGCATCATCATCAGCCGCCGTATTACTACCTGACCGTGATCCTGAGCCTGTGGCTTCCGCTCGCGGTGCTGCTGCCCTGGCTGGTGCCCCGATGGCGCGAACGTCTCCAGGTCCGTGACGCGCGGGTGCTGCTGCTCCTGGGGTGGATCCTGCTCGTGTTGCTGTTCTTCAGTCTCAGTCCGGGCAAACGCGGGGTCTACATTTTTCCGGCCCTGCCGGCGCTCGCGCTCGTATCGGGCGAGTGGCTGCGCGGCTTGTCGCAGCGCAGGGGCGTGCAGCGCGCCGGCGTTGCCTTCGCGTGGTTGATCGTACTGGTCTGCGCCGGGGCGCTCGTCTATTTCCTCACGGTCGGGTCGGAGAAAATCGCGCAGCTGCACTTCTCGTCACGGCTGGGAGCGATCTTCCCGCTCGCGGCGGTTGCTTTGTTGGGCGCGGCGGCGGCCGTTACGTGCGGCGTCGGGCGCGGTGTCGCGGCGTGCGCGTGGGTGCTGGGGATCCTGTGGGTGACGGTCAGTTTCGCCGTGATGCCGCAGCTCAACGGCGAGCGCTCGGCCGCGCAGTTCATCGCCCGGCTGCAGTCGCTCGCCGCGCCGGACCGCGAGCTGGGGCTGCTCGCCTACCGCGAGCAATTTTTGTTGCGCCTGACGCGCCCGAGCGTGAACTTCGGCCATGCCCGCTGGCGCGAAGGAGAGAATGAGAACAATGATGCCGCGCGCTGGTTGAACGAGGCCGCGGGCCGCCAGCTCCTGGTGCCGGAGGGTCGCCTGCGTCCCTGTTTCGATGTCGGAAGCTCGAAGGTGGCGGTCGGCGATCTCAGCGACGAGCGCTGGTTCCTGGTCGAGGGTCCGGCGGCCGCGGCCTGCGCCGGGCGCGGCGACGCGGGCCGTGCGATCGCCTACCCGCCGTTCACCGGCAAGATCCCCGCGTCCTGACCGTGAACAAAAAAGCCCGCGGCGGTGGCCGCGGGCCAGGGTGCGTCGAGGTCGGCGCTGGTCAGTCGGTGCCGGCGAGCATCACATGGATTTCACGCGCGTTCAGCGTGTTGCCCGACGGGTCGTAGAGGCCGAGGGCGTTCATCCCGACCGCTTTGCCGCCGGCGCCGAGCTTCTCGCCCAAGCGCGCGGCGAAGGCCTCGAAGCTCGCGAACACTTCGACCCGCCGTCCCTGGCCGATGGCATACACGCCGAACGAGCCCGCCGGCGACAGGGTGGGCGAAGACGCGAGCGTGGTAATGTCGAGCAGACGCGGGCCGATGGCGATGAAATGCCTTGTACCGATGTCCGCGTTCGTGTTGTCGATCACGATGCCGTTCGCATCGATGCTGAGGAATGGTGCGCGGGTGCCCTGCAGGCCCCAGCCCAGGCCAAGGACCGCGCGCAACGTGGACAGATCGGCCACCGAGCGGGCCGAGAAGTCCGGCGCGGCCGTGCCGAAGGGCGTCACGAAGCCGAATACGCGCGCCGGCTGCTCCGCTTCCAATGAGCCCAGGTTCAGGCTGCCCGTGGCAATCTCATAGTGTGCGGGGTCGGCATCGGTGGCCGGCGATGCACCCGTTCCGCTGAAATCGAAGCTGCTCACCCGGCGCCCGTCGATCGCATCGAGATCGACGGTAAGCAAACCGGCCACCGTGGATTTCACCGTCCCCCAAAGATGGGTGATCTGCATCCGCACCCGTCCGCCGGTGGCGTCGAGTGTGATGTGGCCGCCCGCATCCTCGTTCACCAGGCCGAATGCATTGATGCCCTGACCGACCGAGATCGCGTCGTCCGTGAGCGCATCGTCGCGCTGGCCTTCCCGCGTCACGGCAGTGCCGGATCCGACGAGCACCGTCATGTCGTCACGGATGAAGGTGACGCTGCCTGAGCGGCGGATCAGTGTTCCGCCTCGCACCGTGAGCGTGTCACCCTGGCGCGCGATGACGTTACCCCACAGGACGTCGAAGCCGGCGCCCGGCACACTGGTTCCCGCGTTCACGCGTTCGGCCGTGAACGTCCGCGCGCTCGTGTCGAGCGTGCCGAAGGCCGCGGTCGCCGCGCCGTCGCCCAGCTGAGCGAGCGCGGCCAGTCCCGCCTCGCCCGCATAGGCGGCGCCGTCGACTTCGAACTGAGTCTGCGCGGTCGTGTGCACTTTCATGCGGCCGAATCGGGCGGTGCGATGGAAGAACGGTCGAACGTCGATCGTGTAAGTCCCGGCGCTCGTGTCGACGCCGACCACGGGACCGCGCAGGCGCATCGCCTTCTCGTCGACCGGCTCGATCGTAGCCACGATGAGCGGACGCGCGGTCGCGGTCACCGGCGTGGTGCTCAGGTCCACGGTGTGTGTCGCGGCGAGATCGAAGTCGAGCTGCAGCAGCGCCGGGCGCCCCGGCGCGACCACCACGTGATTGGCGTTGTCGAGCATGATCTGCAGGTCGACGACGCCGAGCGGCTGGCCGTCTTCGCCGACGACCGTGGCCGGCTTCGGCAGGCCGTTCACTTCGACGGTCACCTCGGCGGTGCCGAAGTCCAGCCTGATGCTGCCTTCGACGTAGGTTCCGTTGGGAATCGTCGCGGCGCTGAGGAGCTCCGTGAGGTCGGTGAGCTGGGCGAAATCCACGCGCGCGCGGTTCGGCAGCGCCTGCACCACCGTGCCGTTCGCTTTCTTGAGCGTCAGTGCCACGACGTCGACGCTGTAACTGAGGAAGTCGCCGTCGGCGTCCGTGAGCGCAACCAGCACATCGCCGCATGTCGATGCGGTGCATTGGGAGGCGCCGGCGGCGCTATTGTTTGTCGAGGAGCTGTCGTTGCCGTCACCGCCGCCGCATGCGGTCAACCCCAGACAGATCGCTGCAACCGACGTCCATGCCAGAGCGCGCAGGGCTTTCAGAGATGACATAAGTTGGATCTCCCAGGATGCCGAAATTCGTACAGCCACTAACGAAAGGCCCGCGAGCGCGTTGACACTCTCGTGCGTCTGCCCTTCGCGACGGGACGCGATGTCATGCGGTCAGGGCGCATCTCTTTCGTGGACGAGCGATCGCCGATCGCCCGCTCCGGGACGCCCGCCGGAGTCAGCAAATATCGATCGCACCCGCGGGGTGGTTGCACTTCGGCTTCAATACCCTTACTCTTCAAGTGCTTAGGTCGTTTTCCTTCCATCTGGGTCAAAATGTCGCATACCTATTACAAGGCACGTCCCCAGCCGGCCGTGCCAACCGACACCAAGACCGATCCAACGCATTCCGAACCGCTGTCCTCCGCCGTATTGACCGGCACGCCCTCGCGTCCGGCCTTCACTCAGGGCACGGGGCTCGATCTGGCATGCACCAAGATCGCGGTGGACCTGCAGAACATGACCGAGGCCGGCGCCGAGGCCTGCATCCGGCAGAGCCTGGAAGTGCTGCGCAAGTCGACCGGCGTCGACGCCACGTTTGTCGTCTTTCTCGATTCGACGCTGACGCGGTTCGAGTCGGTTTCAGTCTCCAAAGGAGCGTTCGTCCAGTGCGCTCCGGAGGTGCTCAAGGGCGATGCCTTCGACACCTTCCCGTGGCTTCAGAGCCGGCTCGATCACCTGCGCGTGGTAGAGATCCGCGACGCCGGCGCCCTGGCGCACGACCACCCGCTCGAGAGCCGTCGCCTGCAGCATTTGCGCATCGGCGCCTTGTTGCTGATCGGTTTTGGCGTGCAGGGCCGCCTCGGCGGCTTCCTCGGTCTTTGTACGGTGCAGCCGAGGGAAAGCTGGGATGCGGATCTGCACCTGCTGCTGAAATTGATCGGCGCGAGCTTTGCCTCCGGCCTGGAGCGCCTGCGGATGCAGGTTCGCCTGGCGCACCTGGAGGAAAGCGCGGAGCTGGCGCTCGCCACCGGCAACGACGGCGTATGGGATTTCGACCCGATCGCCAACCGCACGCAATTCTCGGCCCGCTGGAAGGCGATGCTCGGGTATCAGGAGGATGAACTGAACGACTCGCCCGAGTGGCGCCTGCTGGTGCATCCGGATGATTTCCCGCGCGTACAGGAAGGGATCCGTGAGCACATCGCCGGCCGCTCGCCGCTATTCGAGAGCATCCATCGTCTGCGTCACCGCAATGGCGAGTGGCGTTGGGTGACCAGCCGCGCGAAAGCCCGCTTCGACGGCGAAGGGCGCCTGGCGCGCCTGGTGGGCACCGAGCTCGATATCACCGAGCGCAAGCTGTTCGAAGAGGCGCTGTTTCGCGAGAAGGAGAGCGCGCAGATCACGCTTCAGTCGATCGGCGACGGGGTTATCACCACCGACGAGCACTCGCACGTCGAATACCTCAATCCTGTGGCCGAAGAGCTGACCGGCTGGAGCCTGGCGGACGCGCAGGGGCGGCCCATCAACGAGATCTTCCGCGCCTTCCACGAGGAAACGTGCGAGCCGCTGGAGAACCTGATGTCGGTGGCCATCCGCCGCGTGCATTCGGTCAAGTCCGTGCGTCCCATGCTGCTCATCCGCCGCGACGGCAATGAGCTTTATGTCGACAGCACCGCCGCGCCGATCGTCAACCAGCGCGCAGCGGGGCGCGGGCAGGTCTGCGGCGGCGTGCTCGTGTTCCACGACGTCAGCGAATCGCGCGAGCTCAACCGACGTTTGTCATATCACGCCAGCCACGACGTGCTCACCGGGCTGGTCAACCGGCGCGAGTTCGAAGCGCGGCTCGAGCGGGCGCTGCGCAGCGCGAAGGCGCGCGAGACCTCCTATGCGGTCTGCTATCTCGATATCGACCAGTTCAAGATCATCAATGACACCTGCGGTCACAGCGCCGGCGATGCGCTGCTCGGCCAGGTGGGCGCGCTGCTGAAGTCCAAGATCCGCTGGCGCGACACGATCGCCCGCCTGGGCGGCGATGAGTTCGCGGTGCTGCTGGAAAGCTGCTCGCTGGAAGAGGCGCTGAGGATGGCGGAAACACTGTGCGAGGCGGTGCGCAATTTCCGCTTCGTTTGGGAAGAGCGCACTTTCCGCATGGGGGCGAGCGTGGGCGTGGTGCCCGTGACCGCCGACAACGAGGACGTCGCGTCGATCATGAGCGCCGCGGACGGCGCCTGCGCTTCGGCCAAGGAGGCCGGCCGCAACCGCGTGCACAACTTCGCCGAGAACGACATCGAGCTGATGCGGCGGCGGCGCGAGATGCAGTGGGCGGCGCGCATCAACAATGCGCTCGAGGAATCGCGCTTCGAGCTGTTCCGCCAGCCGATCTTCCCGCTGCAGACGCAGGATTCGGGCGCGCACTACGAGCTGCTGCTGCGCCTGCGCGATGAGACCGGCAAGATCGTTTCTCCGGACAATTTCATCGCCGCCGCCGAGCGCTACGGCATCACGCCGGGCATCGACCGCTGGGTGATCGAGAATGCGTTCCGGTGGCTGGTGTCGGAAGCCGACGAGCGCGAGCGTCTGTCGATGTGCTCCATCAACCTGTCCGGCCAGTCGCTGGGCGATGACAAGTTCCTGCCGTTCGTCATCGACCAGTTCCACCGCAGCGGGCTCGATGCGCGCAAGATCTGTTTCGAGATCACCGAGACGGCCGCGGTGGCGAGCTTCTCCCAGGCCAACCGCTTCATCCAGGCGCTGCGCGAGCTCGGCTGCCGGTTCGCCCTGGACGATTTCGGCACGGGGCTGTCCTCGTTCGGCTATCTCAAGCACTTCCCGGTGGACTTCCTCAAGATCGACGGCTCATTCGTCAAAGAGATCCTGCACGACCCGATCGACCGGGAGATGGTGCGCTCGATCAACGAGATCGGGCATCTGACGGGGAAACAAACGATCGCGGAGTTTGCCGAGAACCAGGAGATCATCCAGATGCTGCGCGGGCTGGGGGTGGACTATGCGCAGGGATACGGGGTGGCTCAGCCGCAGCGGGTGCTGAAAGCGGTCAACTCCTGACATAGCGCGGCTTCTGCACGGCCGATTCGTTCACGCCCTTTGGGGGCGGTAAAATAGAGACCTTGTTGCGATTGCCACGGCGGCGCTGCGCGGTACCTTTGACGCGCTTGACATCGCTCGTGCCAGGCCTATTGTGCGGCCGTGGACAGGAAGAAGGTCGATGAACTGGTTGCCCGTCTGCAGGACTGCTCGCCGCAAGAGCAGCAACTGCTGCTCGATATTTTGCTCGAGGAGACAGGGCAACAACTCTCTTTCAGTGTCAGGGATGGAGAGCCTGCGCGCTATGGTGCCAGCTCTGAGTTGCCGCAACGGCCGCAGTCAATGGTAACAGTGACCGTCGTCATTCCCGATGAGCTGGCCAGGAAAGCCCGGGCCGCCGGGCTACTGGGTTCGGAAACCGTGGAGCGGCTTATCCGTCGCGCCTTGCAGGAGCGCCTCACGCCGCCTCCGGTCGATACCGTTTCCGCGGCAAGCGGACACGGTCAATATCGGCAGCAGGTTTTCGACATGGGCCAACCGTCGACGGACCTGACTCGGGCGCTGTCGATTGCCGCTGAACTGGAAGATGAGCAACTCGTGGGCAAGGATAGTCAAGAGAAATGATTCTGCCGGACGCCAATGTGCTCCTGTACTCCGTGAATTCCGCGAGCAGGCACCATGTCGCGGCCCGCCAGGCTTTGGAAGGTGCGTTTGCGCGAACGGACAGGATCGCATTTGCGTGGACCGTATTGCTCGCTTTCGTGCGGCTCAGCACGCGTGCTTCGATATTCGAGCGGCCCTTGAGTGTTACCGGTGCGCTGCAAGTCGTGGGTGACTGGCTGGAACAGGCGCCGGCGCTGGTGGTTCACCCTACGCCTCGTCATTCCAAGTTGCTGGGGCAGTTATTGGGGGATGCCGGTACCGCCGGCAATCTCACGATGGACGCGCATCTCGCTGCGCTTGCCATCGAGCACAATGCCGCGGTGATCACATTCGATCGAGACTTCGGGCGCTTTCAGGGGTTGCGCTGGGAATTACTGGAGTAGCCGCTCTTTGACGGGCCTGTTCGCGCGCCTGCGCACAAGCGCAACACACTATCGGCGACAGACTGACTTACTTGCTCTTGTCCCTTTCGATCAGCGCATAGGCCGAGTGATTGTGGATCGATTCGAAGTTCTCCGATTCCACGGTGTATGACAGGATGCGCGGATCGTTGTTCAGCCGCACCGCCATGTCGCGCACCATGTCCTCGACGAACTTCGGATTGTCATAGGCGCGTTCGGTCACATACTTCTCGTCGGGCCGCTTGAGGATGCCGTACAGCTCGCAGGATGCCTCCTGCTCGGCCAGCTCGATCAGCTCCTCGATCCACACGTGCTCGCGGATCTTGGCGGTGACGGTGATGTGCGAGCGCTGGTTGTGCGCGCCGTAGTCGGAAATCTTCTTCGAGCACGGGCAGAGACTGGTCACCGGCACGATGACCTTGATCCACAGCTCGCCGTCCGCGCCGCGCTGCTCGCCGATCAGCGCGGCGCGATAGTCCATCAGGCTCTCGACGCCGGATACCGGCGCCTTCTTCATGATGAAGTATGGGAAGCTCATCTCGATGTGTCCGGCATAGGCATCGAGGCGCTGAGTCATCTCCTTCAGGAGCGCGCGGAAGGTGGTGACGCAGATCTCGCGCTGGTGATGCAGGATCTCGACGAAGCGGGACATGTGCGTGCCTTTGAAGTTGTGCGGCAGGTTCACGTACATGTTGAAGTTGGCGATGGTGTGCTGCTCGCCGCCGGAACGGTCCTTGACACGCACGGGGTGGTAGATGTCCTTGATGCCGACGCGGTTGATGGGGATCTGGCGCGTGTCGGCGCGGGACTGGACGTCCTCGATGGGGGAGGCGGCAATCATCGACGTGTCGTTTGTATCGGTCATCGCGGTGTCCCGGCTGCCGGCCGGGGAGTTACCCACAGTTCAAGGGGGAAATTCCCATAAACTGTGGATGACTTCCCGTCCGCCAGCCTATGCAGTGCCGGTGTTCAAATGCGGCAGAGTTTTGAAGAAAGTTTCGATCGAGGATTCCAAGTTTGGGAGGTCCAGACCGGCGAGGGCAAGGCAGTCGTTGCGCGAGCCATGCTCGATGAAGCGGTCGGGAATGCCGAGGTGCAGCGTCGGGAGCTGCTGGCCCCGGGTCGCGAGGGATTCGGACACCGCGCTTCCGGCGCCGCCGGCGATGGCGTTTTCTTCCAACGTCACCAGGGCCGTGTGCTCGCGGGCGATCTTCGCCACCATGTCCTCATCCAGGGGTTTGATGAAACGCATGTTGACGAGCGTGGCGTCGAACCGGTCGGCCAGCCGCTCGGCAGGCGTGACCATGGAGCCGAAAGCCAATAATGCAAGGCCGCTATTGCCCTTGCGTCGGAACTGGGCGCGGCCGACCGGCAGGGCCTGCATCGCCTCCTGCACGGCGACTCCCGGACCCTGGCCGCGCGGGTAGCGCACCACGGACGGGCGGTCGAGCGTAGTGCCGGTGTACAGCATCTGCCGGCATTCGTTCTCGTCGGCCGGCGCCATGATCACCATGTTCGGAATACATCGCAGGAACGAGATGTCGTAGCTGCCTTGATGGGTCGCGCCATCGCTGCCGACCAGGCCGGCGCGATCCAGCGCGAACAGCACCGGCAGCTTCTGCAGCGCCACGTCGTGAATCAATTGATCGTAGGCGCGTTGCAGGAACGTCGAGTAAATCGCGACCACCGGTTTGGCGCCCTCGCAGGCGAGACCGGCGGCGAAAGTCACGGCGTGCTGCTCGGCGATGGCCACGTCGAAGTAGCGCTCGGGAAAGCGCTTTTCGAACTCCACCAGGCCCGAGCCTTCGCGCATGGCCGGCGTGATGCCGATGATGCGCGGGTCGCGTTCGGCGATGTCGCACAGCCATTGGCCGAAGATCTGCGAATAGCTCGGGCCCTCGACCTTCTCTTTATAGATCGTGCCGCTGGTCGGATCGAACGGACCCGGACCGTGCCATTTGATCGGATCGGCTTCGGCGGGCGGGTAGCCCTTGCCCTTGCGGGTGACCACGTGCAGCAGCTGCGGACCGCGCAGGTCGCGCAGATTCTTCAGCGTCGAGGTCAGCGATTTCAGATCGTGGCCGTCGATCGGGCCAATGTAGTTCCAGCCCATCTCTTCGAACATCGTTCCCGGCAGGATCATGCCCTTCACATGCTCTTCCGAGCGCCGGGCCAGCTCCCACACCGTGGGCATCTGCCGCAGCACCTTCTTGCTGCCTTCGCGCAGGTGCGCATATACCTTGCCCGAAAGGACCTTCGCGAAGTAGTTCGACATCGCGCCGACGTTCTCGGAAATCGACATGTCGTTGTCGTTCAGCACGACCAGCACGTCATGGTTGAGGCTCCCGGCGTGGTTCAGCGCCTCGAAGGCCAGGCCTGCGCTCATCGCGCCATCGCCAATGACTGCCACGACGCGACGGCGCTCGCCAGCCTGGGCCGAAGCAATGGCCATCCCCAGGGCCGCGCTGATCGAGGTGCTCGAATGGCCGACGCCGAAGGTGTCGAACACGCTCTCCGAGCGGGTCGGGAACGGGGCGAGGCCATCCTTTTGTTTGATCGTATGCAGCGCCTCGCGCCGGCCGGTCAGCACTTTGTGCGGGTAGGCCTGGTGCCCGACGTCCCAGACGATGCGATCGAGAGGAGTGTCGAAGACGTAGTGCAGGGCGATGGTGAGCTCGACCGTACCCAGGCCGGCGGCGAAATGGCCGCCGCGCGTGGCGACGGTCTCGATCAGATAGGTCCGCAGCTCCTTGGCCAGGGCGGGGAGCTTGGACTTAGGCAGCTTGCGCAGGTCCGCGGGCGAACGGATGGACTCGAGCAGGGCGTAGCGGACGGGAGACTTCATGGCCGGCAGTTTACAGGTCAAGGATTCCAGAAAACCAAAAGATTACAGGCGTTTGGCGCAAGTCCCCGGGGACCGCACCGGTGAGTACCCTGATCGGGCCGAAGCGATTCATTCAGACCTCCCTCTGAACGACGAAGTCCGCCAGCCAGCGCAGCTGCTCCTTGCCCGGACCGAAGCGATCGAGCGCTGCGACCGCGTGTCCGTGCAATTCCTGGCACCGCGCTTTCGCCGCGGGCATTCCGGCCACGCTCGGGTAGGTGGGCTTGCCTTTTGCGCTGTCCGCTCCCGTCGGCTTTCCCAGCCGGCCCGAGTCGCCTTCGACGTCGAGGATGTCATCCTGGATCTGAAAGGCGAGGCCGATATGAGTCGCGAACGCCGTCAGGCTCGACAGGCGCACGGCATCGAGCTCGGGGACCATCGCGGCCGCCATGAGCACGCTGGCGCGGATGAGCGCCCCGGTCTTACGCCGGTGCATTTCCTCCAGCTCGTGCAGCGGCAGCGTCCGGCCCACCGCGGAGAGATCGATGGCCTGTCCTCCCGCCATCCCCGCCGTGCCACTCGCTTGCGCCAGCAGCCTGATCGTCCGGACGCGGACCTCCGCCGATACGTGCCGGTCCTCGGCCAGGATTTGAAATGCGAGCACCTGGAGCGCGTCGCCGACCAGAATAGCCGTCGCTTCATCGAACGCTTTATGGCACGTGGGCCGGCCGCGGCGCAGGTCATCGTTGTCCATCGCCGGCAGGTCATCGTGCACGAGTGAATAAGCGTGGATCAGCTCCACGGCGGCAGCGGGGGCATCGAGACGTTCCAGCGGAACTTGCAGAGTTTCGCCGGTGGTATAGACCAGGATCGGCCGCAGTCGTTTGCCCGGCGCGAGCGCGCTGTAGCGCAAAGCTTCGTGCAGCCGCTGGGGGACGCGGTCGACAGGCGGCAGCCAGCGATCGAGCGCGTTCTCGATGCGCGCGCGGTACTCGTCGATGCGTGCGGATGCCGGAGCAGGCTGCACCGCTTGCAATGCGCTGCTCACGATTCGGGATCGAAGGGTTCGAGCGCTGCCGAGGATTCGCCGGCCTCGGGCGACTTCAGCAGGATCTCCACCTTCTGCTCGGCCTTTTTCAGCGCAGCCTGGCAGCTGCGCGTCAGTGAAATGCCGAGCTCGAATTGCTTGAGGGATTCCTCCAGAGGAAGATCGCCTTTTTCCAGGCGCTCGACCAGCGCTTCCAGGGCCTTGATGGACTGCTCGAAGTCGGGGAGTTTTTCAGTTTTGGCGGGCGGCACGGGGCGCTCATCATACGGATTGACAAGCTCCGGGGCGAGGCCTAGATTTTGTCGTTGAAACAATTCTAAAAATATGGACAAGTGACTGTTTCTACTGGAATTCAGACGCTTATTGGCACATCACTTGGAGGACATCGACATGAACCTCAAGGGCAGCCGGACCGAACAGAATCTCAAGGCGGCTTTCGCCGGCGAGTCGCAAGCGAACCGACGGTATCTCTACTTCGCAGCCAAGGCCGATGTGGAAGGCTTCAACGATGTCTCCGCAGTGTTCCGCTCGACCGCGGAAGGTGAGACCGGACATGCGCATGGCCATCTCGAATATTTGGAGCAGGTCGGCGACCCGGCGACGGGACTGCCGATCGGCGCCACGGCCAACAACCTGAAAGCGGCCATTGCCGGTGAGACTCACGAGTACACCGACATGTACCCCGGCATGGCGAAGACCGCGCGCGATGAGGGCTTTGCCGAGATCGCCGACTGGTTCGAGACGCTCGCCAAGGCCGAGCGCTCGCACGCCAACCGGTTTCAGCGGGCGCTGGATCAGCTGTAACACGCGCCGCCCGTGAAGGAAGGGAGCCTTCAGGCGCCCCTGCGCCACCCGATCGAGTGGCGCGCCGAGGAGTATTACGCCGAAGACGCGCTCTTCAAGGAGCTGGAACGCGTCTTCGATATCTGCCACGGCTGCCGGCGCTGCTTCAGCCTTTGCAACGCCTTTCCCACCTTGTTCGATGCCGTCGATGCCTCGCCCACGGGAGAAGTCGACGGCGTCGAGCGTCCCGTGTTCTGGCAGGTGGTCGATCAGTGTTACTTGTGCGACATGTGCTACATGACCAAGTGTCCGTACGTGCCGCCGCACCCATGGAACGTCGACTTCCCGCACCTGATGCTGCGGGCCAAGGCGGTGAAGCACGCCAAAAACGGCGCGAGCGCCCGGGACCGCATGCTCAGCTCGACCGATGCGGTGGGCAAGATCGCCGGGATTCCGGTCGTCGTCGAAGCCGTCAACGCGGCGAACCGCAGTCCCGCTGCGCGCAAGCTTCTGCAAAAGACGCTTGGCGTGCACGCCGAGGCGCCGCTGCCTGCGTTCGCTCGCCGCAGCTTCCGCTCCCGCAACAAATCCCGCCGTTTGCCGGCGCGTTCCAGTGCACCGTCGGACCTCAGGCCAGGCATCAATGGAGTTCCTCCCCAACCCACGCCGGATACTCACGGCCAGGTCGCCTTGTTTGTCACCTGCTACGCCAACCGCAACGAGCCGGACCTGGCGGCGGATCTGGTGGCGGTCTTCGAGCACAACGGCATCCCGGTGGTCATGGCGGCCCGGGAGAAATGCTGCGGCATGCCCAAGCTCGAGCTGGGCGACTTGCAGGCGGTGGCGAAGCTCAAGGAAGCCAATGTTCCGGCGCTCGTGGCGCTGGTCGACGCCGGCTATGACATCGTGGCGCCGGTCCCGTCCTGCGTGCTGATGTTCAAGCAGGAACTGCCACTGATGTTTCCCGATGATGCAGCGGTGGCCCGGATCAAGACCCGCATCTTCGATCCCTTCGAGTACCTGATGCTGCGCCATAAGGCGGGGCTGCTGAATACGCAGTTCAAACAGCCCCTGGGCAAGATCGCCTACCACGTTCCGTGCCATCTGCGGGTGCAGAACATGGGCTTGAAGACCCGCGAGATACTGAAGCTCGTTCCCGATACGCAGTTCGAGACCATCGAGCGCTGCTCCGGCCACGATGGCACCTACGCCGTCAAGAGGGAGTTCCACGAGGTATCCATGCGCATCGCGCGTCCCGTGGTGCAAAAAATCTCGGCGAGCGCGGCGGATCACTACGCCAGCGACTGCCCCATGGCCGGACACCAGATCGAGCATGGCTTGAACGATGGACGCGGACCGGTGCATCCGCTCAAACTACTGCGGACCGCCTATGGGATCTGACCGCCCGCCGACTGCTATGGAATCTCCACCATGAACGCCTCACGCATCGCCCTCGTGGATCTCATGAGCCTCGAGCAGTACGCCCGCCAGCGCGAGCAGTTCCGCGCGCGTGTGATGGAGCACAAGAAGCACCGCCGCCTGCAGATCGGTCCCAATGCCACATGGCTGTTCGAAGACCGCCTGATGATCCAGTACCAGATCCAGGAGATGCTGCGCGCGGAGCGCATCTTCGAGCCTGCGGCGATCGAAGAGGAGCTGTCGGCCTACAACCCGCTGATCCCCGACGGCACGAACTGGAAGGCGACCTTCCTGATCGAATACTCCGACGAAGGCGAGCGCCGCTCGGCGCTCAAGCAGCTGCTCGACATCGAGGATCGCTGCTGGGTGCAGGTGAAAGGCCACGAGCGCGTCTATGCGATCGCCGACGAGGACCTCGATCGCGAGAACGACGAGAAGACTTCCTCGGTCCATTTCCTGCGCTTCGAGTTCGACGGCCCGATGCGCGCGGCGCTGAAGGCCGGCGTGGAAGTCAGCGCGGGAATCGATCATCCGAACTATCTCTACGCCGTGCGGCCGCTCCCGCCGGACGTGCGCCGGGCGCTGGTGGCGGATTTGGAGTAGGCCTGCGCCTGCTACAATCCCCGCCCGCAATGACCTCATACACCGCATCCGACATCGAAGTTCTCAGTGGCCTGGAGCCCGTCCGCCGCCGTCCAGGCATGTACACCCACACTTCGCGGCCCAATCACCTGGCCCACGAAGTCATCGACAACAGCGTCGACGAAGCGCTCGCCGGGCACTGCAAGGAAATCGCAGTCACGCTGTACAAGGACGGCTCGCTGGAAGTGGCCGACGATGGGCGCGGCATGCCCGTCGACAAGCACCCGAAGGAGAAAGTGAGCGGCGTCGAGCTGATCCTCACGCGCCTGCACGCCGGCGGCAAATTCTCCGACAAGACCTACAAATTCTCGGGCGGTCTGCACGGCGTGGGCGTGTCGGTAGTCAACGCGCTGTCCAAGCACCTGGAGTGCTGGATCAAGCGCGATGGCAAGGAGTACAACATCGCCTTCAAGGACGGGAAGGTCTATTCGAAGCTCGAAGTCATCGGCACGGTCGGCCAGCGCAACACCGGCACCACCGTGCGCTTCTGGCCCGATCCGCAGTTCTTCGACTCGGACAAGTTCTCCGTTCCGCAGCTCAAGCACACGCTCAAGGCCAAGGCCGTGCTGTGCCCCGGTCTCAGGGTCAAGTTCGCCAGCGAGGCCACCGGCGAGAAGGAGGAGTGGTTCTACAGCGGCGATCTGGGCGCTTATCTCCTGGAAGAGCTGGGGGACACGGAGCGCTTGCCGGCCGAGCCGATCGCGGGGAAGAGCGAGCACGACAACGACGCGGTCGAGTACGCGATCGCGTGGGCGCCGGATGCCGAGGCCGCCATCGCCGAAAGCTACGTGAACCTGATTCCGACGACGGACGGCGGCACGCACGTGAACGGACTGCGCTCGGGCGCCGCGAATGCGGTCCGGGAGTTTTGCGAGAACCGCAACCTCGTCCCGCGCGGCATCAAGCTGGTGCCCGAGGATGTCTGGAACAAGGTCTGCTACGTGCTTTCGGTGAAGATCCACGAGCCGCAGTTCGCCGGGCAGATGAAGGAGCGGCTGGCTTCGCGCGACGCGGCCTCGCTGGTGGAAACGTTCGTGCGCGATTCGCTGTCGTTGTGGCTGCACCAGCATCCGGAAGCGGGCGAGGGCATTGCGCAATACGCCATCGCCAATGCGCAGGAGCGACTGAAGGCCGCCCAGAAGGTCGTGCGCAAGCGCGTTGCCGCGGGTCCGGCGCTGCCGGGCAAGCTCGCGGATTGCGCGTCCCAGGAGCCGAAGCGCTCGGAGCTGTTCCTGGTGGAAGGCGATTCCGCCGGCGGCTCGGCCAAGCAGGCGCGCGACAAGGACTTCCAGGCCATCATGCCCCTGCGCGGCAAGATCCTGAACACCTGGGAGCTGGAGCCGGGCGAGATCGGCGCCTCGCAGGAAGTGCACGACATCAGTGTCGCGCTCGGCGTCGATCCGGGCTCGGCCGACCTCAGCGGGCTGCGCTACCACAAGATCTGCATCCTCGCCGACGCCGATTCGGACGGTCAGCACATCGCAACGCTCCTGTGCGCGCTGTTCCTGCGCCACTTCCGTCCGCTGGTGACGCAAGGCCACGTCTATGTCGCGATGCCGCCGCTCTTTCGCATCGACGCCGGCAAACAAGTGTTCTATGCGCTGGACGAGGCGGAGCGCGACCAGACGCTCAAGAAGATCGAAGAGGCGAATTCGCGCACCAGGCCGGTGGTGACGCGCTTCAAAGGTCTGGGCGAGATGAATCCGTCGCAGCTGCGCGAGACCACCATCGATCCGCGCACGCGCAGGCTGGTGCAGCTGACGGTGGAAGCCAAGGACGACACCGACCAGCTGATGGACATGCTGCTCGCGAAGAAGCGCGCCTCCGACCGGCGCGAATGGCTGGAAGAGAAGGGCAACCTGGCTGAAGTGCAGGTCTAACCGTGACCGATCAATCCGAACTGAACTTCGAAGGCGTCGAGAAGCAGCCGCTGAAGCTCTTCACCGAGAAGGCGTACCTCGACTACTCGATGTACGTCATCCTCGACCGCGCGCTGCCGAACGTCGGCGACGGCCTGAAGCCCGTGCAGCGGCGCATCGTCTATGCGATGTCCGAGCTTGGCATCAACGCCGCGTCCAAGCATCGCAAGTCCGCGCTCACGGTCGGCGACGTCATCGGCAAATTCCATCCGCATGGCGACAGCGCCTGCTACGAGGCAATGGTCACGATGACCCAGCCGTTCACCTACCGGTATCCGCTGGTGGACGGCCAGGGCAACTGGGGCTCGCAGGACGATCCGAAATCTTTCGCCGCGTACCGCTACACCGAGTCGCGTCTGACGCCGTACGCTCAAGTGCTGCTGTCGGAGGTCGATCAAGGCACCGTCGACTGGCTGCCCACCTTCGACGGCACGCGCGAGGAGCCGGCGATTCTGCCGGCGCGGCTGCCGAACCTGCTGCTCAACGGCACGACGGGCATCGCCGTCGGCATGGCCACTGACATTCCGCCGCACAACCTGCGCGAAGTGGCTGCGGCCTGCCTGCATCTGCTGGACGATCCGGAAGCGACCACCGCGGCGTTGATGAAGCACGTCAAGGGTCCGGATCTGCCCACCGGCGCGGAAATCGTTTCGCCGCGCGCCGATCTCAAGGAGTTCTACGACAAAGGTGTCGGCAGCTTCAAAGCGCGCGCAACCTGGGAGATCGAGGACGGCAACGCCGTCGTGACCGCTTTCCCCTTCCAGGTGTCCAGCAAGCGCGTCGAGGAGCAGATCGCCGAGCAGATCCGCACCAAGAAGCTGCCGATGATCGAGGACGTCCGTGACGAATCCGATCACGAGAATCCTACGCGCTTCGTGATCATTCCGCGCTCCAACCGCGTGGATCTCACCGAGGTGATGCAGCACCTGTTCGCGACCACGGACCTGGAGCGCAACTATCGCGTCAACCTCAACATCATCGGCCTCGACGGGCGGCCGAAGGTGATGAGCCTGAAGGAAATCCTCTCGCAGTGGCTGGAGTTTCGCATCGGCACGGTGCGCCGGCGCCTCGAGTTCAGGCTCGACAAGGTCACGCGCCGGCTGCACCTGCTCGACGGCTTGCTGATCGCGTACCTCAACCTCGATGAGGTGATCAGGATCATCCGGCGCGAGGAGGAGCCCAAGCCCGTGCTGATGAAGCGCTTCAAGCTCACCGAGGAACAAACCGAGTACATCCTCGAGACGAAGCTGCGCCACCTGGCGAAGCTCGAGGAGATGAAGATCCGCGAGGAGCAGAAGGCGCTGGCCGAGGAGCGCGAGACGCTGGAAGGGCTGCTCAAGAGCAAAGCCAGGCTGCGCAAGCTGGTGGGCGAGGAGATCGCCGCCGACGCGGAGAAATTCGGCGACGAGCGGCGCACCAAAATTATCGAACGCGAGGCGGCGCAGGCGATCGACGAGACGACGCTCATCGCCAACGAGCCGGTTACGGTGGTGCTGTCGACCGGCGGCTGGGTGCGCTCGGCCAAAGGACACGAGATCGATCCGCGCTCGCTGTCGTACAAGACCGGCGATGCCTATCAGGCTTCGGCGCGCGGGCGGAGCCTGCAGCCGGCGGCCTTCATCGACAGCACCGGACGTACCTACAGCCTGCCGGCGCATTCGCTGCCTTCCGCGCGCGGGCTGGGTGAGCCTTTGTCCGGGCGGCTCAATCCGCCCGACGGGGCGAAGTTCGCCGGCGTGATGCTCGGCGAGCCGGAGGATCTATGGGTCCTCGCGACCGACGCGGGCTATGGCTTTACGATCCGGTTCAAGGAGCTGGTGACGGACCGGCGCGCCGGCAAGACCGTGCTCAGCGTGCCCGATCGGGCGCTGGTGCTGCCGCCGGCGTTTGTCCCTTCGCCCGACTCGCTGCTGGCCATCGCCAACAGCGACGGGAAACTTCTGGTCTTTCCGGTGGCCGACGTGCCCGAGCTGGCGCGCGGCAAGGGCAACAAACTGTTCGACATCCCCGGCAAGAAGGCCAAAACCCGCGCGGAATGGATCGCCGGCATCACGGTCGTGCCGCCCGGCGGGAATCTGCTGGTGCGCTCCGGCGATCGCGTGATGACGATCAAATGGGACGACCTGAAAGACTATCGCGGGCAGCGCGCGCAGCGCGGCGCGGTTCTGTCGCGCGGCTGGCGCAACGTCGATCGGTTGGAAGCCGGTTTCGTCTGAGACGGGCGCCGCGGCACCCGCTGCCTTCAGAGGCCTTGCACCGGGCCGAACACATCCTCGTCTCGCTCTCCAAGCGCGCGCGCCGCGGGATTAACGTGCTCGTCCGGATCGGCGTCGCGTAGCTGGCACGACGCCGGAACCGGCGGCGAGACGCCGGGATTGCGCAGAGGGACCCGCGGACGATCCAGGGATGACGTGCAATGGGTAGGGACACTCACATGGAAGACCTCTTTCGCACCCGGCGTCTCGGCCGTGTCTTGATTTCCACCGGGTTTGCGCTGGCGCTGGGCGCCGGACTTGCGCAGTCCGCCTCGGCCGCACCCAAACTGGCGATCTCCCCGCTGGGTTATCGCATCGAACAGCTCGTGCAAGTGTCCGGTGCGCCGCGCACGTATGACCTGACGGGCAGGGCGGGGGTGGCCAACGCGGGTGATACCGCTCGCAACGTCACCGCGCAGCTGAGCACTGCGGGCGTTGCCGGCGTCGCCGTACTCGACGGACAGCTGAGCTTTGGTGATGTGGCGCGCACCGCGCTGCTGCGTCCGGTCATCAGCCGCGACACGTTCAAGCTGCGCTTCGTGCTGCCGCAATCCACGTCGGTGCTGGGTCTCATCCAGTATTTCCAGACTGCGATCGAGTCGCTGCAGTGGAGCGTGGCCTGCGCCAATTGCGGCCAGAATCGTCCGCCGATCGCAAGCGCGGGCGCCGACCAGACCGTGCATGTCGGCCAGCGCGTCACCCTCGACGGCAGCGCCTCATCGGATCCTGACGGCCAATCCCTGTCGTTCGGCTGGACGGTGGCGTCTCTCCCGGCGGGCAGTGCTGCCATGCTGTCCGACCGCGCCGCCGTCCGGCCGACCTTTACACCGGATCGCGAGGGCAGCTACGTCTTTCGTTTGATCGTGAATGATGGCGCCGCCGCCAGCGCGCCTTCCACGGTCACTATTGCGACGCGTAATTCCGCGCCGGTAGCTCGCGCCGGCGCCGATCTCAGCGCGGCCGTCGGCGCGCGCGTGCGTCTCGATGGTTCCGGATCAACCGATGTCGATGGCGATGCGCTGACCTATGCATGGACATTGATTGCCCAGCCCGCGGGCAGCGGGGCGGCGCTGCTGGAAGCCGACCCTGCCAGCCCGCTTGCGGAGTTTCTCCTCGACAAACCGGGTCACTACCTGGCACAGCTGGTGGTGAGCGACGGCTATGCGGACAGCCTGCCGGACACGGTGGCGATCTCCACGCTGAACTCCGCGCCGCGGGCTGACGCCGGTGCCGATCAGACCGCTCGCGTCGGCGCACAAGTGCAGCTCGACGGCTCTGCGTCCAGCGATCCGGACGGCGATTCCCTGGCCTATCGCTGGTCGCTGACGGTTCCTGCCGGCAGTCAGGCCGCACTGACGGCCATCACGGCCGCGGCCACGAGTTTCGCTGTCGACAAGCCGGGCACCTATCTCGCGCAATTGATCGTCAATGACGGTACTACCGATAGCGCAGCCGATACGGTGGTCGTCTCCACGACCAACAGCGCGCCGGTCGCGCATGCCGGCACCGACCGCACCGTCGATCCGGGCGAAACCCTCGAGCTCGACGGCAGTGCATCCAGCGACGCGGACGGCGACCCGCTGGGCTTCACGTGGTCCCTCACGTCCATACCGCCCGGGAGCGTCACCGCTCTCACCGATCCACATGGCGTTCATCCCGCGATGACGGTCGACCGGTCGGGCACCTACGTCGGCCAATTGATCGTCAACGATGGAAAGGTGGACAGTGCTCCGGCAACGGTTACCATTACGGCCCGCGACACCACGCCGCCCGTGCCGGATACCGATCCGCCGCTCGCGCCGGATGCCGCATCGATTACAATCGAACGTCAGGACAGCAGCCGTGCATGGGTGCGCGGTGGACCAGGAAGTGTCGAGGGAGGGGCACAGGTGATCGTCGCCAATTTCATCACCGGTGAGTTCGTGACCGTGGCCGCCGCCGCGGACGGTTCGTTTGCCGCATCTATTGCGGCCGCGGATACCGATGTCCTGCTGATAACGGCGCGCGATGCGGCCGGCAATCGCAGCGACTCCACCTCGATGGGTTCCCCGGGCGCACTTCAGCTGACCATCGATACACCGTCGGCGAACCAGGCGCTGCCCGGTTCAACCGTGCTGGTGTCCGGCCGGATCAAGGCGCCGGCCAACACCGGCGTGACGGTCAATGGCAAGCCGGCCGCCGTTTATTACGAGCCCGAGGGCTCGATGTACGAAACGCAGGTCGAGCTGGTGCCGCCGGATCCCAGCGCAGGCGCTGCGGTCCCGATGACGATCGAAGTGACCGCGCACACTGCCGACGGGCGCAACGTGACGGCGACGGTCACCGTGCGCGTGCGCACATACGATCGGTTCACGCTGCTCGCCTATCCGAGCGACGGACCTGCGCCGCTGCGTGTGGCGTTCGAGATCGTCGACAACTTCGGGACCGGGATTGCCGATGTCAGGTGGGATTTCGATGGCGACGGTACTTCCGATGCGGCGCCGATCGAAGCTGACGAGCCGCCGAGCTGGAACTACATGCAGCCGGGAACCTATCTCGCCACGGCGAGTTTCGATGACGGCTTCGGCGATGGACACATCATCTCGACGCCCGTGCATATCTACGAGCCCTCCGCGTTCGCGGCGAGCGTGCGCGCGGTTTGGGATCAAATGAACGCCGCTCTGGCGAGCGGCAATCTCGCCGCGGCCGAGGCGCGCCTGAGTGAATCTGCGCGGCGTCAGTACGGTCCGGCCTTTGCCGCATTGCTCGCCGATATGCCGCAGATCGTGGGCAGCTTCTCGCCGCCGCAGCTGACGGACGCCGGCAGCGAAGTGGCGGAATTCGTGGTGACGCGCGAAATCGACGGGGCGCCGCGCGCGTTCTTCGTCTATCTGGCGCGCGGACGGGACGGGGTTTGGCGGGTAGCGGGGATGTAAGCATGATCTCGAATTCAGTCCGATGTCTGGCGATCCGATCTTTGGCAATGCGATCTTTGGTTGGGCTTGTGCTCGCAGCGGGTGCCGCGGCTCTTGCCCTGGCGGTGGGCACGCAAGCTGAGGACACGCGGATGGGCCGCGAGTGGTTCGCGGATCTCATCATCGATCAGCTCCGAACCGCCATCGGAGCCAGGGAACCCGACCTTCGATGGAAATACGACGTGGAAGCGACGGCGCAGCTCCATCTGGGACAGCGATTGGGGCAAAGCACGGCCTCCGGCACCAGCACGACCGTTACTTGTTTGCGGGGCGTAAAGCTGCAGCTCTTCTCCGAAGCCACCGAGGCCGGCTGGGTCGCGGCTTTCTATTGCAGGCGGATCACCGAGCTGGGAACGCGTGAGATCAAGGAAGCCCTGGCGGTCTCGAAGGAGCTGTCCACCGCTCTCGGACAAAGCATGGATCCCGCCTGGAAGTCCAGGTTGGGTATACCGCCGGGTGAGGAGCGCTTGGCGGATGGCTCAGTCCGTGCCTATTTCCCGGTAGGACTGTTTGATCACGGTGCGGCGTTCCTGCCTACGCTGGTGTATGTCCCCGCCACGGGCGACTACGTGCTGGCGCTGCAAGTGGAGATCGAAAACCTGTGCCGGAACAAACCGGACGCACGACTTTGCGCGGCGACCAAGGAGGTGCTTGGCAAAGTCGCATCGACTCTTATGACGCGACCGCCGTGAGTCGCGCTTTGGAGTGAGTTGGCCGGCGCAGGGCCGGCGGTCGGTGGTGGTTCAAGGAGGAGCTTATGAACGTCGCACTACGCCGGACGGTTGTCTTCCTGTCCGCATTTCCGCTCTTCTGCACGCAAGTGGCCGGCGCATATGGGACACGGACTCACCAGGCGCTTTCCACACGGGCGGCCGCGAGGTCGGTGCTCGGCGGTCCGGAGGCGATTGACTTCTATGGACGGTATGGTTGGTCGGGGGTCGATCGATTTCCCGGAACGGATGCGCGCTTGCGTTCGCCTCAAGCGTTGGTTGGCTTCGGCGCCGTTCAGGAGGACGATCAGCCGGGGCTGCGCATGCGCAACCATTTTTTCGATCCGCAAAATGGCGGACGGCCGCTGACCATCGGTATCGCGCTGGGCTATGCCTCTCCGGACTGGTCGCTCGAGGATCGCGAGCCGCTGCCGCAGCATTTCTTCGTGCCGTCGATGCCGGAGCAGAAACATTCATTGCGTTCCGCGCAGCGCTACCTGAAGGAAGCCCTGACGGACGCCGTGCCCTGGTCGCGCCGCCAGAAAGCCGGTTTGTTGTTCCAGACCCTGGGACAAGTGATCCATCACGTGCAGGACATGGCTCAGCCCGAACACGTCAGGAACGATCAGCACATCAGCGGGGTTGATACCAGCTACTACGAGCAGTGGACCGACGGCAATCTATTGACCTTGCCGATGGAAGGATATGCCACGCCGGATCTACGGCAGTTTTCGACTGCGCGCCGCTACTGGACGCAGGATGGCGCCGGGATCGCGGACTTTACCGCCCGCAACTTCGTCTCCAAGGACACCAATTTTCGCGTGCGTCCCACTCAGCTGCTCACCGACGCGAAGTATCCCCTGCCGGCGGTCGCGCCCGACGTGCCGGTGGAAAAAATCCGCCTCTCTTCCCTGGTGGGTAATCTGCCGTTCTTCTTGCCGGATGCGGACGTCTGGTTCCTCGGCACGCAGGTTACCGACGTCATGCGCCCGGCGTTTTCCCGGCTCAACCCCCGGGCGAGTACCTTCTCGATTTACATGGCGGACCTAGCGCGCTTCGACGCGGCCGGTCTCATGACCCTCAATCGCTTCAACTTCGCGGCGGCTCATCAGTTCCTCATTCCGCGCGCGGTGGCTTACAGCGCGGGGTTGATCGATTACTTTTTCCGCGGCCGACTGGCGCTGGATTCGTTTGAGGCCGCAAACGGTACGGCGACCATCAAGGTCCGCAATGTCTCGGCGGCAGACTTTCCTTTGCACGGGCGCAGCGACGGGGCGTGGGAGGAATTTTCACTGTACTACGATGCGCAGGATGGCCAGCGTCACAAGTTGACGGTGGCGAACGCCGATCTGGGCACCCAGCCGCTCGGCGTCGGCGCCACTCGAACGCTGACTTTTCCGGTGCCCGCGGATCTGGCGATGGATGAGGGCAAACCGTTCATGCTGGTGTTCGACGGCATGATCGGCGAGGAGCCGGGCATTGCGGCGCTGGCCCTCGACGCGCCGCCGCTTCAGGGCTTCGTCCTGCAACCGAGCTACACGCCCGCGGACCAGCTGGACGGCCCGCGCCTGATTCAATTCGAGAACGGGGGCTGGAAGCTGTCGGAGCGTACGGGATTGAGGGCCGGCAATGTCGACTGGAAGGGCTCGCATCCGGAGGATGTGCTCACCTGGGACGGGCCGGCGAGCCGCTACTTTTTTGCGCCGTTCGTTTACGGATATTCAGTGAACATCTACTACGGTGGCCGTGTTCTGGCTGCCGCCCCGGGAGTCGTGTTGGGCGCGGCGTTGCGCTACTCCGGCACGGCCAGGGAACTGCTTGCCGCCACTTATGACGGAGGGCAGCTGCATCTCTACAAACGACCTTTCCCGGCCGAGCCGGCGGACGACCGTCTCTACCATCCGCAAACCAATCCGACGGGATGGCTGGAGTTGCATGCGTCCGATGTGAGCCCGCCACGCACGCCGTTCTTCTTCAACGCCTCGGCAACGGAAGGACAAACGATCGCCGGCACCGAGCGCGTGAAGCTGAGCATCATCGGCGAGGCGGTGGAGCGCACGGCGATCCCCACCTCCAGTCAAGGCATGCTGTCGCCGATGCAGCAGAGTGCACAAATGACGTCGAGCTTCTCTACGCCGGTGGGAGAGGTCGCCGGGCCGCAGCAATGTCCGGCTTCCAGATCGGAAGCGTGTGAAGAGACGGCGGCCATTCCGTGTACCGGCGGGCCGATCACTCTATGTGTGTTTTCCCGTCTGGAGACCGACGATCGCATGGCCTCGCATTCGCTCTGGCGGCGGGAGGCCTACACGGAGTCGCGTCCGCAGACGATCTGCGTGGACTATCGTGGCGATACGGAAATACTGTGCGCCATCGAGCAGCCCGAAGCGGGACTGCTGGAAGACCTCTCGCTCGAGAAGGTTCGCCGGCAAACGGCGCAAACCACGCGCGGCGGCACGTGCGACGATCTCGCCACCTCATCCACTTTCGAGGAAGCGATGCAGCGGCGGGGCCGCACCCTGATTTCCAGCGTCTTTCGCCTGAAAGCCGGCGGGCTCGATATTCCCCTGACCGGAGAGTCGCTGGAAAAGTCCGGCTCGCTGGCCGCCAATGACCGGATCGAGAACGGGCAGCGTCATCAGACGAGCGCTGGACAGGAGGTGGTCCTGCGCAGCACTTACGATTCACGCCTGATCTATCTCGACGTGCGCAACGATCTCGCGCTGTACGAGGATTTCGGCACCGAGGAGCGGATCGAGGCGACCGTGGCTGGCGATACCACTGCGGCGTCCGGCGGAGTTCCGGCGATTCGGCGGACCACGGTGCGATCGCAGATCGTCGCCTGGATCGGCGGGGAGCGCTTGACGCCACAGCCCGGTGAAACGGTCAGTCAGCAATCGATCCTGGTCGGCACTCTCACGAGCCTGGCGGATCCGCACCTCGGCTTCTCACCGCAATTGGGCTTATCGAACTTGGTGCTGACGGGCTACAGCTGCGCGCCGTTCGACAACTTCAGCGACAGCTGGACGGAGCTGGCGCCGCAGCAGGTCACCGGGAACCGCGACTGGTCCACTTTCATCCACCCGCGGGCGCTCGGTGGCGCCGGGATTCAAGGCTACGCGGTCGATAGCGGGGGCCGCGTCCTGGTGTCACAGCCGCTCTGGAAGCGGACCTCAGGCGGGGCGTACGCGACGATCGGGCAGTGGAACTTCATTTCCGGCGGACGACTGGACGAAATCGTTCCACCCGCGACCGCGGGCGCCGGCTATCAGCCGGCCGGTGTCGTTCGCTGACGGAAGTGAAAGGAGATCAGCGCGCCTGCCGCGACGGCACTGCCTCGCGGTACCGGCGAAACCGACTTTGTGCAGCGGGATCTTCAGCAGCGGCGGTCTCTGGTCTTGCGATGCTTCGTAGAGCGCGAGCGCGCAGCGTGGCGCCCGAGCGCCGCGTTACTTGGCGCTGCCCATGACGACTTCCTCCGGGGCGTTGACGAAGTAGCCCTGGATGAACTCGATGCCGAGCTGCCAGAGCACGGCCATGGTGTTTGCGTCTTCGACGCGTTCGGCAATCGTCTCGATCTTCTTCTGCTGCGCGACTTCGACCAGGCCGCGCACTTTCTGCTGCAGCATCTGGTCGTTGGCCAGACCCTGCATCAGCGCGCCGTCGATCTTGATGAAGTTCATCGTCAGGCTCGCGAGCAGCGCCAGCGGATCGCGGCCGGCGCCGAAGTGCTCGAGCGCGGTGCGAAAGCCCAGGCCCTGCAGGCTCGTGACCAGCTCCCGGGTCTGCTTCAAGTACTGCGTGGCCGTATCCTCGGTGAGCTGGAAGCAGATGCGCACTGGCTCGACCTTCACGGCCTTGAGCTGGTTCTGCAGCCAGATGGCGAGGGACTTGTCGAGCACGGTGTCCTTGGACAGGCGCACGAACACGCACTCGGGCTTGCGCGCGGCGCAGAAGGACATGGATGCGCCGATGACCCAGCGGTCGATGTTCTTCATCAGGTCGTTGCGCTGGGCGGCGGCGATGAACTCCGAGGGCAGCACCTCCTTGCCGTTCTCGTCGATCATGCGCACGAGCACGTCGAACATGCTCTTGTCCTCGCCCTGCAGGCTTGCGATCGGCTGCTGCACGAGGCGGAAGCGGTTCTCCATCAGCGCCGTCTTGATGTGCTTGACCCAGATCTTGTCGTAGGCCTGCGTGCGCGTGTCGGCGTCCGCCTTGTCGAGGACGTTCACGCGGTTGCCGCCCTGGCCGCTTGCCAGTTTGCTGGCCTCGGCTGCGTCGGCGAGCGGCCCGGAGATGTCCCGCGTAGCGGCGGAGATGACGCTCAGCCCCACGGTGCAGGTGGCCGAGAAGGACTTCTCGCCTGCCTGGAAGACATGCTTGGCGGTCTTGCCGACCACCTGTTCGGCCCACGCTTCCACGTCGCGCTCGTTGCCGCGCTCGAGCAGCACGACGAACGCGTTGCCGCCCAGCCGGCCGATGAGGTCCTTGGGCGCGAGTTGCTCGCGGAGCATCTCGGCGAGCGAAGCCAGAAACTCCTCGCTGCGCTGGATGCCGATGTCGGTCTGGATCGCGGCGAACTTGTCCGGCTTGACGTAAGCCAGGTAGCGCACGCCCCCGCGCGCGGGCTCGGCCAGCTGCGCCTGGATATCCTCCATGAAGTATTTCCAGTGCAGGACTCCGGTGGTGGGATCGCGGCGCACCGCATCTTTCAGCTCCTGCGCCAGCGCTTCGCCGCCGCCGTCGCGGCGCGAGGGCACGCAGACGCGCACGCACGGATCGCCATCGAATTCCGCCTTCGTGATCTCCAGCTCGAGCGTGAGCGAGGAGCCGTCCGTCAGGACTGCATGGCTGCGCAAGGTATGGTCGGACCATTTGCCCTGCATGCACGCGACCAGCGCGCCCTTGAGCGCGGCGTGGCTATCGGGCTCGAACAGGTCCATCAGCGGCTGGCCGGTGAGCGCGTCGTCCTCGGAGTAGCCGAACAATTCGAGCCAGGCCGGATTGGCATTGACGATGATGCCTTCGCCCACGTGCGCGATGGCGTCCGCGGAGCCGGCCATGAACGCCTGCAGCTGCTGCTTGGATTCGCGCGCGGAGTTCAGCGTGGCGTTGAGCGCCCGGTCCAACCGGAAGGCGCGCAGCTCGCGCGCCACGACCGACTGCAGCCGGTTGCGATTGGCCAGCGAGACCACGTCCTGCGCCCCCAGCTGCATCGCCTCGGCGATGACGGCCTCATCGACGGTATTGCGGGCGACCAGCACCGGCACCGCGGGTCCGAACTGGTTGCGGATCTTCATCACCGAGGCCAGGTCGCTCACGCCTTCGTCCGCGAAGACCAGCAGCATCTCGGGGTTGATCTGGGTGAGTGCGTCGCTCAGGTCGCGCAGGTCGGGGATCCAGCTGCAGTGGACAGGATGACCGGCTTTGCGCAGCGTGCTGTTCACAGCCTCGACGTGGTCCTGGCTGCTGGTCATGACGATCATGGGAATCGCGCCCTGTTCGGTCAATGAGGTCTCCATGGGCCGGTGCCGAGGGATCGGATTGTAGCGGATAGTCTAACGCGAGGGATCGGGCTCCTGTCCGACTACCAGGGAACGGGGAGTTTGTAGGAGGCGCCGGCCTGCTCGCGGACCAGCCGCGGGACCAGATATCCCGGCAGGCGGGCGGCCAGCTTCCGTAAAAGATGAGTGGCGCGGGCGGCGTCGACGTCGAAATGCGCAGCGCCGCGGACCGGATCGAGCAGGTTCAGGTAGTAGGGCAGGACACCGGCAGCGAAGAGTTTCTCGCTGAGCTGCGCGAGCGCGGTGTCGTCGTCATTGACGCCCCTGAGCAGCACGCTTTGATTGAGGAGCGTCGCCCCGCTGCGCGCCAGCGAGGCGAGCGCGTGCCTCACCTGAGCGTCGATTTCGTTCGCATGATTGGCGTGAATCACGACGACCGTGCGCCAGGGCAGCGAGCCGAGCCACTCCGTGAAGTCGGTGTCGATTCGCTCCGGCAGGACGATGGGGTACCGGGTGTGGATCCGCAGGCGCTCGAGATGATCGACTTTGCGCAGCCCGTCCGTAAGCGCGCGCAGCTTATGCGTGGCGAGCGAGAGCGGATCGCCACCGCTAAGCAGCACCTCCCGGATGGTGGAATCCGCCGCGAGGGCATCCAGCGCTGGCTGCCAATTCTCTGCGGTGGCCAGGTTCTCGGAGTACGGGAATTCCCGCCGGAAGCAATATCGGCAATGCACCGCGCATGCGCCGGTCGTGATCAGGAGCGCGCGCCCGCGATACTTATGCAGGAGCCCACGGCCCTTGCTGCTGGGCAGGTCGCCGACCGGATCGCTGACGTAGCCGGGAGGGCTGTCGAGCTCGGCGTGGAGCGGCAGCACTTGCAGCAGGAGGGGATCGTGCGGGTCGCCCTTGTGCATCCGCGCCACGAAACCGCGCGGGACCTTCAGGCCAAAGGCCTGTGCGGCCTGCCGGGCTGCCGGGAGCAGCTGAGGATCGAGCTGCAGCTCCCGCATTAACTCGGCAGGGTCGGTGATCGCCTGACGCAGAGCCAGCTGCCACCGCTGCGAAGGCTGAAACAGGTTTCCACTGGGAGAGGCAGCCGCTATCATGCACGCCCTTTTTTCCTGCTATGGGCCGCGACCGGGCCCGAGACCGAATTCTGCCATGGCTACGTACACGACCAATGAATTTCGCGCCGGCCTCAAGATCCTCCTGGACGGCGATCCGTACGCCATCGTGGAGAACGAGTTCGTCAAGCCGGGCAAGGGCCAGGCCTTCAACCGCGTGAAGATCCGCAACCTCAAGACCGGCCGGGTGATCGAGCGCACCTTCAAGTCGGGCGAGTCGGCGGAAGGCGCCGACGTGGTCGACAGCGAGATGCAGTATCTCTACAACGACGGGACGTTCTGGTACTTCATGATGCCGGACACCTTCGAGCAATACACCGCGAGCCAGACCGTGGTAGGCGAAGGGGCCCAGTGGCTGAAGGACGGCGTGTCCTGCACCGTGACGCTGTGGAACGGCGAGCCCCTGGTGGTCACGCCGCCGGCCCACGTGGAGCTCACGATCGTGGAGACGGACCCGGGCGTGCGCGGCGATACGGCGACCGGCGGACAAAAGCCGGCGAAGCTCGAAACGGGGGCGGTGGTGCGGGTGCCGCTGTTCATCAATCAGGGCGAAGTGATCCGCGTGGACACGCGCTCGGCGCAGTACATCTCGCGAGCGAAGCAGCAGTAAGCGCGAGCTTTGACGCAGGGCGCGCCTGCGCCTCCGCGCCGCTCTCTCAGCTGCGCTCCACCGGGAACGCCAGCACTGCGTCCAGCGACCGCGCCCCCGCGGCGATCATCGCGACACGGTCGAATCCCACCGCCACGCCCGAGCAATCCGGCAGTCCCGCCGCCAGCGCCGCCAACAAACGTTCATCGATCGGCGCTGTCTGCAAGCCGCGCGCGCGTCGCAGGTCGACGTCCCGCTCGAACCGCCGGCGCTGCTCTCCCGCGTCGGCAAGCTCGTGGAAGCCGTTTGCCAGCTCGATGCCCTTCAGGTAGATCTCGAAGCGCGCAGCCACGCGCGGATCGCGCGCATCGAGGCGCGCCAGGGCCGCCTGCGTGGCCGGATAGCTGTGGACAAAGGTCAGCCGGCCCGCGCCCAACTTCGGGCCGACGACCATGGACATCAGCAGGTCGAGGCAGAGGTCGCGCTCGGTCGGCGGTTGCGCGGGCAGCGGCACGCCGTGGGCTTGCAGGCAATCGAGCAGCACAGGGACTGTCGCGGTGAGCGGATCGATACCGGCCTGATCGAGGAACGCCTGCCGGTAGCTCAGATGCTCGGCCTCGCCCAACCGCAGCTCTTCGAGGAGCGACATCAGCAACGCCGCCGCGTCGGCCATCAGCGCCGCCGCGTCGAAACCGACGCGATACCACTCGATCAGCGTGAACTCGGGATTGTGCAGCGTGCCGCGCTCCCCGTCGCGGAAGGCGCGCGCGATCTGGTAGATGTCCCCTGAGCCGGCCGCCAGCAGCCGCTTCATGGCGTATTCCGGCGACGTCTGCAGGAAGAACCGTCCGCGGCCGGCGATGTTGGTCTGCAGCGATGCAAGATGCACGTCGGTAACCGTCGCGCTGGAAAGCACCGGAGTCTGCACTTCCATGACGCCTCGAGCCGCGAAGTGCTCGCGCGTGCGTCGCAGAAGCTCGGCGCACAGGCGCAGATTGGCCAGCGGAGCGGTTGGTTGCCAGTCGCGCGAGGTTCCATTCATAGTCGGTCAATGATAGAGGCCCCGCGCGCCATCCTGCATGTCGACATGGATGCGTTTTACGCATCGGTGGAGCAGCGCGACCATCCGGAGCTGAAGGGTCTGCCGGTGATCGTAGGCGGCACCGGCGTGCGCGGAGTGGTCGCGGCCGCAAGCTACGAAGTGCGCAAGTTCGGCGTGCATTCCGCGATGCCGATGCGCGCGGCGCTCGCCCGGTGTCCCGAAGCCATCTGCATCGCCCCGCGGATGCGCCACTATCAGGCAATCTCCCGGCAGGTCTTCACGATCTTTCATGACTTCACGCCCCTGGTGGAGGGCGTGTCGCTCGATGAAGCTTTCCTCGACATCACCGCGAGCCTGCAGCTGCTCGGTGCGCCGGACCGGATCGCGCGGGAGATCAAGCAGCGCATCCGGCATGTCACGGGGCTGACTGCCTCGGTGGGCCTGGCGACGAACAAGCTGTTGGCGAAGATTGCCTCGGACCTGAGGAAGCCGGACGGCTTCGTTTGGATCCGGCCGCAGGAGGTGGCCGCGATGCTCGATCCGCTGCCGATCGGCCGGTTGAGCGGGGTGGGCCGCAAGACCGGGCTTCGGCTGCAAGAGCGGGGGATCGAGACCTTCGGGCAGCTAAGGAGCGCGCCGGACGCTGTGCTGTGGCCGGTCTTCGGACGCTATACACAGCACATGCGGGACCGGGCCGGCGGCCTCGACGATCGCCCGGTCGTGGCCGACGGCGTGGAGAAATCGATCAGCGCCGAGGAAACCTTTCATCGGGATCTTACCGATCCGCGCCGGCTGCAGGCCGAGCTGATCGCGCTCGCCGATCGGGCCTGCATCCGGCTTCGCTCCAAACAGCTGCTCGCCGCGCAGGTTCACGTCAAGATCCGCCGCCGGGACTTCACCACGTATACCCGCCAGTACAGCTTCACTCCGCCCACTCAGGACGGCCGCAAGATCCGCGAGGTTGCGCAGCGCCTGCTGGCCGACTGGCTGCGCGGCCAGCCGCGCGCCGCCATTCGTTTGCTCGGCGTGGGTGTCGCTGCGCTCACTCCCGCCCGCCAGTTCGATCTGTTCACCGCTTCGGGCGAGGCTCCGCGGGATGCGCTCGGCGAAACGCTCGATCGGATCCGGAGGAAATTCGGCGAACACGCACTGCGTCGCGCGAGCGCGCGCGACTCGTGAAGCCAGATCTGAAGCCAAATCGCCGCTATATCGGCGGACTTCCGATTCCGCCTTGGTCGGTCGCCCTTTGGCGAAATACCCCCTGGCCGATCGCCGCGCCCATCCTGACAGCTGCACCCGCCGCCAGCACCGAGTGCCACCGGGCTCTGCCACCCTCGAACAGCAGGACGACGGTCGAGCCCATGTTGAAGCGGCCGAGCTCCGCGCCCTTGGCGAGGCTCACCGGTCCCGGTGCGGCGGGCACCGCCGGGTCGCGGCGCCGCGCGGGTGTGATATCACCCGCCCAGACCGTCGACATGCTGCCAACGAACAATGCGCCTACCAGGATGACGGCAAAGCGCCCGACTTCGCCGTCGAATACGCAGACGACGCGCTCGTTGCGCGCGAACAGGCGCGGCACGCGCTGCACGGTCGCGTGGTTGACGCTGAACAAACGGCCGAGGATGTAGCGCGTCGCCACGAGCCGGCCGTCGGCCGGCATGTGGATGCGATGATAGTTATGCGGCGCGAGGTAGAGCGTCGCGAACGCGCCGTTCTCGAACAGGCGCGCGCTGGCTTCGTCGCCGCCCAAAAGCTCCAGCAGCGAATATGCGCGGCCCTTGGCCTGGAGCAGCCCATGTCCCTCGATCCGGCCGGCCTCGCTGACGGTGCCGTCGACCGGGCTGACGATCGCATCGGGCGCGGCGTCGACCGGCCGGATGCCCGCGCGCAGCGCTCGCGTGAAGAAGGCATTGAAGCTGTCGTAGCTGAGGGCGTCCGGCTGCGCGGCTTCGCTCATGTCGACCGCGTAGTGGCGCAGGAAGCTCTTGATAAGCAGATTTTTCCATGCGCGCGCTCGCACGCGCGTCGCGAGCCACACCATCCGCGACAGCAGGTGATGCGGCAGCAGGTATTGGAGCGCCACGAAGGCGCTGAAGCCCGGTCGTTCCGGTGTGGTGTTTGCGGACATGCGTTTACAATTATGGCCGATCCGATGAAAACCCATACTTCAGCCGCCCGGTCGCCGCGCGTCGGCGCGCGCAAAAAACGTCCCGCGCGGGAAATCACAACCGTTGAACGGCTCATGGCCGAAGGCGCCGGCCGATTCACGCGCGCGCGCCTGGCGTTCGGTCACGGCATGGACACTGCGCGCGATGAGGCGGCAGCGCTGGTGTTCCACGCGCTGAAACTCGATCACGCCGATGCTCCCGGCGCGTACGCGCGCCCCGTGTCGCCGCGTGAGCAGGAGAAGGCGCGGCGGCTGTTCGAGCGCCGCATCCGCGAGCGCATTCCAGCCGTGTATCTCACGCATCAGATCTGGTTCGCGGGCCTCGAGCTATACGTCGACGAGCGGGTGCTCATCCCGCGTTCCCCGATCGCGGAGCTCATCGAGCGGCGTTTTCAGCCTTGGGCGGACCCGGGCAGAGTGCGCCGCATCCTCGATATCGGCACCGGTTCGGGCTGCATCGCCATAGCCTGCGCGAAGGCATTTCCGAGCGCCCGCGTTACAGGGCTCGACAGCTCGGGGCCGGCCCTGACCGTTGCCCGGCGCAACATTCGCAAGCACAGGCTGACGCGGCGCGTCCAGGCGCTCAAGTCGGACTATTTCTCGGCGGTCAGAGGCCACCGGTACGATATCATCGTAAGCAATCCGCCCTACGTCGGCGCGCGGGAGATCAAGTCGCTCCCGCCGGAGTACCGCCACGAGCCACTTCAGGCGCTGGCGGCCGGCCGCGAGGGGCTCGATGGCGTGGACGTCATCCTGCGGGGGGTCGCCGAGCATTTGAATCCAGGGGGTATCCTGGTCGTGGAAGTGGGCAATACGCAGCCGGTGGTGGAAAAGCGCTATCCGCTGCTGCCGTTCACTTGGCTGGAATTCGAGCACGGGGGCGGCGGAGTGTTCGTGCTGCGGGCAGAGGACCTGTAGCAGCGAAGCGGTTTGAACACGGGCGGTGCGGGCGGATGTCAGGCAATACGATCGGCAAGCTTTTCTGCGTGACGACCTTTGGCGAGAGCCACGGGCCCGCGCTCGGCTGCATCGTGGATGGCTGTCCTCCCGGCCTGCCATTGAGCGAGGCGGACCTGCAGCCGGATATCGACCGCCGCCGTACCGGCACCTCGCACTTCACCAGCCAGCGGCGCGAGAGCGACCAGGTGCGCATTCTTTCCGGCGTATTCGAGGGGTGCACCACCGGCACGTCCATCGGTCTGCTGATCGAAAACCACGATCAGCGCTCGCGCGACTACGACAAGATCAAGGACCGCTTCCGGCCCGGCCATGCGGACTACACCTATCAGCAGAAGTACGGCTTTCGCGACTACCGCGGAGGCGGGCGATCGTCCGCGCGCGAGACGGTGATGCGCGTCGCCGCGGGCGCCATCGCCCGCAAGTATCTGCATGAGCGGCTTGGCGTGCGCATCCATGGCTACGTGTCCCAGGTCGGCGCACTCGTGCTGGAGCCGAAGGATCCGCCGTCGGCGTACGACAACGCGTTCTTTTGTCCGGACCCGGCGCGCATTCCGGAGCTCGAGGCGCTCATCTGGAAGCTGCGCGAAGACGGCGACTCCATCGGCGCGCGCGTCACCGTGATCGCCGCCGGCGTGCCGCCCGGATTGGGCGAGCCGGTCTTCGACAAGCTGGACGCGGACCTGGCGCATGCGATGATGGGCATCAACGCGGTGAAAGCGGTGGAGATCGGCGCCGGCGTCGCGTCGGCCCGGCAAAAAGGCAGCGAGCATCGCGACGAGCTTACGCCGGGCGGTTTCAAGACCAACAATGCCGGCGGCGTGCTCGGCGGCATCTCCTCGGGCCAGGACATCGTGGTCAGCATGGCCTTCAAACCGACCTCCAGCATCCAGATCCCGGGATCGACGATCGATATCGACGGCAATCCCACGGAGATCGTGACGACAGGCCGCCACGACCCGTGTGTCGCGCTGCGCGCCACGCCCATCGCGGAAGCGATGCTGGCAATCGTGCTGATGGACCACTATCTGCGCCACCGGGCGCAGAACGCGGATGTGAGGTCGCGAACGCCGGTGATTACGCGGTAGAGATACGAAGACGCGCGGTTCAAGCACGAGTTTAGAGAGGCAGTGCCGAAACCTGTTCCCCCGCCCGCACCTCCTGCGGCAACGGGCTGTTCATGAAGAATGCCCACCGGCACCCGCCGGCTGTGCTCCATCCCATGACTCGCACCCGTCGTTTCCTGTAATGTCCGCCCCCCTTTCCCAACTCCCGGAGCCTACCCCGTGACCACCGGCCGACGCGTAGCCCTCCTCGGTGCCACCGGCGCCGTCGGCAAAGAAACCCTGGAGATTCTCGAGCAGCGCCGCTTCCCGCTGGCCGACCTGCGCCTGTTCGCCTCCAAGCGCTCCGCCGGCCAGAAACTCAGCTGCCAGGACCGCGAGTGGCGCGTCGAGGAGCTCAAGCCCGACGGTCCCTTCGACGACATCGATATCGCCTTCATCTCCGCGACCGACGCCATCAGTCGCGAGTATGGCCCGCGCCTCGCCGATGCCGGCGCCACCGTGATCGACGACAGCTCGGTGTTTCGCATGGACGCCGGCGTTCCTCTCGTAGTCCCGGAGATCAATCCGCACACCGTGCATGACGCCGCGCGCGGCATCATCTCGATCCCCAACTGCACGACCACGCCGCTCGTCATGGCGCTCAAGCCCCTGCACGAAGCCGCGGTCCTCAAAAGAGTGGTGGTCACCACGTTCCAGTCGGTCTCCGGCACCGGTGCGGCGGCGATGGAAGAGCTGATGGAACAGACCCGGGCCGTGTTCCTCTTCCGTGAGCCCGAGGTGGAGGTGTACCCGTATCAGATCGCCTTCAACTGCCTCCCCCAGATCGGCTCGTTCGACGCCGATGGCTACTCCTCCGAGGAGACCAAGATCCTCAACGAGACGCGCAAGATTCTGGAGCTGCCGGATCTGCCGGTCACCGCGACCACGGTGCGGGTGCCGGTCATGCGCTGCCACTGCGAGTCGGTCAATGTGGAGACCGAATCGCCCCTGGATCCGGACCGCGCGCGCGAGCTGCTGGCCGGGATGCCTGGGGTGGTGGTCCTGGACGATCCGGGCGCCAGGCTTTATCCGATGCCGCTGCCGGCCACGGGCAAGGATGAGGTGTTCGTCGGGCGGGTTAGGACGGACCCGTCCGTGCCCCACGGCCTGAACCTTTGGCTGGCGTGCGATAACCTGCGAAAAGGCGCCGCGCTCAATGCGGTGCAGATTGCGGAGATATTGGTCAAGGCAAACTAATCCGCTATAGTCCGCCCTCGATTACGGGGCATGTGAGCAATCAAGCTTAAGCTGCTGTACGAAGTGGATTTCCAAGTCCACCTGCCGCTCTTAAGGGAGCTGCGATGACAGGAAAAATGAAGCGCCTTATGAGCCGTTGCCTGTTGGGTCTGTGCCTTTCGGTCTGTCCCATGGCCCTCTATGCCCTGGGGCTGGGCGACATCCATTTGCGGTCGGCGCTCAACGAGCCCCTGCAGGCGGACATCGAGCTGGTTTCGGCGACGCCTGAAGAGCTGCGCACGCTGAGCGCCAGCGTGGCCAGCCATGAGACGTTCGGCCGGTATGGCATCGAAGCGGCGCGGGTGCTCGCGACGATCCAGTTTGCGGTGGCTCGCGACGAGACGGGCCGCAGCGTGCTGCGCGTCACGTCGACGGATGCGATCAGCGATCCCTTCCTGACGTTTCTGGTCGAGGTGAGCTGGCCGCGCGGCAAGCTCCTGCGCGAATACACTCTGTTGCTCGATCCGCCGGTCTACATGCCGGGCGAGAGCAAGGAAACTCCAGCGGTTTCGGCGCCTCAGACACGCGCTCAGGAGGCCGAGCGCAGCGGCACCGTTCAGCGGTCTGCGCGCAGTGAGGCATCTCCACCCCCTGCAGAATCCGCGGCTCCGGTCCGCTCGAGCACCCCTTCCTCTACTGCAGCGGCGGGCGACACTTACACCGTGCAGCGGAACGATACGCTGTATCGCATCGCCAGCCGTTTCAGCTCGGGCTCGCCCCGGGATATAAACCGGGTGATGGTTGCGCTGTATCGCGGCAACCCCGATGCCTTTGTAGGGAATATCAATGAATTACGGGCCGGCTCGATCCTGCGGGTACCCGATTCGGCGGCGGTCGATGCCATAGGCGCGAGCGAGGCGGGTGCGGAAGTGCGCCGTCAGTACGCCGAGTGGCGTACCCAGCGCGGGGCGGCGCCGTCCTCCGCCGAAAACGAAGAAGCCCGCCTGAAGCTGGTGCCGCCTACCGAAAAGAGCGAGACACCCGCCAGCGCGGCTACCGCGGCCACCACGCAGCTGAACGAGCGTGTGAAGAGCCTGGAAGAGCAGCTGGCCGAATCGCGCCGGATGCTCGAGCTGAAGAGCGCGGAGCTGGCGCGTCTGCAGCAGCGGCTCGGGGAAAAGCCTGCCGAGGCGCCGCCGGCGGAGGCTCAACCGGTTCCGCCGCCGCCTCCTGCCGAAGCCGAGAAGCCTGCCCAGGAGACGCCGGTGGAGGCCCCGCCTCCAGTCGCGCAGGAGCCCGCGCCGGAGAAGACGGTCCCGGCCGAAAAGCCCCCGGCCGGCCCCTCGATGGTCGACTGGCTGATCCAGAACTGGTACTTCCCGGTGGCCGCCCTGCTGCTGCTGGGCGGACTGATCTTCGCCTTCCTGCGCCGCCGCGAGGAGCCCGATTTCGATGCGCTCGGCCGGCTGGCGGAAGCCGCCGAACCGCGCGAGCCCGTCGTCGACAAGACCTCGGACACGGCGCGATTGCGCACTCTGAAGCGGGAAGACAGTTTCCTCGTGGAAGAGAGCGGCGAGCACCAGCAGCCATCGCAGGTACAGGCCCGCACGGCTCCCGAGCCCGCTCCGAAGGCGCCCCGTAAGCCTGCGGAAGCGCCCAAGCCGCACCCGGTTGCGGACATCGCGCCCGAGGCGCCACCGCCGGCCGCGCGCGGGAAGAAGACCGCGGACGACACGCTGAGCTCCGAGACGGCGATCAACCTCGATCAGGGCGATCCGCTGGCCGAGGCCGATTTCCACATGGCCTACGGTTTGTATGACCAGGCAGCGGATCTGGTGCGTATCGCGCTCGAGCGCGAGCCCGCGCGCCGCGATCTGAAGCTCAAGCTGCTGGAAATCTACTTCGTCTGGGGCAACAAAGATTCGTTCCTGCAGGCCGCGCGCGCGCTGCACGAGTCCAGCGACCAGGCGCCCGCGGGCGAGTGGGACAAGATCGTCATCATGGGCAAGCAGATCGCGCCGGAGGATCCGCTGTTCGCCGGCGCGGCCGCCCCGCGCGCCGCCGCCTCGTCGGTGGACCTGGATCTCGAAGGGGGCGAGAACCGCCTCGATCTGGACATCCTCGGCGGCGCCGACACGGGCACCCGCCACGAGCCCGTCGACCTGGATTTCTCCACGCCCCCGCCCGATCAAACCAACGAGATGCCCGACCTCAAGGGCAGCTCGGGCATCGACTTCGTCTTCGATGAGCCTGCCAAACCCGATACGAGCGCGACGACGCGCGAGATGCCGGCGCGCACCATGGAGACGCCGACCGTCGAAATGGAGTCCTTCCGCTCCGGCGATGCGCCGACGGTGGAATCGCCGGCGCTGCGCGACAAAGCATCCTCGACGATCAAGGAGAAGATCGACTCGGTCCAGTTCCGCAAGATGAGCCGCAGCCCCGACCAGACCGCGGAGCTGGCGATCGATGATCTGGGCCTGGACATCAACGCCCTGGGCGGCGGAGAAGCCGAATCGCTGGATGCGATGGAAGAGACCGACCATCCGCGCGATGCGCTCGAGCAGACCGACCACGCGATCAGCGACCTGGAAGAGACCGATCATCCCGACGACGCCAAGACTCTGCTCGCCGGCCTCGACGAGCAATCGCGCACGGCGCTGCGCGCAGCGCAGGCCGATCGCGATTTCGAGGACCCGGATCGCACGCTGGCCGCGACCCGCATCTCCGCCGATCGCGCCGACTCGACCGACAGCTGGCTGATGGATGACCAGGCGGCGACGATGACCTCGCCCGGCGCGGGCTCTGATGCCACGACCCGGGTTACCAGCCCCCCGAAGGCACGCATGGACAGCGATTCGACCGCCGAGCTGAAGCGGATCGATGCCGGCGACATGGACCTGGATCTCGACAGTCTCGAGTCGGCCCTGAACGCCGATACCATCAAGCAGCCGCGCAAGGGCGCTTCGCCGGAAGATAAGTTCTCGGACGACGTGTTCAGCGCCTCGACCGATTTCACCTCCACCGATACCGCCATCGACCTGGACATCAGCGAAGTGCGCCGGCCGCGCGACAGCGAGCAGACGCAAACGGAGCGCATCGCCACCACCGACATGGACCTGCCCGAGCTGGAGCCGGTCACCATGAGTGAGGTTGGCACCAAGCTCGATCTCGCCCGGGCCTACATGGACATGGGCGACCCGGAAGGCGCGCGCAACATTCTGGACGAGGTGCTGCAGGAAGGCTCGGCCACGCAGAAGCAGGAAGCGCAGCGCCTGATCGAATCCCTGCCGGGCTGAGCGCGGGGTCCGGCCGTTCGTATCGCCGTTGGCCTCGAGTACGACGGGAGCGGCTATTCCGGCTGGCAGAATCAGCCGTCCAGTCCCTCCATACAGGCCGCCACCGAGCGTGCGTTCAGCGCCGTGGCGGACCAACCCATCGCCGTAGTTTGCGCGGGACGCACCGACCGCGGCGTCCATGCGGTCGAGCAGGTGATTCACTTCGAGACCTCCGCCTCGCGCACCGCCCGGTCGTGGGTCTTCGGGGCAAACACTCATTTGCCCAACGACATCTGTGCCTTGTGGGCGCGCGCCGTGCCGGACGATTTTCACGCGCGCTATTCGGCGCTGTCCCGCACCTATCGCTACGTGATCCTGCACCGCGCCAGCCGTCCGGCTCTCCAGCGCAAACGCGTGTGCTGGCGGCACGCGCCACTGGACACGGAGCAGATGCGCGCCGGCGCCGAACATCTCGTCGGCACGCACGACTTCTCCGCCTTCCGCTCTTCCGAATGCCAGTCGCGCACGCCTGTCCGGCGGCTGGATTTCATCCTCATCCGCAGCCACGGTGACTACGTGCTGATCGACGTCCAGGCGAACGCCTTCCTGCACCACATGGTGCGCAACATCGCGGGTGTGCTGATGAAGATCGGCAGCGGGGAGGCTCCGGCGCAATGGGCGCGCGAGGTCCTGGAAGGCCGGGATCGCACGCTCGGCGGCGTCACGGCTCCGGCCGGGGGCCTGTACTTGCTGAAAATCGTGTACCCGGCGGAATATGGGCTACCGCAGGGGGAGGGGACGGCAGGGGATGATCGGTCGTTTATGATTCCGGGGATCTGAGAAGGGGGCGCGGGGTTCTATGTCCTGGTTCGAAAAGATCATGCCTTCGCGCATCACCACCGAGAAGCGCACGCGCTCGGTGCCCGAGGGCCTGTGGATGAAGTGCCCCGCATGCGATGCGGTGCTCTACCGCGCCGAGCTCGAGCGCAACATCCACGTTTGTCCGAAGTGCGGCCATCACATGCGCATTACCGCGCGCGAGCGGCTCGCGCGCTTCCTCGATGCCGGCTCCGCTCAGGAGATCGGCGCAGGCGTCGAGCCCGAGGATCCGCTGCGCTTCCGCGACACCAAGCGCTACCGCGAGCGGCTCGTGCAGGCGCAGAAGGTCACCGGCGAGAAGGATGCGCTGGTGGTGATGGCCGGCTCGCTCAAGGGGCTGGAGATCGTCGCGGCGGCCTTCGAGTTCAAGTTCATGGGCGGCTCGATGGGCTCGGTGGTCGGCGAGCGTTTCGTCCGCGGCGTGGAGCATTGCATCGAGCATCGCTGTCCGCTGGTGTGTTTCAGCGCGAGCGGCGGCGCGCGGATGCAGGAGGCCCTGCTGTCCCTCATGCAGATGGCGAAGACGAGCGCCGCGCTGACACGGCTGGCGGCCGCGCGGCTGCCGTTCATCTCGGTCATGACCGATCCGACCACCGGCGGCGTGTCGGCCAGCCTCGCGATGCTCGGGGACATCAACATCGCCGAGCCGCGCGCGCTGATCGGGTTCGCCGGGCCGCGGGTGATCCAGCAGACCGTGCGCGAGACCCTGCCCGAGGGCTTCCAACGCAGCGAGTTCCTGCTCGAGCACGGCGCGCTCGACCAGATCGTGGACCGCCGCGACATGCGCGACCGGCTCGGGGCGCTGCTGCGGCTCCTGATGTCCCGTCCGATGGCGGTCGAAGCCGAATAACAAACGATGCAGAGGACTCTTTCCGAGTGGCTCGCGTGGCAGGAGACGCTGCATCCGCACGCCATCGACATGGGGCTCGAGCGCGTGCGCACGGTCGCGGGCCGGCTCGAGGCCGGTCATTTCGCGTGTCCGGTGGTCGTCGTGGGCGGCACGAACGGCAAGGGATCGTGTGTCGCGATGCTCGAAGCGATGCTGGCCGCGGGCGGCTATCGCGTCGGCACGTTCACCTCACCCCATCTGGTGCTCTACAACGAGCGCATCCGCATCGCGGGGCGCCTCGCCAGCGACGCGGAGCTGGTCGCCGCCTTCGAGCGAATCGACGCGGCGCGCGGGGACATTTCGCTGACGTTCTTCGAGTTCAACACTCTCGCGGCGCTGCTGCTGTTCAAGGAGGCCGGCCTCGACGCGCTCGTCCTCGAAGTCGGGCTGGGCGGGCGGCTCGACGCGGTCAACCTCGTCGACGCGGACGTGTCGCTGCTCACGACGGTGGGGCTCGATCACTGCGACTGGCTCGGACCGACGCTCGAGGACATCGGCCGCGAGAAGGCCGGAATCTTTCGTGCAGGCCGGACCGCCGTGCTGGGGAGCGAGCGCATGCCGCGGTCGGTTCATGACGGTGCCCGCGCGATGGGCGCGCGGGTGCGCGTGGCCGATCCGGCATTGATGCAGGGTCTGCCGGTTCCCGCGCTTCTTGGCAGCCAGCAGCTCGCCAACGCGGCCGCCGCGCTGACCGTGCTGGACGAGCTGCGCACCCGCCTGCCGCTCTCACGCGAGCACATCGCTCAGGGCTTGCGTGCCGTCAGGCTGCGCGGCCGTTTCGAAGTGGTGCCCGAAAAGCCGGAATGGATTTTCGATGTCGCACACAACCCGCAGGCCGCGGCGGTGCTGGCCGCGAACTTGCGTGCGCGTCCCTGCAGCGGCCGCACCTACGCCGTAGTGGGCATTCTGAGCGACAAAGATATTCCCGCGGTGGTGAACGCTCTGTTGCCCGTAGTCGATGAGTGGATCGCCGCGACATTGCCTCCGCCTCGCGGCATCGATGGCGCGCAGCTCATTGCCCGGTGCGCAGAAGCGCTCGGATCGAATGCCGCCCGTTGGTGGGTCGCGGAAAGCGTCGAGCAAGCGTGCGAGCTGGCGCGCAGCCTGGCGCGTGCGCAGGATCGGATCGTCGTGTTCGGTTCGTTTTATACCGTCGCGCCGGCGATGCGGTGGAAAGCTGCCGCCGGCCGCGCGGACGAGGCGTGATAGGCTCCGCCTGCGATGGAAACCCGGGTCAAAGAACGCTTGGTCGGCGCCGCGATTCTCGTCGGTCTGATCGTCATACTGGTCCCGGAGCTGCTGTCGGGACCGAAGAGCCCGATGCCGGGCGCGGCTCATTCTGGCGACGCGGCGTTGCAGACGTACACCATCGATCTGTCCGCACCCGGGCGCATCCCGCAACATGCGCCGCAGCCCGTGCAGACCGAGACGAAGCCGGCGGAGGTGCAGGAAGCTCAGCCGTCCGCGGCAGCAGCGGCTGCCACTCAGCCGGATGCGCCGGAATCCAAACCGCCACAGTCCGAGCCCACGCCCGAGGGGCAGCCCGAGTCTAAATCCGCGGTCGAACCCGAGGTCAAATCCGAGCTCCGACACACGGTCGAGCCCCCGTCACGTCCCATAGAGCCCAGACAGGGCTCGACGTCCACCCAGCGCCCTCAGTCTCCGCCGCCGGCTACAAAGGCGGCCCCGGCCCCCGCGACGAAATCCGCCGGCTGGGCGGTGCAGCTGGGCAGCTTCGCCGGCCAGGAGAATGCCAAGCGGCTGGTCGGGGAATTGCGAGCCAAGGGCTACAAGGCGTTTATCTCAACGGTGGGCAGCGGCACGAAGGCTCGCTACCGCGTACGGGTAGGACCCGAGCCCGGCCGTCCGCAGGCCGAAAAGCTGGCAGAGCGGCTCAAACGCGAAGGCCGGCAAGTGACGGTCGTGTCTCATCCTTGAGTGGGGCAGCGTGTAAAATGCCGCCCGCATGAACGCGGCCGATTGGTTCATCCTTGCGGTGCTGATCCTATCGACTCTGCTCGGGCTGGTGCGCGGGTTCCTGCGTGAGACGATCGCGCTGCTGGGGTGGCTGGCGGGCTTGTGGTTGGCCTGGAAGTTCGCATATCTGGTCGAACCTTACCTGGGTGGGGTGTTAACTCAGCCCAACGTCCGGGTATGGGTGGCGCGGCTGATCATCCTGTTCGTAGTGTTGCTGGTCTGCAGCTTGATCGGCGTCGTGCTGTCGTACTTCGTGCAACATTCGCCCTTCGGTACCATAGATCGGTCGTTTGGTGCGCTGTTCGGCCTGCTGCGCGGAATCGTGATGGTGGGCCTGGGGGTGATCGCCGGACAGCTGCTGCAGTTGGACACGGCAACGTGGTGGCAAAGCTCCAAGCTGATGCCTGCGGCGCAGGTCCTGGGAGAGTGGCTGCGGCAGCTCGTGGAAGCCCTCACTCCGGCCGTGCGCGGTGCCGTTTGATCGCCGGCGCTTTTTCGGCCCGATGAAGACCTGAGAGAGGACGACAGCGAGTACGAATCATGTGTGGCATCGTCGGCATAGTTGGCACTTCCCCCGCGAACCAGCGTCTCTACGACGCGCTCACGGTCCTGCAGCATCGCGGACAGGACGCCGCCGGTATCGCGACGGCCACGGAGACGGAGCTGTTCCAGCGCAAGGCCAACGGCCTCGTGCGCGATGTGTTCGAGCAGCAGCACATGGAGCAGTTGAAGGGCAACATCGGCATCGGCCACGTTCGCTATCCCACCGCCGGTTGTGACAACGCCCTGGAAGCGCAGCCTTTCTACGTCAATGCACCGTACGGCCTTTGTCTCGGCCACAACGGCAATCTGACCAACTCGGCGGAGCTGGCGGAAGTGCTGATCCGCGAGGACCGCCGCCATCTCAATACCCGCTCCGACTCGGAAGTGTTGTTGAACGTCTTCGCTTCGGAGCTGCAACGGATCGGCACGCCCCGCGTCACTCCGGCGGACGTGTTCGCCGCCTTGAGCGCGGTTTATCGCCGCTGCCGCGGCGGCTACGCGGTGGTCGCGCTGCTGTTCGGCCACGGCATCCTCGGCTTCCGCGATCCCAACGGCATCCGCCCGCTGGTGATCGGCAAGCGCGAGAGCGATAAGGGTACCGAGTACATGATCGCCTCCGAGAGCGTCGCGCTCGACATGCTCGGCTTCAAGCTGATGCGCGACGTCGCTCCCGGAGAAGGGGTGTTCATCGATCTGGCGGGGCGGCTCTATTCACAGCAGTGCGTCGCCGGCGCGCGCCACACGCCGTGCATCTTCGAGTACGTCTACTTCGCGCGGCCGGATTCGATCATCGACAACATCTCCGTCTACAAGGCCCGCCTGCGCATGGGCGAGCGGCTCGCGGAGAAAATCCTGCGCGAGCGGCCCAACCATGACGTCGACGTGGTCATTCCCATTCCGGACACCAGCCGCACCAGCGCCGTGCAGGTCGCGCAGCTCCTCGGCGTGAAGTACCGCGAGGGGTTCATCAAGAACCGCTACATCGGCCGCACCTTCATCATGCCGGGACAGGAGCAGCGCGAGAAATCGGTGCGCAGCAAGCTCAACGCCATCGACCTGGAGTTCCGCGGCAAGAACGTGCTGCTGGTGGACGATTCCATCGTGCGCGGCACGACCTCCGCGCAGATCATCGAGCTGGCGCGCGAGGCCGGCGCGCGCAAGGTCTATTTCGCCTCCGCCGCTCCGCCGGTGCGCTTCCCGAACGTCTATGGCATCGACATGCCCGTCGCCTCGGAGCTGGTGGCAAGCTCCCGCAGCGTGCAGGAGATCGAAAAGCTCATCGCCGCCGACTGGCTGGTGTACCAGGACCTCGACGACCTCGTGCAGGCGGTGCGCCATGACAACGCCCGCATCGAGGAGTTCGACACGTCGTGCTTCTCGGGGGAGTATGTGACGGGGGATATAACGCCACAGTACCTCGCGAAGTTGCAGGGCGAGCGGTCGGATGAGGCCAAGGCGCGCAAGCGTCGACATGCATTGAGAGGTCTGCGGCCGGTTTGAAGCGCGCGCTGAGGGCGGATATGGGAGGTGTTGTCAGGTCAGTGGGGGCGCCGTTTCGGATGCGGAAGCTACCCACAGTTTAAGGGAGGGATTCTCCATAAACTGTGGATAACTTCCGCATCCGAAACGGCGCCGCAAGCTCATCGGAACAAACAAGGGACGCACTCCCGCCGATCTAACATCAAATCCGATGCTCAAGATCCTCATCATCGAAGATCAGCTGCCTTACGCCCGGCTGCTGAGCCATCACGTCACCACGGAATGGCCCGATGCCACGATCGTCGAGCGCAACCCCGCCGTTGCCGGTCCGCTGCCCGGCGAGCTGACCGGGGCCGCCTTCGATGTGGTGGTCCTGGATCACGAGATCGGCGGGGGCCAGGGGCTCGCCTGGCTCGATCAGCTCAATCAGCGGCCCGGTTTTCCGCCCATCGTCTATCTCACTCCGTCACTGGAGGAAGCGCACGTTCTGCCCGCGCTGCGCGCCGGCGCCGAAGCCTGCATCGGCCGGGCGAAGATCGATCATCGCCGTTTCATCGGCGCGCTCGCCGAGGCCGCCCGCAAGCGCAAACGCCAGCTGACGTTGTGGCGCGGCACTTCGCACGCCAAACAGGCATACCGCTTCGGCCACGTCACGATCCGCGGCCAGCGTTTCGTGCGCACTATCGCCACGGGCCCGCTGGCCAGCGTTTACCTCGCCGAGAGCGAGCGCGTGGGCGAGCTGATCGCGCTGAAGGTGCTGCGGCAGGTGCCGGATTCGGCGGCCTCCGGCGACGGCGGCGGGGCGATCGACCGGTTCCTGCAGGAATACGAGGTCGTGTCCAAGATCCGCCATCCGAACGTGGTGCGCATCTACGACCTCGGCATCGCGGACGATCACATCTACATTGCGATGGAGCACTTTCCCGCCGGCGATCTGCGCCAGCGGATGAAGCAGCCGATCGAGCAGGAGCTGGCGGTGACGCTGCTGCGGCAGATGGCCGCGGCGCTGGAATCCATCCACACGGTCGGCGTCCTGCATCGCGACCTGAAACCCGGCAACGTGATGCTGCGCGCGGACGGCTCGGTGGCGCTGATCGATTTCGGCCTGGCCAAGCAGCTGAAGCTCGACATCAACATCACCGGCACCGGGCAGATCTTCGGCACGCCGTACTACATGAGCCCGGAGCAGGGGCATGGGAGCGACACGGACGAGCGCAGCGATCTGTACAGCCTGGGCGTGATCTTCTACGAGATGCTGACCGGCCGTAAGCCTTTCCTGGCGAAAACGCCGATGGGCGTGATCTACAAACACAGCCATGCGCCGCTCCCGACGCTGCCGCCCGAGCTGATCCGCCAGCAGCCTTTGTTGCACAAGCTGCTCGCGAAGCAGCCGCACCAGCGGTTTCAGAGCGCGACCGCGCTGATCAAAGCCATCGACGCGATCAACACCCCGCCCCAGCCCGCGGCCGCGGTGGGGTAGCTCGAGCGAGGGGGCCGGCTGTTCAGTTTTGTCGAGCGGCGCGCTCGAGCTTCAACAGCTCGTAGCCATTCTCGTCCCACCGCAGGACGCTGCCCTGATCGTACCAGTCGCCCAGCACGATGCGCGTCGCCGGCTCGCCGTCCAGCATGAACTTATGGACCGCCGGCCGGTGAGTATGTCCGTGCAGCAGCGTCCTCACCCGCGCCGCGCGCATCGCCGTGGCGACGGTGTCCGCATTGACGTCCATAATGGTTTTTGCAGCCTTCGCGATATGGGCTTTGCTGCCGGCGCGCGCGGTTTGCGCCAGACCCAGGCGCTGTTCGGGGGTGAGTGACAGGAATTTCCGCTGCCAGCCGGGATCGCGCACCATCGCGCGCAGGTTCTGATAAGCGCGATCGTCGGTGCAGAGCGCATCGCCGTGGGTCACCAGGACGCGCGTGCCGTAGAGGTGCACGATCACCGGATCTTCCAGCAGCTGACAGCCGCTGTCGGCGGCGAACCGCGGACCATAGAGGAAGTCGCGGTTGCCATTCATCACGTAGCAGGGCACCGGGCGATCGGTGAGCGTCCGCAGCGCTGCAATGATGCGGCGTTTTTCGGGGTCCGGATCGTCGTCGCCGATCCACAGCTCGAACAAATCGCCAAGGATGTACAGCGCTTCGGCGCCGCTCGCATCCTGCTGCAGGAACTCGATGAACTGGCGGGTGATCTGCGGATGCCGTGCATCCAGGTGCAGGTCGGAGATGAACAATGTCGCCTTGCCGGCGCCCATCGCGGCTCAGAGCACCTGCGCTTTCTGGATGATGACCGGCTTGAGCGGCGCGTTTTCCTGGAACGGGCCGACGGCCCCGGTCGGAACGTGGCCGATGGCGTCCACCACGTCCATGCCTTCGACGACCTGGCCGAACACGGCATAACCCCAGCGGGTCGGCAGCGGATTGAGGCTCTCGTTGTCGGCCAGGTTGATGAAGAACTGCGAGGTGCCGCTGTGGGGCGCGCCGGCGCGGGCGAGCGCCACGCTGCCGCGGACGTTGGGCAGGCCGTTGCCGGACTCGTTCGGGACCGGCTCGTGCGTCGGCTTGTCCTTGTAGTCGAGCGTGTAGCCGCCGCCCTGCACGATGAAGTTCTCCACCACGCGGGAAAAGATGCTGTTGTCGTAGTGGCCTTCCTGAACGTAGCGCAGGAAGTTGGCGACCGTCAGGGGCGCGCGACGCGCGTCGAGCTGCAGGACGAAGCTGCCCATGCTGGTATCGAAGCGCACCTTCGGGTGCTCGTTGGCAGGAGCCGTGTCCTGCGCCCATACTCCTAAAACGACCCACGAAAGCAGCAGCGGCACTAGTCTTTTCATGTCGGGTTCCCGGCTCGGCAATTCCCGCAACCATCATACCCTGCGTGGGCCGCCGGCAGCAGGTCGCCGCCGATGCCGCGGTTTTCGTACCATACGCCCATGTCATCGATTCCTGTCGTCACTCGCTTCGCTCCGAGCCCCACCGGCGCGCTACACCTGGGAAACGTACGCACGGCGCTCTTCAGTTTCCTGCTGGCCCGGCGATTGGGGGGAAGGTTCATCCTGCGCATCGAGGATACGGACCTGGAGCGCAGCACCGAAGTTTCCCTGGCCGGCCTGATCGAGGATCTGCGCTGGCTCGGGCTGGCGTGGGACGCCGGGCCCGAGGACGTGCCGGCGGATGCCGATCCGCAGCGCCAGTATCGCCAGTCACGGCGCGGCCCGATCTACGACCGCTACTTCGCGCAGCTGGAGGCGGCCGGACTGGCGTATCCCTGCTTTTGTTCTCCTCTGGAGCTGGAAATCTCTCGCAAGGCGCAGCTCGCGGCCGGGCATCCACCGCGATACGCCGGCACGTGCCGCGAACTGACCGACGAACAGCGCCGGGCGAAACGGGCGCAGGGCCTGCGGCCGACGCTGCGCTTTCGCGTGCCGCAGGGAGGGCGCGTGGAGTTCGAGGATTTTGTCCGCGGGCCGCAGACTTTCCAGACCGACGCCATTGGCGATTTCATCGTGCGGCGCGCCGACGGTGGCGCTGCGTTCTTCTTCTGTAACGCCGTGGACGACGCCTTGATGGGCGTCACCCACGTGCTGCGCGGCGAAGATCACCTCACCAATACGCCCCGGCAGATCCTGCTGCTCGAGGCGCTGGGCTTGGCGGCGCCCGCGTACGGGCACGTTTCGCTGCTCACCGGCGCCGACGGCGCGCCGCTGTCCAAGCGCCACGGCAGCACGAGCGTCGCCGATCTGCGTGCCCGTGGCTTCCTGCCGGAGGCGATCGCCAATCATCTGTTTCGTCTCGGCCATACGCCCGATCGGGACGAGTGGGTCTCGCTGGCCGAGATGCCACAGCACTTCCATCCGGAGAAGCTCGGGCGCGCTCCGGCGCGATTCGACGAAGCGCAGCTCATGCACTGGCAGAAGGAAACTCTGGCGCGAGCCGATGTGGATGAGCTGCTCGCCTGGCTCGGTCCATTGATCCCGGCTTCCGCCGGCGCCGAGCGGGCGCGCGCGTTCGTGGAGCTGGTGCGGGCGAACGTCATGCTGCCCGAGGACGCGCGCGCGTGGGTCGACGTCGTGTTCGGCGACCTGGGCGAGCCTGACGAGGAGGAGCGGAAGGTGCTCGCCGCCGCAGGACCTCAGTTCTTCTCGCAGGCAGTAGCCGCGGTCGATCGGCACGGCGGCGACCTCAAGGCACTGGTGGCGGCGCTGCGCGCAACGACCGGACGCAGCGGCGCCGAGCTGTTCATGCCGCTGCGGCTCGCATTGACCGGCCGCATGCACGGACCTGAGCTTGCGCCCCTGCTCAAGCTCATCCCGCCCGCCAAATTGCATCGGCGGCTCGAAGCCTGGACACATTGAAGCCATGGTGAAAATCCACAACTCGCTGACCGGCCGCAAAGAAGAGCTCGTCCCGCTGCGGCCCGGCCGTATCGGGCTGTACGTCTGCGGCGATACCGTCTACGACCTGTGCCATATGGGCCACGCGCGCTCGAAAATCGTGTTCGACGTGATCGTGCGGTATCTGCGCTACAGCGGCCTCGCCGTGGACTTCGTGCGCAACATCACCGACATCGACGACAAGATCATCAAACGGGCGGCGGAGCAGGGCGAGCCGATCGACCGCTTCACCGCCCGTTATATCGATGCCATGCACGAGGACTACGACCGCCTCGGCATCCTGCGGCCGGACCACGAGCCGCGCGCGACGCAGTTCGTGCCGGCGATGATCGAGATGATCGCCACGCTGATCGACAAAGGCTACGCCTACCTCGCCGACGACGGCGACGTCATGTATTCCGTCGCGCGCTTCGAGCCGTACGGCCGGCTGTCCGGCAAGCGCCTGGCGGATCTGCGCGCCGGCGCGCGCGTGCAGGTCGACGAAGCCAAGCGCGATCCGCTCGACTTCGTGCTGTGGAAGAAAGCCAAGCCCGGCGAGCCGTCGTGGCCGTCGCCCTGGGGGCCGGGCCGGCCGGGATGGCACATCGAATGCTCCGCGATGGCGCAGAAGTTCCTCGGCACGCATTTCGACATCCATGGCGGCGGGCTGGATCTTAAGTTCCCTCATCACGAGAACGAGATCGCCCAATCGCGCGCGGCCAGCGGCGACGCCTTCGCGGACGTCTGGATGCACAACGGCTTTCTCAACGTCGACAACGAGAAGATGGCGAAATCGCTCGGCAACTTCTTCACGATTCGCCAGGTGCTGCAGCAGGTGCGCGATGCGGAGGTGATCCGCTACTTCGTGCTGTCGAGCCACTATCGCGGACCGATCAACTACACGGAGAAAAACCTCGAGCAGGCCGATGCGGCGCTGGAGCGCATCTATCTCGCGTTGCGCGACGTGCAGCCCGTGCAAGCGGCCGCGCCGGGCGAGGCCACGGCAAAATTCCGTGAGGCGATGGATGATGACTTCAACACGCCGGAAGCGCTGGCGGTGCTGCAGCGATTGGCGAAGGACCTCAACATTGCGACCGCGCGCAAGGCGGATGCCGAAGCGGCGAAGCTGGCTGCCGAGCTGCGTGCCTTGGGCCAAGTGCTGGGCGTACTGACACGCGATGCGGCCGAGTTTCTGCGGGGGACCGCCACTGCGGCACAGGACGATGCGACCGCGCGCATCGACGCGTTGGTCGCTCAGCGAGAAGCGGCGCGCCAAGCCAGGCAATGGAAAGAATCCGACCGCATCCGCGATCAGCTGGCGGCGGAAGGAATCGTGCTCGAGGACAAGCCGGGCGGCAGGACGGTTTGGCGGCGGAAGTAGCTTTCCAGCGTATTGCTCATCAGCATCGCCACTGTCATCGGGCCGACACCGTCGGGCACCGGCGTGATCCAGCCCGCCCGCTCGCGGGCCGGCTCGAACTCCACGTCGCCCACCAGCCTGCCGCTGTCCAGGCGACTCATGCCCACATCCAGCACCATTGCTCCGAGCTTGATCCACTCGCCCTTGATCAATCCGGGTCTGCCGACGGCGACCACGCCTTGGTTGCGATCGCGAGTGCCTTGCCATCGATCAATTTCGCCGTCATGACGCTACCGGGCTCCGTCCCCGGCCCAGCCGGGACAAAAGCAAAATTGTCGCATGTCCCGGACGCGAAATTGACCCTTAAATTGACCCCTCCGAGGGGCCTTCGTATGATGCCGCGCGGTTTTCGGGACGGGGCGTAGCGCAGTCTGGTAGCGCATCTGCTTTGGGAGCAGAGGGTCGGAGGTTCGAATCCTCTCGCCCCGACCATCCGCACGGTTCCGCGATAGATTTCCCCCCTGGCCAACGTCCTACTGCCATGCCTCATCCCGGCATGTGCATCCGTGGCCGCTCCACCTACATCGCGCCCCCCGCAGCCCGGACTCTTCCGCGGCGTGCGCGGCGGTGTGAGAAGATGCGCGGCCCCCAAAAGAACGCGAATAAGGAATTCCGGCCTTGAAAATCATGATCCTCGGCGCCAACGGCTTCATCGGCAGCGCACTGACCAACGCTATCCTCACGTCCCGCCCGTGGGACGTGTATGGCATCGACCTCTCGGACCACAAGCTGCGCGATCTGCCCAAGACCCCACGGTTCCATTTCGTGGAAGGCGACATCACGATCAACAAGGAGTGGGTCGAGTACCACGTGAAGAAGTGCGACGTGGTGGTGCCGCTGGTGGCGATCGCCAACCCGGCGCAGTACGTGCTCGATCCGCTGCGGGTCTTCGAGCTGGATTTCGAGGCCAACCTCGAGGTCGTGCGCCACTGCGTGAAGTACCGCAAGAGGCTGCTCTTCCCCTCGACGTCCGAGCTGTACGGCATGTCCACCGATCGGGTGCTCGATGAGGAGACGAGCCCCCTGGTCTACGGCCCCATCAACAAGCAGCGCTGGATCTACGCCGCCTCCAAGCAGTTGCTGGACCGCGTGATCTACGCCTACGGCGTGCGCGACGGGCTCGACTACACGCTGTTCCGCCCGTTCAATTTCATCGGTCCCAACCTCGACAACATCGACGAGCCCAAGGAAGGAAGCTCGCGCGTGTTCACCCAGTTCCTGTCGAGCATCATGCACCGCCGGCCGATCAAGCTGGTGGACGGCGGCCGGCAGCGCCGCTCCTTCACCTATATCGACGATGCCATCGACTGCCTGTTGCGCATCGTCGAGAACCGCGCAGGCTGCGCGTCGCGGCGCATCTTCAACATCGGCAATCCGGGCAACGGCTGCTCGATCGCCGAGCTGGCGCAGCGGATGGTGAAGATCGCCCGGGAATTCCCGGCGCTGCGCGCCAATGCACAGGCGGCCGAGATCCAGGAAGTCAGCGCGGAGACCTACTACGGCAAGTATTACCAGGACATCAACGATCGGGTGCCCGCGATCGAGGCCGCGCGGCGCGAGCTGGGGTGGTCGCCCACGACCGATCTCGATACCGCCATCCGGCGCACCATCGACTACTACGTGAAACAGGATGAGTTCAACGGCCGCACCGCCGACAACATCTGAGCGCGGTATGCGGCAGGGCTGGATCCTGTGGCTCGGACTGGCGGTTGCGTGGTTCTGCACGACGCAGCTGTATCCGCTGTTCGAGCCGGACGAGGGCCGCTACGCGGAGATCCCGCGGGAGATGGCCGCCAGCGGCGACTGGGTGACGCCGCGCCTCGCCGATCTCAAATATTTCGAGAAGCCGCCACTGCAGTACTGGGCGACGGCGGCGCTGTACAAAGTGTTCGGCGTGAACGAATGGACCGCGCGCGCCTGGCCGCTGGCGTTGTCCTTTCTCTGCATCCCCCTGATGTTCGTCTGGACCCGCCGGCTCTACGGACCCTCGGCGGCCGCCGCGGCGCTCGGAGCATTGGCGGCGAGCCCGTTCTTCGTGTTGGTAGGGCACCTCAACGTGCTGGACGGCGCGCTGACGTTCTGGCTGACGGCGACGGTATTCTCTTTCACGCTCGCGCAGTGCGCTCCGGCAGGCTCGCGCGGCGAAAGAAACTGGATGCTGGGGGCTTGGCTGACCGCCGCCCTCGCGGTGCTGAGCAAGGGGATCGTGGTGCCGGTGCTCGCGGCGCTTACTCTGGTGGCCTATTGCATCGTCCAGCGCGATTTCAGCAACTGGCGGCGTCTGCATATCGCGCTCGGCTTGCCGCTGTTCCTCGCCGTGACGGCGCCGTGGTTCATCGTCGTATCGCTGCGCAACCCCGAGTTCGCAGGCTTTTTCTTCGTGCACGAGCACTTCGCGCGCTTCCTTACGACCGTGCATCGGCGGGCGGAGCCCTGCTGGTACTTCGTGCCGTTCGCGGCCCTGGCGGTGCTGCCCTGGCTCATCGATCTGCGTCGGGCCATCGATCGGGCGTGGCGCCAACCGCCCGGACCCGAAGGCTTCCGGCCATTGCGGTTCCTGCTGATCTACGCGGCGGTAGTGTTGATCTTCTTTTCACTCTCGCAGTCCAAGCTTCCCCCCTACATTCTCCCGATGGTTCCCCCGCTCGGGGCCGTGCTGGGGATCTACCTGGCCGAACGCCCGGGGGCCCTGCGCCGGGCGGCCTGGATCGCTGCCGGCATCGTTGTTCTGGCGTCAGGGGGGCTCGTGGTTTACGCGCTGCGCCGGTACGATGCGGCGCCGCTGCAGCCTATTGCGTGGGGGGCCGTCGCCATTGGTGCCGCAATGACCGCCGCCTTGAACATCGGGGAGCGCCATACGATCCTGCGCAATAGCGCGGTTCTCGCCGCCGGTTCGATGCTCGCCTGGCAATGCCTGATGGTGGCCTATGGATCGCCGCCGTCGGCCAAATCGGCCCGTACTCTGCTCCACACCGTTCACCCATATGTGCAGGCGGACACCCCGCTTTACAGCGTGCGCCAATATCGCCAGAGCGTCCCGCCGTACCTGCAGCGGATTCCGCAGCTCGTAGGCTTCGTGGGTGAGTTGGAGTTCGGGCTGCAGCAGGAGCCGCAGCGCAACTCCATCACGCTGGATCAGTTCAAGGACCGCTGGGCGGAGCACACTGAGGCGGTGGCGTTTATCGAGCCGAAGACCTGGCGGGCACTCGAGGAGGAAGGATTCCCTGGACGCGTCATCGCCTCCGACCGCTACTCCACCGTGGTGAGCCGGCAATGAAGCTCGCCGACTTCACTTTGCTTTTCATTGGGGTGCTGCTCAATGCGCTGGCCCAGCTCGGTCTGAAGGCCGCGACGAACACGACCGGGCCGCTGGACTTTTCCGCGGGCGGCTGGCAGCGGGTGATGACGCTGGTCGGCTCGCCCTCCTTGTGGGCGGCCGTCATGGCGTACGGGCTGAGCCTGGTGGTCTGGATCGTTGGTTTGTCGCGCGTGCCGGTGGGGCAGGCGTACCCACTGTTGTCGCTCGGCTACATCATCAATATCGGCCTGGCCTGGTGGCTGATTGGCGAAGTCCCCAATGCCCAGCGGATCGCGGGCATCGCTGTAATCGTGGCCGGTGTCGTGCTGGTGGCGCGCTCATGAGTCTCGATCTTTCCGTGGTCATTCCCGTGTTCAACGAGTCGCAGTCCCTGCCGGCGCTGTTCGAGCGGCTCTACGCCGCGCTCGATCGGCTCAACCGGGGCTACGAAGTCATCTTCGTCGACGATGGCAGTGAGGACCGTTCAGTCGCCGTGCTGCGCGAGCAGTTCGAGCGGCGCCCGGATGTCACCCGTGTGCTGATCCTGGCGCACAACGTCGGCCAGCACATGGCCATCATGGCGGGCTTCGCTCATTCCCGCGGAATGTATGTCGTGACGCTGGACGCGGACCTGCAGAACCCGCCGGAGGAGATCGCCGCGATCGTGGCCGAGATGGATCGCGGCGCCGACTACGTCGGCACGGTGCGCAGGCGCCGCAAGGACGCGCTCTGGCGCAAGAGCGCATCGCGCCTGCTCAACCGGGTGCGCGAGCGCACCACGGACATCCGTATCACGGATCAAGGCTGCATGCTGCGCGGCTACCACCGCAGCGTGGTCGAAGCGATCAACCGGTGCAACGAAGTCAGCACGTTCGTGCCTGCGCTCGGCTACGCGTTTGCGCGCCGTCCGGTGGAGATCGAGGTCGCACATGAGGAGCGCGCGGTGGGCCAGTCGAAGTATTCGCTGTACCGGCTCGTCCGCCTCAACTTCGACCTGATGACCGGATTTTCCACGGCGCCGCTGCAGTTCTTTTCCATGGCGGGAGTGGCCATCGCGCTCCTGTCGCTGATCTTCGTCGTCTATCTCGCGATCCGCCGGCTGGTGGTCGGGCCCGAAGCGGAGGGCCTGTTCACTTTGTTCGGGATCGCGTTCTTTCTGATCGGCGTGCTCCTCGTAGGGCTGGGCGTGACCGGCGAGTACGTCGGCCGCATCTACGAGCAGGTGCGACAGCGGCCGCGTTACACCGTGGCGGCGAAGCTGGAGGAAGGCGTGGATACGGAATCCGTGCCCATCTTCAAGATCGAGCGCCGCCGGGAGCCGACGGAGTGACTGCGCGCGCCGTGGTATTCGCCTACCACGATGTCGGCGTGCGCTGCCTGGAAGTCCTGCTCTCCGCCGGGGTCGATGTGCCGCTCGTGGTCACTCATACCGACGATCCGCTCGAGCAGCAGTGGTTTGCCAGCGTGGCCGGCGCCGCGACGTCGCGCGATCTGCAGGTCGTTACGCCGGCCGATCCCAACACCGAGGAGCTTGCACGCCGCCTCGCGCAGCTGCAGCCGGATTTCGTGTTCTCGTTCTACTATCGGTCGATGCTCGATGAGGCGCTGCTGCGTACCGCGCGGCGCGGCGCGTTGAACATGCACGGGTCTTTGCTGCCGAAGTATCGCGGACGGGCGCCGGTGAATTGGGCGATCCTGCGCGGCGAGCGTGAGACCGGCGCGACGCTGCACTACATGGTCCGGCGCGCGGACGCGGGCGATATCGTCGATCAGCTTGCGGTGCCGATCCTGCAGGACGACGACGCGCGGCAGGTGTTCAACAAAGTCACCGTCGCTGCAGAGACGATATTCGCGCGCTCGCTGCCGGGCCTGCTGGCCGGCACCGCGCCGCGCCGGCCGCAGCCGATCGTGCCCGGACAATACTTCGGCCGGCGCCGTCCGGAGGACGGACGCATCGACTGGAATCGTTCCGGTGCCGGGATCCACAACCTGGTGCGCGCCGTGGCGCCGCCGTTTCCGGGCGCCTTCACTGAAATCGACGGACGGCGCTGGTGGATCCACCGCACGCGCGTGGAGGGTCGCGACCCGTCGCCGCCTGCGCGCGCGCGACTGCATTCGTCGCAACAGCGCTGCCACATCACGTGCGTGGACGGCGCCGTGCTGCGCGTGCTCGCCGCCGCGACCGACGCAGGGCCGGTCGATCTCGCGGCGTTGGCCGCCGACCTGCAGCGACGTCCGATCGATCTGGGCTGAGGGCATGCCGCGCATCGCGCTCAAGATCGACGTTGATACCTTTCGCGGCACGCGTGAAGGCGTGCCGCGGCTCGCCGATCTCCTCGAGCGGCTCGATGTGCGCGCGACATTTTTGTTCAGCCTCGGCCCGGACCACACCGGCCGCGCCGTCAAACGAGCCTTCCGCAGCGGCTTCATGGGTAAAGTGCGACGCACGTCCGTGCTGGAGCACTACGGGCTCAAGACGCTGCTGTACGGCACGCTCCTGCCCGGCCCGCACATCGGCCGGCGCTGCGGCGGGATCATGCGCGGGATCGCGCGCCGCGGCTTCGAAGTCGGCGTCCATACTTACGATCACGTCAAATGGCAGGACGGAGTCTCCAGCGCCGACGAGCCGTGGACGCGGCGGCAATTGCAGCTCGCCCAGGAGCAGTTCACCGAGGTTTTCGCGCGACCCGCCGCCGTGCACGGCGCGGCCGGCTGGCAACTCAATTCCACTGTGCCCGGGTTGGAGCGGGAGCTGGGATTCCGGTACGCGTCGGATGTGAGGGGGGAGCAGCCTTTCGTGCCGCTCGTGCAAGGACGCGAGGTTCCCGTCCCGCAGTTGCCGACGACGTTGCCGACGCTCGATGAGCTTATCGGGCGTGACGATTTGCAGGGCGTCGATCCTGCCGATCACGTGCTCGCGCTGACGGACGCGCAACCCACGCGGCCGCAAGTGTTCACGCTGCACGCGGAGCTCGAAGGCGGCGCATATCTGCCGTCGTTCCAGAAATTGCTGGAGGGCTGGCGCGCGCGCGGTTTCGCCGTCGGTGATCTGTCGGCCTCGTTCGCCGAGCTGGATATTGCGCGGCTGCCCCGCTGTTCGATCGAGCAGGGCGCCGTGGACGGCCGATCCGGTATGCTGGCGATCCAGGGCGCGCGCAGCGCAGCGGCTTGAGGAAGTCTCGGATCGATAGACGGTCAGGCGACGCGTGGTGCGCGGGCTGCGACTTCCACGCGCGCATCGTTGTAACAGGCATCTTCGGCGATGTCCGCTTCTGCATCGCTTGCGCAGCTCGATGATACCGCGGCGTCGGCAGCTTACACGGTTGCGACGAACGAGAGCGGAAAATCCCCCCGCGTGATTTGTTGAACCGGTTGGTCCGCAAAAGCGTCCATTCCTCCTGTTTCGCCCTGGTGCGTATCGCGCTATCGTGCGCGCATGCCCGAGCCGCTCGATGCCTGGTTCAAGCGCGAAGTGCTGTGCCATGAAGAGGCGCTCCTGCGCTACCTCAAGCGCGTGTGGCCGCGGCACAAGCATCATGAGATCGACGATCTGCGCCAGGAGATCTTCACGCGCGTCTACGAAGCCGCGCTGGACTCCCGGCCGCACTCGGTCCGCTCGTTTGTCTTTACCACCGCGCACCACCTGATACTCGATCGCATCCGGCGCGAGCGCGTGGTGTCGATCGAGGCGACGGGGGATGCTGAGGAGTTGAACGTCTTGACAGATGAGGTTTCGCCGGAGAGGCAGGTGGGCGCGCGCCAGGAATTGAAGCTCCTGGCGCGGGCGTTCGACCTCCTGCCGCCGCGCTGCCGCGAGATTTTCTGGATGCGGCGGGTGCTCGAGATTCCGCAGCGCGAGGTGGCGAAGCGGCTGGGGGTGCAGGAGAAGGCCATCGAGAAGCAGGTCGCCAAGGCCACGCGGCTCATCGTTGCGTACCTGGCCAGTGACATGCCTGCCAATAAATCGGCGTCTGGAGATTCCATAGAGGTGAGCGAAGGCCATGAGCGCGGATAACGCGGCTCGAGTCGATGAAGCAGCGAGCCTTTGGCTCGCGCGGCGCCATTCCGGCGCATGGACCGAAGCCGATGAGGCGCAGCTCGAGCGCTGGCTCAATGCATCGACGCGTCATCGCGTGGCGTACCTGCGTCTGGAGCGCGGGTGGGAGAAGACGGCCCGGCTCAAGACCCTGGTTGTGGATAGCGCTGGCGATGCGCCGCCGCCCGCTGGACGGTGGAACCTGTCGCCGTTCTTCAATGGCGGCGGATCGACTACGCGCGCACGGCGGCGTCGGCACGCCCTTCGTTTCGCCGTCGCCGCGAGTGTTGCAGCGGTCCTCGGTGCCTGCTGGTTTGTTGCGGGCGGCTATCGAAGCAGCGGCAGCGCCTACTCGACTCCCGTCGGCGGTCTGGCATCCGTACCCATGGCGGACGGTTCGCACATCACGCTGAACACCGACACGGCCGTCCGCGTCGCGGTGACCGAAACCGCGCGTCGCGTCCAATTGGAGCATGGCGAAGCTTTTTTCGATGTCGCACGGGACCCCAAGCGGCCCTTTGTCGTGCATGCGGGAGATCAGCGGGTCGTCGCGCTCGGCACGCAGTTCTCGGTACGGCGCGATGGGGACGATGTCCGCGTGCTCGTGACCGAGGGGCAGGTCAAGGTGGAAAGCGTCGGCAGCGCGGCGCCACCGACCGGCGCGATCGGCCCGGGGACCGTGGTAAACGCGAAGGGCAAAGGTGTGCTGCTGCAAAGGCAGCCTTTGGCCAGCATGCAGGACGAGCTTTCGTGGCGCACGGGCTTCCTCGTCTTTCGCGATGCCACCCTGGCCGATGCGGTGAGCGAGCTCAACCGCTACAGCGTGAGGAAGATCGTGATCGAGAATCCCGAAGTCGCGGCGCTGCGCATTGCCGGAAGCTTTCCCGCCGCGAATGTCGAGGGGTTCCTGAGGCTCCTTGAGAAAGGTTATCCCCTGCGCGTCGATGCGGCTGGCGAGAAAATCGAGCTGAGAGGAGACCCGGAGTAGGGCGCTCAGGCGGGGTAACTCCGGCCCGTTCGTCCTAAGTCTTTAGCAGCAAGAACGCAATTCCACCAGGGGAGTTCGATGCTAAAGCGCTGTCAGTCTCGAGCCGCTATCGTCACGGCGGCAGCGTCGTTTGTATTGTCCGTGGCCGCTTTCGCCGATGGCGCGCGACAAGTCATCAACATTCCCGCGGGCGATCTGGACAAAGCGCTCGTCGCGCTCGCCAAACAGTCCGGCGTCGGCGTGGTGTACAGACCCGAGCAGGTACAGGGCATCAAGACGCGCGGCGTGAGCGGCGAGCTTTCGGTCGAGGAAGCCGTGGCGAAGCTGCTCGAGAATACGCCGCTCGTCTACAGCACGGATTCGAGCGGAGCGGTGCTCGTCGCAGCCCCGGTATCGAGAACGTCGTCGGCAGGAAAGAAAGTATCGGAAGTTTACGCAGATCCGGGCGCAGTCCGGATGGCACGGGCCGATAGGAGCGCGGCGGAATCGGCCGCTTCGGCTGCGGCGCAAAGCTCAGGCGAGAAAACCGCGACGGGAACGCCGGAGCATGAAGGCGCGAGACTGGATGAGATCGTCGTCACCGCGCAGAAGCGCGCGGAGCGGCTGATCGACACGCCGCAATCGGTTGCGGTGATTACCGCCGCCGACATCGCCAGGCTGGGCGCGACGCAGCTGCGCGATTTTGCCAGCGCCATTCCCGGACTCGCTTTGACGACGTCAGGAGCCGGATACAGCGCAGTTTCTCTGCGCGGAGTCACGGTCGGCGCCGCGGATCTGAGTCCGACGGTCGGGATCTATCTCGACGACGTTTCGTACGGATCGAACAATACCTACGGCCAGGGCGTCAACGTGGCGCTCGACGTGGGGTTGTTCGACATCGATCGCATCGAAGTGTTGCGCGGACCGCAAGGCACGCTGTATGGCGCGAGCACGATGGGCGGCCTGATCAAGTACGTCACGATCCGGCCGGATTCGAGCCGGTTCTCGGGCGCGGCGCAAGTCGGCGTTTCCGGTACGGAGGACGGGAGCATCGGCTATCGCGCGGCGGGATCTTTGAACGTCCCGCTGGCGGCCGATCGGCTGGCGATCCGCGCCAGCGCATTCGAATTTCACGACGGCGGCTATGTCGACAACGCCAGTCTGGGCCGCGACGACGTGAACCGGTCCGATGTCTACGGCGGCCGTCTCGATGTGCTTTTTACGCCCACCGACGCGCTGACCCTCAGGCTCGGCGCCTTTCTCCAGAATATTTCCCGCGACGGCACCGGGACCGCCGATTTCACCGTGGCAGGGGTGCCCGAGCTGGGGGAGCTGGATCAGCATCGTCAGGTCGAGGAGCCCTTCAGTCAGCGCTTCCGGCTGGTCAGCGCCACCGCCGAGTATGATTTCGGCGGCGCCACGCTCACGTCCGTATCGAGCTATCAGACCGTGCGCAGCGATGTCGGCTTCGACTACACGCGCATATTCGTGCCGCTCCTGGCGCAGGCCGCTTTTGGCAGCCGCACGTACGGCGCGCTCGGCATCGACCAGTTCCTGGAAACAAACAAGTTCACCCAGGAGCTGCGCCTTGCCTCCGACGGCACGCGCAAGCTCGAGTGGCTCGCCGGCGGCTATTACTCGAATGAGATCTCGGGAAATACGCAGTTCGCCAGGCCCCTGGACCCGGCACGCCAGCCCGCTCCCAACGATATCTATTCCATCCGGTTCCCAACGCGTAATCACGAGGTGGCGGCGTTCGGCGACCTCACGTACCACTTTACGGACCGGTTCGACATGTCGGCCGGCGCGCGCCACGGGAGAACCGAATTTGCTTACGAGCGCATGGGTGCCGGAGTCCTCGGCGGAGGCGCGTACTCAGGTTTGAAGAACTCGAAGGAGGACGTGACGACTTATCTTGCCAACGCCAGGTACCGCTTCAACCCGCACGCGACCGGCTACGTTCGCTACGCTACCGGTTTCCGTCCGGGCGGACCCAACAATGTGCGGCTCGATCCGCTCACCAACCAGCCGCTGGCGCCGCCGACATTCGATTCGGATTCGCTGAGCAGCTACGAGGCGGGTTACAGCATGGAAAGCAGCGGCGGTCTCTATTCCCTCACCGCCGCCGGCTATTACATCGATTGGAGCGACATCCAGCTGACGGCGAATCGCAATGGTTTCAACGTGACCGCCAACGCGGGCGCGGCGCGGATTCGCGGCGCCGAGCTGGCGCTCACCGGCCGGCCGGCGCCCGGCTTCATGCTGACCGGCGCGTTCGCGTATCAGGACGCGCGTCTGGCGGACCCGGCTCCGGACCTGCGCGGACGCGCCGGCGAGCGCTTGCCGAATGTGCCGCGGTTCAGCGGCGCCGTGAATCTGGATTACGCGCTCGCGGGCCTGAAGCTGCAGCCTACTTTGGGTGCAACGGTGCGCTACATCGGCGAACGCAACGCGAGTTTCGACGCGAGCGTTACTTCACCTCAGTTGCGGCTCCCGGCCTATACGACGGTCGATCTGCGCGCCGCGGTGGAGATCCTTTCGGCCGACGTGCAGCTCTACGTCCACAACGTCGCCAACGAGCGCGGACGGATATCCGCGATCTACTTCGATCTTCAGCAGCGTGTGGCCATCCAGCAGCCGCGGACGGTAGGGCTTACTGTCTCGAAATCATTCTGACGTAGGCTGAGCGGTTGATTAACCCTTCACCCGTCACCGCGTTCCGATCACGATCTCGTTGTTCTTCCTGGTGAAGGCCAGGGTGTCGTCGCCCATCAGCGTCTGAACCATCTTCTCCGGCGCATCCGCATCAAATGTGCCGGAGAAGCGCTGAGTTCGGGCGGTCTCGTCGGCGATGCGGATCTGGGGCACGGTGTTGTAGCGGTTGAATTCCTCCGCGATGGTTTGCAGTGGCTCGTCTTCGAACACCAGCCGCCGCTGCCGCCAGGCGGTCGTCTTGACGGCATTCAAGGGCTGGCGCTTGGCAATCTTCCCGGTGAGATCGAGGTTGACTTCTTCACCGGCGTTCAGACGCGGTGCTGCGACTCCCGTTCCCGAAAACCATGTTCCGCCAGCTCTTCTGCGGCCCTCTGCTCGTGTTGCTGTGCACCTTTTCTGCCGCGCAGGAACCGTCGGCTCCGACTCCGATCAAGGTGGACATCGATGCCCAGCGGCTCGACAAGGCCCTGAATGTCTGGGCCCGGCAGACCGGTTTCTCCGTGATGATCTCCGTGGAGCGCGCCGCCCAGGGCCGCATTGCTCCAAAGGTCGTGGGCACCTATACGCCGGAAGAAGCGCTCAAACTGCTCCTGGCTCCAACGGACCTGGTTTACGAGTTCATCGATGCACGTACCGTCGCGGTTCGTCCGACGCGGGCGAAGCCGCAGGCGGGCCTGACGTCCTCGTCCGAGTTGCGACTGAGCGAAGTGGGGCAGCGCGACGCAGGCCAGAAAATCAATCAGACCGCCGCGATCGGGGGAAGTGCGCCGCAGCGCTCCGAACATCAGTCATCCACGGACGAGGGCGATGACTCGAAGGCGGCCATTCCGGAGGTTATCGTTACTGCGCAGAAGCGCTCGGAAAGGCTGCTGGACGTTCCGGTTCCGGTGACTTCACTCGATACCAACGCTCTCGCCGCGAGTAATCAGCTGCGTGCCGTCGACTACTACGCGCGCGTTCCGGGCCTGAGCCTCACGGCGGGTTTCGGCAACCCGACGCTGACGATTCGCGGTCTCGCCGCGGGCGGCGGGCCGACGGTCGGCATCATCGTCGATGAAGTGCCGTATGGTTCGAATACCACGCTGGGCGGCGGTGGTTTCGGCACGCCGGATCTCGATCCCAGCGAGCTGGCGCGTATCGAAGTTCTGCGCGGTCCTCAAGGCACGCTGTACGGGGCCAGCAGTCTCGGTGGTCTGCTGAAATATGTGACGGTCGATCCGTCGACGAGCGGCTTTTCGGGTCGCGTCCAGGTAGGCTCGAGCGTCGTGCGCAATGGGGAGGAGGCGGGCTACAACGCGCGCGGCGCCGTCAACATTCCGATCAACGATTCTTTGGCGCTGCGCATCAGCGGCTTCAGGCGCCGCGATCCGGGATATATCGACAACGTTCAGGCGGGGCAGGATGCCATCAATTTCACGGATGCGATGGGCGGGCGCCTCGCCGCGCTCTGGAAGATCTCCGAGGACTACACGCTCAGACTCAGCGCGCTATATCAGGACCGCACGCTCCACGGCTTTCCTTTTATCCATGTGCAGCCGGGCGTCGGCGATCTCGAGCAGAGCACGTTGCGGGGCAGCGGACGTTCGAACCTCAAGAGCGAGGTGTACTCCGCGACTCTGGACGGGAAGATCGGCAACGCCGATCTCACGCTCATCAGCGGCTACAACGTCGGCGTCGACAATGACAAGTACGATTTCACGTACTCCTTTGGCCCGCGTGTCCGTGCCACATACCTGGACAACACGCTCGGTGACATGGCGGTTCAGTACAACCGTGCCCGTCGTTTCACGCAGGAAGTCCGCGCCAACATTCCCATGGGCACGAAAGTCGAATGGCTGATCGGCGGTTTCTATACCGATGCGCGCTCTTACTTCGACGTCAGCAACTATGCCGTCGACCCCGCCAACGGCGCATGGATCGCGCAGTTCCTCGACAATCCCTTCGACACGACTTACGAGGAGTACGCGGCGTTCACGAACCTGACGTATCGATTCACCGATCGCTTCGACGTCCAGTTCGGTGCGCGCGGCGGCGAAACCCGGCAGAGCTACTCGACGATCTGGACCGGGCCCTACGTCACTCGCTACCTGCTCGTGTCGGACCCGCTCGTACCGCCGCCAGCTAGAACCAACGACAATGTCTTTACCCATCTCGTGACACCGCGGCTGAAGCTGATGCCAAACATGATGGTATTCGCGCGCCTGGCTTCGGGCTATCGCCCGGGCGGTCCGAATTCGAACAGCTCGCGCAACGAGCTGCCTACGTACGGCCCGGACAAGACGCAGAACTACGAGCTTGGATTCAAGGGCGAGGTGCTCCCTGACGGCTTGCTTACACTCGATGCCTCGGTCTTCTACATCGACTGGCGGGACATTCAACTCACAGTTACCGATCCGACCACGCGCGCGGCGATCTTTCTGAACGCGGGCCGAGCCAAGAGCCAGGGTACCGAGATCACACTCGAGTCGCGGCCGTGGAAAGGTATGACGGCGGCTCTGTGGGGGTCGTACAACGACGCGGCGCTCACGGAGGATTTCCCCAGCTCAAGCTTTGTCGCCGGCCATTCCGGGGACCGCTTGCCGGTGAGCAGCCGTTTGTCGGGCGGGGTATCACTGGAACAGCGGTTTCGGCTGGGATTTGCCACGGCGTCCGTCGGTGCAGTCCTGAGCTACGTCGGCGAACGGCTCGGTGCCTTTACCGTGGCTGGCGCACAGCGTCAGATATTTCCCGCGTACGCCAAGACGGACGTCAATGCCGGCATCGAGTGGAATTCGTGGCAGTTCGATGTCTTCATCAACAACGTGACGGATCGTCGTGGCCTTCTGTTTGGAGGATCGAGCAACCCGACTGCATACAACGTCATCGTGCCGCGTTCCCTCGGCGCATCGATTACGAAGGCGTTTTGATATGGCCTTTTTCGTCAAGCGAAGGCACGGTCCCGTGAGCGCCTGGCCGAGGCCGGTTCGCCCGTAACCGCTTGATTTGGTTTCGCGTGGGGCTTTTTCGCCGCGCGCATATACCTTTTCTCCTGGGCTGCGCTCTACTTCCATGGCAAGGTTCGTCCGGGGGCCTCCCATCATGCCGCCGTTCGGTTCAAGATCCCGAAGACCGCGGCTTGCGCGCCCCGACATCCGCGCGAATCACGCGGATGAACTTGCGGGCGGCCTGCACGGCCGACTCGGCTTCTGCATGTGAAACCAAGCCTTCATCGTCATAAAGAACTGCATTGCGCTTGCGTCTCAGGCGATCGAAGACCGCTATCAACCCCGCGTGCTCCCGGCCGACGCGTTCTTCGACGAACTCAATGATCGCAATATGATGGCCCGGCATGCTGCGGGCCCTGACGTCATGACTGAAGGTGAATCCAATCGCAGCCTTCAGCATCGCCTCATAGGCCTGCTGAAGGCAGGCTTCCTCGTCAAACGCGAGGATCTTGCGGGCTGAGACTGCTTTCTTTTCAGCGCGGGCCAGGAAGCGCTCGACCTGCGACCAGTCAGCCGTGTGACGTTTGAACTTTTCCATGTGAGTCCCTCAGCACAATCCGTTTGTGATGCAACACGTTCTCTAAGAAAGGGTCCTTGCGTGAGCGGCGCCGCTTGAATTCGTGGCCGCTCAGCACCGTATAGTTTATCTCGCGGCCGAGTTGCTTCTCCAGTCGGCGCGTGGCTTGGGCAACCGCTGTGTCGTTGGGTTCGCCGATGATGAGCACGTCTATATCGCTGGCCGAATCCGGACGGCCGCTCGCGAACGATCCATAGAGCCACGCTGCGTCGATGCCGGCGATTTTCGCAAGTCCCGCCGCGAGCGTGGGTACGATGCCCGCCGTTTTCGTTACGATTCCGCGTACTTCTTCGAATAACGGATAGTCAATGTTGAGCTCGAAGTACTTCTGCCGCCCGCTCACTTCGGACCGGAACAAGCCCTCAGTCTCGAGGCGGCGCATCTCCTTCGACAAATTGGCCGGATCGATATTCAGCCGGGAAGCCAACTCGCGCAGATGCAGCCGGCTGTCCGGGTTGGTGAAGTAATAGGCCAGCAGCCGGCGCCGCGCCGTGGAGCGGAGGTTTAGCATGGGGTTTAAACCTACCACATTCGTGGTATGAATTCACCACAACACACGACTCACCGCTCTCTATAGAGGTAGTTCCATCGGGATCGCTCTTAAAGACGTCCACGCTGGCCTGGCGGTCAAAGCAGCTGCGCCCACTTCGGATTGAGCCGTCTCAGTTTGTCGGCCGCTTCGGGCATGTCACGCAGGAACGCGAAGTCTGAGAACTCGAATCCCGGGGCGACCGTGCAGCCCACCAGCGCGAAATCACCGCGGGGCGCAGCGGCTTGCCAATGATTGGCGGGGACGACGTGCACCGGACCCGCAGCGCGGCCGGCCGCCTGCAAGATCACGCTCTGCAGTTGGTCGACGTCTGGATCCGCCAGCATCAGCTCGAGCGGGCCGCCCTCGTACAGATGCCACGCCTCATCCGATTTCACCCTGTGCCACCGGCTGTGAGAGCCGGCGTTCAGCAGGAAATAGATCGTAGTCAGCGCGGTGCGCGCCTCCGGCGATCCCCCGCGATGCACGCTGCCGGTAGACCGGTAGATTTCGCGGTAGAAGCCGCCTTCCGGATGCGGCTTCAGTTGCAGTTCCTCGATCAGCGTGCGCGCGCGGCGATGCATATCTGTCAACCGGCCCTGCCAACGACGGGGCCGCAGCTTATCGCACGCGCGCAATGGTTTAGTAGTACCGCGTGGCTCAGGGGATACCGGTGCGCGCCGGCTCTCCTCAGAACGACCTGGATATGGACATGCCGACCGTGCGCGGCGTGATGTAGTGGAACTGAGTGGGCGAGGGCACACCCAGCCCGCCATTGATCACGCCGCGTTTGTCCCCGAGGTTCGTGGCAAAGATGTTGAACAGCCACTTGTCATTCGTGAGTCCAACGTCCAGATCCAGCTGCGTATAGGAAGGATAGGGCTGACGTTCGACGCCGGCCCTGAACGGACCGACGCGGTCGCCGACGTAGCTGAATGCGCCGCCCACGAAGCCGGTGAAATCGTTCCAGAGCGGAAATTCCTGCCGCACGGACAGGTGACCGGACTCGCGTGCGCTGTAGGGCAGTCGGTCGCCCTTGCGGCCGATCGCAGTCGCCGTGACCGGGAAGTCTTCGGTCAGCTCGGCGGTGTCGAAGGCGATCCAACCGCCAATCGTCAGCCCCTGCACGGGCCTGACTTCCACGGCCAGCTCCAGTCCCTGACTTTTGGCATCGCTGCCGTTGGCCGTGTAAGTGCGGTTGTTGACCGGATTGAGCAGGTTGAACTGGATTTCCTTCCAATCGATGTAGTAGAGCGAGGCATCGATCGTCAGCGCGCCGTCGAGGAACGCGCCCTTGGCTCCCGCCTCGTAGTTCTGCGTCTTGTCGGGATCGAACGCCGCCGGTATGACGCCGCCGGAAAACGCGTTGGGACCGCCGATTCGATAGCCCGAGGCCATTCTCGCGTAAACCATCAGGTTCTGCGTCACCTTGAAGCGCGGCGTAAAAAGATAGGTCGTCGCACTCGTATCGACTTTCAAGTCGAGCGCGGGATTCGGTACGCCAGAGTTGATCGTCGCGGAAGTCTGCCGGATCTCACTGCGGCGCAGGCCGGCCTGCACATCGAACCGGTCGGTGAAATGCACCGTGAGATCGGTGAATCCGGCGTACTCTTCCAGAGTCGTCGGCACGCGCTGGTTGAACTGCGTCGCCAGCTTCGCGCCGCTGACGCGGTCGGCGGTGTACCCGGTGTAATCCAGCTCACCGTCCTCGTCGGTGTAGACCGCGCCGAGCAGCCATTCGAATCGATTGCCGAGCGGCACGGAGAACTGCAGCTCCTGGGTGAATTTCCTGCCGTCGATGATGGCGAGCGCGGTCGAGGTTCCCGTCCCGCTGTCCTCGTATGCATCGATCGTGTTGACGCTGTATCCGGTGATCGATGTGGCGTCGACTCTGCCAAGCTTCGCTTTCGCGATCGCGCTATAGAACTGGGATTTGCGATCGAATGTCCCGCTGTCCTTGACCCGGCTTTGTTCCAGATCGCCCAGGCCGAGATCAGCGGTCGACGCCCCATCGCTCTTGATCCGCTGCGCGATGGCGCTGAGCCTCAATGAGAACTTGTCGGAGGGTGACCACAGGCCGGCCAGGCGGCCGCCGCGCGCATGGGCGTCGTTGATGGCCCGCAAACCCAGTGAGGGATCGTCGATGAAGCCGGCATCCAGGCGGGAAAAGGCGCTGGCGCGAATCGCAAAAGTGTCGGCGAGCGGTACGTTGACGGAGCCGCGCAGGTTGTATCCGGGATCCTCGCCGTTACGCACACTGTTTATGCCCGCCTCGAAGCGCCCCGCGAGCTTCTGCGGCGAAGGATCGCGCGTAACGAAGTTGAGCAGACCGCCGAGACTCGCTGCGCCGTACAGCGTTCCTTGCGGTCCGCGCAGCAGTTCGATGCGCGCGAGGTCGCCCGGATCGAAGTCCGGCACGACGCGGCCGCCCGCGATGTTGGTCGCCTGGTTGTAGGTGACGCCGTCGATCAGCACCGCCACCGTCGGATTGCCGGTGCCGGTGGTGATTCCCCGGATGGCGATGGTCTGCACGCCTTGCCCGCCCGGTGCCAGGTTCACGCCCGGAACGGTCGGCAGGTAGTCGCGCAGCAGGACTTTGTTATTGTTTGCGAGCGCCTGCGCGTCGATCACCGATACCGGCACAGGCACGTCCTGCAGGCGCTCGAGGCGTTTCTGCGCGGTGACGACTATCTCGGCGACCTCGCCTCCCTCTCGAGAAGCGGACGAGGGATTGTTTTCGTCCTTGGCGGATTGGGCCGTGCCGCCGGTCGCCGCGGAGGCGTCAGGAGAGGGGGTTTGCGCGAGCCGTAATCTTTGCCACCAGGATTTCGCGCTCCCGGAGGCATGACCGGCGTCACTTTCTCCTGCGCTATCCTGCGACGTCGATGAGCCCAGCGGACGGGCCGGCAGGATGGTGATGGTTTTATCGCCCATGAATCGATAGGTGAGGCCCGTGCCCGCGAGCAGCTGCTCCAGCGCTTCCTGGGGCGTCAGCTCGCCGCTTGCGCCCTGAGTGCGGACATCGCGGATATCCTCCGCGACGAAGATCACTTCCATGTTGCGGTCCTTTTCCAAAGTGAGCAGGGCGCTGCCGAGCGCCTGCGCCGGGATGTTAGTCGGTTTCTTGATCGAGGCCTGGGATTCGGCGGCCAGAGCGAGCCCCGTCAATGTCAAGCATGCTACTGCAGTCGCGAGTGTGAGCCGCATAAGAGTTCCTCTACCCGATGTCAGATGGCTGTTGGCCGTCTTCCGAAGTGGCGACGGGTTCATGCGGCTTAAGAGCGGTCGAATGTGGGCGATGAATACCGACGCGGATTTATTTTTTCCCGGAATTTCGGGAAAGATGAATCTCCCCGTCCTCCTCGGTGACGCTCACACCGAAGCGGTCGCGCAGGAATTCGATCAGGAGGTCGGGATCGGTAGCCGGAAAGTTGCCGCGGATGTGGACCCCGGCCAGGGTCGGGTCCCTCACCACGATCGGGCGGGTGTTGTAGCGATTGAATTCCGCCACGACTTCCGCCAGCGGCGTTTCGTTGAACATGAGCTTGCGCTGCGTCCAAGCCGTCGCCGAGGCGAGGTCGACGCGAACCGGCCGCAAGGCCGCGGATGAAGCGCTGGCCACGATGAGTTGCTCGCCTGCGCTCAGAAAGACCTCGTTTGCGCCGCGCTCAGCGGACGATCGGACATCGTTTGCTGTGGCTGGAGAAGGGCTTGCGCCGTCCTTTGTTCGTCCTTGAACCGCGACGCGTCCTTCGACCACGGTAACCGTGGTGCCGTCGGTCTTGCGATAGACATCGAATTGCGTGCCCACGGCCCGGACACGGGTGCCGTTGCTGACGACGATGAAAGGCCGCGCGGTGTCCTTCTTGACCTGGAACAATGCCTGGCCGTCGAGAAGCTCCACGTCGCGCTCGGCGCCGCTGTAACGGACGCGAATGCGCGAGCGGGAGTTCAGCTCCAGCGTCGACCCGTCACTGAGGACGATCGAGCGTTGTTCGCCGATGCCCGTTTGATACACACCTCGTTGCGCCAGGTACGTGGAAGTCGCGGCTACCAACAAAACTGCGGCGGAGGCGGTGAGGGCAAATGCTGCCCGCCGTCTCGTGGGTGACCTGAATGACGTACCTGCGGACGCCTTATACCCGCGTGCCGAGCCGCCTTCCTCCGCGCCGCGTTGCGCTGGCATGAGGTCGACGACGTTGTGTTCGGCCAGCGCCTGCGCAATCACATCATCGAGCCCGACCGTGCGCGGCGGGTTCAGCCGCGCGGAGTCTTCCCAGGCCGCGGCAATCTCGATGTACGCCCGCACGTGTTCGGGAGAACGGCGCAGCCATTGAAGAAATCGCTCGCGGCCGGCCGCATCCAGCTCGCCTTCATTGAATTCGATGAACCATCCGGATGCTTCTTCCAGTACGGACTCACTCGGCTCGGCAGATGACTCGATCGGGCTCATGACGCGCTCCGGCCCATCTCTCTGAGTTGCTGCCTGACGTGCGTCAATGCCTTCGCCAGGTATTTCGCGGCCATGGCGCGCGAGACGCCCAGCCGCTCGCCGATTTCCTTGAGCTGCATGCCCTCGCACCGGCTCAGCATCAGCGTGACATAGGCTTTGGGCGAAAGCTTGAGGAGCGAGCGCTCGAGCTGCTCGAACGCCTGTTCCATCTCCACCTGCGTTGCAGGATCGGTCTCGGGTTTCGCCTGTAGGTTGGGCGAGGTGTCCATCAGGGAAATGGAATCGAGCGCCGCCGACTGATGCAGCGTGTGCTGCTGCAGAACATGGTTGGCGATGGTGAAAACGTAGGCCTGCGGATTGCGAATGGCTTCGTGGTCCTTGAGCCGCAACAGCCGCAGGTAGATCTCCTGCATGAGGTCGGGCGTGTCGGCCGCGGCGTTGCGCAGGCGTGCGGACAGGAAGCGCCGCAGCTGCTGCCCGTGAGCCTGTTCCAGCGCCGCCAAAAAGGCGTGTTTAGGGTCCTCCGCCAAGGAAGCTCCGAAGCCGATCGTGCGTCCGCCGCATTAGAGCGATTTGCGGGGCGCAATGACTACCGCAGCTCGAACTTTATTTACCGGCCTGGAGAATGGCCTTTTCCGTCAGGTACTTATCGGAGACATCCGGCGCGGGCCAGGGTAGGGCTTTTGAGCAAACCATACGCAGTGGCCCGTTCTAACGAGCGGAGTAGCCGTTCGTCCGTTATCTGGACGGCCGGTAGGGCCGGTAGTCGAGACCCAGATCGCGGGCCACGGCTTCATGAGTGATGGCGCCCGCATGGACGTTCAAGCCTCGCGCCAGATGCGGGTCGAGCGCCATCGCCTTTTCCGCGCCATGGGCGGCGAGTGCCTTGAGGAACGGCAGAGTCGCGTTGGTCAGTGCGAAGGTCGAAGTGTTCGGCACGGCGCCCGGCATGTTCGTCACGCAGTAGTGGACCACGCCGTCGACGACGAAGGTCGGCTCGGCATGAGTCGTGGGCCGGCTGGTCTCGAAACAGCCGCCCTGGTCGATGGAAATGTCGACCAGCACGGTGCCGGTTCTCATGCGTCGGACCATGTCGCGGGTCACGAGTTTCGGCGCCGCGGCTCCGGCCACCAGCACGGCGCCGATCACCAGATCCGCCTGCGTCACCAGCGCTTCGATGGTTTGTCCCGTGGACGCCGCAGTTTTCAACCGGCCGTCAAACATTGCATCGAGCGCGCGCAGCCGCCGCAGGGAACGGTCCACTACCGTGACGTCCGCGCGCAGGCCGACCGCCATTTCGGCGGCACACGTGCCGGAGACGCCGCCGCCCAGGATGACGACTTTCGCCGGCGCAACGCCCGGCACTCCGGCGAGCAGCACGCCGCGGCCGCCGTTGGCTTTTTGCAGCGACGCTGCGCCGACCTGCACCGACATGCGGCCGGCGACTTCGCTCATCGGCGTCAGCAGCGGCAGTGAGCCGTCGTCCGCGGTGACGGTCTCGTACGCAATCGCCGTCGCGCCGGAGGCCATCAACGCCTGCGCCTGCTGGCGGTCGGCTGCGAGGTGCAGATAAGTGAACAGCACCTGTCCGCTGCGCAGCATCTTGCATTCCTGCAGCTGCGGCTCTTTCACTTTCACGATCAAATCGGCGGCTTCGAAGACGCTCTTCGCATCGGGAAGGATGCGCGCGCCCGCGGCCTCATAGGCGGCGTCATCAACTCCAACGCCGGCACCGGCGCTGGTCTGCACCACCACTTCATGACCGTCGCCCACCAGCTCTCGCACACCGGCCGGGACGAGGCCGACACGGTACTCATGATTCTTGATTTCCTTGGGGACGCCGATGCGCATGGTGGCCTCGCAGCTGTGCCGGAAAAGGGGTGCACTCTAAGCAAGGGGCCACGGAGGAAGCCTGCACAATAGCCGCACTATGGCCAGGTTTATGGCAGAATATGCCGAAATATCCTCGTTTAACGGCAGATTCTTGCACCATGAACATCGACCGCTTCGACCGCTCCATCATTCGCGCACTGCAGGGCAACGGCCGCATGACCAACAGCGAGCTGGCGGAGCGCACGAATCTTTCCGAATCCGCCTGCCTCAGGCGGGTGCGCGCGCTGGAAAGCTCCGGACTGATCGAGGGCTACACCGCCATCATCAACCAGCAGCGCGCCGGCTGTCCGGTCAGCGTGTTCGTCAGCGTCACGCTCGAGCGCCAGGACGAAAACGACCTGCGCGCCTTCGAAGAGGCGGTGCGCAAGATCCCGGAGGTCATGGAGTGCTACCTCATGTCGGGCGACTATGACTACGTCGTGCGTGTCGTCGTTGCCGATATCGTCGATTTCGAGCGGCTGCACAGCCGGTATTTGACCCGCCTGCCGGGCGTCGCGCGCGTGCACTCGAGCTTTGCGCTGCGGACGGTGCAGAAGTCGCGCGAGTTGCCGATCCGGACGGCGTGACACGGGACTTCGACGGCTCCGCAAGCATTGCTAGGGGCAACGCTCCGGTTGTTGGGCGAGGCAGCCCTCCGCTGGTATCTTCCGCAGTTCCATGGGAGGAGAGCCATGAGTGAAGCTGCCGCCAACGCCACCCCGCTGCATCTGACCGGCCACTCGGGAATGAGCATCGAGCTGAACGCGAGCGGCGCGCTCCGGCGCTTCAGCCGCGGCGACATCGCCCTCGCGCTATTCGTCGGCAACGAAGTCGAAGACGGCGTTGGAAATATTTACCTGCGGCTTCTGGGACCCGAGGTGAAGTTCACGCCGCTGCTGGGGCCGTCCAGCCCGACGGGATTCTGGCGGCACGATTCAGGCGATGCCGTTTGCGGCCGGGGCGAATGGCTCGGCATCCGCTACTCGATCGCGCTCGTGTTGTCCAAAACTGCACCGGCGTGGTTCTGGCACGTGCGCCTCGAAAATACGCACGCCGTGTCCCGGCGGCTGGATCTCACTTACGCGCAGGACCTGGCGCTGGCGCCCTACGGCGCCGTTCGTTTGAACGAGTTCTATGTCAGTCAGTATCTCGATCACTCCGCGCTGACGCATCCGGAGCATGGAGTCGTCATCGCTTCACGACAGAACCAGCCCGCCGACGGACGCAATCCCTGGAGTTTGATCGGCTCGCTGCGTTCGGGCGCCTCGTTTGCGACGGATGCCTTGCAGTTGCATGCGCTTGCTTCACGAGCGGGCGCCGCGCCGGAGGGCGTCGCGGGCGAGCTGCCCGGCCAGCGTCTTCAGCATGAGCATTCGCTCGTGGTCGTTCGAGACGAGCCGGTCCAGGTTGCGGCCAAGGGCCGCCTGGATGCCGGCTTCTTCGGTGGATTCTGGGAGCATCATCCGGAGGCCACCTCGAATGCCGACGTGCAGCGAGTGGATGAATTGCTGTCGCTGCCCGAAGCGGCGCCCGTGCACGTCGCATCCCGGCCCGCCGCGGAGCAGACATCATCGGCGACTTTGTTCAGCCCGGCGTCGCTGCTGCACGCGCTCGACTCGAGCGAGCCCGTACTGAGATCTTTGTTTACCGGCGCGTGGCGGCACGAGGAGCGGGACGAGGAAGGCCGCCTGCTGTCGTTCTTCCGCGGCGCCGGGCGGCACGTGATTCTGCGTGCGAAAGAGCTGCGCGTGCTGCGTCCGCATGGTCATCTGTTGCGCACGGGCCGCCACCTCACGCCCGATGAGACCGCGTTGACTTCTACAGCCTGGATGGCCGGCGTCTTTCACTCGATGCTGACGCAGGGACACGTGAGCATCAACCGCATGCTGTCGACGGTGCACGGCTACCTCAGCCTGTTCCGTTCGCACGGCCAGCGCGTGTTCGTGGAGATCGATGGGCGGTGGCGCCTCCTGGACGTCCCATCCGCTTTCGAGATTTCAGCCGACGCCTGTCTATGGATTTACGAGCACGCTGCCGGAGAGATTCGCGTGCGCTCGGAGGCGAATAGCGATCCACACGAGGTGACACTGTCTGTCGAAGTGAGCGCAGGTCCGCCTATGCGCTGTCTCATTTCCCATCACATCGCGCTAAATGGCGACGATGGCAGCACGCGCGGCGCAGCGCTATGGCGCCGGGAAGGGAAGGACGTCGTCATCGGGGCGGCGCGCGACTCGGATGTGGGCCGCCGCTTCCCGGACGGCACCTTCCGGATCGCGCCGCTGGACGGAACCGAATTCCAGCGGGTTGCCGGCGATGAGCTGCTGTTCCTCGATGGCAAAACACGCCAGGAGCCGTTTGTTTGTATCGTGACCGCTGCCGCCACGAAGGTCGGCCTGAGCATTCGTGGCGGGCTGCTGGCCGAAAATGCCGGCGCCGTGCTGCAGACCGATGCCGGCGGGAGGCTGATTCCAGAACTTGCGCTGCACACGGACAAGGGAGGCCGGGAATCGGCTCAGCTTGCCCGCCTCGCCGACATCGCACCCTGGTTCACCCACAATGCATTGGTGCACTATCTTTCGCCGCGCGGCCTCGAGCAGTACTCCGGCGGCGGCTGGGGCACGCGCGATGTTTGTCAAGGCCCGGTGGAAATGCTGCTCGCGCTCGAGCGCATCCCGCCGATCAGAGATCTCCTGCTGCGCGTGATGCGCATGCAGAACCCCGATGGCGACTGGCCGCAGTGGTTCATGTTCTTCGACCGCGAGCGCAATATCCGCCCGGGCGACTCACATGGCGACATCGTGTTCTGGCCGCTGCTGGTCGTCGGCCAGTACCTCATCGCATCGGGCGATGGGCGTGTGCTCGACGAGCGGGTTCCGTTCTTCGACTCGCGCGGGGCGGACGCGGGCGAGCAGGCGACGGTGTGGCAGCACGTGCAGCGCGCGTTGACGGTAATCGACCAGCGGGTGATTCCGGGCACATCGCTCGCGGCTTATGGTCATGGTGATTGGAACGACTCGCTGCAGCCGGCCGATCCGGCGATGCGCGAACGCCTCTGCAGCGCCTGGACGGTCACGCTGCACGTGCAGACTTTGACCACTCTTGCGCAAGGCCTGCGCGCCGTCGGCCGTGCAAACGATGCCGCTTCTTTGGAGAGCCGCGCGCAGGCGGTGCGCCGCGATTTTCAGCGGCTCCTGATTGCGCAGGACGTGCTCACGGGATATGCGCTTTTCGAAGACGGCAACCGTGTGCGCCACCTTCTCCATCCCAGCGATGCGACCACCGGCGTGCATCTCAGCGCGCTCGCCATGATCCACGCGATCCTGGAAGACATGCTCACGCCCGAACAAACTCACGATCACCTGCGCCTGCTCGAGACACGGTTGAGTGGACCCGACGGCGTGCGGCTCTTCGACCGCCCGATGACGTATCACGGCGGCCCGCAACGCCTGTTTCAGCGCGCCGAAAGCGCGACCTACTTCGGACGCGAGATCGGCCTCATGTACATGCATGCGCATCTGCGCTACGCGCAGGCGCTGGCTCGCGTGGGCGATGCCGAGCGCTTCTTCCGTGCGCTGTGTCAGGCGAATCCCATCGCCATCCGCTCGATCGTGCCAGGCGCGACGCTGCGTCAGGCCAACTGCTATTACTCCAGCTCGGATGCCGCTTTCGACGACCGCTACCAGGCCAGCGCCGAGTACGAGCGCGTGGCGAGCGGGACGATCCCGCTGGAGGGCGGCTGGCGGGTGTATTCGAGCGGCGCCGGCATCGCGCTCGGACTGATCGTGCGCCGCTTCCTGGGCCTGAGCGCGGAATGGGACGCGTTGAGCATCGATCCCGTAATCCCGCCGGCCCTCGATGGAATGCGGGCGGCGATCAGTTTGATGGGCCGACCTTTCGAGGTGCGTTACACGGTCCGCGGCGCCGGATGCGGAGTACGGAAGGTGGTCTTGAACGGGCAATCTCTGCAATTCACGGTGCGGCCGAACCCGCACCGGCATGGCGCGGCCATTGTCATGCGCTCCGCCATTGCCGGACACCTGGTCGAACACGGAAACGTCCTGGCGATCGATGTCGGTTGACGCTCAGCGGCGCGCAGGCACGATCGGCAGCAGCAGATACGAGGCGTGCCTGCGGTCGTGCAGCACCGTTTGTTCGGCGACGACGCTGCGGGTTTCCGTATCGATCCGGCCGCCGGTGTTGGGGTTGCGGTCCCACCTCGGGAACATGCTCGAGGAAATCTCCAGGCGCACCCGCCGATCTTTCTGCAGCTCGATGCACGTCGACCAGACGTCGATGTCATAGCTGTAGACCTGACCGGGCGTGAGCAGCTTCTCGGCGACGTTACCCTCGCGGAACCGAGCCCGCACGATGCCTTCACTGAGCCGTTGAGTCTGCCCGTCGGGCAGGACCTCGAGCACGCGCGCTGTCCAGTCCGTATCCACGGCACTGGTCGCGGCGAACAGTTTCACGCGCAGGGGTCCACAGACCAGCGTGGGCTCGGCCATCGCCTCACTGGTGTACACGAGCACATCGGGACGGGTTTCCACTGCACCATAGTCTTCGGGGCCATTTACCGGCTTGAACTGATTCAAGAACGGGACCGGGTTGGAAGGATCGTAACGAAAGCGATCCGGCGGTTCGTTGCGCGGCGCTGTGCGGCTCAGCACCCCGTCGCCCGAGCGAGTGTTGGCCCGGCCTTTGCTGCGCAGGTGATACTTGACGTACCGTGTGCGGGCGATCGGCCATTCGTCCTCATCGAGCCAGCGATTGGCGCCCATCGCGAAAACCCGCACGCGCGGCCCGCGATCGGCTCCATTGTCGATCTCCTTCAACCACCGGTCGAACCAGCGCAGCTGCACGGCGCGAAAGTCGATGAGCGCCTCGGGGCCGAAATCGATCGCACCCCTGCGCCGGTCCTTGTTGATGTCATGCTCCCACGGGCCGATCAACAAATGTTGCCGTCGACGGGTTTGCGGATCCGAAGCGCGCTCGCTCATGTTGATGAAGTTCTCGGTCGTGCCGACGAACACGCCGTCATACCAGCCGGTCACGTGCAGCGCGGGCACGTTGGAATGGAGCAATTTCTCCTGGTAGCGCTGCGCCTGCCAATACGGATCGCCCGGCGGGTGAGCGACCCAGTCGCGCCAGACGGGAAGATCGCGTCCCATGCGCGCGTCGAGCGTGCGCAGCGGCAGGGTTCGTACCGCTCTGTCCAGGTCAGCCATCGACAGTTCCTGGCTCGTGCGGCCATCGGTCGCAATGAGCCAGCCGAAACTGCGAAAGTTCACGAGCCCGAACTGCCGAGGATAGTGGCGATCGGGATCGGGCGGCGTCACCGTGGGAATGATGGCCTTGAGATAAGGGCTGCGTTGCCCGGCTGCGTAAACCTGTGTCCAGCCAAGGTATGAAGAGCCGATCATGCCGATGCGCCCGCTCGACCACGGTTGCTCTCCGAGCCAGGCCAGAGTATCGAAGCCGTCGGCGGCTTCATTGACCAGCGGATAGAAAGAGCCGTCCGAATCACCGCGGCCGCGCACGTCCTGAACGACGAATGCGTAACCGCGCTCGGCCCACCATCGGCCCTGCTCCGGATACTCGACGTACGCGGCCGTCGTCTCACGGTGCTTCGTATAAGGCGTCCGGACGAGCACTACCGGAACGCGATCGGCATTGGCGGGACGGTAGATGTCGGCCGACAGGGTGATGCCATCGCGCATTGGAATGCGCACATTGAATTGCCGTACGAGCGTGTCGGCCTGCTCGGTAACGTCCGATCGCGCAAGAACCGCAGCTGCGGACAGCATTCCCGCAGCCGCGCAAGCCATCCATCCAGTGAGGGTACCGGTACGCACTGGAGCTACCTTGAGTCGTGCGGGAACGATCGATGTCGTCAGCTCAATCGAACTTCACGCCGAATTCGACGCCGTAGGTTCGCGGCCGCGCTCTCGATGCCAGGCCTGCGTTGCTTCCCGCGCTGAGATAGCCGCGGTCGTTGAGCAGGTTCTGCCCGAACAGGCCCACCGAGAGGCCCTTGTTCCATTGCAGGCCGAGATTGAAATTCAGCATGTTGATGACATCGGACTCGCTGTAGAACCAGGGACCCGTGCTGCGGTTGCGATAAGTCTCGACGCCGCGCTGGCCATAGTCCACGCGCGCGAAGCCGGCCTTGCCGTTCCAGCCGAAATCGCGCTGCGCCGCTACGTGGAACTGGTATTTGGGCGTGTAGTCGACCTGATCTCCGGCCTGGTACGCCGAAGTGAGAACATTGATCTCATAAAACTCGGAGGTCAGGTAATCGCCGTTGAAGCTCAGTTCCCACTGGGCGGCGGGACGCCAGGCGAATGCCCACTCGACGCCCTTGATGCGCGCGCTGCCGGCGTTGCGGTAGATGTACAGCGTAGGCGCCGGCGGCGGCAACAGACCGGCGATCTGGTAATCCGTGTAATCGCTGTAGTAAACGGCCACATCGCCGCTCAGGCGGCCATCGGCCAGCGAGGTTTTCGCGCCGAGCTCATAGGTTCGCACGTGTTCCGGATCGAAGGGCGGCTGGTTCAGGCGGTTGAAACCGCCGCTGCGGAAGCCCTCGGCGATGCTGGCGTACGCATTGGCGTGATCGGTGAGCTTGTATTGCGCATAGATGCGCGGGCTCAGCGCATCGAACCGTCCCGACTGAAAGGTCGCGCCGGCGAAGTCGGTCGCTTCCTGATCGTCCTCGAAGTAGCGCAGGCCCGCTCCCAGCGTGACCCGCTCGGTCACTCGATAGCTGGAGTCGGCGAAGACCGCCCGGGATTCGGAAAAATTCTGCAGATGCGCCGTGATCGGCGCCGGGAGCGGTGTGCCGGGCGGACCCTCGAACGCGACGTAGTAATACGGCAGGCTCTGATCGACGCGGTTGCGCCGGTAGAATCCCCCCAAGGTCCATTGCCAGGGGCCCGAGCCGAGCGAGGTCAGCCGCAGCTCTTCCGTGGCCGTGCGATGCCTGGCCAGAACCAGCGGCTGATAGACGCGGCGTTGCGCGGTTCCCGGTGCGGAGGTTCCCAACAAGCCGCCGTAGTCCGTCATGTCCAGGTTTTGTTGGACGTAGCCGCTGGTGCTCAGCAACCGGACTGCGGAGAAATCGTAGGTGAGCGTCAGATTGTAGAGATCGTAATCGTCCTCGACCCTGGGCGTGGTAGTGAGGTTGAGCACCTGCGTATAGGTGCCGTCTTCGGCCTCGTTGTTGTTGTTCGATCCATTGTTGCGATGGACCACGGCCATGGTGTTCAGCGCGAATTGCGGCGCCGGCTGCCACAATGCCTTGATCCGCACGTCTTTCATGTTCTGTCCGTTGAAGTCATCGCGGCCGGCCGCGGGCTGGTCTATCCACCCGCCGGCATGATCGTAAACGCCGGCGATGCGCAGCCCGAACTTGTTCTCGACCACGGGCACGTTGAGCATTCCTTCGATGCGCTGGCTCGGCGCGCCGTCCTGGGTGTAGGCCGCCGCGGCATCGGCCGATGCGCCAAACCGATCCAGTACCGGATTTCTGGTGATGAAGCGTATGGTGCCGCCGGCCGAGCCGTCGCCGTACAGCGTGCCTTGCGGTCCGCGCAGGACCTCCACACGCTCCAGATCATAAGTACGAATATCGAGCTGAGAACTGGCCGCGGAAGTGACGGAGGCCTCGTCCAGGTATTGACCGATCAGAGACGCATTGCCGGAGATGTTGCTGACGCCGCGCAGCTGAATTCTGCGCAGATACCCCCCATTGCTCAGCGTGGCCAGGCCGGGAACGACCATCGAAAGCTCGTCGATGCTTTTGATCCTGCGCGCTTCCAGCTCCCCGGCGCCCATGGCGACGATGCTGATCGGGACGTCGATCAACCGCTCCTGCCGCTTCTGCGCCGTCACGATGATCTCATCGAGCTTCGGGCTTGCCTGATCCTCACCGACGTCCGAACTGTCACCACGCCGCCCTTGGCTGTCGGTTTGCGACCCTTCATGGATTTGTAGCGCATGTGCGCCGGTGTCCTGCGCGACCCTCATGCGGATCACGTCCGCCGAGCTGGAGCGCGCGGGCGCCTGTGCGGGACGGATCTCCACCGTGCGCTCATCGATGAACTCGTATTTCAACTCGGTGCGGCTCAACAGCTTTTCGAGCGCATCGCGGGGCGTGTACGTGCCGACCAGGCGCTCGGTCCGGCCCTTCACCTGCGAGTTATCGAATACGATCCTGAGATTGGATTGCGCCGCCAGCTCGGTCAGCGCGGCGGAGAGCGACTGGGAGGGAACGTCGAAAGCGACGATGCGCTCCGCCGGTGATTGCGCCTGGATCGGGCCGGCGAACAAGAGCGCCCCGAATATGCCGCAGATTGCGTTGACACGTCTCATCGTCGTTTCTCCGCTGTGTCCGATATCCCATAGAGGGGCGACTAATGCGTCATTGGGACATCGACGGAAGAATTTTTGGCGTGGATGAGAATTCCCCCTTCCTCCTTGACGATGGTCACCTGCGGATCTTTGGACAGGTAATGCAGGAGCGGCGCCGGATCGTCGGCGTCGAAGGTGCCGCCCATGCGGCGCGAGCGCAGCGCCTCGCCCTCGATGCGGATGCGCGTGCGGTTGTAGCGGTTGAACTCATCGGCGATCGCGTCGAGGCGCGTCTGGTCGAATATCAGCCGGCGCGAGCGCCAGGCCACGGTCCGCTGCACGTCGGGCGCCGCGGCGCGCACCATGCGCTGACCTTCGATTGCCACCTCATCGCCGGACGACAAACGGGAGGATGATCCGGCGTCCGCCGCGCGCTCGCTCGGTGTTACCCGTACGACGCCATCCACGACCGACACGCGTGTCGCGTGGGCCGTGGGGCGGTAAACGTTGAATTGAGTGCCCAGGGCTTGCACGCGTGCGTTGTCGGTCACCACGATGAACGGGCGATCCGGATCCGCTGCGACTTTGAATAGCGCCTCGCCCTCGATGAGCCGCACTTCGCGCACCCGATCGGAGAATCTCACCTGCACCTTCGTGCGGGTATTGAGATGCGCCACTGATCCGTCGGCGAGCGGAATCGACTCCTGACGGCCCACGTCCGTCTCGTAGACGGGTAGACGCCACGCTCTATATCCCAAGAACACGGCGGTGCCGAGCAGGAGCATGAAGGTCGCTGCCACGGCGCCGCGGCGGCCGATACGCGACCGGAGCGTCGATGCAGATGTCGAACGTTGCCTGGCGCCGGCAGTCTGCGGCAGCCTTGAAGAGAGCAGGGCGATCGACGGCCGCGGCTGCGGTCCGTCGAGCCTGAAGCTCGAATCCAGCTCGTCCAGCGCCCGCCAGACTTCGTGAGCCTGCAGCAGCTCCTCGACGTGCACCGCGCCGCGCCGCGCCCATTCGTCGAATTCGGCGCGCAGCTGGGGCGAGTCATCGTGCGACAGTTTCTGCAGCCATAGCGCCGCCTCATCGATGATCTTGCCGCGGTCCTGGAAATCACGTGCCATGGCCGCCTCCTCTCAGCGCAGCTCGAGCTGCATCCTGCGCACGTGCGCGGCGGCGCGTGCCAGGTATTCCAGAACGGTGGAAGGCGTGAGGCCCAGCTCTTTCGCGATATCCCGGTGGTCCATATCCAGCACCTTGTTCATCCACAGCACCTGCCGATAGTTCCAGGGCATCTGAGTCAGGACCTTCTGCAGGAAGTCGCGCTGGGAAACCTGCTCCAGCACGTCCGAATGCGGGTCGCCGAGCGATTCGGACTGTTTGCGCGTGAGGCTGGAGTCGAAGACCACCGCGGCCCGGCCGCGCCGGTGCAGGTACTCGGAAGCCAGGTTCAGCGCGATGCGGTAGAAGTAGAGGTGCGGCTGGCGGACCGATTTTGTGTCGCGAATCAATAGGTAGCGCAGGTAAGTCTCCTGGGCGATCTCGCGGGCATCCTCGGCGTTGCCGAGACACCGGCGCAGGTAACTGCGGAGCTTCCCCTGGAAGTGCTCCAGCTCGGGGCCCAGCGGATCAGGTGAATTGTCCGCGCCGCCCTCTTGCAAATGCGAAGTCACGAGCCGTCCGGTGATCCTCTGATGCCCGTAAGTATAGAGTGCCGGTGCCGGGTCCATTGGGACATCGATGGCTCGCGGGCGCGGCTTGCCGATGGGTAGAATCGCGCCCCATGAACAAGTACAACCTGGCGCGCTATGTAGTTTCGTTCGTGGTTCTGGGCATTGCCGTGGTGCCGGGGGGGGCCCGCAGCGCATACCGGTCCCGAAAAGGGCGACACGGCGGCCGCGGATGAGGCGGTGGCCCGCGCGGAGAAATTCTCGGCCGCGAATCTCACGAACAAGGTTCTCAACGGGAAGGTGGACGCCCATTGGCTGACCGGCAAGGAGAGCTTCTGGTTTCGAAAGCAGCATGCTGCGGGGCATGAGTACCTTCTCGTCGATGCTGCGACGGGCCGCCAGCAGCCGGCATTCGACCACGCGGCGCTTGCCTCGGCGCTCGGGGCCGCCGGCGAGACGGGTCTTCGGCCCGATGGCCTGCCGATCGCGGACCTGCGATTTTCTCCCGATGCGCTGCAAATCAGGCTTTTAAAGGCAGTCCAGGACATCGGGGTCGTCCGCAGCGTGCCGGATGCCTTCCTCCAGGGGCTCGCGGTCCAGACGTACCGTTGTGACATCGCGCTGAAAGCATGCGAGCGCGCCAGGCACGAACCGTCCGTTCTGGATACCGGCGAGTTGGCGCTCCCTGCGCCGGGAGAGGACAAGTTCGTCTACGTTCGCGAGCACAATCTTTGGCTGCGGGACAGGAGCGTGGCCGGTGCGGACCGACAGCTTACCCATGATGGGATCGCACATTTCGCGTACGGAGCTTGGGATGAGGAGGCTCAAGACACGACCTATGTGGCGCGGCGCCGCGCCGGCGCAGCGCTCGCGCCGCAATGGGTGCAATGGTCGCCGGACGGCCGTTACGTGGCGGCAATGCGCGTGGATCTGCGCGATACGCCCGAGCGCACGCTGTTTCTCGAATTCACCGCGGGGGGCAAGGATAATTTCACGGCGCCCAACACGCGCCGCTTCCCGATCATCAGCGACAAAAAAGTACTGACCCGTGTCATCACCCTAGCGGACACCGTAACGGGCCAATCGGTGGCGGCGCGGATCGATCCCGCCGTGCTGCAGGATTGGGCGGTCATGCACTTCAAGTCGAATTATTTATGGTGGGACCTGCCGGACAGGATGCTCTATCTTGCCACCGCAACCAAGGATGGCCGCCGCTGTGGGCTCGTGGCGGTGAACATGAGCGACGGCAGTGCGCGCACCATCGTGGAAGAAGCGGACCGGCAGCACTACATCTTCACCAACGGTGCGCTGTACGGCGGGCGGCCGAATTTTCACGTGACGGCGAATGGCAAGGAAGCGATCTGGTACTCGCAACGATCCGGCTTCGGGCATCTTTATCTATACGATGCCCGCACCGGCAAGTTGAAAAACCCCATCACGCGCGGCGACTGGGTGGTGCTCGAGCTGGTGCGCGTGGACGATGCCCGGCGGATGATCTACTTCACGGCCGGCGGCAAAGAGGCCGGAGCCAATCCCTATCATGCGCACCTGTACCGCGTCGGTTTCGACGGAGGGAAGGTCGAGAATCTGACCCCCGAAAACGCTCATCATGAGATTTCATTTTCCAGCAGCGGCCGATACTTCCTCGATACCTACTCGACCGTCGCAGTGCCTCCCGTAACGGTCATTCGCAGCGCCGATGGCAAGAGCGTCAAACCTCTGGTGACGGCCGATGTCTCGAAACTCGAGGCCATGGGGTGGAAGCCGCCGACGCCGTTCGTCGTCAAGGCGGCCGACAACAAAACCGACCTGTACGGGGTCATGTACCGGCCCGCGAACTTCGATGCCCGTTTGAAGTACGCGGTCCTCGAATACACCTATCCGGGTCCGCAGGACCGCTATGCACCGAGGACTTACACGGAAGCTTTGTCGACTTTGGGCGTGGTCAGTCTGCGGTCGCTCGCCGAGCTGGGCTTCGTCGCCGTGTTCCTCGACGGACGCGGTACGGGAGGACGCGATCGGGCCTTCCGCTACGCCTTTCTTGACACCGAAGATCCTTTCGGCGCTGCCGATCACAAGGCGGCCATCGAACACCTGGCGCAGCAGAACGCGTTCATGGACATCGATCGCGTAGGTGTGTTCGGCATTTCATACGGCGGATATGGGGCGGCGCATGCTGCACTGCTGTTTCCGGATTTCTTCAAGGTCTGTGTCGAGGGCGCCGGTACCCATGACTGGCGCTACAAAGGCTTCCCCTATTCGACGGTGCACCTGTTCGGCATGCCCAGCGAGCCTGACGGACAAAACTACCTGGCGATCAACAACACGCGCCTGGCCGATCGGCTGAAGCACAAGTTCTGGATCATTCACGGCGATCTGGACGAGCAGGTGCACATCAACCAGGCATTCCTCATGGCCGATGCGCTGATCAAGGCAAACAAAACGTTCGACATGCTCATCGTGCCCAATGCGGGTCACGACGCGGCCCTGGTGCCCTACGTGATGCGTCGGTGGCAGCGCTACTTCGTCGAATACTTGGGCGGCCCGGTTGAGCGCTGAAGGCTGAGCTTCAGCGCACCGCCTTCGCAAACGTCAATTCAACGCAGTGATCACCTTTACGGTGGGCAAAGCCTGGTGGTTGACGACCTTGCCGGCTTTCATGACGAGGCCGATCTTCGTGTAGCTCGCTGCATCCGTAAGTGGATTGCCGTTCAGGACCACCAGGTCGGCGACCTTGCCGGCTTCGAGCGTGCCGAAATCGTCGAGCTTCTTATAAGCCGCCGCGACATTGCGCGTCGCCGCCTGCAACGCCTTCATCGGATCAAGGCCCGCTTCGGTCGCGCCCCTCATCCAGGCCGAATGGCCGTGACCGAAGAATCCGACGATGTCCTCCGCGATCTCGGGATACGCATGCTGGAAGAACACATCGTGCAGCAACGGGCAATCGACCCAGCCCACGCCGCCGTCCGTGGCCATCAGTATCGTGCCGCCCGCATCGATCAGGCGTTTTTGATTGCGCCCGTTCATCACCTGTGTCCGTTGGCCGGGATCGGTGATCGAGGCGGGATCGGCGGCGAGATTTGCGCCGAGCGTGTGCTCGAGATAGCGCCGCGGAAAGATGCCGAGGCCGCAGGGAATCCGCCGTTCGACGATCTCTTGCAGCAGCTCGTCCGGAATCGCCTCCCCGCCGGTCGACGTGCAGTGCTGCATCAGGTCGACGCGCGTCTCGACCGCCATCCTCAGGCCCTCCACCGACATGGTGTGGCTTTGCACGGTGAGTCCCTTCCGCCGCGTTTCGTCCACGATGATCTGCTGCGCGCCAGGCGAGAACAAGATGAATCCGCCGTTGCCGGGACCGTGGCCGTTGACCGCGTACTTGAGGAAATCGATGTCGTTAGCCAGGTACTTGCGGATCGCGTCCCGCAAATGCTCGGGCGACAGAAAGGTCAGGCTGTGGCTCGTACCGCGCTCGTACATCTCGTTGACGCGCTGAACGGTTTTCTTCCCGACGCTCTGCGTGCTGGCGTAGAAATCGGTACTGAAGGGGCCGTTCAAGCCGACGATGTTTCCGGCGAGGAAGATCCGGCTGCCTTCGACTTTGCCGGCGTTGATCTCGTTGCGCACCGTCTGGAGCTGCTGCATCGGGCCCCAGGTATCGAACACCGTCGTGACGCCGCTCTTCAGCGCGACTTGCGCGCTCTCGCGGATGATGTCCTCGAATTGGCTCTCGAAGCGGATCAGGAAGTCGGTGGAGAATCCGTAGACCAGATGGACGTTGGCATCCATCAATCCCGGGATGATGTACTTGCCTTTGGCGTCGATGCGGCGCGCCTTGGCCGGAATCGCCGTGCCGCGCCGGCCGACCGAAACGATGCGCTCGCCGTCGATGACGATCACGCCGTCCTGCAGCGGCGCTCCGCCGTTCCCATCGATGACGGTGCCGCCAATGATCGCCGTCGTCTCCGCGGAAACGGAGGCTGCGCAGATGGGGAGGAGGGCGGTTAGCAGGATCGTGTGGATTCGCATGGTTGAACCTCGCAGGGTTGGAGAGTGAGCGGTAGTTGTCCTGTTGCCGCTATCGACGATGTTACCGCCTGAGTCACGGTGTCCTTGAATTCAGGCGTCCGCGTACTCGAAGGACCAGACGCCGTTCTCATCGCGCAGGGTGGGCGTAAGCTGAATTCAATGTAAAAATAGCCACTCGCTAGTGGCGACCTCGGACTGGGTGTGGGTGTGCGGCCAAGAGCCGTATGACCAGCTGCAGCACTGGCTGAATGCTTCTGACTTAAGAATCAATAGCTTATATTGACATTGCGCACCGTCAGCGACATTTATAAAGTACGTCTCATAAAAGGGCGACATAAATGAGGTTGACTGATGAATTCTCGCTGGCTCACCCAACCCCTCGGCACTCATTTAAAGGAGCCCTTCGTGCACGTCTTATTCGGTGCACGGCAGACGGGGAAGACGACGCTGCTGCGGGAGCTGCTGCCTAATCCGGCCTTGAGTTTCAATCTCGCCGATCCCGGTGAACGCGCGCGGCTTCTGGCCGACATCGACTCATTTACACGAGCCTGCCGGGCGCTACCGGATAGTAAGGAACCACACACGGTCCTGGTCGACGAGGCGCAAACGGTACCGGCGGTGTTCGACGCCGTCCAAAGTCTCTACGACAGTAACAAGAAGCGCTGGCGCTTCGTTCTTTGCGGCAGCTCGGCGCGCAAGTTGCGGCTCAGCGGCGCGAATCTGCTGCCGGGGCGAAGCCTGCAGCATCGGTTGTTCCCGTTGACGACGGCCGAGCGTCCGTTCCCCGAGCCGCGTACAGTGACCGCGAGCTCGCCGCTCCCCTTTGAACCTACCACCGACATTCGGCAGCCGTTTCCGGCGGCAGAGCTGACCGAACGGCTGGCCTATGGCGAATTGCCCGGCATCGCCTTACTGGAAGAGCGGCTGCGGCCAGCTATCCTGCGCAGCTACGTCGTCGCGCACCTGGAGGAGGAAATTCGCCGTGAAGCCTTGGTGAAGGACTGGGGCGCCTTCCTGCGTTTTCTGCAGCTTGCGGCCAGCGAGTCCGGCGAAATCGTCAACTACGCCAGGATCGCCGACGATGTCGGTCTGGCGCCTGCCACCGTCAAGGCACACTACCAGCTGCTGGAAGATATCTTCATCGGTTTCACAGTGCCGGGTTATTCACGTAGTCCCCGCAAGAACCTCACTTCCAGTCCGCGCTTCTTCTTTTTCGACCTCGGCATCCGTCACGCCGCAGCGGATCTGACTCCCGGGCCTGAGATCGTGCGGACTGACGCCGGACGCCATTTCCAGCAATGGGTGGGCATAGAACTCTGGAAACGGCTCGGCTATCTCGGCAAGGGCCGGCTGCACCATCTGCGCAGCAAAGATGGAGCTGAGATCGATTTCCTGATCGAGCTCGACGGTCGGGTCATACCCGTGGAAGTGAAATGGACCGAACGTCCGCGCGCCGCGGATGCCCGGCACATGGTTGCGTTCCTGGAAGAGCAGAAGAAGCCGGTACGCCACGGCTATCTCGTTTGCCGCGTCCCGCGCCCCGAGCTCATTCACGAGCGGATTCTGGCGATCCCCTGGTTTTGCCTGTAGCGCAGGAGATCTGAGCCCCGGTGAGTACCAGCTTACCGTCGTGCATCAAGCGCAGTTCCGATTTCCCCGGCCCACTCGGTGTATGGTGACTGGAGTGCTCCATCCACAAACCATGCGCCATGACCCGCCACCCTAAATTGCCGGCAGACGAGGAAGCGGGTAGCAGTCCGTCGCCCGACGTGCCCGAAGCTGCGAGCCTGGAGGCCCGGGCGCAGGCCATCTCCCGGCTGTTTCGCGATCACAACGTCGCCCTCATCAACTTCCTGCTGACGCGTCTGCGCAATGAGGCCGAGGCGCGCGAAGTGGCGCAGGAAGCGTATGTGCGGCTGCTGCAACTCGACCAGCCCGTGGCCATGAGTTTCCTGCGCGCCTACCTCTTCAAGATCGCCAAAGGTATCGCCATCGATCGCCACCGCCAGCGCGTTGCGCGCGAGGGCATCGACCGCCGGAGCGTCGTCGCGGACCTGGACCTCGCGAGCCCGACTGAAAGCAGCATCATGGCTATCGACGAGCTTACGGTGCTGCTCGCTGCTCTACGTGAGCTTCCGCGCAATTGCCAGCAGGCTTTCCTATTGCATCGCTTCAAGGACTTGTCGACCGTCGAAGTGGCCGCTCGCATGGGACTCACGGACCGCATGGTGCGTAAGCATGTCAAACGAGCATTGATGTACTGCCGTCTCAGGGTTCAGGGCATGAAAAAGGAACAGGCACTACAGGAGGTACGTTCATGAGCAATCAACGCACCAGCGCTGCCATCGACTGGTTCATGCGCCTCTGCGATGACGATGTCACCGAAGGCGAGCTTTCGGAATGGATCCAGTGGTGTTCCGATCCCGATAATCTGCGCGAATTCCAAGGCGTGCGCGACACCTGGCGCAGCTTCGACCGCCTGGGTCCCGCGGCTTCGGAAATGCTCGAAACCGTGCTCGCAGCGGACGCAGCGCCGCTACGGTCCAACGCTCGCGATGAGCATGGCCCTGCCTCGTTGCCGCGCCGCTGGCGCATCACGCAGCCGTGGTCCATTGCGATCGCCGCCACGCTGATTGCAGCGATCATCTCCGCGCTTTGGTACATGCGGCCCTTCATGTGGACCGATCGGGCTGAGATCTCCGCGGGCACCGAACTGAAGTCGACCCTGCTGCCGGACGGATCGACCCTCACGCTGGCGCCGCGGACAAACATGGCCATCGATTTCACCGGAGCGCAGCGGAGCTTGAAGTTTGCGAGCGGCGAGGCGCATTTCAACGTGCGAGCCGACCGGTCCAAGCCGTTCATCGTCCATACTTCGGGCTTGAGAGTCACCGCCATCGGCACCGCATTCGATGTGCGTTCGGAGCCTGGTCGCATCACCGTTACCGTCCAGGAAGGCTCTGTTGAAGCTGCGAGTGGCGCCGGCCAGGAAGCGCATGTTTGGCGCCTCACTGTCGGTCAACGCCTCGTAGTCGAGACGAAGAACCATGCCGCAAAGATCGACACCGTCGACCTGAGCCGTGCGATCGCCTGGCACCAGGGCCGCCTCGAATACTTCGCCACGCCCCTGTCCACGGTCGTCAGCGACATCAACCGCTATTCCGGCAGCTTCATCGAGCTTGGGGATCCGCAGCTCGGCGAGATCGCCTACACCGGCAGCGTCTTCACTCACGCCGTCGACGACTGGCTCGGCGCCATCGAAGCCACTTTCCCCGTCCGTACCGTCGTTACGCGCGACGACCACATCGTTCTTTTGAGCCGCTCCGGTTCGGACCAAAGCACCTCCCGGGAGTGACTCGCAGTTCCGATATTCCGGACTCATTCGGTGTTGGGTTCACAAAGTGCAAGCCTTGCGAACTGCAACAGAAGGGAGGGTCCCGTGCCCACATACATGCACCGCGCCGCCTGCTTCGCCGCTCTCATGCTCTATGCCGTGCTATGCGGCGCCGTTGATTTGAACCGCCAGGTCGATTTCGCCATCTCCGCGCAAAAGCTCGATGTCGCGCTCATGGAGTTCTCCCGCCAGGCCAAGGTGCAGGTCATTGCGTCCACCGAGCAGCTGCGGAATCTGAGCACCGGCGGAGTTACGGGAAATCTCACCATTTCCAGTGCGCTGAAGAAGCTGCTTGCCAATTCGGGGCTCGTGTTCAAGACGGTAGGCGAGAGTGCTATCTCTATCGGCAAGAGTGGGGAACTGGCGGTGGGCGCCGCGTCTGCGACTACGTCGGCTGCTGAGGCAGGAGACGGGGCTGGACAACTCCGGCTGGTGCAGTCTGCGCAAAACCCGGCGTCTTCAGATAATTCCTCAAGGAACCGTTCAGAAGATTCCGGTTCGAGAGAAAAGATCCAAGAGATCATCGTTACTGCGACCAAACGCGAGGAGCGCGTACAAGACGTTCCGATCAGCATGGCCGTCATCGGTCCTCAGGAGATCGAGCGGCGTGGCCTGGTCGGCATGGAGGACTACTTGCGATCCATACCCGGTGTGAACGAGATCGATCGGGGCGTGGTGGACAACGCGATCGTGGTTCGCGGCATCACGTCGGCACCTCAGGCCGAGAATTTCAGCTCCGGGGCGACGGTGGCAACCTACTTCGGAGAAACACCCATTACAGGTGCTGGCGGCTACATTGTTGGCGGTGTCGATGTTCGGCCTGTCGATCTCGAGCGGATCGAAGTGCTGCGCGGACCGCAGGGCACGAGTTTTGGCAGTGCCTCGCTGTCGGGCGCGCTGCGGCTGATACCCAAATCGCCCGATCTAGATCGGTTTAGCGCGAAAGCCGCTGCCACGTATTCCTACACTGGCGGTCATGGCGGTGGAAACAACATGATTCAGGGCGTCGCCAACATCCCGCTCGTCGAGGACAAGTTCGGCATACGGTTGGTCGGCTATCGGTATTATGACAGCGGTGCGTACCGGAACATTGTCGGCCTCGACCCCGCGACTCTTACGATTGCCGACCGATGGGGAGTCGGCGACGTAGCCCGCGGTTTCACTCAGGACGGCGTCGGCGACATGGAATCCACTGGGGGCCGGATTTCCGTCCTGTGGAAGCCGACGGACAACTTGAGCGCCACGCTGCACGTTCTGACGCAAGAGGTTGCGCAGAATGGCTATCCGTTCGCAACCCTGGGTGAGTACGAGCAGGCAGAGTTTCCCGTCGCCTCGCAGCGTCGCGTCGACGGCAGCCCCGAGGAGTATCGCGAGTCGAACATCGACATTTACAATCTGGTGCTGAACTACGACTTGCCTTGGGCGGTCGTTACTGCGACCGCATCGAGGACTGACAGCGGTGTATCGCCGCTTCTGGCCACGGGTTTGACTCCGTTCCCCTTCACGCAGGCAACGTACATGGATGTCGAATCCTCCGTAGCTGAGATCAGGCTAGCGTCGCGATTGGGCGGGCGCGTTCAATTCCTGGGTGGGCTGTTCTACGAGGACACCCATAATCCGAACATCCAGTATCTCGATTGGCCGGGTGTATCCGCAACGAATCCGCTGCCGACGCTACGCCTCCCGGCCACCGATCCGCTTGCCCGGATCGATACGGTACGTAAAGTCATCCAGCGTGCGGTCTTTGGTGAGATCTCGTATGATTTGAGCAATAAGCTCATGGCGACTTTAGGCGGACGTTACTTCGATTACGACAGAACCGAATATCGTCTCCAGGAAGGCGGATACCTCAACGTTCTCTATGGCGCCGGAGTACCGTCGAACCTTCGGATTGATGAGAGCGATCAGATCTTCAAAGCCAATCTGACCTATCGGTCCACCGACCAATCGCTTCTGTATGCATCGTGGTCACAAGGGTTTCGCCTGGGCCGCCCGACTACCGGAGTCAATCCCGTCCTGTGTGATAACGACGGCGACGGTTTGATCGATGGCACAAGGGTTACGATCGCCTCGACGGACGAAATCGGCTCGGATTACCTTGACAGCTACGAAGTCGGTGCAAAGCTCGCGCTGTTCGATCGACGCGTGATCGTTGATGCTGCCGTCTACTACCAGGAATGGAACGACGTCCCGGTTCAGGTACGGCTGTCCGGTATCACGCCGCAATGCACGAGCACGACGTTCACTGCGAATGTCGGTGGAGCGACATCCAGAGGTGTCGAGTTTCAGTCGAGCACGCTCATCGTGGACGGCTTCAGGGTCGACTTCGGCGCCGGCTACGTAAAAGCCGAGCTCTCGAAGGATGTGCCCACGCTGAACGCGCCGGCGGGGTCGCGGCTACCGGGTGCGCCGCGGGTGAACGCAAATCTCGGGCTTCAGTACGATTTCAAAGTTGCTGGTCGTGACGCTTTCGTTCGTGCGGACTCAGTCTACGCTGGCGAGTTCTACGGCGACCTGCTCGAGACTCCGGGCCTCAAGGCGGGCGGATACCTCAAGGTGGATGCTCGGACAGGCATCATGCTAGGGCGGCTCTCGGCGGAGCTCTTCGTGCGTAACGTCACGGACCGGAACGATTTCACGTGGCGCGGCCCTTCCGGCGGGGCAAATCCTTTCTTTGGCTACCGTCTGCGGCCTCGCACGATCGGCCTCCAGCTCGGATATGTCTTTCAATAGAAGGTTTGTGAAGTCGTTCCTGCTGGTTGGAGCACTGATGGCCGCATCGTGCGGCCGAGCGCCAGATACCGCGCAGGTCGGTGAGCTTGGTGCGAACGGCGACCTGGCGTCAACAAAAGTCGACGAGCCGGCGGCGAAAGAAGTGCAGTCCGTGGCCGTGGCTCTCGAGGGCCTCCCGGGAGGCGGCATCATCGTCCTGAAGAATTTCATGATACCGATGCGGGACGGCGTCCGCTTGGCTACGGACATCTACCGGCCGGCGGGAAGTGAAAAGTATCCTGTCGTCCTGATCAGGACCCCCTACGGCAGCGAGACGCCGGAGTTCTGGAACAAGGCGAAATACTACGTCGAGCAGGGTTATGTCCTCGCGGTACAGGATTGCCGGGGCAAGTACGATTCCGAGGGCGATTGGTACGGCAAACGGAATGAAGCGCAGGATGGAAGCGACACCATAACCTGGTTGGGCACGCGCGCATGGTCCAGTGGCAAGGTCGGCATGACCGGCGGCTCTTATATGGGCATGGTGCAGTATCAAGTGGCCGACCAGGAGAATCCTTATCTGAAAGCCCTGGTGCCTTTGGCCGCTCCTACAACTTTGGGGCGGGATCTCACCGACTTCGATCACCTTGCCGTTTATTCATCCCGGGAGTCTACCGGTACGTTAGGTTGGATGCTCGGGTCAGACGGACGCGTGGCACAGAGCGATCCTTTGTTGGTCCAGAAAGTGAGGGACCATTTGCCCATGGCCGACTATCCGAAGCTTCTCGGTAGGCAAATGCCATGGTGGAAATTCATGTTGAACCGGCGCTATGGTTTCTGGGAGGAGTATTACTTGCGCGCGGCCCGCGGCGAGTGGAGCAAGCCTCTACCCGATCTGGAAACCTGGTTCGCCAGCTACCGGGAGCGCTATCAGAGGGTGAAGGTCCCCATGCTTCACATATCGGGTTGGTTTGATTGCTGCGGAGAGCAGCTCATAAAGACATTCCAGATGGTTCGACGCTATGCAACCGAGCCCATTGCTCGGGCCAATCAACAGCTGACGATGGGACCTTGGATTCATCACCCCATGGGACTTTCAAAAGAAGGTGGTTACGATTTCGGACCTCAAGCCAGGATGGATCGCGATGAAGTCTCGGTGCAATGGTTTGATCACTGGCTCAAGGGCCAAGAAAACGGCGTCGAGAAGCAGCCGGCGGTGCGTGTCTTCATCATGGGCGAGAACCGATGGCGGGAGGCGGACGACTGGCCTATTCCCAACACTCAATTCACTAAGTTCTATCTAAGGTCAAGAGGAAACGCTCGTCTCGCTAGTGGCGGAGGGCGGCTCTCCAGGGATCCGCCCGGCGATGAGCTTGTAGATCATTATACCTATGATCCAGGTCAGCCTGCGCCGATGACCATCGGTCCTGGCTTGTCGTATGGGCCGGTGAGCATGATGCCTCTGGAGAAGCGAAGTGATGTTCTGGTCTACAGCAGCGAGCGGTTAAAGACGCCGATAGAGGTTACCGGTCCCTTAACAGCAACCCTCTATGTCGCAACGTCTGCGCCATCGACGGACGTTTTAGTTCGGCTGATCAACGTCCATCCAGACGGAACGCCGTACAACATGTTCTCCACTTACGCCGGGATTCCGTACCGAACTCACTGGTCGAAAGAGGTGGAGAAGGCGTCAGACGGTACAAGTATCATCAAAGCCAGCATCGTGTTACCTCCGACGAGCGTTCTCTTCAAAGCGGGACACCGTATCAGGGTCGAAATCTCCAGCGCCTTCGCTCCCCTGTATCGAGGGCTCAATGTCGAGCCCGGAACCGAGAGCGCCGCCACCCACTGGAATGTGGCGCGACAGACGGTATACCATGACCGGGCGCACCCGTCTCACATACTGCTTCCGGTGATTCCGCGCTGAGATCGAGCTAGCCCCCTGCCATGTGGGGGCACTACGGCAACGTTGCGTCTGCCGACGGGTGTAGTGCTTCAAGCGCGATCTCTGCGAATCTCCGAAAGCGCGCCAAGCGAATCCCCATTGCCGCTTTGCCTCCCCATGCGCCAAGCATCGAGGCGAGTTGCAAATTCACGCTCCGGCTGGGGGTGCGGTAAGGTGCAGGCATGAGCGGCGGAGCCGGGACCGACATCGGAGCTGCACTGCAGCGCGTTTCTGCTCGAGGGCCACACCGGTGTGGCCGGTGATCATAAGTATTTGTAACGACTGGATTGTCGAGCCGATGTCGTCCGCCCGGGCACGCCGGCGCGATGATCGTCCCAACCAATTTTTTTAAGAAATCGCCCTTTAGCTGGTGGAGCCGTAATTTCCAGCGGGGAACCGCCCGTGGCTGTGGATGACAGACAAGCCTTCATCGCCGACCTCGCACGTACGCACGGGCGGCGCTTGCGCCAGTTTCTGGCGAGAAAGCTCCGGCACGCCGAGCAGGACATTCCTGACCTGGTGCAGGAAATCTACTTGCGGCTGATGCGCGTCCGGCGGACCGAGGCGATCCGCAGTCCTAGCGCGTATCTCTACACCGTCGCGTTCCACGTGATCTACCAGCACAAGTTGAGTCGCGCGGCCGTGCCCGACGCCGTGGATGTTCTCGACGCCCTGGCCGACTCCGAAGATTTCGCGCAAAGCGACCCCGTCGCGCAGCTGGATGCGCGGCAGCGCCTGGCCGAAATGGATCGAGTATTGCGACAACTGCCGCCCGTGGTTCATGGCGCTTTTGTCCTGCATCGTTACTACGGGTGCACCCAGGAAGAGATCGGCGAGCGGCTGGGCATCTCGCGCGGCATGGTGAGGAAACATCTGGCGAAAGCGATCACGCACGTTCGCCTTCATTTCGAGCAAAAGGAGTCCAGCACATGAATCCGGAGCGATTCAGGCCGCCCATCAACCGGCAGGTCATCGAAGAAGCCTCCGAATGGTTTGTCGCCATGGACGGCGGAGATGTCGATATTGAAACCCGGCGGCGCTTTCACGAGTGGCTTGCGCGTTCGCCTGACCACATCGAGGCGTATCTGAAAATCCTGCCCGTTTGGGAGGACGGCGCGCAGCTGGATACTCACGCGAACGACCGCGAGGCGTTGATTGTCTGGGCGCGCACGGGAACCAACATCGTTCCCTTGGCGGTGCCGAAGCCGGCGGCGGCTGAGGTTGTTCCACGGGACCGGGCGCCTTCCCGCGCCGACGTTGCACGGAAGAATCTCTACGAATATGCCTTTGCCGCGAGCGTAGCGCTTACCGCGAGCGCCGCTCTCACTTTTTTCGTGGTCAACAAAGGCGTCTATGCCACGAGCGTCGGCGAGCAGAGATCGGTCGCGCTGGATGACGGTTCGAGCGTCGAGCTGAACTCTCGTTCGAAAGTCAGCATACGCTTCAATGGCCGGGAGCGGTTCATTGAGCTGTTGGAAGGACAGGCCTTGTTCAAGGTTGCGAAGGATCCGGCACGGCCGTTCGTCGTGCAAAGTGGTGAAACGTCAGTCCGCGCGGTAGGCACCCAGTTTGACGTCTATAAAAAGAGAACCGGAACCATCGTCACGGTGGTTGAGGGCAAGGTGGCCGTCGCATCGCAGGTGCCCGTCCCGCCGCTTTCAGGGACGTCGCAACCTCCAAGCCTCGGATCGGCGAGCTCCGGAAATTCAGGGATGGGCGCGTTTGGCCCGGTAGTTCTGAACGCCGGGCAGCAACTTACGGTAGATCGCAGTGTCTCGATGCAGCCCAAGCAGACGAACCCGGCTGTAGTCACCGCCTGGACGCAGCAGCAGTTGGTGTTTTTCCGGACGCCGCTGCCCGAGGTTGCAGAGGAATTCAACCGCTACAACAAGCGGCAGCTCGTCGTCAGAGACGGCGGACTCAAAGCTTTCCATGTCAGCGGCACGTTCTCGTCGACGGATCCAAGTTTGTTGATCCAGTTTCTGCAGGACCAGCCCGGATTGAAGATAGAAGCAACGGGTAATGAGGTTTCGGTAACCGCCCGCTGAATTATTTTCAGAAATGGTGCCAATTTTCCGATGAGTTCGCCCTTTAATGTGCATGAGCCTGCCGTTACCGATGGCAGTCGCTGCAAGCCTCGTCAGAGGTAGGGGAGAGCTTATGCGCATATTGGCCGCCGCAGTCTTCATGTGCTGTGCCGTCATCGGGCTCGCAAGAGCTGCTGGGGTCGATGCGGCAGTACGCAGGCCCACGAATATTCCTGCTCAGGCGCTGGAGCCTGCGCTGCATGTATTCGCGAAAGAGCGGGCCATCCAGGTGGTCTACAGATCCGAGGTCGTCGGAGATCTGAAGACACGGGGCGCCACCGGAGAGTTGACGGCCAATGAAGCCTTGCAGCAGTTGCTCGATGGAACCGGACTGACGTTCCGATACCTCAACGACGGGGCAGTTACGATTGAACCGGCGTCTTCACTGGGGCATCCGGTCAGTACTACGACGACATCAAAGAGCGCTGAAGCGATTCAACTGGCGCAGGCAGGTGGCTCCACGACGGCGCCAATGGAACATGGAAATCCGGCGGAGGGGAAGAATTCCTCTGCAACTCAGACAGAGAGACAGACTGAGGACAGGTCTTCGATTCAAGAAATCACGGTCACCGCTACCAAGCGCGAGGAGCGCGCACAGGACGTTCCGATGAGCATTGCTGTCCTCAGCAACCAGGATATCGAGCGTCGCGGCGTGATCGGCATGGAGGATTACCTGCGCTCGATTCCCGGAGTCAATCAAATCGACCGCGGTGGCTTCGACAACGCAATCGTCATTCGCGGAATTACGACCTCGCCTGAATCCGAGAACTACGGCTCTGGCGCGACCGTGGCGACGTACTTCAACGAAGTCTCGATCTCCGGAGCCGCCGGCCTCGGCGGGGGCGGCATCGACGTGCGGCCGGTAGACATCGATCGAATCGAGGTCCTGCGGGGTCCTCAAGGCACGACCTTTGGCGATGCTTCTCTCGGGGGCGCCGTGCGCATGATCGCTGCGCAACCAAGACTCGATCGCTTCAATGCCAGGCTGGGCGCCAGCTACTCCGATACGGGCGGATTGGGCGGCGATAACTCAATGATCCAGGGTGTCGTCAATATTCCGATAGTCACGGATAGATTCGCATTGCGCGCCGTCGGCTATCGGTATGGAGAAAGCGGATACTACCGGAATGTTGCAGGTGATGATCCTACAGCGATTGCAGCGGCCGCCCGATTTGGTCTCAGCGACTATGTGCGCGGGCACGTGGCAGACGATGTAGGCCGGATGGTTTCTACCGGAGGCCGGCTGGCTGCCCTATGGCAGGTCACGGATGGGCTGGATCTTTCTCTCACCTATCTGAAGCAGACTATCGAACAGGATGGATCTCCGATCGCAGAGGTCGGTGAGTTCGAGCAAGTTCGCGTTCCGATCGCTGCACAAGGGCGCGTGCGAGGCAAGGCCGGTGAAGTCAACGACAATGACATTGACCTGCTGAGCTTCGTGTTGAATTACGATCTTGGATGGGCTGCGCTCACTTCATCGGGCTCATGGATCGATAGCGGCGCTGCAGTCGCGGCGGCCATAGAACGTTCGTCGGTTGCCGTTTTCGGGCCTTCCTCCCAGACGCTTCGCAGCGAATTCGACTCCTTCACGGCCGAGACACGCGTGGCGTCGAAGTTATCAGGACCCTTTCAGTTTCTCGGCGGCCTCTTCTATCAGGACGTCGACGAAGGATACGTGAAGACCATCGACTATCCAGGGGATCCGGCTACGAATCCCTACGGGACGACGCCGATGTATGTACAAGAGATCGGGCGTCAGCTGGATCAGCGGGCGATATTCGGCGAGCTTTCATATGCGCTGACGAGCAGGCTGCTCGCAACAGCGGGAGGCCGCTATTTCACCTACGACAAGGAGCGGACGAATTTTGCGGAAGGAGGGATAGTCAGAGTTCCCATCGGCGCCGGCGTACGTCAACTATTGGACAACAGCGAGAGTCAGTCCACCTTCAAAGCCAACCTCCGTTACAAAATTGGCGCAGATTCCCTGGTGTACGCCTCATGGTCGCAAGGTTTTCGCCTCGGGCAGCCAAGTGCCGGAGCCAACCCGGTCCTCTGCGACAGTAACGGCGATGGCCTGGTCGACAGCAACGGCATTTCGATCGAGTCCACTCATACGATCGATTCCGATTCGCTCGACAGCTACGAGCTCGGCAGCAAGTTCACGCTCTTGAATCATCGCCTGGTGGTCAACGCCGCGGCATATCACATCACGTGGCAAGGTTTGCCGGTCGGCGTAACACTGCCCGGCGCGGTGTCTGGAACCGTTTGCAGCTATACCGCGAACGTCGGTAAAGCTACTTCAGATGGCGTGGAGATTCAGGCCAGCATTTTCCCCACGAAAGATCTGCGCCTTGACATCGGAGCAGGGTACGTCAACGCCGAACTGGCCGAGGACGCGCTCGCTCAGAACTGGCATAAGGGCGACAGGCTGCCAGGTGCGCCCAAGGTGAACGCAAATTTAGGCGCGCAATATGACTTCGATCTTCTTGGGTACAGCGCCTTCGTACGCGTCGATTCGATGTACGCGGGCGAGTTCTTCGGGAGTCTGCCGCAGACGCCCGGCACTCGGGCCGGCGATTACGTCAAGGTCGACGCGCGCGCGGGTCTGGCCATCAAGAAGCTCAGTGTCGAGCTCTTCGTGCGCAACCTGACGGACGACGACTCTTTTACGTGGCGGCGGCTGAGGGAACCAAACAATCCCTTCTTCGGCTACAGGTTGAGGCCACGTACGATCGGGGTGCAACTCGGCTACAGCTTTAACTAAGACCGACCGTGCCTCCAGTCTACAGCAACTCCTGCGCGCTCCTACTGGCAGCAGGGATCTTCATCAGTGCCGCGGTGAGCGGAGGGGAACCCGTTCCGACGGCCGCAAGTGAGCCGGTGTCCATATTCATCGGTGCGACGCTCATCGATGGCAATGGCGGCGCACCGCTGAAGAACTCGGTAGTAGTCGTCACCGGCAACAAAATCACCAGGGTCGCCACGGCCGAAGCGAAGGACATCGCCGAGCTGCTGGCGACGCCCCGCGCGAATATCCTGCGCATCGACGGCAAGTATTTGTTGCCGGGATTCATCGACACCAATGTCCATCTGAACAACACGCCCGATCTGCTTCCGGTATTCGTCTTCGACGGGATCGATGCATATTTGCAGGCCGTTCCCGCCGTGGAGGGCGCTCAGGTCGCATTGAAGAACGGCGTCACCACGCTCGTCGATACCTATGGTTCGCTGTATCCGCTGATGGCGCTGCGCGACCGCATCGCGTCCGGTGAAATCCTCGGTCCCCGATTGCTGGTCGCCGGAACTATTATCGGATGGGACGGAGTCGGCTGGGGCAAAATTTCGCCGCTGGGCAAGGACTACGAGAAGTGGGTCGGCCAGGGCACCGGCAGCGATCTGCTGCGCATGTATCCGGACGAGGTAGTGGCGGCGATCGACAAATATATGGATCTCGGTCCGGACCTCATCAAGGTGGGTGTGACCGCTCACAGCCGGACGGAGTCTCAATCGCTGATGTTCTCGGCCGGGACGTTGAAGGCCATTGTCGATTCGGCTCATGCGAGGAATAGGATCGTCGAAGTACATGCGACCAGCGTCGAAGGGGAGCGCACGTCGATCGAAGCGGGCGTCGACATCATCACTCACTCCGAGATGGTTTATTCGCAACGCTTACGGCCTGATTTTGCCCAGCAGATCTGCAAGTCGAAGACATTCTTCGCCATTTTCGCCCAATGGACGCAACCGAAATATGTCCGGGCCCGCGCGGCGCACTTCGCAGGCCGGTCCGCACCGGATGCCGACCAGGCTGCCCGCGCGATGGCAGAAATCTCACCTCATAGGCGCAAGACGGCCGGACTGCCGCAGGATGTGGCCAGTGTGCTGCCTGTCGGTCATGGCGCCGTCAATGGAATGGCGGACGACTTGATACGGGACAATGCAAAAATTCTGATCCGATCGGGTTGCAAAGTCGTGGTGGGAACCGACAGCAGCCCGACCGGCTATGACCAGGCCGTGCATGGATATAAAGTCCATGCCGACATGGGCACGGGCACCATAGATGCGATCGAGGGTCTGGTGGACCTCGGCATGTCGCCAGGCGAGGCGCTGCGCGCAGCGACCAGGACCGGCGCAGAGTCGCTAGGACTAGCGGACAGGATCGGGACCGTCGAAGTGGGCAAGCTGGCCGATCTAGTGGTTCTCAATGCAGATCCGCTGCAAGAAATCGACAACATCAGAAAAATCGATCTCGTCGTGCGCGATGGCAAGGTGATCCGCCCCGGTGATCTGCCGATCACCGAGAGGTTCTACAGACGATAACAATATTAAGACGAACGGGCCTGCGGAAATCCTCCTAAAAAGTTCCGGCTTCAACTGCCGGCCGCAAGGGCGTAATGTGGCCGGCATGGCAGAGAGTCTGAACGAGTGGTTCACCGTCAACGTGCTGGTTCATGAGCGCGCGTTGATGCGTTTTCTTGCGCGAGGCTGGCCCAACAGTTCAGAAGTCGATGATTTGCGGCACGAGGTATACGTGCGCGTCTACGAAGCCGCGAAGAAGTCGCGTCCAGTTTCGCCCCGGGGCCTGCTGTTCTCGACGGCGCGACATCTGATGGTGGATCGGATACGCCGGGGCAGGGTGGTCTCCATCGAATTTCAAGAGGATCTGGATGCCTTAAACGTCTTGATTGATGAGCTGTCTCCCGATCGCGTGCTGAGTGCGCGGCAGGACCTGTGGCATCTCGGCCGCGCCTTTCGTGGATTACCGGAGAAGTGCCGCGAGATCATGTGGATGCTGAAGATAGAGGAACTGACGCATCGAGAGATTGCCGAGCGGCTGAATCTGACGGTCAGAGCGGTCGAGAAGCGCGTCGCGGAGGGCATTCTGTTCCTGCAGGATGCCTATCTGCGCCAGGCCCGCTTCCGGGAATTGCCTTTGCGCCGGACCTTTGAAAGAGATGAGCCTGATCATGGATAGGCTGCCGCACATCAAGGAGGCCGCCGCCGAGTGGCTGGCACGTCGTGGAGGCGAGAAGTGGACGACCGAGGATGATGCCGCGCTGGAGCGGTGGCTCAAAGCGTCCGTGAGACACCAGGTCGAGTTCCTCTCGCTGGAAAACCGATGGCGGACCGCCGATCGGCTGAAGGTTATCGCGGCGGGATTGAAGTCGTCCGACGGGCTCGCTGCATGGGATGCCTCGCCTTACTTCGAGCGCTTAAAAGACAGGGAAGAGTCGTCACGGCAAACGAACGTGCAGTTGATTCCTGTACATCAGCGGCATGTGTCCGTGCGTGCCGTTGTAGTAGCGGCCGGTGTGACGATGGCCGTCATCGGGCTGGCCTGGCATTGGTGGCCCGATGGAAAAGCCTACTCTACCGCCGTCGGCGTCACTGCGGCCGTTCCGCTGCCGGACGGTTCGAGAATCACGCTCAACACCGACAGCGCCATTCGAGTCGCGTTGAGCGAGCAGGAGCGGCGGGTGACCCTGAAACAGGGCGAAGCTTTCTTCGAAGTCGAATCTGATCCGCGGACGCCTTTCGTGGTCAACGCAGCGGACAAGAGAATTGTTGTCCTGGGTACGAAATTTTCCGTCTGGCGCAGGGGGCCCGATGTGCGGGTCGTCGTGACCGAAGGAAAAGTCGAGGTGAGAGACGCTCGTACAGCGTCCACCAAGGCATCGCCTGTTGCGCTCGATGCCGGGGCCATCGCCGAAAGTCGTGGACGAGCGGTCGAAGTGCAGGAGCGATCTCTGCCCCGCGCCGAGGAACTGCTGAGCTGGCGCAGCGGTTACCTCGATTTCGACGAGGTGCCGCTCGTCGAAGCGGTGGCGGAGCTGAACCGCTACAACGCGCGCAAATTCGTGATCCAGGACCCGTCGATCGAGAAAGTGCGGGTCAGCGGGCATTTCCGCGCCACCAATGTCGAACCGTTCGCGCGGCTGCTGGAGAAAGGCTTTCCAGTGTCCGTGACACGCCTTGACGAGGTCATCGTGCTCAGCGCGCGGTGAGTCGGCACAGAAATTTAAGCGGGAAGGTTTTCGCCGTTCGTCATCCTTTTCGTAGTACGCGCCGTATGCGTCGCGGAGGGGAAATCGGTGAACACAAAAACAATGTCCAGGTGGCTGATTCAGACCGTCGCGGTGCTGGCGATGGCCGGGATGGTATTGCCCGCGTATGCGTCGGACGAGCGGGAACTCGATATTCCAGCCGGGGATCTGGCGCTGGCACTGAGGTCACTGGCCAAGCAGACCGGACTGGAAGTGATCTTTCAGCCGGATGATCTGCGGGGCATCAAGACGCGCGGCGTGAAGGGAAGGCTCTCGCCGCAGGAAGCGGTGGCGCAAATGATCGATGGAACGAAGCTGGTGATCACGAGGGATCCGGCAGGAGTTCTGTTGGTGGCGCCGGCGGCAAAGAGCACGAACGTCAGTCGGACGGCGCGTGACGGGATCGGCATGGAATTGGCGCAGGCCGGCGCCTCTTCGATCGCGTCGAGGGAGGGTGGACAATCTGCAGACGGAAAAAACTCTTCTTCGTTTCGTGCCGATAGCCAGGACGGAGATAGATCGCGAATCCAGGAAATCACGGTGACTGCAACCAAGCGCGAGGAGCGCATGCAGGACGTTCCGATCAGCATGGCCGTCATCGCCCCTCAGGACATCGAGCGCCGCGGCCTCATCGGCATGCAGGACTACCTGCGCGCCATACCCGGCGTGAACGTAGTGGACGTAGGAGCTTCCGACAACGCGATCGTCGTTCGCGGCATCACGACGTCACCTGCAGCTGAGAACGCCTCTTCCGGCCCTACGGTCGCCACATACTTCGGCGAAACGTCGATTACAGGAGGGGGTGGCAACCTCGTTGGCGGGATCGATGTGCGTCCCGTCGACCTCGAGCGCATCGAGTTGCTGCGCGGGCCGCAGGGCACGACCTTCGGCAGCGCGTCGCTCTCGGGGGCTCTGCGGCTGATCCCCAAGGCTCCGGAGCTCGATCGCTTTGGCGCCAAATTCGCAGCCGGGTACTCTCAAACGAGCGGTCACGGAAGCGATAACAACATGATTCAGGGCGTGGTGAATTTTCCGATCGTAGAAGAACGGTTCGGGGTCCGCATCGTCGGCTACCGGTATGACGAGAGCGGCATCTATCGCAACGTCGCCGGTCTCGATCCTGCGACTCTCGCGATCGCCAATCGATGGGGCGTCACCAATCTCGTGGACGGCTATGTCCAGGACAATATCGGGAGTCAGCTGTCGACAGGTGGCCGCATCGCTGCTTTGTGGCGGGCGACCGGGAGTCTGCGAATCGCGCTCAACGTCCTGAGCCAGAGGATTGAACAGAAGGGCCGCAACTTTGCGAGCCTGGGCCCTTACGATCAGGCGAGCTTGCCGGTCGCGCCCATCCGTCGCGCCGACGGTTATCCCGGCGAGTATTCCAAGTCCAACATCGACCTTTACAACATCGTGATGGACTACGACCTGTCTTGGGCCGCGTTGACGACCACGGCATCGCGGGTAAACAGCGGAGTATCGCCGTTCATCACCACGACCGGTTCGCCATTTCCATATACGGGCGCGACGTATCAGGAGGTCAGGTCTTCCACGGCAGAGGCGCGGCTGGCTTCGCGCCTGGAAGGGCGCTTGCAATTCGCCGGTGGTTTGTTCTACGAGCATGTAGACAGCCCAAACGTACTCTACGGGGAGTTCCTTGGCACCGGTATCGCACCCAACCCCTTGCCCTCCCTCGGTTTGACTGCCACCGATCCGCTCAACATCTCGCAGACGACCCGCAAGCTCACACAGCGCGCGCTCTTCGGCGAGTTGTCATACGCCCTGACCGACCAGCTCACCGCAACTTTGGGCGGTCGTTATTTCGACTACGACAAGCAGGAATACCGTCTTTCGGAAGGTGGGTTGGTGCGCGTTCCGTATGGCACGGGGGTGCCGACCGACATCCGGAGCAGCGAAGAGGGTCACACGCTCAAGGCGAGCGTTTCATACAAGACGGCGGCCGACGGGCTGCTCTATGCATCCTGGTCTCAAGGATTCCGGCTGGGGCGTCCCGCCGTGGGAGTCGCCCCGGGCCTCTGTGATCGGGATAACGATGGTTTGATCGACGGCAGGAATGTCACGATAGAGTCTACACGCACCATCGATTCGGACTTTCTCGACAGCTTCGAGATCGGTGCGAAGTTTGCGCTGTTCGATCGACGCCTCGCTATTGACGCTGCAGCTTATCATCAGAAGTGGAACGGGTTGCCGATCCTCGTGTTTCTTCCCAACGCAGGCGGTTGCAATGGCTCGTACACCGCGAACGCCGGAGCCGCAAGGTCCGACGGTGCGGAGATCGAGGCGAGTTTTGCGGTGATCGAGGGCCTGAAGCTCACTGCCGGCATTGGGTACACGCGAGCGGAGTTAACGGAGGACGCGCCGACGCTCAGCGCGTCCAAAGGGGCAAGACTTCCCGGCGCGCCCCGCGTGAACGCAAATCTTGGCGCACAGTACGATTTCCGGATCGCGGGCCATAAGTCCTTCGTCCGTGCAGACTCGTTCTATGCCGACGAGTTTTATGGCGACCTGCTGCAAACACCGGGCCTCAGGGCCGGTGGATACGCGAAAGTCGATGCTCGTGCGGGGATGTCCTTCGGCCCCCTCTCGGCCGAACTCTTCGTCAAGAATCTGACCGATCGAAACGACTTCACGTGGCGTGGAATCGCCGGCGGCACAAATCCCTTCTTTGGCTACCGTCTGCGGCCTCGTACCATTGGCCTTCAGCTCGAGTATGCCTTTTAATAGACCGCTGCGATGCAGATACCGATCGGGCGGATGAGCGCAGTGCTCGTTGGAGCACTGATGGCAGCGTCGTGCGGCAGGAATTCAGATACGGAAAAAGTCAGTGAGTCTCGCGCGAGAGCCGGTGCTGCACCAACAAAGGTCGATGAGGCGGGGAAAGAAGTGCAGTCCGTGGCCGTGGCTCTCGAGGGCGTCCCGGGAGGCGGCATCATCGTCCTGAAGAATTTCATGATACCGATGCGGGACGGCGTCCGCTTGGCTACGGACATCTACCGGCCGGCGGGAAGTGAAAAGTACCCTGTCGTCCTGATTAGGACCCCCTACGGCAGCGAGACACCGGAGTTCTGGAACAAGGCGAAATACTACGTCGAGCAGGGCTACGCCCTCGCGGTGCAGGACTGTCGAGGCAAGTACGATTCCGAGGGGGACTGGTATGGCAAACGGAACGAAGCGGAGGATGGGAGCGACACCATAACCTGGCTGGGAACACGATCGTGGTCCAGCGGCAAAGTCGGCATGACCGGCGGCTCTTACATGGGCATGGTGCAGTATCAAGTGGCGGACCAGGAGAACCCTTATCTGAAAGCCTTGGTGCCTTTGGCCGCTCCCACCACCTTGGGGCGGGACCCCAACGACTTCGATCACCTCGCCGTCTATTCATCCCGGGAGTCCATCGGTACTTTCGGCTGGATGCTTGGGACGGATGGACGCGCGGCACAGAGTGATCCTTTGTTGGTTCGGAAGGTTCGGGACCATCTGCCGCTGGTCGACTATCCGAAGGTTCTCGGCAGGCCGATGCCATGGTGGACATTCATGTTGAACCGGCGCTACGGGTTCTGGGAGGAGTACTACCTGCGCGCGGCTCGTGGCGAATGGACCAAGCCTCTTCCTGATCTGGAGATTTGGTTCGCGAGTTACCCGGAGCGCTATCGGAAGGTGAAAGTCCCCATGCTCCACATATCAGGCTGGTTTGATTGCTGCGGAGAGCAGATCATCAAGACATTTCAGTTGGTTCGGCAGTACGCTGTCGAGCCGATGGCCCGTGATAACCAGCAGCTGATGATGGGCCCGTGGATTCACTACCCGATGGGCCGTTCGAAGGAGGGCGGGTACGACTTCGGGTCTCAGGCCCGGATGGATCGCGACGAAGTCTCGGTGCAGTGGTTCGATCATTGGCTCAAGGGCGAGGACAACGGCGTGGAGAAGCAGCGGGCGGTGCGCGTCTTCGTCATGGGCGAGAACCGGTGGCGAGAGGCGGACGACTGGCCGATTCCCAATACCCGGTTCACCCAGTTCTATCTTCGCTCGGAAGGGGATGCCCGGCTCGTCCGCGGCGGAGGACGTCTTTCCACCAGTGCGCCCGAGAATGACCCCGCGGATCGATACACCTATGATCCAGGCCAACCAACGCCGATGAACTACGATCCTGGCTTGTCGCCTGGACCGGTGGACATGACCGTTCTGGAGAAGCGAGATGACGTTCTGGTCTACAACAGCGAAGTCTTGAAAACGCCGCTGGAAGTTACGGGTCCCTTGACGGCCATTCTTTACGTGGCGACCTCCGCTCCATCCACGGACTTCTTTGTTCGGCTGATCGACGTCCATCCGGACGGGGCTGCATACAACATGTTCGCCAATTATTCGGCGGTTCCGTACCGGACACACTGGTCGAAAGACGTGAAACAGGCTTCTGACGGCACACACATCATCAAAGCCGGCATCGCACTGCCGCCAACGAGTGTTCTCTTCAAAGCGGGACACCGTATCAGGGTCGAGATCTCCAGCGCCTTCGCTCCCCTGTATCGAGGACTCAATGTCGAGCCCGGAACCGAGAGCACCGCCACCCGCTGGAATGTGGCGCGACAGACGATCTACCATGACCGGGCACACCCGTCTCACATACTGCTTCCGGTGATTCCGCGCTGAGGTCGAGCACGCGCAACTAAGACAAGCTACGGTGCAGCCATGTTCATCAGTTTCGTGATTGTCTCGAAATCTTCGTCGGCATCGGGTTACAGCATCACCGAACCCGAATCAGAAGCCTTCCACGGCTCTCCACCACTTCCAGGTCCGGGTCGTCACTCAGCGAGCGGAGCAGCGATCGCGGGTCATTCGCGTCGAACACGCCCGAAAGCTTCCGCGCGTTCTCTACGTTCCCCTCGACCGCAATCCGTGGCGAGTGGTTGTACCGGTTGAACTCGGCCGCCACGTCGGTCAACGTCTCGTCCCGAAATATGAGCCGATGCTGGCGCCACGACGAGATCGCCGCTACGTCCACCGATGCGCGTTTCTCCACCCGGCCGTCCACTGCGACACGCACCTCGTCGCCGGCCGTCAGGCGTTCGTTGGCGACCTGAACGAGCCCCTCGACGACCGAGACCGTCGTTCCCGAAGAACGTCGTAGAACGCCGAACTCCGTGCCCAGCGCTCGAATGATCGTCGCGCCGCTCACGACCCGGAAGGGTCGCGTTGCGTCGGCTGCGACCTCAAACAGCGCTTCTCCGCTCAACAGTTGGATTTCACGCCCTTTGCCGGAGTAGTGGACCTGGATGCGCGACAAACCGTTGAGGTGAACTACAGAACGATCCACGAGCTCGATCGTGCGCTGCTCGCCGACCGTGGTCGAGTACCTGTTCCCGCCGTGGTGTAACGCCAAGTCACCCGTGGCGAGAAGCGCGACAACGCCGGCCGCCACTGACATCGACATCCAGAGTCGCCGGCCACGCTGTTCAGGGGTAAATCCCGCTCCCCCGGACCCGCTCTTGGCGCCAACGAACTGCTCGTCCGCACGCGGCAACGGCACCACTTGTCCCGTTACGTCGGCAAGTTTCTCCCGCAACGCAGCATTCTTCTCGACGTCAACGCGGCGGATCGCTTCGGCCGCCACCGCCGCGAACAGAAACTCCTCGAGATGCTGCGGCGACTGGCGCACCCATTTCGCAAACTCCGCCCGCTCTGCTGCATTGGCGGATGGCAACTCGCCCAGCCAGTCGGCCGCGCGTTCCTTCAGACGCCGATCATCTTCCCGTTCTCTCGGCGACTTCGGTCTCATTTGTAGTCATCCCAATCGCTGCGGACGAACGCCAGAGCCTGCACCGCGTACTTCTTCACGGTGTGAACGCTCAGTCCCAGTTGTTTCGCCAGCTGTTCATGAGTCAGCCCGTCCCGGCATTCACCGAGCACGATCTTGAGTTGCAGAGGCGTGAGCTGCTCGAGCGCGCGCTCGACCTGGCGCTGCGCGCCGATCCAATCCCCGAGCTCATCGGCGGCAACATGGGGAGGGTGCTCGGTTCGTGCATCGACGGTCTCGGAGTCGAAAGCCACGCGCGGGTCGGCGGCTTTCTCACGGAAGTCGTGAGCCACCTTGCAGGCGATGCCGAATAGATAGGCTTGCGGATTGCGCAGGAATTTCTCTTCCGGGACCTTGAGCATGCGCAAGAACGCCTCCTGGACCACATCGTCGATGTCCTCCGGACGCGGAAGCCGACGCGCGAGCAGCCGGTACAGCGCGCGTGCATAACTCCCGAAACTGCTGCCGTCCACGTTCATGGCTGGCAGCGCAGCATCCGGCGCATCGCGGCTGTATGGCTTCGGCATTCGGTCCCCTTATTACGATAGTCGGTTCTCGGGGCCCCTCAGGGTAAAAAAAGTTCAGGGCGGGAATTTATACCCTGCAAGCACTTCCCGGGCGACTACTTATGCAGGGGAGCTTGCCGTGGTCGCTGGCAAGGTCGTACTAACACCGTCTTGGAGCCCATAAGATGAGAATGCTTCGGTCGATCGTCCTGGGGTGCATGCTGGCCGTCGCCGCGCCGGCTGCGATGTCTGTTTCGGCTGAGACGCATCCAGCGCCGGCGGTCGTGAATTTGAGCATCGGGGCGATTCCGCTCGATCAGGCCATCCTCCAGTTCGCGCAACAAACGGGCTTGCAGGTGAGCTTCTATCGCTCCGATGTGGCGCCGGGACTGAAGTCGCCGGCACTGCAGGGGAAGTATCAGCCGGAGGAGGCGCTGAAGCTGCTGCTGGCGAACTCGGGATTGCAGTACAAGTTCTTTGACGAGCGGACGGTGGCGATCCGGACCAAGGGGGCGGGGCCGATAGCTTGGGATGCGGCGAAGAACATGAACGTGGCGCAGGCGGGGGATGGTGCCCATAACTCCGGGATCTCTTCCGGCACTATTGGAGAGTTCGATGAGCAAAGCAGCAATGACAATAACAAATCATCCCCGACTGAGCAGCTGCAGGAAATAGTAGTTACCGCACAGAAGCGCGAGGAGCGGTTGCAGGACGTGCCCATGAGTATCGCGGTAATCGGCAATCAGAACATCGAACGCCGCGGGTTGATCGGGATGGAGGACTATCTGCGCTCGATTCCCGGCGTGAACCAAATCGATCGCGGTGCCGATAATGCAATCGTCATTCGGGGAATCACCACCGCGCCGCAATCCGAGAACTTCTTTTCCGGTACCACGGTGGCAAGTTATTTCGACGAAACTCCGATTACAGCGGCCGCCGGCATCGGCGCGGGCGGCATCGATGTACGTCCGGTTGATATCGAGCGCATCGAGGTTCTGCGCGGTCCTCAAGGTACGACATTCGGCGACGCCTCGCTCGGCGGCGCCATGCGGGTCATTCCGGTTAAGCCGAAACTCGATGCTTTCAGTGCGAAGCTCGCCGCGGACTATTCGAATACGGGCCGTGGCGGCAACAATAACTCAATGGTTCAAGGTGTGCTCAACCTCCCCATTGTCTCGAACAGGTTCGCGCTGCGCGCAGTGGGATATCGCTATGACGAAAGCGGTTTTTACCGGAATATTGCAGGAGACGATCCATCTACAATTGCAATAGCCGAAAGCCGCGGCCTCGGTGGTTTCGTGCGTGGCTTCGTGCAGGATCACGTAGGTGAAGCTGTATCCACGGGCGGGCGGCTGTCCGCGTTGTGGAGGGCCACGGACAAGCTGGACATCTCGCTGAACTACCTGACACAAAAAATAGAACAGGACGGCCGGCCCGAAGTGAATCTCGGGAAATACGAGCAAACGCGTATACCGATTGCCCCTCAAGGGCGTTTACGGGGAGAACAAGGTGAAGTCAATGATACGGAGATGGATCTCTATAACGCAGTGCTGAACTACGACATGGGCTGGGCCAAGCTGACAACGGTTTCTTCCTGGATAGACGGAGGCTCGGCATATGCGAGCGACTTCTCTTCTGCGTTGCGATTTCCTGCCTCATCGACGGTGGTGAGCGGATTTGAATCCTTCTCGGCTGAGGCGCGCTTGGCTTCGAAGCTGCTTGGCCGGTTTCAGTTTCTCGGCGGCGTTTACTATGAGGATGTGCAGAACGACTTTCTGCAGACATACGACTGGCCGGGCGCGCCCACGCCCAGCCCCCTGGGCACCAATCCGGTAGGCGTCTCAGAGCGCGACCGCAGTCAGGATCAGAAAGCCGTATTCGGAGAAGCGACCTACGGCCTGACCGACAAGCTGTCGATGACGGTCGGCGGGCGATTCTTCAAGTATGAGAAGGGGGAGCGCATTCTTCGGCGCGAGGGTGGAATCTTTGGTGTTCCGCTCGGCGGGAGCGTTCGCCAGGATCTGGACAGCAGCGACGACCGTTCCAGCTTCAAGGCCAATCTTACCTACAAGCCGACGCAGGATATCCTTTTGTATACAGCGTGGGCGCAGGGCTTCCGTCTCGGAAGACCCGACGTAGGGGCCACTCCCAGCCTTTGCGATCGCGACGGGGACGGCGTGGTCGACGGGAGCAATGTTACGATGGAGTCGACGCGCATAATCGACTCCGATTTCCTCGACAACTACGAAATTGGCGGTAAGTTCGCGCTGTTCGATCGGCGCATGGTAGTCGATGCTTCCGTTTACCACATAAGATGGGACGGGCTGCCGTTCCGTTCGACGATCGGAAATTGCGCCTACACCGACAACGCAGGTGCGGCAACTTCCGATGGCGTGGAGCTTCAAGCGAGCGTTTCTGTCAGACGAGGATTGCGGCTCGACTTCGGGGCGGGCTACACCAAGGCAGAGCTGGCCGAGGACGCGCCCGGCCTGCTCCCTCCCGCTTTCAAGGGCGACAGGCTGCCAGGTTCGCCGAAGCTCAGTGCGAATCTTTCAGCGCAGTATGAATTCGCCATCCTCGGCCGGAATGCCTTCGTACGTCTCGATTCCTTCTACACCGGGAAGTTCTACGGAGATCTCCAGCAATCCCTATTCACCGAGGCTGGCAATTACACCAAGGTCGACCTTCGTACCGGCGTGGCTATCGGCCACCTCGGTTTAGAGCTGTTCGTGCGCAACCTGACGGACGAGAGCGCCTTTACGTGGCGCGGATTGACGAATGCGAACGCTTCCTTCGGCTACCGGCTGCGTCCTCGTACAACCGGCGTTGCAGTCAGATACAGCTTCGACTGAACGGACGGGCCGGCATATGCAAGGCGGACTCCGGCTTCCTGAGAAGCATTGGTTGATTTACTGTGCATGGCTCGCGCTATCGTTTTGGACAGGCTCATGCTTTTCCCTCGGCGCTTCGCGAATGACAGCAATCACTGGCGCCACGATCATCGATGGCAACGGAGGTTCTCCGATTCAAGACGGAGTAATCCTGATAAAGGACGGAGTAATCAGAGAAGTCGGATCGCGGAAGGCCGTCGACATACCACACGGCGCCAACCTGATGGATGCACGAGGAAAATACATCGTTCCGGGATTCATCGACACCAACGTGCATTTGGACTTCAGTCCCGAGTTGTTCCCTCTGTTGGTTTACGGGGGGAGCTATGACACCTACCTTGCCTACTCTCCGGCGCTCGAAGGAGCGCAGATGGCGCTCAAGTACGGAGTCACCACCATTCTGGATACGTTCGGTCCGTTGCTTACTCTCACTAAGCTACGCGACAAGATAAATGCGGGCGATGTCATTGGTCCACGACTGCTGGTCGCAGGCAACATCATCGGGCTGGATGGCATTACGTTGCCTGATAAATCCAGACTCCGGCAAGATCTCAGCGACTGGTATACACAGGGCACGGGGTCCAATCTCACGCAGATGTATCCTGATGAAGTCAGAGATGCAGTGAATAGATATCTGGATCTCGGTCCTGACTTCATCAAGATCGATGTAACCACGCATTCGCCGTTGAGTCCGATAGCGCTGAACTTCTCGCCCAGGGTTCTGAAGATAATAGTTGAAACTGCGCATGCGCGAGGTCTCAAAGTGCAGGCTCATTCTGGAAGCGTGGAGGGTCATCGGGAGTCGGTCGAAGCCGGGATCGATATCATCACGCATGCGGGGAGTCTCTACTCTCAGAGACTCAGGTCGGATTTTGCGCGAGAGATCTGCGCGAGTGAGACCGCGTTCGCTCTATTTGCGTATGGATCGATGCCGCCGTACGAATATTTACGTTCAGAGGAAGGAAGGCGTCTGGCCGGTCCCCGAAATATCTCTGAAGATAAGGTCAAGGCCATCATCTCAATTACTCCGGATCGCGACAGATCGCCGCGATTGCAGGAACCTCTGAGATCGAAGCTGCCTGGCGCCGACAATCCGCTCACGGCGTTTAGAAAGGAAAATCAAGGTACGTTGATCAAGGCAGGCTGCAAGATTGTCGTCGCAAGTGATAGTCACCCTCCTACCTATGACGATATCGTCGGGTACGCCAAGACCCATGCCGATATGGGGCTTGGAACCATCAACACGATTGAAGGCCTGGTGACTCAGCTCGGTATGACGCCTGCGCAGGCAATCGTCGTGGCGACGAAAAGCAGTGCGGCCGCGGCTGGGTTGGCGAGCCTGGTTGGAACGATCGAAGAAGGCAAAATGGCAGACATGGTTCTGCTGGATGCAGATCCGCTTGTCGATATACTGAACATTCGGAAGGTGTATCGAGTTGTGCATGATGGGGCGCTACTCGATCCAAAAGCGCTTCCCGTCAATCCGAGGTTCTATAAGAGGCACCGGTAATTCCCAGAGCGCTCTCAAGGATGTCGCGCATTGAGTTGCAATGCGGGTATGCTCCGGTCGTGTGACCGTCCCGCCGGGGGGCCGCTGACACCATAAGGCCGTGCAAGTACAATAAGCTGGCGCGCAGACACCGGAAAATCCAGGCGGGCTGTTAAGCATGACTTCCAGACTCGGGAAACAACTTCAGGAAGTAGTCGCCGGCATGCAGAAGGCCGGCGCACCGTTCGCCCTCATCGGTGGACTTGCGCTGGCCTCCCATAAAGTTGTCCGGGCAACTCAAGACATAGACCTGCTGACGGACGCTGACAAGGCTGACGCCGTACACCGCGAATTGGAGCAACTTGGCTATCGGTGCCTGCATCGCAGTCCTGATGCAGGCAACTATTTGCGTGGCGATGAGCGCGTCGATTTTCTCTATGCCCATCGTCCGTTGGCGCGCAAACTCCTGGCGAATGCCAGGGAACTCAAAACATCGCTCGGTAGCTTGCGGGTCGTCAGCACTGAAGGATTGATTGCCTTCAAGTTGCAGGGATTCGTCAACAACCCTCGCCGAACCCAGGACCTGGAAGACCTGCGTCAGCTGATACGCAATAACCGTTCAACGCTCGACATGAAAGAAGTACAGCAATATTTCCAGCTCTTCAATCGCCAGGCGCTGCTGCAGGAGATTCTGAGTGACCAGCAATAGTGATCAACCCTTGACCGCGGACGGCGGTTTGCAGGAGAGACCTGTCAGCGACCGCGATCCTTTTGAAATCCTCGACGACTTGATGCTGGTTGTTGAAGCCCTGTGTCCGGTCTGGCCGGAACGACCGACCTTCGAAGGCGAATTCCAGCAGTTCAGAATATAGAGTTGAAGTCCAAAGGAACTCGGCAGCCAGGCAGGGATGATTCGAAGCGGGCGACTCATCCGCCAAAAAAATGCATCCGGGGAGGGTATCCGTTTACCCTGACGGCACTCGTACCCTTATAGGCCCAATTCATCCTTCGGTGCCGCGTCCAGTCCATGACCCGGTCCACAGCCATACTTCAGCTGTTCGATCGGCGCCGCAAGGCGCTGCAGGCCTTTTTTCGCCGCCGCATCCGGCGGCGCCATGATGTCCTTGACTTGCTTCAGGAGACTTACCTTCGCCTGCTGAGGGCCGGGGATGGCCCCATCGACAATCCGGAGGCCTACGTCTTCACCGTCGCGAGCAATCTATTGAAAGAGTATTCGGTGATGCAGCAGCGCCAGGTGGAGCGTGAGACGGTGACCGATCCTTTTGGGCTCCCGGTTTTTCCAATCGACGACCATTCCGACGAAGTGGCCGACCTGGAGAAGCAGGTCGATATCCTCCACCGTGTCCTCACGGAGCTTCCGGCACGATATCGCGCGGTCCTCTGGATGGTGTACGAGGAAGGGCTCTCGCAAAGCGAAGTCGCTCATCGTCTGGGCGTTTCGCGTCCGATGGTGCAGAAAATTCTCGCCAAGGGTCTGGGGCAGTGTCGCCAAGCCATGGTCCGGCAGGGGGCGATATGAGCTTCGATATCAAGGACGACACGGTGCGGCGGGCGACCATCGAGCGCGCCGGCGCCTGGTATGCGCGCAATCGTGCGGCCGGGCTGACGCCGGAGGAGAAAACGGCGTTCCTCGCCTGGCTGCGCGAGTCGCAATTGAATATGCATGAGTACCTGGCGGTGTCGGGAATGGGGCGCGGGCTGCGGGGTGCGCTGGCCAGGCTGGATCCGGACAAGGATGCATTGATCGAGCAGGCGCGCGCCGATCTCAGGGAAGGGACAAGTTCCTCGTCCGTGCTGATTGCTGCCAGCCGCGGAAAAGGAGACGTTCCTAAGCCGCGCCGGCTGAATCTTTGGGCGAGTGCGGCATTAGTATTGCTCGCTCTGTCCGGATTGTGGTTGACCATCGCAACTATTCAACGCGACCGTATCGTCGTGCCTCGCGGCGAACAGCGTACGGTGCGTCTCGAAGACGGCTCCGTAGTTCACGTGAACGCAGCCTCCGAGCTGAGCTTGCGTTTCTCGAGCAAAGAGCGCCGTATCGACCTCTCCAGCGGTCAGGCATTGTTCGACGTAGCGCGCGACAAGGCGCGGCCGTTTCGCGTCCGTGCGGGAGATACGGAAGTGGTCGCCATCGGTACCCGTTTCGATGTGAATCGCGAAACCGACCGGCAGGTTACCGTTACCGTGCTGGATGGAAAGGTCGAAGTGCTGCGGCGGTCCGGCGGCTCGAGCCCGGTGCCTTTAGGCGCCGGACAGCAGATTCATATCGGGATGGCGCGTACCAGCCCCCAGGTGCAATCGGTTGACGCGGGCACGGCCACCGCGTGGGTCAGGGGGCAGGCAATCTTCCAAGGCGAGTCTTTGGCCGAGGTGGTCAAAGAGCTCAATCGCTACAGCACGGTCCCGGTGCGGATCGAAGATCCGCAACTGCTGAAGATGCGGATCAATGGTGTGTTCAATGCTTACGATGTCGAATCGTTCCTGGGATTCCTGAACCAGTTCGATGTCGAAGTCGAGTCGGATTCACACGCGATCTACATTCGGCGGCGAAGCACTCCCGCGCAACAATAGTTCCTCTTGCGGGGTATCCAATGGCCGGCGAGCTCCCTCGTACTCAGTAGCACCGAACGCCAGGGGAGAATGCCGATGCTTCGTTTCATCCGTCCAGTTGCATGCCTCGCTCTGATTGCGATGGCCATGTCGGCGCTCGCGACCGAGGCTCCCGCTCGCAGCATTCAGCAAGCGATCCCTTCGCAGCCGCTGCGCGAAGCATTGCAGGACTGGGCTCTGCAGACGGGAACACAGCTGATGTATGACGCCGATCTTGCGTCAGGACTGACGACTCGAGGCGCTCCGGCGGGACTTCCCGCTATCGAGGCGCTGGGGAAAATCCTCGAAGGCACCGGGCTCGTCTATCGCGTCGTGAACGATCGGATGATTTCCATCCTGTCAAGAAAACAAGCTGCTTTGTCGGACGAGAGGGGACATACGCATGGACGGCGCAGCGAGATGCCAGCCAGACTGGAAGTGGCGCAAGCGCAGAACGCGGAAGAGAAGCGCTTTACGGACGCTCAAGGCGCGGACCGGCTGGACAGTCAAAGTTCTCAAGACAAGCTGCAGGAGATCGTGGTCACCGCGCAGAAGCGGGAGGAGCGATTGCAGGACGTTCCCATCAGCATGGCGGTCATCGGGAGCCAGGAAATCGAGCGGCGCGGCCTGATCGGGATGGAGGACTATCTGCGCTCGATTCCCGGCGTGAACCAGATCGATCGAGGGATCATGGATAACGCGATTGTCGTTCGCGGCATCACCACCTCGCCCGAGGCCGAGAACTTCAGCTCCGGCGCCACGGTCGCCACATACTTTGGCGAAACGCCGATTACCGGATTGGGCGGTTATGTCGCTGGTGGTATCGATGTACGCCCTGTCGATCTGGAGCGCATCGAGATGCTCCGCGGGCCGCAAGGTACGACGTTCGGAAGTGGTTCGCTATCGGGCGCCCTGCGCCTGATTCCCAAAGCGCCGGAGCTCGATCGCTTTGGCGCCGACGTCAGTGCCGAGTACTCTCGGACGGGCCGTGACGGCGGTGGCAACAGTATGGTTCAGGCTGTTGCGAATCTTCCGATCGCGCGGGATCGGTTCGGCGTACGCATCGTTGGCTACCGGTACGACGAGAGCGGCATTTACCGCAATATCGCAGGGCTCGACCCTGCGAGTCTCGCGTTTGCCAATCAATGGGGCGTAGGCAATCTCGTGAGCGGCTTCGTCGACGACGATGTCGGGAGTCAGGTATCGACCGGCGGTCGCGTCGCGGCGTTGTGGCGGGTGAACGATAGCTTTCGAATTGCGCTCAACGCACTGACTCAGAAAATCGAGCAGAAGGGCCGCCCGTTCGCCAGCCTGGATCTTTACGAGCAAGCGAGCTTCCCGGTCGCGCCGATCCGTCGCGTTGATGGCGATCCTGGCGAGTACTTCGAGTCCAACGTCGATCTCTACAACATCGTAATGGACTACGACTTGTCTTGGGCCACGTTGACCTCCACGGCCTCGTGGGTCGATGGCGGAGTGTCGCCCGCTCTTGCCACCGGCGCGACGATATTTCCCTTCACGGGCGCCACCTACATGGACGTCGAGTCTCTCACGGCGGAGACACGACTGGCTTCTCGCCTGGAGGGGCGCTTTCAATTCACCGCGGGTTTGTTTTACGAAGATACGAAGAATGCAAACTGGCAATCGGTGGACTGGCTTGGCGCAGGCGTGGCGCCCAATCCTTTGACCGCTCTCGGCTTCCTTTATGCCACCGATCCGACGCAGGTTATCGAGACCAATCGCAAGGTGGCCCAGCGTGCGATTTTCGGGGAGGTTTCGTATGCCCTGACGGACGCTGTTACTGCAACCGTAGGCGGCCGCTATTTCGATTACGAAAAGAGCGAATACCGTCTCGCCGAAGGGGGCTTGATCGGTATTCCGCTTGGCGCCGGAGTGCCTACCAACATCCGCACCAACGAGACCGACCACACGCTCAAAGCGAACATATCTTACAAACCGGTACAGGATGCGCTGCTCTACGCATCCTGGTCCCAGGGATTCCGGCTGGGCCGTCCGCAGCCAGCTGTCCCTGCGGCTGCGTGCGACCGGAACAACGATGGTTTGATCGACGGCCGGACCGTGACGATCGAGTCCACACGAAGCGTCAACTCGGACTTTCTCGACAGCTCCGAGATCGGCGCAAAGATCGCGCTATTCGATCGACGCATGACTGTCGATGTCGCGGCGTATCACTTGAAGTGGGATGGAGTGCCGGTTCTCGTAGCGCTCCCCAATGTGGACACTTGCCGAGGCACGTACACGGCGAACGTGGGAGCCGCACGATCCGACGGTGCGGAGATTCAGGCCAGCTTCGTGGCGACCGCAGGCCTGACACTCACCCTTGGCGGCGGATATATGGAGGCAGAATTGTCGAAGGACGCCCCCGCGGTGCGCGGCGCTGTCAAGGGAGCGAGACTTCCGGGAGCGCCGCGTGTGAGTGCGAATCTTGGCGCGCAATACGAGTTCCAGATCGCGGCACACAAAGCTTTCGTCCGCGCGGATTCGTTCTACACCGGGGATTTCTACGGCGACTTGCTCGAAACACCGGGCCTGAGATCGGGTGATTACATCAAGGTCGACGCGCGAGCCGGGATTGCTTTCGGTCCACTCTCCGCCGAGCTGTTCGTCAAGAATCTGACCAATGCAGACGACTTTACGTGGCGCGGGCTCACCGGCGGCACCAACCCGTTCTTCGGTTACCGGCTGCGGCCACGTACCGTCGGTCTGCAGTTGGGATACAGCTTCAACTAAGACGGCCTGCGGCCGGCATTACTGTGAAATTCAAGGAGCCGGGATACGTGCGTCGTCTCTCCTGCTATCTTCCGGCACTGCAGGTCCGTTAAGCATGCGCTTCGCGAGAGCTGCGCTGGCGGCTGCCGTGCTCGTCGGCTCTCTTCAGGCAGGCGCGGGGGCTGCGGACAAGCGGCTGGACGGGCTGGATCCATACATCGAGCGGGTCCGCGCCGATTGGAACAATGTCGGTGTCGCTGTAGCGGTCGTCCAGGGCAGTGAGATGATCTACGCGCGGGGATTCGGGGTCAAGGAGTTCGGCAGGGCGGACAAAATCGACGCCGATACCTTGTTTCAGGTCGGTTCGACCAGCAAGGCGTTCACCACCGCGGCGCTCGGCATCCTGATCGACGAGGGGAGGATCCGCTGGGACGATCCGGTCATCGACTGCCTGCCGGGATTTCAGCTCCCGGATCCGTGGGTCACCCGGCACCTGACCATCCGGGATGCGGTCACTCACGACAGCGGCGTCGTCGACAGCCGCTATTCCAGTCTGGGCGTCATGAATCTGGACGAAGTGGTCCGGCAGCTGCGCTCCGCAACCACCGACGCAGCTTTCCGCAATTCTTTCCACTACAGCAATTTGATGTACGCCGCCGCCGGCAAAATCATCGAAGTAGTCTCCGGTCTGAGTTGGCACGCGTTCGTCAAACGGCGGCTGCTGCAACCGCTGGAGATGAATCGCAGCGGCACGAGCCATGCTGAATTCTGGGACGCCCGCTACGTCAGGTCCACTTTTCTCGGCTCCGCGCCGGCCGGCCATCCGCATCTCAGCGACGCGCGTGGCGTCAACATCGCCATGCCGCATGCCGTGGATGCCAACGAAGTGGTGCAAGTGCTGCCGTGGATCAATTACGACAGCAAGGCCGCCGCCGGCGCGATCGTCACCAGTGCCGCCGACATGGCGAAGTGGGTGGTGATGCATCTCAACGAAGGCCGCTTCAAAGGCCGGCAACTGTTGAAGCAGGAAACGCTGAACGAGCTGCACACCACGCAGAACCCGTACCTCAGCACCGCTCCATTTCCCTTTGACACAACCAGCGAAGGTTATGCCATGGGATGGTACCGGGCGAAGTATCGCGGCCATACCCACCTGGCGCACGGCGGCGGGATCATCGGCTTTCCGACACACGTGGCGATGCTGCCCGACCGGAAACTGGGCGTCGTCGTGCTGTCCAACGGACCGGCAGTGAGAGGATTCCATCAGGCCATCGAGCTGGAGATTTTCGATCGTCTGCTGGGCGTGTCGGATGCGTCCCGGCGCGACTGGAACCGCGAACTGCTGATGCGGGCGCAGAAAACAAAGCAGGAAGCTCAAGAAGCAGAAGCCGAATTGCGACGGACGCGTCTGCAGAACGCTCCACCTTCGCTGCGGCTGGAGAACTATGTCGGAACCTATGAAGACCCGAGCCGGCAGACCGGGCGCGTGGACGTCCGTGTGACGGATGGACAGCTCACCTTGAGCTTCAGCGGCGAAGGGGCATTTTCTGCGCCTCTGGAGCATTGGCATCACGACCTGTTCCGGATGCGGGCGGAGCCCGGCGTCGCCGACTCACTGAGCCGCGCGCATCAATTCGTGGCCTTCAGCCTCGACCCGTCCGGGACTTTGGCCTCGATGTCCGCGTTTGACGCCACCTTCCGACGCATACCGGACGCCGTCGGGCCACGAAAACCTTAGACCGCCGCTCGAGGCTGAAGTAGCGGCTGGTATATCCGCTAGCCATTCTTTCCATGACCATCTCATCTAAGACGATTTGAACCGCCCGACTCCCCTCGGCCCCGGAAAATATTTCCCGGATGCTCCCGCGCCCGATCGGCGTTACGCTTCCGGCATGTCCGAGTCCCTCCAGGCCTGGTTCAAGCGTGAAATCGTGGCGCACGAGCGCGCGTTGCTGCGGTTTATCGCACGCACCTGGCCTGATGCGGCCGAGGTCGAGGACATCCGGCAGGAGGCCTACATCAAAGTATACGAGGCCGCTGCGCAGGCGCGTCCAACCGCGCCCAAATCATTTCTCTTTGCCACGGCCCGCAATGTCATGGCGGACCGGATTCGGCGTCGGCGCATCGTTTCCATCGAGCTGAAGGGGGATTTGGATGCCCTGAACGTCTTGACGGAGGAGCCGTCTGCGGAGCGCAAAGTCAGCGCTCGTGAGGAGTTTCTGCGGCTGGCGAGCGCGTTCGAGACGCTGCCGCCCGAATGCCGCGATGTCGTTTGGTTGCGCAAGGTGGAGCTGTTGACCCAGAAGGATGTTTCCCAGCGCCTTGGCGTTCCGGAGCGCACCGTCGAAAAGCGCGTGGCGCGAGGCATTCGCCTGCTCGCGCGGGTCGTTTTTGGATCGACGCCGACCGAGGAGCTGACCGCTCGCAACCGCAAGGAGCACGAAAATGGCTAGCGACGGCAAAATCGAACGGCGCGCCGCGGACTATCTGGCGCAGCGTGACAGCGGCCGGTGGACCGATCGGGATGAGACGGAGCTGGCGGCGTGGCTGGCATCGTCCACTGCTCACATGGTTGAGTTCCTGCGCCTGGAGGCCGCATGGGAAGCGGCCGATCGATACCGGGCTCTGGGTGCGGGGGTTGGTCGGGGTCCGATTCCTACCTTGCGCGATTGGCAGCATTCGCCGTTCTTCCGTCATGCACCCCGGGAGTTGGGCGAGCCGCTCGATGCGCCAGGCGAACGGGCGTCCGTTCGCGATACACGATGGGTGCGCCTCGCATTCGCTGCTACGGTTCTCGTGGGCATCGGGATCGCCGCCTTCCTGTATGTGCACCGCAATGTCTATTCGACTGCGGTTGGCGTGACTACTGCGATTCCGCTTTCGGACGGATCGAAGATCACGCTCAATACCCGCAGCACGATTCGCACTGCCATGAGCGACACGCAGCGCATGATCATCCTCGAGGAAGGCGAGGCGTACTTCGAAGTGGCCAAGGACGAGAAGCGGCCGTTCGTCGTCAACGTGGGCAAACGGCAGGTCACGGCGCTTGGCACCGCGTTCTCGGTGCGCAAGATGTCGGCCGACGACGTTCGAGTTCTGGTAACCGAAGGTTCGGTTGCGGTCGTCGACCCGCAAGCACCCGACAAGCGCACCGTGCTCACCGTCGGCTCCGCCGCGCTGGCGGCTCGCGCCAAATTCGAAGTTCACCAGCGGCCCATTCCGCAACTTCAGGAGGCTTTGAGCTGGCGTGCCGGATACCTCGTGTTCCACCACACTCCGCTGGCCGAAGTCGTCGCGGAGTTCAATCGCTACAATGAGCGGCAGATCGTGATCCGCGATCCCGCGTTGGCCACGATTCCGGTCAGCGGCAACTTCCGCGCCAACAACCTGGAGGCTTTCGCTCGTTTGTTGAGGAGCGGGCTGCGTATCGATGTGCAGGAAGAAGGCGGCCGGTTGTCGCTGGGTGGACGTTAGAAATATTTCTTGCGCCCGAGGGGAGTTCCGCTGCGCCGAACGTCACGGTAGCAGCCTGTAGTCTGCAACGGTGAACTCTCATGAATTTCAAAACGATGGCTCGTGTGGTCGCCGGCTTGATGGCTGCCGTGCCGCTGGTAGTGGCAGCGGCCGAATCGATTACGGTCAACATTCCATCGGGAGATCTCGCTGCTGCGCTCGAATCATTCGCGAAGCAATCGGGCATAGAGCTGGTGTTTCGCGCGGATCAGGTGCAAGGGGTCAAAACCGCAGGTATCACGGGCACTCTGCCTCCCGCCACGGTAGTGGAGAAGCTGCTCGAAGGCACCAAGTTTCAATTGCAGACCGATGTGACGACCGGCGCGATGATCATCACGCAAGCGCCCACGGCAAGCATGGATGCGGCGCGGTCGAATCATTCGCTACGGCTGGCTACTTCGAATGCATCATCAGAGCAAAGTGGGAAATCCGCGGAAGGGAAAAATGGCTCTCCGTCCCAGAGGGAGGGCCGGTATGAGAACAAAGCTGGCATCGAGGAAATCACGGTCACCGCCCAGAAGCGCGAGGAGCGGCTGATCGACGTGCCGCAGTCCGTGACGGTGTTGTCGGTCGACGATCTCTCCAAACAGGGCATGGTGCAGTTTCGCGACTACGCCAACCGGATACCCGGCCTGAGTTATTACTCGCTCGGCGCCGGTTATACGCAAATTTCATTGCGCGGCGTGACCGTGGGCCAGGATATCAGCCCCACGGTCGGAGTCTATCTCGATGACGTGCCCTATGGCTCGAGCACCGCGTTTGCCGGTGGCGCATGGACTGCCATTGACGTAGGTCTCTTCAATCTGGAGCGGATCGAGGTCTTGCGTGGCCCGCAGGGAACCCTCTATGGCGCGAGCACGATCGGCGGCCTGATCAAGTACGGCACCAGGCGCCCCGACACGGCAAGCTTCAGCACGCAGGCACAGGCCGGGGTCTCGAGCACGCTCGACGGCGGTGCGAGCTACGATATCTCGGCCGCCATGAATGTCCCGATCGCACCCGGCAAGGCAGCCGTTACTTTCAGCGCGTTCGAGTCGCATGACGGTGGATATGTCGACAATCCGACGCTCGGCGAGAGGAACGTCAACGCATCGGATATCTACGGCGGGCGGGTCGACTTGTTATATGCGCCCACCGAAGAATTGAGCGTTCGAATCGCCGGCTTCGCGCAGGATACCGAGCGCGACGGCATGTCGCAGGTCGATTATGGTTTCGTCGGTCAGCCGCTTTACGGGGAGCTCACTCAACACCGTCTGATCTCGGAGCCGTTCGAGAACCGATTTCGATTGGTGAGCGGCGCTGTCAATTATGAGCTCGGGCCCGCCACGTTGACGTCGATTTCCAGCTACCAGACAACGCAACCGAGAATCGAAGCGGACGGGTCCGGAGTCTACATCGCCTCGCTTCAGCGCCTGGGGCGCTCGTACGGGGCGGTGGCGGTCGACGCGCTCTACAAGACCGACAAGTTTGCGCAGGAACTGCGGCTTGCGTCGAATACCTCGCGCCGATTGGACTGGCTGGTGGGCGGATTCTATACACGCGAGAACTCCGAGGTCGCCACCGTTTTGCGGGCTTACGATGGGGCGGAGCAGCCCAGACCTGATGATGAGGTGCTGTCGAGCGTTTTGCCGTCGCGCTACGAGGAGTACTCCGCGTTCGGCAACGTGACGTGGCATCTGACCGACAAGTTCGACGTGACGGGCGGCCTGCGTTTCGCGCGCTACGATCAGCAGTTCTCCCAGACCGGCATCGGGCTGCTTGGTGCCAGCACGCCGTTTCGTCAAACCCAGGACGAAGTGCTGACGTATCTTGCGAACGCGCGCTACCGGTTCACGGATCGCCAGACGGTTTACCTGCGATACGCCACCGGCTATCGGCCCGGCGGGATCAACTTTGTCCGGATCGATCCGAACACGGGTCTGCCGGTCGCTCCGGAAGCCTACGACTCGGACCAGCTGTCCAGTTATGAAATCGGGTTCAAGCGCGATAGCGCCGATGGACGCTATGCCGTCGAACTGGCGGGATACTGGATCGACTGGGATGACATTCAATTGAGCGGCAGGCGCAACGGCGTCGCACTGCGCACGAATTCGTTGGGCGGTGCGACCATCAAAGGAGCGGAGTTTGCTCTCAGTGCGCGTCCTGCGCGCGCGCTCGAGTTGAGCGCGGCGCTCAATTACCAGGACGCATCGCTCAACGAGGCGGACCCGGATCTGCAGGCCGCGAAAGGAGAGCGCCTGCCCAACTCTCCAGACTTTACGGCCAGCTTGAACGCGGACTACACGTTTACTCAATCGCGCCCGCGCCCTGTAGTCGGAGCTTCGTATCGCTACGTCTCGGAGCGTACTTCCGGCTACGACGCCGGTACGGGCAGCCGGTTTCAATATCGATTGCCGAACTATTCGATGGTCGACCTGCGCGCCGGCCTGATGTTCCAGGCGATGGACCTTCAATTGTATGTTCGTAACGTCCTCGACGAGCGTGCGCAACTTTCAGCCTACACGACCTACGGTTCGCCGCTGGTGACGATTGCGCAGCCCAGGACAATCGGCATAACCGCGACGATGCATTTCTGAAGTCGACGCAACGTGACGCTGAAGATGCCGTTGCCCTGCGGCAGGATCTGGCAATCCCGACGAGGGACTTTCGCATGAATCGTCTCATCATCGGCACCGGATCTGTGATCCTGTGCGTGTTCTACTGCTCCATCGCCGCGGCCGCTGCGGACTCTCCGCTGGCCGGGTTGGATCGATATATAGAGCGGGTGCAAACCGCCTGGGAGGACGTCGGCCTGGGCGTCGCGGTGGTCAAAGGGAATGAGGTCGTCTACGCGCGGGGGTTCGGCCGGAGGGAATTCGGTAAAGACGCGAAAGTCGATGCCGACACGTTGTTTCAAGTCGGCTCGACGAGCAAGGCATTTACCACGGCCGCCCTTGGCATCCTGGTCGATGAGGGAAAGATTCGCTGGGACGACGCGGTCGTCGATCATCTGCGCGGATTTCGTCTCGAGGACCCCTGGCTTACCCGGAATCTGACGATCAGGGACGCAGTCACACATAGCAGCGGCATCAACGACAGTTGGTACTACCTCACGGGCACCATGGACTCCGACAAGGCCGTCGATCAGCTGCGCTACATCTCTGCTGAAGCGCCATTTCGCGCTTCATTTCGCTACAGCAATTTGATGTATGCGGTGGCGGGCAAAGTCATCGAAGCTGCCTCGGGAACGACCTGGTCCGGGTTCATCAAGCGCCGGCTGCTTCAGCCGTTGAGGATGACCCGCAGCGGAACGAGCGCTTATGAGTTCTGGGATAAACGGTTTGTTGCGCCGGGCTGGCTGGGCACCGCGCCCGCCGGACATTCCAGCATTGACGACGCCCGATCCGGCAACCTGGCGATGCCGCACGCCTGGAGCGAGCGCGGAACGGTAGCCGTCCTTCCGTGGCAGAATTTTGACTACGCCGCCGCGGCGGGCTCGGTCGTCTCCAGCGCTTCCGACATGGCGAACTGGCTCATATGCCACCTCAATTCCGGGCGCTTCGCGGATCGCCAATTGCTGAGCGGGGAGACGATGCGGGAGCTGCATGCCGCGCAGAACATCCGCGAGAGCAACAGGTTTCCGCTTGGCGAGGCGGGCACGGGTTACGCGATGGGATGGCAGAGATCGGAGTACCGCGGCCATGCATTGCTGGCGCATGGAGGCGGCATCATCGGATTTCCGGCCTATGTCGCAATGATGCCGGATCGGAAAGTAGGCGTGGTCGTCCTGTCGAATGGACCGGCGCCGCGTGCCGGCGATCACATGGCATCTCACAAGGCCATAGTATTGGAAGTGTTCGACCGATTTCTGGGTGTGGAAACACCGGGCAATTGGGATAAGAAACTCATCGACCAATACAAAGCAGCACAAGAGAAGGCTCGCAAGGAAGAAGAGGACTTGAAGCGATCGCGTATCCCCGGTTCGCGACTATCGCTTCCTCTGGAGAATTACGCGGGCGCGTATGAGGATCCAGCAGGGAACTCCGGCCGCGTGGAGGTGCGCGTCAGGGAGGGACGCCTCGAACTTGGCTTTGACGGGGAGGGGGCGTTCTCGGGATATCTGGAACACTGGCATCAGGATCTGTTCAAGCTGCATTCAAACCCGGGTGTACAGGACGCGCTCCGTGCTCGAGGGTATGACTTCGTGGCCTTCCTGCTCGATAGTCGCGGGAGAGTGTCTTCCATGTCGGCATTCAATGCTACGTTCCGACGTTTGGATCAGCCTGGGGGACGGCCAGGTAATAAATAGATCGCCACAAGCCCGTGCCCGGGGCGGTATTCAGCGATTTCCCAGGTACTCCCTCGGTCTGATGATCAGCTCATCGCCGCGCGCCTCGAAGGCGAGATCGCGGTCCTTTTTCAGGAACTGCAGGAGCGGCTCCGGATCATCCGCGTCGAATACCGCCGCGTACCGCCGTCGGCGGACGGACTCTCCCTCGATGCGCAGCTGAGGTACGCGGTTGTAGCGATTGAACTCCGTGGCAATGTCGGCCAGCGTATCCTCATCGAAGACCAGTCGCCGCTGTCGCCACGCTGTTACCTGCTCGACGTTAGCGGGGCCGGGTTGCGCGATTCTTCCGTCCGGCCCGACGATGACCGATTGGCCTGCCGTAAGCCGTATCGGACTGGCGCCCGTCGCGGAGGGCGCATCTGCGGACACCTGCACGATTCCATCGAGCACGGATACGACGGTGCGGTCGGGCCGGCGATCGATATCGAACTGAGTGCCGATCGCCTGCACGACCGAGTGTCCGACGTAGACCCGGAACGGCTTCTTCACATCGTGAGCCACATTGAAAAGCGCCTCGCCCTCGAAGAGGCGCAATTCCCGCGCCTGCGGGGAGAAGCGCACCTTGAGGCGCGATTTCGCATTCAAATGCACGAGAGATCCGTCGTTCAAAGCGATCGATCGCTGTTCCCCCGTTCCAGTGGTGTAGCCAGGGCGGGCGACTAACTCCGGAAGAAGCTGCCATGCTCCACCAGCGAGCAGAGCCAGGAACGCGGCAGCCAGGCCGCCCAGGAACAGAGGCCGGCGACTTCGAGCAGACCACCAGGGTGAAGCGGCGGGAGCGCCGTTTTGCCACTCCCGGTTTTGCGGGACCACCTTATCCGCGGCGGCGTTTTGCGGCCCGACTGCTGCGATGCCGAGCTCGCGCCCGGGGTCTGCGGCTTCCACCATCCGGTCCACTGCGGACACATTCAGGAACGCCCGTACATGCAATGGCGATTCCGTCATCCATCTCGAGAACGCAGCCTGCTCGTCAGCGCTTCCTGCTCCCTCTTCGAACAGCGTGAACCATTCAGCGGCCTGCTCGAGGACCCTCCTGATTTCTTCCTTGCGGCGCGGATTATCGGTTGCGTCCATCCTGCGTCCTCATATCTCCATTTTCAGAGCCGTGAGCCTGGCCCTGGCCTCGTACAGATATTTCTTGACGGTATGCGTCGAGAGGCCGAGCCGGTCGGCGATTTCCGTCCATGACAGCCCGTCGCGCTTGCGCAGCAGGAGAACGTTGCGATGCATGGCCGGGAGCTTTTCGAGCAAGCATCGCAATTGCTGCTGGGCATTCAGACGGTCGGCCAACTCGTCGGGCGGTTCCACGCTCGGATGCTCGCCCCAGTGACTCATCACCTCCGAATCGTAGGTCGTCGGATCATGTTCCATTTGCATGCGAAACTGAGCCACCACCTGCGCCGCAACCACATACATATAGGCAATCGGCTTGCGTACCAGCGCGCTCTTATCGAGCCGCAGCAGCCGTAAATAGACTTCCTGCGCCAGATCTTCGGCGTCCTGCGATTTCCCCAATCGCCTGACCAGAAAGCGATGCAGCTCGGCCCCGTATGCTTTGTGCGTCGAGGTAACGAAACGCGCGGAGGCGTCCGAGCTTGTCGATTTCACGGTCACCGGTGGACCTGACTTCATCCGATGCCTTCTACGATGCGATTTTCTCCGGAAAAGGGGTAGATCGGGCGGCGGGTTTCTCGTGCGGTCCCCGCGGTGCTCATAAGTATTTGAAAGAACTGGAGTGGCAGAATAATCCCCGGACGACCTACCCCTTTCGACGAAAAAAGCCTTTCGTAGAAGACACAGCGACGCGAGCCATTGTCCGCCGTCGCGGCATCGAGCCTATTATCCGGGGGTCAGAATGAGAATCTCAGTGAGCATGGTGAGCGCGGCGCTGTTCGTGCTTTGCGGCCTGTGGCGCGCCGAAGCCAGTGGCCGGGTCGTCGAGATCAACATCGACGCGCCCACGATGGCGAAGGCCTTGATTCAATTTACTCAGCAGTCCGGGCTCCATCTCATATTTCCCACCGACGGCGGCATGGCGAAGCTGCCGGCTCCCCGGGTCGTCGGAACATACACTCCGGAAGAAGCGCTCGAGAAGCTGCTGCGTAATACGGGGCTGGAGTATGAATACGTGGATTCCCGAACGATCGCAGTGCGGCCGGCGGGTGCGGTTTCAACGACGGAAGCCGAGAAGCGCGGGCTCATCGAGGCGCAGCTCGCGCAGGTCGGGGACGGCAAGGCTCAAGGCGAACAGCGGGCGGTGCGAAAAACGGCGGAGGAAACTACAAGCAGAGCGAACACTTCACGGGCATCTTCGGGTGTTGCTGAAAACAAAGCCCAGGAAATCATCGTTACGGGCACGCGCTTCGGCGATCGGACATCGCTGACTTCTCCGGTGCCGGTCGACATCGTGACCGCGGAACAGCTGCGGGCCGCCGGCCATACCGAGCTCGCGGAATCCATCTCCGCGACAGTGCCGGCGTTCAATTTCCGGCCGGTGGCCGCAGGAAACGTGGTGAGCTCGGCAAGGCAGTTCACCTATCGAGGCTTGCCGCCCAACGAAGTCCTGGTACTCGTCAATGGCAAGCGATGGCACCCGACGGCGGTTTCCGCGTTTTCCACGTTCGACTTCAATTCCATCGCGCCAACCTCGGTCGGAAGCGTCGAAGTGCTGCGAGACGGCGCGGCCGCGCAATATGGCTCGGATGCGATCGGGGGCGTGATCAACGTGCGCCTGCGAACGGACACGCGTACGGAGCTCACATCTACAATCGGCCAGTACTACGCCGGCGATGGATTGACGCTGGAGTCCGCCTTCGACACAGGTATGGCTTTTCGCGGTGACGGCTTCGTGCGGATGTCGGCCTACTTTCGAGACACCGACACGACCAACCGTCAGGGCCGGGACGTGCGTCAACAGTACTTTGCACGCAACGCGGCCGGGCAGCCGGTCACGCTTCCGGTCGTGAACACGCAAACGGACCTCACGCCGGTGGTGCCGGCGGGCTTTTCGCTCGACTCGCGGGAGGGCTCGGGAGTCGACCGTCTGAACAACAGTCTGCTGGGAAATGCCGATCGACGCGAAGCGGGCGTGAGTTTCAATTCCGAGCTGCCGTTGGATAACGGAGTTACCGTGTACGCCTTCGGCGGCTTCATGCGCCGGATCGTCGACACTCCTTTGTCGTGGCGTCTGCCCAGAGATAACACCAACGTCCGCGCCATCTACCCCGATGGGTACGCGCCGGTCGACGAAGCGAGAGTGTCCGATCTTCAGGCCACCGCAGGTGTCAAGGGCAGATGGGGCGCGTGGGATTGGGACCTGAGCCAGGCATGGGGCTCCAGCAAGGTGGCGGTTTACGTCGACGATACTCTCAACCCCTCGCTTGGAGCGGCCAGTCCCACGAGTTTCTACACCGGGGCGCAACGACTCTCCCAAGCCACTACCAACCTGGATTTCCGGCGCGAGCTCGATGTGGGCTTGAGATCGCCCGTGCGCCTTGCCATGGGCACCGAGTTCCGCCACGAGTCCATGGAAACCCAGAGTGGAGAGCCGGCATCCTACATCAACGGCGGCGTGCCGATTCTGGACGGTCCCAGTGCCGGCGGCCTGGCGGCGGTCGGCTCGCAGGGGTTCGGCGGCTTTCCGCCTGCCGACGTCATCGACGTGTCACGCCACAGCATCGCGGGTTACTTGGACATCGAAAATCAGCTTACGGAGAGCTTGCTGCTGGCCCTTGCCGGCCGTTACGAACACTACAGCGATTTCGGGTCGACCACGAACGGCAAGCTCGCGTTCAGGTACGCATTCGCGGAACCATTTGCGATCCGAGGCAGCGTCAGCACGGGATTCCGCGCGCCGAGTCTCATGGAGTCATACTTCAGCCGCACGGCTTCCGGCGTACTCAGCGGGCAATTCGTGACGAATCGCATCTTTCCGGTTTCCGATCCGGTCGCGCAGGCGCTCGGTGCGACGGCACTCGAGCCCGAGAAATCGGTCAGCTACTCTTTCGGACTGGTGACGAGTCTTTTCGATCGGTTCACGTTCACGGCCGACGCTTACCGGACCTACGTCCGCGACACCATCATTCTGTCCAGCGCGTTTTCCGATGCGGGCACCCGCAACTTTCTGGCCGCGCGCGGCTTCGTCGGCGTCGGGTCCGCTCAGTTCTCGACGAACGCGGTCGACAAGCGAGTCGACGGCATCGACCTCGTCGGGGACTACGTCACGCCGCTGCGCGGCGGCGCGAAATTGACGCTGTCCTTGGGTGCGAATTTCAACGATCCGAAAGTCCAGTCGGTCGATCCGACGCCGGCAGCGCTCGCCGCGGTGACGTCGATTCCGCTCTTCAATCAAATCTCCGTCGTGACACTGGAGCAGGGTGTGCCGCGCACGCGCGTGAATCTCGCCGTCGGACTCGACTATCGCCGTGCCAGGTTCCTTCTGCGGGGCACGCGCTACGGCTCCGTACAGGAAGGATGCTGCGCCCCGTTGGTGCAGGACTTCGGCGCGAAATGGATTACGGATCTGGATGTCGTGCTCGACGTCAATGAAACGTTGCAGATCACGATGGGCGGGCAAAACCTGTTCAACGTATACCCCGACGAGTACATCGCCAACCTCAACTCCAGCGGGGTATTCAAGTATTCGCCCTCCGGGGCAACTTTCGGCCTCAGCGGCGGCTTTTACTACGTGCGTGCGCTACTGCGATTCTGAAGGCCGCAGGGATGGCCGGTTGTTCGGGTCGTCCTGGGCGACATCCCGTACTTCGACACGCTCTGCCCGTGCGCCTTGGATCAGCGACTTTCCCGGCAGTCTTGGCCGGATTGATAGGCCTGCACGCCGCCGCCGCACCGGCCGCTGGAACTTCCGCGACGGTGGAGGAGGCCTTGGCCCGCGCCGAGAAATTCTCGGCCGCAAACCTCCGGGGCAAAGCCCTCAACGGGAAGGTGGAAGCGCACTGGCTCCCCGGGAAGGACAGTTTCTGGTTTCACAAACAAAACACCGGCGGACATGAGTTCCTGCTCGTGGACGCCGCCACGGGCAATCAGCGGGCGGCATTCGATCACCAGGCGCTGGCCGCCGCGCTCGATGCCGGCGGCGAACGCGGTTTGAACGCTACGGCTCTGCCGATCGGCGACGTGCAGTTTCTGCCGGACGGGTGGCAGATTCAGCTGGAAAAGCCGCCGGCCGACATCAACGTGCTCGGTGGGCGCTCGAATTATTTTCTGCGCGCGCTGTCCGCAGTGACCTATCGCTGTGATGTCGCGCTCGAACGCTGCCAGCCGGTCAAGGGCAACCGATCCATCCTGGACACGGGCGAAGCTGCATTGCGAGCCCCGGACGGCGAGCGTGCCGTGTATGTCCGCGATCACAACCTTTGGCTGCGGGATCGCAAGGCCGGTGCGTCAGACCGGCAGCTCACGCAAGACGGGGTGGCGCACTTCGCGTACGGCGCGTGGGATGAGGAGTGCCAGGATGGGACCTATGTGGCACGCCGTCGCACCGGCACACCGCTCGGTCCCAACTGGGTGCAATGGTCGCCCGATAGCCGCTATCTCGTGGCGATGCGAATCGATTTGCGCGACACGCCTAATCGGATTCTCTTCACGGAAAACGCATTAGGCCGGGATCGTGCAACCGTGCCCAACATGCGCCACTTCCCCATTGCCAGTGACAACAAAGTGCTGACGCGGGTCGTCACTCTCATTGATACTCAGACAGGCCAATCCGCGGCGGCGAAGGTAGATGCCGCGCGCCTGCAGGATTGGGCGGCGTACTTCTTCAACGCCAGCTACATGTGGTGGAACATCGCCGACAAGCTCGTCTACCTGATCACCGGCACCAAGAATGGCCGCCGCTACGGACTGGTTGCGGTCAATTTGGATAACGGCGACGCGCGCATGGTCGTAGAAGAGGAAGAGTCGCAGCACTACATCTTCAGCGGCAACGGCGGCAAGCCCAATTTTTACGTCACTGCGGCGGGCGATGAGGCCGTGTGGTATTCGCAGCGCTCCGGTTCCGGCCACCTGTATCTGTACGACGCGCGCACCGGCAAGTTGAAGAATCCCATCACTCAGGGCGATTGGACGGTGCTCGAGATCGTGCGGGTGGACGAGCCCCGGCGGCAGATCTACTTCACCGCGGGCGGCAGGGAGCCCGGTTTGAATCCTTACTTCAGCCAGCTGTATCGCATCGGCTTCGACGGCGGGAAAGTCGAGAGACTGACGCCCGAGCCGGCTCACCATTCCGTGTCGTTGTCGGGGAGCGGCCGTTACTTCGTGGATACCTACTCGACCATCACGACACCGCCCGTAACCGTCATCCGCAGGTCCGACGGCAGGCTGGTCAAGCAGCTGTTGAAGTCGGACACCTCGAAGCTCGGTCAGATGGGCTGGAAGCCGCCTGTGCCCTTTACGGTCAAGGCTGCCGACGAGCGCACGGATCTTTACGGCGTGATGTATCAGCCCACGAATTTCGATCCATCGAAGAAGTACGCGATCGTTGAACAAACGTACCCGGGTCCGGACGGCCGTTACGCGCCCAGAAGCTTCATGGAGACGGTCGTGACGATGGGGATCAGCCTGCAGTCGATCGCCGACCTGGGCTTCATCGCGGTGTTCCTCGATGGACGGGGCACGGCCGGGCGCGACCGTGCGTTCCAGTATGCCTTTCTCGATACCGAAGATGCCTTTGGCGCGGCGGACCACAAAGCGGCGATTGAAAACCTGGCGCGGCAATATCCATTCATCGATGCCGGGCGTGTCGGCATCGTCGGCGCTTCGTACGGCGGCTACGCAACGGTGCGCGCCGCGCTGCTGTTCCCTGATTTCTTCGACGTCAGTGTGTCTTCTGCCGGCCCGCAAGATTGGCGCTATATGGGATTTCCGTATGCCGTGGAGCATTTGTTGGGTCTTCAGAGCGAGTCCGTCGGCGGCGACTACCGGATCTTCAACAATACGAACTTGGCCGCCCGGCTGAAGGGAAAGCTGTTCCTCATCTACGGCGAAGTCGACGAGCAGGCGCACCTCAATCAGGCCTTTCTGATGGCCGACGCGCTCGTGAAAGCGGACAAGGATTTCGACCTGATGATCGTGCCCAATGCCGACCACGGCGTGTTCCTGACGCCATACGCGCTGCGCCGGTGGCAGCGCTACTTCGTCGAGCATCTGGGCGGGCCGGTGGCCAGATAGAATATAAGCTGCGTGGGAGGGCCCCAACCCCGGTCCCAAGCCGTCTAATAGATAACATGAGCAGCAACCGCCAGCTCGGCCGCTGGTACCAGGACTGGCTCGACGACCTGCTGCGCTTTTTCGGGCGGCACGGGCAGTCGCGGGCTGACTCCTGGGACTTGGCGCAGGAGGTCTATTTGCGCCTGCTGCGGACCGAGAACCTGCCCCTCATCGATCACCCTCGGGCGTATGTGCATCGCATTGCGGCCAACGTGCTGGCCGAATGGACCGTGCGGGCTCCGCGATCGAGGCCGCACAGCTCGGCTGCGCTGGACGACCTGGTCGAGCAGCACGAGCCGGGCGACGTCCTGGATGAGGAGATGCGCGAACGGGTCTTGAAGCACGCAATTGGCCGCCTGCCCGAGCTTCTGCGCGCAACGATCGTGTTGCATTGCCAGGAATCGCTGAGCTATCGCGAGATCGCCGTACGGCTCGGCGCGTCCGAGCGCATGGTCAAGCGCTACCTCGCCAAGGCATATGCGCGCCTGCGGATGGAGATCGGGTCGTGAACGGCACGGATCGCGGCGAGGACCTCGGCAGCCGCCTGCCCATCGCCGAAGAAGCGGCTGCATGGATGCTGGCGCTCAAAGACGCAGGGGCGCTGCGGTCGGACAAAGAACGGTTCATCAGTTGGCTCAAGCGCTCTCCTGTGCACGTGCAGGAATTCCTGCGCGTCAGTGCTCTCGATGCGGAGCTCGCCGGGCGCCGGCTGGGCTTTGATGCAGACGCGTTGCTCGCCGAATGCCGCCGGCTTTCTTCGCTGGAATTGGTGACCCCGCTGGAACGCGGTCTCGTGGCGGCTGTGCCCCGCCGCAACGGTGTCTGGAGCCGCCCGGCGCTCGTGGCGGCTCTCGTCGCGGTGGCCATCATTGCCGTGGCGATGTCGATCGGCCTGGCCAGCCGGTCGCGCACCGTGTACACCACCGAGCGTGGCGAGCAGCGGGTCGTCTCGCTGACCGATGGCTCGCTGATGGAATTGAACACGCAAACGCGCGCCCAGGTGGCCTATGACAAGGCGACCCGCAGGATCATCCTGCGCGACGGCGACGCACTGTTCATCGTGGCCAGGAATCCGCGTCGTCCCTTCGTGGTCGAAGCCGGCGGCCAAAGCATTCGCGCGACCGGAACCCGGTTCAATGTCTCAGCGCGCGCGCTTCGCACTGTCGTGACGGTGATCGAAGGTTCCGTAGTCGTCGCGAGCACCCGGCCATCGGAGCCGACGAAATCGTCGAACGAGCCAAGCTCCGGTCTCTCGATTGACGGTTCGTCTACCGCAGTCAACGCTGGTGAGCAGCTCGTAACTTCGGATCGGGGCGCCGCGCAAGTCCACGCGGTCGATGCGGGGCGCGCCATGGCCTGGCAGGAGTGGAAGCTCTATTTCGACGAGGAAACGCTGGCGTCCGCCGTTGCGGAATTCAACCGCTACAACCGCCGGCAACTCAGTATCGACGATCCCAAGCTGGCGCGGCGGCGCATTTCCGGCGTGTTCTTCGCCAACCAGCCCGACTCTTTGCTCGCATTCATCTCCAGTCGGGACGCGGTGGATATAACGCGCGACAGGAACGGCTCACGAACGATTCGTCTGCGAAAAAATACCGGCGTCGAGGGGCCTGCACGCTAGGGTGATGCTGTCTAAGTAGTTGACGGTATCCACTGGCGTCGAGGGTCGATCAAAATGAAACGCTGCCGCTCGTCAGGTCTCATCATCTGGGCAAGCTTCGCTTTGTGCGGCGTAGGCGCCGCAGTCGCACAGTCCGGAGTATCGCGCGACCTGCATCTCGCGCCCGGCAGGCTGTCCGACGTGCTGCGCAGCTTTGCGGACCAGACGAATCTGCAAGTGGTGTTCTACGTGGAAGACACGCGGGAGATCCATGTGGGCGCGCTCGAGGGACGATTTACGCCCGAGGGCGCACTCAACGTTCTGCTCCAAGGGAGCGGGCTGGAGTACGAATATGTGGACGGGCAGACGATCAGCGTAAAGAGGAAGGAGGCAAGAAAGACGGCGCAGGGACGAATGGAGAACGGGACGAAATCTGAGTTGCAGTTGGTGCAGGCGTCGAAGTCCGCGGCTTCGGGGCAGGGGGTGGAGGACAAACGGAATCAGCCGGCCGAAGGTCTGGCAGGCACGACAAAGATTGATGAAATCGTGGTGACCGCACAGAAGCGGGTGGAGAGACTTCAGGATGTACCGGTGCCCGTGACGGCGATCGGCGCAGATGCGCTCCTGGACACCAATCAATTCCGGCTCCAGGACTACTTCGCACGCGTTCCGGGGTTGAACTTCCAGGCCGGCAGCAGGAGCGAGCCGCTGATCTCCATCCGCGGCATCAATTCGCTGCAGAATCCGACCGTGGGTGTCACTGTGGATGATGTGCCGTACGGCTCCATCCTGTTCAGGGGCGGCGGAAACATCTCGCCCGACATCGATCCCAGCGACGTGGAACGGATCGAAGTCCTGCGCGGTCCGCAGGGAACTTTGTATGGCGTCAGCAGCCTCGGCGGCGTGATCAAGTACGTGACGGCCGAGCCTTCGACCGACGGTTTGAGCGGCACCGTGCAGACGGGTGTCAACAGTGTGCACGACGGGCACGAGCTGGGATACAACGTACGCGCGGCAATCAACGTGCCGCTGAGCAGTACGCTGGCGGTGCGCGCCAGCGCGTTCACCCGGGTCAATCCCGGCTACATCGACAATCTTCAGGCCAATATCGAGGACGCCAATCGCAGCGATGCCGCGGGCGGCCGGCTGGCGATGCTGCTCAAGCCGTCGGAGGCGTTCTCGCTGCGGCTCAGCGCGCTGTTCCAGGAGAGGAATAACGACGGCACGGATCTTACCCAGCCCAGCCTGGGCGATCTGCAGCAGAACTATTTGCCGGGCACAGGTTGGACGCAGCGCCGGCTGCAGGCCTACAGTGCGACGGTGTCCGCCCGGCTCGGCGCAGTCGATCTGGTCTCTCTCTCCGGATACAACATCAACGGGTACGACGATGCGATCGACCTGTCTTTCGCTTACGGCCCGATCGCCACTACCAACTTCGGTGTTGCTGGCGTGCCATACATTGAGGGCTGGAAAGCGCGTAAGCTTTCGCAGGAGCTCAGGCTGTCGGGCCCGATCGGCGAGCGGTTCGAGTGGCTGCTGGGCGGCTTCTATACGCGCGAGAGGAACACCAGCGAGCTGGACGTCCTCGCGGCCAGCAGCAGCACCGGAGTCGTTTCGGGAATGTTGTCGCGCGACGATGCGCGCAGCTCCTACGAGGAGTATGCCGCGTTTGCCGACCTGACGATCCGCATTACCGGCCGCCTCGACGTGCAGGTCGGCGGACGCCAGAGCCACAACCGCCAGGACTATTCGCTGGTGAGCACCGGGGTTCCGCAGCTGATTCAGGGCGGTGCGCTGGTCATCCCGGACTCGGTTATCACCGAAACGCCGTTCACCTACCTGGTAACGCCGCGGCTGAGAATTTCCCCCAACCTCATGACGTATGCGAGGTTCGCTTCCGGGTATCGCGCGGGAGGCATCAACATCACCGCCGCGCGCGGCTTTCCCGTGCCGCCCGGATACGATTCAGACAAGACGTACAACTACGAGATCGGCGTCAAAGGCAGCGTCCTCCATGACGCGCTGTCCTTCGATGCCTCGGTGTACTACATCGATTGGAAAGACCTGCAGCTTGGCTTCAGCTACGCGCCCGGCGTGAATTATCAGGCAAACGGCAGCCGTGCCAAAAGTCAGGGTGCGGAGCTGTCGATCGAGGGGCGTCCGCTCGCCGGGCTGACGCTGACTGCGGCGATGGCCTATGACGATGCAGTGCTGACGGAGAGCTTCGGCTCGAGCACGACGCGCGGCATGCCGGGCGACCGATTGCCGTTCAGCAGCCGGTTCGCGGGCAATTTGTCCATCGAGCAGAAAATTCCCCTGACGCGGGAATGGATCGGCTTCGTGGGCGGCGCGGTGAGCTACGTCGGCGATCGCGTCGGCCTGTTTCGTCCCAACGTGGTTCGGCAGTCTTATCCGGCCTACACACAGGTGGACGTGAGCGCGGGCGTGGAGTTCGGCGACTGGCGGGCCATCGCGTTCGCCACCAATCTGACTGACAAGCGCGGCGTCATCGGCGGCGGCATAGGGCAGACCAATCCCAATTTGTTCAGCTACATCCAGCCGCGCACGGTGGGTTTGTCGCTGTCGAAGACTTTCGGGCGCTGAGAGACTCGAGCTCCTGTCCGGCATCGAACGATAGGTCGTTCGCACGCTGGCATTTCATGGCCATGTCACCGGATGAGCAACGTGCTGCCATCCGCCGGCGGGATGCGAACTGGATTTCGTCAACGCGTCCTGGTTTTGAGATGAGATGCCGCGAAGTCCTGCGACTGGGCGTGCCTATGCGCAGCTCGATACTGAGTCGGAGTAACCTGGGTGACGGCTTTGAACTTGCGGGTGAATGCGCTTTGATCGGCGTAGCCGCAGGCATTTGCAAGTGGAGCCGGTGGCCTGCCGGCTTTCTTCGGACCTAGGATTCTTGCGAAATGGCGAGCGCTGTTGCAGAAGAATGCATTGACGTGACCTTCGACGGTCGTCCCCCTCAGAATGGGACAAGGGCCGTCTGCACTCGCTCGATACGGCGCGGATCGAAAGCGACTTCAGCACTCATTGCGCCGTCGGGACGATGGGAAGAATGATCCGGGAAGGATGTGCACCGTCGTGATAGATCGTCTGTGTCGCCTTGACCATTTCGACGCTCGTTTGATTGTTCGCGCCCGTATTCAGGTTGCGCGCGAAGAGCGGAAAGTTGGCACTCGCCACGTCGATCCGAATGCGGTGTCCGGGAAGAAACTGGTTGCCCGTCGCCCAGAGCTCCAGCGTGTATTCATGCACTTTGCCGGGCTCGAGCAGCTTCGCTTGCGACAGAGACTCTCGAAAGCGCGCTCGCAAAACGCCATGACTCAATCTCATGGCACAACCATTGGGATGAACGTCGCTCAAGCGCACGAACCAGTCCGTATCGCGGGCGGATGAGGCAGCGTAGAGCTTCAGTGTCGCCTGACCGACGACTTCGACCGCCTCCTTGAGCGGCTCGGTCTGGAACACCAGCACATCCTGACGACTGTGGATGGGGCGCAGATCCTCCGGCCCGAAGAAACTCATCGGCGGCTCAAGCACTGGCGACGATGGAGTGGGATCGGCGGGATCGTATGTATATCGATCCGGCGGCTGCGTGCCACGGGGAGGGTTCGTCGAGAGCGTTCCATCGCCGCGATACGTGTTCGCATGCCCGCTGGAGTGCAGGAAGTACTCGGTAAAGCGCGTTCCGGGAATCGGCCAGGCCTGCGCTTCGCGCCAGCGGTTCGCGCCCATGACGAAGACTTTCACCGGGGGCTCACGCTCGATGCCATTGTCGATACCCTTGAGCCAGTGATCGAACCAGCGATTGACCTGCGCGGGAATATCGAGCACCGAGCCCGGACCGAAATCCAACGAGCCGAACCGGCCGTCCTTCTGCCGGCCGCCCCAATGGCCGAAGGGCGTGATGAGCAGCTTCTGATTTCTGCGTGCCAGATCCGACTTGCCGTGCATCACCATCCCGGGATGGTTCATGAAGGTGCCTGGAAAGTCATGGTCGTACCAGCCGGAGATATTAAACACCGGCACATCGATCTGATCGTAGCGAGCCTGGTAGTCCGTTCTTTGCCAGTACTCATCGTTGCTGTCGTGACGCATCCAGTCGTCCCACCACGGTGAGTCGTAGCCTGCGGCGTTGTCCAGGTCGATGAGCGGCAGGATCTTTTTGACTCGCGCCCAATCGTAGAGATCGTCATAGAACGCATCGCTGAAAATCTCGCCGAGCGAACGGCCGCGCAACTGCATCGTGCGGCCCTGCACCAGCAGCATCTTGATAACTGCGATAAAAAACCCCGGGACAAGCAGCTGCCGAGTACGGCCTACACCGTACCGCTTGTTGCGAGGTGTAGGAACAGATGGTGGGCCGTGTAGGGATCGAACCTACGACCAATTGATTAAGAGTCAACTGCTCTACCAGCTGAGCTAACGGCCCGTATTCAAGCGATGGCGGATCTGTCCGACCCGGCCCGCGGCGGGGGGCGGATGATATCCCAACTCGACGGAAGCGGGAATTGGGGTGGACGACGGGACTCGAACCCGCGACGGCCGGAATCACAATCCGGGGCTCTACCAGCTGAGCTACGTCCACCGTCAGGGCGCGGAGTATATACGAACTCCCTAGCGTGGCGACCTGGGCTTCTTCGATCAGGAGGCCGCTCGCGTGGAATGCCGGGAATCCCTTCGGTACTAAAGTGTTACCTATGTCCCCGGTATAAAAACGTTACCCATGTAACCGGAATGGAAACGGTGCCGGATGGCGCGCCCGGAGGGATTCGAACCCCCGACCTGCGGCTTAGAAGGCCGCTGCTCTATCCAGCTGAGCTACGGGCGCGCTGATCCCGTATTCTGGCGGCCGGGGGTCCTTCGTCGCAACGATTACAAGCCTGCGCAGGGGGTCACGATGCATTCACCTACCTTGAAATCGCGCCGCGAGGCGCTGGCGGCACTTGCCGCCGTGGCCGGCGTTCCGGGTTTCCCGGCGTCCACCGCCGAGGCTGCGCAGAATCCACGGCCTGCCAACCGGCCGCCGGCGCCCGATGACGAGACGGCCGGGATCACCGAGCGCACGATTGCCGAAGCCGAGAAACTGCACGGCATCTCGTTCACGCCGGCGGAGCGCCGGCAGCTCGTGCAGGCCGTGCCCGCCGATGTCGCCGGCGTCGCGGCGGTTCGTAAGGTGCCGAAAGATCGCAGCCTCATGCCGGCGCTGCACTTCGATCCGCGCATACCCGGCAAGTCCTATCGCGCCCAGCCCAACCGCGTTTACCTTACCGCCGAGATCCGCAAAAGCATTCCACAGGAACCGGCGGCCATCGCCTTGGCCTCGGTGCGCGAACAGGCCCATTGGCTGCGGACGCGGCAGATCACCAGCCGCAAGCTGACCGATCTTTATCTGGAGCGCATCACGCGCATCGCGCCGAAACTGCACTGCTTCATTACGGTGACGGCGGACCTGGCCCGGGCCCAGGCCGACGCCGCCGATCGCGAGCTCGCAGCCGGCCGTGACCGCGGGCCGCTGCATGGCATTCCTTACGGCATTAAAGATGTGTTCGACACGGCGGGCATCCGCACGACCTGGGGCGCCGCTCCGTTCAAGGACCGCGTGCCGCGCGAGGACGCCGCGGTCGTCACGAAGCTTCGGGAGGCCGGGTCCGTGCTGCTCGGCAAGCTGTCCACGGGCAATCTCGCTTACGGCAGCGCCTGGTTCGGCGGCGACACCCGCAACCCGTGGAATCTCGGCGAATCGTCGGGCGGGTCGAGCGCCGGGTCCGGCTCGGCCACGGCCGCCGGGCTGGTGGCGTACTCGATCGGCACCGACAGCCTGGGTTCGATCGTCAATCCGTCGGACCGGTGCGGCGTCACGGGACTGAGGCCGACGTTCGGCCGCGTGTCGACGCGCAACGCGATGCCGCTTACGCCGAGCTTGACGCGCATCGGCCCGATCACGCGCACGATCGAGGACGCGGTCGTCGTGCTCGCGGCGCTGAACGGCCACGATCCCGAGCTAGTGGATTCGCTGCCGATGGGGTTCGAGTACGACGGCGCGATCGATCTGAGCCGGCTCACCGTCGGCTACTCGCCGCGCTGGTTCGAGTCCGTCGGCTTTGGCCCCGGAGTGGTGCCCACCAGTTCCGCACAGCGGCAGGTCCTCGATGAGCTGAGGAAGCTGGGCGTGAAGCTGGTCGAGGTGAAGCTGCCCGATCTGCCATACATGGCGCTCCTGCCATTGCTGTACGTCGAGGCGGCCGCGGTGTTCGAAGATCTGACATTCAACGATCAGGACGAGCAGCTCGTTTTCGGCGAGGCCGCGCCGGGCTGGCCCACGATCTGGCGGCAGGCGCGCCTGTATTCGGCCGTCGACTATGTTCAAGCCGACCGGGTGCGACGTCTCGTGATGGGCGAATTCGACCGTCTGTTCGAGAAGGTGGATGTGCTGTGCGGGCCGCTGTACGGGGAATCGATTGCGCTCGTGGCGGCGACGAATTTCACCGGACATCCGGGCGTGACCTTTCGCGCAGGGTTCACCGAGAGTCCGACGCGCTCGCTTCACGGTAGCGCTTTGGACGCGGCTGGCCCGCGCGTGCGCATTACCCAGAACATCGCGATGCATGGCCGCCTGTTCGAGGAGGGCAGCATGCTGGCCCTCGCCTCGGCGCTGGAGCAGAAGCTCGGTGTATGGCGCGAGGGACCGCCACTGGGCTGAAGCGCCCGCATGAGGAAGCCGCCTCGCTTAAGGCGGGGGCGCGTCTCGGACAATAGCCCCGCCGCGCAATCTGCTTACTGCCACACCGGTGTGTCATGCGCCTAAGGAGCGGCGTATAAGGTGATCGGGCCCTATGTCCGCCCGACCCGGCTCAAACGTCTAGGCTCACATGGCTGAATCTGCTCCCCATGGGAAAGCGACCGGCGATCGTGCGCAAGCGGTCTCGGAGCTCTTCCGCGAGCACAACCGCACCCTGGTCCGCTTCCTCCAGTCGAAGCTGCAGAACGAGCAGGAAGCCCGTGAGATCGCGCAGGAAGCCTATGTCCGGTTGCTGGAGCTGGGGCGCACCGGAGCGGTGGGATTTCTGCGCGCGTATCTTTTCCGCATTGCGGCCAACCTCGCAGTCGATCGGCTGCGCAGCCGCAGCGCACACGAGCGCATCGAGAGCCGGCTGCTGGCGCCCGTCGAAGCGCTCATCGAACAGGCCGCGCCCGAGAACAGTATCTTTGCCGCCGATGAGATGAAAGTCTTCTGGGCCAGCCTCGATGAGCTGCCGGAGGCGCACCGCAAAGCCTTCGTCCTGAATCGCCTGCATGGCCTGTCGACGTCTCAGATCGCCAAACAACTCGCCAAAAGTGACCGCATGATCCGCCGCTACATCGTCCACGCGCTCATCTATTGCCGCCATCGAGTCGAAGGGCTGACGCCGCGCGAGGCGGCGGCCCGGGTGGAGAAGGAGGGATGCGCGCCATGAGTAATCAGGCCGCGAATCCTTCCGCCATGGAAGCGGCGGCGACCTGGCTGCTGCGCCTGCGCGAGGACACGCTTTCCGACGCCGAGATGTCCCAGTGGATCGAGTGGTGCGAAGCTAACCCCGAAAACCTGCGCACATTCGAGGAGTTGCAATCGTTGTGGCGGCTGGCGGGCGAGCACCCGCCCGCGCCCCAGATGACGGCGCACCTCCTGCGCGGCGACGGTCCGTCCGGGCGGCGCTTTTCCGTTCTCCCTTTTCGCGGCCGGCAAAGATCCTGGACGTGGGCGGTAGCCGTTCCCGCTGTCCTGGCCCTCGCCGTGGCTTGCGGGTGGTTCGTCGCGCGCACCGGCCCGTGGACGGCAGAAAATAAGGTATCGCTGGAGAAGATCGCCGCCGTCGATTCGGTCAAGACGCCGGCGGCTCAGAACCGGCAAGGTTTGTTGCCCGACGGCAGCCACGTGGACCTGGGCGCGCGCACCGTGCTGGACGTGGATTTCAGCGACGTGCGCCGCCAGCTCGAGCTGCGCGACGGCCAGGCGTTCTTCCAGGTCATGCAGGACAAGAGCCGTCCGTTTGTCGTCTCGGTCGGGGAAATCCAGATCGTAGCCCTCGGCACGGCATTCGACGTGCGCCGCACGGCCGCGCAGGTCGCCGTCACGGTGCAGGAAGGCACCGTCAAGATGATCCGGGGCGGCGATGCGCTCACGGCCACCGCCGGCTACCAGCTCATCTTTACGCCTGCATCCGGCAAGGTCCGCAAATCCCTGGTGGATCCGGCCATGGCGCTCGCGTGGCGCTCCGGCCGGCTGGAGTTCACCGGCGACCCGCTCGACGTCGTCATCGCCAGCGTCAACCGCTACTCGCGCCAGCCCATCCTTCTCGGCGACGTCGCGCTCGGCAAGCTCACTTTCACCGGCACCGTGTTCACGGACTCGATCGATGCTTCGCTGGATGCAATGGAGCAGGTTTTCCCCATCCGCATCCGCCGCACTTCGACGGAGATCGTATTCACGAGCCGCTGAGCGATTCGTGTCCGCCATGGCACGCAGACGCGCGCCCGGTGAGGCTCATGCGTTGCACGGCTCCAACATTTCTGCCGCCCTCATGTCCGATCATCCGCGGTCGAACGTCTCGGCACCGAACCGGCGCTGCGGCGCCGGCCCGCACTTACATCAGGGGATCAGATCATGCATACAGCGCCTTCCGCGATCGCTTCCGACAAACATCGCGTCGCACCGGCTCCGGGATCGAGGCTCCTGCTCGCGCTCGCCGCGCTCGTGCTGCTCGGCGGGATCGCCGCCGCCGCGCAGCCGGTCAGTATCAACGCTCAGGCGAGCTTCAACATCGCGCCGCAGAAGCTGGCCAGCGCGCTGGTGGAATTCTCGCGCCAGGCCAATACGCCGATCGTCAGCTCGACCCGAGAAGTGGATCGCTATGACACCGCCGGCGTAACGGGCGTCATGACGTTGAAGGAAGCGCTCAAGGCGCTGCTCGCGGGAACGGATCTGGAGACCAAGATCACCGAGAGCGGAGCGATCGCCATTGGAACCTTTACAGATCAGGCCGCCGCGCCGGCTTCACCGCGGCCGGCGCGCGCCGGCTTGCAGGTCCGGTTGGCGCAGGCCTCCGGCCCTCAGGTCACGCAAACCGAAGAGCGCGGCGATTCGGCCGACAAGCGCGATGAAGCGAAGGACAAAGTCCAGGAAATCATCGTGACGGCCACCAAGCGGGCCGAGAAAATCGAGGACGTGCCGCAGAGCATCGCCGTCGTAAGCGCGGCGGACATCGATAAGCGTGCGCTGGTCAGCGCGGGGGACTATCTGCGCGGCATCCCTGGCGTGAACCAAGTCGATGACGCGTTCAACCAGAGCATCATCATCCGCGGCATCGAGACCTCTCCGCAGTTCCAGAATTTCGACGCGGGCACCACGGTGGCCACGTACTTCGGCGAGACACCGACGACGAACACCGCCGGTATCGGCAACAGCACCGCAGTGGACATCAAGCTCGTCGACATCGAGCGCGTTGAGGTGCTGCGCGGGCCGCAAGGGACTTCGTTTGGCAACTCATCGCTGGGCGGCGCCGTGCGCACCATTCCGGTCGCACCCAGGCTCGATCGCGTGGAAGGCAAGGTGGCGGCGAGCCATTCATTCACCGCCGGCGCCGGGAGCGATAACAGCATGGTCCAGGCGATCGGCAACTTTCCGCTGATCCAGGACAAACTGGCGCTGCGTGCGGCCGTGTACCGGTTCGAAGACAGCGGCTTTTACCGCGGCGTCGCCGGCTCCGATCCCGCCACGCAAGCGGCGGTGACCGCGTTCGGCGCGCGGGATTTCGCGATCGATTCGGGTGAGATCGGCGCCCAGCGCTTCAACGGCGGACGGGTGTCGCTGCTGTATCAGCCGACCAGCGCGCTCAAGTTCACTGTCACTTATCTGAAACAGGTCACCGAGATCGACGGAACTCCGGGCGCGACACTGCCGGGCTATGACCAGACCATCCTGCAGGTAGCGCCCGAGCACGTGCGGCGCGGACAGCATGGCGGTCTTGCCGACACCAACATCGAGATCGTGAACCCGGTGATCGAATACGACCTGGACTGGGGCACGCTCACCGCGACCTATTCCAATACCGAGAGCGGCTCGCGCTACATCACGTCCTATTCCTTCTTCCCCGGCTTCTATCCCCATTTCCCGCTGTCGAACCTGGCGGACAGCAAGCACCAGGAAAACGTCGGCGAGCTGCGCCTGGCTACCAAGCTTGGCGGACCGCTGGATGGCGTCGCCGGCCTCTACTACGAGCACCTGAAGGACTCCGCCAATCCGGGCAACGATCTCATCTGGCACGGCGATCCGGCGGCCAATCCCTTCTCGCCGGGGCTGCGCAGCCTTGGCATCGACGCCCAGTGGCGCGACCTGAAACAAAAGGCGGCGTTTGCCGAGGTGTCATGGAAGATCGTGCCGAGGCTCACGCTGACCGGCGGTGCGCGCTATTACGACTACGAGCGTTCCAACCTCGACGTGCGCAGCGGTTTCCTGTTCGGCGGCGCGAGCAGCACCCTGCGCGATTCCGAGGCGAACGGCACCAGCCTGCGCGGCAACCTGAGCTTCAAGCCCGACGAAAACTCGCTGGTGTATGCCGGATGGGCCGAAGGCTTCCGGCTGGGTATTCCGCAGACCGGCCTGCCGCCGGGGTTGTGCGACGTCAACCCGCCCGATGGGATCGTCGATGGCTCGAACGGGGTCACCATCGAGTCCACGCGCGAGACCAAGTCCGACACGGTGGAGAGCGTCGAGGTCGGCGGCAAGACGGCGCTGTTCGATCGACGTTTGATGGTCACCGGCGCGGTATTCCGCATCGATTGGAAGGGCATGCCGGTCCGCATCGCTTCGCCGGCGGCGCCCGCCGGCTGCGGGCTCGCGTACACGGCCAACGTGGGCGAGGCGCGCTCGGAAGGCGTGGAATTTCAGCTCAGCACGCGGCTGGGGCGGGCCTGGACGGTCGATGGCGGTGCTTCGTGGATCCGGGCCGAGTTGGCGCAGGACGCGCCCTCGCTCAATGCCACGGAGGGGACTCGCTTGCCGGGCTCGCCGTCGTTCAACGCCAACTTCGGCGCCGAGTATGGATTCGAGATCGGCGGGTACAACGCGTTCGTCCGCGCGGATGCGATCTACGTGGGCGAGTTCTACGGCAACCTGACTCGCTCGCCGGATACTCGCTCAGGGGATTACGTGAAAGTGGACTTGTCGGCGCGGGTGTCGGTCAAGAGCTTCGATGTGGACGTATTCGTGCGCAATCTCACCGATGCGGATGACTACACCTTCCGTGGAATCTACGACGGTGGCGGACCGTTCGGCTGGCGCATGCGTCCACGGACGATCGGAGTCCAGCTCGGTTATCACTTTTGATATTGTGCGCGTGATCGCCGCCGGAGGCGTCACGGGAGATCGCGACGTCTTGCGCGGGGGATAGCGTTCGGCCGGCCGGCCATCTCGACCGGCTTCGCTCGGCGCGGGGAGTCGCGCGAATGTCTGCACGAAAGCGTTTCTTCTCATTGGCTGTCGCCGCGGCCGTGGCTGGCCTGTCCGGCGCATCGACGCCGGCTGCGCAGGCCTCCGAACAAACAAGCGAGCTGCCGCGCGCGCCCGGCGCCCGCGTCGCTACTTTGCCTGCCGTGACGCGGCCGTCCGAGATCAGCCGGCCGCGCGAAACCGCCATTGCCGTGAACCCGCGCGATCCGCGTCATCTGGTCGTCTCGTTCCAGCAGATGGCCGGCGATTGGAACGGCGGCTGGGGCGAGCGCTACAACGTGCACGCGGCCTGGTCCGTGGACGGTGGGCAGACTTGGGCCATCGGCGCAGGCACGACGCACGAGGACTACCGACGCTCGGCCGATCCCACGGTGGCGTTCGATCTGCACGGTCACGCTTTCCTTTCCTATGTCGCGTTCGATGACCCGGGCCAGGTGCCGTATTGGGGAAAGGCGGCATCGCGCAACGGCATCTTCGTGCGTCGGTCGCTCGATGGCGGGAAGACGTGGGAGCAGTCGCCGGCTCGCATCTTCGAATACCGTGCCGGGCAGGACGTACGAACGTTCCAGGACAAGGATTATGTTGTGGCGGACAACCATGCGGGCAGTCCCTACGCGGGCAATTTGTACCTGGGCTGGACGCAGTACTCCCTCGACAAGAGCCAGGTTTTGTTCGCGCGCTCGGTAGACGACGGCAGGAGCTGGTCGAAGCCGCAGGTCATCAGCACCGATCCCGGCGTGCCGCGCGCCGACTCGGCCGGCGCGCTCATGGGTTTTCACGCCGCCGTGGACCGCGACGGCGCCGTGTACGCGATCTGGTCAGACGGGCAGGCGATCGTGCTCGCCGTATCGCGCGACGGCGGACGGACTTTCAGTCCGTCGCGGCGCGCCGTGCCGACTACGTACTGGTCGCCGCGGGCGACCGACTTTCCGAGCGCGTACGGATTCCCCTCCATCGCCATCGATCCGCGCGGCGGCTCGCGACTGCGCGTGGCCTGGGGGGACTATCGCTACGGCGATATCGATATCCTCGCGTCATCCTCAGACGATGGCGGCCGCACGTGGAGCGCGCCGGTGCGCGTCAATGACGATCCGAAACACAACGGCAAGGACCAGATCCTGTCATGGCTGACCACGGATTCGGACGGTACGGTCTACGTCGCTTTCTACGACCGCCGCGGCGATGCGAAGAACGTGCTGCCGATCGTGACTTTGGCACGATCTACCGATGGCGGGCGCACATTTACCAACTATGCGTGGAGCGCGGCGCCCACCGATCCCCGGCAGGCCGGCTACGGCGACTACATCGGGCTGGCCGCCGCGAACGGACGCGTGTACGGCGCCTGGCCCGAGAGCGTGTCCGCGCCGCCCGATACGCCGGCAGGCGCGGGCCCCTCGGTGATCCGCGTCGGAATCGCCGATTTCAAAGCGCCGCGCCGCGCCGGTCTAGGTACACCCGCGGATCAGGAATAGGAACAGCAGTACGGGGATCGGCACGCCCAGCAGCCACAGCAATATCCAGCCGATCTTGCCGCGTTGTTTTTGGAGTAGCGGGTGTTGCGGTTTCATCGAGCCTCCTCTTCCGCGGACGGCCTGCAAAATCTACAGGGACCTGCGGAAAAACCAGACGGATGACGATGCTGCCGCGTTGGGCCACGGTAACCCCGGGTTGGCGCCGCATGCCCGCCATCCTCGACATCGTGGATATGCAAGAACGTTGCCTGTGGACTCGGGGAATCGCTATGCATGGGGCGGTGCTCGGCTATACTTCCCGACCCGCCGCGACGGGCGGCCGCGCAGGACCCGGTGGAGCCACGACTCTGCAGCCATGGGAGCCCGCCCGGGCCGGGTCAGTGCGAAAGTGGCGGAACTGGTAGACGCGCTGGATTTAGGTTCCAGTGGGTAATCCCCGTGAGAGTTCGAGTCTCTCCTTTCGCAGTCAACAGAGGTGACAGGATCGATGAAGGTTTCGGTGCAAACGATGGCCGGACTGCAGCGCCGCATGGAGGTGCAGGTCCCCGCGGAGCGGATCGACAGTGAAGTGGAGGCGCGCCTGAACACGCTGGGCCGCACCGCCAAGCTGCAGGGTTTTCGGCCGGGCAAGGTGCCGGTCGCCGTGATCCGCCAGCGGTTTGGCAGCCAGGTCCATCAGGAAGTCGTCGAAGAGATGATCAAGCGCAGCTTCGCCGAGGCGGTCCTCGAGCAGAAGCTCGCACCCGCGGGCGGGCCGCGCATCGAGCCCATGAGCGCGCTCGCCGGCCAGGACCTGAAATACACCGCGGTGTTCGAAGTCTACCCGCAGATCAAGTTGTCCGGTCTCGACAGCCTGCATGTGGATCGCCCCAAGGTCGAGGTGACCGATGCGGACGTCGACGCCATGCTCGAAACGCTGCGCAAGCAGCAGCCGAACTGGAAGGCGGTCGAGCGCGCCGCGCAGCAGGGCGACCGGGTGACCGTCGACTTCGAAGGGCGGATCGATGGCGTCGCCTTCGACGGCGGCAAGGGTGAGGAAGTCCCGATCGTCATCGGCGGCGGTCGCATGCTTGCAGATCTCGAGCAGGGGCTGCTCGGCGTCAAAGCGGGCGATGAGAAGATCGTCAAAGTGCAGTTCCCCGCGGAATATCACGCGCCCGCCGTCGCGGGTAAGGCGTCCGAGTTCACCGTCAAGGTCAAGCATGTCGAGGAACCCGAGCTGCCGCCGCTGGACGACGAGTTCGGCAAGGCCTACGGCATCCAGGAGGGCGGGCTGGCGGAGCTGCGCCGGCAGATTGCCCAGAACATGCGTCGCGAGGTGGAGCAGGACGTCGATTCGTCGATGCGCAATCAGGTTCTGGAAGGTCTGCTCGCCGGTAACACGGTCGAGCTGCCCAAGGCGCTCGTGGACGCGCAGATCAGCGATATGCAGGTCGATTGGGCCCGCCGCGCGGGTGTCTACGATGTGGCGAAAGTTCCGCCGCGCGAGAATTTCGAGCCCGTCGCCCGCCGCCGCGTCACCCTGGGCCTGCTGATCGGAGAAATCGTCAGGAGCCAGAACATGGAGGCCGCTCCCGACAAGGTGGAAGAACGGCTGCGGGCGGTGGTGGTCGCGGCCCACAATTCGCATGCCCACCATCACGATGACGAGCGCCAGCACGAGCAGCACCTGCACGAGATGATGCAGGCCTACCGGCGCGACAGGCAGGCGATGAGCCAGGTCGAATCGATGGTTCTGGAGGAACAGGCGGTCAGCTGGCTTCTCGGTCAGGCTAAAATCACCGACCGTCCGCAGGGCTTCATGGAGTTCACCCGTTTTGGCGAAAAACGAGACTGAGAGGAAGGTTATGTCAGCCCACAATACCCGTGCCTTGAACCTGGTGCCGATGGTCGTGGAACAGACGGCCCGCGGCGAACGCGCCTATGACATCTATTCCCGGCTGCTGAAGGACCGGCTGGTATTCATCGTAGGAACGATCGAGGAGCAGATGGCCAACCTGGTTGTCGCGCAGCTCTTGTTTCTGGAGTCGGAGAACCCAGACAAGGACATCAACCTGTACATCAATTCCCCTGGAGGCGTGGTGACGGCGGGCATGGCAATTTATGACACGATGCAATTCATCAAGCCCGACGTGAGCACCATCTGCATCGGCCAGGCGGCCAGCATGGGCGCGTTCCTCTTGACCGGCGGCACCAAGGGCAAGCGCTTCGCGCTGCCCAATTCCCGCATGATGATCCACCAGCCGCTGGGCGGCTTTCAGGGCCAGGCGGCGGACGTGGACATCCACGCCCGGGAGATACTGGACCTGCGCGACCGGATGGACCGGCTCATGGCGCAGCACACCGGGCAGACGCTGGAGAAGATCCGGCGGGACAGCGACCGCGATAAGTTCATGAGCGGCGAGGCGGCCGTCGATTACGGCCTGATCGACCGTGTATTGAAGAGTCGCACGGAGCTGCCGACAGGAGAGAAGTCAAAGACTTAGAGGTCCCGAAGCGAATCCCGGGCTTTCCAGCGAGGCGCCGCGCGTGCTATAAAAACCCTGCGGACGTGTCGTAAGCACATGATTCGCAAAGGGCATCCACCCATTTCGAGGACGGCATGAGCGACGACCGGGGCAGGCACGACGACGGTAAGCTTCTCTATTGCTCTTTCTGCGGGAAGAGCCAGCACGAGGTGCGCAAGCTCATAGCGGGCCCCTCGGTGTTCGTGTGCGACGAGTGCGTCGAGCTTTGCAACGACATCATCCGCGAGGAGCTGGAAGAGCGCCGCGAACGCACCCGCGACAAGCTCCCCAAGCCCCATGAGATCAAGAAGGTTCTGGACGAGTACGTCATCGGCCAGGAGCGCGCCAAGAAGGTTCTCTCGGTCGCGGTCTACAACCACTACAAACGGCTGCAGAACAAGTCCGGTGAGCGCGGCAAGGAAGATATCGAGCTTGCCAAGAGCAACATCCTGCTGATCGGGCCGACCGGCTGCGGCAAGACGCTGCTGGCGGAGACGCTCGCGCGGCTGCTCAACGTCCCGTTCACGATCGCCGATGCCACGACGCTCACGGAAGCGGGCTACGTCGGCGAGGACGTGGAAAACATCATCCAGAAGCTGCTGCAGAAGTGCGACTACGACGTCGAGAAGGCGCAGACCGGCATCGTGTACATCGACGAGATCGACAAGATCTCGCGCAAGTCCGACAACCCCTCGATCACGCGCGACGTGTCGGGCGAGGGCGTGCAGCAGGCTTTGCTGAAACTCATCGAGGGTACGATCGCTTCGGTGCCCCCGCAGGGCGGTCGCAAGCATCCACAGCAGGAATTCCTGCAGGTCGATACCAGCAACATCCTGTTCATCTGCGGCGGTGCATTCGCCGGCCTGGACAAGATCATCCTCAACCGCACTCAGAAGAGCGGCATCGGCTTCATGGCCGAAGTGCGCGCGCAGAACGAGCGTCCGCACGGCGGCGACGTCTTCCATGACGTCGAGCCTGAGGACCTGGTCAAGTATGGCCTGATCCCGGAGTTCGTCGGGCGTCTGCCCGTGGTGGCCACGCTCAACGAGCTGGACGAAGCGGCGCTGATGTCCATCCTGATCGAGCCGCGCAACGCGCTCACCAAGCAGTACAAGAAGCTGTTCGAGATGGAAGGCGTCGATCTGGAATTCCGCGAAGACGCCCTGCGCGCGGTCGCGCACCGGGCCATGGCCCGCAAGACCGGCGCCCGCGGCCTGCGGACCATTCTCGAAAATGCCCTGCTCGAAACGATGTACGAGCTGCCGTCGCTGCGCAACGTCTCCAAAGTTCTGGTCGACGAGGCGGTCATCGAAGGCGAGAAAAAACCCTACGTGGTCTATGGCACCGACGACGGCCGCGCGCCGGCCGTCGAGGACCAGCGCCGGCCCACAGGATCTGACCACTGACCATGTTCGCTGACTTGACTTGACGTTCCTGACGACGCTCGTATCGCCACTAAGGAGTTCGGATCGGGGAGGGGGTTTCAGGATCGTCAAAAACAGGGATGTTTTTGCCGAAGCTCCCAGGGGTGCGAAGTATTCTGCGAAGCATTGCGGAGCAGAAAGGGTTCACGGCGGTCCCGAAACCCCCTCCCCGATCCGAACTCCGCGTCGCAGGACCGATGCTCTTTTTTGTTTGTTGAGCTGCTCCGCCGACCTCTAAGGAATCCGCCATGACCACCACCACCGACGCACCCACTCCGGAACCCCGTCCCGCCGTAGTCCCTGTTCTCCCGCTGCGCGATGTCGTCGTCTATCCGCACATGGTCATCCCGCTCTTCGTCGGCCGCCAGAAGTCGATCATCGCGCTCGATGAGGCCATGCGCGGCGACAAACATATCGTCCTCGTCGCGCAGAAGCAGGCCGACGTCGATGAGCCCAAGGTCGATGACCTCTATCGCGTGGGTACCGTTGCCACGATCCTGCAGCTGCTCAAGCTTCCCGACGGCACCGTCAAGGTGCTGGTCGAAGGCGTCTCGCGCAGCCGCATCGATCGCATCCTCGCCGGCGAATTCTTCGCCGCCGAGATCACTTCGCTTCCCGATGTCGAGAAGTACGACGAACGCGAGATGGACGTGCTGACCCGCTCGGTCATCTCCCAGTTCGAGCAATACGTGAAGCTCAACAAGAAGGTGCCGCCGGAGATCCTGACTTCGCTGGCCGGCATCGAGCAGCCTGGCCGGCTGGCGGATACCGTCGCCGCGCACCTCTCGCTGAAGCTCGGCGAGAAGCAGAAGGTGCTGGAGATCCAGGACGTCCACAAGCGCCTCGAGCACCTGCTCGGCGTCATCGAAGGCGAGATGGACGTGCTGCAGATCGAGAAGCGCATCCGCGGGCGCGTCAAGCAGCAGATGGAGAAGAGCCAGCGCGAGTACTACTTGAACGAGCAGATGAAGGCGATCCAGAAGGAATTGGGCGAGATGGACGAGGCACCCAACGAGATCGCCGAGCTGGAGAAGAAGATCGCCGCCGCCGGCATGCCGAAGGAGGCGCGCGAGAAGGCCACCGGCGAGCTCAACAAGCTGAAGTTGATGTCGCCGATGTCGGCGGAAGCCACGGTGGTGCGCAACTATGTCGACTGGCTGGTGAAAGTGCCGTGGAAGAAAAAGACCAAGGTCCACAAGGACATCGCCAACGCCGAGAAGGTGCTGGACGAGGACCACTACGGTTTGGAGAAGGTCAAGGAGCGCATCGTCGAGTACCTGGCCGTGCAGCAGCGCGTGAACACGCTGCGCGGCCCGATCCTGTGTCTGGTCGGCCCGCCGGGCGTCGGCAAGACTTCACTCGGACAAAGCATCGCGCGCGCGACCAACCGCAAGTTCGTGCGCATGTCGCTCGGCGGCGTGCGCGACGAGGCGGAGATCCGCGGACACCGGCGCACGTACATCGGCTCGATGCCCGGCAAGATCATCCAGAACATGGCCAAGACGGGCGTGCACAACCCGCTGTTCCTGCTCGACGAGGTCGACAAGATGGCCATGGACTTCCGCGGCGATCCGTCCTCCGCGCTGCTGGAGGTGCTCGACCCCGAACAAAACTCGAGCTTCAGCGACCATTACCTCGAAGTCGACTTCGACCTCTCGCACGTGATGTTCGTTTGTACCGCCAACAGCCTGAACATCCCGGCGCCGCTCCTCGATCGCATGGAAGTGATCCGCATCCCCGGCTACACCGAGGACGAGAAGCTCAATATCGCGCGGCGCTATCTGCTGCCGAAGCAGATCAAGAACAACGGCCTGAAGCCCGATGAGCTGAAGGTGTCCGACGCCAGCATCCTCGACATGATCCGCCACTACACGCGCGAGGCCGGCGTACGCAACTTGGAGCGCGAGATCTCCAAGATCTGCCGCAAGGCCGTGAAGCAGCTGCTGCTGAAGCCGAGCGAGAAGGGCATCACCATCACTCCGCGCGTGCTCGACAAGTATCTCGGCGTGCGCCGCTTCCGCTACGGCAAGGCGGAGGAGGCCGATCACGTCGGCCAGGTCACCGGGCTGGCGTGGACCGAGGTCGGCGGCGAGCTGCTGACGATCGAAGCGGCGGTCGTGCCGGGCAAGGGCAAGCTGATCCATACCGGCCAGCTGGGCGAGGTCATGCAGGAATCCATCCAGGCGGCCATGACGGTGGTGCGCAGCCGCGCGCAGGTGCTCGGCATCGAGCAGGATTTCCATCAGAAGACCGACGTCCACATCCACGTGCCCGAAGGCGCGACGCCGAAGGACGGACCGAGCGCCGGCATCGGCATGTGCACCGCGCTCGTTTCGGCGCTCACGCGCATTCCCGTGCGCTCCGAGGTCGCGATGACCGGCGAGATCACGCTGCGCGGCGAGGTTCTGCCCATCGGCGGCCTGAAAGAGAAGCTGCTGGCGGCCCACCGCGGCGGCATCACGACCGTGCTCATCCCCGACGAGAACTCCAAGGACCTGGTGGAGATCCCGGACAACATCAAGGAAAAGCTCACCATCAAACCCGTGAAGTGGATCGACGAGGTGCTGCAGGTCGCATTGCGCAACATGCCGCAGCCGGCCGCGAGCACCGAGATCGGCAACGATGGTCCGGTGGTCAAACCGGAACAGCTCGTGGTGGCCGAGGAAGCCAAACCCGCCCGCCGCAGCAGCAGCAAACGTCCGTCGAAGCCAGCGCAGCCGCACTAAAGTTTTGGACGTCCACGTGTCGGGGGGTCTCAAACCCTTCGGCCGTGGGCATGCCGGTCAGGGGATTGGTGGGTGCTGACGGGCTCGAACCGCCGACATTCGCCTTGTAAGGGCGACGCTCTACCAGCTGAGCTAAGCACCCGATCCGTATCCGCGCGAGGTGGCGTAGTTTAGGTAATCCGGCTTTCGGGCGAAAGCCGCTATTCCGCCACCTGCGCCTGGTCACGACCGGTTATCCATGGCTAAAACCTGATACGACCGGCTTTATCCGCGCGTATGGAGGTTTTCGGCCGCCTGGAACGTCTACTCGCGTTGGCTGGTTTCCTCGACCGGCGGATGTCATCTTGACGGTATGGACGGGATAGGTCTGCTATTCATCAAGCTGCGCCGGCTGCTGCGCAGCCGTGGCCGGTCGGCCCACGATGCGGATGACTTGATTCAGGAAGCCTTTCTACGTTTGCAGCTGTATTGTAAGGACAATCCCGTCGATCAGACCGAAGCGTTTCTCGTCCGCACCGCGCTCAATCTGTCGGCCGACGAGCGTCGCCGCGCACATAACCGGCTCATGGTGAAGCCGGGCATCGACACGCTATTGCTCGTTGACACCCGGCCGCTGCCCGAGGAAGTCCTGGCCACTCAGCAGCGTTTACAACAAGCGAAACAGGCATTGACTGCTTTGAGCCCGCGGGCGCGGGAGGTGTTCTTGCTGCATCGGGCGGAAGGGTACAGCTACGCGCAGATCGCACAACAGCTCGGCATCGGCGTAAGCACAGTGGAGAAGCACATGGCCAAGGCAGCTTTGTTCTTCGATGCCTGGCTGAGCAAGGAAGGCTGGGAATGAGCGGCATCGGCAAAGACGATTTCCGCGAGCCGCCGACAGCCGTGCGCGCTGAAGCGGCTGCGTGGATCGCACGGTTGCACGGGCTGCAGCGTTCTCAGGAGCTCGAGAATGGCCTGCGGCTTTGGCTGACCGAGGATCCGGACCATGCCCGTGCGTTCGAGCGGATGACGGAAGCCTGGGAAGTGGCTACTGCCGCCTCCACCGGACAGTTCCCTCGTTTGAAGTTATGGGAGCAACCGTCGCGACCCGCGCAGCAGGCGCGTGCAGCGGCGATCCTGCTCGTTTGCGGAATCGCCGGGTTCGCATCTTACTTGTGGTGGGGTCGATCCTCCTATGCGACCGATATCGGCGAGCAACGGATCGTGCGTCTGGATGACGGCTCGCGAATCTCTCTGAACTCCGCCAGCCGCGTCGTCGTCAGTTATGACGAGTCGGGTCGGCGCATAACGCTCGAGGAAGGCGAGGCCTTCTTCGAGGTGGCGCCGAACCCCGGCCGCCCGTTCGTGGTGATTGCCGGCGATCGGCGGGTGACGGCGCTCGGAACCTCGTTCGCGGTGCGCTACGATCAGAATCAGCTCGCTGTACTGCTGGTCGACGGTAAGGTGGCGGTCTCTTCCTCCGCTTCCTTCCGGGCGGGAAACGCGGCCAAGGAGTCTTCCCCCGCCATCCTGACTCCAGGCGAGCGCTTGACGTTCCACAAAGACGGTCTACGCAAAGTCGACACACCGCCCCTCGAAGCCGTCATGGCCTGGCGGCGCGGTGAAGTGGTGATGGACAAGACCGTGCTGGCTGATGCCGTGGCGGAAATGAATCGTTACGACGAAGTGCGTCTCGTCATCGACGATCCGGCGCTGGCAAATCTGCAAGTCAGTGGCATCTATCGCACCGGCGACAGCGCGGGATTTGCACTAGCGGTGTCGCAAGTGCACCGCCTCAGCGTGGTGAGCGAAGGGACGCGCATTCATCTGCGCAAGGAGTGATCCACGACATGGAGGTTTTTTTCGTCCTGAAACGTCTACCCCGCCCAGACACTGGCGTCGGTCCATTTGGAGCCGGCGATGGACCGAAGCTCGGGGAGAGCCATGAGTTCCATAAAGCTGCATCGACTGTCGATCTGCACGATCCTGTGCGGTGTTCTCGGTCTGAGCACGGGCGCCGCCCATGCTCAGACCGCGACCTATCAATTCGATCTGCCGGCACAGCCGCTGGCCGATGCCCTGCGGGCGGTCGGTCGTCAGACCAGCAAGAATATTCTCTTCGATCCGGCTCTGGTGGAGCGCATTACGGCGCCGGCGTTGCGTGCGCAGCTGACGTTGAGCGAAGCGGTAAACCAGCTGCTGGCCGGTACACGGCTGAGCATTCGCGATATTCCTCCCAATACGCTGGTTGTCCAGGATGGCGCCAGCGCCGGGTCCGTTTCGACGCCGCTACGCGCAGACGAGACGGCTGCGCCGAAAACGGCTGAAGAAACATTGCGCTTGACGCAGGCCGCGAGCTCCTCGGCATCCGCGCAGAAAACCCCGAGCGCCGGAAGTTCCGATTCGAGCCCGTCCCGCTCCGGGTCGCCCACGGACGCTGCAAACGATTCCGGCTCCAGGGGTATCCAGGAAATCATCGTCACCGCCCAGAAGCGCGCAGAGCGTATCCAGGACGTGCCGATCAGCATCGCCGTGATGACCGGCCAGGACATCGAGCGCCGCGGTTTCATCGGCATGGAGGACTACCTGCGCGCCATCCCCGGCGTCAGCCAGATCGATCGCGGCGGCATCGACAACACCATCGTCATCCGCGGGATCAGCGTGACACCGCAAAACGAGAACCTGAGCACCGGCGGTCCTACGGCGGCGAGTTATTTCGACGAGGTTCTCATTACTTCGGCGGCCGGTAAGTTCGCCGGCGGCATCGACGTGCGTCCGGTCGACATCGAACGCATAGAGGTTTTGCGCGGCCCACAGGGCACCACCTTCGGCGCCGCCGCATTGGGCGGGGCGGTGCGCATGATTCCGGTCAAGCCCAAGCTCGACGGCTTCGGCGCCAGGCTCGCCGGAAACTACTCGAATACCGGCAAGCTCGGCGGCGACAACTCCATGATCCAGGGCATGGTCAATCTGCCGGTGCTGGCGGACAAAGTAGCGATACGCGCCGTCGCGTACCGATACGACGAGAGCGGTTTCTTCCGCAATGTAGCGGGCGTCGATCCCGGGACGCTCGCGACCGCCGCAACCCGCGGTCTGACGGACTACGTGAGCGGCTTCGTTCAGGACGACGTCGGCCGCATGACGACCGTCGGCGGCCGTTTCGCCGCGCTGTGGCAGGCGACCGACCGATTGCAGCTCTCGGTGAACTTCCTGACGCAGAGGATCGAGCAGGATGGCGATCCGACGGCCACCGTGGGACCGTACGAGCAGGCGCGCATTCCGGTCGATCCGCGCGACCGCGTGCGCGGCGAAGAGGGCGGCACGGGCGACACTCATATGGATCTGGCGAGCGCGGTGTTGAGCTACGACCTCGGCTGGTCCGACTTGACCGCGATCGGCTCCTGGATCAACAGCGGTTCGGACTGGTCCTATTCGGCCGATCGCGTGGGCATCCTGAATCCGTCGAGCCGCGCGTCGGGCCGGGACAAATATCTCACCGGCGAAGTTCGTCTGGCCTCGAAATTCACCGGGCGCCTGCAGTTTCTCGGCGGTTTGTTCGCGCAGGAATGGGATGACGCCTCGCTGCAGGTTTTCCACTGGCCGGGAACGCCGGCGCAGAATTTCTGGGTCACCGATCCGCAATCGGTGTCGCTGCAAACCTTCGAACGCACTCAGAACGCGATATTCGGCGAGGTCTCATATGGTTTCACCGAGAAGCTTACGCTATCGCTCGGCGGCAGGTACTTCGAGTACGAAGAGCGCGCCGCGGCTCTCGTGGAAGGAGGCATCCTCGGCGTGCCGGGAGGCATCCCGCTCGTGCCGCTGGGTGCCGGTGTTCCCGTTCTCAGCCGCGGCAAAGATCAGGGATCCACGTACAAGGCGCAGCTGGCCTACAAGCCCACGAGCGACGGACTTTTGTACGCGTCCTGGGCCCAGGGTTACCGCATCGGTCCGCCGGACGGTCCCGGCGTGCCGGCCGGCAATTGCGACATCGACAATGACGGGCGCGTTGACAACACGAACGTTACGCTCGAGTCGACCAAGCACGTCGACCCGGACGAGCTGGATAGCTACGAGCTGGGGGCGAAATTCGCCTTCATGGACGGCCGGCTCGCGCTCAATGCGTCCGTCTATCACATCGATTGGACCGGGGTGCCGGTCAGGGTCCAGCCGACTTTCAGCACCAGCCTGTGCACTTTCACCGCGAACGCCGGCGAAGCCACTTCCGAGGGGATGGATCTCCAGCTCAGCTTCTTGGCGACGCCAGGCCTGAGGATCGATATGTCGGGAGGCTATACCGATGCGAAGCTGAGCAAAGATGTTCCGGCGCAGGGCTGGCGCAAGGGCGACCGGCTTCCGGCCTCACCCAAGTTGAATGCGAACCTCGGCGCGCAGTACGAGTTCGATCTCGCCTCACACAGGACTTTCGTGCGGGCCGACACGACATACGTCGGGGATTTTTACGGGGACCTGCTCGAAACGCCCGGATTGAAAGCGGGCGATTACATCCAGGTCGATGCGCGGGCTGGCGTTGCGATCAAGAAAGCCAGCGTGGAGCTGTTCGTCCACAATCTGACGAACGAGGATGCCTACACGTGGCGCGGGATAGGCGGATCGGCCAGCGGCGCCGTGAAGCCGTTCTACGGCTATCGGCTGCAGCCGCGCACGGTCGGCATTCAGCTCACTTACGATTTCGACTGATGAGCCGCAAATCCAGGACCTTCACACGGAGGTCCGGATTTCCACCCCATCCCAGTCTTAGAAGAATGGAGTAGTGCTGCGCCCAGAACCGGGCGGCAGCCGCGTTGCAGCAACGACCGGGGTCAACCTGCGTGGGTGAATCCAAGCATCATTTCATCACTGGCCTGGTGACCCGGGTGTCGGGCGACTTGCTGCGGTATCTGCGCCGGCGCCTCGGCAACGTCGCCGATGCGCGCGACGTAGCGCAGGAAACCTACGCACGGCTGCTGCGCGTAGACAAAGTCGATCTAATCCGCGATCCGCAGGCGTATGTCTTCCGGATCGCCGCCAACCTGGCCTACGAGCTGGAGCTGAAGCGGCGGCGCGAGCAGTCGCGCCTCGGCGAGCCGCCATTGTCCGATGACCTGGAGCGGCTGACGCCCATGTCCCTGGAAGACCAGATGGATCTCGCCACCGGGATGGACCGGCTCAACAAAGCCATGGCGCGGCTGTCGCCGAAGTGCCGCGCGGCGCTGATTCTGCATCGGCGCGACGGCATGACCTACGAGGAGATCGCCGCGCACATCGGGACCTCGGTACATATGGTCGAGAAGTACATCAAGACCGGGCTGCAGCAATGCCGCAGCCGGCTCGAACTATCGGGGACAAAAGTATGACGCGGGCATCATGGAGCGAGCGGGCGGCCAGGGAGTCGCTGGGGGCGCAGGCGGCGCAGTGGTTCGCGCGGATGCAGAGCGGAAATATCTCGGCACAGGACCGTGCGCAGCTTTCGCAATGGCTGGCATCGTCACCCGATCATGTGCAGGAATATCTGGCCGTCGCTGCGCTGTGGCAGCACCTGGACGCCACCGCGGATGCGCGCCTGAGCATGGAGCAACTCGTGGCGGACGCGCGGGCCGACCGGGCTGCGGACAATATCATCGAGCTGGCCACTACCTCATCCTCTTCACTTGCGCCTCGACCGCCGGAAGGCCGGAAACAGTCACGCTCCACGATCTTCTTCTGGCCGATCGCCGCCACCGTAGCGACGCTCGCCGTGGGTGTGGGCGGCTGGTTCCTGGCCGACAGCCAGCTGAATGGCCGGCGCTATTCCACCGCGGTGGGCGAACAAACGTCCTTCGCCCTCGCCGACGGCTCGACCGTGCGGCTAAATACGCAATCGGAGCTGCGCGCACGCTTCAGTCGCAGTGTGCGTGAGATCCGCCTCGTCCGGGGCGAGGCGATGTTCGAAGTCGCCAAGGACGCAACGCGTCCGTTCCGTGTGCAAGCGGGCGAGACTACCGTGGACGTGCTGGGCACGGTGTTCAACGTCTATCGGGCGAAGGCCGAGACGCGGGTGACGGTAATCGAGGGACGAGTGCGCGTCGAGGCCCGCGAATCGAGCGGTCGTGCCCCGACGGAAGAGCTGGCATCGGCCGAGCGCGCGCGCGTGTCGCCCGAGGGGCGCATCGTCAAGGAGCGCGGCATCAGCGCGGATCAAGTAAAAGCATGGACGGACAGACGCCTGATCTTCCACGGTGAAACGCTCGGTACCGTCGTGGAGGAGTTCAACCGCTACAACGCGCAGCGCATTCAAGTAGGCGATCCGGAGCTGGCGCAGATGCGCATCAGCGGCAACTTCCGCGCCGACGATTCGGCGTCGCTGGTCGAGTTCCTGCGGCGGACGGAATCGGTGATCGCCACGCACGATGCCGATGGCGGCGTTCAGCTATTGCGTAAAGAGTAACAGCCGGGGGTCCGGGAATATTACCAAGCCCAGTCTTTAGTCGTGAGAACAACATCACGCGCGCCCAAACATACGGGGCCACACGCTGGGAGAGGACCATGCGATTTTCCGCGCTCTGCGCCGCCATTCTAACCGTCGGATCTTTGTACAACGCGCGCCTGCACGCGCTTCCTGCCGAGTCGCCCGCGACCGCGGGCGCGGCCATCGCCCCGCAACCTTTGATCAAAGCGCTCGATGAGTTCGTGGTGCGCACCGGAATGCAGGTCGTGTATCGCTCCGAGCTCGCAGCCGATGTGCACTCCAAGGGCGCCGACAGCGGCCTCTCTCCCGAGAAAATGCTGGAGCAGCTGCTGCGCGATACGGGCCTGCGCTTCGAATTCATCAATTCGAACACGGTCGCGATCCGCGGACCGGAAGGCAGCAAGGTCTCCCAGGCCGGGCGCAAGCAGCACTTTCTGGTGCTCGCCCAGAACGACGCCACGGCGGGCGCCCAGAGCAGATCGGCAAGCCCGCAGAACAAGGCCGGCGCGGACACGCAGCCGGCCGGCGACAGCGTGCAGCCCGACGACAAGCTCCAGGAAATCGTCGTGACCGCACAAAAGCGTGAGCAGCGCCTGCAGGACGTCCCGATCAGCATTTCAGTCGTGAGCGCGAATGAGATCAACCGGCGCGGACTGGTCAGCGCGGAGGACTACCTGCGCGCCATTCCCGGCGTCAATCAAACGACGCGGCCGCAAGGCCAGGCCATCATCATCCGCGGCATCGAAACCTCCCCGCAGTCGCAGAACTTTTCTTCCGGTACGACCGTCGCCACTTACTTCGGCGAGACGCCGACGACCAACACCGCGGGGACCGGCGGCGACACCAACATCGATATCAAGCTGGTGGACATCGAGCGAGTGGAGGTTCTGCGGGGTCCGCAGGGGACGGCCTTCGGCAACTCCGCCCTCGGCGGGGCGGTGCGGACCATACCGATAGCGCCGAAGCTGGACCGTTTCGAGGGCAGGGTGGCGGCGAACTACCTCGTCACTTCCGGCAGCGGTGGCGACGACCATATGGGGCAGGCGATCCTCAACATTCCCATAGTCAAGGACAAGCTGGCGGTCCGCGCGGTTGCCTACCGCTACGACAACAGCGGCTACTACCGCAACGTCGCCGGTTCCGATCCGGCGTTCCAGGCCGGGCCCGTTACGCGCTATGGCGCACAGGCCTTTGCTGTCGACGACGAGAATGCCGGCGCAAGCAGGTTTACCGGCGGGCGCATTGCGGCCCTGTTCCAGGCCACCGATGCCCTCAAGTTCTCTTTCAGTTATCTCAAGCAGGTCAATGAGATGGACGGGATGGCGTACGCGGACGCCGGAACGTACAAGCAGACTACGTTCCAGATCGCACCAGAAGACGTCGATCGCGGGCAGAAGCAGGGATTCATCGACACAGACATTTCCCTGGCGAACGTCAACATGGAATACGACCTGGGTTGGGCGGACCTGATGGCGACGTACTCGAACACCCGCAGTGGAACGGACTACGGCTATCCCATCAGTCTCGGTGGCCTGGACTGGGCGCTGTCGCTCGGGCTCGACAGCACGCATCGCGAGCAGAACGCCGAAGTTCGCATCACGACCAAACTGCAGGGCGCCTGGAACTTCCTGGCGGGCCTGTACGGCGAGAAGCTCGACGACGATTACGATCTCGACTACTACTGGTTCGGCGACCCGGCCGCGAATATCGCCTGCGGCCTGTGCCGCGGCCAGCGATTCACCGGCCTGTATTTCGATCGGCGCGATCTGAAGCAGAAAGCCGTGTTCGGCGAAGCGTCCTGGGAGTTTCTGCCGGGCCTGACGCTCACCGGCGGTGTGCGCGCCTACAAATACGATCGAACGGTCGGGATCAGCTCCGGCGGCCCGTTGTTTGGTGGAGGAACCGCCACTGCGGCGGCAGCAGATGCGGCGGGCGTGCCAGCCGATGCGTCCGGCACGAGCCTGCGCTCGAACCTCAGCTACAAGCCCAACAGCGAGACACTGATCTATGCGAGCTGGTCGCAGGGGTTCCGGCTCGGCCGCCCGCAGCCGGGTCTGCCGTCGGGCTCCTGCGATCGCGACGGCGATGGTATTCTCGACGGATCGGCCGGCACGACGATCGCAAGCACGCGCAATCTGGCTTCCGACGAAGTGGACAGCTACGAGCTGGGGACCAAGTTCTCGCTGCTCGATCGCCGTGTGACGATCGCGGCCGACATCTATCGGATCGATTGGTCGGGCGTGCCCTTCCGTGTGCTCGCGCCTGCGACACCTGCCGGCTGCGGTCTGGCGTACAACGCCAACGCGGGTTCCGCGCGCTCCGAAGGCATAGAGTTTCAGGCGAACTTGTTCGTCACCGATGCACTGCGCTTCGATGCCGGCACCTCCTGGGTCCGCGCCCGCTTGACCGAGGACGCACCGGGCCTGAATCCGCCGGGCTTCGAGGGCGACCGCCTCCCGGGCTCGCCGAAGGTCAATGCGAATCTCGGCATGCAGTATGAGCTCGACATCGCCGGTCACCGCAGCTTCCTCCGCGCCGACTCCACTTACGTCGGCTCCTTCTACGGCAACCTGCAGGAGACCGTCGGCACGCGAGCGGGCGGTTACGTGAAGATCGATGCCACCGTGGGGATCGAGTTCCGCAATCTCGATGTCCAGCTCTTTGCGCGCAATCTTACGAACGAGGACAACTTCACCTGGCGCGACGTCGTCTCCAGGAACCAGTTCTTCGGCTACCGTCTGCGGCCGCGATCCATCGGTCTCCAGGTCGGCTACACCTTCCGGTAACGGACGTCCTGCTAGTGCCGGATGCTGAGGCGTTGCAGGACGACCTGCTCCGCCTCCCGGCCTCCTCACGTGGATAGCCCATAGCCATGAACAAACACGCGAAACCCCTTGTCGGCGTCTCTCTTGCCGGTGTGCTGGCCGGATTCATAGCTGTGGCATCCGGCCAGGCTGTGTCCAACGCGGATCGATCCACGCCCGCGCTGCACATCACCAGCGACGACTTCATCCGCTCGGACCGTTTTCTGAAAGGCAAGCCCGAGGTCGACGTCCTCAACGCCGATATCGGCTTCCAATGGATCGATCAAGGTGACACCTTCTTCTATCGCAGCCAGCGTTCCGGCGAGACACGCTACCTGCTGGTGCAAAGCAAGACCGGAAAGAGGACGCCGCTATTCGATCACCAGGCGATGGCGACGGCGCTGTCGCGGGCACTGAGCACTTCAGTGGATGCGCGTTTCCTTCCCATCGATCACCTTACGCGGCTCGGCGGGGATCGCTACGAAGTGGCGAGCGGCACGAAGACGTTGGACTGCGATCTGAAGGCGCCGAGCTGCAGTGAGCGGCAATCCGCCAAAGATGAGCCCGCGGCCACACCGTCCCCCGATGGCCGTTACGCACTCTTCCTGCGCGACTACAACTTGTGGATCAAGGACAACGCGAGCGGCCAGCAGCGCGCCGTCACGACCGACGGCATCCGCGCGTGGTCATACGCCCGCCCTCCGGAATCGAATTTATTTGAGATTACCGATCGCCGGTCCGGAAAGCCGCCAGCCACGGCCGCTCTGTGGTCGAAGCAGAGACACCGCTTCGTCAGCTATCGGCTCGACGAGCGCCACGTCGCGCAGCTCGCCCTGGTCCAAGCGGTGCCGGAGGACGGCTCGTTTCGGCCGAAACTTCACACGTATCACTATGACGTGGTCGGCGAACGTCCGCCGGAGGCGGCGCTCTTCATATACGACGTTGAAACGAACCAACGCATTCCGATCGACTATCGCGCGCTGCCAGCCACGGCACGCGTGCCGCTCATCATCGGTCACCTCTGGTGGAATGACGACGGGAGCAAGCTTTACGTGCTCGATGCACCACTGACGCGGCCGTTCATGAAGCTCATGGAGGTGGCTGCTGCCACCGGGGCCGCCCGGCTGTTAGTCGAGGAGCGTGCGGACACGACGTTATTTCCCAACGCATCTCGCACTGGCCCGCCGAGCATGCACGTACTGCGCAACGGCGACGTCATCTGGTTTTCGGAGCGCAGCGGCTGGGGTCATCTCTACCTCTACGACGGCAAGAGCGGGAAGCTCAAGAGCGCCATCACCAGAGGCGAGTGGCTGGTGCGCGATATCCAGCGCATCGATGAGCGCAGCGGCTATATCTACCTTTCCGGCAGCGGGCGGGAACGCGGCGAGGATATCTATAACCGCCACCTCTATCGCGTGAAACTCGATGGCACCGGGTTCAAGCTCCTGACGCCGGAGCCTGGCGATCATGACTTTCAATCGATCGTTCCGCCCGAGGTCGCGGTCATGCGCGACGCCGGGCAGTACTCCTTTCATGTGCCGCGCATCTCACCGAACGGACGGTACTTCATCGATCACTTCAGCACCGTGGCCGCCCCGGGGCAGTGGCTGCTGCGCCGAACGGACGGAACGCTCATTGCAAAGCTGGAGGACGAAGATCCTTCGCCACTGCCGCCGTACACCGCTCCGGAACCCATCGTCGTGAAGTCAGCGGACGGGCGCTACGACCTGTACGGGGTGCTGTCGAAGCCGGCGAGCTTCGATCCCGGCAGGAAGTATCCGGTGATCGACCACATTTATCCCGGTCCGCAAAGGATCAAAGCGCCGAAGACCTTCGCGTCCGGCAGCGCGATCATCTCCGACGGCGCTATTTTAGGCGCGGCGCAGGCGCTGGCCGACCTGGGGTTCGTCGTGATCCAGGTGGACGGCCGCGGCGGGGCCTTCCGCTCGAAAGCATTTCGCGATCTGTCTTATCGCAACATGGATAAGGCAGGCATGCTCGAGGACCACATCGCGGCGCTGAAGCAATTGGCTCAAACGCGTCCCTGGCTGGATCTGGATCGCGTAGGCATCTTCGGCAACTCGGGTGGCGGCTTCGCTACGGCGCATGCGCTGATCGATTACCCCGACTTCTTCAAGGTTGGCGTGTCGAGCGCTGGCAACCACGAACAGCGCGCGTATCTGCGCATCTGGGGCGAAACCTTCCATGGCCCGCCGGACTCCACCGACTACGGAAAAGTATTCACCGGCAGGGATGTCAGCGGATTCAAAGGCAAATTGCTGTTGGCGCACGGCGAGATGGATGACAACGTCCACCCGGCCAATACCATGCGTCTGGCTGACGCGCTCATCAAGGGCAACAAACAGTTCGACATGCTGATCATGCCCAACGCCAATCACGGCATCGACAGCATTCCGTATTTCCAGCGCATCACCCAGAACTACTTCATCAAACATCTGATGGGCGCGCAGTTGCCGAGTGAGGCTGACATCGTGCTGCCGGGTGCCGCGAGCCCGAAGAGCCAAAGGGCGCCGTGAATGAGGGCATATGGCGCCAAGGCCTTCCTCCTGCTCTGGGTTTTTCTGGCCGCGCCTGATTCCGGCGGCGCCGAAACAATACCGCTCTCGCTGGCGACCATAAAAGAGATCAATGCGGCGTTCGATGCGCGCACATTGAGCTCCGAACAGCTCGTCAAGCTCTTCCTCGCCCGAATCGAATCCTACGATCGCCACGGCCCGCAGCTCAACGCCGTCATCACCGTGAATCCGCGCGCGCTGCGCGAGGCCAGGGCACTCGATGCCGAGCGCAGACGTACCGGGCCGCGCTCCGTGCTTCATGGCATTTCCGTCGTGGTGAAGGACAACATCGACACCGCCGACCTGCCTACGACGGCGGGTTCGTTCCTGTTGAAGGACTCCATCCCGCCGGACGACGCGCGGGTCGTACGGCAGTTGCGCCGGGCGGGTGCCATCATCATCGCCAAGGTGAATATGGGAGAATTTGCCAGCGGCGACGGAGGCTCTCTCATCGGCCGCGTACGCAATCCGCATGGTCCGGCGCGATCGTCGGGCGGCTCGTCGGCAGGCACGGGCGCAGCTATTGCCGCGGCTTATGCGATGGCCGGTTTGGGGACGGACACCGGTGGATCGATTCGCAATCCCGCCTCGTTCAATGGCATCGTCGGATTGAAGCCGACGCACGGACTGGTGAGTCTGGACGGCGTCATGCCGTTGGCTGCATCGCTCGACGTGGTGGGACCCATGGCGCGTACCGTTCACGATGTGGCGGCGATGTTGAGCGTCATCGTTGATACCGAACCCGATGCCGGAGCGAGTGGCAAGGGCACGAAGCCCGCTCAGCAAGACTACACGCGCTACCTCGAAGCCGGTGCCTTGAAGGGTGCACGGATCGGCGTCATCCGCAACCTCATGGGAACGAACCCGGACATCGCATGGATCGCCGAAGCGGGGCTGCGCGCGATGCAACGGGCCGGAGCCGTGCTGGTGGATGTGACTTTTCCGGACTGGTTTGTAAAGTCACACATAGCATGGGGACTGCAGATCTGTCGGACGGAGTTCCGGGAACAGATTCCCGGGTACCTGGCCACGCTCGATCCAGGGTATCCGAAGACGCTCGACGAGCTGGTCGAGCGCTCCCTTAGGTTGACCGCGCCCGATGGCGCCGGTGCGGCGCCGTATCCTCGCCGCTGGATGTCGGCATTGAAGCGAAGCGGTGACGGCAGCTCGAACGAGGACTATCAATATGAAGCGGTTCGGGACCATGCCATGCCGTTGGCCCGCGGGATCGTCGAAAGCGCGATGACATCGCAGCAACTGGACGCGCTCGTTTATCCCACGATGACGCGGGCCGCGCCGCTTGTGGATACCGATTATCTGCATAGCGGGAAAGCACTCGAAGACGAGAAGTACGCTTTGTTCATCGCGAACCTCGCCGGCTTCCCGGAATTGACCGTACCCGCCGGATTCACGGCGGCAGGGACGCCGGTAACCTTTTCATTTCTGGGACGTGCACTGAGCGAGCCGAAGCTCCTGGCTCTGGGCTATGCGTTCGAGCGGCAGATGAACGCCTATCGGCTTCCGGCAACGACGCCCCCGCTGCGAGGCGAAGAAATAATCCTGCGCCGGAACTGATGCCCGTGCGGGCATCCGGCATTTCGTCAACTGAAGGATGAGATCAATGAACGTCAGCACTTGCCAATGGCGCGGAAAAGTAATGTTTGCCGGTACGGCGATGCTCCTGCTGGGGAGTGTAGTTGCGCCGGGTTCGGCGGTGCTCGCACAAAAGGACACGCGGCCCGAAGTGATCGCTGCACCGGCCCGTCAGGCCGGGGAGGGCATGGGTCCTTTCAAGCGGCTCGTGATTCGCAGCGTTACCGTCATCGACGGGACGGGTGGACCTGCCTATGGTCCGATGGACGTGGTGATCGAGAACAACACCATCGCCGAAGTGGAGAACGTCGGGCCGCCCAAGGTTGCAATCGATCCTGCCAAGCGCCCCAAGAAGGGTGACTACGAGATCGACGGAACGGGTATGTACCTGCTGCCAGGCTTCGTCGATACGCACGCTCACTATGGCAATCCGACCAAGGCGCCCGACGCCGAGTACGTCAATAAACTATGGCTTGCCCATGGCGTGACCACCATCCGTGGCGTACCCGGCGGCCCGATGGATTGGAACCTGCGCGAGCGCGCTCGCAGCGCGCGCAACGAGATCGTCGCGCCGCGCATCTTCGTCTATCAATTCCAGTTCACCGGCGACGGCTGGGAGCCCAAAGCGACGCTGACGCCCGAGCTTGCGCGCCAGTGGGTGAAGTACGCCGCGGGCAAGGGCGTTGACGGCGTCAAACTCCTCGGTGCCGATCCGGAAGTGACCGCTGCGCTGCTCGCGGAGGCGAAGAAGTACAAGCTGGGCTCAGTCGCCCACCTTTCGCCGCTCTACGAGGCGCGCCTGAATGCCAGGACCGCCGTCGAGATGGGGCTGGAATCCATCACGCACAGTTACGGTTTGTTCGAGTCGCTCTACAAGGACACCTCAGTCCAGGACCACCCCTACGACTACAACTACTACGACGAGCAGGATCGCTGGCTCGGATTCGGCAGCAACTGGGACAAGATCTATCCGCGCGGCTCCCCGCAGTGGAACGGGCTCCTGAAGGAGCTCCTGGATCGCGGTGTGTTCATGAATCCGACCCTCTCGATCTATTCGGCCAGCCGCGACCTGGAGCGTGCGTACACCTTCGAGTGGCACGACAAGTACACGCTGCCGCAGCTCATGGACTACTTCCAGCCCAGCCGCAAGAACCACGGCTCGCACTGGTTCTACTGGACCTCGGAGGACGAACTGACGTTCCGCAACTACTACATCAAGTGGATGGAGCTGGTGAAGGATTACGACCAGATGGGCGGCAAGGTCACCGTCGGATCCGATTCCGGGTACCTCTACCAGATCTTCGGCTTCGGCTACATCGGCGAGCTGGAGATGCTGCGCGAAGCGGGCCTGACACCGCTGGAAGTTTTCCGTTCGGCGACGCTCTATGGCGCGCAGGAGATCTATCACAGCAAACAAACCGAGCCCCCGTTCGGCATCATCCGTCCCGGCAAGCTGGCCGATCTGGTACTGGTCGATCAGAATCCGCTGCAGAACCTCAAGGTGCTCTACGGTACCGGCTGGATGAAGCTCGACGATGAGACGGGCAACGTCGAGCGTGTCGGCGGTATCAAGTATACGATCAAGGACGGCGTCGTCTACGATGCCAGGAAGCTGCTCGCGGACGTCGCGGCAATCGTGGAAAAGGAGAAGGCGAAGCGCAGGGGAACGACCGTGACGCGGCAGGGAGTGCCCGTCGTAATCCAGTAGCTTTGCGGATATGTACCTCGGCAGATCGCCCGCTACTCGGCCGGTTTGCGCGGCCGGATGACCAGAGCGTCGCCGCTCTCCTCGATGCTGATTTGGGGATCTTCGCGAAGGAACGCCAGGAGCGAGCGCGGATCGTCGGCATCGAATACGCCCGTGTAGCGGGGGATCTCGGCTGCTTCGCCTTCGACGAGGAGCCGCGGCACGCGATTGTACCGGTTGAACTCGGCGGCGATGTCCAGAAGGGTATCCGCATGGAACACCAAACGGTGTTGGCGCCATGTCGTCACCGTAAGGTCGCTGACGCGGTCGCGTTTGTTGATGTCGCCGTTCTTCGCGACTCTCACCTCGTCGCCGGCGTGTAACGTAGTCGCCGGCGCATCCGCCGGCCTCGCCGCCTTGACTCCCCGCCCATCGATCCGTACAGCCCCCTCGAGCACCGACACAATCGTTCCGGATGGACGGCGCACGACGTTGAACTGCGTACCGATGGCCTGGATCATCGTCCCGGAGCTGAGCACCACGAACGGCCGGACGGCGTCCTTGGCGACGCTGAACAGCGCTTCGCCCTTCAGCAGCTCGACGTCGCGCCCGCTCCCGGAGAATCGAACCCTTGCCTCGGTGCCCGCCGTGAGCGCCATCTCGGAGCCGTCCGGCAACAGGACCGTGCGCTGCTCTCCCACGCCCGTCGAATAGAGATCTCCGCGCGAAGCGAGTTGCCAGACAAACAATGACGCCGCGATCGCCAGCGCCGCGAAGCCCGCAGCCCGGGCGCGTAGCGACGCCAGCCCGGCTCGTTTGAGCGCGGGCGCCGCGCGCCGCCCGGCGGCGGAGCCGGTCTCCAGCCTGAGAGGCACGACCGAGCTTGGGTTGCAGGCGAGCATCGCCTGGATGCGGGCATTGCGCCCGAGTGGCAGCTCGTCGATCGCCCGATCCAGCGCGGTGACCAGCAGGAACTCCTCGACGTGGCGCGGCGACTCGGCCAGCCAGTCGGCGAATTCCTCACGTTCGGGCGCTCCGGCGGTTTTGAGCACGTCGACCCATTCCGCCGCCCTTTCCGCCAGCAGGCGCTCATCTTCCATCTCACGGGGTGATTTCGGATTCATTGCGGACCTCTACCTTCCCCCATCCGCCTGCTGACAGTGAAGCCGCACGATGGCGAGCGCCTGTACCGCGTACTTTTTGACAGTGTGCGGACTCAAGCCGAGCTTGGCCGCGATCTGTGTCTGGCTGAGACTGCTGCAGCGCTCCAACACAAAGATGCGCAGCTGGATCGGGGTGAGAAGCTCGAGCGCGCGCTCGAGCCGGCGCTCCAGCTCGACGCCGTCCGCGATCGCATCCGGCGCGACATATTCAGGGTGCTCCGAGCGTTGCTGCACCACGTTGGAATCGAACACGATCCACTGTCCCCGCGCCCGGATTCGATGCTCGCGGATGACGCGCGAGGCGATTCCGAACAAATAGGCCTGCGGGTTGCGTATGAGCTCGACGCGCTTGAGCCGCAGGAGCCGCAAAAATACCTCCTGCATGAGGTCCGCCGCGTCCTGCGCGCGCGGCAGCCGACGCAGCAGGAATCGGTGCAACTCCTCGCCGTAGTGGTCGAAGGCGGATCTGGCCAGCGTCTCGGCCAGAACGTCGGTCCCAGGTACTGTGGTGCTCGCTGACATTGCGCTTTGCGGGGTTCCCGTCCCCTAGTGGGGTCGAACGGCGATTTTGGGTACTTTTACCCAAATTCCACGGTTCCGTGCACTAGAGGGCCAAGGCGGCTCAAACTACCAGCACGCCGGGGGGAATACCATGAAAGGGCTACGTCGCTTGATTCTCGGGCTCTGCGTTCTGCCGGCAGCCCTCGCGCTCGCCGAAACCGGCTCGCCATCGACACCGGTTACGTTGAACATAGCCGCACAGCCTCTCGACCGGGCGCTGAACGAGTTCGCCCAGCAAACCGGTCTGCAGTTGATCTTCAGGGCCGATCAGGTGGGCGCACAGCTCACTTCCAGGCCTCTTGCGGGCAAGTTCGAGGCGGAGGAGGCGCTCAGGCTGCTGCTGAAGGATTCGGGACTTGCGTACCGGTATCTGAACGAGCGGACCATTGCGGTACAGCCGAAGCGGGTGAGCGGCCGGACCGGCGACGAACAAAGGAATGCCAAAGGCGTGCTGCGGTTGAGCCAGGTCGACGACAAAGGGCGACAAAACTTGCGCAAGGCCGACGGATCGGCACCGGCCCGTGATGCGGGTGACTCGCCAGCCGCCGCCGAGCTCGATGTCTCCAAAGTTCAGGAGATCATCGTTACCGCCCAGAAGCGCGAGCAGAAATTGCTGGAGACGCCGATCGCCGTGTCGGCTTTCACCGGCGAGAAGCTCGAAGCCATCGGCGCCAGTGACTTGACGGACTTCCTGCAGCAGGCGCCCGGCGCCACCATCATCGATCTGGGCAACGGAGAGCAGCAGATCTTCATGCGCGGCATCGCCTCGCTCTATGGCGACGGCGCAGTCGGCTACTACCTCGACGAGGTGCCATTCAACCTGATCGGCGTGACCTCGCTCCCCGATGTCCGGACGTTCGACCTGGAGCGGGTGGAGGTCCTGCGCGGTCCTCAAGGCACTTTGTATGGAACCAGCTCGCTGGGGGGAACCGTGCGCATTTTGACCAAGGACCCCGTATTCAACGAGTTCCAGGCCAAGGTCAACGTCTCGGGTTCGAGCACGGAGCGGGGCGGGGAGAACTACGGGCTGAAGGGCGCCGTGAATCTCCCGCTCGTCGATGATCGCCTCGCGTTGAGGCTCGTGGGCACCTCGGAGCATTACGACGGCTGGCTCGATGAGCCCATCAACGGCCGCTCGGACGTGAACGACCATAAGATCGAAACGGTGCGCGCCAAGTTGCGCTGGAAGATCGGTGAGTCGGCGAACCTGGTGCTCGGTGGCTGGTCGTACAAGAACGAAAGCGGCGATGACGACACGGCCAACGACCGGGGCGAGGCGGTCGATACGAGAGTGCCCGGCGTGTTGAATCCGCGCACCCTGGAATACCGCCTGCTCAGCGCCAATCTGACCATCGCCACCCGCTGGTTCGACATCGTCAGCTCCACTTCCTACATGGACACCGACTCGACCACGGGCGGTGCAACGACCACCCTTCGTCCCGCCGATACCTTTGCCGAGGAGCTGCGCCTGAGCTCGAACTCACAAGGGCCGTGGGCATGGACCGCCGGCGTGTTCTACCGCGATCTCACGACGAAGTTCCTGTTCCAGTCGCTGCCGTTCCCGCCGACCGTCCAGGATACGGCCTCCGAATCCTATGCGGTCTTCGGCGAGGCAACGTATTCGTTCTCGCCGAAATGGGATGTCACTCTCGGCATGCGCTATTTCGAGGACACGCGTAACCGCAACGATACGGTCGTGCTCGGCCCGACCACCTCGGTGGCGGTGGCTTTCGAGGAGAAGTACTCGGCCGTCAGCCCGCGGCTGAACCTGGCCTATCGACCGAATGAGGACACGCTCTTCTACGCGAATTTCACCAAAGGATTCCGCAGCGGATTCCAGCAGCCCGGCATCTCGCTCTACGTGGGTAACCTGCTCGGTCTGGATGTAGGCCCGGGTGCGGACCCCGAAACAGCGTGGAGCTATGAGATCGGCTCCAAGGCGCAGTTCGCGGACAGCCGCCTCGTCGTGGAGGCTGCGCTCTATTACATCGATTGGGACAACCTGCAGACCGTCATCACAGTTGTGCCCGGCGCCCTGGGCGCCATCCTCAATGCGGGCAAGGCCAGCGCACGGGGCGTGGACTTCAGCATCACGGCGGTGCCGACGAAAGGTCTGGAGCTTGCGCTGACCGGGAACGTCAACAAGTCGCAGTACGGCGAGGATGTCGTCGACACGGTGGGTATCGTCGTTTCCAAGGGCCAGCAAACGCAGCTCGTCCCCAAGACGACCGTCACGGCCTCCGCCAGCTACCGATGGCCGATGGGGACGCACGGCCTGTATGGCATCGGCTATCTCGACGTCCAGCACACCAGTCCCCGAACGCTGAATTTTGGCGTCGTCACCACCGAGAGCGATGCGATCACCCAAGGGAATCTGCGGCTCGGCGTGGAGACCGCGAAGTGGGGCGCATACCTGTTCGCGGAGAATCTGCTCGATGATGACGGCATGACGAGCGGACCTTCTCCTTCGGCGTTCTATTCCGATGCCGCCACGCGGCTGCGCCCGCGCACCGTCGGTTTGAACGTGCGATTCGATTTCTGATCATCAGGATGCCACAGTGATTCAAGATAAACGCCTGCAAGGCGGCCGGTCTCCGGCTGCCAGCGCCGCGATCACGGCCTTTGTTTGTATCGTCATTGTTGGCAGTGCCCGTGCCGCGGTTTCGGCCGACGATGAGGCCGCTTATCAGCGCTATCTGGACTTCAGCGCCCTCGTCAAAGGCGGGAGGCTGACGCCCAACTGGCTGCCCGATGGCGCCAGCTTCTGGTACGCGAAAGGCGATCCCAACGAGCGGCAGCTCATGAAGCTCGATCCCGCCACGGGCGCCGAGTCTCCGATGTTCGACAACGCTCGTTTGCGCGCGGCGTTGAGTGAACAGCTGGGACATGAGCCTGTCGGCGGTGGAATACCGTTCGAGCAGTTTCGGTTCATAGGGCCGGGCCGCGTCAGCTTCTCTCTCGAAGGCACTACGTACGAGCTGGATCTCGCGACGTACGCACTGACGCGTGTCCTTCCGCCATCGACTTTCTCTCACGGCGTAGTGCGCAGCGAGGCCGAACGCGCGGTGCCCGGCACCTTCATGAAGGAGTCGCTCATGGGCGTGGGAGCGCGTCCCTTTCCCGAGCCGATGTCCCCCGACGGGCGCTGGATCGCGAGCATCCGCGACAACAACCTCGTGATGCGCGCCACGGTGGACGGCCACACCGTCAATTTCACGACCGATGGGACGCCGGAGGTGTTCTGGGATATCGAGAGCGTGTTGTGGAGTCCGTGGTCGCCCACCGGACAATACCTGGTGGCGTTCAAGCAGCATACCGAAGGCCTGCCGCGCATCCCCACCATCCATTGGCTCAAGCCGCTCGAAGCGGCGCAGGAAGTCATCACGATTCCGACGGGGAGCAAACTCTACCGTTCGGAGTTGTTCCTGGCCGATATGGCCGCTGGCACACCGGCCCCCGTCGATCTCGGCGACACTACCGATCAGTATCTGCGCGTTCTGAGCTGGAACCCCGACGGCTCTGAGCTGATCCTCGCGCGCTATAACCGATTGCTCACTCGCGTCGAGATCCAGGCCGTGAACGCCGCCACGCGCGCGGTACGCACGGTGATGACCGAGCAGTCGAAGACCTTCCTCACCAATCAGCACGAGGCGATCTGGGGGACGGAGACCGGCTTTACGCTGCTGCCGGACGGATCGGGGTTCATCTGGAATTCCGAGCGCAGCGGCTGGGACCATCTCTACTACTACGACATGAAAGGCAAGCTCGTGCGCCAGCTGACGAGCGGTGCGTGGCCCGTCAAAGATGTCGTGCGCGTGGACCAGGCCGGCGGATGGGTGTACTTCACCGGGCACGGCGATCAAACACGGCCTTACGACACACACCTGTACCGCGTGGGATTGAACGGCAAGGGATTCGCGCAGCTCACCGAAGGCAAGGGCCAGCACGCGGTGAACATCGCGCCGGGCGCAGGCTACTTCACCGATACGTATTCGAGTGTCGACGAGCCGCCGAAGACTGTGCTGCGCAAGGCCGACGGCTCATTGATGCGCGCGCTGAGCGAGGCGGACATCAGCCGCTTGAAGGCCGTGGGCTGGGTCCCGCCAAAGGAATACGTTGTCAAGGCGGCCGATGGAACGACCGATCTATGGGTGACGATGTACTTTCCGTACAACTTCGATCCCAGCCGCAAGTATCCCGTCGTGGAATACCTGTACGCCGGACCGCAGATCGCGATGCGGCCCATGGATTTCGGCGACGGCGCGGGCATCCTGGGCCGTGCTGCGAACTTCAATCGCGCGCTCGCCAACGTGGGCTTCATAGTCCTGACGCTCGATGCGCGCGGTACGCCCGAGCGGTCCAAAGCTTTTCACGACGTGGTGTACATGAACTGGGGCCAGTTCGAGATCGCCGATCACGCCGGCGCCATCCGCCAGCTGGGCGAACGTCTGAAGTTCATGGACATGGACCGTGTGGGTCTCTGGGGCGCCTCCTGGGGAGGACAGTTCACCTTCCGCGGAATGACGCAGGCGCCGGATTTGTACAAGGTGGGGATCAGCCAGGTGCCCGGATACGATCCCTACCGCTCTCCTTTGTACGAGATCTATCTCGGCATGCCACAAGTGAACAAAGCAGCCTACGACGCCGCCGACTGCTTGCCGCTGGCGCCGAAGCTGAGGGGGGACTTGCTGCTCCTCGGGGGCGTGAACGATACCGCCACGCAGGCCGACATATTCAAGATGAGCGAGGCGCTGATCCGCCTGGGCAAACAGCACTGGCAGATGAGCTACCCGAACAGCGGGCACGGCGCCATGGGTAAAACGGCGGAATACGACATGGAGCTGAAGAAACGCTTCTTCGTCGAGCGCTTGATGAACGCCGGGGGCGGATCGAAATAATAAAGGCGGAGCGAGGCGCGCACTGGCGCGCGTTCGTCCGCTATTCCGCGACTCTGGCCGCGTCGATCCTGAAGCGCACGAACTGCAGCTGCTGCTGCGTGAGCGGCCCGATGCCCGTGCCCGCGGAGATCCGCTCGCCCGGCGCGAGCTTGCGGCCGAGACGCAGCGGCTGCGCCTGCTGGGCAACGCGGCCGGCGGCGTCCACGAGCACCGGCGTGATCTGGATGTCGCCGATCGGCACCGGCGCGCGATTCTCGATCAGCACGAACAAACGACCCTGCGCGTCGAGCTGGCCGCCGGTGGCGACGTAGTTGCCGGGATTCTGGGGCAGGTCGAGACGCACGAACTCGGCGGCGGCTTGCCGGCCGATCTCGCTGTCGGAGCTTGCGGCCGCCTGGTAGTACTTCAATGCGTTCTGCAGGTCGCCCTTCTCCCGCGCCAGCGCGCCGAGGAAATAGGCCGCGGGCGCTGTCGGCAGGAGCTGCGCGCTGCGTTCCAGCCATTCCTGCGCCTGTTGTTTGTTCCCGCCGCGGTATTGCGCGATGCCGGCGCCGAGGTATGAGCCGAAGTAATCCGGGTCGAGCTCCATCGCCTTGCGGAAGTAGCCGAGCGCATCCTGCGGCTGCTTCTGGGCGAGGGAGATCTCACCCAATGTTTGTTGGAACCGGCCTTCCTTCGGCAGCAGGCGCGTCGCTTCCTGGGCGAGATTCTTCGCCTGGGTGAAATCTTTCTTGCGGATGGCCTCGATGGCCTGGTCGTGTTTGTCGTAAGCCGGTTTGACCTTCACGAGCGGCTCGATGCTGGCGCGGTAGCGGTCATCGCCGACGTCCCCGCCGCGGCCGAGCTCGGCCGCCGTCTGCTGGTTCTTCTGGACGCGCTCCTCGGAAGGCGGATGGGAGGCGAACAATCCCTCGAGCCAGCTCTGTTCCTTCTCCCCGCCCTGGTGCGAGAGGCGCACGAAAGTCTCCTGCAAGGTGACGGCGCCCCACGGGTCATAGCCCGCAAGCTTCATGTACTTCATGCCGTAGTGATCGCTCTCCAGCTCCTGGTCGCGCCCATATTTCATTTGCACCATCTGCGCGCCGACTCCTGCGCCCTGTATCAGCAAGCCCGCGATGTTCTGGTCGATGCCGCCCACCGCCGCCCCGATCTGCGTGGCGGCCAGACCGATCTGCAGCAAAGTGCCGCGCTCCTGGGCCTTCGCTCCGTGCCGCGCGGCCGCATGCACGATCTCGTGGCCCAGCACGGCGGCAAGCTCCGCCTCGCTCTGCAATTCCGTCAGCAGCCCGCGATTGACCGCGATCTTGCCGCCGGGCAGCGCCCAGGCATTGGGGACCGAGCTGTTGAGCACCGTGAATTCATAAGGGAGCTTGCGGTCCGATACCACCGCCAGTTTCTGCCCGATGGTATTGACGTAAGCCGTCAGCTCCGGCAGGACGGTGAGATCGCCCCCCTGGCTCTGGCGCGTGGGTGAATAGTTCTGTTCGCCGAGCTGAACCTCCTGGCTTTCCGAGATGAATTGCAGCTCGCGCTTCTTGGTCACGGGATTGATGCCGCAGGCGCTTAGCGCGAGGGCGAGGCAGAGCAGCGCCGGCAGCCGGACCAGGAATCGCGCGATACGCATGGCTTCCTCCCCCTCAGGAGTCGCAATACACATCCGTTTACCACGCTGAAGCACTTCATGCCACAGACGGACCGCAAAGGCGCAGGCCCGCCGATCCGACCGATGAGCTAGCCGCGAGCTGCGCCGATGAAGTGCCGCAGAGCGGTTACTGGCCCGGCGCTGTTCCCGTGCGGCTGTCAGTGCTGCATGCTACTGTTGCCCTTCCGACACCGACCTATCCGCTCCTATGCCGCAAGCGATTCGCTTCCACGAGCATGGCGGTCCCGAGGTTTCGCGCCTCGAGGACATCGACCCCGGTGCGCCGGGTCCCGATGAAGCACAGGCGCGCCATACGGCCATCGGCGTCAACTATATCGACGCGTATGACCGGACAGTGCTGCTGCCCTGAGTCGCGCAGCTGCGGGGGAGGTGCAGAATGACCGATCTACGCCGCCGCCGATTTCTACGAAGCGCCACACATCTGGCCGGCGCGGCCGCCGCGCTTTCGGCCTTTCCGCCGGCCATTCGCCGCGCGCTGGCGCTGCCGGCAAACCAGGTTACCGGCACGATTGCCGACGTGCAGCACATCGTCATCCTCATGCAGGAGAACCGCTCCTTCGATCACTACTTCGGCACTCTGCGCGGCGTGCGCGGTTTCGGCGATCGCCATCCGGTGCCGCTCGCGGGCGGCAAGACCGTTTGGCGCCAGTCGGATGGCAAGAAGGAAATTCCGCCGTTCCATCTGAACACGCAGACCACCAGCGCGCTGCGCGTGCCGGTGACGCCGCACACGTTCAGTGATGCGCAGGCGGCGTGGAGCCAGGGCCGGTTCGGCCTGTGGCCAAAGTTCAAGACGCCGGTCTCCATGGGCTATTACCGGCGCGAAGACATTCCGTTCCAGTTCGCCCTGGCCGAAGCCTTCACGATCTGCGATGCCTATCATTGCTCGGTCACCACGGGCACCGATCCCAACCGCATCGTGTTCTGGTCCGGCTCGAACTTCGATCCCGAGCGCCGCCGGCGCCGTGAGAACTGCACGGACGCCGACGCCGAGCCCAACAACCTGCGCTGCGCGGTGAAAGGGACGCTGCCCACGCCCGGTTACACCTATCAGGGATCGGCGTTCAACTGGCCGACGCTGCCTGATCTGCTCGAACGCGCCGGCATCTCCTGGCGGATCTACCAGGATCCGAACGACAACTGGACCGGCCTGATGCACGGCGGACTGGCGTTCGCCAGCTTTCGCGATGCGCGCCCCGGCAGCCCGATGTATCAGAAGGGCATGTCCCACTGGTCCATCGGGCAGCTTGCGCAGGACGTCAGGAGCGGGAGCCTGCCGCAGGTCTCGTGGGTGCTCCCGTCCATGCTGTGGTCCGAGCATCCGGCGCCGTCGAGCCCGCTGCAGGGCGCGGAGTTCACCGCACGGGTTCTGGATGCGCTGACCGGCGATCCGAGCGTGTGGAGCCGCACGGTGTTGTTCCTGACCTTTGATGAGAACGATGGTTTGTTCGACCATGTGCCCGCGCCCGCGCCGCCTTCATACAATCCAGACGGCACGCTCGCCGGCAAATCGAGCCTCGACCTGCGGGGCGAGTATTTCTCCGATCCGGCGCGCAAATACCTCAATCCCGCCGACCAGGTGAGCGGCACCGTGCGACCGTGGGGGCTGGGTCCGCGCGTGCCGTTCTATGCGATCTCGCCCTGGAGCCGGGGAGGGTGGGTAAGCTCGCAGGTCTTCGATCACACCTCGGTGGGGCAGTTCCTCGAGCGGCGCTTCGGCATCACCGTTCCCGCCATCAGCCCGTGGCATCGCGCCGTGTGCGGGGATCTCACTTCGGTGTTCGATTTCGCCGCTCCGAACGAAGCAGGCTTTCCTGCGCTGCCTGCGGTGGCGAACTCCGCCGCTGCGATCGCCGCGATCGCGCAGCTCCCGAAGCCCGCGCCGCCCGAGACGCCCGAAACGCTGTTCCACGAACCCGGCATGCGCCGCTCGCGCGCTCTGCCTTACGAGCTGCACGTCCATGCGCGTACGCATCCCGGCCTGCGCAAGCTGACCTTGACCTTCCGCAACACCGGCCGGGCCGGCGCCGTCTTCCACGTCTACGACCGCTTGCACCTCGATCGCATCCCACGCCGGTACACGGTCGAGGTCCGGCGGACCCTCACCGATGATTGGCTGCTGCACGCCGACGAAGGGCGCTACGATCTTTGGGTGTACGGGCCCAACGGTTTCGTGCGCGAATTCCGCGGCACTCTGCAGGCCGGCGCACGCGCGACACCCGAGATCGAAGCGAGATACGACCCGGCGAATCTCGCCGTCGAGCTTATCGCAACAAACGTCGGTCATGAGGAGACCGGGCTGGTGATCCGGGCGAACGCATATCGCACCGACGGTCCCTGGCCGATGCGAGTCGCGCCCCGCCGCCGCGTGACGCGCCAGTGGTCACTTATTCCCAGCCAGCGCTGGTACGACTTCACCGTCACGGGCGAGCGCTTCGAGCGGCGCTTCGCCGGCCGCGTGGAAAACGGATCGCCGGGCTTCAGCGACCCTGCCGTCTGAGCCGACTCCTGCATCGGCTGAGGGAAGGATTGCTGCGGGAAAGGATCACGCTGCGAGCGGCGCGCTTCTTTGTAAAACTTTCAGTATTTCGCCGTGCAGGCCGCGGCCCGCGTAGAGTGGATGCGATACAAACGTCGTTCGACGGTCTCCGGCGGCCCGTGTGCACCGGTTTTTGACCTCTCGGCCGTGCGCTCCTACAGCTTCCCGCCGGTCCAATTGGCTATCATCGACCGGTTGGCTTGCGAGCGACTCACAGCAGCTTGCGAGCAACGATAACACTGCATTACCAGGTGGACGGGTGATCTCTGCGGCGCCGGCCGCAGAACACCGGGGTTGGGTCGTGCTTTTACGGGCGACGGGATCATGAGCGCGGGGAAAACAGAACGATCGCTGGTCGGGCCGTTGATCGCGCCCGAGCGGGTGTTCCTGCGCTATGCGAGTGGCATTGTCCTGATCGCCGTGCTTGGGGCGGTGCGCTACGCGCTCATCCCTTTCATGGGATCGCAGGCGCCCCTGCTGCCGTTCGTCATTGCCATTCCGATCGTAATGCTGCTGGCGGGACTCGGCCCCGCGCTGCTGGCCGCCGCGTTCGTGCCGCTACTGACCACGTTGCTGTTCACTCAATGGCCCCATGACGATCATGCCGGACAATGGGGCGGCCACGTCGCGTTGTTTGTCACCGCCTCGGGGCTCATCATTCTCGTGCTGCATCGGGTGCAGGTTGCCGTCCGCGAGCAGCATGCCGCCTGGCGCGCGGCGCGCGAAGCGGAGCAGAGAGCGGTCGCGAATGAAGCGCGATTGCGCGAGACGGATCGGCGCCGCGACGCGTTTCTGGCAATGCTGGCTCATGAGCTGCGCAACCCGCTCGCGGCGATCCGCAACGTGGCGCACATCCTCGGCGTGGACGCGGCGGCGCGCGACTCCGGCACGATCAAGCGGACCAGCGAGCTGCTGCAGCGGCAGGTCAATCAGCTGTCGCGCCTGATCGATGACCTGCTCGACGTGGCGCGCGTGACGCACGGCAAGATCGAGCTGCAGCGGGCGCGGCAGCCGCTCGACGCCATCCTCTCCGCGGCGATCGAGACCGTTCAGCCGCTGCTGTCGGCGCGGCAGCAGGTCCTCGGCGTGATCCGCAGCACGCCGGACCTTTGGGTCGACGGCGATGCGATCCGGCTGAGCCAGGTGTTCGGCAACCTGCTCGGCAACGCCGCCAAGTATTCGCCGCATCACGCCACGATCGAATTGTTTGTCGAGCGGGCCGGAACGCAGGCCGTCATTCGCGTGAAAGATTCAGGCGCCGGCATCGACGCGCAGCTCCTGCCGCGCGTCTTCGAGCTGTTCACGCAAGCCGACCAGCCGCTCGACCGCAAACAGGGCGGCCTCGGCGTCGGGCTGACCATCGTCAAAGCGCTGGTGACCATGCACGGCGGCACCGTCGAGGCGCGCAGTGCCGGCGTCGATCAGGGCAGCGAGTTCGAGGTGCGCCTGCCTCTGGTGCCCGGGGCGGTACGCAGCGTCCGCTCAGCGCCCCTCGAGCCGCGCGGCTGCGTCGGCCGGCGGATCCTGATCGTCGAGGACAACTCCGACGTCGCGGAATCGCTGACGCAGGTGCTGACATTCGCGGGCCACACGGTGAAGACGGCGCACGACGGCGCGGCCGCGCTCGGCGCGTTGGAGACATTTCCGGCGCAGTTCGTGCTCCTGGATATCGGTTTGCCCGGAGTGGACGGCTACGCGGTTGCGCAATCGATCCGCGAAAAGTTCGGGACGCGTCCGCCGCACGTGTACGCGCTGACGGGGTACGGGAGGACGGAGGATCGCGAGCTCGCAGCGCAGTCGGGGTTCGATGGACATTTGACCAAGCCTGTGGAGTTGGATCGTTTGTTGGATTTGATGCAGCAGGGGGATGCGGGGTGAGAGTTCTGGAACCTTTGTTGAGGGCGGCGGGAGGGAGACTGGAGCGGGGAGCGGGGGAGTTATCCACAGGTCAGGAATAGCCCAGCTCAGCACGCTGGATCACCCGGCCTGGGATCGTAACCGGCTGGCCGCGATGCTAATGACTGCAGAGGGCAACAGACCTGTGGATAACTCCCCCGCTCCCCACTCCAGTCTCCCCCTGACACGCTCGCGGTAAGAGTCAGGTCTGGGTTCCACATTTGATTGCATCGATCACCAACTTCTGTTGCTCGAATTGAGTCCTCCGAAGTGAGTGAGTTCCAATCCAACGATCCCACTACAGACTCACAGGCGTGGTCTTGGCTTGGGGGAGGGGGGTTGGGGGCTGTCAAAAACAGGGATGTTTTTGTCAGAGCCTACAGGGATGTATTCACGGCGTCCCCCAACCCCCCTCCCCCAAGCCAAGACCACGCCCCGGCACTGACTTAGCTCGACCACTGACCCAGCCTCTTAGTTTCTTACTCTTCAGTAATCCGCATCTCATTCGACGTGCCTAAAGCCCCAGCATAGCGCGCGCCAGCCGCCGCAGCCCGCCATGCTAGTATTGCCGCCATTCCGGGTTCTGGGGGAATTTCATGCCATCCATCGTTTTCGAGAATGCCAACGTCTTCGACGGCCTGAGCCCCGACATCAAAGGCCCGCTGTC
>WBZO01000084.1_pt1 | contig 243652 bp, 226 predicted proteins | sample 5204261 | NCBI WGS metagenome assembly WBZO01 (sample SAMN12412400, study PRJNA552823) | activated sludge metagenome | isolation source: activated sludge from anammox sidestream of wastewater treatment plant... | place: USA: North Carolina | collected 2017-09 | reverse complement strand
TCCAAGGTCGCGCTGGTCGCCGCGATGCGCAAGCTGCTGACCATTCTCAATGCGATGGTACATCATGGGACTCCATGGCAACCGGCCGCTGCACGGAGAGCTTGACATTCAAGACAGTTGCTCGGCCTCTCGGGGGCTCCGCGTGCCTGTCTCGTCGGCGTCTTGGCGGTTTCGTCACGAACTGCCATGAGTAGGGTGGGCTAGCGCGCCATGAGTGCAGGAATCGGATTCGTGTTTCCCGGGCAGGGGTCCCAATCGGTCGGCATGGGACGCCTTTTTTACGAGGCATCTGAAGCCGCCCGCCGAACGTACGAGGAAGCGTCCGCCGTGCTCGGATACGACGCGGCCGCCCTCTGTTTCGAGGGACCGGCCGAGCGGCTCAACCTGACGGAGTTCACGCAACCGGCCCTGCTGACCGCGAGCATCGCGGCCTGGCGCGCCTGCGCCTTTGACGGCATCCAGGCGGTCGCGGTGGCCGGCCACAGTCTGGGAGAATATACGGCGCTGGTCGCGGCCGGCGCCCTGTCCTTTCGCGAAGGCGTGTCGTTGGTGCAGAAACGCGGCCGCTACATGGCCGAATCGGTCCCCGCCGGGACCGGATTGGTGGCGGCCCTGTTGGGCCTGTCGTCGGAACTGACGCAGGCTGCCTGTCAGGAGGCCTCGTCGGTCGGCCTGGTGGCTCCGGCCAATTTCAACTGTCCCGGGCAGATCGTCATTGCCGGGGAAAAGGCGGCGGTGGAACGGGCCATTGAATTGGCCAAGGCCAAGGGAGCCAAGCGGGCCCTGCCGCTTCCCGTGAGTGTGCCGGTCCATACGCCGTTGATGAAACAGGCGGCGGATCGTTTGTCGAAGGATCTGGCGGAAGCCCGCTGGACCGATCTCCGGATCCCGCTGGTGAACAACGCGGAGGCGGCCGTGATCCGCTCGGCTGCGGACATCCGGCCGTCGCTGGTGAAGCAATTGCCGTCGCCGGTGCGGTGGGAAGAGTCGGTCCGGAAGATGGTTTCCATGGGCGTGACCACCTTCGTCGAAGTGGGGCCCGGCACGGTGCTCACGGGCTTGATCAAGCGCATCGTCCCGAATGCCGCCACCTTCAATGTCCAGGACCCGGCTTCACTGGACGCCACCCGCGCCGCGCTGGAGGCCCGATCCTCCGGGTGAGGCTGCCCGATCGCACACGCGACGGCCATTCACGACTCAGTCTTAGGGGTTGCATGTTTGTTGACAAAGGAAGAGCTGCATGTCGTCTTTAACAGGGAAAGTCGCCATCGTCACAGGAGCCGCTCAAGGGATCGGCCGCGCCATCGCAGAAACGCTCGCCCGTCAAGGGGCGGATATCGTGGTGGCCGATATGGACCCGGGCCGGGCGGAAGAAACCGCCGCGGCCGTCACCCACCTGGGGCGGAGGGCCCTGGCGGTCAAGGTGAACGTCGCGAACTGGGATGAGGTCAAGGGCATGGCCGACCGGGTCGTGACGGACTGGGGCAAGGTGGATATCCTGGTCAACAACGCCGGGATCACGCGGGACGGGTTGCTGCTGCGCATGCGCGAAGAGGATTGGAACCTGGTCCTCCAGGTGAACCTCACCGGGACGTTTTACTGCACCAAAGCCGTGCTGATGCCGATGACGAAACAACGGTACGGCCGGATCGTCAATATCGCCTCGATCGTCGGGGTGATGGGCAACGTGGGCCAGGCCAATTACGCGGCCTCGAAGGGCGCGGTGATCGGCTTCACGAAAACCGCCGCCCGGGAATACGCGAGCCGCAATGTGACGGTCAACGCGGTCGCGCCGGGCTTCATCGACACGCCGATGACGCAGGGCCTGTCGCCGGAGGTCAAGGACCAGTTGCAAAAGCAGATTCCGCTCGGGCGGCTGGGACAACCGGCGGATATTGCAGAAGCGGTCCGATTCCTGGTATCGGATGGGGCCGGGTACATCACCGGTCAGGTGCTGCACGTCAACGGCGGCATGTTGATGGTGTAATTCGCAGAGAGAGTCACGCACAATCTTGCGCGGCAGCGATCTCGTTGGCGCGGATGAGTCGGAGCAACAGGAGGGAGACGTTATGGCGGACGAAGGACGCAAAGCGACGACGGTGGACGAGCGGGTCAAGAAAATCATTGCGGAGCAGCTCGGAGTCGAGGAAGATGAAGTGACTCCGGAAGCGTCGTTCGTCGAGGATCTCGGCGCCGATTCGCTCGACACGGTCGAATTGGTGATGGCGCTGGAAGAGGAATTCGAGATCGAAATCCCCGACGAGGACGCCGAAAAAATCCTGACGGTGGGCAAGGCGCTCGATTATATTAAAGAGAAGGTCTGAGCAGGCCGAGCCGATTCGTTGGCACTCCTATGAACGTGCAAGGACCAAGACGGCGCGTGGTGGTGACCGGGTTGGGGGCGGTGACCCCGTTGGGCACCGGCGTGGAGAAGACCTGGAACGCCATTTGTGCCGGGCAATCGGGCATCGCGCGAATCACGCGCTTCGACCCGGCCGGATACGACGCGCAGATCGCCGGCGAGGTCAAGGACTTCGATCCCGCGCAGTTCATCGAGAAAAAAGAGATCAAGAAAATGGACGCCTTCATCCACTATGCCGTGGGCGCCGCCCAGATGGCGGTGGATGACGCCGGATACAAGATCGCTCCGGAAGAGGCGACCCGCGTCGGGGTCTATATCGGCTCGGGAATCGGCGGCCTGGGGTCCATCGAGTACTACCATAAGATTTTGCAGGAGAAGGGGCCGGGGCGGGTCTCGCCCTTCTTCATCCCCATGACCATCATCAACCTGGCGTCGGGTCAGGTGGCGATCCGCATGGGGGCCAAGGGCCCGAATTCCTGCGCGGTCACGGCCTGCGCGACCGGCAACCATTGCATCGGCGACGCCTTCCGCCTCATCCAGCGGGATGAAGCTGACGTCATGGTGGCGGGCGGGACCGAGGCAGCCATCACGCCGCTCGGCGTGGCCGGATTCGCGTCGGCGAAAGCCCTGTCGTTTCGAAACGACGAGCCGACCAGAGCCAGCCGGCCGTTCGACCGGGATCGCGACGGGTTCGTGCTGGGCGAGGGAGCCGGGGTGCTGGTGCTGGAGGAATTGGACCATGCGCGCCGGCGAGGGGCCCGGATCTACGCCGAGGTCATCGGCTACGCGATGAACAGCGACGCCTACCACATCACGGCGCCGCCCGAAGAGGGGGAAGGGGCGGTGCGCTGCATGGAGCTGGCGCTCAAGGACGCCGGCGTCGCCAAGGACCAGGTCGGATACATCAACGCCCACGGCACCTCCACGATGGCGGACGCCATTGAAACCAAGGCGATCAAACAGGTGTTCGGCGAACAGGCCTACCGGATTCCGGTCAGCTCGACCAAGTCGATGACGGGTCATCTGCTCGGCGCCGCGGGAGGGATTGAGGCCATTTTCTCCATCCTGGCGATTCATCATGGCCTGTTGCCTCCCACGATCAATCTGGAACATCCCGATCCGGCCTGTGATCTGGACTACGTGCCGAACCAGGTCCGGTCCGCGTCGCCGTCCGTGGCCTTGTCGAATTCGTTCGGGTTCGGCGGGGTCAACGCCTGCGTCCTGTTCCGGCGCATGGATGCATGAGACGCCGTATCCCCCTCCTTTCAACCCGGACATGACGACATGGATAGGCGGAACGGCATTGAGGCCGCGCTGGGCTACGTGTTCCGCCGGCCGGCTTGGCTCGACGAGGCCCTGACCCACAAGTCGTTTCTCAACGAACAGCGGCTGAAATCGGGGCGGCACAACGAGCGGCTTGAACTGCTGGGCGACGCGGTGCTGGCCCTGGTCGTCACCGATTACCTCACTGAGCGGTTTCCGCAGCTCGACGAGGGCCGCCTCTCGAAGCTCAAGGCCCGCCTGGTCAGCGCCCAGGTCCTGGCCAGGGCGGCGCAGCGACTGGAGCTGGGGCGGTTTCTGAAGCTGGGCCGGGGAGAAGAGGTCACGCAGGGCCGCGAGAAGCAGTCGGTGCTGGCCGACGCCTTCGAAGCGGTGCTGGCCGCGATTTATCGGGACGGCGGACTTGACGAGGCCCGGGCGTTCGCGTTACGCGTGCTAGACACGGACCTGCTGGCGCTCGATCGGGCCGGAGGCCATCCGGACCAGGAGGATTTCAAGACGCGGCTTCAGGAATATTGCCAGAGCCGGCTCGATGTCCTGCCGCAGTATACCGTGACCGGCGAATCGGGCCCCGACCACCGGAAGGTCTTCGAGGTAGAACTCACCATCGGCGGGCGGGCCTATGGGGTCGGGCGCGGCCATACCAAGAAAGCGGCCGAGCAAGAGGCCGCCCGGGAGGCCTTGGGCCGCATCGAAAGCGGGGACATTCCGGCTGGCGAAGGAGAATGAAGCGGACTCACGGCCTCAACAATCAGGGAGGATATGATGGCGACGATCATCAAAGGACTCTGCATCGCGGTCATGGCGGCGGGACTGGTCATGGGAGGAATCGACGCGCGGCAGGACGCCGCGGCGGCGGATGCTTCGAAACAGGCTCCGCGGGCGCTCATCAAAACCAAATACGGAGAGATCGAGATCAAGTTGTATCCCGACGTGGCGCCGAAGCACGTGGAGAATTTCGTCAAGCTGGCGAAGTCCGGGTTTTATAACGGCACCATCTTTCATCGGGTCATTCCCGGATTCATGATTCAAGGCGGAGACCCCAATACGAAGGATCTCGCCAGGAAGGACACCTACGGCATGGGCGGACCCAAGGATGACAAGGGCAACCCCGTCTATCTCAAGGCGGAGTTCAGCGAGGTGCCGCACAAGCGCGGGATCGTCTCGATGGCGCGCCGGGGCGACAGTCCCGACACCGCCGGGTCGCAGTTCTTCATCGTCGTGGAGGATTCCCGCTTTCTCGACCGGCAGTATTCCGTCTTCGGAGAGGTGACGAAGGGCATCGGAGTGGCCGACAAGATCGTGAACCTGCCGCGCGACGCCAGGGACAATCCGATCGAACGGGTGGAAATCACCGTGACGATCCTGGAATAGCCCGGTTCCGTCGGGACGCTTCCGCCCCCTGTCAGAACGGCGAGGTGCCCTGTTTGGCCTGGATCAATTGAAGGAGATGTTGAAAGGCCTTGGTGGTCCGCTCGGCGGAGGAGGCGCCCTGGAACAGGAGGATCTCTTCGGCAAACTGGGCGCGGCGCTCATTCACCTTGCCTTGGCACAACACAACTTTTTCCACGCAGCGCGCCTTCCCGCTGCAGGCGAAACGGACGGCGTGGTAAACCCGGCCATCGGCCAGCGTTTTCTCGCCGGTGGAGTCGATGCGTTCCACATCGTGCAAGTCGAATCGCGTCGAGCCGGTGCGGGCGCTCCAGGAGCCGTGGTTCAATTCGATCAGCCCCGCATTGGCGCCGGTCGGAATGACGGCGTAAATCCTGGTGACCAACGGCAACTTGCCGACGTCCTCGTCTTTACAACCGAGCGCCCGGACGACAGCCTGCGCACTGGTGAAGTCCGTGAGGAATTGGGACGTGTCCTCAAGACTCTGGCTGAGGGCCGGCCGGGGCACGGCCAAGGGCCCCGCGATCCAGGCCGCCATCGCGGCCGTGAGAAGGAATCGGATTCTTCCGCGTATCATGCCGATGCCGGCGATCATGCCCTCACCGTACTGAAGTCCCCCCCCCCCGTTGTTCAAGCGGTCCTCAGCAGAATCGATCGCGGATGACGGTCATCGAAAGATCCGGATCAATGGTGATGATGTTCGCAGCCGGGACCATGGACGTGCGGGGTGGAACCGCCGGGAGGCGGCGTGAATTGTCCGGGGATAATGATGCTCTTGCGGTCGCCATGACGGGCCAGGTGCTCGGCGATCTCCGGATGGGCGGTGCGCACGTACCCGATGAGCGCCTGGAGAAACCGCTGCGATTGAAACGCGTCGCCGGAAAACTCCGACACAAACTTCACCGCCCGGTCGAGCACCTCCGGTGCGCTTTGCAATTCGACCATCTCCTGCGGCTGCTGCTTCTTGAACGTCTCGTACTCCTTTTTCAGGTGCTCGGCGAAGACGGGAAGCGGCGCGCCCGGCACATGCAGGGGGCTCAGGCTGCGGCGCAGAGCCTGGAGCCCCGCGACGACTTCCGCATCCTGCCCGTCCCGCCGGTCCTGGAAGTACCCGAAGGCGACCACTTCGACCAGATTGAACAGGGCCACGGCCTTGTCTCCGCCCAGCTCGGCAAGCTGGCCATAGAACTCGCGGCGTAACGGGGCCAACTGTTCGCCCAACCGTTTCTGCTGGTAATCCATGCCGGCATGCAAATAGGAACAGTCGGACGGGCAGGCGATCCGAGCGATCCGCGATTCTCCGCAACAGTGGGGGCAAATCAATCCGCCCAGGGCGGGGCAGCTCCGCTTGCCCTTGCGCTGATGGCAATAGAGACACTTGCTCACTTGGGCGGCGCCTCTTTGGGCGGCCCCTCCTTCGGCGGCCCGCTGAAGCCGTAGTCGGCCAGCGTCCGTCGCTTGTCGGCCGATTTCACGGGCGATTCCAGGCCGTTCACTTCGGCGGCGTCTCCATAGTGGTAGGGAACCAGAATCACGTGGTTTGTCCGGTCGATGGCGATGTCCGCGGGCGAAGGCAGGTATTCGGCGATGACCTGGAGTTTCCGATCCGGCGCCATGCGCCAGATCTTCCCCCTGGTGAAGTCCGAGACATACATGTTGCCCCACCGGTCAAAATCCACCCCGGACAGATTGCCGAACCGTGCGGAGAAGAATCCGTTCGACATCAATTCCGTGAGGGTGCCGTCCAGCCGCACTTCGACAATGTTGCCCTTGTCCCAACTGACCACGATCAGCCGATCTCCCTTCGGATGGACGGCCAATCCCGCCGGGCCGCTCAGTTGCGGATCCCGCACCAAAGTCGAAATCTGATGATCGTGCGGCACATCGATGCGGAAGATGGCCTGCCCGGTCCGGTCGGACACATACAACAGACTCTTGCCGTCATAGGCAATGTCCATGAGCTGGCTTGAGTAGCCGGCCTGCGGGATCGCGCCGGACCCCAGCGGGAGCGTCAGGAGCAGCTTGCCCGTGGATTTGTCGAAGCCGCGCACCTGGTCCAGATCCGCCACATACAGGGTCTGCCCGACGATCGCGAGTCCTCTGGGCGCGTGCAGGATGACGCCGTCGCGGCCCCCTTCGATGAACTTGAGCCCGACGACCTTCCCGGACTCGTCCAGCTTGGTGATGAAGCCGTTGTTGTCCCGCGCGCTCTCGTCGCCGTTGATGCTGGAGATGAAGTATTCCTTGGTGACCGGATCGACGACGAAACTGTACGGCCCGTTGAGTTCCAAAATCTGCAAGGGGAAGGCCGGGACCGCGCCGAAACAGAGCCATGCCGCCAGCGTGACGGCACACAGGACCAGCCTACGGCGGGAGGTCCCCTGCCGGGACGATGTGGGCCTATGGAATCGTTGACGCATCAGGACGGACGGTGGTTGCGCACAGTGGTGTGTGATGGAACCGTCCCGCATCGTATCGGACGGTCAAATCAGGTGTCAAGGAACCGGGGCGGGAGCATCAGTGCCTACGCGTCCCTGCGCGCGTTGACTTGCCGCGGAAACCCCTGTTATGGTCGCATTTTGATATCGATTTTGCGCGCCTGCGTTCGACGGAGACGATCTCCAGAGGGGGCGTGGCGCGCCCATCGCGGCGTACTTTCGTTCAGGGAGGAGAAGAACGTGGCAGCTCAGATCATCGACGGCAAAGCGCTCGCGCAGCAGATTCGGGAACGGATCGCCAAGGACGTCGTGGACCTGGTCGCCCAGAAGGGCGTGCGCCCTGGTTTGGCGGCGATCCTGGTGGGGGACGATCCCGCCTCGCATATCTATGTGCGCAACAAACAGAAGGCCTGCGACGCGGCCGGAATCTACGTGGACGAGAACAAGCTGCCGGCCTCCACGACCCAAGCGGAGCTGTTGCGGCTAATTGAAAAAGTGAATGCCGATCCCAAGATTCATGGTATTCTGGTCCAGCTTCCGCTGCCGAAGCACATCGACAGCAAGGTCATTCTGGATTCGGTGTCTCCCCTCAAGGATGCGGACGGATTCCATCCCTACAATTTCGGCCGGCTGGTCGAAGGGAACCCGATCTTCGAGGCCTGCACGCCCAAAGGCGTGATCAAGATGATCGAATCCACCGGCGTCACCATCGAGGGCAAGCGGGCCGTCGTCCTGGGCCGCAGCAACATCGTCGGCAAGCCCGCGGCGCTCATGCTGCTGCATCGCCACGCGACGGTCACGATCTGTCACAGCAAGACCAAGGACCTGCCGGCCGTCTGCCGGGAGGCGGAGATTCTGGTCGTGGCCATCGGCAAGGCCAAGTTCGTGACCGCCGACATGGTTCGCGAGGGCGCCATGGTCATAGACGTCGGGACCAACCGCACGGCTGAAGGGAAAGTGGTCGGCGACGTGGACTACGAGCCGGTGAGCCGGAAGGCCGGATGGATCAGCCCGGTTCCGGGCGGGGTGGGGCCGATGACGATCGCCATGTTGCTCGACAATACCTTGGAGTCGGCCAAGCGGGCGGCCGGGCTGGCGTAACACCGACCTCGCGAGACACCTGACGACATGATGCGCGAACCACGACGGCTGAAGGAAGTCCTCGACCAAGGGCAGTTTGCCGTCACGATCGAGTACAACCCGCCGAAGGGCACCAACATCAGCGGTTTGGTCGAGAGTGCCAAGGGCCTGGTGGGGCGTGTGCACGGCGTGAACGTCACGGACTGCACGGCAGCGATCATGCGGGCCAGTTCGCTCTCGGTCTGCCGGATTCTCTACGAGTTGGGCCACGATCCGGTCATGCAGATGACCTGCCGCGACCGCAACCGGATCGCGATCCAGGCCGATCTCTTGGGCGGCCACTTGCTGGGCATCCGGAACATTCTCTGCCTGACCGGCGATTATCCCACGGTGGGAGACCACAAGGATGCAAAGCCCGTCTATGACCTGGACTCCGTCCAGATCATGCAGATCGTCCAGGGGCTCAATAACGGGCGGGACTGGGCCGGCAACAAGCTGGACGGCCCGACCGATTTCACCGCCGGCGGAGCGGTCACGCCGGAAGCCGATCCGCTGGGGCCGATGCTGGCGAAGTTCGAAACGAAGGTCAAAGCCGGCGCCCAGTTCTTTCAAACCCAAGCCATCTACCACCCCGAGCAGTTTGCGAGCTTCATGCAGGCGGTGCGCAAGTTCAAGGTGAAGGTGCTGGCCGGCATCCTGCTGTTGCGCAATGCGAAAATGGCCGAGTTCATGAACGCAAACATCCCCGGCGTCTCGGTGCCGCAGGAGATGATCGATGAGCTCAGGGCCGCCGGCGACAAACATGCCATCGAGGCCGGCGTGGAGATCGCCGTCCGCACGATCAAGGCCGTCCGTCCGCATTGCGACGGCGTCCACATCATGGCCATCAAGGCCACCGACCGCCTCCCGCAGATCCTCACCAACGCCGCTCTTGGCTGATGAAAATTCCCGACTTCCAGCGCGCGAAGCGCGAAGGGAAGAAGATCGTCGTCGTGACCGGGTACGACGCCCTGTTTGCCCGCATCATCGAGCAGGCGGGGATCGAGGTCATTCTCGTCGGCGATTCGTTGGGCGTGGTGGTGCAGGGAAAGCACGATACCCTGACCGTGACGATGGAGGACATGCTCTACCACACGCGCATGGTGGCCGGGGCGGCGGAACGGGCGCTCGTTGTGGCCGACATGCCCTTCCTGTCCTATCAGGTCAGCAACGAAGAAGCGGTGCGGAACGCCGGCCGGCTGATCCAGGCCGGCGCCGCGGCGGTCAAGCTGGAAGGCGGAGCCAATGTGGTTGAGAGGGTCCAGGCGATGACCAGCTTCGGCATCCCGGTCATGGGGCATGTGGGGATGACGCCGCAGTCGGTCCGCTCCTATGGCGGGTACAAGGTGCAGGGGAAGGGGGCGGAGCAGGCCAATCGGCTGGTCGAGGATGCCAAGGCCTTGCAGGAGGCCGGAGCCTTTGCCGTCGTCCTCGAAGCCATGCCGTCCGAGTTGGCGGCCCGCATCACCCACGAGCTGGCGATCCCCACGATCGGGATCGGCGCCGGGGCGTCATGCGACGGTCAGGTCTTGGTCCTCTATGATCTGCTGGGCCTCTTCGACGCCTTCGTGCCGAAGTTCGTGAAGCCCTACGCACACCTCAAAACCGACGCCTTGCGCGCCCTCAAGCAGTATAAGGAAGAAGTCGAGCAGGGGCGGTTTCCCACCGATCAAGAAAGCTACCATTAGCTGCCCGTAAGCCGGGTATCCGCCAGGCGGGTGGTTGCGTCATTCCCGGCTGTCGCCAATCGTCAAGCGTCATCCGTCAATCGTCCAGGGAAAGGAATCTGGTTCCATCCGATGTGGGGTCTTCCGATGTGGGGTCTGGCATGCGTATTGACTGGTCTTCCGATGTGGGGTCTGGCATGCGTATTGACTTATTTGATGGACGAGCTTGCGAGCGACGAAAGCCTGCCGCTGACCAACAAGTGCGATCCCTTCGCCTCTTCAAGTCGGCAGGAGGGTAAAGTTGAGCCTGTTGGAAGAGAAGCAAGGCCAGATAGAGGCGGATGATGGGAAATGCACCAGGCAAGATCTAACCCTAAACTTCTCGGCAAGGTACGAGGGGCTGGAGCCGATCCTCCAAGAGGATCGCTCCGATGCCTTGATCCTGATGGTGTGATGAGAGCGCTTGAACAACGGCGCAGGGAACGAAGGTCAGACGACCCCGAGAAAGACGGCAAGGGAACGGCCAACGCGGACCATCACATCGTGATCGAGCGAGCCGATGCGGGCGCCAATCGCGTCACGGGGAACCGTAACGATTTTGTCAATCATGATCTGCGAGGGCTGCTTGAGGCCGCTCTCCGGTGAGGGCTCAACGGAAATGCGGAAAAGGGGCGCATCAATGATTTCGGTCGTCAGCAGGCAGATAGTAACGCTCCCAAGAGCAGAGAAGAGATCGGATTGCAGGATCAGGGCGGGCCGCGGCTTCCCGCTATAATGGCCCTTGGCGGCCACGGCGACAATGTCGCCGCGTTTCATCCGTTGTCCCAAGCAGCGATCTCCGAGATGAAGTTAAGAACGCGCTTCTCCTGCGGAGAACGGGCCGCGAGGCGCGCCTGGCGGCGGCATTCAGCCGAAAACCCGGTTGCGCGCGTATCAGGGACCCAGATCTGCACGGGACGCAGGCCTTTGCGGCGCAACCGGCGCCGGTAGCGGCTCTGCTTTTCCTTTGGGGTCAGGAATGTCTCAGAGGCCATAGAGCTTCCCTTTCCGTTGTCTCCCAACAATAGGTTAGCACATTCTCGCGTAACATGTTACTGAATCCTATGAGGAAGCGCGGTGACCATCTGGTTGTGAGCGTTTGGCGATGCGCAGAATAAGGGAAGGTCTGATTTATTCCTCTCGTCTGATGTGCTATGAGAAACGCAGCACCGAATGGGAGGCACATCCATGCAGCAGACCTTTGCGGAAGCGAGCTTCGAGCAGTATCGCAAGACTACCCGCCGTGAGCGGTTCCTCCACGAGATGAACCGTGTGGTGCCGTGGGCGGAATTGGTGACGGTCATCGAGCCGGTGTATCCCAAGGCTGACGGACCGGGCCGCCCGCCGGTCGGGATTGAACGCATGCTGCGGGTGCTGTGTCTGCAACAGTGGTTCAATCTGTCAGATCCAGCTGTGGAGGAAGCGTTGTACGACTCCCGCGCCCTGCGGCAGTTCGTGGGGATTGATCTGGGCCGTGAGCCTGTGCCTGATGAGACGACCATCTGCAAGTTTCGGCATCTGTTGGAAGCCCACCAACTGGGGCCGCAACTCTTTGCCCGAATTGGGGAGTATTTGACGAAGCAGGGGCTGCAGGTGAACCGGGGGACGATTGTGGATGCGACCATCATCAGTGCGCCCAGTTCGACGAAGAATCAGACGAAGGAGCGGGATCCCGAGATGCATCAGACGAAGAAGGGCAACCAGTGGTACTTCGGCATGAAGGCCCATATTGGCGTGGATAGCCAGAGCAAAGTGATTCATTCCGTGGCGGCCACCGCAGCCAATGTGCATGACAGTCAGGTGTTACCGAAATGACTGCATGGCCAGGAGACGCGGGTGTGGGGCGATGCCGCCTACAGCGGACAACACGCCGTGATCCGGCAGCACGCGCCGAAGGCCAAGAGTTTCATCCAGACCAAAGCGCATCGGCATCGACCGCTGAGTGAAGAGGAGCGGACCAAGAATCGGACGAAGTCGAAGGTCCGGGCGAAGGTCGAACATGCGTTCTTGGTGATCAAGCGGATCTTCGGGTGGGCCAAAGTCCGTTATCGCGGACTGGCGAAGAACACCCACTGGCTCCAGATCAGCTGCGGCTTGGCGAATCTGTACATGGTGCGTCGGCGGCTGTTGGCGGGCACGTAGAACAGATGTGCCTGGAGGCTGACCGTGGGCCATCAGACGGTGAAAGGCCCCCAGAAATAGGGGCTCGGACCAGCAGATGTCCACCGAATTCACCCTGGTGGCCAGCCCAAAAACAGAATTCTGAACGAAACCGTGAATAAATCAGACCTTCCTTAGGCGAGTTTGCTAGAAGTTGTTTCAAAACCCTCTGTTCCCCCTTCGACGGGCTCAGGGCGAACGGAAATTCTCTCGCAAACATCGATAGTTGTCCGTTCGTGCTGAGCTTGTCGAAGCACGGTCATAAGGTTTTGAAATAACTTCTAGTGATATTCGAAGCAAGCGGCCGAAGCTACCCATCATTACGCATTGTTACGATTGGTTCGAGCCGAAAACTTCGGGGCCATTTGGCGCCTGGGTTGGCCCGCAAATGGACATGGTCGGAGTACCGAACAACGGCCCCCTCCGCCGGCAGATTGCGACATTGATAATTGATCGGGCCAACGAAACGTATTCCCGCACATGCTCTAGCACCGGAATGATTTACGTGGACTTACGAGGCATGACGGATGGACGCTGGTATGACGAGATTCATCCCAACGATGAGGCGTTTAGCGACATCGCAACGAAGTTAATCTCCGCGATACCCGGACGGAAGGTCACCCCCAGACAGCGCGCTCCTTCCCGCAAGTCGCGCCGTAAAGCCGGAAAGGCGCGCGGCCGCTAGAACCTATCTCAAAATTGCCTGAGCAGGATAACCATGACCGCCAGTTGGACGAAGCCCAGGAAATTGGTGGCGTAGTATTCCCAGCGCACCAGGAGCCGACGTCGCCATTGCATCCAGGCGAAGAACCGTTCCACCAGCCAGCGGCGTTCGTCGCGGCGAAGCCGCCGGCCATCCTGGGTTTTGCGCTTTCTCCGATTCGCGCGGTGGGGCGCGATCATCTCCACGCCTTGTTGCTTCAGGGCGTCATCGAGCTTGTCGCTGTCGTACGCGCGATCGCCAATCAGGTGTTCGGGCTTGGCTTCGATCATGTAAAAGTCGAAGCTCAGTTGCACCAACGTCACTTCATGATGGTTCGCCGCATGTGTGCTCACCGACAGGGGCAGCCCGTGGCGGTCCACAATCGCCAAGATCTTCACGCCTTTTCCTCGCTTCGTGGGGCCGATCTGCTCCCCGCCGCCCTTGGCGGACGCAAACGTCGCATCGATAAAGCATTCCGCCTCATCCAGCGCCCCGTCCTCCCGCAGCGTATTGGCCAGGTCGGTCAGCACGGCGCGCAGGACTTCCTGGTGACACCAGTGCTGAAACCGACGGTGGACGGTGTTGTCGTTGGGGTAACACTGCGGCAGCATGTGCCACTGGGCGCCCGTGTTGAGAATCCACAGAACGACCTCCAGCACCGCGCGAGTCGGGATCGGTTTGCGCCCACGCCGGCCCTCTGGCAGGTGCTCTTCGGGGAAATGGCTGCGAATCCGTTCCCACTGGTCGTCGCTCAAGCGAAGCATGAGCGTGTTTATGCCTAGGTATGTTCAGCTTGTCAACAATTTTGAGATAGGTTCTAGTGTCCTGAGTCTGAAATCCCGTGACGAAATTCGACATATCAACCTCAGAGAAATCAGTAGCATAATGGGCAGCAATTATTCTGCGAACTTCAGAATCGGGACACTAGCAGGAACGAACCCGACATCGCGGGGGGAACTGTCGCGCAAACGAGTTTCATGGAGGAGATGCGTCCGTCCACGACCGCCATGGGGGAATTTAAGGTGACATTGTGCTTTTCGGAGAAGCCTGCTGGCGACGAGGCAGTAGGGGAGCAGGCCGTCTTTTTGAGTGCGGCCACTCACCGGGCCTAGCGGAGTGCTCCCTCACGATTCCCTGATGCACTTTGAACAGCTTTGGTGAGTATCTGAACCGGGCGGGACCATCACGCCGCTTCGTCTTTCACGCCCGTGACCTGCTGGACAATCGTCCGAACTTGCTCCTGAATATCGTCCACCGCGGCTTTCATTCTGGCGTGGTGCCGGACGATCGAGACCAGCAGCATGACCAGGAGGACGAGCATGGCGCCCGCGGTGCGAATGGCCGGTTCCAGCCGTTCCTTGAAAGGCATGACCAGCGTCATCCGGCTCCATCCGACAAGGTGTGGCCCGTCGGAGATCGGTGAGAACAGCGTCGCCATGAGTTCACCCTGCTCGCCGGAAGCCGAAAATACGGAGGGGGATTGGCTTGCTTTGGCGCCGTTCCACTCCGGTCCGTCGAACGGACGTCCGATCGCGCCCCGATCGGTGGCGGCGATGATGCGGCCCGTGGCATCGGCGACTTCCGCCGACGCCAGGTGCGGGGCGGGCACGAGCCGATCCAAGACTTGCTGAAGGGTTGCAGGATCTTCCTGCATCAGCGCGCCCGTGGCTGCGAGCTGTTGTGCAAAGCCCTCCCCTCGTTGTTGTAGACCGGAGACAAGCGCCTGATCCTGGTAGTACAAGAGGAAGGCGGTCGCCGCGAGCACGAACAGGATCGTCATGGCGCAGAGGCCTGCGACGGAGGGACAGGTCACCGCTTGCTTCTTCATATCGGATCTCCTCCAGCGGTAGTCCAGGGCTGGCTAGGGCTTCCGGTTAAACCTAACAGAAGGGAATCGAGTGTCAACGAATCGCGGCAAAGCGACGGACGGTCATGTCTGCGCGAGAAGCAATTCCTTCGCGGGAAACATCATCACGATCATTCGGGCGTCGAAGAAAAGGCCGTTGTAGGGTTGGGGCTGACTATGTCGAGGGGGTAACCGGCATTCCGGTTGCATCGCACCGGACTTGAAAAACCGTCCGATCATCCAGGCGCAGGGCGGTGAGGGATCGGCCCCAGACGCATCCACTGTCGAGCCCGAGGAATCGCGGGGTGAGGTGCAGCCCCAACGCCGACCAATGGCCGCAGACCAAGGTCGCTTCGTCCTGCTTCCGCTGTTCGAGCTCAAACCAGGGTTTGTACCCGGGGGGGATGTCCTTCACTTCTCCCTTGAAGGTGTAGTGGATCTCGCCGGCAGGGGTGCAGATCCTCAATCGGGTCAAGGCGTCCGTGATGGTCTTCATGCGGACCTGCCCTGCCAAGTTGTCCGACCAGGGGCGTCGTTCCTGCATGAAGAGGCCGTGGAGCACCGATCGATAGGCGGGACCGCGTAGAGCTTCCTCAACCTCTCGGGCCAGCGCCGCAGCTTCCGTGATCGTCCACTGCGGTAGCAGACCCGCGTGAACGAGGACATGGTGCTGTTCTTGATGCAGCAACGGCCGGTGCCGCAGCCAATGGAGCAGTTCCTCGCGATCCGGCGCGGTGAGGACATCCTTGAACGTGTCTCGGGGGCGAAGCGGGAGAATCCCCTCGGCCACCGCCAGCAAATAGAGGTCGTGGTTGCCCAGCACGACCACGGCCCGGTCGCCGAGCTGCTTGACGTACCGGAGGACGGCCAAGGACTCCGAGCCGCGATTGACGAGGTCCCCGACGAACCAGAGCCGGTCCGTTTCCGGGCTCCATGGGAGGTCGGCGACGAGTTGCCGCAGGGCCGTATAGCAACCTTGAATGTCTCCGAAGGCGTAAATAGCCATGAGTCCTTGGTTGAACGAGAAGCGCCCGAGCCTAACGTCACCCGCGCGATTTTACAAGGTTGTGGAACCGGAGCGGAACTGAGCAGGAATTACCCCGATTGCCGGCCGCTGCACATCAGCCCCCATTATTCATGACGGTTCGTCGCGTTACACCCGTTGCATCGCGAAGAGCAACGGGTACCCGGGAGTCGCCACGCGTTGCACCCATTGCAATGAAAAAGAGCAATAGGTACCCCCAAGCACAGCCGCGAAGGCGTACTTGAAACAGTACGTCGAGGACTAAGCGGCGAGCACGCCCGCCATACCAAGCTTCGCTTGAGCCGCCGCGTTCGATCATCTCGCGGCGGAGAAGTACTTTGCCTTCGACTTCGCATATTTTGGCTCTGTCGCAGCGGCGAATCGGGGTGCCCATTGCTTGTCTGTTGCAATGGGCCAAAGCAGCAGAAGCGTTCATGAATAATGCGGGTTAGGCTGCGGGTCGATTGCGGGCTTGCGGATCGGGTTTCTTGGTGAGAAGTTGCGTCGTCTCCTCCGCCGTCCTCGGGGGACTGTAGAGAAAGCCCTGCACCTCCTCGCAGCCGGCCCGCTGCAGGGCCTCGAGCTGCGCCTGCGTTTCGACCCCTTCCGCAATGGCGCGGCACTTCAAACTATGGGCCAGCGTGATCAATGCCGCGGTGAAGCCGGGCGATCCTTCCATGGCGCCCGCCTCCTGAACGAACGACGCATCGATCTTCACGGCGTCCATCGGGAGCAGGCGCAATTCCCGGAGCGAAGTGAAGCCGGTGCCGAAATCATCCAGGGCGATGCGAACGCCCAGTGCCTTGAGGTGTTTCAGCACCTTCAGCGAATGGTCGAGGTCCCGCATGATCATGCTCTCCGTCACCTCCAACTCCAGATGCTCCGGGCTGCGTCCCATGTCCTGCACGGCCAGGCTGATCGTTTCGACCAATCCTTGATGCCGGAAATGGGCCGGCGACAGGTTCATGGCCACTCGGACGGGAGGCAGGCCGGCTTCATGCCAGGCCTTCTGTTGGCTGCAGGCGGCCCCGATCACCCATTCGCCGATCGCCACCGTCAATCCGGCCTCTTCGGCGCAGGAGAGAAATTGCCCCGGCCCCAGCAGCCCGCGCGTGGGATGGCGCCATCGCAGAAAGGCCTCGACCCCTCTGATCGCCCACCGTTTGACGTCCACCTGCGGCTGGTAGTGCAGCACGAACTCATTGTGTTGGATCGCGCGGCGCAAGTCGGCTTCGAGCGCCAGCCGCTCGGTCTGGTTGGCGGTCAGAGCTTGGACGAAATAGACGAAGCGGGTGCCTCCTTTGGCCTTGGCGCTCTGGAGCGCGGCATCGGCCTGCTGGAGCAAGGTCGGGACGTCTCCGGCATTGGAGGGGAAGAGCGTGATGCCGATGCTGGCGGAGAGGGTGATGTCCTTCTGCGCAATCGAAACCGGCTGTTGGATCGCCGCGAGCAATCGGCGGGCCATCTTGGCTGCGTCGCGCGTTGTCCGAAGGTGGGGCATCAGGATGGAAAAGGTATCGGCGACCAGACGGGCCAGGGTGTAAGGGGACGGGTGGTGGGTGGGTCCGGTACGAACGTCGTCCTTGCGGACACAATCTTGGAGGCGGTCCGCCACGGCATGGAGCACCTCGTCCCCGGCCATCAGTCCCATCGTCTCGTTGATCCGGCGAAAGTGATCCAGGTTGAGCATCAGGACCGCCCCGGTCTCGCCGGTCTGCTGCGCCGACTCCAGGGCCTGTCGGAGCCGTTCTTCGAACAGGACGCGGTTCGGCAAATTGGTGAGCCGATCGTAAAACGTGGAGAGGAACATCTGTGCTTCCGCGTTGCGCCTGACCGTGATGTCCTGGATGGTGCCCGTGACCGTCACCACGCGCCCCTGCTCGTCGCAAGCGGGCGCCCCCCGTTCGGTCACGATCCGCTCTTCTCCATCGGGACGGATGACCCGGTAATCCACTTCATAATCCCGCCGCAGCGCCAGGGCCTCCTCCAACGATTGGCGGACCAGTTCCTGGTCGTCGGGATGGACGTTCCGGAGATAGGCCTCGGGGGTCCGGTCGAACTGATCGGACGAGAGCCCGAGAATTCGGACCACCTCGTCGGACACGGTGAACTGGTTGGTTCTGAGCGTCCAGGTCCAACTGCCGAGGTGGGCCAGTTGCTGGGCGCGGGCCAGGCCGGCCTGGCTCTCGCGCAAGGCCTCCAACACGCGGCCGGTCCGCAACATGTACCGGACCCGATGACTCAGGATCAGAATCTGCCAGGGCTTGGCGATGAAGTCGGTCGCGCCGACCTCGTAGGCCTTTTCGATGGACTCGATGTCGTCCAGGCCGGTCATGATCAAGATGGGCGTGTGGCTGCCGCCCGGCAGGTGTCGGATCGCATGGCAGGCTTCAAAGCCGTCCATCACGGGCATCAGGACATCCAGCAGCACGATGGCCGGGCGAACCTGCTTGAAAAGCCGGACGGCTTCCTGTCCGTCGCCCGCCTCTTCCACCTCCAGCCCGATCTGTTCGAGCACCTGGCGGGCCAACATCCGCATCGTGGGATCATCGTCCACGATCAGGGCGATCGCCTGACGGGTGGGGTGCTCATCATTCATTGAGGGCGAACCTCCTCTGAATCCGCATGTTGGGCCGTCGGGCCTGCGTGATCATCCTCGCGGGACGATCGGCCCTGTCAAGAGCGGAGGGATAGAATCAGCCGGCACCGGCGGGCTGAAGAGGTATCCCTGGACTTCGTCGCAACCCAATTGCCGAAGCAGCGACAGTTGGGGGACGGTCTCGATGCCCTCGGCCAGCACCCGCAGGTCGCGCGCGTGGGCCATGGTGATCATGGCCTCGGCGATCGTGGCGTCCGTGGCGTTCGTCGCCACCTCCGTGATGAAGGAGCGGTCGATCTTGACCGTATCGAACGGCAGCGTGCGCAGGTGGCCGATCGACGAGTAGCCGGTTCCAAAATCGTCCAGAGCCAGGCGCAGGCCCATGCCTTTCAACTGTTGCAGAACCGCCGCCGCTTCCTCCGGCTGGGGCATCATGATCGTTTCGGTGAGTTCCAACTCGAGCCGCGAGGAGGCGAACCCGGTCTCGCGCAGCAGGCGGGAAAGCCGTGTGACCAGCCCCCGGTCGCTGAACTGCGCGTTGGACACATTCACCGCCACGATGAGTGGGCGTCCGTCCGCGGACTGCCAGGGCGCGGTTTCCCGGCAGGCCGTCTCCAGGACCCACTCGCCCACGGCCTGTCCCAGGCCGATCTCCTCGACGAGGTCGACAAACCGCCCCGGCGGAAGCAGGCCCCTGGTCGGGTGGGCCCAGCGCAACAGGGCTTCGACGCCGATGACCAGTCCCGTGTGAATGTCCACCAGCGGCTGATAATGGAGGCGCAGCTCATGGCGTTCGATGGCCCGCCGCAGATCGTTCTCCAGCGCCAGCCGATCGGCCGCCATCTCGTTCATCGATCGGGAATAGAACTGGTAGTTGTTGCGGCCTTCGTTCTTAGCCTGATACATCGCCGTGTCGGCGTTCTTCAGCAACTCTTCCAGATTCTCGCCGTCGCTCGGATGGAGTGAGATCCCGATGCTGCCTGTGATGAAGACCTCCCGCCCTTCCACCAGGAACGGGTTGGCGATCGCGCTCAGGATGCGGCGCGCGATCCCGCTCGCATGGTCGGGCTGGCGCAGGTCCGGGAGCAGAATCGTGAACTCGTCCCCGCCCAGCCGTGCCACCGCGCCGGCTGTCTCCGAAGTGCCGGGCCGGACGACCGAATCCGAGGCCCGGATCGCTTCCATGATCCGCTCGGCGACCTGTTTCAGGAGGGCATCGCCGGCCGAATGGCCCAGCGAGTCGTTGATGAACTTGAACCGGTCGATATCCAGAAACAGAATCCCCAACATGGCCTCGTGCCGCTTCGCGGCGGCCAAGGCCTGCTGGGCCCGATCCCGGAACAGCAATCGGTTGGGCAGCCCGGTCAGGCTGTCGTAGTAGGCCAGATGATGGATGTGCTCTTCGATCCGGCGGCGCTCCGTAATGTCTTGCACCGTCCCCGTCAAGCTGACGACCGTGCGGCCGTCCTCGGCTGGCAACGCGCGGGCTTGAAGGCTGACCGTCCGTTGCTCTCCGTCCGGCATCGTCAGCGTATGGTCCTGGCGCGAAGGATGATGTGGAACGAAGCTGCCCTCCAGCACGCTCTTGAACAGCCCGCCGACCGCCGCGGGGGCGAGCGACAGGAACTCGTCCAGCGAGCCGGAGAACTCCCGGATGGACAGTCCGAGAATGATCGCCGCCCGCTCGGAGACCCGCAATTGGCGCTTCGCGAGATCCCATTCCCAACTGCCCACCTGAGCCAGATGCTGCGCATGGGCCAGGTGTTCCTTGCTGCGGGACAGCTCGCGCAGGGCGGCGCCGGCCCGGAGGAGGTACCGGACGCGATGGCCCAGGATGAGCGGATTGAACGGCTTGGACATGAAATCCGTCGCGCCGGCTTCGTAGGCGCGCTCGACGGACTCCGTATCCTCAAATGACGTCATGAACACGATGGGCACATGGGCGGCCTGGGGGAGCCGTCTCAACAGCGAACAGGCGGCAAACCCGTTCATGCCGGGCAAGAGCACGTCCATCAGGACCAGATCGGGCTTGAGCAAAGGGAAGCGGGTGACCGCCTCCTGGCCGGTCGAGACCGCTTCGACCTCGAAGCCGGCCTGTGAGAGGGTCTCGCCGATCAACGATTGGATGCCCGGCTCGTCGTCCACCACCAGCACGAGCGGGCGTTTCACCGGCGGCGCTCCAGTCATGCGGCGCGCCGCCGATCGATTTCGATCCGGAAGGAGGACTTTACGGCCTGATACTCCCGTTCGAAGCAGGAGAAGATCGCTGCCGCCTCCGAGAGTTGCTTGGTCCGCCCGCATTGCTCGAGGTCCTTGCTCAAGGCGGCCAGCTTGAACGCGCCCAACACGCCGCAACGTGATTTGAACCCGTGCGCGAGCGAAAAGAGGCGATCGGCCGTGTTGCCCTGGACCGCGGCCCGGAGTTGCTCCACAATCTGATCCGAATCCGTGAGAAACATCGAGAGCATCGAGACGAGCACGTCGGGCCGGCCCGGCCGCTGCAATGCCAGGATGTCTTTCCACACTTTTTGATCGATCGCCGCTTCTTCTTGGACGACGGGGGGCTCCTCAGCCGCCGGGGAGGCTGGCGCGGCAGATGCCGGCGGCGCCGCCTCTGTGAGCGGCTCCTGAATGACCGCGGCCTCAGACTCAGACGCTCCCGCAGCGGCCGTGATCTGCGGCCGGTGCCAGCGTCGCATCACCTCGGCGAGTTGGCGGCGGGTGAAGGGCTTGGCCAGGTAGTCGTCCATGCCGGCGGCGAGGCAGCGCTCGCGGTCCCCCTGAATGGCATGAGCCGTGAGGGCGATGATCGGCACGCGAGGAGGAGTCATGGGTGATCGGTCATGGGTCATGGGTGACGAAGGACCGGTGGGTCCCGCCTTCTCAGACGATTGACGGTTGACCATTGACCTTTGACTGTCTTCGCGCAGTCGAATAGCGCGGGTGGCGGCAAAGCCGTCCATGTCGGGCATCTGACAGTCCATGAAGATCAGGTCGTGGCGGGAGCGGGTCGCCGCTTCGAGCGCCTCGACCCCGTTCTGGACGATCTCGACCGAGCAGCCGAGGTCCTCCAGCATCAGCCGGGCCACTTCCTGGTTGACCGAGTTATCCTCCGCCACGAGGACCTTGAGGGGGAACGTCTCGGACGGAGGCGACGTCCCGGCCTCCGAGACCGGCGCGCCGGCCGTCCGGCGGGAATCCGGCCCATCAGCGCCGGGACGCCGCAGTAGGTTCAACAGAGCCCGGATCAATAACGATCGACGAACCGGCTTGACCAGGACCGCTTCAACTCCGGTTTCCATGACCGGTTGGTGGTCGCCAAGTCCCGTGACGGACGCCAACAGGATCAGGCCGGTGCCGGCCAGTTCCGGATCTGCCTTTATACGCCGGGCCAACTCAACGCCGTCCGATTCGGGCATCGGATGGTCAAGCAGCGCCACGTGAAATGGTCTGCCCGACTGAGCCGCTTCCTTGAGGACCGCGAAGGCCTCCTCGCCGGTTGAGGCGCCGGACGGGGAGAGGTTCCACTCGGCGATCCGGTCCTGCAAGATCTCACGGTTGGACCGGTTGTCATCCACGACCAGAATACGGCGGCCGGTCAAATCCGGCAATTCCGATTGGTCGAAGGCGGACGCGGGCTCCCTGGTTTCCGGCTTGGCAAACCGGGAGGTGAACCAGAAGGTGGTGCCTCGCCCTTCTGTGCTCTCGACGCCGATCTCTCCTTGCATCAGCTCTACGAGTTGTTTGGCGATGGAGAGGCCGAGGCCGGTGCCGCCGTACTTTCTGGTGGACGAGTTGTCGGCCTGGCAAAACGGCTCGAAGATCTGCCGCTGCGCCTCCGGCGAGATGCCGATCCCGGTATCGGTGATCTCCACGCGAAGCTTGACGGTTGACGAGTGATCCTCCAGCACGGAGACGGAGAGACCGACTTCGCCGCGCTCGGTGAACTTGATCGCGTTGCCGAGCAGGTTGATCAGGATTTGGCGGAGCCTCCCCGGATCGCCTTCGAGCGTGGACGGGACCGTGCGCGGAATGGAGCAGAGGAGTTCCAACCCCTTGCGCTGGGCCCGCTCCGCGACCAGCTCGACCACATCCTCGACCGTTTCTCCGACATCGAAGGACACCGTCTCCAGTTCGAGCTTGCCCGCCTCGATCTTCGAGAAGTCCAGAATGTCGTTGATGGTGTGGAGCAGCGCCGTGGCCGAACGGTGGATGGTGTCGACGAAATGCCGTTGCCGGTCCGTGAGCGCGGTTGTCAGCAACAATTCGGTCATGCCCAGCACGCCGTTCATGGGCGTGCGAATCTCATGGCTCATGTTCGCCACGAACTGGGATTTCAAACGGCTGACTTCGAGGGCTCGGTCGCGGGCCGACTCCATCGCCTCATTCGCCCGCACCAATTCGTCGCGCGAGCGGCGGAGATCCTCCGTCATCCGGTTGAAGGAACGGGCCAAGGTCCCCACCTCGTCGGTGCCCATGACGCCGATGGTTTGGGAGAGGTCCCCGGCGGCGATGCGGTCGGCCAGGTGGGTCAAGGATTGGATAGGAATGGAAATGTGGCGGGAGAGCAGGTAGGCCACCGCGAGCACAAGCAGGGTCGTGATGACCAGCAGTCCGAGAAACACGCGCCGGAGCGTCTTGACCTGACCGAAGGCGTCTTCCCGATCCTGGGCCACGAGGATCGTCCATCCCAGTCCCTCGAACGTGCGGAAGCCAGTGGACTTCGCGAAACCGATCAACAGTTCGTCGTGATCGGCCAGAAACGATCCGCGATCCCGAGCACGCGATGACTCCGGCAGCCGGTAGCCGAGCTGCGAGAGGGTGGCCGCGGGAAACGACCGGGTCTCCGACCGGCTTAGCAAGGACGGGGGGCCTGCCAGGACTCCCCCAGCCACATTGGCCAGCAGCACAGAACCCTGCCGTTCTCCGCTCTCCCCTTGGACCTTGACCTGGGCCGTGATCTCCTGGAGTTCGCTCTGCGGCAAGTGGGCGACGAGATAGCCGATCGGCTTGCGCCCGCCGTTCGGCCTAGTGATCGGCGTCATGATGCGGAGGCTGATCGATTTCGTGAGGGGGTCGTCGGCCAAATCGGTGGTGGTCACGGTCGCGCTCTGCATTGCGGCGCGGAACCAGGGCTCGTTCGAGACGACGTGGCCGATCAAGGAAACTTCGCTGGAGGAGACGATCGTGCCCTGGGCGTTGACGCAATAAATGGAGGAGTAGTGTCCGTATTGGCTCCACAGGCGCAGCAGGCTCAACGTGATGCGGCCACGCGGATCGTCGGCGGCCACATCCTGCATCGCTTCCATCGAGGCCCAGGCTTGGAGGTCCTGCGTGCTGGCGAAGAGCACCCGGTCGATCTTGCCCATGGTTTGGGCGGCCAATTCCTCCAATTTCTCACTTGCATTCTGCTTGAGGATGTCCTGGCTGGTTTCATAGACGATGATGCCGACCACGATCAGCGGGACGAGGGCCAAGACCAGCAGGGCGGTCAGGAGCTTGGCCCGGATCGATATTCGGGAGAAGAGCGATGACACGGACATGGCTGTTCGTCAGGGACTGGGGCCCGGTCAGGGCCGGATCGAGCCCATGGTGGCTGGTCCATGCGCCCGTTGAGACGGATGCGCACCGATGGCGCCGTCTTCGGGTTCGAGTCAAAGGTAGCAGGCGCCCCGGTACAGTCAACGAATATGAGGTTTGACGGAAGCTGAGCCGAGAAGGAGCGATGGCGTCACGTCCCGCTACGCAACGGCCGCTCGGGGCGCGGCAGCCAACGGGTGAGCAAGCGCTCAAGTTGCAGGCGCGTGAAGGGCTTAGACAGGTAGTCGTCCATGCCGGCCGCGAGGCAAGCCTGACGATCGCTTTCAAGCACATGGGCCGTCAGGGCGACGATCGGGAGGCGGGGTGTTCCTGTCGTGGATACGGCCTCGCGGGCCCGAATGCGGCGCGTGGCTTCGAACCCGTCCATCTCCGGCATCTGACAATCCATCAAGACCAGATCGTATCGAGCCCGGCCGGTCGCTTCGAGCGCCTCCCTTCCGTTCCCGGCGACCTCGACCGAACAGCCGAGTTGCTCCAACATCGTGCGGGCCACCTCCTGATTCACGCTGTTGTCCTCCACCACGAGGATGCAGCCGGTGAACTGTGGAGGGATGGCGCCTGGATTGATCATGCCGGCTGGTGAAGTAGACGGAATTATAGAGGGGGACGACGACGGTGTGAGACGATTCAGCCGCCTGGCCAAGGCTCGATAGAGGGCTTGATAGCGGACCGGCTTCGTCAGGACCAGGTCCGCGCCGGCCTCTCGCGCGATTTCGCGGTCGAACTCGGGCGGCGCGAGCAAGATCACGGCAAGTGACGGTCCGCCCGCTTCGCTCTTGAGGGTCTTGATCAGAGACAGTCCATCCGCGTCCTCCAAGGCCAGATCCAAGATCAGGAGGGCGAAGGGAGCCTCGGAGGATGCAGCCTGTCTGACGAGCTCCAACGCCTTCGCTCCGGCGGAGGCTTCCTCCGGATGGAAGCCCCATCCCTTGAGCGTGTGCTTCAGGACCTGTCGGCTGGCGGCGTGGCTTTCGACGATCAAGATTCTCGGCGGAACGGTTGCCGAGGGTTCACCAAGGAACTGTGGCGTCGCCGATCCGATCGACAGCGGGAGCTTTACCCAAAAGGTGGAACCGCGACCGACCTCGCTGTCCAAGCCGACCGTTCCTCCCATGAGCCGGACCAGGCGGATAACAACGGGAAGGCCGAGCCCCGTTCCTCTGAATGTCCCTGACGGCGATCTGCGGCTTGGCGGGGAGGGAGCGACCAGGTAGGCCCGGTCCTCCTGCGCGATGCCGATACCCGTATCTGTGATGTCAAACTGGACTTCTACCAGACCCTCGTCGAGCGGAGCGGCAGAGACGCGGAGTTCGATCTCTCCCTGCTGGGTGAACTGAACCGCGTTGCCGAGCAGGTGGCCGAGGATTTTCCGGAGCCAGTAGGGGTCGCCGACCAGCAGGTCTGGACAGGTCGAGAGAATCGTGCTCGTGAGGCGGAGTCCCTTGGCTTGCGCCTGGCCGCGGACGAGATCGAGGACTTCTTCCACCGTGTCCCGAAGATCGAATTCCATCGGGTGGAGCGCCAACGACCCGGTTTCGAGGTCGGAAAGCGCCGCCAGGTCGTTCAAGCGGGATAGGAGCGCCTTGCCGGACGCAAGCGCGTTGGTCGCGTGGCGCCGTTGTTGTTCGGTCAGGGGTCCATGCAGCAAGTGGTCGATCTTGCCCAGGAGACTATTCATGGGTGTCCGGATTTCATGACTGAGGTGGGACCGGAATTGAAGCTGAAGCGCGGCGGAATCCTGCACGGGATGAGATGTGGGCTGTGATTCCTGGCGGTTCGCCTCCGGTTCGGCCGCCGTCTGTTCACGCTGATCTTCAGCCTGCGTCCGCTCGGCGAGGGCATCATGCAACGCGGCATGGGCGAGCGCCGATTCATCTTCCCGGCGGCGCCATTCCTTCTCGAATTGACCTCGTTGCTCGGCCAGGGCCCGTTGTTGGTCTTGAATCTGATGCAGTAACGCATTGAATCGTTCGGACAGGATGCCGAGGTCGCCCTCTCCCGGCTTCTGGATGCGGAGGGAATAATCCCGTTCTGCGAGAGCCGTCCCGGTCAGGGCGATGAGGTCGAGAATCGGGCCGGTGATCAGACGTTGGAAGCGGCTTCCCAAGAGCCAGGCCACCGTCAACCCACAGACGAGGATGGCCAAGACCAGCGCGGCATAGCGCCGGGCGCGCTCGTAAATCGGAGACAGGTCGGCTTGGAGCAGGATCATCCCGGAGGCGCCGGTCCCAATTGGGACGGGCCGGCGAAGCGCCACCGCATCGGCTCCGATGGCGGCTCGCAAGGTTCGATTTGCAGCAGAGTGAATCGGCCCGGGACCGGGCCGGTCATATCGCGCCAGTTCCCGCCCCTGATCATCGTACAGGATGGCGGTCGTCACGATGGGAGAGAGACGAAGTGTGCTCAGCGCCCATTCCCCCGCTGCCCGATCTTGAGCCAGCACCGCCTCCCTGCTCAGGATGGCCACGAGGTCCGCCTGTCGAGACAGTTCTCTGGTGGCGCCTTCTTTGGCGAGATATAGATCGAGGCAGACCAGAAGGATTCCCATCAGCAACAAGGCGGCGCCCGATACAACCAGCATGAGTGTTTGGAGCTGGCGATCGATCGGCGTCAGCCAGGCAGCAGCCATCGTCGATACTCCTGCGGCAGGAACGGGCGGGACGGAGCGCAAGCAACCAAGAGGGCGGAGGGCGACTTACGGATATCTGGCTTCGATGAGGCTGCGCAGGCCGCCGCGCGCGGTGAATTCCCCGGTGACGGTTGCGCGGACGGGGCGGCAGGCCTTGACGAAGTCCTGAAGAATGCGATTGACGGCATTCTCGTAGAAGATGCCGACATTGCGATAGGCATGGATATAAAGCTTGAGCGACTTCAGTTCCACGCAATGTTGGTCCGGCATGTAGTGGATCCGAATGGTTCCAAAATCGGGCAGGCCCGTCTTGGGGCAAATCGCCGTATATTCCGGAATGTCGATGGTGATCTCGTATCCCTTGTATTGATTCGGCCAGGTTTCCAATTCCGGCAGGGTGGTGGAGAGGCCGCTCTTGGCGTGGTCCTCGCTATAGCCCAAGGAAGTCTTCATGGCGGTCTTGGTGCGTTTCATAGTTGGGTCATCCACTCAACCTGTCCGGTCTCTTCAAGTTTAAAATACAGGGCGACCCAGGGACATTTCATCTCCGGGTAGACCTCGCAGAACCCGCCTTTGCGGACTCCGCCGCAAGGACCATGGCTCATAAACTTGGGGCATTCGGCCTTGGCCGTTCCATCGGGCACGGGAGGGCGGTTGTGCACGCCGCCCGTATATTGGCCGCCCTCTTCTTCGCCGGGGATCAAGACGCGTAATGGCATGGGGCCTAGTCTATACCGAGGAGGAGACAAACGGCAATTTCAGATCGTTTCCATGGCTGCGAGGAACCCGGTCTGGCGGAAGGAAATCCATACAGTGGAGTGGAAGCCGTGAACGACGAATCAGCTCGAATGCGGGCTCGTCGTCGCCGGTAGGACCAATGGCCTAGGGCACCGGAACGGCCTAGGCCTTCTTTCGTGGTGGGTGGGGCTTCTGAAAGATTGCAATGGAGGAGCGGGAAAGACTAGACTTCGTCTGCACCGGGTGGCAGTGGTGGGATCGGGAACATTGCCGTTGACAGTTTTTTTCCGGCTTTGTTAGACTTCAGTCGAAAAATCAAGACAATAGCCGCCCTTTGCTCAGCGAAGAATCGTTTCAGGTTTGAATCTGCAGGCCGCTCATTGCGGCTTTTTCATGACCGTCAGCGAACAGCGCCGCAGGTGCTGTCAAAATATTCAGAGGAGGGTGACCGATGAGCCTTGATTACGTCAAGTTTACAAGCGGCTTCGACAAGTTCATGCCGAAAGAATATCGGGACATGGTGGAACATGGCCCCTTTGGCAAGAAGGTGTCGGTTTCCCAGATGGGAAGCTTCAAGGAAGTGCTTGAAGAGCATCCCATGTGCGCCGGTTGTGCCATGACGTTGTTCATCCGCCTGGCCATGATTTCTTTTCCCAATCCGGAAGACACGATTACCGTCGGAACGGCCGGGTGCGGCCGCCTCGCCATCTCTCAGGCCGCGATCCCCTTTGTGTACGGCAACTACGGGGACCAGAATGGCGTGGCGAGCGGGTTGTCGCGCGGGCTTCGCCTGCGGTTCGGTGACAAGCCGAAGGATGTGGTCGTGATGGCCGGAGACGGCGGCACCGCGGATATCGGGTTCTCCGCAGTCCTCCATTCCTGGTTCCGGAAGGAGAAGTTCACGACCATCATGCTGGACAATGAAGTGTATGGGAATACCGGCGGTCAGGAGAGCGGCATGACCAACCGGGGGGCCGTCTTGAAAATGGCCCCGCTCGGAAAGAAGTTCGAGAAGATGGATATGGTCCAAATGGCGAAAGTGGCCGGTTGCTCCTATGTGGCCACGGTGGTGCCGAACAATCCACGTCGCGTCGAAAGCGTGATCAAGAAAGCCGTGCTGATCGCGCGCGAAGTCGGCCCCACTTACATCCAGGCGTATACCTCCTGCAACATCGAATATGCCATTCCGACCGACAAGGTCATGGAAGATGCCAAGAATGTCGAGAACGACCGGTATGCGTTCTCCGAGTTCGTCTCCGACGAAGCCAAGCAATACCTGACCGAGCGCTACGGCTATAAGGAGTTCGCGCAGAAGCCGGCGGCGGCAATTCCCAAGGGCTGACCGTCTCTGGTCCGAGCACCCGAGCAGCAGGTCGTGAACGTGGCGGGTTGGGGCCCGCCGAGCGAGGAGATCAAACCATGTCAAAGCGCTTTAACATTCGAATGGCGGGCGTCGGCGGGCAAGGCGTGGTGACCGCGTCGCACATCTTGAGCACCGCGGTGATCAACGCCGGCGGAGAAAGCACCATCGTGCCGTTCTACGGATCGGAAAAGCGGATGGCGCCGGTTGAAAGCTACGTCCGCGTGTCGGACGAGCCGATCTATGAGATCGGCGAGATCACCTTTCCTCACATCATCATCATCTTCCATCCGCAGGTGATCACCCACGGCAAGTCCTACACCATGCCCTTCTATTTCGGCCTCAAGGAAGACGGGGTGGCGCTCATCAACCATGACGGGCCGATGCGGCTTCACAAGGATCAAGCCCGTGAATTGGAAGAGCGGCGCGCCAAACTCTATTACTTGCCGGCCACCAAGATTTCACTCGAAGTCTCGGGCATGGACCTCGCCACGAACATGGCCTTGATGGGAGCCATCGGCTGCATCACCGGCCTGACGACGATTGAAGCGCTAGAACAGGCGGTGAAGGACCGGTTCCTCGGCAAAGGGTTCGTGGTGTCGGGCGGCACCGCGGCGTTGGATAGCGTGGTCGAGCGGAAGTTCAAGAAGAAGCAGGAGCTCATCGAAAAGAATGTCGCGGTCATCAAGGCCGGGTGGGACTTCGCGGCCAAGAACGGGTGGGATGAAATCAGCAAGGCCGCCAAGAAGGCGGAAGCGGCTGCCGCCGCGGCCAAGGCCTGATTCAAGAGAGGTAAACGATGTATCTTGTTGCCGATATCGACGTGAACATTTGTGCGCAGAAGAGCTGCAAGCTTTGCACGCAGTATTGCCCGGAAGCCAACACCATTCTCTATAGCGAGGAGATGGGCAAGGACAAGGGGTACAAGTATGGGTCGGCCTATGTGGCGGTCGATCGCTGTAAGGGCTGCGCGCAATGCGTGTGGGTGTGCGACAACATGGCGAAGAACAACGCCATCAAGATGATCATGATCGATCAGCTCCCCCAGGCGGCGCTGACCGACAATGTGACCTATGGCGAGAAGTCAACGACGGCGGTCTTGACCAGTCCGACGGTCGGTTGAGGCGAAGGAGACGGCACGAGTGGCGACCACAGCGCAGGTAAGAGAAAAGATCATCGTTCCGGGCCCGGCGGGTTTTCATCCTCCCTCGGCCGCTCAGTTGGGCGTTGCGTTGCCGGATCCGGGGCACGGACTCTGGTACGGGAACGACGAAGAAGAAGACAAGGTGATCGAGGAAATGGCTCGCGTCATGTTAACGAGCCCGAACCCGACCCTCTTCCCCGGCCCCATGATTCTCTGGGCGTGGAACGAACACGCGATTGAGAAGGCGAAGGCCACGCTGGAGATCGCAGCGCAGATTCCGGACGTCATGATCATCCCCATGCCCGATTACCGGCCGAAATATCCCAAGATCGATCACGAGGAAGTCATCAATCCGAACCACCCCAATCTGACCATTTGGGGGAATCGGATCGAGGCCTGCATCTTCATCGGCGTGCATTGCCACTATGCCAACCTGACCCTCAAGATGATCCGCGCGGGGACGAATTGCTGCACCATGGCGGTCTGTGCGGAGCAGGGGCATGAGGATGCGATGCTGACGATTCGCGATTCGGACACCGCCAAGATCAAGAAAGTCGCCCAAATCTTCAAGCGCGTCAGGGAGAGCATGGGTATCAAGTTGCCGGCTGACGGTCGGAACGTTCGGTTTACGGGAACGCAGTCGCGGGTGCACGGCGGGAAAACTCACACCAATCCGCTCGATTTTGTTCCCACCGCGGCGGGGCTCTCAAGCGCCGCTGCGTTTGGTCACAAACCGGAGCAAATGCAAAAAGAAGCCTGAGGGCGTGACTCCAGGCCGGACCGATAAACCCGGAGAGGTGATGTTATGAGCGAAGCGCTGGACACAGAGGTCAAGACCAACCCGCAGGGCGATCCGATCACCAGCGTGGCGGCTCCGAAACCGGCGGGGGAGATGAAGAAGGACCCGCACGCGGAGGCGAAAAAGCAGCGCGTGGTGACGCCCGAGCACATGTTCCTGGAGGCGCCGCGGGTGCGGGAATTCATCACCGGCAGCGAGGCGGCCAAGGAGGCCGTTCGGCGCAGCAACGTCGATCTGGCCATTGCCTATCCGATCACACCGCAAAGCGAAACGATGCAATTGGTCGGCGTGCTCTACGGTGAAGGCTACGTCAAGGAGTATTATCGCGGCGAAGAGGAAGTCGGAGTGATGGCGGCCATTGCCGGCGGGTCGCGGGCCGGGGTGCGTTGCTTTACCGCCACGGCTGGGCCGGGAACGCTCCGTGGCTTGGAAGGCATTGCGTCATGGCCGGGTCACCGGTTGCCCGCTGTGGCCTTTTTCACCTGCCGCGTCGTGAATGCTCCCTTGGCGATTCAGCCTGACAACATCGAGATCGCGTATCTCTTAAATTGCGGCATGGTCGTCTTCCATGCCGAGAACCAGCAAGACGTCTTCGATTTCATCATGAAGGGCTTTACCATCAGCGAGAAAAACGATGTGACCCTCCCGGTAGCGGTCTGCTGCGACGGCTTCTTTGTGACCCACGCCCGAGGCTATGTGTCCATGCAGGATCGGGGTCTCAAACTTCCTCCTCGGGAGGCTTGGCGCGGGGCCGTGCCGGTGCTGGATGCGGAAAACCCGCCGGCCCGGTTGTCCCGGGACGCCCCGGTTCAGAAGTCCAACTTCATGGCCTACAACATCCATGCGGTCTGGCAACAGGAGGTGTGGGCCGCTGTTGAACGGTCGCGGAAGTATATTGATAAGTACATGGGCGGCTTGTGCACGGCCGAGGGAGTCGAAGATGCAGACGCGATTCTGGTCGCGTCCGGCAGCGCTGCGGCCCAGTCGCGCGAAGCCATCCGTCTCTGCGCGGAGAAAGGCATCAAGGTCGGGCTGATTAAGATCCGGTCCCTCCGGCCGTTCCCCACGATGGAGCTCAGGAAACTTTGTGCCAAGGCCAAGTTGATCGTGATCCCGGAGTTCAACTACGTGGGCTGGCTGGCCAAGGATGTCGCGGCGTCGATCTATGGCCATTCGAAGGCCAAGATCATTGCAGGTCCGCACGTCTATGGCGGCCAATCCATGCCGGTCGAGTTGATTGTGGATGAGGTCGAGTCCGGGTTGACCGGTAAGAAGTCCACCAATGTGCCGCTGTCTCAGGTCATGGGCAATGCGGAGACGGACCCCTCCGCCATGGCCCACTTCATGCGCAGTATCTGAGCGGCTGGCTCCTAAATGAAAGGGCCTGATCCCAACCTGGGATCAGGCCCTTTTCTTTTGCAGCGCCGTTAGTCGTTGCTCGTTAAACGGAAGACGGGGCCTCCGGAGGATTGACGGTTAACGATTCACGTTGAACGGCCGTCAACCCTGCACGTCGTCGCGAATCAGCTCCTCGCTTTCGGGCATCCCGGACGCGATGAACTTGGCATAGGACAGGTAGATGATGCTGCTGTCCCGCATGGCTCGGGCTCCATGCGTCATCCGTTCCAAATTGGCCGCGTCGGCCCCTTCGGATGATTGGAGGAAATCCACGTACTCGACGAGCAGCTTGTTATAGCGCTCCATCGCCTGTTCGACGTCCAGATAGGCTTGCATGATGGCGTTGGTCATGGCGGTCTCCTCCACTCGCTGTGTCACCTTACACCGGGGAGCAATGAGCGTCAACACGTGGTGATGCCGGACTATGACGCGGACCGTTTCCACCGCCGTTCTTTGGGCTATCGAGACGGCTTTCGGCCAACGGCCGGACTCGGATAGGGCGCTCCTGGCCGCAGGGGTGACAGCCTTATCCCAAGGTTTCACAAAAGCTCCCCGACTCTGCGGACAGCGGTATCTCGATCAGCCGGATCTGCTCCCCGCGTATCTCAGGTACTATCTGCCGGTCAATTTGGCCAAAGTGCAGTCCCTGCTGGATGAGCTTCCGGGGGATGCTCTGACGGATCAAGAAGCGGCTCCGTTGAGACTCCTGGATATCGGGTCCGGTCCCGGCACCGCGTCCCTCGCTTTGTTGGATTGGCTTGTCGAGAGGAAGGCTGAGGCTGTCGAGGTGGAGACGGTGGCCTGTGACCACTCTTCCGCGGCACTCTCCGAGGCCAGAACAGTCTGGGATCTGTATGTGCGACACCAACAGGTCCGGGCGGCCCGTTTGGCCGCCCGGAGGATGAACCTGGAACGGACGGCGGAGCTACGCGCCCTCTGTTCCGGCAAATCGGGTCGCTTTCACCTGGTGTGCCTGGCCAACAGCCTTAATGAGCTGTTCAACGATGCGCGAGACCCCGTTGAACGCCGCTGTCAGATGATCCAGCGGCTGCTGGAGGTGCTTCGTCCGGACGGATCGTTGATCATCATGGAGCCGGCGCTTCGCGATCCCACGCGGGCCCTGCACCGGTTGCGAGACCTCTTGCTCAAGACAAGCGCTTGCACCATCTATAGCCCCTGTCTCCATGAAGATGCCTGTCCGGCGCTCCACCACCCGGAGGACTGGTGCCATGAAGAACGCGCCTGGTCGCCGCCGGCGGAGATCAGCCGGTTGGACCGGCAGGTGGGGTTCATCAAAGACTCGCTGAAGTTTTCCTACTTGATTCTCCGAAAAGACGGCAGGACGGTCGTCCGGCGCGATCGCCAGCTTTTGCGGATCGTCAGCGAGCGCCGCGAGTTCAAGGGCGAGACGCGGGTCTGGACCTGCAGCGGGGCGGGCCGCCTGGAAGTCGGGCGCCTGGATCGCGAACGGTCGGGGAGCAATGCGGAGTTCGATCAAGCCGAGCGCGGCGCGATCATGCGATGGAGACAGGCCGACGACGACGCGCTCACAACGGGAATGGGGCGGGTCCTGCGTGTCCGAACCTCGGACCTTATCACAATCGAGCGACCGACGGGATAGCGGTCGACCGGTCAGTCGGCCTCCGGTTCCGTTCCGCCGTGTTGATGCGTGACCCGGTCCTCGTCGAACAGTTCCTGCATTTCTTCGGCCATGACCTCGGCATCATCGGGAACCGAAACCATCGGCAACAGCTTCTTCGGCTTCGGTTGGTCCTCCGACGAAGGTGGTGAAGGCGGAGAAGGTGGGGTCGGTGGCTTGTGTTCGGTCATGGTCGTTGTTGCGTAAGGGCTTGGGTTCGGCTATTCAAACGCCTCGAATGAGCTTCGTTCAGGGAATGAATGTTTGCAGGTTTGGCACGTGACGAAATAATAGGCCTCTCGAACGGAGAGGGTTGCCCGGAAGTCGAGAGCGACCCCGCGCGCGGCACATTTCGGGCACGGCACGGAGCGGAGAAAATAGGGCACATCCGGCTGGGTGCGCTGGTAAAACTCCATGTCGACATGGACCGGGAAGGTGTAGCGGCACTTCATGCACAGCCCTTTCCATTCCCCGTCGGCGTGGAGTCTGCGGCGGTCGATGGCAAACGTATTGGCTTTACAGATGGCGCAGCGAACCGATGAGAGCCGAGCCTCAACTGTTTCGACCGCCGGGAGCGTCATACGCGTTTCACGTTCACAACAATGAATGAATGATCCGGTGCAGGACAGTATACCGGCTGGATCGAAGGGTGCACAAGGCCGATTGCTAACGCGCCGAATCGGCTCCAGCGATTCCCCCGACCATGCCTGCGGCCAATTCGCGCGCAGACTGTTCACGGGCTCAGAGTTTTTTCTTGACCCCTGTCGGTCCCTCCCTATACTGACACTATGCACATGATCTCCAAACAACTGCTGGTCGGCAACATCGAAGCGGCGCGAGAGGTCCATCCGGCGATCGGTGCCCTCCTGCTCGTGGCGCAAGAATATGACGTCACGCCGCCATCCTGGGTGGATTATGCCAAGATTCCTCTCAAAGAATTCACGGCGGCTGACCCGCAACAGGTCCGTGAAGCGGTCGAATGGATCGAGCGGAAGATCGGCAGCAACCGGGTGCTGGTCTGTTGCCGGGCGGGCATGGGACGGTCAGCCTCGATCATCATCGCGTACCTCTGTTGCGTGGAGGGGATGAGCTACGGCGAAGCGCTCAAGCTGGTGAGCGCCAGACGGCCTGGTGCGCTCCCCTTGCCGTCTCTGGAGGAAACCATCGCGCTCGTTAAGCAACTGCGCGCCGAGCAGGCGGCGCTGGCCCACGAAGCGAATTCCCCGGACAGGCCGGGCGGCAGACCGGCCCGAACGCACAAGAAGATCGCCTGACGGCCCCATCCCATCTCCCAACGGCTCTTTTCCGCCGCCTCCTGTGGTTATCCCCCATGGTTGGTCGTCTCATCGGTCCTCCGAGCAGTTGCAACCCTCTGCTGTTCCTGCTTGCTGACCCGGCGAGGTGGCGCGGCCCAGTCCTATCTGTCGTCGATCCGTGGCTCTTTCCTTCAGACTGGCACATCGACTAAGGTGGAGCACCTGTTGAGTCGAGGAGTTCTACGCTCATGCCGGAACTGCCAGAGGCGGAGGTGGTCGCCAGGCACATCCGTGACCGATTGCTCGGAGCACGACTGGCCGATTACCGAGTTCTGCGCGACGACATCGTTCGGGAAGGGCTGAACAGCTTTCCCTGGTACCGGGGCGCCACGTTGGAATCGGTTGAGCGATGGGGGAAGAGCGTGGTTCTGGCCTTTTCGGGGAAAGAGCACAACCGATACCTCGTCGCTGAACTGGGAATGACCGGCCTGTTACTGTTCGAGGAGGCGGTGGTCTCCCGAACCAAGCACACCCACGTCAAGCTCTGTTTCGAAGGAGGGCGCGAGCCGAGCCTGTACTACTGGAATGCCCGGCGATTCGGCCGACTGTATCTGCTCGATCAGGCCGGATTGCTCGGATTTACCAGCCGCCGCTTCGGATGCGACCCCCTAGCGGTGGACTGGGAGTCCTTTTGGCAGATCCTGCATGGCCGCCGCGGCCGCCTCAAGGCGCTGCTCATGCACCAGCAAGTCATCGCAGGCATCGGCAATATCTACGCGAACGAGATCCTGTTTGCGGCCAGACTTCATCCCCATCAACCGGCGAACCGTATCTCGAAAGCGCGGGCGCAGGTGCTCTATCAAGCCATGCAGGCCGTGCTCGGGCAGGCGATTGCCCAAGGCGGCTCCAGCATAAGGGACTTTGTGGCGCCGGACGGAAGACCGGGACTCTACAGACACGATCATCGGGTGTATGGTCGGGAAGGCGAACCATGTCCGCGTGCCTGTGGAGGTTCCATTCGGACCAGAAAAGGGGAACGCACATCTTTTTACTGCCCCCTGTGTCAGAGCCGGTAACGCGAGCGGGAGGCTCTGCGAGTCCAGGATCGTAATACTCTTAAAATCAATTGGTTATGTTTTTCGCCTGTGGGGGACTTCCAATTCCCGCCTTCCGTTAGGACTTCTGCTCAAAATCGTTAGGCCCTTTGGGGCCTTGAGGTCCTTGCCGGAATCCGCTAATCTTTCGCTCCCTTAATCGCAATCGTTTCCCTGAATCCACCAGAAGGAGTGCCTGTCATGGCCAAGGTGCTGGAAGGTCCCGGGATGGGACTGATGAAAAAATGGGGCATCACTGTTCCGAACTATCTCGTGGTGACGTCGCTCGAGGAGTTCAGCAAGCTGGCGGCGGCCAACGACTGGCTCAAGCAGTCCAAGCTGGTGGTCAAGGCCCATGAGGCGCTTGGTTCCCGGTTCAAGCTCGGCCTTGTCAAGGTGGGCCTCGACCATAAGGGCGCCGAAGCTGCGGCGAAAGAGATGCTGGGACGCCAAGTCGGCTCCATCACGGTGTCGCAGGTCATCGTCTCGGAGATGGTGCCGCATAAGGAAGAATACTATTGCGCGGTCAAATCGACTCGGGAGGGAGCGGAGATCATCGTCGCCAACTGCGGCGGGATTGAGGTCGAGTCCAATTGGGATCGGGTCAAGAAGCTGCCGGTCGAGGTCGGGGCTGCGCCGACCCGCGAGGCGCTTGAAAAGTTGGCAAAGGACGCGGGCTTCACGGGGAATCTGGTCGCGCAGATGGCGGACTTCGCGGGGAAAATGTTCGCCTGCTACGACAACGAGGATGCGCAATATCTGGAAGTGAATCCCGTCGTGGCGAGGGAAGGGGATGGGCAATTGGTGGCGCTCGATGCGGTGACTCTGCTGGACGGCGACGCCAAGTTCCGCCACCCGGACTGGAATTTCCCCTTTGCCGCGGAGTTCGGACGGGCCTATACCAAGAGCGAGCTTGAGGTGCAGGCGGTCGATGCGAAGATCAAAGGCTCGGTGAAACTCATCGAAATTCCCGGCGGGCAGATTGCGATGCTGCCGGCCGGCGGCGGAGCCAGCGTCTACTATTGCGACGCCGTCGTCGCACGAGGCGGCAAGCTCGCCAATTATGCCGAGTATTCCGGCGATCCTCCGGATTGGGCCGTGGAGGTGCTGACCGACAAGGTCTGTTCGCTGCCGGACATCAAGCACATCATCGTCGGGGGCGCGATCGCCAACTTTACGGACGTGAAGAAGACCTTCGGGGGTATCATCGCCGGCTTCCGGAAAGCCAAATCAGAAGGGAAGTTGAACGGCGTCAAAATTTGGGTGCGGCGCGGCGGTCCGCGCGAAAAAGAAGGACTCGAGGCGATGCGGGCGCTCAAGGACGAGGGGTTTGACATCCACGTGTTCGACCGCAACACGCCGCTGACCGATATCGTCGACAAAGCACTTCAGGCCAACTAAGCAGCGCGATGACGAACTAGTTTTGTAGGGCGAAAACGAAGCAGCGAGTAGGTACTGACGAACATAGAATAGGCCGCAGGATGTTCAGAAAGGTCGTCCAGCGCGGCCGCAGCGAGCGAGGAGGCGAAGTGTACTCTTTTCCGTACGTTGAGCCTCTGAGTGACACGAGAAGAAAGCTGGCGGACTTTTTCAACATCCTGCTAAGCAGCGCGATGGGAACGACGGAGAGGGGATCCCGATGAGTATTGTTGCCAATAAAGACACCTATGTCGTCATCCAGGGCGGCGCGGCTGGCGTGAACGCGGCGCGCCGGATGGCGGAGTTCTGCTATCTGATCAAGCGCCCGCTGAATGTGCTCGCCTTCGTCTATCCGCCCGACGCCGGCAAGACCAACGAGATTCCCTACGGCGGCAGCCTGATGCAGATTCCCGTCTACAAGAGCATTGCCGAAGCGACCGCGCACCATCCCCAGATCAACACCAGCCTGGTCTACATCGGAGCGGATCGCGCCTGCGCGGGCGGAATGGAAGCCCTGAACGATCCCAAGATTCAAGTCGTGTCGATGATCACTGAGGGCGTGCCGGAAAAGGACGCCAAGCTGCTGAGTCGGCATGCCATCAAGCTGGGCAAGACCTTTAACGGCCCCTCGTCGATCGGCGTGATTTCAGCCGGGTCCTGCCGGCTCGGTGTGATCGGTGGCGCGTACGACAACTTGGTGGCGTGCAAGCTGTATCGCGAGGGCTCGTTCGGCGTGATCACCAAATCGGGCGGTTTGTCCAACGAGATCATCTGGCTCTGTTCGCAGTTCGCGGACGGCATCACCACCGCGATCGGCATCGGCGGCGACGCCTATCCCGGGACCGATTACGTGAGCTACCTCGAAAAATTCGAACAGGACCCTCAAACGAAGGCGGTCGTCATCGTCGGCGAGATGGGCGGAGACCTCGAAGAGCGGGCGGCCGAATGGTACGGGGCCAAGAAGCGCCGGATCAAGCTCATCGGCGTGGTATCCGGCTTCTGCCAGGAAAGCCTGCCGAAAGGGATGAAGTTCGGCCATGCCGGCGCCAAGGAAGGCATGAAGGGCGAAGGCTCGGCCCGTTCCAAATCGGAAGCGCTCAAGAAGGCGGGAGCCATCGTCCCTCCGACATTCGGCGCCCTGGGACCGGCCATCAAGCAAACCTATGATGAGTTGGTGAAGAGCGGGGCCATCGTTCCGGTGGCGGACCTGCGGCCTGAAGAACTGCCAAAGCTTCCGAAGAGCGTCGATGAGGCCATGAAGACCGGAGACGTGCAGGTCGTGCCGCTGATCAAGACGACGATCAGCGACGACCGAGGCGACGAACCCTGTTACGACGGCTATCCCGCCTCCGAACTGATCAACAAGGGCTACGACATCCCCCACGTGATCGGATTGCTCTGGGACAAGCGCCTGATCTCCAAGCAGGAAGCGGAGATCATCAAGCGGATCATGATGCTCTCGGCCGATCACGGTCCCTGCGTCAGCGGCGCCTTGACCACGATCATCGCCGCCTGCGCCGGAATTGGGATGTCGCAGGCCGTCGCGGCTGGGTTGATCATGATCGGCCCTCGCTTCGGCGGCGCCGTCACCGACGCGGGCCGGTATTTCAAGTATGCCGTGGAAAACAAGATGTCGGTGGACGAGTTCCTGGCATACATGAAGAAGAACGTCGGACCGGTGCCCGGCATCGGTCACCGCGTGAAGAGCCTCCGCAATCCGGACAAGCGCGTCAAGGAATTGGTCGGGTACGTGAAAAGCCTGGGTATCAAGACGCCGCACCTCGACTTCGCGCTCGAAGTCGAAAAAGTGACGGCGGCCAAGAAGGATAATTTGATTCTGAACGTGGACGGCACCATGGCCGCGGTGCTCGTCGATATCGGGTTCCCGGTCGATAGTTTGAATGGGTTCTTTATCCTGTCGCGGACCATCGGGTTGATCGGCCACTGGACTGACCAGAGACGGCAGGAGAGTCGGTTGATACGGCTGTTCGATTACCTGGTGAACTATGCCGCGCCCAAGCGGCGGGAAGTCCCGCCGTTGAAATAGTTGCGGGAAGTCCCGCCGCTCAAATAGTGCCGGGTAACGAGTGCTGAGTCCTGAGTTGGGGGTCTTGTCTCCGCACTCAGCACCCAGCACTTAGAACTTGAAGGAGTGATTATCATGTCGATAGACCTTGCCAAGAAGCTGTATGCCAAGATGCCGGAAGTGTTCGCCAAGGCCAGAAAGAAGTTCGGCCGCGGCCTGACGCTGGCCGAAAAAATTCTGGTCGCTCACGCGGACAACTTTGATACGCAGACCTGGGAGCGGGGCAAGGCGATGTTGTCGCTCCGTCCTGACCGCGTCGCCATGCAGGACGCGACGGCCCAGATGGCCATGTTGCAGTTCATGCAGGCGGGCAAGAAGAAGGTGGCCGTGCCGAGCACGATTCACTGCGACCACCTGATTCGCGCCGAGATGGGGTCCGAGAAGGACCTGCTCCGCGCAATGGACGAGAACAAGGAAGTCTACAACTTCCTCGCGTCGGCCGCGAAGAAGTACGGAATCGGATTTTGGAAGCCGGGCGCGGGCATCATCCACCAAGTCGTGCTGGAAAACTATGCCTTCCCCTGCGGCCTGATCATCGGGACCGATTCACATACGCCCAACGGGGGCGGCCTCGGGATGCTCGCGATCGGCGTCGGGGGGGCCGACGCCGGCGAAGTCATGGCGGGCCTTCCCTGGGAAGTGCTGCACCCGAAATTGATCGGCGTCCGGCTCACCGGCAAGCTCAGTGGCTGGGCCTCGCCGAAGGATGTGATCCTCTACCTCTGCGGGCTCCTGACCGTGAAGGGCGGGACGAATAAAATCGTCGAGTATTTCGGCCCAGGCGCGGAGACGATCAGCGCGACCGGCAAGGGCACCATCTGCAACATGGGCGCGGAACTCGGCGCCACCACCTCCGTGTTCCCCTTTGATCAGAAGATGGTCGCCTACATGAACATCACGGACCGGGCGGAGTTGGCAAACCTGGCCCAGTCGCATAAGGACCTCCTCGTGGCCGATCCCGAGGTTTATCAATCGCCGGAAAAGTATTACGATCAGATCGTGGAGATCGACTTGTCGATGCTTGAGCCCCACGTGGTGGGGCCCCACACGCCGGACCTCGCCAGGCCGATTTCAAAACTGGCGGCGGAGGCAAAGGAAAAGGGCTATCCGGTCGAGCTCAAGGCGGCGCTCATCGGAAGCTGCACGAATTCGTCGTATGAGGACATCAGCCGGTCCGCCCACATCGCCCAGCAGGGATTGAAGGCGGGATTGAAGGCGAAGACGGCCTTCCTCGTTTCCCCCGGCTCCGAGCGGATCTACCACACGATGAAGCGGGACGGGTTCCTGGACACCTTTGAGAAACTCGGCGGCACGGTCCTGTCGAACTCCTGCGGTCCCTGTATCGGCCAGTGGAAGCGGGCCGACGGGGTCAAGGGCCGGGCGGATTCCATCGTCAGCTCCTTCAACCGGAATTTCCCGGGCCGCAACGACGGCATCAACGAGACCCTGTCGTTTCTGGCCAGCCCGGAAGTCGTGACGGCCTACGCGCTGACAGGCGATCTTGGGTTTGATCCCGTGAACCAAACGCTGAAAGGAGCCGACGGGAAGGAATTCAAGCTGGAGCCGCCGAAAGGCGAGGAGTTGCCGGCCAAGGGGTTTGCCAAGGGCGAAGAGGGGTTCGTGCCCCCCGCGGAGAACGGCGAAGGGTTGACGGTCGATATCCCGCCGACCAGCGAACGGCTGCAGTTGCTGCAACCCTTCCCCCGGTGGGATGGAAAGGACTTCGAGAAGCTCCCACTCCTGATCAAGACGAAGGGAAAGACCACGACCGACCATATTTCTCCGGCCGGCCCGTGGCTCAAGTTCCGTGGCCATCTCGACAAGATCAGTGACAACATGTTTCTCGGGGCCAACAACGCCTTCTCGACCGAGCCGGGCAAGGGGACGGACGTCTTGACCGGAGAAGCCGGATTGACGATCGCCCAGATCGCCCGCCGGTACAAGGCCAAGGGCATCGGCTCCTTCGTCGTGGGCGACGAGAATTACGGCGAAGGCAGCAGCCGCGAGCATGCCGCGATGTCGCCCCGTTTTCTCAACGTGCGGGTGGTGTTGACGAAAAGTTTCGCCCGCATCCACGAAACCAATCTGAAGAAACAGGGCATCCTTCCGCTCACCTTCGCTGATCCGAAGGATTACGACAAGATCGAGCAGACGGATCGATTCAGCGTGGGCGGGCTGGCCGGGCTCGCGCCGGGCAAGCCGGTGACCGTGACGGTGCACAGGGCCGACGGCTCCACCTGGACGCTCCAGGCGAATCATAGTATGACAGAGCAGCAGATCGGATGGTTCAAGGCAGGGTCGGCGTTGAACGCGCTGAACTAAATCAGAACAGCGGAGAGAAGAGGATAAATCATGGCCACCAACGCATCCAAAATCATCTATACCAAGACCGATGAAGCGCCGATGTTGGCGACGTACTCGTTTCTTCCGATCATCAACGCCTTTACCAAGGCGGCCGGCGTGACCGTTGAATTGCGGGATATCTCCCTGGCGGGACGTATTCTCGCCGTGTTCCCCGAGTATCTGACGGCGGAACAAAAGCAGTCGGATGCCTTGAGCGAACTCGGCGAGCTTGCCAAGACGACGGAAGCCAACATCATCAAGCTGCCGAACATCAGCGCCTCGATTCCGCAGATCAAGGCGGCCATCAAGGAATTGCAAAGCCAGGGCTACAAGATTCCCGATTATCCAGAGGATCCGAAGGACGACAAGGAGAGGGAGATCAAGGCGCGGTACGACAAGGTTAAAGGCAGCGCCGTGAATCCCGTGCTGCGCGAGGGGAACTCCGACCGCCGCGCGCCGTTGTCGGTGAAGAACTACGCCAAGAAACATCCGCACAAGATGGCGCCCTGGAGCCCGGATTCCAAGACGCACGTGGCCCATATGAAGGGCGGGGATTTCCGGTCCAACGAAAAGTCCCTGACGGTGCCGGCGGCCACCGAGGCGCGCATCGAGTTCGTCGGACAGGACGGCAAGACCACGGTGCTCAAGCCCAAGGTCGCGCTCCAGGCCGGGGAAGTCATCGATGCCACGTTCATGAGCAAGCGTGCCTTACGCCAGTTCCTCGAAGAGCAGATCGAGGATGCCAAGCGGCAGGGCGTGTTGTTCTCCCTCCATATGAAGGCCACGATGATGAAGGTCTCGGACCCGAAGATCTTCGGTCATGCCGTGTCCGTCTATTACAAGGACGTGTTCGAGAAGCACGCCGCCACGTTCCAGAAGCTCGGCGTCGATCCGGACAACGGCCTCGGCGATTTGTACATCAAGATCAAGGCCCTGCCGGACGATCAGCGCAAGGCCATCGAAGCGGATATTCAGGCCGTCTATCAGAAGCGTCCGCCGATGGCGATGGTGAACTCCGACAAGGGCATCACCAATCTCCACGTACCCAGCGACGTCATTATCGATGCGTCCATGCCGCCGGTCATTCGCGACGGCGGAAAGATGTGGGGGCCGGACGGCAAGCTGGCGGATACGAAGTGCGTCATCCCCGATGCCAGCTACGCGCCGGTCTACCATGAGGTGGTGGAGTTCTGTAAGAAACACGGCGCCTTTGATCCGCGAACCATGGGGAGCATTCCCAACGTCGGGTTGATGGCTCAAGCGGCCGAGGAATACGGCTCGCACGACAAGACCTTCAAGGCCCCAAGCAATGGCACGATCCGCGTCGTCGATGCGTCCGGAAAAACCTTGCTCGAGCATCAGGTCGAAGAAGGCGACATCTGGCGCATGTGCCAGGTGAAGGATGCGCCGATTCAGGATTGGGTGAAGCTCGCCGTCAATCGCGCGAAGGCCACGGGCGTGCCCGCGGTCTTCTGGTTGAACAAGGACCGGGCTCACGATGCGGAGCTGATCAAGAAGGTCAACCAGTACCTGCCGAAGCACGATACGACGGGGCTCGACATCCGCATCATGCCTCCGGCGGAGGCCTGTCGTTTCTCGCTGGAGCGGATGAAGGAGGGCAAAGATACGATCTCCGTCACGGGCAACGTGTTGCGCGACTACCTTACCGACCTGTTCCCGATTCTGGAAATCGGCACCAGCGCCAAGATGCTTTCGATCGTGCCGCTGTTGAACGGCGGCGGCCTGTTCGAGACCGGGGCGGGAGGTTCCGCGCCCAAACACGTGCAGCAGTTCCAGGAGGAAGGCTATCTGCGGTGGGATTCGCTCGGCGAGTTCCTGGCGCTGGCCGCTTCCTTGGAGCATCTGGCCAAGGTCTCCAACAACCAGACCGCGCAAATTTTAGCCGACACGCTCGACCAGGCCAACGCCAAGTTCCTGGAGAGCAACAAGTCGCCGGCCCGCAAGGTGGGCGAGATCGACAATCGCGGCAGCCATTTCTATCTGGCCTTGTATTGGGCGCAGGCCTTGGCCCAGCAGACGCAGGATAAGAAATTGGCCGAGCGCTTTGCCAAGATCGCCAAGGATCTGGCGGACAATGAAACGAAGATTTCGGCCGAGCTGCTTGCCGCTCAAGGGAAGCCGGTCGATATCGGCGGGTATTATCATCCGAACGACGAGAAGGCGTCGAAGGCGATGCGTCCCAGCGCCACCTTGAACGCGATCGTGGACGCGATCGCGTAAAGGACGGCCGGCGCCTTTGATGCGCACAAAAAATCTCACGAATCGAGCTGATGGTCGGGACCTGTCCCGGCCGTCAGGCGCTGGATTTCACGTCCACGGCGAACCATGACCACCGAAACTTTCGATACCCAGAACGTAATCGACCAGGAAGAGGTGCTTCGCCCGCGCATGGTCACGGTGGAGATCGCGGGGAAACGGTACGAAGTGCCAGAGGGCATTACGGTCATCAAGGCGCTCTGGTACACCGGACAGGATGTGGTCCGCGGCGTCGGCTGTCTCGGCGGATTCTGCGGCGCCTGCGCGACCTATTATCGGGTGAAGGACGATCCCAAGGTGAAAACCTGCCTAGCTTGTCAGACGGCGGTGCAGGACGGCATGTCCTTCACGATGATGCCGCCCTTTCCGGCCAGGAAGGCCGTCTACCAGATCCAGGAGCTGAAAGACCCCAAACAGGACCTATTCGATCTCTATCCGGAAGCCCCGCTCTGCCGGAATTGCAACGCTTGCACGGAAGCCTGCCCTCAGAAAATCAACGTGCGGGAAGGGGTCTGGAAGGCCGCATTCGGCGATTTCAAAGGGGTCGCCGACATGTTCATGGATTGCGTCATGTGCGGGCTGTGCGCGCCGGTCTGTATCGCGGACATCGCGCCGAACCTCGTGGCCCTCTACGCCAGCCGGGCGCAAGGCGCCCATTTCACCGAGAAACCGCAAGGCCTGGCGCACCGCATCCAGGAGATCAAGGAAGGCCAGTACGACGACGAGTGGAACCGCGTCCTCGCGATGAGCCAGAAGGAACTGACGGAGCTCTGCGCGACGCTGAAGTGACAGCCTCGTTCGTGCCCCATCACTCGCTCATGATCAAGCCGGAGGCCGGTCTTTGCGGGTGCGCTCCTGACGAACGACCATTGACGATTGGCGGCGACTGACACCATGGACATTCACGTTTTACAACAGGTCGTGCATAAGACGAGAGACGCTCGTCGCAAACAGACCCTCCCCAAGCTGTCGCTCGCCGAACGCGACACCCTGATCAAGAAGTATCATCCGGATTTTCGTGAGCACGCCTACCGGACGATTCGATTCGGACCGAACGCCGGCGACAAGACCGTCGTCGAGCTGGCCGCCTTGCTCGAAGGGATGAGCCAGGTGCCCGACGATTTAGACCTGACGCCCTCCTATGTGACCGACGTGCTGGTGGTCGGCGGCGGGGGAGCCGGGTGCGCGGCCGCGCTGCATGCCCATGCGGCCGGGGCCAAGGTGATCCTGGCGACGAAGCTGCGACTCGGCGATTCGAACAGCGTCATGGCCCAGGGCGGCATGCAGATTTCCGTGGCCCCTGAAGATTCGCCGGTGACGCACTTCCTCGACACCCTCAAGGGCGGGCTGATGCACAACGACCATCAGTTGCTCAAGGTGATGGTCGAGGAGGGCCCCGCCATCGCCGACTGGCTGATCAAGCTGGGCGTGCTGTTCGACCGGGACCAGGACGGGAATCTGCACGTCAAGAAGGGCGGCGGCAGCTCCAAGCCCCGCCTGCTGACCTGCTCCGACTACACCGGCCTTGAAATCATGCGGGTGCTCAAGGACGAGGTGCTGAATCAGAAGATTCAGTTGCTGGAGTTTTGCGCCGCGGTCGAATTGCTGAGCGACGATCAGGGCCGTTGCACGGGCGCGGTATTCAAGGACCTCGACAACGGGCGGTTCGTCGTGGTGTCGGCCAAGGCGGTGATTCTCGCCACCGGCGGCATCGGCCGGCTGCACATCCAAGGGTTTCCGACGAGCAATCATTTCGGCGCGACGGGAGACGGCTTGTGCCTGGCCTATCGGATGGGCGCGAAGCTCGTCCACATCGACACCTTCCAGTACCATCCCTCCGGCGCCGTCTATCCCGAACAGCTCATCGGCGCGCTGGTCACGGAAGGGATCCGCTCGGAGGGCGGCCACCTTGTCAATGCCAAAGGCGATCGATTCGTCAACGAACTCGACACGCGAGATGTAGTCTCGTCTTCGATCATCAGGGAATGCGAGGAGGGACGGGGCATCAGGACCATGGCCGGGCGAGTCGGGGTATGGCTCGACACGCCGCTGCTGGACGTGGAACATGGGCCTGGGACGGTGCAGAAGCATTTTCCCGCCATGGTCAGGCAGTTCGAACGGTTCGGCATCGATATCAGCAAGGACCCCGTGTTGATCTATCCGACGCTGCACTATCAAAACGGAGGCGTGAAGATCGATACCAATGCCGAAACGGGGATCGCCAATCTTTTTGTTGCTGGCGAAGCCTCTGGCGGACTGCACGGGCGCAATCGACTGATGGGCAATTCCTTGCTGGATCTGATGGTTTTCGGAAAACGATCCGGGCTGACCGCGGCTGCACGCGCACAATCGATGTCGTATGGGAAGCTCACCTTGCATCATGTGCGGCGCTTCCGCGACGAGGCGAGGAAACACGGGGTGCCGTCGAGCGAGGTTGTGTCCCCCATGATTCTGCCCGCATACGCGAGGAAAGTCGTCTAGGCGAGGCTCAGTCTCCAGCCCTCCCGACTCTGTCCTGAAGCGGGAGAAGATAGAAGGAGCGACATGAACGTTCACGAGTTTCAAGCCAAGCAGTTGTTCGCACAATTCGGGGTGCCGGTCTTGCGCGGCAAGGAAGTCAAAACTCCGAAGGCTGCAAGTCAGTGGGCCGCCAAACTCAACACCCCGGTCTATGTCGTGAAGGCGCAGATCCATGCAGGCGGGCGAGGCAAAGCCGGCGGCGTCAAATTGGTGAAGGAGCAGAGCCAGGTCCCCGAGATCGCGAAGGAACTGTTGGGCAAGGTCTTGGTCACGCACCAGACGGGGCCGAAGGGCCGCAAGGTCAGGCGCTTGCTGGTCGAGGAAGGAGCCAATATCGCCAAGGAATTGTATCTCAGCCTTCTGGTCGATCGCGACACGGGCTGGGTAGTCTTTATCGCCAGCACGGAAGGCGGGATGGAGATCGAGGAGGTAGCTGCCAAGACGCCCGAGAAGATCATCAAGGAGGCGATCGATCCGGCCGTCGGTTATCAAGGGTACAACGGCCGCAACATCGCCTTTGCGTTGGGGCTCCAGCAGATCGAGCCGGCCGTCATCAATCCCTTCGTCCAGATGCTGGGGAATCTCTACCGGCTGTTCATGGAGAAGAATTGCGCCCTGGTGGAGATCAACCCGCTGGTCATCACGAAGGAAAAGACGCTCATCGCGCTGGACGGCAAGGTGTCCTTTGACGACAACGGGCTCTTCAAGCATGCGGACGTGCAGAAGATGCGCGATTTGCACGAGGAGGAGCCGCTGGAGATCGAAGCCGGGAAGAACAACCTCAACTACGTCAAGCTGGACGGGAATATCGGCTGCATGGTGAACGGAGCCGGCCTGGCCATGGCGACGATGGACGTCATCAAGCTGGCGGGCAGCGAACCGGCCAATTTTTTGGATGTCGGCGGCGGGGCCACGAAAGAGACCGTGGCGGCGGGGTTCCGCATCCTGCTCAAGGACAAGAATGTGAAGGGCATCTTCATCAACATCTTCGGCGGAATCGTCCGCTGCGAGCGGATTGCGCATGGGGTGATCGAAGCGGCCAAAGAGGTCAAGCTCAAGGTGCCCCTGGTGGTGAGATTGCAAGGAACCAATGCGGAAGAAGGCCGCAAGCTGTTGGTGGAGTCCGGTCTGAAGCTGGACGTGGCGGACGATTTGTGGGAGGCGGCGCAGAAGATCGTGGGGATGACCGGAAAGGCGGCGTAGGGGACGGCGTAAGCCGCCGCTCGCTTTCACACCTCTCGGAGCGACCCTTCCGGGCTCGTCCGAGCGGAAGCCTTCCGAAATTCCCTCGCGGACTCGGTCAGTTTCCGCTTTCCTTCTCGGCCGAGCCTCGGTGGGTCCCCGCTCCTCCGGCAAAGTCGCTCGCGGTAGCCTGCGCCGTCCCGCCAGGAAAGTGGGATAGGGGAAAAGGTACAAGGACTGCAGAGCCCGAGCATCTGCGGAGGTAGCGACTGCAGGTCAGGCCATGCCGAGGTTGAAAATGGTAACGGCTTCGCAGTGGTATAGCGAATTCTACAAGGCCTATTACAAGGATGGAAAAATCCAGGCTTTAGAAAACAAGACAAAGCTCACGGATTCTCAGTGGACTGACGGCTTCCGGGAGTTCTTGAGAAGACTTGCCGGGAGTCTTGGGTATGAAGTCGTTACAGAGCATAAGGCTCATGGTGGCCAGCGATTTGACCAAACATGGTCTAAGCCCGGTGAGACAATAGCGATCGAATACGAGAATGATTACACCACGATACTTTCGGAAGTAAAAAAGCTTTGCTCCACTAATAGCCGCTTGAGAGTCCTAATTACTTACTGCCCTGAAAGAAACTTCCTTTCCGAGATCTTGAACATTGCGCAACACACCATTGCTCCAGAAATTGATAAGAGGTTGGGAGACTTTAGCGGTGAATTTCTGCTGATAGCGGGAGGCTACGAGTGGAATGACTGGTCGGCAATTCGAATGGTTTTGAAGGCGCAGCTAGACCCCATTCGTCTTTAGGGATAAGAGGGATAAATGAGCATTCTCGTCAACAAGAATACGCGGGTGGTGGTGCAGGGGATCACGGGCAAGGAAGGCTCGTTCCACGCGACGCAGTGCAAGGCCTACGGCACGCAGGTAGTCGCCGGTGTGACGCCGGGAAAGGCCGGCCAGCAGGTCGAGGGGATTCCGGTCTTCAACACGGTACGCGAAGCCGTCAAACATACCCAGTGCGACACCTCGCTGATTTTCGTGCCTCCGCCGTTTGCGGCCGATGCGATACTGGAGGCAGCCGATGCCGGGATCAAGCTCATCATCTGCATCACTGAAGGCATCCCGGTGAATGACATGGTGCGGGCGAAACGGGCCTTGCGGGGCCGCGATGTCCGGCTGATCGGTCCCAACTGCCCTGGCATCATCACGGTGGATGAGGCCAAGATCGGCATCATGCCGGGGTTCATCCATAAGCGAGGCGTGGTCGGGGTGGTCTCGCGCAGCGGCACCCTCACCTATGAGGCGGTGCACCAACTCTCCACGCTCGGGCTCGGCGAAACCACCTGCGTCGGCATCGGCGGAGACCCGGTCAACGGCACCAGTTTCGTCGATGTGCTACCGCTGTTCGAAAGCGATTCCGAGACACAGGCGATCGTCATGATCGGCGAGATCGGCGGGGATGCCGAGGAAAAGGCGGCTGAGTTCATCAAGAAAAACGTGAAGAAGCCGGTGGTCAGCTTCATTGCCGGCATCACGGCGCCGCCGGGCCGCCGCATGGGCCATGCCGGGGCGATCATCAGCGGAGGCAAGGGGACGGCCTCCGAAAAGATGAAAGCGCTTGAAGCAGCCGGCGTGCGGGTGGTGAAGAATCCAGCCGAAATCGGCGCCACCGTGAAAACCGCGCTCGGGCGGTGAGTCCTTCCGATACCGGAACCCGGCAACCGGCAAGAAAGGGCGTGTGCGTCCGACGTGATCCGGACCGGATTCTATCCGCCACGCCCGGCAAAGCTTTTTCTTCCCATTCTCCTTCGATTCGTGTTAGGTTCCAACTTCAAGGAGTCTGATCATCTTCCGACACATCTCTGATCCGTCTTCCTGATCCTGTCCGTCCGCGTCACCGTCGTTTCAAAACCGCTCCCATACCGTGAGCGGCGTTCACTGAAAGAAGGGGCGTCACCGCGTGTTAATCTTTCTCGTCCACGTTCGCGACCCGCAATTCTATGCCTTGCCGGCCAAAACCCGAGCCAAAAACGGGCGGCTGCGGGTGATGGGATTCCCTCCGATCGGAATCATGTCGCTCTCGGCGGTGCTGAAGCAGGCCGGCCATGACTGCGTGATGTTCGATCAGGCCAACCCGGAGACGCCGAACGAGGTCATCATCGAGGCCATCAACCACCGCCAACCCGTGCTGGTCGGACTGAGCTTCCTGAGCACGACCAGCTACCCCTATGCAAAGATTCTGGCCCGGCAAATCCGTGCGGCCAACAGCCGGGTGAAGCTGGCGTTCGGCGGAGTCTTTGCGAGCTTGAACGCGTCGCTGGTGAAACTGCAATGTCCGGAGGTGGATTTTGTCTGCCGCGGCGACGGGGAGCAGCTCATTCTCGACTTGATTGAACGGCTCGATGATCCGGTAGAGGTGGCCGGGGTGACCTGGGCGAAAGACGGCAAGGTCGTCCAGAATCCGAATCGCGTCATGGAGCGGAACCTGGACCAGTGGCCGTTTCCGGACCGGGAGAGCCTGGACCTCGACTTTGTCGAATCAATGCCGTTGGATGTACCCGCCGTGCTGTCCATGGAGCGGTTCACGACCATGCAAACCTCACGGGGCTGTCCCTGGCCCTGCGTATTCTGCGACATCCCGATTTTCAACGAGGGGAAGTGGCGGGCCAGAAGCCCGCAGCATGTGGTGGCCGAGTTGAAGCACCTGGAAGAACTGGGTTACGGCTCCGTCTATTTCGTGGACGACCACTTCCTGCTGCAACCCAAGCGGATCGACGCCATTTGTCACGGCATCGGTCAAGAACGGCTGGCGATCCAGTGGGGCATTGAGGGTCGCGTGGATTCGGTGGCGCAGCATCTCTTTCCGGCGATGGCTAAAGCCCACTGCCGGACGGTCATGTTCGGCATCGAGAGCGGAAGTCAAAAAATCCTCGATCGCTTGCAGAAGGAGCAGACACTGGACGAAGTCAAGACGGCGGTCAAGAACGCCAAGCGGGCCGGCATCGAAATCGTGCACGGCTTCTTTACGGTCGGGAACCCCGATGAGACGGTCGAGGACATGCAGGCGACCTTCGACTTCGCCTCCAAACTGCCGCTGGACACGTTCGGCTTCAATCGGCTCTGCGTCTATCGCGGTACGCCCTTGTGGCAGGAATATGTGAAACGGGGGTTGGTCAATGAGGCGACCGACTGGTACAAGTACTTCAAGTGCTCGGAGATCGATCCGACCTGTTTGCCCGGCGAGGTGATCAACCGGGTGCGCCAAGAGGGCCTGCGGCGGCTGTTCCTCTACAAGATCTTCCACTACCCCGTCCAAACCTACAGGCTCCTCCGCCGGTTCCTGCGGTTCATGCCGGTGCGCGACGTGGCCTATCTGATCATGAAGCCCTTCTTGGGACAGAAAAAGGGCGCCACCAAGGCGGAAGTCCTCTCGCGCGCGGTCGAGCATGCCGACATGAAAGACGCCGCGGCGCAGCTCACGCAACTGACGGACGACATGCTGCACAAGGTCCTGACGGAATCGAGGGCCGAGCGCCTCCGGATTCAACAGGAGGCGGGAAGTTCCAGAGAGTTGCCGATGGTGCCCGCTCCGTAGTCGTCTCTTCTACGCCTGCCAGCCCCTCTTAGACCGAGACTCCCCAAAGCCGCTTCGCGACCAACCCAATGCCGTAGGTGGCGGAGACCGCCACAATGACGATGATCAGGTTGAGCGCGATCCGTTTGCGGAGATTCATGCCGGAGAGAAAGGCGAGCACCGTGGATACCGATACGCTCATGACGCCCGCCGCCACGATCGACGGCCAGGCCGACTGGGCGCCGAAGGCGACCGGCAGCACCGGTACCAGCGCGCCGAGGAAATAGGCTCCTCCCACGAACAGGGCCGATTGGAAGGGCTGTTCCGCCATTTCGGCCTGCTCGGATGTTTCCCCCAAGAACAGGCGCTTGCCCGACTCGGTCCGCCGGACCTCCTGTTCGGAATTCAGCGCGCCAAAGGCCCCGGCTCCCATCGAAATAGCCCCTGCGACAGCGGTGGTGGCGGCGGCCATCAGGACCGTCACCGCGTCGCCGAACGCGCCGAAGAAGCCGCTGACCGCGCCCAGGATTTCCACCAACCCGTCGTTCAAGCCCAGGAAGATATTGCGGATCTTCTCGGCATTGATCTTCCGCTCGGTTAATCTCGTGACCAGCGCGTCCTCGTGCTTGAACTCGTCCTGCAGGATGTTCTGGAGGGCGGCGCCCAAAGGCTGGCCCTGGTAACTTCTCCAGAGCGACAGATATTTGCGCACGCCATAGACTTCGATCGCTTCCAGGACAAGATGCACCGCCGTCGCGCCGAACAGCCGGCACAACCAGGTGATGAACCAGAGCTTGAGTCGCCGGCCTGGATCGAGCCGGTCGAGCTTCAGGTTGAAGAACTTCTGCCAGAAGGCCAGGTGGTGGGCTTCGACCGCGATCAATTCATCCAACGTCCGCCGCATCTCCGCATCCCGCGGAAACACCTCCCGCAACGATTTGTACAGCGACAGGTCGAACAGCTCATCCAAGACAAGCGTCCGCGCTAATTGAGGGTCGTATGTCGGAGTGGAGGCCATGAGGGAAGTGGAGTGAGCCTAGGCCCCTGCCGCCATGCTTGTCAACGACAGCTATTGCATAGAAGCCATGAGTCTCAGGGACGAGGTTCTGTACTCTGCACGATGTCCGCCTACAAGTGAAAGAACGACAGCCTCAAGGAATGGTCCTTGCTCGTTAGGTGAAGGCCATTATGATACAGTCAGCGCATTGAGACAGTCATGCAAAGGGTAAGGCCATGAATAATGAGGGTGAGACCATGAATAATTCTGTTCCCTGCCCGATTTGTAGATTTCAATGCAGGGATGTTCGACAAGTTGCAGGTAAGGATGTCATGGAGTGTGACTGCCCACGATGTGGCGATTATTCAATCGCCGGTGAGGCTGCAAGTCACCTCCAGACTCCTGGCATGAGCATGCAGGATAGGGCCAAGATGGCTGCCTATCTGAGGGAAAGGACATTGCGCGGTGACCCGCGCATTAGAATTTTTAGTCAGCTACCGGCAAACAAGAAATTCGATACACCTGTAACTACAGCGGAAGAGATCATTAGACAGGGTTTTCCTCTTTCAATCAGTGAGAGACTTGATCGTGCCCGAGGTATAACCAGAAGGTGTGGAAATAGGAAGAGGGCGGTGGCAACCTTTCGGGTGATCAAACCCACCGGGCCGAGGCCCGGCCAAGAAAGGAGACACCGCCGTGAAGGAGCAGAGCACAGGGACCGACGTCGAGTCAAGGAGTCTATGGGACCATCTGGAGGAATTTGTGCGCGGCCACATCCAGCAGTTCGTCCAACGGCTGTTAGTGGAAGACGTCACGATGCGACTTGGCCGGGCGAAGTCGGCGCGGCGGACTCACGTGGATGCGCCGGACGGGTATCGCAACGGGTATGGCAAGCCGCGGAAGGTGACGCTCACCTGCGGCACGATCACCCTGCAGCGGCCGAGGGTGCGGAGGCTCGCGGAGCGCTTCGTCAGTCGGATCCTGCCGCTCTTCAAGCGACACACGAAGCAGGTGGGCGAGCTGCTGCCCCAGTTGTATCTGCACGGCTTGGCCCTCGGGGATTTCGAGTTGGCGTTGCGTGGGCTAATGGGCGAGAGCGCCCCCTTGTCCCCCGCCTCGCTCCAACGACTCAAGGCGCAGTGGAAGGTCGAGTATGAAGCCTGGACGCGGCGACGACTCGATGACCTGGAGGTCGTGTACGTGTGGGCGGATGGGTTGTATGTGAAGGCGGGGCTGGAGGCGAGCAAGGCGGCGCTGCTGATCCTGATCGGAGCGCTGACGGATGGCCGCAAAGTCGTCTTGGCCGTGGAGAGCGGGCAACGCGAATCGAAGGAGTCATGGGGCGCGGTGTTGCGGGATCTGCGGATGCGGGGGCTGAAACCATGGCGCTGCACCATTGCCGATGGCCATTTGGGGATTTGGGCGGCGCTGGCGGAGCAACAGCCCACGGCCGCCGAACAGCGGTGTTGGAACCATCGGCTTGTCAATGTGTTGGATGCCATCCCGAAGCCCCACCAGGCCGAGGCAAGCACCTGGCTCAAGACCCTGCCGTATGCGGAGACGCAGGCAGCCTGTGAGCGGTTACGCGATCAATTTAGCCGCCGGTACCGCGCGCTGGCCCCGAAGGCGGTCGAACGGCTCCATCATGATTGGGAGCGGCTCATCACCTTTTACCAGTTCCCCAAGGAACACTGGCGCCATCTGCGCACGACGAACGTGGTCGAGTCTCCCTTCGCCGCGGTGCGGCTTCGGACCGCGGCCGGCAAGCGGTTTAAACGCATCGAGTCAGCGACGGCGTTGATCTGGAAAGTCTTACAAGTCGCGGAACAGACGTTCCGACGCCTGAATGCGCCGGAGCTGCTACCGACTGTATATGCCGGCACTCGCTATGTCGATGGAGTGAAGCAGGCCACTGTCGCCCACGAGGATGTCGCCGCCTGATTCCATTTACACACCTATTGACAAGACCTCTCGTGCCCTAAAAAACCTCCATAGACTTTCAGAACACCCAGGGGACGAGGTCTGCCTGGACCTTGAGCAGGATGGTCCTGTGCTATTTGCGGAACATAAGGACGCTTTCAATTTTATTATGGAGACGTTGAAGGAGGCCGGTTGGGTGAGAACCGGCCCAATATTGAAGGAGATGGGTCTCGTACTGACAGCAAAGGGGTTAGAGCGAATTGCTGAATTGGAACGTACCATAGCGGGGGAGAAATCCAAGCAAACTTTTGTGGCGATGTGGTTTGACAGTAGTCTCGACAAGGCTTGGGAGAATGGTTTTGCGAGCGCCTGCGATGTCGTTGGGTACAAGGCGTTGCGGATGGACTTGAAAGAGCACAACCAAAAGATCTGCGATGCGATCATAGCAGAAATCAGAAAGAGCCGATTCTTGATAGCCGATTTCACTGGCCATCGGGGAGGAGTCTATTTTGAGGCAGGGTATGCTCTTGGCTTAGGTATCCCTGTGATCTGGACATGTCGTGAAGATGAGTTAGAGAGCACTCATTTTGATACGAGACAGTACAATCACATTGTTTGGAAGGATGAAGGAGATCTATTTGTGAAGCTCAAACGACGAATCGAAGCGACTATCCCAATGTGATTCAGACCCTCTGAAATGTGTTGCTCATGGTTATAAGAAATAGACCAAGGCCACCTTCCAGCAGTGGCCTTGGCGTACACACTCACTTTCTTGGCTGTCAAGCGGTGGACGGCACGAGGGTCGAGCGAAGGTCCGCCGGAGCGGCGGGGACCCGCCCGGCGTCTGAGGAGGGAAACAACTAACCTGAAAAAGAAAAGGCCGCCGGAGACGGCGGCCTTCCAGTTTTATCGCTCTTTCTGGCTGGGGCAGGGGCGGATACCCTCAATCGCGCGCGTTCACTGAGTGCCGCTGGGCTATATTGTTTCTCCTCTTCGAGCGGCGGTTCGGTCTGCCTTCAACTGCGCGCATGGAACGAGCACCCTTCTGAGGAGTGCGGGTTCTGCGAGCACAGAAGGCAGACCGACCGCCGCGCTCGCCCATTCACCGTGTGGGTTCTGCGAGCACGGGAAGCACCCGTGCTCTCTCCAAACCCTTACGTGCCCATCTCCCACGACGCCAAATACTTCTCCTGCTCTTTCGTCAGCTTGTCGATCGCCATGCCCATGCCGGCGAGCTTCAGACGGGCGATCTCCTTATCGATGACGGTCGGCACCGGATAGACCTTCTTCTCCAGCATCTTATGGTTCTTCACGATATACTCGGCGCCAAGCGCTTGGTTGGCGAAGCTCATGTCCATGACACTGGAAGGATGGCCTTCCGCGGTGGCGAGGTTCACCAGCCGCCCTTCGCCCAGCAGGCTCACGCGGCGGCCGCCGTTGAGCGTGTACTCGTCCACGCCTGGACGAATCTGCCGCTTCTTCTTGCTCAGCTTCTCCAACGCCGGGATATCGAGCTCGACATTGAAATGACCGGAGTTGCAGACGATGGCCCCGTCCTTCATAACGGCAAAGTGTTCCTTGCGGATCACTTTCAGGTTGCCGGTGACGGTGATGAAGAAATCCCCGATCGGCGCGGCCTTTTCCATCGGCATGACCCGGTAGCCGTCCATCACCGCTTCGAGTCCCTTCATCGGATCGATTTCGGTCACGATCACGTCCGCGCCCATTCCCTTGGCCCGCATAGCGATGCCGCGCCCGCACCAGCCGTAGCCGGCCACGACGACGGTGGACCCGCACACGAGGCGGTTGGTGGCGCGCACGATGCCATCCAAGGTGCTTTGTCCGGTGCCGTACCGGTTGTCGAACATGTGCTTGGTATCGGCGTCGTTCACCGAGATGACCGGGAAGCGCAGCACTTTTTTCTCCGCCATGCTCCGCAGCCGGATGACACCCGTGGTCGTTTCCTCGGTGCCTCCGATGACGTGTTTGAGCAGTTCCTTTCGCTTCGAATGGAGATGGGAGACCACGTCGGCCCCGTCGTCCATCGAGACGTGCGGCTTATGACCGATGGCCGATTCGATGTGGTCATAGTAGGTCTTGTTGTCCTCGCCTTTGATCGCGAAGACCGGAATGCCTTCATGCTTCACCAGGGCCGCGGCCACGTCGTCCTGTGTGCTGAGGGGATTCGAGGCGCAGAGCCGGACATCGGCCCCTCCGGCCTTGAGCGTCTTGGCCAAGTTGGCGGTTTCCGTGGTGACGTGCAGGCAGGCGGTGATCCGGATGCCCTGAAGCGGCTTTTCCCGTTGGAATCGCTGCTTGATCAGGCGCAGGACCGGCATCGTGCGCTCCGCCCATTCGATTTTGAGATTGCCCTGGTCTGCTAGTCCGAGATCCTTCACGTCGTAATCCACGGGTCCTCCTTCTAGATGGTCGATTCTATCGATGGTCGATTCTGGTCAAGAAAAAGGGGACGGATCGCGACATCCGTCCCCTTCACTCATGGCCGGTGTGGGGGAATTACAGTCCGACTTCTTTGCGTAATACCTTCGCCTTGTCCGTCTTCTCCCAGGTAAACTCCGGTTCGTTCCGGCCGAAGTGGCCGTAGGCGGCGGTCTTCCGGTAGATGGGACGGCGAAGCTTCAGATGGTCGATGATGCCGCGGGGCGTCATCGGGAAATGCTTGCGCACGACTTTTTCAAGGTTATCCGTCTGCACCTTCTCCGTGCCCTTGGTATCGATCAGGACGGAGACCGGGTCGGCCACGCCGATGGCATAGGCAAGCTGGACTTCGCAACGGTCGGCGAGCCCGGCCGCCACGATATTCTTGGCGATATATCGCGCCATATAGGAGGCGGAGCGATCGACCTTCGTCGGATCCTTGCCGGAGAAGGCCCCGCCCCCGTGGCTCCCGTGGCCCCCGTAGGTGTCCACGATGATCTTGCGTCCGGTCAACCCGGTATCCCCCATCGGGCCGCCGACGACGAACCGGCCGGTCGGATTGATGTAGTGCTTCACGCTGGTGGGATCGTAGAGCCCTTTGGGCATGACGGGCCGGATGACTTTATCCATGATCTCCCGTTCGATCACCTTGTTGGAGATCTCCGGGCTGTGCTGCGTGGATACCACGATGGTATCGATCCGCACGGGTTTCCCGTTCCGGTATTCGATGGTCACCTGGGATTTGCCGTCCGGCCGCACCCATCCCAGAATGTTCTTCTTCCGGACTTCGGCCAGGCGGCGCGTCAGGCGGTGGGCCAGCACGATCGGCATCGGCATCAGCTCGGCGGTTTCATTGGTGGCATAGCCGAACATCAGGCCCTGGTCCCCAGCGCCCCCGGAATCCACGCCCATGGCGATGTCGGAAGATTGGTTGTGGATGGAGGTCAGGACCGAGCAGGTCTGGTAATCGAACCCCCAGGTGGCGTCCCCGTACCCGACGTTCTTGATCACTTCGCGGACGATGTCGGGAATTTCGACATAGGCTTTGGTGGAAATCTCACCGGCCACGAAGGCAATGCCGGTGGTCAGGATGGTTTCACAGGCAACGCGGGAATGTTTATCCTGGGCGAGCAGCGCGTCGAGAATGCCGTCGGAGATTTGGTCGGCGATCTTGTCCGGGTGGCCTTCGGTGACGGATTCGGAGGTGAACAGATAGTTATTGCGCATCGAAACCTCTTGCTAGGGGTTCTCAGTTGAGGTCAGTCGGGACTACAGTCTCTTCCCACGGGCACGCACGTATGAGTGGTACCCCAGCCGTAGGGCAATGTCAAATGGAAAGGCTCATTTCTTTGGTAGGGGCTGGAGCGAGGTCCCGGTGCGGGTCCTTTGCTTGACAGTGATTTTATGCGGTTTGTAAGATGGTCAACCGATTGAGACACTCGCCGAGAACTAGGAAACCGCACGCTTCTCGAATACTCCCAGCACCTGGGTCGGATCAAGGATGCCGGTCGGTATTTCAACGGGTTCCAGGCAACGGTCAGGGTGTCTCCGAACCCTCGATTAACACGGGTCTTTTTTGATTATGGACGGAGAGCCGGAACTCGCCCTTCAACAACCGCCCGCGCCGAAACCCCGCGCCTCTGCCCAAGGGTTCGGGTGGGACGAGGTGTCCCGTGAGGTCGTGGAGTTTTTCGCGTCGATCAAGCTGGCCATGTTCCTGTTCTTGATCTTGGCGGTCACGGCCACCATCGGCACCGTCATTCAACAGAATGAGCGCCCCGAAACCTACATCAAGGAATATGGCGAACAGGCCTACCGTTGGTTCACGCGTCTCGGTCTGACCGATGTCTACCACACCTGGTGGTTTACCAGCCTGCTCGGCCTGCTCTGCGTCAATTCGCTGACCTGTTTCTACAAGCGATTCCCCGCCGTTTGGCGCTCGATGCAGCAGGACAAGGTGAACGTCTCGCTGCCGTTCATCAAGAATATGAAACATTCCGCCGAGATCTCGGCGGCGGGGACGAAGGAGTATATCGGCGAGCGGCTCGTCCGGTTTTTGGCGGAAAAAGGCTATCGGGTGCTGGCCAAGAACGAAGCCTCAGGCGTGTCGCTCTACGCCACGAAGGGCATCATGGGGCGCGTGGGGGCGCACATGGCCCATCTCAGCGCGACGGTGATCGTGCTGGGCGGGTTGATCGGGAGTCTCTGGGGGTTCCAGGACTTCGGCGTCTGCATGGAAGGGCAGACCTACCATATCCCCCGTGGGAACTTCGACCTGCACGTCGATAAATTCTGGATCGACTACTACGAGAACGGGGCCGTCAAGTCGTACAATAGTACGTTAACGGTGATCGACCAGGGCAGCCCGGCGCTCACGAAAACCATCACGGTGAACGACCCGCTCGTCTATAAGAACATCTGGTTCTATCAGTCGAGCTATGGCGACGCCTGGGATCGCATCGAGGTGGCGCGCCTCAACATCAAGGACAAGGAAACCGACAAGGTCCTTGCGACAGTCGATCTGGAATGGCAAAAGGAGAAGGTGATCGAGAATCTCGGCCTTAAGCTCACGGCCACCGATTTCGTAGCGGACTTTGCCTTCAATTCATCCGAGAAAAAGGTCTATTCCAAGACGGTGGAACATGCCAATCCTGCCCTGCGATTGGCAATGAATGAGCGCGGAACGTTGGAGGCGACCCCCTGGGTGTTCTATCATTATCCGGACTTGTTTGAGATCCAAGGGTCGAAATACAGTTTCGAGCTGGTCGGCTATCGACCAAAGAAGTTCACGGGATTGCAGATCACGCGCGATCCGGGCGTGAACATCGTCTGGATCGGCTCGACCATGATCGTGGTAGGAATCACGCTGTCGTCGTTCATCTATCACCGGCGCCTGTGGGCGAAGATCGTGCCGCAGCACGACGGCGTCGTGCTGCACATCGGCGGAAACACGCACAAGAATCAGATCGATTTTCAGCGGGAATTCAAGCGCCTGATCCAGCACGTGGAAACCAAATCGGGCTAAGCTTCCACGAGGATCAGCGAGCCATAGAGTTCTAGGAGGGTCCATCATGCTCAAGTCCCTATTCCTGTTCGATATGACCTTCTGGCTGTATTTGGCGGCCTTGGCGCTCTACATCGCCTATCTCTTCGTCCGGCGGCCGGTGATGCAGTTTGCGCCGGCGGGCCATCCGGTGGAGACGTATGACGATCGGGACGAAGGGTGGGCCAGCCAGCTCGGACAGGTCGCGACGCTGGTCACCGTGTTTGGATGGATCGTGAACAGCGGCGCGCTGTTCATGCGGGCCTATGAGCGGATGCAGCTCTCCGGCACCTTCGCCCCCTGGTCGAATCAGTTTGAAGCAATGGCCTATGTCTCCTGGGCGATCATTCTGGGCTATGTGCTCTTGGAGATGCGGTACCGCATCAAGGCGATCGGCGCGTTCGTCGTCGGGATCGGGTTCATCGCCATGGGCGCCGCGTCGCTGTTGCCCTATCGCTATCAGACGGCCGAGCCGCTGGTGCCGGCCCTCAACAGCTACTGGATTTACATCCACGTGTCCGTCACCCTCACCAGCTACGCCGCCTTTGCGATGGCCGGCGGATTGGGCGTGATGTACCTGTTCAAGGAACGGGCGGAACGGAAAGGCAAGAGCGGGGGAATCGCTGCGGCCTTTCCGGATTTGGAAACCATCGACGAGCTGGGCTACAAGGCCATCATGATCGGCTTCCCGCTGCTGGCCTTCGGCATCATTCTCGGGGCCATGTGGGCGAACTATGCCTGGGGCGGCTATTGGAGCTGGGACCCAAAAGAGACCTGGTCGCTGATCGTCTGGTTGATTTACGGCGCCTATATCCATGCCCGCATGACGCGGGGATGGGAAGGGCACCGGGCCGCTATCTACGCCATTTTTGGATTCTTGATGGTGATCTTCTGCTTCTGGGGCGTGAACTTCCTGCTCTCGGGTCTGCATGCTTATGCGTGATCGGGACAGGGCCATGGCTCAGACGGTTTCAGCCGCACCGTCCCCCGGGCCGTCTCAGGGAAGGAATGCCCCGGCTCCGGCCCGTTCCCAAGTCGGCATCGTGCTGACAGCGGCGGCTGTGCTGGCTGTGGTGTTCGGGGTCGTCTGGATGCAGAGCGCCAAGTACGAGCCCCTCACGGTCGGCAAGCCGGCGCCGGATTTTGCGCTGCCCGACCTCGCCGACAAGACCGTCCGGCTGTCCGACTATCGGGGCAAGGTGGTGTTTCTGAACTTCTGGGCGACCTGGTGCAAACCCTGTCAGGAGGAAATGCCGTCGATGGAGGTCTTGTACAAGAACTTCGAGAAGGACGGCTTGGTGATGCTGGCGGTGAGCATCGACCGGGTCACCACCAAGAAAGATATCCCGCCGTTCGTGAAGAACATGAATCTGACCTTTCCCGTGTTGGTGGATTCCTGGGGCCAGACCGACAAACGCTATAAGCTGATGGGAGTCCCGGAAACCTACATCATTGACCAGGACGGCATCCTGCGGGAGAAAGTCATCGGTCCTCGCGATTGGACCAGGCAGGACAACCTCCAGGTGCTTACGCAGTTGCTCAAAGCCGTAAAGTCGGCACAAGCGGTCACCGCATCTCCAGCCGGCGCCTGAGCGCCAGACCTTCCGACCATGCCGACCATGGGCCAGATCTGTCGCAGCATCGTTCTCGTGATGGGGATCGCGGTCCTGTCGGGCTGTGACGGGGGGGACCCGGTGTCGCCGCCGTCCGCTTCCGCCAATGAATCAGGCCTGGGCCGTGTCCAGCCGGTGACGGTCGCCATCGGGGAGCCCGCGCCAACATTCAGGTTGAGGGATCTCGGCGGGAATGCCGTCTCGCTGGAGAGTTATCGGGGCACCGTCGTCATGGTCAATTTTTGGGCGACTTGGTGCGGTCCCTGCCGGGTCGAAATGCCGGCGATGGAGAGCCTCTATCGAACCTTTGCGAGAAGAGATTTTGAGATACTGGCCGTGTCCACGGACCCTCAGGGCGCGGCCGTGACTAAACCCTTCCGCCAGGAAATGGGCCTGTCGTTTCCGATCCTGCACGATGCCGACTACCAAGTCGGGCTCATCTATGGGGCGCGGAGCCTGCCGATGACCTTTATTGTGGACCGCCAGGGGATTCTCCGGCAACGGATCTTCGGAGCCCGTGACTGGGCCTCCCCGGAGGCCGTGCGGTTGATTCGGAATTTCGTGGGAGAGACCCGTCATGACGGATAGCGTGCAACAGATTTCGATGTTTGCGGCCTTCACCGCCGGCCTGTTGTCCTTTGTGTCTCCCTGCGTGCTTCCGCTGGTGCCCTCCTACATCAGTTACATTACCGGCCTGTCCGTCGAACAGCTTGCGGATGCCGAGGAACGGGTCCGGTATCGGCGGGAGATCGTCGTCAATGCGCTGATCTTCATCGCCGGGTTTTCCAGCGTCTTCATCGCGTTCGGCGCCTCCGCCAGCCTGATCGGGCAGGCCCTGATGACCTATCAGGAGCACCTGCGGAAAATCGGCGGCATCCTGATCATCGTGTTCGGCCTCTACCTGCTCGGCCTTCTGAACCTGAGCCTGTTCCGGACGGAGCGGCGGCTGCACTTCCGGACCAGGCCCGCCGGCTATCTGGGCTCGTTCCTCATCGGCGTCGCCTTCGCCGCCGGCTGGACACCCTGCGTCGGACCGGTCTTGGGCACCATTCTCCTCTACGCCAGCACAACCGAAGCACTGTCCCAAGGGGTGCTGTTGCTCGCCTTCTACTCGCTAGGCCTGGGGCTGCCCTTGTTCATCACCGCGCTGGGCGTGGACCGGTTTCTGGCCTACTTCAAGGAATTTCGCGGCTACTTGCGGGGGGTGTCGACCGTCAGCGGCGTGCTCCTGGTCGTGGTCGGGGTCCTGGTCTATGCCAACTCGCTGACGCTGATCACGAGTTTCCTCGAACGATACGGAATCGGGTGGTATCTCGGCCAGTAGCGTCCGAGCCATGCCTCTGCTGCCTGACCTGCAGTCCTTCGACGTGGTCGTGGTCGGCCTCGGCCCAGCCGGAGCCGCCGCCGCGTACGAATGCAGCCGGTCCGGGCTCAAGGTTCTGGCCTTAGACAAGGGTGTGCACCCTCGGTACAAGGTCTGCGGAGGCGGACTCTCAGCCCGCATCGACCAGTTGCTCGGCAGCGCGTTCCAGAGCGTCATCGAGCACATCATCTACGGTGTGCGCTTCGCCTGCGCAGGTGCCGACCCCTTCACCATTGAATCGTCGTCGCCCATCGCCTACATGGTCATGCGAGACCGGTTCGATCATTGTCTGGTCGAGCGGGCGCGCGGGGCCGGGACCGAGATCCGCCAAGGAGAATCGGCGAAGCGCTTCACGCCCGTGCAGGACGGGGTGGAGATCGACACCGACCAGGGGCGATATCGCGCCAAGGTCCTGATCGGAGCCGACGGGGCGAATAGTGTTGTCGCGCAACGGTTGTTTTCGCGACGGCCACGCCGCTGCATGCCGACGCTGGAAAGCGAAATCGACATCGGACGGTCGCCCGTCTATCCGCGCGAGCGTGTCGTGGGAATCGAACTGGGAACTCCGGCCTGCGGGTATGGGTGGATTTTCCCCAAGAACGAGCGGCTCTCCGTCGGGATCGCGGAGTTTCGCGGACCCTCGGCAAGCCCGAGGCGAGTCTTCAGTCGCTTCGTGCAAGGGGAACAGGGACTCAGAAGCATGGGCTGGACGATTCCTCCCCCTCAGGGCCATCCGCTCCCTCTCTTCAACCCCTGTGTGCTCGACGAATCAAAGCCTGACGCGGTGGAACTGGTGAACGGACGGATCATGTTGATCGGGGACGCCGCCCACCTGGTGGACCCGCTGTTTGGTGAAGGCATCTACTACGCGGTCAAATCAGGCCAACTGGCCTCTCGCAGCGCGGTGGAGGTCGTGCGCGGGCTCTCGCAGAGCCTGGAAGGATACAGCCGGGCCGTCTATCGGGAGATCTATCCGGAATTCCGGGTCGCGTCCCGCATGGCCTCCATTCTGTACTCTTTTCCGGGACTCTGTCACCGGCTGGCCCATCGGTACCAGGAGTTCGTGCAGCTCTACTATCGGGTGCTTCAAGGGCACGAGACTTACCAAACCTTTCTCGCTTTGGCCAAACGCTCGGTCAAGGCCTCTCTCTCGCATTGGGTTCCTCACGTCTTCCGCGCCAGGCCGTAACCAGTTGGGAGATTCGTCGAGCAGGATCCGAAGAGGCGGTGACGGAAAGGCCGGTGCGTCAACACCAGGCGCCGAGACGGCATAACGTCAGATTGGGTTGAAGAGCCGAAGCGGAAGCCGGGACCGTCGGAGGGGTGATCTGCGGGATTGTGGCGCGCTGCGGCTCGGGTTCCGGCAGAACGAGCGAGGCCAGCGAAAGCTCGGCAGAAACAGGCTCGGCTTGAGCCGAGGGCGCAGGCTTCTCGACGTCGGTCTTGGCGACCGCCACCGGGAGCGGGCCTCCCAGTTTGGCGAGCAGCTTGTCGCCTTGGGCGCGGATCGGGCTTGTCGGGAAACGGTCGGACAGCAAGGCCAGTTGTTCCCGTGCCCAGTCGGTGGCGCCAAGTTCCTTGTAGGACAGTGCGAGATAATAGAGCGCGTCCGGCGCGACGTTCATTTCCGGATAGTCCTTCAGGATCGCCTCGAAGCGATGGGCGGCCGCCAGATAGGCCTCGCGGCGGTAATAAAATTGTCCGACAAACATGTGGGTCTGCGCGAGCCAATCCTTGCAATCATGAATTCGGGCGACCGCCTGCGAGTCATAGGCGCTGGACGGATAATCGGTTCGGAGCTTTTCGAACGCGGCCATGGCCTTTTGCACGGGCTCCGGGTCCCGGTCGATCGTCCGGGCCTGTTTGAGATAGGCCTCTCCAAGCCGAAACTGAGCGTAGGGCGCCAAGGCATGGGCTCGATGCAACTCCATGAAGTGCGTCAGCTCGATGGACGCCTCGGCATACTCCTCCTTGTCGAAGAAGGCTTCGGCCCGCTTGATGATGACGTGCGGGTCATAGTTCTTCTCGATGGTGTCCCCGACGAAGATCTGCTCGTCCGTGTTGCTCAATGCCTTGCCCTGCGCATCGGTCGGCTTCGGATTGCCGGAGCAACCGGACAGGACCAAGCTAACGGCTGCCAACAGGGAGCAGAGGTGGTGGGCGGAAAGGGATCGCAGTGTCATCATGGGCCGGGCCGGTTGTATCAAACGATAAGGTTCTTCGCAACAGAAAACACTCATTTAACATTCATTTAACAGTCATTCGCGCGACCACCAGGGGCTCATCACATCAATGGCATGTCATGCCGGCGCCGACCAGGAGCCTTGCATTGACGATCAGAAGAGGGGCCCCTATAATCGCCGGGCTCACCAAACAGAGTCCACCCGATCCATCAGCGAGCGCAAGGATGCTTACGAGCCGCATCGTCGGAACAGGAATGGCCGCTCCCGAACGGACGGTCGATAACCGCGAGATCGGCTCGGCCTTGGGCGCCCCACCGGAGCAGATCCACCGGCTGACCGGGATCAGGTCCCGGCGGTGGGTTTCCGGTCATGAGTCGGCGTCGGATCTGGCGGTGGAGGCCTCGCGGCGGGCCCTGGAAGCGGCCGGGTGCGGCCCGTCCAGTCCGGATGCCATCATTGTTTCCACCACATCCCCCGACACGGTGTTTCCCTCCACCGCCTGCTATGTCCAGCGGGCGCTCGGGGGCCGTCCCGTCGCCGCCTTTGATGTGGCGGCCTCCTGTTCCGGGTTTCTGTATGGGCTGTCCGTGGGAGATGCGCTGATTCGATCAGGACAGGCGAAGACCTGCCTCATAGTGGCGGCGGAGGTGAAATCCGCCTTCCTCGACAAGCAGGACCCGGTTACGGCGGTGCTCTTCGCGGACGGAGCGGGGGCGGCGGTGTTGGTTGCGGAAGAGACGATGTACCCGCAACGGAGGGGCATTCTGGGGGTTCGGCTCTACACGGACGGAGCGTACCACGGATTGATCCGCCTGCCGGCTGGGGGATCGCGCCTGCCGTCTTCGGCCGATACGGTGCGCGAGGGGCGCCATGCGATTCATCTGGACGGCACGCCGGTGTTCCGCCTGGCGGTCAGGCGGCTGGCCGCCGCGGTGCAGGACCTGCTGAAAGAATTCGGACTGACGATATCGGACCTCCGGCAGGCGGTGTTCCATCAGGCCAACGGGCGGATTTTGGAGGCGCTGGGGCGCCGCTTGGGCCTGTCGCCCGATCAAACGACGTCGATTATCGAACAGTACGGCAACACCTCTTCCGCATCGCTGCCGATGGCCCTGGACTGCGCCGTCCGAGGCGGCAGCCTCACTGCCGGCGATCTGCTGTTGCTGGGAGCCTTCGGCGGCGGCCTGACCTGGGCGACCGCCTTGATCCGTTGGTAGGCCGCTTCATATTGAACAAGGTTGAAAGGAACAGGCAGGGACCGATGTTTGGATTGATTCCACGCGAAGAAGCGTTCTTTGAACTGTTCCGCAGAGCGGGGCATAACGTCATCGAAGGCAGCCGTCTCTTGAAGGAGATGATGGAAAATTTTCACGATCCGGCCGGGCAGGCCAAGCGGATCAAGGAAGTCGAGCATATCGGGGACGAGATCACGCACGAGATCGCAAAGAAATTGAACCAGACATTCATTACCCCGATCGACCGCGAAGACATTCACGACCTGGCTAGTTCGCTGGACGACATTCTCGACGTGGCCGAGGAAATCGCCGACTGTTTCGTGATTTATAAAGTATCCAAGCCGACGCCCATGGCCGTCCGGCTTGCCGACATCCTCTATCAGGCGAGTGTCGCTGTGGCCTCGGCCGTGGACCTGTTGGGCAGACGCAACGGAGAAATGAGGGAATATACCCTCAAGGTGAACACACTGGAGAACGAGGCCGATCGGCTGTCGCGCGATGCGCTCTCGATGTTGTTCGAGAAGGAGTCGGACCCGATCATGGTGATCAAGTGGAAAGAGATCTACCAGGATTTCGAAAACGGCGCGGATCGCTGCGAAGACGTCATGAACATTCTCGAACGGATTGTGTTGAAACACCATTGACAGCCCCCATGCCTGCCTCCTATCCCTATCGCCCCTTCCTTCGAAGCTGCCCTTCGGGCAGCCGTCCCGTCCGGTGAGATTCTCGCGATGCTAGAAGTGAGCGGGCTGTTGCTGCTGGTCATCGGGCTGGCCCTGCTGTTCGATTTTTCGAACGGCTGGCACGACAGCGCGAACGCGATCGCCACCGTCGTGTCGACCAGGGCCGTGAGCCCGATTGTGGCCGTGACGGGAGCGGGGATCCTGAACATCGCCGGGGCCTACATGTCGACGGCCGTGGCCAAGACGATCGGGTCGGGCCTCGTGGAGCCGACGTCCGTCACGCAGGCCGTGGTGGCCGGGGCGTTGGCAGGCGCCATCGTGTGGAATCTGATCACGCTGTTGATGGGTCTGCCGACCAGCTCGTCTCATGCATTGATCGGGGGGCTCGTCGGGGCGTCGGTCGCGCACGGTGGATGGGAGGTCGTGAAGTTTTCCGGGCTCCGCGCCGTGATGGAAGCGATGGTCCTGTCGCCGTTTTTGGGATTTGCCATCGGGCTGAGCCTGATGGTGGCGATCAGTTGGATCTTCTTCCGCGCGTCACGCGGTTGGGCGACCGGTCTCTTCCGGCGGCTTCAGATCGTCTCGGCCAGTTTCATGGCGTTCAGCCACGGCGCCAACGACGCGCAGAAGGCGATGGGCATCATCACGCTGGCGTTGGTGTCCGGCGGCGTCATTCCCACGACCGAGGTGCCGAACTGGGTCATCGGATCCTGCGCCCTGGCCATGGGGCTTGGCACGGCGGCCGGAGGCTGGCGGATCGTGCGCACGTTGGGCATGCGGATCGTGAAGCTGGAGCCGGTGCACGGTTTCGCGGCGGAGACGGGGGCGGCGATGGTCCTGCTCAGCACCGCGCATTTCGGCCTGCCTGTCAGCACGACGCATACCATCACGACGACGGTCATGGGAGTCGGAGCGGTGAAGCGGTTGTCCGCCGTGCGCTGGGGCGTCACCGCCAGGATCATTTTCGCCTGGATTTGTACCTTGCCTGGCGCCGCGCTCTTGGCGTCGGGCTTCTACCTGTTGTTGGCGAGATTTGTCTGAGGGGCGGTGAGCTGTCCGGGGCGCGCGGCCGGGAGCCGGACCACGAATCGGCTGCCAGCGGGCTGGTTGCCCTCCACCCAGACCTGCCCGTCGTGTTGCTCCACGATGTGCTTCACGATGGCCAGCCCCAATCCGGTCCCGCCCAATTCACGGGAGCGGGCCTTGTCCACCCGGTAGAACCGCTCAAACACCCGCGGGCGGTCGCCTTCGGGGATGCCGATGCCGGTGTCCGCCACGCTGAGCTCGATCGAGCCGACCTCGGCGCCGGGAGTCGGTTCCAGAGCCTGAAGCCGAACCGTGATGGTCCCGCCGTCCGGGGTATATTTCACCGCATTGTCCAATAGGTTGGTCAGCACCTGAACCAGCCGATCTTCATCCCCGATCACCCCCGGCAACCCCTCCGCGACCTCAAGGTGCATCCGGTGCCCTTTCTTGTCCGCCAAGGGTTGGATGATCGCGAGGGACCGCTCCACCACGTTGCCCGGTGACACGAGATCCCGCTTGAACAGGGCCACGCCGGATTCGATCTGGGACAATTGCAGCAGGTCGTCCAGGATCAAATTCAGGCGGTTACTCTGACGCAGAATAATGTCGAGAAACTTGGCCATGGTCTCAGGGTCGTCCTTGCCCCCGTCCAAGAGCGCCTCAACATAGCCCTTGATCGACGTGAGCGGGGTCCTCAGCTCATGCGAGACGTTGGCGACGAAATCTTTCCGGACCGTTTCCAAACGGCGGAGGTCCGTGATGTCGTGGAAGACCAGGACAACGCAGGCTTCATGCTCCCGCCGGCCTCCCGCCACCGACACCTCGACCCGAAGCGTCCGCCCGCTGAGCGCAAGGGACAATTCCCCGGTCTGTCCGGTGCGCCGTTCCAGCACCCGCGCCGTCAGGTCGTTCAGATCGGGATGGCGGATCAGTTCCCAATAGGGACGGCCGCGCGCCGGCTGCGAATGGAGCCCGAACATGCGCTCGAGCGCCGGATTGATGAGCAGGACCTGTCCTTTGGAATCCAGGACCATCACCCCTTCGACCATGGCGGTCAACATGGCCAGCAGTTGGGCCCGATCCTCCGAGACTTCGTGAATCTTGGCCTGCAACTGGTCGGTGATCTGGTTCAGGACGTCGCCGAGTTGGCCCACTTCATCCGGCGGGGCCGACCGGATGCGGTGGCCCAACCCACCGGTTGCCAGGTGTTTGGCCAGTTGGGTCATTTCACTCAGGGGACGGGTGAGGCGGCGCGCAATGCCGATGCCCACGCCCATGGCGATCAACAACGCCGTTCCGAACGCCAACAGAAGATCGGTCTGAACAGAGGCGGGGAGGGCGTCGGGCCATCCGCGCCGAACGATGCGGAGAGTCAACCAGGAGGAAAGGGAGAGGCCGATCAGAACCGTCGCGAGAATCCCGAAGGCAACTTTCCATTGAAACGGCAGGTTCATGCCGGAGCGTCGTATTCCTTCAGTTTGTAACCCAGTGATTTGACCGCCACGATGGCGTCATTGAGCAGGGGAATCTTTTGCTTGAGCCGACGGACGTGCACATCAACGGTGCGGGTGGTTCCGTAATAATCGTAGCCCCAGACCGAATTGAGCAGGGTGTCGCGGGTCATGACCCGGCCGACATTGCGCAGCAGATACTCCAGTAACCCGAACTCCTTCGCCGTGAGGACGACTTCACGATCCTGAACCCGCACCTCGTGACGCGACAGATCCATGACCAAATGCCCGTAGGTGTGCACGGAAACCGTCCCCTGTTGTTGGCGGTCCAGGCGGCGAAACAGCGCCTTGACCCGCGCCACGAGGGATTTCGGGCTGAAGGGTTTGGTCACGTAATCGTCTGCGCCCAATTCGAGGCCCACGATCGTGTCGGCTTCCTCCGCCTTCGCGGTCAGCATGATGATCGGAATGGAGGCCGTGTCCGGAGCGCCGCGCAGCCGCTTGCAAATCTCGAGGCCGTCGATTTCGGGCAGCATCAGGTCCAGGACGATCAAGTCCGGTTTGTCCGACTTGACCTGCTTGAGCGCATCCGTGCCCGTTGAGGCGGTCGCGGTGCGAAAGCCTTCTTTGCCGAGGTAGAGCTTGACGAGTTCGAGGATATCCTTGTCATCCTCGACGATGAGAATCTTCTTGTTGGTGGCCATTGCCGATCCCCGCACAGCGTAAGGCGGGGCCGATCAAGTGTCAAGGTTCCTCCCGGGCCGTCGAGGTGGTCGCGCGGGAAGCCGGCAGCCGTGAGGAGTGAAGAATGAGGAATGAGAAATGAGAAATGAGGAATCGGGGAGTCGTACGGCTGAAGAATCGGGCAGCCGTCAATTCGGTTGACGCCTCCGCGAGATCTGGCGTATCGTGAGCCCTGGCGTTCCGGAAGAGGAGGGCGTGATGCCCGGCATCGGTTCCGGCCCGAAGGAGACGAGCCTTATGAAGATTTATCTGGCCAACCCGCGCGGCTTTTGCGCCGGCGTTGATCGCGCGATCGATATCGTGGATTTGACCTTGAAGAAGTACGGCGCGCCCATCTACGTCCGCCATGAGATCGTCCACAGCCGTCATGTCGTCAACTCGCTGCGGCAAAAGGGCGCGGTGTTCGTGGAGGAGCTGAATGAGGTGCCCGACGAGGCGATCGTCATCTTCAGCGCGCACGGCGTGGCCAAGGAAGTTTGGCGGGAAGCGAACCGGCGCGGGCTGAAGGTCATCGACGCCACCTGCCCGCTCGTGATCAAGGTCCACAACGAGGTCAATCGGGACTATACGCAGGGCTACGAGCTGATCCTCATCGGGCACGCCGGCCACCCGGAAGTCATCGGGACGCTCGGCCAGATTCCGGACAAGTTTCACCTCGTGTCGTCGGTTGACGACGTGGAGCGGTTGCAGGTGGAGAATTCCGTGCACCTGTCCTATGTCACCCAGACGACCTTGAGCGTCGATGAATGCCGGGATATCGTGGCCGCCTTGAACCGCCGGTTCCCCGGCATCAAGGGCCCGCACCAGGAAGATATTTGCTACGCCACCCAAAATCGCCAGAACGCGGTGAAGGCCCTGTCGAAGCTCGTGGATCTCATCCTCGTCATCGGATCGCCGAACAGCTCCAACTCCAACCGACTCAGGGAATTGGGGGAGGATTGCGGGATCACTTCCTACCTGATCGACTCCTGGCAGGACATCAACCCGGAATGGCTGAACGGCGTCCAGGCGGTCGGCATTACGGCCGGCGCCTCGGCGCCGGAAGTGCTGGTCAGCGAGGTGGTGGACTTTCTCAAACGATACGGTCCCGCCGAAGTGGAGGACTTGACCGTGATCGAGGAGGACGTGGAGTTCCAACTGCCCCGCGAACTCGTGTCTATCGAGCCGGTCGGCGCGCGACGCGGTTCATCGGCTTGATCACCAGGCCTTGAATCAGGTTCCCCACGTACTCACGCCCTTTTCTGGTCATGGCCCAAGCCTGAAGAACCGGCTGACAGGCCTGTCTTAGCCCGGTCATTAGTCCAACCGGCCCTATATCTGGTGGGCCATGGTTCTTGAGTCCCCCGCATACGGTATTTTTCTTTGATTTGTCCCATCGGCTGTGTTACAAGCCGCTCATTGTTCGTCCCTGCCTTGGTTGCCGTCACCCATTTCATAGAGGAGGGGCCCGCATGTTTCTGAAGTCCCTGGAGATGGTCGGGTTCAAGTCCTTCGCAGAGGCGAAGATTGAGTTTCCGCGGGGAGTTACGGCGGTCGTCGGTCCCAACGGGAGCGGCAAGAGCAATGTGGTGGACGCCATTCTCTGGGTGCTGGGCGAGCAAAGCACAAAGACGCTCCGCAGCGAACGGATGGAAGACGTGATCTTCAACGGCACCGAGATCCGCAAGCCGATGGGGATGGCCGAGGTCACGTTGGTCATCGCCGGCATCCAGCCGGGCGATTTGCAAGGGATGGGCGATGCGTCCAGCCTGCTCAGCGACTATTCCGAGGTCATGGTCACCCGCCGGCTCTTCCGCAACGGCGACAGCGAATACCTGCTGAACAAGACGCTCTGCCGCTTGAAAGACGTCCGCTCAGTGATGCTGGATACGAGGGCCGGCACCAAGGGCCACACCGTGATCGCCCAGGGCCAGCTCGATCAGATTCTCAACGCCAGCCCGCAGGGCCGCCGGGAGCTGATCGAAGAGACGGCCGGGATCGTCCGCTACAAGAAGCAAAAGGCCGAGGCCCTGCGCAAGCTCGAGGCCACGCAACAAAACTTGGTCCGGGTGCGGGACGTCATCGGAGAGGTCAAGAAGCAGCTCAACTGGCTCGAACGGCAGGCTCAGCAGGCCCGCGCCTACGATTCGCTCCAGAAGGAAGGGCGGACGATCGAGATCCGGTTGCTCTCCGACGACTATCGAAAGCTGATAGCGAGCCGGGGAGCCGTGGACCTGGAGGCGCAGGAGTTGGCTGACCACGAGGCGGAGTTGTCGGCCGACCATGGGCGTCTTGATGCAAAGGCGGAGGAGCTGAAATTGGCCATGCAGCGGGACCATGAACTGCTCCAGACGGTCCAACAGGAGTTGGCTTCGGTGGAGACGCAACGGGCGCAGGCCCTCGGCCAGGTCGAGATCGAACGGAACCGGGCGCAACTGCTCGAACAACAACAGGCCCAGGCGGTGGCCGACTCCGCCCGTTGCGAAGAAGATCGCGCCCAGGCCATGCGCGATGTGGAAGCCTTGGTGGAGCAGTTGGCCATTCTGGAGGCGGAGTTGGAGGAACGGGTGGCCCAGGCGGACCGGTTGGAGGGCCAACTCAGGGACCTGCGAGGGCGTCAGGACGCGCTCGAGGCGGAACAGCGCGAGGCCAACCGGAATCTGCTGGTTGCCTCGTCCCTCGTGGTGGCGGGAGAGAGTACAATCTCACGGTTGGAAGCCCGCTTCCAGGAAAACAGGGAGCGAGCCGCCCGGCTCGCCCGTGAAGCGGACGAACTGAGCCAACGGCGGCAACACCTGCACGACCAACTCAGCCTGCTGAGCAAAGATCGTGAGATCGCCGGAGAGCGGCAGGCGGCGATCCGGTCCGAGCAGGAGGCGACCGCCCGCGAGCTGACGCAGGCAGGCGAACAGTTGGCGGCGGCGGATCAGCGCCGCGCCCGTGATTTGGAGCAGTTGGCGGCGACTGAGTCGCGGCTGCGGACGTTGCAGGCCGTGGTGCGGGAGGAAATGGGCTACGGGCGCGAAGGCGAGGAGGCGACGACCTCCGTACGCGCGTGCGAAGGGATTCGCGATGCGATCGCCGAATGTCTGGTCGTGGCCAACGGCTATGACCGAGCCATTGAAGCGCTGTTGGGCGAGCGGGTGCGCGCCTGGTTCGTCGATAGTCCGCGCCATGCGTCCGAGGCGATCGCCTTTTTGAAGCAGAAGGATCTCGGACGGGGGTCTTTCCTGCCTCTCAGCTTCCGCTCGGAGAAACAACCCGAGCCGGTTGACACGCCCGGGTGGTGGCCGACGCTCTCCGACCAGCCCGGCGTGCTTGGACGGGTCTCCGACGTCGTCGAAGTCCAGCGCGATTCTCAGCAGGCCCTGGCCTCCTTATTCGCGCGAGCCGTGATTGTGAGCGATGTGGACCAGGCCCTTCGGCTGTGGGAGCAGGGAGACTGGATCGGCCCCACCGGCCCGACGTTGGTGACACTGGCTGGCGAAATCCTGGAGCCCGATGGGGTGATCACGGGCGGGTCGGCCCAGGTGTCGGGAGGCGTGCTTCAACGGCGCCGCGAAGTGCAGCAGTTGGAGGAGCATCGAACGACGCTGCTCGCCGGCATCGAAACGCTCCGGGCCACGCGCGAGCACCTGCATCAGCATCTGAATCAACTGCGGGACAGGGCCCAGGCGCTCCAAGTCGATCTCCGGGAGATCGAATTGAAGGCGGTGGCGCTTTCGAAGGACCACAGCGGGTCGGAGCAGAGTCTGGTCGAGCTGACGGGGCGGATGGATCGGATTGGCGAGGAACGGCGGGAGTCGGAAACCGACGCGCAGAGTCTGGCGGATCAGATCGCCGCCAAGCAGCAGGAGTGCCGGCAAGCCGTGGCGCAGCGTGATGAGATGGCCGGGCTGGTGACGCGGTTACAGCAGCGGCAGGAACAGTCGCAGCAGGAGATGGAGGGAACACAGGAGCGGGCCACCGAGGCCAGGCTGGCTGTCGGCACTCTACGGGCCCGCCGCGAGCACTTGGCCGCGGACCGTGAGCGCCTCCGACGGCATCTGGAAGCGTGCGGGGTGCGGCTTGAGCAGTTGGCGCAGGCACAGGAGGAATTGAAGGCCTCCTTGCAGGCCAGTCTGTCCGAGCGGGGTCGCCACCAGGAAGTCTGTCAGGAGTTGGGGCGGCGGGCGGATGAGATTCAGGCTCGGTCGGTGGCTGCCCAGGAGGCGCTGGCCCAACGAGCGGAACTGCTCAAGGATGTGGAGCGCGCCGTCGCCGAGCTTCGGGAGCGCATGGAGTCCGTCCGACAGCGGCGGCTTGAGGTCGAAGTCAAACGGGCTCAGGTGCAGATGCAATTGGAGGTGGTCGAAGGAACCCTCACCGGAACCTATCAGGTCGAGTTGCCGAGAACCGTTCCCGGGGACCAGGAGGCCGATGGCGCGCCGGCTGAAATCGAGTTCCAGGTGGCCAGTGAAGAGGAGCGCCAGGCCTTGCGGGACCGGCTGCAGAAGATTCGCGATCGTCTCGCGAAGATCGGGGGCGTGAATCTGGCGGCGATTGACGAGCATCGTCAGCTTGAAGAACGCTATCAGTTTCTGACCAGCCAGGAAGAAGACCTGACGAAATCGATCAAGTCGCTCAAAGAAATCATCCAACGGATCAATCGGACTACCAAAGAGCTGTTCCAGGAAACCTTTGCGCAATTGCAGGAGAAGTTCGGTGAATTGTTTCAGAAAGTGTTTCCAGGAGGAAGGGCCGAACTCGTGTCCGTCGAGCCGGAGCCGGAGGCGGAGGGCGAGAGTGACGGGCCGGCCGAGCCCGGCATCGATATCGTGGCACAGCCGCCCGGCAAGCGGTTGAAGAGCATCACGATGCTCTCCGGCGGCGAAAAGACCCTCACCGCCATGGCCCTGTTGTTCGCCAGCTTTCTGATCCGCCCCACGCCGTTCTGCATTCTGGACGAAATCGACGCGCCGCTGGATGAAGAGAATATCGGCCGGTTCACCAGGGTCTTGCGGGAACTGGCGGCCAGCGCGCAGTTCATCGTCATCACCCATAACAAGCGCACCATGTCCATTGCCGATTCCTTGTTCGGCGTGACCATGGAAGAGCCGGGGGTGTCGAAACTCGTCTCGGTTCGCTTGACCGATTTGCAGCCTGCGTAGCCTTCAACACGCTTCCTGATCGGTTCGGCCACCTGCCGCCGGGGGGTAGGGATTGCCTTCTCCCTTGACTTGACGGGAGGCGTTTGTTTATATGCCCTTAGAATTTCGAAGCTTTCCTTCATCTCACCGCCAGGCAGAAGGGTGATTCCATGGAAGCCTTCAAGGCGCAAGGGGGCTATTCTGGTCAATGACGCCCGGTACGACTGAAATCACGAGGTTGAAGAATTTGTTTTCCCGCTTGTCGGGGAGCTTGCTTGGCGCCATGCCCGCTCGCTTGCGGACCGGGTCGGCCCGGCCTCGCCTACCCCTGCTCCGCCTGATCGCCAGGAACGAGCGTCTGGGCGCCGCCACGGAAACCCATCCCCGCCGAGTGACCGGCACGGCCCTCAGCCAGCCCGATTCCATTGATGACGCGTTGCGCCGGAGCCAGGCCTGGTTGCTGTCCCGGCAGGATCCCCGCGAGGGTTTCTGGGTTGCGGAGTTGGAGGCGGATGCGACTCTGATCTCCGAATACGTGATGCTGCGTCGCTTTCTCAGGCTGTCGGATCCCGAGCGCGAGCGCAAGGTCGTAAGTTATCTGAAACACACGCAGTTGGCCGACGGAGGCTGGGCCATCTACTACGGCGGGCCGGCCGAGATCAGCGCCTCCGTGAAGGCCTATTTCGCATTGAAATTGGCCGGGGTGTCGGCGTCCGAACCCTTCATGCTCAAAGCGCGGGAGCGGATTCTGGCCATGGGCGGAGTCGTCTCGGCCAACGTGTTCACGAAGATTACTCTGGCCCTCTTCGGGCAATACGACTGGCGGGGCGTGCCCAGCATGCCGCCGGAGATCATGCTGCTGCCCAAGGACTTTTACTTCAGCATCTACGCCATCTCCTATTGGTCTCGGGCGGTCCTGATCCCGCTCCTGATCGTGTTTGCCCATCGGCCCCTCTGCCGGATTCCCAAAGAGCAGGGCATCGACGAACTCTATGTCACGCCGAAAGACCAGCTCGATTTCAGCCAGTTCCCGCCCTTTAAGAAGGATGCCCGCTGGTTCACGTGGCGGAATGTCTTCATCACATTGGACGGGTTGTTGAAATGGTACGACGGGCGTCCGGTCGAATCCGTCCGTCGATACGGGCTCGAGCGCGCCGCGAAATGGATGTTGGAACGACTCAACGGAACCGGCGGGTTGGGCGCCATCTATCCGGCCATGGCCAATTCGATTTTCGCCCTCCGCTGCTTGGGGTATGACGCGCACCATCCGCTGGTCGTGAAGGCGTTGAAGGAAATCGAAGAGCTGGAAGTCCACGGCACCGCCTTCGACCAGGGACAGCCGGTGGACACGCTGCACCTTCAGCCCTGCTTCTCTCCGATCTGGGACACGTCCCTGTTGATGAATGCGCTGGTCGAGGCTGGGCTTGCGCCGGATCATCCCGCGATGGTCAAGGCGGCGAATTGGCTGCTGGCCAAGCAGACGCGCACGGTCGGGGATTGGCAAGTGTCCGCGCCTCACGCCAAGCCCGGCGGCTGGTATTTTCAATTTGAAAATGAGCACTATCCGGACGTGGACGATTCGGCGGTGGTCCTCATGGCGCTGGCCAAGGCCAAGGGCGCAAACGAAGAGGTCAAGCGCGCCGCCATCGAGCGGGGATTCCGATGGGTCATGGCCATGCAGGGGTCGGACGGCGGATGGGGAGCCTACGACAAAGACAATAATCGCATGGTCTTCAATTACATCCCCTTTGCCGACCACCGGGCGTTGCTCGATCCCAGCACGGCGGACCTCACCGGCCGGTGTCTTGAGATGCTCGGGGCGCTTGGGTACGACCAATCCCATCCGGCTGTGGCGCCGGCGCTGCGGTTTCTCAAGCGGGAGCAGGAACCGGACGGCAGTTGGTACGGCCGCTGGGGCGTGAATTACATCTATGGAACCTGGTCTGTGCTTGCCGGGTTGAAGGCGATCGGGGAGGACCTGTCGCTGCCGTACGTCCGCCGAGCCGTGGCTTGGCTCGAAACGCACCAGAATCCCGACGGCGGATGGGGCGAGTCCTGCCTCTCCTATGCCGACGGCGCGCACCATGGCCGGGGCGACAGCACCCCTTCGCAGACCGCCTGGGCCCTGCTGGCCTTGCTCTGCGCCGGAGAAGCGGAGTCGTTCAGCGTCGTGCGGGGGATCAATTACTTGGTTCGCCATCAATCGAAAGACGGGTCGTGGGAGGAGGTCCGCCATACCGGTACCGGCTTCCCGCGCGTCTTCTATCTGCGCTACCACTGGTACTGCCAGTATTTTCCCTTCTGGGCGCTGGCGATGTACCGCAACATCAAAGCCCGGGGCTGTGCTCGAGCCGATGAGCTCCAGCAGGCCGCGCGAACCTCCGGCGAGTATCGGGTCTGATCCCATGACCCCCTGCGGCCCTGCTGCGGCTCGCCTGATCCCCCTTGCCTGACACGTGCACCGCGTCGGCATCTTCGCGGCGACGACCTGGGAAATCAAAGCCGTTCAAGCCGCGCTCGGCAGTTGCGAGCGGACGCGTTTGGGGACGATTCCCTGTCTCGTGAGCCATTGCGGCGGGCTCTGGGTCTATCTGATCCAGTCCGGCATCGGGCCAACCGTCGCCGGAGCGGTGGCCAAACAGTTGCTTGCCGAGGCTCGCTGGGACGCCGTCGTGTCGGCCGGATTCGCCTGCGATCTGAGCCAGGGCCGGGCCGGGGCCCTGCTGATCGGCAACCGTGTGCGGGCGCTGCCGCGCGCCGGCGGCGCAGCGGGACCCTGGTCCGACATTCCGTCCGATGGGGCGTTGCTGGCGCAGGCAGGCTCCGTCTTGGCTCGGTATCAATTCGAGGGGCGCATCGGCCCCTATCTCAGCAGCGATCGTGTATTGTGGACGTCAGCCCAGAAACGGGCCGTGGCGGAATTGTTCGGCGGAATGGCGTTCGATATGGAAAGCGCGGCGTTGGCGGAAGCGGCGCGGGCCTATACGGTGCCGTTCGTGATCGTGCGCGCGGCGTCGGACCTCCTCGATGACACCCTGCCGATGGATTTCAATCGGTGGATCGACCCCGGCGCATCCTGGCTGCTCAAAGCCGGGGAGGTGACGTCGCTGCTTTTCAGTCCCAAGCGCTGCAGCCGGTTGCTTCGCCTGCATCGGCAGAGTCGCGAGGCGGCTGCACAATTGACGGGTTTTTTTGAACGGTTCCTTCCAGTCTTGGTATAAGAATATTTTGGGCTGATGTCATGACCACCGTGATGCCGCGGACGATTCGCCGACTGGGACGGGCCGGCCTGGGGATTCTGGCCGAGATGGGCCGGATGCTGTTGTTTATCCTCGGCGCGGCGGCCTGGCAGGTTCGCCCGCCCTTTCGGCTCAGGCTGATCATCAAGCAGCTCCATTTCATCGGCTTCAAATCCTCGTTCGTGGTCGTGTTGACGGCGGCCTTCACCGGCATGGTGCTGGCGCTTCAGGGCTATTACACGCTCAGGAAATTCGGCTCAGAAGCGTTGTTGGGATCGGCCGTGGCGCTCAGCATGATCCGGGAACTCGGGCCGGTCCTGGCGGCGCTGATGGTCACGGCGCGCGCCGGCTCCGCCATGACGGCGGAAATCGGGATCATGCGGATCACCGAGCAAATCGACGCCTTGGATACTATGGCGGTGAATCCCTTGCAGTATCTGGTGGCTCCCAAGGTGGTGGCGAGCCTGATCGGCGTCCCGTTGCTCGTGGCGATCTTCGACGTGGTGGGGATCTGGGGCGGGCATCTGGTGGGCGTCGAGTTGCTGGGCGTGAATTCCGGGTCCTATTGGAGTTCGATCGAGTCGGCGGTGGAGTGGAAAGACGTGTACGGCGGTATCCTCAAGTCGATCAGCTTCGGGCTGATCGTCAGTTGGATCTGTTGCTATAAAGGCTATTACACGCGGATGAGCGCGGAAGGATTGGGCACGGCCACGACGGAAGCGGTGGTGCTGTCGTCGGTGTTGATTCTCGTATGGGACTATTTCCTGACGTCGGTGCTGCTCTGAGGAATGCGCGATGGAGCCGGAGCCGATCATCCGCCTGAACGACGTCCACAAGACCCTGGGGCAGCAGCAGGTGCTGCGCGGGATCACGCTGGCGATCCCAAAAGGCAAGATGACGACGATCATCGGGCGCAGCGGTGAAGGCAAGAGCGTGTTGTTGAAACACATGATCGGGCTGCTCCAGCCCGATCGCGGCGAGGTGTGGGTGGACGGGGTGGACATCGCCAGATTGCACGCCCAGCGGCTGAATGAGGTGCGCAAGCGTTTCGCCATGCTGTTCCAGAGCGCCGCTCTGTTCGATTCGCTCACGGTCTTCGACAACGTGGCGTTTCCGCTCCGGGAAAAGCTGCGGCTGCCGGCCTCGGAGGTCAATCGCCGGGTGGACGAAAAGCTCGAACAGGTGGGACTCAAGGGCATGGGACACAAGTTTCCGGCCGAGCTCAGCGGGGGCATGAAGAAACGCGCCGGCCTGGCGCGCGCCCTGGTCATGGAGCCGGAGATCATTTTGTTCGACGAGCCGACGACGGGGCTCGACCCCCTGATGGCCAAGACCATTCACGAGCTGATATGCGACATGCAGCGCACGTTCGGATTCACGGCCGTGATGGTGAGCCACGAAATCCCCGAGGTCTTCTCCTTTTCGGATTATGTGGCGATGATCCATGCCGGTGTCATCGCGGAGATGGCTCCGTCCGGTGAATTCGTCAAGACGCAGGATCCGGTGGTCCGCGAGTTCATTTCCGTAGGCGGACTCTATCCGGTCCATCCGGTTTCGACGGCGGGATGATGGGAGAACGCGCATGACACATGAGCGATTGGAATTCGTGGTCGGCCTCTTCGTGCTCGGCGGGCTGTTGTGTCTGGGCTACCTGTCCATTAAATTGGGAAAGCTGGAATTGATCGGCGGCGGACACTACACGGTCCAGGCCGAGTTCCATTCCGCCTCGGGACTCAAGCCGGGGGCGACGGTGGAAATCGCGGGTGTGGAAATCGGCCGCATCAAGGACATCGGCCTGACGGATGATCGCGCCCTGGTCACCTTCCAGATCAAGGACGAAGTCAAGCTGTACGATGATACCATTGCGTCGATCAAGACCCGCGGCATCATCGGAGAAAAATTCGTGTCGATCTCGCCGGGCGGCGGCGGAGATCCGCTGAAGCCGGGCGAGAAGATTCGCGAGACCGAATCAGGGCTGGACCTCGAAGAACTCGTGAGTCAATATGTGCATGGGAACGTCGGGGACAAGAACAAATAAGGCCGGGAACCTGCTGGCGGGAAGGAGAGCACGATGCACAGGGTTTCGAGGAGACAGTCTCGCGGTCACAGCACGCGACTCGTGGGGATACTCGCCTTGACGCTCAGCCTGGCGGTCGGCCTCGACTGGCTGGCCGGCGCGCGCCATACCTGGGCGCTTGCGGCCGGGCCGATGGAAGCCGTGAAGGGCAGCATCGACGACGCCCTGCGAATCCTGGCGGACAAGGAACTCAAAGGTCAGGACAAGTCCAAGGAGCGCCGCCAAAAGCTGGAGGCGGTCGTGGCGTCGCGGTTCAGTTATGAAGAAATGTCCCGGCGTGCGCTGGGCGCCCAATGGACGAAGCTGTCCGAGGCGGAGCGACAGGAGTTCGTGGAATTATTCCGAAGCCTGCTGATCAATTCCTATGCGGACCGCGTGGAGTCCTATTCCGGCGAGCCTATCAACTACGTGGGCGAGCGGGTGGAGAAGGAGTACGGTGAAGTGCGCACCAAGGTCATGTTGGGACAGGCCGAAGTGCCGTTGGATTATCGCCTGATCAACCGGGCCGGAGACTGGCGCGTCTATGACGTCGTGATCGACGGGATTTCCCTGGTCAGCAACTATCGGGGCCAGTTCAGCAAGATTCTCAAGAACGGATCGTACCAGGACCTGGTCGAGCAGCTCCGCAAGAAATCCGACAAGCTTGCCGCCTCGTCGAAGACCCCCTAGTCGTCATGTCTGCTCGTCGTCTTCTGGGGACCCTGGTCGTTGGGATCTGGGTGGGGGTGGTCCTGTGCCTTGCGGCTCCCCTCTGGGCCGAGGTCAAATACTTTCCGGTCCCGGCCGTCGGCACCTCCAAGAATGACGGCAGCGACGGCGGCCTGATCGTTCCCATCCTCATCACCGAGCCGAGTGGCGATCTCAAATACATCGTTGCGCCGCTCCTTATTCACAACTCCATTGTCGGGACCAGAGCCGCCCTGAACCTGTTCCGCTATGACTCCGGAGGACGCCAACTCCGCTTCATCGGCTCAAAGGCCGAGCAGATCGAACACCGGCTCCAACTGAACTATACAGATCCCGCCTTCGCCGATGGTCGCTATGCGTTCACCGTCGGTGGCGCCTTCTTCAAGAATGCCACGGCCCGGTTTTTCGGCATCAGCCAGCAGACGGTCGAGGCGGACCAGACCAACTACACCGATCGCGAGATCCGCGCGGAGTGGAAGTTCGGGATCTATTTCAACGAGGTGACCCAACTGGCGTTCGGGCAGCGATTCCGGGATGTGCGGCTGGAACGGGGGGCCACGGATCTGCCGTTCACCGGAGACGTCTTTCCCACCGTCGACGGAGTGCAGGGCGCCACGATCTTCGGCAACCGCCTGACGTTCCACTACGACACCCGCGACAATTTGGTGACGCCGACCGACGGCGCGCAAATCACGGCCTATGCGGAAATCAACCAGAACTACCACTTGCCGGGCGATCCCTTCTATCAACGCTATGAGATCGAGATCAAGAAGCTCTTCCCCAGTCCCTCCAAGCACATCATCCTGGTCGTGCGAGCCGACCTGCAAATGACCTTCGGCGACCGGGTGCCCTTCTTTGAACAGAGTTCCTTGGGAGGACAGAACAATCTGCGCGGCTACGGCGTCGATCGATTCATCGACAAACATCTGGTGGCCCTCAGCGTGGAGCAGCGCATCCACGTGTTGCGCACCAGGGTGGCGAATGTGGCGGCCGACTTCGAAATCGCCCCCTTCGTCGATACCGGCAAGGTGTTCAGCTCGTTCAGCCAGCGCATCAACCGGGATTACGAGGTCACGCCGGGGATCGGGTTTCGCGGCATTGTCCGTCCCAACGTCGTGGGCCGCGTCGATTACGGATACAGCCCTGAAGGGGGCGCAGTGTTTGCGGGGCTGGATTTTCCGTACTAACCGAACACTCCAGGGCTCACATGGGAAACGAGCCATCCAATGAAAGGACACACATGCGCTGCCGAACGGCGCCGATGCCGGGGGAAACGGAACGGATCATTCGTCAGAAAGCTTCGGCCGGTGAAGGATGGAGGCAGCATACTGGACAGGCTCGCGCAGTACTCTGGGCGATCGTGCTGACGCTCTGTCCGGTGGGAGTCGCGGAGGCGGTGGACGATGCCTTCATCGCCGGCTATGCGACGGGAATACTGGAACAGGAATTTCGGTTGCAAGGGGCGTCGGTCACCGTGACCGACGGGGTCCTGCTCCTTCGTGCGCGGGATCTTGGAGGGTTACGGGCCGACCAAGTTCGGGCGGCGCTCGCGCGGATTCCAGGAGTGGTCAGGATCGAAATTGAGATGGAGCCGGAGGGCTCGGCCACAGTCCCGGCTGGAACGGTTCCCGCTGTCGGGGCGAGCGTCGGCGAACCGTTCTCCCGTTGGTTCCCGCGCGGGCTGCTCTTTGATCCGCTCCACGCGGACCCTCGATGGCCGCACTTCTCCGTCACCTACCGCCGGTTCTTGGACAACAGCCAGTTCAAGAACGGCGCGGCGGCGAACGTCGGAGGGGCGGTCTCGGTCTATCGCGGCGCACCCTCTGCCCGGGGCCAGTGGGAAGTCGGATTTCAAGCCGGGCTCTTCAGCCTGTTCGATCTGAGTTCTTCATCCGGGTCCAACGACCTGCTCAACAACGACTATACGCTTGCGCTCTTTTATGCGTATCGGGGCGGCAAGTGGTCGACATTGCTGCGGTTGAACCATCAAAGCTCGCACATTGGGGATGAATTTCTTGAAAATTCCGGCACGAAGCGGGTGGAGGTCAATTATGACCGTCTCGATCTCAAATTGTCCTATGATGCCTGGGACTGGCTGCGGGTCTACGGAGGCGGAGGCGTCCTGTTGCGGCAGTCGCCGGATGGGTTGGGCAACGGCACCGTCCAGTTCGGGGCCGAACTCACCAGTCCGACGACCTACTGGCAGGGTCGCTTGAGGCCGGTCGCCTATGCAGATGTGCAATTGTTTGGACGGACCGAATGGAGCGTGGGCCATTCAGTGATGGCCGGCGTGCAGTTTGAAAATCTTCGTCTCGACGGGCGGGCGATTCAACTGTTGATCGAACATTACGGCGGGCCGTTCCCGGACGGGCAATTTTTTACGCAGAAGACGCAATGGCTGGGCGTCGGACTGCATTTCTATTTCTAGCGGGCTGCGGAGCCGACAATGCTTGACTCTGGGCGTCGAATGTGCAACCATCCTCGTTGATTCAGAGGCTTGCCATCACTCTTCTGCCGGCACTTTCCATTCCGACCTGCTCGATCGCGAAATTGTAGACGCGAGACGACCTTTGCGGTGAGACCTAACAAGGAGCGTAAGCAATGTCCCTGCTCAAATCGATACACAGTCCCGCAGATCTGAAGAAGCTGTCTCCGAAGGAATTTCCGTTGCTGTGCCAGGAGATACGCGAACAGATCATCTCGGTGGTCTCCAGCGTGGGCGGCCATCTGGCTTCCAATCTGGGGGTCGTTGAGCTGAGCGTGGCGCTGCACTACCTGCTGAATACACCACAGGACAAGATCGTGTGGGATACCAGCAATCAGGCCTATACCCATAAGCTTCTGACCGGTCGCCGCGAGCAGTTCCACACCTTGCGGCAATACGGAGGCTTGAGCGGTTTCTGCAAACGGGAGGAAAGCGAATACGACACGTTCAACGCCGGCCATGCGGGAACCGGCGTTTCCGCCGCCTACGGCATGGTCGAGGCAAGGGACCAGCAGGGGTTGAGGCACAAGGTCGTCTGTGTCGTCGGCGACGGCGCCATGACGGCGGGCATGACCTTGGAAGGGCTGCACCATGCGGGCGGGACCAACCGCGATTTCATCGTGGTGTTGAACGACAATCAGATGTCGATTTCCAAGAACGTCGGGGCGATTTCGTCCTATCTCAACCGCACCTTCACCGGCGAGTTTTTCACCAAGGTGCGGGAGGAAACCTCCCAATTGCTGGGCGCCATTCCTCATATCGGACCGGACATGCAGAAGATGGCGCGCCGTGCCGAGGAATTGGCGAAGGGCATGATTTTGCCGGGCCTGTTGTTCGAGGAACTGGGGTTCCACTACGTGGGCCCGATCGACGGCCATAACTTCGAGCACCTGTTGCCGACGCTGGAGAACGTGCTGAAGATGAGGGGACCGGTGTTGCTCCATGTCATCACCAAGAAAGGGCTCGGGTATCAGCCGGCCGTGGACAACCCTGTCTGGTTCCATGCCTGTCCTCCCTTCGTCCGGGAAACCGGGGAGATGGCCAAGAAGGCGCCGCGCCCGAGCTACACGGCGCACGCGGTCAACACGCTGATCAAGTTGGCCAAGGAAGATCGCCGGATCGTTGCGATCACCGCCGCCATGTGCGAAGGCACCGGCCTGACCGCCTTCGAGAAGGAGTTCCCCGATCGGTTGTACGATGTCGGCATCGCCGAGCAGCATGCCGTCACCTTTGCGGCCGGACTTGCGGCGGAGGGCATGAGACCGGTCGTCACGATCTATTCGACCTTCCTGCAGCGGTCCTACGACCAGGTCGTCCACGACGTGGCGACGCAGAACCTGCCGGTGGCGTTTTGCATCGATCGCGGCGGCTTGGTGGCGGAAGACGGCACCACGCACCACGGTGCGTTTGATTTCGCCTATCTCCGGCATGTGCCCAACATGGTCGTGATGGCGCCGAAAGATGAAAACGAGTTGCAGCACATGATCAAGACGGCCCTGTCGTACGACGGGCCGGCCTCGGTTCGTTATCCGCGGGGGACCTGTCTCGGCGTCCCGATGGATCAGCAGCCGGCTGTCCTCGAAATCGGCAAGGGCGAGCTGTTGCGCGAGGGAACGGATGTCGCGATCGCGGCGATTGGGGTGACGGTCGGCCAGGCGGTCAAGGCCGCGGAACGGCTGGCGGAAGACGGCCTGTCCGTCGCGGTGATCAACGGGCGGTTTGTGAAGCCGCTGGACGACGAGTTGATCGCGAGGGTCGCGGGCCAGACCCGCTGTCTGGTCACGGTGGAAGAGGGATCGCGCATGGGAGGGTTTGGCTCCGCGGTGCTTGAGTCCCTGGCCGAGCAGGGGATCACCGTTCCCACAAAATTGATCGGGCTTCCGGATTGGTATATCGAGCAGGGGCCGCAAGACCTGCTTCGGGAAAAGTATGGCCTGACAGCGGAAGGCATCTACCAAACCGTGAAGGGATTCTGGGAGCAGCTTTCCACCAAGGGAGGCGAGGTCCGTGCGCGCAACGTCAGGAGAGAGACCTTTTCCCTGAGGGGAGAAAGCCTGTATCACCCGGAAGGCGACGAGCAGGGGAGTTGAGGGAGCCGGTCGGAATGTTTATCCGTCGTCGAAAGACCAGACAGGTTACCGTCGGGAACGTCAGGATCGGCGGGGATGCCGCGATCTCCGTCCAATCCATGACGATTCCACACCCGAGCGATGTCACGGCGACGGTGGAGCAGATTCACCAACTGGAACAGGCCGGCTGCGAGCTGGTCCGCGTGGCGGTTCCGGACATGGAAGCGGCGGCCGCCCTTCCTAAGATCAAATCCCAGATCCACATCCCGATCATCGCGGACATTCACTTTGATTACCGGCTGGCGCTCAAGGCGGCGGAAACGGTGGATTGCGTCCGCATCAATCCTGGAAACATCGGCGCCTGGTGGAAGGTCACCGAGGTCGTGAAGGCCGTCAGCGACCGGGGCATTCCGCTCCGGATCGGCGTCAACGCCGGTTCGCTGGAACGCCACCTGCTCGACAAGTACAGATATCCCACCGCCGAAGCATTGGCCGAGTCCGGGTTGAACGCCGTACATGCGTTGGAAGATATCGGCTTCACGAATATGAAGGTGTCGTTGAAGGCGTCCGATGTCCATATGGCGGTGGATGCCTATTGGATCTTCGCCCACCAGTCGGATTATCCGCTGCACATTGGCATCACCGAAGCCGGGACCGTCTTGACCGGTGCGGTCAAATCTTCGATCGGACTGGGGTGGCTGCTGATGAACGGCATCGGGGATACGCTGCGGGTTTCACTCGCCGCCGATCCGGTTGAAGAGGTCCGTGTCGGGTTCGAGATCCTGAAATCGCTGGAGTTGCGCCACCGCGGCATCAACGTCATCGCCTGTCCCACCTGCGGCAGGGTGGAGATCGATGTGGTGCGCATGGCCAATGAACTCGAAAAGCGATTGGGTCACATCAAGACGCCGCTGAACGTGTCGGTGCTTGGTTGCGTCGTCAATGGGATCGGCGAAGGCAAAGAGGCGGATATCGGCATCGCCGGAGGCGAGGGCGTCGGAATTCTATTCAAGAAGGGCAAGTTGGATCGGAAGGTGCCGATGGCCGACCTGATGGACACGTTGATCGCCGAAGTCGAAGTGATGGCCAAAGAAAAAGAAGCGCAAGGCCATGAGGAAACCTCTCAAGCTCGAGGTTCCGGACATGACCGGAATCCCTCAGCCTGGAATCAGTCTTTCGCCTCCTCGGAATCGACCAGCACAGGTCGCCGCGAAATCCCAGTTCTTCCGTCGCGCTGATCCACGCCGCCTACCGCACCCAGCGGTTGAGTTCGCCTTCCCATGCCCGCTATAATGCCTCGTTTGCTCTTCGTGGGGCGCCGTACCCAAGTGGCTAAGGGAGCAGTCTGCAAAACTGCGATGCAGCGGTTCGAACCCGCTCGGCGCCTCCAAACCGCACTTCGTGTGGCTGACCAGCTTGTCAGGCGCGCCGTACTTCGTTGATGTCCGCCGGGAAATGCCTCAGTAGCAGGCGAAGCCTTCTTCATTGATGCCGCGAGGGACGCCGCGTTAATCCGCGCATGTCCTTCGCCCGGCGTTCTTTATTCTTGTCCGATCCTTGCCGGGCTCCAATCTCAAGCTGTGAGCCCCGGGCGAGTCTGGAACACACCGCGATCACCTTCCTGTGACCTCAGGTGAAAGAATCGCTCGGAGCGAGGGAGGATCGATGAACGATGTGCGAGAGAGAACCGGGCTGCAAGCAGGGACCATCGGCCTGCATGCCGGGCCAAGGCTGTCGGGTTGTCCTCTACCGATTCTCTAGGCGGTCACTCCACTTGGCCGGGCGCATGACCGTGGACAGCGCCGCCAAGCCGCAGATGAACGCCAACATGGCAAAGCATAGGAAGAGAATCAGGGCGCCCTTCAGATCATGTGGGGAAAAAGTGCCGGTCGCCATTTCAACCTCCACTGTTAGTTTACCACGATTGGGTTCCTTTCCATCCACATTCGCAAGTCCAGGGGGCTTGCGGGTCGACCTTTCGAAGGACCAGACAACAGGAGGGACAATGTCTCATCCATACCCGTGGTCTCGTATCGACTGCCTGCTGCCCAGGTGCTGAATGTCTTGAGGCGATCATGGTGGACCTCACGATGATGAACCACAGGAATTGGAAGCGCCGGATAGACACCATACTGTTCGATGCCATGGAGAGCTATGGTGCTTTCGAGGAAAGGCCGCGGCTTTGGATGGAGAAATTCCCGCGCAGGATTTTTATTTCATGGGTCCGAAATGACCTGACGAAAAGAGACGAAATTCTCTAGGTTTTCTGTGTTCACTCTTGTACGAGAAGGTTTCCCCAAACTCTGTGGATAAACTTGTGCACAAGTCACAAAACAATGGCGTTCTCGCAGCAGACCACGCGGCAATGAGCGACTTGCCTATTTTTTAGGCATTGCGATCGGCCCCTATCCAACCGCAATATCTTGTGGGTTGACTTTGTTTTCAGACCCTCCTCCCACAATCTCCTGTTAAGATGCCGTAACAACCAATACTGGCCAAAACCCGCTTCCAGTGCGACTTTCCGGATTGTCGCAGCCACATCGAGTTATACACAGTTTTCGATTTGTCCTGTGAACGGGCGCCGTTCTGAAATGGGCTGAGAGGGGTCATAACCGGACATGATCGGCCTTGTTTTTGGGGCGGGACCAGGCAGATTTTCTCATTCTCTTAACATGAGGCACGGCCAAGTCTGAGACCTTCAACCCCGCATAAATTGACGCCCTTAAAAGGCCGATGGTAAGATGCCACGGCTCAATCCACAGAATTGGCCAATTTTCAGGCCGATTTCCATCAAGACCAGTGAGGAAGGAGAAAGGGATGGCCGTACCGCTTTCCCAAGCCTATACCGTCGCGAAATATGTGCTCACCCAGAAGGCCAAGGGCGTTGCCCGCTACCCCCTGGTGCTGATGCTGGAGCCGTTGTTTCGATGCAACTTAGCCTGTGCCGGGTGCGGCAAGATCCAATACCCCGACCATGTCCTGGATATGCGCCTGACCCCCCAGCAATGCTGGGCGGCGGCGGAGGAGTGTGGCGCGCCCATGGTCAGCATCCCGGGAGGGGAACCGCTGATCCATCCTGAGATGCCCGAGATCGTCCGGGGATTGGTCAACCAGCAGCGCTATGTCTATCTTTGCACCAACGCGTTGCTGTTAGAGCGAAAGCTGGACGACTACGCCCCAAGCAAGTACCTCACGTTCAGCATCCACATGGACGGCCTCAAAGAGGAGCACGACCACGCGGTCTGCCGGGACGGCGTCTATGACGTGGCGGTCCGTGCCATCCGGGCGGCCTTGAAGCGGGGTTTCCGCGTGACCTCCAACACCACCCTGTTCGACGACGCCAAGCCGGAGCGGGTTCGGGCGTTCTTCGATGAAATGATGACCTTGGGCGTCGAGGGGATGATGATTTCTCCCGGGTACAGCTATCAGAAGGCGCCGGATCAGCAACACTTCCTCAAGCGACAGCGGACGCAGGAGCTGTTCAGCGAGCTGTTGCGGGACCGGAAGCGCTCCTGGCGGTTCAACCAGTCGCCCATGTTCCTTGAATTCTTGATGGGGCATGTCGAGTACCAATGCACCCCTTGGGGCAATCCCACCTACAACGTGTTTGGATGGCAGCGGCCCTGTTATTTGCTTCAAGACGGATACGTGAAGACGTTTCGCGAACTGATGGAGGGCACCGATTGGGACCGATACGGAACCGGCCGGCACGAGAAGTGCGCCGACTGCATGGTCCATTGCGGGTATGAGGCCTCAGCCGTGAACGACACCTTCGGGTCATGGGGCGGCCTGGCGCGGACCGTTCGCGCCATGGTGGGCCCGAACCGGCATGGCTCCGGTCCTTCTCTCCTTCAACCACGACCGCCTCGACATGACGGACACGAAGTATCACGAGCCTGAAGAGAGGTCGCTACAGGCCCGGCGGTTCACTCCGGCTTCGGAGGCGGAGCTGGCCAAGGCGATCGAATTGGCGTTCGACTATCGCGGCGATGTGCGGCTTCGGCTCCGTCACGGCGAAACCGTCGAAGGCTACCTGTTCAACCGGGTGAACTCGGGCGCCCATCCCGATGCCCCCTACGTCGAAATCTTCCCGGTTGATCGGGGCGTGCAGCGCCCCGCTCGAACGATTCCCTACGGTCAGATCGAGGAGATTGAGTTCAGCGGGGAAGATACAGCCAACGGCAAATCCTGGGAAGCCTGGGCCGCCAAAAAAGAATTCCAACGACAGGCCGAAGCCGCCCGCGTGGAAGCGGAAGCGCGGGCAAGGGGACACCTCTAGCGACGTTTCGGCGGCGCCAATTTCCATTCTGACGTTCTCCTGAGCCGATCCTCCAGACGACACCTTCCGTCCTGAACTCCTGGCCGTGGCGTTGAACCGCACGCGCTTGGGCGGCGCGGTCTCCGATGGTTCGTCCCATGTTCAGACGCTCCCGCATCGCAGGGTGACGGTTCCGCGCATACCCTGCGCCGCCGACCGATTCTTTGTGATTTCTTGCGACGCGCGCCGCTTCAGAATCCCCGCGTCGAAGCGAAGCCAGAGGCCTTTGGCACCGGTGTTTGTGTTGACAATAGGTGGTGCCTGTGTTAAATGTCTCGCCCTCTAAGGGGCCGGCACCCGGCGTCGCAATGATGTTGCAAGCTCGCTCTCTGCCGCTCTGGAAGCGGGGTTTTGCAATGGCGCTTCCGAGGCTGGTGCGGCTGGTTCTGGGAGCGGCCGGCGCGTTTATCATGATGCAGCTTGGGTGGGCGCCGGTTGTGACGGCGACGCACGAAGCCGATCACCGGTTTACCGTCGAAGGGTTTGTCTGCGGAGACGGCGGGCGGCCGGTTGGGAAGAGCGAGGTGGTGGTCAAAGACCCTCGCATCTCACTCGGGCAAACGGTCGAAACAAACGAACGGGGATATTACAAGGCCACCCTGCATCTCCATAACGACAATCTCGGTGACGTTCTCGTCATTCAGGCCGCTGGAGAGGAACAGCGGACGAAGGTTCAATTCGATCCGAAAGATCTTGAAACCGAGCGGAAGGTTCGCGTCGACTTCGGGTCCGGTTGTCAAAGCACGGTGGAAGGGCTGCCGCGGTGGGTCTATGTCACCGTAGCGGGCAGTCTGGTCGGGGTCGCGGCATTGACCGGCATCCGCATCATGCGGGGCAAGCAGCGTGCGCAGCCGTCCCGGAAACGACAGAAGAAGCAGCGACGATAAATTCAATAGACAGACGCTGGTCCGCGGGTCGTCGGAGTGTCCTTGCCGGATCGGTTCATGACGCTGGGTGAGGATGGGTGAGCGAGTGACCCTCGGCCGGTTTCGCAAAAAATAGCGCTTTTGCTTGTGCCGACGTCGTCGACCCGGGCGGAAGCGTTTTTTCATGTCCGGAGTAAGGGCCGGAATCGATCACCAGGGCCAACGATCTGTTATTGCGGTCTTCATACACCTGCGGGATGGGTACGGCCCGCGGGACAGAAAGGAGCGGACAAGTCATTATGAAACAAGCAAGCTGGACCAGGATGACGTGGGTGCTTGGAATCGCGGGCATGGGGATCGCGCTCGCCAGTTGCGGGGGTGAAGGAGGGGAAGGCCCAATTGTTCCACCGCCGCCCGCCCCGGCCGAGTATGCGGATAAACACATGCCCGAAGGCTGGTGGACCGACCCCAAGATTGTGGAAGAGGGGAAGGAGATCTACATCGGCGCAAAGAACCCTGACGTGAATTGTTCCAGTTGCCATGGAAAGGACGGCAAGCCGGTGAAGGCCGGGGCCAGAGATTTCCGCGTCGGCGAGCGGATGAAATTGTATTCCGACTCGGTCTGGTTCTGGCGTATCTCGGAAGGGGTGCCCAATACCAAAATGAAGGCCTGGAAGAGCAAGCTCTCGGAAGAGGATCGCTGGAAGCTCGTTGCCTTCGAGCGCACGTTCGGTCTGGCCGGCAAGAGCTGGGATCCAAAGTCGAATGCATGGGTGTCGGCCGGGCAGGTGGCAAGCAAGTAAGTATTTCCAAACAGACGAGTGGAGGGGCGACGAGACATCATGAAAGGCTGGCACCGAAATCTGCTGATCGCGATCGGTCTGCTGACGGTCTGGGGCTCGGCGGCGTATGCCCAAGTGCCCAATCCCCCGGCTGCGGAGTTTCCATACACGGGAAACCGAACGGCGGTGTGGATCGTCGCCCAACTGCACATCCTGTTTGCCGCCTTCATCCTGGGGGCGCCGATTTTCGTGGTGATCTCCGAGTGGCTGGGATACAGGAAGCAGGATCCCCGGTACGACCGGCTGGCCAAGGAAGTGACGAAAGTCACCGTGATTCTGTACAGCATGACGGCGCTCACGGGCGGCCTCTTCATTTTCGTGTTGCTGGCGACCTACCCCCAATTCACCACCTGGCTCATCAATCATTTCTTTCTCATCTTCGCGGTGATCTATCCGCTGCTCTTCATCAGCGAAACGATCGTCCTCTATCTCTATTTCTACACGTGGGACGCGATGAAGGGCGACAAGAAGGGCCGGCACATCGCGTTGGGCGTGCTGCTGAACCTGATCGGAGCGGTGACGCTCTTTGTCATCGACGGCCCGACCGCCTTCATGAACACGCCGGCCAAGGCGGAGGGCGCATCCATCGTCGAGTTCATCCAGAGCGCCACGCTGTGGGATAAGGTCTACAACTACAGTTGGATGCCGATGAACCTGCACCGCCTGGTCGGCAACGTGACCTTCGGCGGGTTTATCGCCGGCCTCATCGCGGCCTATCAGTTCTTGGGGTCGAAGAAGGAAGAGGATCGGGCCTATTACGATTGGATGGGGTTTGTCGGGAATCTGATCGGCGTGGGGGCGCTGCTGTTCCTTCCCTTCATGGGCTACTTGTTGGCCTACGAACTCTGCGACTATGACGCCTCCATCTGCCCCTACATGATGGCCGACCAACTCTCGATGTTCTTCGAGATGCAGGGCGCCATGGTCGGGCTGATTTTCCTGGCGAGCAACTATTATATTTGGCTGAGCATGAAGCGCATCGAAGGCGTGGAGCGCGTGCGGATGTCGTTGTTCACGCTCATCGCGATGATCGCCACGCCGTTCGTGATGACCTGGGCCTGGACGGTCTATCCCGCCCCCGACCCGACCTCCCTGGCGTTTCTGGCCCCGCTGGTGGTGCTCCCGGCCATCCTGGGAAAGTTCATCCCGATGACCGTCTCCTCGCGCACGTTCATCAAGCTGGGCTTTTTGATGATCGTCATCGGGAACGCCATCTGGATGACGCCGCACGGGTTCGTCCCGACGGGCGCCAAGCTGGTGGAGGAATTGGAGCTTCCCTCGGAATGGAATTTCCTCGCCCTGATGCCGGCGAAGAATGCCGCCGCCTTCACGCTGGTGTTCGTGACGGTGCTCAACTACATCATGTACAACCGGGCGATCCGGCAGGGCACGATCGTGTGGGGCAAGATCGACTTCGCCTCGCAGTTCGTCCTGATCTTCCTGGCCTTCAGCGCGATTTGGACCATGGGCCTCATGGGGGCCGTGCGCTCGCTGCTTCGGAAATATTTCCACACGTACAACCTGGTGCCCGACTTCACGCCGGAGTCCTATACGCCGACGCTGGCCTATTCCGCCTGGTGGATTACGGCGATCACGCTGCTGTTCTATATCGTCGTCAGTTTCGCCATCATCGTGACCTTGCGCGCCTCCGAACCCAAGGGCCATGCGCATGAGGCCAAACCGGTTCCGGCAGGAGCGAAATAGGCATCAGGCAACCTTGCGAGCGGAGCTTCGGAAATACAGGGAAGGAGACCGAACGTGATACGGAAAGTGATCGGTGGGATTGTGGTCGGGGTGGGGCTGCTCGTCGCCGCCAAGATCCTCGGCTTTCCGGAGATATTTCAGTACATGTTCTTTGCCTACGCCATGCTGGGCATGCTCGTGTACATGCTCCTCGACGCTCCCTCCGTGAAACCGATCAGCGGCGGCAAAGCCATCGTGGCGCTGATCGTGTTCTATCTGATCCTGTCCGTGTTTTATATCGGCGGCGCCTCGCTCCTGCCGCAGTATGATCCGGAAGACGAGAAGGGCAAAATCGAGAAGATTCTGGCTCCCAAGCGAAAGCTGACCGAGCAGGGCAAGACGGAAGATCTGATCGCCAAGGTCAAGGCGTTGGACGAGAAGGCCGCGGCCTTGCAGGAACGGATCAAGAACCTCGGGAAGGATGTCATTCAGGAAGGGGCGGCGGCCGCGGGAGCCGGTGTGGTCGAGACGTCAACGCCGTCCGGCGGCGCCTCCGTGAACGACCCCAAGGAGCTGGAGCGGTTGGGATTCGAGCAGTGGCAACTGCAGGAATGTTACAACTGCCACAAGCTGAAGGGGGAGGGTGGGAAAAAGCGCGGTCCGGAGTTGGATAACATCGGCTCCTTGATGACGGTCGCCGAGATAAAGGAAAAGATCCTCGAGCCGCAAAGTTTTATGGCCGAAGGGTTTGAGAAGGAATACGAGAAGAAGAAGATGCCGGATAAATACAAGGAGCTGATGGAAGAGAAGGACGTGGATGTGCTGGCGGCCTGGCTGGGGACGATGAAGAACACCTCGGTCAATACACCCAAGCCGATCAAAAAGAAATAAGACGATGCAACAGCCAAAGCTCAGATCGAAAGTCCGCGGAACGGATCGTGAAATCGGCGAGGTGACCCGCATCATCGTCGATCCGCTGTCCCACCACATCAGCCACCTCGTGGTGTCGGTGAACGGTCGCGGCGGGCCGGAACGGCAGATCGAGTCCATCCATATCCAGTCGGTCGGAGACGATCTGGTGCAACTGCGGCTGTCCTCCGGCGAAGTCGAAGGGCTGCCTGCGTTCACGCGGGACGGGTATGTCAGCATTCACGACATCGAGATTGCGCACCTCGAAGATCACCTGCATGTGGAGTCGGGGGAGGTGTTGGTCCCCCTTCCGGAGTTGGAACGGAACGTGCCGCGCCGGAATTTCTTCGCCAAGTTCACCCATGTGATCGGCCTGTTCATCGGCCTGCCGCTGGCTTGGCCGGTCCTGCGCTATCTCATGAAGCCCATGTATCAGCCGTTCGACAACGGCTGGATCAGCATCGGCAACGCGAACAAGATCAAGAAGGACGATTCCGGAGTCCAGTTCAAGTTCAAGCGCAAGGTCAAGGAAGCCTACATGCCCGAGCAGGAAATCGACAAGAATGCCTGGGTCTTGAAGGCGACGCCCGAGGTGTTGGACAAGATCTACCACGGCAAGGACATGGATTTTCGTGATGAGAAGGGGCGGGTGGTGTGGACGAACAAGAAGGACGTCCCCTATGTGGCCTTCTCGGGCAAGTGTCCCCATCTCGGCTGCGGCTACAAGTGGCGGAAGCACAAGGTGCTGGGAGAGGTGTTTCTCTGCCCCTGCCATCTCAGCATCTATGACGCGGCGGGCAAGGTGCTCGATGGGCCGGCGCCTCGTCCTCTCGATCCATTGCCCATTCAAGTGACCCCGAGCGGCGACATCAAGATCATCGACATGGAATTCAAGGCCGGCACCAAGACGCAAACCCGTATTATCTAGCCGCGACGTATCTCAAAATGGACACGCCATCCACCACGACACAGCCGTCCCCGATCGAAAAAGTCGTCCAATTCGTCGATGAGCGGATCGGCCTGCAGAAGTTGCAGGCCAAGATGCTGAACGAACCGGTGCCGGGCGGTTCGCGCTGGGCCTATGTGTTCGGGTCGGTGTTGCTCTTCATCTTCATCATGCAGGCCGTCACCGGCGTACTCCTGATGTTCTATTACGTGCCGACGGCGGACCATGCCTACGCCAGCACACAGTACATCATTCACGAGGTCGATTACGGCTGGTTCCTGTTGAGTTACCATTTCTGGGGCTCGACCGCGATGGTCGTCTGCGTCTTCGCGCACATGTCCCAAGTGTTTCTATGGGGCGCCTATAAGAAGCCCCGGGAAATGATCTGGCTGGTCGGCTTGGCCCTGTTCGGCCTCGTCATGGGGTTCGGGTTCACGGGCTATTTGCTCCCCTGGGACCAGCGGGCCTACTGGGCGACCACAGTGGGCGTGGAGATCATGGACAAGACGCCGATCGTCGGCGACTTCATGGCGCGCTTTCTGAAAGGCGGCCCGACTCCGGGCCAAATGACCTTAAGCCGGTTCTTCGTCATCCATGTCATGATCCTGCCGGCGCTCCTGATGGGCCTGGCGGGCCTGCACCTGTTCCTGTTTAGAAAGGCGGGGCCGGCCGGACCGTTCCGCGGCAGCCCCGAGGAGTTGAAGGCCAAGACGGATTACTTCTTTCCCAGGCAGATTTGGAAGGACATCGTCGCCATGGTGGCGGTATTCTTCACGACTGCCTGCCTGGCGTTCTGGGAGCCGGTCGTCTTGCTCGAAGAAGCCACGCCGGACCCCGGGGAGTATCATCCGGAACCGGAATGGTATTTTCTGTTTCTCTTCCAGATGCTGCGCCTGAAGATCTTTTCCGGCGAGTTCGGGCAGTTCGTGGCAGCCACGGGGTTGCCCGGTCTGTTCATGCTCTTCCTGGCGGCGTTGCCGTTTATCGACCGAGATCCCGAGCGCAATATCTTCAAGCGGCCGCTCGCGCTGATCGGGTGGCTAGTCGTGATGGGCAGCATCCTGGTGTTCACGGTCTCGGCCATTATCAATCGCGAATTCCTCGAATAACCAGAGCACAGATCTCATGTCCTCAATGAAGCTTGCCCTTCACGTCCTCTGGTCGGCCTGTTGGACCGGACTGCCAGCCAAGCTGGGCCTGGCCCTGCTCATGATGGCCATGGGCAGCATGCACCTTGAACACATGATGGGCGTCGCGTTCCTCTTTCTGTTGACCACGCCCGTGTCCCTGCTTTCCGTGCCGGCGTTGCAGGGGTTGGCCGACCTTCATTTGGGAGAAGGCGCCGGCCTCGGCATCCTCTTTGTTCTTTGCATTCCCATCGACATGTGGGCCGTCGGCCTGGCCGCCCGCACGGTCTTCATCGAGCGATTGAAGGTCGAGCCGCAAGGATCGTTTGGGGTCCGGCTCTGGGGCCTCCTTGTCCTAGCCGGCGGCTTCTATGTGACCCTCCTGTGGCTGATCGAAGGGCTCGTGACCGGGATCGGCAAGGATCTGGCGCACTGGTTCATGGAATTGGAGATGATGAAGGGCCTGCCGGTCGCGGAGCGGATCGGGGTCGAGCTGATGATCTGGGGCTCGATCTCCACCATCTCGCTGGTGATTCTGCTGGCCGTCGGATTGAAGATCGCCGGCGCGATTATTCAACGGGAAGCGGCCAAGGCGGCGCCCTTGAGCGAGTCCTATCAGCACCTGGTGACCCGCTGGGACCTCATGCGCATCCCGGCCGATCAAACCTTGATGCTGACCTCGGTGACCGCCGCCGGCGTCTTGCTGATCTTCGTCTTCTGGGGAGCGATGCCGGTGACGACCCCGCATCCCCATCAGGATTATAAGAAGCCGGAGGTGAAGGCCGCGCCACATGTCAAACCGGCTGACCGTATTGCCAAGGGTGAAAAAGTCCTGGCGCAGGTGGAATCCCAAGTCGTCGCGCTGGAAGCCAGGCAGGCGGAGCTGGAAGCGGAAAAACAAAAGGGAAAGCCGAAGCCGCAGGCAAAGGAAAAGGCGAGCGCGAAATCCGACGGGGCGAAGGGGCCGGCCCAGCCTGCCGCGCCGCAAGCGGCCAAGCCGTAAGGCGCCGGCCAAGCAAGGGAGATCAGCCATGAACCGATATCTCGACGATCTCAAGCAGGCGTTACGCAACACGCGCCCGACGGGGTGGCTGGGTACGGCCGTGGTGCTGCTCGGCGCGTTCGTGCTGTTTCCGGCTCTGGGACTGGCTCAAGAGGGCGGGGCGGCTTCCGCGCAAGTCGCCTATCGGGATATTCCTGGCATCGGCAGCCGGAACATCATTTGGATCATCGCCCAGTTGCACCTTCTGCTGGCGGGCTTCGTGCTCGGCGTCCCGATCTTCGCATGGGTCTGCGAGATCGTCGGCTGGAAGGGAGGCGACAAGCGCTACGACAAGCTGGCGAAAGAGTTTACCAAGCTGCTGACCTCTTCCTACGCGACTACGGCATTGTTCGGGGGCATTCTCCTGTTCATGCTCATCGGCTTCTATCCAAAGCTGATGAATTACCTGACCGACATCTTCTTCCCCTCCTTTGTCGTCTATTGTCTCCTGTTCCTGCTCGAAACCGCGACGCTGTATCTCTATTGGTACGGGTGGGACGCCATGTCGGAAGGCGGAGCCAAGACCTTCCATGTGTTCCTGGGATTCCTGCTCAACGTCTTCGCCTTCTTCATCATGATCGTGCCGAACTCGTGGGCGACGTTCCAAGCCAGCCCGGTAGTGATTTCCGAAGGATCGGACCTGGCCAGGGCCTGGGCCGCCACCTGGAATCCGACCTGGTGGCCGGTCAATATCCACCGGCTCATCGCCAACGTCGTGCTCGGCGGCTACATCTGCGGCGCTTATGCCGGTGTTCGGTACCTGTCGGCCAAGACCCCGGACGAGCGCAACCATTACGACTGGATGGGGTACGTCGGCAACTTCATCGGCGTGTTCGGCCTGCTGCCGCTGCCCTTCGCCGGCTACTGGTTGATGCGCGAAATTTATCAGTACAACCAGCAGATGGGCATCACGCTCATGGGCGGGTTCTTGTCCTGGCTGTTCATCCTGCAAGCCATGTTGATCGGGGTCCTGTTCCTGGGCTCGAACTATTATTTCTGGATGGGCATCACGCACCGGATTCAAGGCTCGGAGGTGCAGTATCGCAAGCCGATCATGGCGATGCTCATCATCCTGTTGCTCTGTCTCGGCGTCTGGATGACACCGCACTCGCTGGTCGCCAGCTTGGAAGAGGCCAGAAAGATGGGAGGCACGCACCATCCGTTGCTCGGCGTCTTCGGCGTGATGAGCGCAAAGATGACCGTGGCGAACTTGATGATCCTCGTGACCTTCATGAGCTTCATCATGTACTGGCGCGCCGGCAAGCAGGAAACGGCGACCTGGGCAAAGCTTGCGAAAGCGGTCATGAACGCGGTGCTGTTCATCGCGGCTATTGCCGTCATCATTCTCGGCGTCTGGGGCTATTTCGTTCCCGCGATCGTTCGCATCAACTATTTCTCGACCTCGCAGGTGCTGATCGTGCTGTTTGTCATGTTGACGATCACGCCGCTCACCGCGCTGCTCTTGAAGAGCGCCCGCACGACCACGGAAATGGTCTGGGGACAGATGCCGCCTCGGGCCGGCTACGCGCTGGTGCTCAATGCGGTAATGGTGATCCTGCTCATGACGCTCATGGGCTATGCGCGGTCGTCGTCGCGCGTCCATTGGCACGTCTACGGCGTCATGCGCGACTCCTCGCAATATGCCTATTCGCCGGCCTTGGGCTATGCCGCGGCCTTCATGGCGTTGAACACGTTCTTGTTCTGCCTGCTCGTTTCCTTCATCTTCTGGGTGGCGACCATGGGGGACAAGGCCAAGGAGAAGGGTGGCCACGAAGAACCCAAGGGCAAAATGGTGCCGGGCGCCATTCCGGCCATGGCGGGCGGATCGCCGGCCTTGGATAGCATGAGTGCGTCGCCCCGGGAGAAGTGAAGACAGCTTGAAAGGGACGTCCGACTATGAGTGAAGTCGCGCTGCTTCAGTTGATCGGATTGGCGATCGTCGGAAGCGGGATTGCCATTCTCCTCTTTATCCCGGCGAGATTCGTCCGGGTCATGGGCTTCGTCATGATCGTGCTCGGCCTCTTTGCGCTGGTCGCCCTGGCCGTCCCGCAGATGGCGTCATTGCCGCCGGCGGAAGAGAAGATCGACCTGGCGACGATCAAGACGCCGGCCGACATGGCCGCCATCGGCCAGAAGATCTTCTTCAGCAAGGGCCAATGCGCCCTTTGCCATTCGATCGGTCCGAGCGAGTCAGCCCGTTGTCCGGATCTCAAGGGCATCGGCGCGAAACTGTCCAAGGAATTCATGTATGAGAGCCTGACCCAGCCGCAGGCCTATATCTATCTCGATTATCGCCATGAGGGGCCGCCGAAGGAGTATCCGGCGCGGATGCCCTACATCAACAAGAACCCGATCGGCCTGTCGAAAAACGAAATCCTGTCGGTCATTGCCTTCTTGCAGCAGATGAGCGGCGAGCCGATCACGGTGAGCACGGCCGATCTCGACACGACGAGCCCGCAGCCCAACGGCCAGCCGACCCAAAAAGCCGAAGCTTCTCAACTGGCGAAGGCGGCGAGCCTCAAATAACGAGCGGAGAGAACGGGAGGAAGGACCATGAAAGGGGGAGTTCTCACTAAGGCGCTGATTCTGATGGTCGCCGTGTGGGCGTTCCTGAAGCTGGGCATGCCGCTGTTTACGGCTCCGCTCCCCAACAGCTTGATTTTCTTGTATCTGATGCTGACCCTGTCCGGGATCGTCATTTTCGGCACCTTGAGCGGCGCGTCGAAGGACGCCTTCTGGGGGCCGATCTCGCGCTTCATCACCGGCGACAACCTCGGCGCGTTGCAGGGAGCCCGCTTGGCGGTGCTGATCCTGTTTCCGCTCTTGATCGGTTGGCAGACTTACGGGAGCACGGCGCCGAGCGATCAACCGCCTGCCGAAAACCGCACCATACACCCGGCGCCTCCCGGCGAGTACACAGGCCTGGCGAATCCGGTGCCCAACACGCCGGAGAACATCATGACGGGGAAGGGGCTCTATGCGGCCTTCTGTTCGCCCTGCCACGGCGGCAATTTCGACGGCAAGGGCGTGGCCGCCAAGGGATTCAACCCGCCGCCGGCCAATTTCGCCGATCCGACCACGATTGCGATGTTGCAGGAGAGCTATCTCTTCTGGCGGATCAAAAAGGGCGGGGTCGGGCTGCCGATCGAGGGCATGCCCTGGAAATCGGCGATGCCGCGCTGGGAGGTCGAGCTGCCGGACGAATGGATTTGGAAGATTATTATGGGTGAATACGACGGGGCGCATCAAAAGCCGAGAACGTGGGAGTGACCCTCCGTCGGACACACTGAAGACTGGGTGAGAGAGGCCGCTATGTCGCAATGCAGCGCATCCTGGGGACGACCGGTGACAATCATAGGCGGGGGGCTGCTCGGCCTGATGCTCATGGCAACCGCTGCCGTGGCCCAGGAGAGCGTCGCCGTCCGGGCCAATATGGTGAAGGGCAATCTGCCGGTGGACGATCCCACGGCCGCCGCCTGGACCCAGGCGCCGGCCTCAGAGTTTCCGATGTCTCCCCAGGTGCATTGGAAAGAGCGCATTCAGGCGGTGACGGTGAACAGCGTGAAGGTGCGGAGCCTGCACGACGGGACGAACATCGCCATCATGCTCGAATACGAAGATCCCACGCAGGACCCGGACGATGCGGCGGCCCTGGAGTTCATGGTCGGCGACAAGAAGGCGCATTTCGCCCACGGCCAGCCCATGTTGCAGGTCGAAGGCGGTCCGGTGAACATTTGGTACTGGAAGAACAAAGATGGCAAGGCGGTCGACATGACGGCCAAGGGCTTCGGAACGCTGAGGCCGCAGGCCGACCAGGACGTGAAGGCCAAGGGGGTGTATGACAACGGCAAGTGGCGGGTCGTCTTCTCTCGAGCCCTCACCACGGGCAATGTGGAAGAAGACACGCAGATCAAGCCGGGCGAGTTCATCAACATTGCGTTTGCGGTCTGGGACGGCATCAAGACGGAAAGCGGCGAAGTGAAGGAGAAAGGATCCCAGAAGGCCGTCTCCTCCTGGTGGTATTTCCGCGCCGAGCCGCCGGCGGATTACTCAGCCTATCTGTACGCGCTCATGGCGATGGGCATCGCCGCCGCCTTCCAGTTTGTCCTGATCCGAAAGCTCAAGAAGGGAGCCTCGGCATGATCGCACAGGCACGTTGGCGAAGGATGGTCGTGGGCGGCGCCGTGCTCGGCGTGGTGGCGGCGAGCAGCATCGTCGGCTGCGCGCTGTTCCAGAGCGAGCAGGTGTCGAAGGGCCGGGAACTGTACAACCACTACTGCTCCCACTGTCACGGCGAAAACGGCCGGCAGAACGAAGGCTACAACTGGGCGTCGATGCCGGACCCCAAGCCGAAGGACCTGTCGAACAAGTCCGAAATGTCCACCTTCAAGGATGAAGAAATCTTCAATACGATCTCGCGGGACATGAAGGACACCAGCCCCGAAGGCGGAGACAAGATCGGAGACGATGAGTTCGCCGTGCCGACCATGCCGACGTTCAAGTACACCCTGTCCGAAGAGGAGATCTGGTCGATCGTCGCCTACGTCCGCACGTTGCACGGGATGAAGCTGACCTACAACGTCGAAGAGCGCAAGAAGGAAATCAAAGACGCCTTGCAGGCCGCGCAAGCCAAGTATGATGAAGCCAAGGCGGCCTACGAAGCGGCGGAAAAGAAGGCCAACGAAGAGGCGGAGCAAAAGGGCAAGGAGGTCGACGACGACGCCTATGCCAAAGAGGCCGCCGCCTTGGCCGCCGCGAAAAAGGCGCTGGACGAGGCGAAGAACGTCGATGAGCGGTTTGCCAAGCGCCCGAAATTCCCCCAGGTGGCGAGGCCGGACCTCGCGATGAAACCCGATGCCGCCGAAAAATCGACCGAGCTTGGAAAGCGGCTCTACACCAACAAATACGGCTGCAACGCCTGCCACGCGGTGAACCAGGAGGGAGGCAAGGTCGGGCCGGCGCTGGATCGTGCCGGGTTCCGGCTGAACCCGAGCTGGGTCTACCGCTGGATCAAGTATCCGCAGGCCATGAAGCCGGAGAGCCGAATGCCCAACCTCGGCATCAGCGATCAGGACGCCAAGGCCATCAGCCTGTATCTCAGCACGTTGCGAGCGCCGCGAGAGGCTCAAGTCGCCGATAAGCCCGCGAGCTGAGCCCGCCCAAGGTAAAGAACGTTCGTCGAAGGATGACCCGTAGGATGCTGGAAAAGAGCGTTGGTTCACCCTCCAGGTGAACGTCCCCGGCCAGCGAGCCGTCTCAGCATCCTACCAATAGCCTGCGAGGATCCCACCCAGAATCGCCAGCCCGAACCACACGTGCTGGCGGAAGAATCGAAAGGCCAGGGCCGGCGGGATTGGCTCACGGACCTGCCACGTTTGGATGACCATGCCGATGGCGACGCCGGCGAGGATGGCGTAGAACGCCGGCCCGATCTGTTCGGCCCATCCGGCGAGCCCCAAGAATCCCAGCATCAGCCCCTCGAACCCAAGAATCGCCAGCCACGCGGCCTCTCCGAACAGCAGCGCCGAGGACTTGACCCCGATCTTTTGATCATCGATGCGGTCTTGCAGCGCATAGACCGTGTCGTACGCCACGGCCCAGCAGACGGTGCTGCCGAACAGCAACCAGGCCGGCAGTTCAAGCCTGTGCCGGGCGGCGGCCCAGGCCATCACCACCGCCCAACCGAACGCCACCCCCAGCACGGCCTGGGGCAGGGAGACGAACCGCTTCGCGTAGGGATAGCCGGCGGCCAGCGCCACCGCGAACGGACTTAGCAGCCACGTGATGGGCGGCAGCCGTAAGAGCAGGAGGACCGCCAGGCTGAGCAGGACAAGGACCGCAATCCACGCGTCGCGCACCGTGAGGCTCCCGGCCGCCAGCGGGCGGGATTTCGTGCGGGCCACGTGACGATCGACGTCACGGTCAGCCAGGTCGTTGAGGATCACCCCCGCGCTCCGCATGAGAAAAGCGCCGGCCAGGAACAGGCAGACCAATTCCCCGTCCGGACGGCCGTGGGACGCAAGGGCAAGCGACCAGAGCGAGGGCAGGGCCAGCAACAAGGTGCCCGTTTGGGATCGGAGCCGGATCAGGCGCGCCAGGTGGGTCCAACGGGAGCGGTCCGGGCTGTCATGCGCGGATGTCTCGCCGGATATTCGGGCCGAGGCGTCGGATGCGCGTGAACGGGGGGCGGTCACAGGAGGACCTTAACGAACCGGCGGCGGGGGAGTCAACGTGTAGGGCGGCGATGGCAGATACCCCAAACCGGCGTCCTATTGTGTTAACAGGTCGTTTGAGTATACTAGCGAATGAGCGGGTCCTGGCGTATAGCTCACGTCCCCCCTCCGCAGCGTTCCAAGCGAGTTCCATGATGGCTCCAAGGCTCGTGGTCATCACGATCAGTCTGTGGATGCTGGCCGGATGCCAGTCTGCGTCGACTCGCGACAGCGCGTCAGGCTCGGTGGAGACACAGACCGTTCTCCAGTCTCGGGCGTCTGCGGAGACGAATGAACGGAGTCTCGAACCGGAGTCGGCCGGGCCCTCCGCTACCCTGTCCTTTCGCGCAATGCTCCGGGATGAGAACCGCAACCACGTGCTGGAGCAGGGCGAGCAGATGACGTTGGAGGTCGAAATCACCAACCATGGCCCAGCTCCCGTATCGGACCTCGAAATCCGCTATAGCGGCAAGGGACGGATCGCGGAGCAATTCACCCAACCTCTGCGCGTGGCGGCATTGTCGGCGGGGGAACGCACGCGGCTGGTCGCGACCGCCAAGGCGCCTCCGGTCAAGCAAGTGGAACAGGGGGAATTGACGGTTGAATTGGTGAGCGGAGACCATATACAAATCCCGTCGCCCAAGACGTTCATGGTGGCGGTACGGCCCGGATCGGCGGATCAGATCGAAGTGCTCTCGGTGGACGTCGACCAAATTCCCAATAAGCCGCGCGGGACCGGACAGCCGCAAGCAATCGGGATCGCCATCGGGATCGGGAATTACCGGGATGCGGGTCAGGCCGGCGGTCGCTATGCCGTCCATGACGCGGAGATCACCGCCGCCTATTGGCGCACGGTGGTCGGGGTGCCGGCATCGCAACTCAAGCTGCTCACCGGGCGGCGCGCGCTGCGCGACGATTTCGTGGATACGTTCGAGACTTGGCTGCCCCAACAGGTGAAACCGGGGTCGCTCGTCTATCTCTATGTGTCCGGCAAGGCCTCGGTTCATCCGACGACGGGGGCGGTGGAGTTGGCGCCCTACGACGCGCTGCCGTCCTCGACGGAGCGGCACTATCCGCTGCGGCGCCTCCACGCGGCCTTGGCGAGGCTGCCGATCGAACGGGCGCTGGTGTTTTTGGAGTTGTCCCTTGAACCGTCGAGCGGCGGCTTAGCGCAGAATCCGTCGCCGCCTCGGTGGGAGACGCCCGATCTCACGGCCCATTCCGGCAAGATTGTGCAGGTAATCGGCAATCAGGCGCTGCAGGAGGCGCATGATTATCCGCTCGGCCGGCATGGGCTCTTCACCTATCACCTGTTGAAAGGCTTGGCCGGAGGGGCGGACCTGAAGAAGGACGGACGCGTGTCGCTCGGTGAATTGTGCCGGTACGTGAAGGAGCAGGTGCAGGACGTGGCCCGCACGGAATTCGGCAATCAGCAGGAACCCACCTGCCGGCCGTCGCCGGCGGACGACGCGCTGGCGCAGGTCGTGCTCACGCGCCTGAAATGAGCGGCAGCTTCGTTGACAGCGAGTGGCGGGGCCGCTATCATGCCGACTTCCGCATTCGAACCCTCACCAGCATGCCGGCGTAGCTCAGTTGGTAGAGCAGCGGTTTCGTAAACCGCAGGTCGCTGGTTCGATCCCAGTCGCCGGCTCCATACCAACCTTCGGTTGTACCAGCGGCTCATCGGGCGAAGCCCCTCCCCATTGACGCCGCTGGAGAAAACCGCAAGTGGCTTGTTCTCCTGATCCAACTTTCGGTTGTGCCGCTGACCTATTTTGAAACTTATCGTAACGAAGGTCAGCAGAGAAATACCTCCAGTGATTGTTTCTTTTGATCCAACCTTCGTGTGAGCCGGGCGCTCTTCATCGGTGTTCCGTATTTGACGCGCCCGGAGAAAACCGCCAGTAGTCTTGTTGTTAGATCCGCACTTCGTGAGTCCCGCCGGCTCCTCAGGCTCAGCCTTCTTCATGGACGCCGGCGGAGAGACCCCTCCAAGGATTCCCGTTACTAACCTTCATGTGTGACAGCGGCTCATCGGACGCAGCCTCTCCCTCTTGGTGCGGACGGATAACACCTCCAGTGATGTCTTCCTTTCGCCCCAGCCTTCGGTTGGACCGGCGGTTCATCAGGCTGGCGCGTAACCGTCCGGTCATTGGCTCTCAAGCGGCCTTGCACCCTGGTGCGGCAACATGCTCTGGAAGCCCACTCTCTGTGAGGTACTTTTGCCCAGATGGCGATCGTTTGGTATGGTTGATCAGGCGCATCACCGGATCGCGGATAAATCGGAGGGACACGTATGGAAACGACTCGCAAAGTGACCAAAGTGACGCAGGTCCTTGTCGCCATAATCACTGCAAGTGCGTGTTTGGGCTGCGCCGAAGCGAAGATCGGTATTGGCCCGTTCAAAGCCGCATCGGTGGAAGTCGGACCGGGGGGCGTTGAGGCAAAAGGCCCCAGCGCGGGGCCATTCAAGGCCACGTCAGCGGAGGTCAGGCCAGGCGGTGCCGAGGCGAAGGGGCCCAGCGCAGGACCTGTAGGAAACACGAAGGCGAAATCACAACCGAAGGAGAAATAAACGAGCAAAATGCCGAGTCCAACCTCCATCACACCAGCGGCTCGTCGGGCGCAGCCCCTCCCCATTGGCGCCGCTACAGAGAACTGCCGGTGATTCTTCCCTGTTGATCCAACCTTCGGTTGAACTGCTCGCCGATTTATCGACGGCGAACGGAGAAATCCTCCCGTAGGCTTCACTTCCAATCCAGTCTTCTGGTGAAGCGCCAGAGAACGCCTTGTTCTATTGAGTGCCAGGTTTTTGTCGGCCCGACATGCGCCTGGAAACGGCTTGACTTGCTTGTTTTCGACAGGTACGTTCGCCGGCGGGTGCTTCCTCTCGGGATGTTGAGTTCGACCTCCATGGCTGCATAGTCTGTGACATGACTAAGCTCACCCTCGGCCAACTCTCGGGTCTTTTATTCCGCGCCTGCGACGATTTGCGCGGGAACATGGATGCATCCGAATACAAGGAATACATCTTCGGCATGCTCTTCCTGAAACGGATGAGCGATCTGTTCGATCAGGAGCGCGAGCAGCTTGCCAAAGATCTCAAGGCGAGAGGGATGTCCGAGAGCCAAATTGCCGCGCAACTTGCCAATCCGGATAAATACACCTTCTTCGTTCCCGAAAATGCCCATTGGTCGAAGATTCGCCACCTCAAGACCAACGTCGGGACCGGCCTCAACAAGGCGCTCGAAGCGTTGGAAGACGCGAACGTCGATCCGCTGCAGGACGTGCTCAAGCACATCAACTTCAACCGCAAGATCGGTCAGCGGACGCTGGACGACGACACGCTTGCCAATTTCGTCCAGAACTTCGAGAAGATTCCGCTCCGCGACGAGAACTTCGAGTTTCCCGACCTGCTTGGCGCAGCCTACGAATATCTGATCAAGTTTTTCGCCGACTCGGCGGGAAAGAAGGCGGGAGAGTTCTACACCCCGGCGGAAGTGGTGCGGACTCTGGTCGAGATCGTCGATCCCCAGCCCGGTATGAGCGTGTACGACCCGACGTGCGGGTCGGGCGGCATGCTCATTCAGACCCGGGACTATATCCGGGAATGCGGCGGCGACCCGCGGGACCTCTCGCTGTATGGGCAAGAGAGCATCGGGACCACCTGGTCCATCTGTAAGATGAACATGCTCCTCCACGGCATCGCCCATGCCGACATCCGCCAGGAAGACACGATTCGCCGTCCCCAGCACAAGGACGAGAACAACGAACTCAAGCGCTACGACCGTGTGCTGGCCAATCCGCCCTTCAGCCAGAACTACATCAAAAAGGATATCGAGTATCCGGGCCGCTTCGCCGTCTGGATGCCGGAGAAGGGCAAGAAGGCCGATCTGATGTTTGTCCAGCACATGCTGGCCGTGCTCAAGGCGGAAGGGAAGATGGCCACCATCATGCCGCACGGCGTCCTGTTTCGGGGCGGGGAGGAGAAGGAAGCCCGGAAACACTTCATCGAACGCGGCTGGTTGGAGGCCGTCATCGGCCTGCCGGCCGGCCTGTTCTACGGCACAGGCATTCCGGCCTGCGTCCTGGTGATGAACAAGCAAGGAGCGGCCGACCGCAAGCATCTCTTCTTCATCAATGCCGACCGGGAATATCGCGAGGGGAAGGCGCAGAACTTCCTCCGTCCGGAAGACATCTCGAAAATCGTCCACGTGTATCGGGAGCGGAAGGATATCGAAGGCTATGCGCGTCTCGTCCCGGTGAGCGAGATCGAAGCCGAGGACTACAACTGCAACATCCGCCGCTACGTGGACAACGCGCCGCCGCCGGAACCGCACGATGTGCGGGCGCATCTGCAGGGCGGCGTGCCCGTAAGTGAAATCGACGCCCTCGCCCGTTTTTGGGAGAACTATCCCGGCCTCCGCGAGCGGGTCTTCGTTCCACGCGTCAATAGCGGCCCTCTCCCTCAGGGAGAGGGCAAGGGTGAGGGGCTCTATGCCGATTTCGCTCTCGCCGTCGCCGACCTCCGCGCACTCGCCGAATTGGTGAAGAGCGATCCCGGCGTGGCCAAAGCTCGTGCGCGCTTTCTCGACATGCTGGAGTCCTGGTGGAAAGAGCAGCTCCCGCTCATTGAAGCCCTTGCGCCGACAAACGGCCAGAAAGGCAACGTCTATGAGCTGCGGGGCAGGCTCCTGGCCAGTGCGACCAAGGCCTTTGCGAATCAGACGCTACTGAATGAGCATCAGATTCGCGGCGCCCTGGCCAGCTACTTCGAGTTCTTCAAGCCGGAGTTCAAGTCCATCGCCTTCAGCGGATGGGGATCGGAACTCATCCCGGACGACGAGATTCTCCAGAGCCAGTTCCCCGACATCCTCGCCGACATGGAGCAGAAGCGGAGGCGCTTGGCGGAATTGTCCGGCCTATTCGCGGCAGCCGACGATGATGACTATGATGATGCCGACGACACGGGTGTGCTGCCCGCCGAGGAGGTAAAGACCCTGAAAGCCGACATCAAGGAAGCCAGGGCCCAGGCCAAGTTAGCGAAGAAAGAAAAGCGGGATCAAGCAGAGTTCCTCGCCCGCGCCGAGTCGGCGGAGAAACGGCTGGCGCGGCACAAGACCCTGGAGGATGAGGCGAAGCAGTTGAAGGCCGATCTCCGCGCCACGGAAAAGAAGGAAGAGGAATTGGTGGCCGCTGCCCGCGAGAAGATCGACCGAACCGAAGCCCGCCGCGTGATCCTTGACCGCCTCCATCGAATTCTCATCCAGACCTATGAAGGCTATCTCCGTGCCGACCAACGAGCCTGCCTTGCCGAACTGGAAAATCTGCATGCGAAGTACGCCGTGACGGCCAAGGCCATCGAGGCGAAGCGGGACGCTGAGGCAGCGAAGCTCAGAAGGTTTCTGGCGGAGTTGGGGTATGAGTAAATGTCTTCGTGACATTGCCGACGTTCATTACGGTAAGTCGCCGACTGATGTGCTAACCGAGGATTCTCCTATACCGATCATCGGTACTGGGGGCATATACGGGCGTGCATCTCGCGCGATGTATAACGGGCCAGCCGTGATTGTGCCCCGAAAAGGCTCGCTGGGGAATCCGCAGTATGTGGGTGAACCATGCTGGCCCGTTGATACGACCTATGCGGTGATCCCAAAGACCGGAGTAGATGCGAAGTGGCTTTATTACAGTTTGGCTGCGTTCGACCTTACCAAGTTAAATGAGGCAACCGGTGTCCCCAGTATTGGCCGCGATTGGTTGTACAAAGTTCCGGTTGGCTCAGAGGAGTATGGAGAACAGCGCCGGATCGCCGAAATCCTTTCGACGGTGGACGAGGCGATTGAGCAGACGGAGGCGCTGATTGCGAAGTATCAGCAGATTAAAGCAGGGCTGATGCACGACCTCTTCACCCGAGGCGTCACGCCAGACGGCCGACTCCGCCCCACCCGCGTCGAAGCGCCCCACCTTTACAAAGAGTCTCCCCTCGGCTGGATTCCGAAGGAATGGGAAGTGGTTCGGCTTGATATGGTTTCTGAGGTTGACCGCGGAAAATTCACAGTCAGGCCAAGAAATGATCCTCGGTTCTACGGCGGACAATACCCCTTTATACAAACAGGTGATGTCGCGTTTGCTGGAGGGCGAACGCTTAAAAGCTACGCTCAAAGCCTTAATGAGCTTGGATTGTCAGTGAGCAAGTTATTCCCTCCGGGCACAATCATGGTCACAATTGCAGCCAATATTGCTGATACGTGCATCCTTGGGATGCCGATGTGTGCGCCCGATAGCCTTGTGGGGGTTCAGCCCAAGACGCGAGAGGATGCGAGGTTTATTGAACTCAGCATACGGCGGCGAAAATCCTGGTTGGAGTCTCGCGCTCCTCAGACGGCACAGAGAAATATCAACCTTGAAGACCTGCGCCCGTTAATAATTCCGTGGCCTAAGGGGTGGGAGCGATCGCGGATTTCTGAGATATACGAAACACAGGATTCTGCGATAAGAGCTTGCGAAGAGCAGCTTGCGAAACTCCAGAAAGAAAAGCAGGGCCTCATGCACGACCTCCTTTCTGGAAGGGTGAGGGTGGATGGGTGAAGTGTGAAAGAAACAAATTGGGATGGGTGAGGGCGGAAGTGTGAAGGATGAAATGAAGGCGGGAGCGAAGGAGAACTTTCTTCGTCGAACTTCGCCCGTCTCTCTTCCAGATCGGACTTTTGAGTTTGCCCGACAAATCGTGAGGCTGTGTCTTGTTCTGGAGAGCAAGCAAGGGGTCTCGCGCACGCTTTGTCGCCAGCTCTTGCGATCGGGAACCTCCATCGGCGCGAATGTAGAGGAAGGCCAGGCCTCACAAAGTGAAGCAGACTTCCTCAGCAAGTATTCCATCGCCTGTAAAGAAGCGCGTGAGACCCATTACTGGCTTCGGCTTCTTGCGTCGGTGAAACTTGTCGATCCAGCTCGACTCAGTGTGATGACAGATGAATGTAATGAACTCATCGCCATCCTCACGAGCATCTGCAAGAAACTTCGGGGGAGACGCCCATGACTGCTGTTTTCACCCTTCAAACTTTACTCTTCACCACTCTCTTAACCGTGCGTGTGAAGGTGGAGGAGTCGAAGGGGAAGGCCTGAGCAGAAGCGAAAGGGGCCACCAAGGGTGTGGGTACTAAGCTAGGCAACCATAGGAAATTACTATTCGGGTTTAGATAGGCCATCCATTGCATAGCTATTGACTGCAAAATGTTCAATTTGTAAACCATCCAGCGCCATTCAAGGTAGAACAGCTCGTCACTTCAATGGGTTTGCAATAGTTATAAAATGCATACATACTGTATGCATTTGACGACTAATGTAAACCATGGCTCTCCCATCAAAGAAGACGTCGTTGGATCGGCTCCCTCCGGAGGGGCAGCTCGTCAATCGCGCATGGCTACGAACGCGCGGTGTCACTCGCCCTCTTGTGGACTTCTGGTTGAGATCAGGAAAGCTCGAAGCCGTTTCTCACGGTCTCTACCGACGGCCGGGGCCTCCGCTCAAGTGGGAACAGGTTGTCTATTCGGTGAACGAAATGGGCGTCCAAGTTCACGTCGGAGGGCGCACCGCCCTGGAACTGCAGGGATTGGCGCATTACCTGCCACTGCAGGGTGTCACCAGGGTGTCCCTCTACACGACGTCAAAGGTGCCGCCCTGGGTGCAAAGATTCCCGGCCGACTATACGTTTACCGTTCATCGCGGAAAGCTCTTCAAGACGTTGCCGGGCGGGGCTCTTGTCTCAAAGCCGTTTGGGGCCTGGGATTGGCCGGTGCCGTATGCCACCGTGGAATTGGCGCTCTTGGAGTATCTGGCGGATGTCCGTACTGAGGACAGCTTCGATTTCGCGGATAAGTTTTTCGAAGGTGCCTCGGTCCTTCGCCCGGCGCTGATCCGCGAGTTGCTATTATCCTGTTCGCATGTGCTGGCGAAGCGACTCTTCCTGTGGTTTGCCGAGAGACACGAGTACGCCTGGTTCAAGAAGCTCGATACAACGGGAGTCGATCTTGGCCACGGCAAACGCGCAGTGGTCAAAGGCGGTGCGCTGGATACGAAGTATCTGATCACCGTTCCTAGGACCATGGTGCATGGTCACGGACAACCGGTTTACTGAGCAAGTTCGTCTGCTGGTTACGGTGCTGCCTCATGTGGCGCGCCAAGGCTGTTTCGCCCTCAAGGGCGGAACAGCCTTGAATCTGTTTGTCCGGGACATGCCTCGTTTGTCCGTCGATATTGATCTGGCCTATTTACCGGTTCAAGATCGCGAGACCAGTCTGACTGCAATCGATCAAGCGCTGAAGGCGATTGCCGCAGATATTGCGCGCGCCGTCCCTGGCGTGAACGTGCAAGGCTCAGTGTTGAGCGGGACGATGGGATGGTTCAAACTCGTGGTGGAACGTGGGGGTGTTCGCGTCAAGATTGAAGTCACGCCGGTGTTGCGCGGAAGTGTCTATTCGTCCGAACTACGTGAGCTGGTGCCACGAGCGCAGGCGGAGTTCGGCTATGCTCAGGTGCAGGTGCTGAGTTTCGAAGATTTGTATGCAGGGAAACTCTGCGCCGCGTTGGACCGACAACATCCGCGCGATTTGTTCGATGTACGCCTCTTGTTGGCGGCGGAGGGAATTACGCCGCGCTTAAAGAATGCCTTCCTCGTGTACTTGATCAGCCACAACCGGCCGATGGCGGAACTGATCGCTCCAACGCGTAAGGACAACAGGGCTATTTATGAGGGTGAGTTCGCCGGGATGGCGATCGAACTGGTCACATTGGAAGTGCTGGATGCCGCACGCGAACAGTTAATCACAACCATTCAGCGGTCGCTAACGGAAGAGGACCGGCAGTTTCTGCTAGCGGTCAAGCGGGGCGATGCAGACTGGAGCATGTTTCCCATTCCCGGAGCCAAGAACTTGCCGGCCGTTCAGTGGAAGCTACAAAATCTTTCTCGGATGGAACCGGCCAAACGTCAGAAGGCTTTCCGATCCTTGGAACGTGTCCTGTACGGATAGCCCCATGTCCGAATACCTGCACGTCGAAAAGCCCTTTCTCGATCAGCTCGCTTCGCTGGGCTGGACGGTCATTGACCAGGGCCACGGGCTGATTCCCTCCAACCCAGCCGAGAGCCTCCGCACCAGCTTCCGGGAATGTCTCCTGCCGGAGGTCTTTCGCCGGGCGGTCCGCTCGCTCAACCGCACCGTTGATGGAAGGGTCTGGCTCACGAATCGGCAGTTGGATGATCTGCGAGATCAGATCTTCCGGCGGCCGAACCGCACCTTGTTGGAAGCGAATGAGGCGGTTCAGGCCCTCTTTCTGAAGGCCCAGGTGGACGTGAACGAACTGACCGGAGAAGCCGATCCGGTGGTGCAGTTGATCGACTTCGCCCATCCGGAGCGGAACGCCTTCCACGCCGTGAACCAATTCAGGATCGATACGCCGGGGTGCGTGAAGGCCTGCATCATCCCGGACATTGTCCTCTTCGTGAACGGCATCCCGCTGGTGGTGGTGGAGGCGAAGATCGGCGATCCGAACACAGCCAACCCGCTCCATGCCGCCTTCGAGCAGTTGCTTCGCTACCGCAACGCGCGGCCCGAAACGAGTGCGGCAGGGTTACGAGAAGGGGAGCCGCGCCTGTTCTATCCCAATCTCGTTCTGATCCGTACCTGCGGCGAACGAGCCGAGTTCGGCACGATCACGTCGGGCCATGAACATTTCTACGCCTGGAAGGACATCTGGCCGGAAAGCCGACGTGCCTATCAGCCGCCATTCGGCATCGAGCGGGAGCAGGAGCGCATGATCCAGGGCTTGCTGGCGCCCGACACGCTGCTCGATGTGCTGCGGACCTGCACGGTGTTCATGGATACAGACTCCGGCAAGCGCGTGAAGGTGGTGTGCCGCTACCAGCAGTACCGGGCCGCCCGGCGCATCGTGGAGCGTCTGCGGCTGGGCACAACAGCGGAGGCACGGTCCGGCGTCGTCTGGCACACGCAGGGGTCCGGCAAATCGCTGACGATGGTCTTCGTGGCGCGGATGCTGCGCGCCTCCGCGGACCTCTCGGACTTCAAGATCGTCATGGTCAATGATCGCATCGACCTTGAGGAACAGCTTGCCGCGACAGCCCGGCTCATCGGCGGCAAAGTCAACGTGATCGCGAGCACCGTCCAACTCCGGGCGCATCTGAGCACCGACGCCTCCGACGTCAACATGGTGATGGTCCACAAGTTCATGGAGCGGACGGAGGAATTGCCGCTGATGGTCGCCGAAACGCTGGCGCGATATGGCAAGCCTCCCAAGGCTGACACGTTCGGCGTCGTCAATCGGTCCGAGCGTATCCTCCTCATGATCGACGAAGCGCACCGCACTCAAAGCTCCGATCTCGGCGACAACCTGTTCGAAGCCTTCCCGAACGCCACTCGAATCGCGTTCACCGGCACGCCGCTGATTACGGAACAGCACGGCAACAAACGGACGGTGAAACGGTTCGGCGACTACATCGATACGTACAAGCTCATGGACGCGGTGAACGACCGGGCGACGTTGCAGATCCTCTACGAGGGGCGGACGGCGGACACCGCGCTGAGGGATAAACACGCATTCGATACGAAGTTCGAGGACTTGTTTCGCGAGCGGTCCGAGGAGGAACTCCTCGCCATCAAGAAGAAGTATGGGGCGAGCGGCGACATTCTCGAGGCCGAAAGGCGGATCGAGGCGATCGCGCGGGATCTCGTCAATCACTATATCGACAATATCCTGCCTGATGGCTTCAAGGCGCAGGTGGTCTGTCACTCCAAGCTCGCGGCGGTTCGTTACAAGAAGGCGATCCGTGCTGCGTTGACCGAGCGGATCGCTCGGGAGAAGGTCGAGCCCCGGCCGGATGACGCGCTCATCAGGCGCATTGCGTTCCTCAAGGCCGTCACGGTCTTGTCCGCCGATGTCACCAACGAGCTGGCGGTGATCACCGAGGCTCGCAAGGAAGCGAAGCGCTGGAACGCGGTGGAGAACTTCTGCAAGCCTTTTGATTTCGATGATCCGGCCAAGGACTTGACCGGGATCGCGTTCCTGATCGTCTGCGACATGTTCCTGACCGGCTTCGATGCCCCGATCGAGCAGGTCATGTACATCGACAAGCGGCTACGGGAGCACAACCTCCTCCAGGCCATCGCGCGGGTGAACCGGGTGGCCCCGGGCAAGCACCGCGGGTTCATCGTCGATTACATCGGGCTGGCCAATCATTTGAGCCATGCCCTGTCCATCTATGCGGCGGAGGACGCTCAGGACATTCAGCAGGGGCTCAAGAATCTGCTCACCGAGCTGCCAATCCTGGAAGAACGGTATCGACGGCTTCTGCAGCACTTCCGGTCGGCCGGCGTGACGGAGATCGAGGCTTTTGTGGCGGGGACGCTCGCGACTCCGGACAAGGAAGTAGCTGTGGTGCATGCGGCCGTCGGTGCGATGAAGGATATCAAGCGGCGGGCTGACTTTGAGGTGTACCTGAAGAAGTTTCTTGAAAGCCTGAACCTGATCCTGCCCCTCGAAGCCGGGCATCCGTACCGGGGGCCGGCCAAACGTTTCGGGTACCTGCTGCGCATGGTCAAGGAGCGGTACAAAGACGACTCGCTCGACCTGGCCGACGCGGGGGCGAAGGTGAAGGCGCTCATCAACGAGCACCTCGTCGATCTCGGCATCAACCCGAAGATTCCCCCCATCGAACTCCTCTCCGATGATTTCATGGCCAACGTGCGAAAACATGCGGGCGGGGATCCTGAAGCCAAGGCGAGCGAGATGGAACACGCCATCCGGAAACACTGCACCGTGCACGTCGAAGAGGATCCGTCCTTCTACAAGCGCCTCAGCGACAAGTTGGAGAAACTGATTCAGGAGCAGAAGGACAATTGGGAAGCGCTCGCCGAGGCGTATGAACAGCTCAGGGAGGAGGCGCTGGCCGGGCGCAAGGACGCCGCCGAGGGTTTGACGAAGGAGGCCACGACCTTCTACGACTACGTGCTTCAACTCGCGTTCGACGGCCAGGACGCGCCGGCTGAGTATCGGCTGCTGCTGAAAACCGTCATTGCCCGCATCGTGGAGATCCTGCAGCAGACGATCGATATCATCGATTTCTGGAAGAAACCGATCGAAGTAAAAAAGCTCAGGGGCAACATCGACACCGAAATTCTCCTCTCGAACATTCCGCAACTTGTCGAGCGACACGAGCGGATCGCGGTCGAGATCGTGAAGCTGGCCGAAAAGCGGCATAAGAACCTAATCGCATGAGAGCATCGCGCGATTCCGATCTTTCGTATGACGTCGTCCGGAGCCGGCGGACCACGGCGGATATTGTCGTGGAGCGAGACGGGCGGGTGGTGGTGCGCGTGCCAGCGAGCATCCCGCACCAGCGAATCGAGGATCTCGTCAAGGCGAAGCGATATTGGATCTACAGGACGCTGGCCGAATGGCGCGATTTGAATGCGACGAAGGTTCTGCGCGAGTACCGCAACGGGGAAGGGTTCCTGTATCTCGGGCGCTCGTACCGGCTGATCCTCGTCGGCGATCAAGACGAGCCCTTGCTGCTGAAGAGCGGTCGGTTTTGGCTGCGGCGCGATCTGGTGAACCGAGGCGAAGTCGCAGGGGCCAAGTCCGCATTCCGCGATTACTTTATCGCACGGGGCCTGGAATGGATCCCGGAGCGTGTGCGGTATTACGCTCCGAAAGTTGGAGTCAGACCGCGAGATATAGACGTACGGGAACTCGGCCACCGCTGGGCTTCGTGCTCGCCGAAAGGGAATCTTGCGTTCCATTGGAAGTGTATGATGGCCCCTCCCACCATCATCGACTACATCGTCGTGCACGAACTCTGCCACTTCCACTATCTGAACCACGCGGAGGCGTTCTGGAATGAGATCGACAAGGTCATGCCGAATTTTCGTGAGCGGAGGGAGTGGCTGAAAAAAAATGGTGCGGCAATGGATGTTTAACCATCCGAGGCTGGATTCATGGATTGGGGAGCACTGATGTTTATCCTCGATCGCGGTTTCTTAATCCCCGGTTGACTTCTCTCGCCGAGACCGATAGAAAGTCTGTGTCCCTCCATCCCTCATCGAAGGAGCGAATCAGCATGAAGCCGGCCGACCGATCCCGCGCGCTTCGTTGGACCATGATGCTGGCGATCCTCGCGCTGACGGCGGGGAATCTGTCCTCCTGCGGAACCACCCCCACACCCTCAGTCCCTCCCACGCCGCTGCATTTTGTGCAGGCGCTTCAGTATGCGCAGCATGCCGCGCTCGCCTACGAACAGGAGGCGACGATTCAGCAGCGGAGCGGCGCAGGAGTGCGCATCACGATCAGTCCACCTCTCTCCTCCGGGATACGGGCCTATGTGGAGCAGGACGATGCCAACCGCGTGCAGTGGATCGTGGTCCGCGGCACGTCCAACCTCGTCAACATGCGATTGGATGTGGATTACAACAAGGTCGTGGACAGCCGGCTCCAGATCCCGCTGCACAAGGGATTCGCGGATTCCGCGCTGCAGGTCTACCAGTTCGCGAAGCCGCTGTTGAAAACGGACTATGAAACCCGCATCACCGGCCACAGCCTCGGCGGCGCCGCGGCGGTGATCGTTCTCATGTTGTTAAAGGAGGATGGAGCGAAGCTCGGACCGGCGATCACGTTCGGCCAGCCGAAGGTGACGAATCGCGAGGGGGCTCGCAAATATCGGACGCTGCCGTTGCTCCGGTTCGTGAACGACAAGGACCCGGTGCCCTTGTTGCCGCCCTTTGAGGTGTTTGCGGTCCTGGACGAAGGGCCCTTTCAGCACTTTGGTCCGGAAGTCGTCTTGGAGGATGGTCTCAGTTATCGCTATTACTCCGATCACCAGGCGCAACGCCTGTCCGTGCTCTCATTCTGGAATAATCTTAAGAACCTGAGCATTCAAGATGTGCCGGAACATTTCATGTCCACCTACCTCGCGCGCATCCAGCAGAAGCTTCCCGCCGCTCCTCCGAGCCGCTGAGGATCGCCCCCTATCACTATCAATCTTCGATTGAATCGTTGACCGAGTTTTGACTTATGGGGTGATGGCGCCCAGGGAGGCTATTCGCAGGGACTGGCTTCCACGTCGGCCAGGGTCTTCCCATAAGGGACGGTGAGCGTGACCGGCTTGCCGCAGCGGAAGGAAATGATTTTGGCCGGCGCGACCGGGGATGGTGGGACGACAGGAACCGCCTCGCTTTGGTCATACGCTTCAGGTTGAAGAAATACTTCCATCGCGAGCGGAGGAGCTGCATAGGGAGGCAGCACGAGCACCGTTCCATCAATCGTTTGCAACATGGCCGGGAATCCGCCTGCCGCCAATCTGGAGGCCCAGGCCTCTTGCAGATTCGGGGAGGTGGCGAACCGATAGGGGCCGAACGGGTTGCCGATCAGTTGCGTGGGGCTCTCCCTCATTCGGCTGTCATGCCGTTGAATGGCCGAGTCCCTCATCCGGCTGTCGAACCGTGCGACGGGGGAATCCATCAGGCTCGGCGTAGCGACCAGATCCCTGGTCTTCGCAACAGCCTGGTCAACAAGCCCCAAGTGAAGCGATCCCCACAGGACCGCCGCAAGGCCGAGTCGGGCAAGGGATGGATTGTAGAGAAACATAGGCTGGACCGTGGTGACTCCAATAGCCTACTCCATGCATGTGTGATGGGCAAGAGTCACCCTGTCCGATGGGCTCAGTCACCTTAAGCCAGCTCCGTCGTCACGCGGGCGGCGGACCAGGTTTCCAGTGCAACGCCAAGTCCTTGCGCAAGGGGGCGGCGTTGTGAGCGGTGGGATCAGGATCGGCCAATGCATTCCGGACCGCATACAGCAAGAGCCGGGCATCGACCGGTTTTGAGAGACAAGCAAAAGCCCCGTCTTCCGCGCTGACGGGCGGGTGGCTGTCGGCTGGGGAATGGAAGTCGTTGGAGAGGACAATCACCGGGGTCAGAGGATACTGGTCACGGCAGATCTTCAACAACTCTCTCCCGTTCATGTGCGGCATCCGCACATCCGTGAGAATGACGTCATAGCGCCGCCGTTTCAGTTCTGCCACCGCTTCCACCCCGTCGCCTGCTTCGGAGACGGTATAACCGGCGCTCATCAGGAGAAGAGAAATCACATGTCTCACGTCCCTGTTGTCATCGACGATCAGGACCCGCTTGCCGTGACCTTCCATGTCGGCCTCCTGCTTTAATCAGTCATTCATCGGCGAACCACTCCTTGCTTGATCTGGGCGAGGACCCTGACCGGGGTAGAAGCGTGCGAACCATGACTGACAGAAGGTCATGGTGTCCGGATCGATCGACGTATTCAGCAGAGTCTGCCTCGTTGATCCATCCAGCCGGAAATACCTTCTCGCGATCGGGTGATGGGTCGCGGCCAATGGAGCCTCATGACCGACAACGAAACGAAGGCGGCGCCGCGCCGGCATTCAGGACGGACGAGGCCTTTTCTGATCTGTCAGCGCTGCTCGGCAACCGGTCCGGACTGCGGGATGCGATCCGGACTCTGGAATCCCTGTTCTGAGAGCACGTCGGTTGGAGGGTAGGACGACGGGAGGCTGCTCCCGTTCCGGAGTTTTCTGGGTCGGCCGGATTTGAGTTCGGCCAATCGTGCCGGGTAACGGCGGCCGTTTCGCTGTTCCCATCGGCTGAGGAATTCATGAAGCGCGTCCTTGATCAATCCCGTCAAGGTCACGCCCGGGGTCCAGTACACGGTATTCCGCAATTGCTCCACCAGGTCCGCCGGGAGATTCAACGTCACGCGGCGGTAGCCCTTGGCCCCGATCGGCTCGGCGTGCTCGGCGGCGGGCGGCGGCAGCAAAGGGAGCGCCGATAACCGGCGATGAGGTCGGATCTCACGCAGTATGTCTTCCATAATCGATCCCTCCCTCAGGACCATGGGTCAGATCATGTGATGCAGGGCGAATGAACGGCCGTTACGCCCCTTGCATGCCGGCTTGCGACGCGATCAGCTCTTCGGCCTTCAGCCAGTCGTCCACGTCAAAGCCATCCGCCCGCCCTCGACGCTCGTACAGGTTATAGGCGAGCGCGGCGATACTGGCATGGAGGTGGTGAGGAGCTTGCGTGCCGTTGCCGTCCGCCGGCGCCGGACTGCTGGTCTCGACTGCCTGCTGGGTGGGCTGTGCTTGTTGATGGCCGTTTGCACCGGTGCGGTCCCCTGTCTTGCGTTTCCGTGACTGCGCCATGAATAGAGTCCTCCCTACTGAACCGTTGACTGTTCCATTATCGCCACGCTCCCGTCCCCCGGCCTGACGAGGCCGACCGGATGGGTGGACGAGCTGTCCAGTTTCGTTCTGAGCCAGCCCACCATCCGTGCCAGTTCAACCGGTTTCGGCAGCGACTCTTTGCCGCCGTCCCGGAAGAAGATATCCAGCCAGGTATTCTGGTTGGATTTGGTAATCGTGATGACGGGCACAGTGGGGCAGGCGCTCCGGACCAGCCTCAAGGCGTCGCCGCTGTGCGCGGGCCATTCCTGCCGGAGCGGATCGGAGCTCAGCAGGATGGCATCGGGCTGCATGTCGCCCAGTTCGTCGAGCACGGTCCCCAGGGACCTGACCAGGATCGGATGGTATCCGTTGGCGGCCAGCCAATCGGCCAGGGTCAGCCCAAATCGCAAATCAGGATCGACGATCAGCACGCGCGCTCTGCCGGTGCGGGGCATACGGGTCATGCTTGGCCTCCTTTCGTTCCTATGCTGGACAAGTGTCGATGTGGGTAGGTGGCGATCGGTCCCAGGCATATGACCCTCCTTGTTGCTTGCCGCGTGGGTTCTGAGGATCGTCGACGGGAAGGTCGAAGCGGCGACGGCTCCGGCAAGGCCGGGCACGGCGAATAACTGCCCCCCACACCGACTTCAGTGATGGCGCCATATGTACCGGGAAAGAGTTTCGGACATCATCGACATCTGCACAATTGCTGTGTCGACGTTTTGTCGATCGTCGCTGTCGACGATGATGCTACGGGTTTGTTCCGGGGGAGTTGGCAGGAACAGGGAAGGCGACGGAAGGCGACAACAGGACGCAAGACGCTTATGTGACGAGGCGGTTCACCAGGCGATTCTCGATGGCGTAATGGGTGAGCTCGGTGTTGTTCTTCAGTTGCATCTTTTCGAGGATGCGCGCCCGATAGGTATTGACGGTGCTGACGCTGACGGACAGATCGTCCGCGATCTCCTTCAAGCTTTTTCCTACGGCGATCAGGCACAGCACCTGGTACTCGCGGTCCGACAACTGCTCGTGGAGCGGTTTGTCCAATTCCGTTTCCAGGTTCGAGGCCAGGAGTTTCGGCCACCGCGGCGCTGACGAATTTCCCACTGCCGAGGATCTTGCGGATGGCCTGCACCAATTCGTTCGGCGCGCTGTCTTTCGACAGGTACCCGGTCGCGCCCGCCTTCAACATCCGGAGCGCGAGCTGATCTTCGGGGTAGGCGCTCAAGACCAACACGGGGAGTTTCGGGTGAAGCAGCTTGAGGTCTTTCAGAGCATCGAGGCCGCCCTTTCCTGGCATGCCCACGTCCAACACCACGATGTCCCACCGCTCCTTGCGCACCTGCCTGAACAGTTCCTCGGCGTTCGGGGCCTCTCCGATCACGGCATCGTGGAACTGTTCGCTGAGAATCTGCTTGACGCCGTGCCGAACCACCGCGTGATCGTCCACAACGAGAATCTTGGTCACGATCGGCTCCTCTTCTCGATCCCTTACACGACAGGCAGGGCAACTCCCCGTCCAGTGCATCATTCCGGCCGCCTCTCATCAAGGGGAATTCTCACCTTCACGGTCGTGCCCTTCCCCGGAGTCCCCTTGATCGTGGTCTCCCCGCCTAAGAGCAGGGCCCGTTCCCGCATCCCGACCAGGCCGAGCGATTTCGGGTTGGACAATTCGGCATCGGTGACGCCGCGTCCATTGTCGCGCACTTCGAGCACGAGAGCGCCGGCCTGTTCCTGGAGATTAATGTTAACGGCGGAGGCGCGCGCATGGCGGGCTACATTGGTCAGGATCTCTTGAAAGATCCGGAACATGGCTGTCGAGCCGGCTTGGGAGAGCGACACAGACCGCAGATAAATATCGAGGGTGCATTGAATCGCCGTACGCGACTGAAACTCCCGCGCCTGCCATTCGATGGCCGGGACGAGGCCGAGCTGATCCAGTACCACCGGGCGGAGTTCGGTCGCGATGCGCCGGACGGATTGGATCGTCGTATCGACGAGCGCGTAGATCGATTGCAGCGTGTCCACGAGAGATAGAGGGGCCTGCGGCAACTGATCGCGCAACCGCGACAGCTCGAGCTTCACGGCGGTCAGCGCTTGCCCCAGCTCGTCGTGAACCTCGCGGGCGATTCTGGTCCGCTCCTCCTCTTGAACGGATTCGAGCCGCGCAGTCAGATTTCTGAGGCGGTCTTGGGATTGCTGGAGCTGCTCCTCGGCGCGCCGGCGTTCCCATTGCTCATAGGCCAGGGCAATCAGATTCGACATGGCGACGGCGAACATCTGCTCATCATCCGTCCATCGCCGGGGCGGCCCGACCTGTTCATGGCAGATCACGCCTTCCAGCCGTCCGAAGAGATAGATCGGGACATCCATCATCGAGCTGATGCCGATCTTCGACAGGTAACCGGCCAATTCGGCGGTCCGTTCGTCCCGCTGGGCATCGTCCGCCGCGATGATATGGGAGGTGGCCAACGCTTGGAAATAGCTGGGACAGGACGCGACCTGGAGCGTGACTTCAGACAGATGCCGGTCCCGGCTCAGGATGTAGAGATCGACGCATTGAATGGCCGTCCGGTCGTCCGTATATCGCCACACGCTGATCCGCTCGACGGCGAGCGTCTTCGCCGCCACCTCGGTGATGTGCTGCAGCGTCGCCATCAGCGGCGAGCTCTGAAACAATCGGCTTTGGGTGAGGCCGATCAGGGCCGACTGCTGTTGGAGCAGGCGCGCCGCCCGTTGGCTCCGTTCCTCCTCCAGCCGCTTGCGCGCCGTACAATCGACAAAGTTCACCACCGCCCCGGTAATCTCTCCCTGTTCCAGGACCGGGAACGACGAATAGGAGACCGGAAACGAGGTTCCGTCCTTGCGCCAGAAGACTTCATCCTCGACCTGGCACCCTTGTCCGCTGATGAACGCCTCATAGATGCGACAGCGCGCGCGAGGCAATGCCGAACCGTCGGCGAACGAATGATGAATGAGTTGATGCATCTCCTGCCCTAGCACCTCACTCGCTTGGTACCCCAGCATTCGGGCCGCGGCTCTGTTGATGAAGGTGCAGCGGCCCTGCCGGTCCATCCCGTAGATGCCTTCCCCGGTAGATTCCAGGAGCAGGAGGCGGTCCTTCGCCAACTTCTGCCGCTCTTCTTCCTCCCGCTTGCGGTCGGTGATGTCGGTTGCGATGCCGCACAGGGCGTAGCACCGGCCCTGCGCGTCGAACAGCGGGAATTTCACGACCAGGAATGTCTGAGGGCCGTCCGGATGAGCCGCCGCCTCCTCGAACTCCATCGGGGCGCCGGCCTCGAGCACCCGCCGGTCGTTGGCACGATACGCGGCGGCCTGTGCGGGAGGAAAGACGTCCTCGTCTGTTTTGCCGAGCAATGATCCGTTTGGAAGATGGATGAGGGTCTCGAGCCGGCGGTTGACCTGCAGGTAGCGGCCCTCGAGATCCTTGATGAAGATCAGGGCCGGGCTGTGGTCCATGATCGTTCTGAATCGTTCTTCGGTTTCACACAGCGCCTCTTCCATCCGCTTGGCGACCGTGATGTCGCGGAAGACGGCGACGCCGCCATTGATCCGCCCGTTCTCGTCCCGCAACGGCCTCGCGTTGACGCTGAGCCAGATGCCCTCGGCCTGATCCGGCCGGCGGAGAAACACCAGGACATTGGCGACGGATTCCCCACGAACCGCTCGGGCGAGGGGCAAGTCATCGGGCGGGTAGAGCGTCGTCTTATCTGGCAAGAAGAGTCCGTAATGGTCCGACCACTGGCCGATTCCGACATTGGCCGGACCGGCGCCCACAATGCGTTCGGCTGCCGGGTTCCAGACTTGGAACATTCCCGCTTGATCGGCCATGACCACCCCGTCGGCCATGCTGTCCAGCACCGACTGAAGAAGGCGGGATTTCTCCCGCAGTTCGCTCTCCAGCCGTTTGCGTTCAATCGCATATCGCAGGGCGCGGGTCAACAGCGGGGCGGTGACCTGTCCTTTCACGAGATAGTCTTGGGCTCCGGCTTGGATTAATTGGAGGCCCAGCTCTTCGTCGTCCAGGCTGGTCATCACAACGATGGGGATCCCGTTCGAGGCCGCAAGCACCCGGGCCAGGGTTTCGGTCCCGTGACTGTCCGGCAAGGAGAGGTCCAACAGGATGACGTCGATCCCGGTTTGGCTCAGTTCGGTGAGGGCGCTTGCCAGCCGGTCGGCATGGATGAGCTTGAATCGACCGGCGCCTGCCTCCGACAGGAGCTCCCGCAAGAGGCGCGCATCCCCCGCGTTGTCCTCGACCAGGAGAATGTGTGTGAGGCCGCCGCTCCTCACCTGGTTCAGCCTCTCCCGTTGACCGGCAGGACGACGATGCCGAGCCAAAAGTCCTCGATGGATCGGACCACCTTGACGAACTGCTCCAAATCGACCGGCTTCGTAATAAAACAGTTCGCGTGAAGGTTGTAACTCTTGTACACATCTTGTTCATCTTGAGAGGTGGTCAGCACGACGACCGGAATGCGCCTCAACGTGGGGTCGGCCTTGATATCGGCGAGCACCTCGCGCCCGTCTTTCTTGGGCAGATTCAAGTCCAAGAGAATGAGGTGAGGGCGCGGCGCCTTGGCATACTGGCCCTGACGGTGAAGAAAGGCCAGGGCTTCGGCACCGTCCTTGAGCACCGTCAGGTTGTTGATCACCTTCGCTTCTTTCAGGGCCTCCATCGTAAGGCGGACATCGCCGGGGTTATCCTCGACCAAGAGAATTTCAATTGGAGTCACCTGCTCTGGAACGACCATGGTATTGCTCCTTTGCTGTTACGATCCGGGATGACTCAACTCGGTCAGGTACGCGGCGTCCGGGGCATTGGCCGCGCCTCGGGGTTTGCGGACTTCCCGTGGTGAACGGGGATCGTGAAATAGAACGTGGCTCCCTTGCCCAACTCTGATTCCACCCAAATGCGCCCGCCGTGGCGCTCGACGATCTTCTTGCAGATGGCAAGGCCGATGCCGGTTCCCGGGTATTCCGCCCGGTTGTGCAGCCGCTGGAAGATGACGAAGATCCGGTCCGCGAATTGTGGCTCAAGTCCGATGCCGTTGTCACGAACGGAAACCAGCCAGGCGCTGTCGGCGGATTTGGCGGACACATGGACCCGCGGCGGCTGATTCTCTCCGAATTTGATGGCGTTGCTCAGGAGATTCTGGAAGAGCTGCACCAACTGCCGTTCATCGCCCGTCACGACCGGGAGTTCCTGATGGGTTACGACCGCGCCGCTCTCCTCGATGGCCTTTTTCAGGTTGTCCAGCGCATACATCAGCACGGCTTCCAGCGAGACGGCTTCGAAGTCACGGCCTCTGGTGCTGACCCGGGAATAGGCCAGGAGATCGTGAATGAGCCGCTGCATGCGGGTGGCGCCGTCCACCGCATAGGCGATGAACTCGTCTGCGTCGGCATCAAGCTTGCCTTTGTACCGCTTCGCCAAAAGCTGCGTGTAGCTGCTCACCATCCGGAGGGGCTCCTGCAAGTCATGCGAGGCCACATAGGCGAACTGCTGCAATTCCGCATTGGATCGGCCGAGTTCCGCCACGGACTCCTCCAACTCGCGCCGCGTCTTCAGGAGATCGTTCCGCTCGCGCCCCAGTCTCCAGGACACCCAGATGCCGAATCCGGTCAGCGGGAGGGTGATCAGCAGGCCGATCCCTCCCACCCGCCAGATCAATCGATCGATGGGGGCATAGATCTCGTCGTGGTCCAGGCGGAACAGGACCGTCCAGTTGAATCCGCCGAAGTTGCGATACCCTCTGGTTCTCGCATAGCCGGTCACGACGGAGGTTCCCCGGCGATGGTGGAGTTCTTCCACATACCCGGGCCGGTCCCGGTCGGCGGCGGCCCTGGCTTGCGAGAGCAACTCCACCTTGATCGGACTCTCCGTTGCGCCCGTCGGTCCGGTTTTCTCGCTGATGATCGTGCCGTCCCGAGCGAGCAGCAGCCAATCGTAGGCGCCTTCTCCATAGCGCAGCCGGCCCTCCTGCTCGAACACGGTTCGCAGATTCTCGACCGGGACTCGGGTGATCACCATCCCGCGAAACTCTCCCCGCGCCCCATAGAGCGGCGCGGAGAATCCCACAACCAAGGTCCCGGGGGAATCGGGCGAATCATGCACGTCTTCCATGTGAACCATGCCGGTCCGCCGTACCCCGTCAAACGTGTCGGGGATCGAGCCGGCGGCGCTCTGCGGGGAAAACGGGGCGGTCGCCGCAATGAGGCGGCCCCGCTCATCGGTGACCCCCAGCCAGGAGTAATACCAATAGAGGTGTTTGTAGTGCAGGAGCCTCGCGGTCTTGTCGGCCGGCGTCCCCTCCCGGAGGATGCCGTCGTTGGCGAACAACTGGATATCGCCGAAGCGCTCAAACAGCACCCGGTCGAGCGTGTCCGCGACCGCGGCCGCGTTCTGCGCCAGCTCGCTGCCCCGTTCAGCCACCATGATGGTGCGCAAGGAGGACAGGGCATAGAGCCCCAACCCCACCGCGACCGCGAAACAGACCAACAGGGCAAGCGGAAGAAGCGTGGTCGTCCAGCGCGTTCGGTCCGTGGTCGATGCGGCCGTCACAGTCGAAGATTGTCTGTCGCTTGCCATAAGAGTCCGGCCCGCATCATCTATCGGAAACTGGAACCGCAAATCATAGCCGGTTCGCGGGGCAAGGTCCATGCGGCAAAGTTCATATGGCAAGGTCCATTGCGCGCCGATGTATCGAAGCCGACTCTCGCAGTAGAATGGAATCCGAGCGTGGAGACAGGTGAGGGGGAGACGGTTGCTCCACGTCAGGACGGCGCCGCGATCACCGGAGGACCAAGTGAATACCGATGAGATTCGGGAAACAGTGAAAAAGGAATATGGACAAGCCGCGCTGCGGGTCAAAGAGGGGGGAAGCTCCTGCTGCGGTCCTCGACTCGATCCAGCCAAGCTCGATCCCATCACGTCCAACCTCTACGGCGCGCATGAAACCGATGGATTGCCCACGGAAGCCTTGGCGGCCTCGCTCGGCTGCGGGAATCCAACCGCGCTGGCCGAACTGCATCCGGGAGAAACGGTGCTCGATCTGGGATCGGGAGGCGGCATCGACGTGTTGCTGTCGGCCAAACGGGTCGGACCGAGCGGCAAGGTCTATGGCATCGACATGACCGACGAAATGCTGGCCCTGGCGCGGGAGAACCAGGCCAAGGCCGGGGTCGCCAATGTGGAGTTTCTCAAGGGCGAGATCGAAGCGATCCCGCTGCCGGACCAGTCGGTGGATGTGATCATCTCGAACTGCGTCATCAACCTGTCCGGCGAGAAGGAACGGGTGCTGGCGGAGGCCTTCCGAGTGCTTCGACCGGGAGGCCGGTTGGCCGTGTCCGACATCGTCGTGCGGGGGGCCGTGCCGGCGGAGATCAAGAAGAGCATGGAACTCTGGGCCGGCTGCGTCGCCGGCGCCTTGGAAGAGAGCGAGTACCGGCGCCTGCTTGCAAAGGCCGGTTTTCAGGATATCACGATCGAGCCCACGCGGATCTACCGCGCGGAGGACGCCAGGGAGTTCCTGGCCGGGATGGAGGCGGATGTCGCGCGCATCGCCGCCGCCGTGGACGGTACATTCATGAGCGCCTTCGTGCGGGCGGAGAAGCCGGCGGATTCTGCAAGAGCATGACAAAGGATGTCTGTGAGCTTCACAAGAAAAGACTCCCGCCCGCTTTGTTTTCCTCGCTGCTATCCCTCACACGCAATAGACCTGCCCGTATCAAAAATGTAAACTGGGTCGGTTCCTCATTCGACACCGCGAGGCGTTACCTGATGGCCGTTGTTGTTGGCGTTCTCCTTGCTATTGCGATCGCAGCACTTGCCAAGTTCACACGCTTCGATGAAGACCGCAGCTTCTATGCCACTGTTCTCGTCGTCATCGCGTCATATTATGTGCTGTTCGCAGTTTTAGACGGTTCAAGTCACGTGTTGGTCTGGGAACTGGTAATAGCCATCGCGTTTTCAATGGTAGCGATAATCGGGGCTCTCTTTCTTCCCACGCTAGTGGGGACTGGGATCATTGCACACGGTCTCTTTGATCTTGTGCATGATGTTATCATTGAGAACTCTGGCGTCCCGACCTGGTGGCCCAGCTTTTGCGGGAGCTTGGATGTATTGTTGGGGCTGTGGGTGATTACCTCTCTCCGTTCACGACTCACGTGTTCAATGCGCTAGAATTGAAAGTGCCCCCACTTGCGCTCGTATTCCTGTTCAGCGTTCTGATGTGGCTCGCCTCTGCCTATTCTGCGTTCACCATCGCACTGCCATGGCGCTCGGTGTTCGCCCTTATTTTGTGCGCCCTGGGGTTCGCGATCGTTTCGGTGGGCGTCTCGGCGTTCCGCCGGGCGAAAACCACTGTCAATCCGCTCACACCGGAGGCGACCACGACCATGGTGACCTCGGGCATCTACCGCTTCACCCGTAACCCGATGTACCTCGGCTTCCTCTTGGTTCTTGCGGGGTGGGCGATGTATCTCTCCAATTTACTGGCATTCGCACTCCTTCCCCTGTTCGTGTGGTATATGAATCGATTTCAAATCGTACCTGAGGAACGAGCCTTGTGCGCCAAATTCTCGCATGCATTCACGTCGTACAAGTGTTCTGTTCGCCGATGGTTATGATCGCGGTCCGGGAGAGCCGACATATTCTTTCTCCACTGCCAGACTCGGGAATGAAGAAGGGAATGAAATCATAGGACCGGCCCAGAACAAAGGCTAGAGTGAAAGGCGAACGCAAGGGCACCTGGGCGGTGAAAGTCAGCGGCAATTGGCGTCTGACCTTCCGATTCACCGATGGCGATGGCGACATTGTAGATTATGAGGATTACCATTGAGGAGGTGAGTCTATGGGCATGCACAACCCGGCCCATCCGGGAGAGATTCTCAAGGAGTTGGTGATCGACCCATTGGGCTTGTCCGTCACCGATGCGGCCCACCATCTCGGAGTGAGCCGCAAGACCCTGTCCAAGGTACTGAACGGGCGCGGTACGGTGACGCCGGAGATGGCGTTACGGCTTGAAATGACGTTCGGGAAACCCGATGCGGCGCATTGGCTCAGGCTACAGAATGCCTATGACCTTTGGCAGATGCGACAGCATTCCCGCAGGATTCAAGTCTCGCCTATTACGGCTCATGCCGTTTAGTCGGCCGTGACATCATCCTCGGCCACTGTGAATGATTCAGCGTCGCCTTGCCGGTCACGTTCGAGCTCTGTTGCTCTCTCGCAGATTCTGTCGAACATCACGCTCGGGGATGGAGTTCCCCAAATCAAACCGCCGATAGCGGGGCTGCTGACTCCTCCGCTACAGATGGCTGTAGCCATGGAGTGGTCACGAATGTCGTGATCCCCGCCACCAGGCGGTTTTGTTGTTTCGGCTGAAGAGGGAAAAGATGCTCTGTGGCTTCGTTTGCTTATCTTGCAACCATCCATCTATGCGGCATGCCCTACTGTGGGCCTTGGAGTGTCGCGGCCCTTATCGGTGTTCACGGAGCCGGTAGGATCGGTGCTCTTACCGATACACATCCTTCCGGAGGCCGATCCGAAGGATAAGAACAACGGACGGCGATTTCTGAATTTCATAGACGATCCGGAAGCGCCCCACGCGCCAGCGGTACAGCCCTTTGAACTCACCCGTCAACGCCTTGCCCTGGTACGGACTTGGAGCCAACTCTTTATGTATGGCCTCCAGCAGCCGTTCCTGGTCAAGCTGTGGAAGATCCTGAAGGTCCTTGAGGACTGTTTTCTTGAAGCGTAGTTCAAATGCCAAGCGCCTTCCTCACTTGCGCCAGGGTGAGAATGTCATCGTCCCTATCGGCGCGGCGAGCCAAGGCGATCTGATAATCCTCGTACTCCTGAAGGTAGAGCTCAAGCGCCTTCTTAATGAAGTAGCTCTTAGGGCGTTCGCTCTCCTTCGCGAGCCTCCGCAGTTTCCGATCCGTTTGTTCATCGAGCCTCAACGTTAAGACTGCCATAGGTGACCTCCTCATAGATGCTTGTGTAGTCTATGTATTACACAAGCATCACGTCAAGGTGCCGGACTTACTGCTGTACGAGCCGAGGCTTCTTCCAGCCGCAGGATTCATGTCTCGCGCATTACGGCCCATGCCATGGACAGTGCCGCGATGAGATTTCTCGTCTACGGTGAGTAGTGCGCGTCGTCTTGCCCCTCGCATTCGATCTCTGGTACGCTCTCGACATCACGCAGTTGGGGATGGAGTCCCCCAGATCAAACCGCCGATGGCCGGGCTGATGACTCCTACGGTACAGATGGCTGTAGCCATGGAGTGGTCACGAATGTCGTGATCCCCGCCACCAGGCGGTTTTGTGGTTTCTTCGGCCGGAACGGAGGACTCCTGCATGGACCCCATCTTTGCGACCGCTGCGCTCTGGCTGGCCCTCGCCGTTGTTTCTGCTCTGATCGCCGCCCACCTTCGCCTCTCCATCGCGCTGATCGAGATCTGTCTGGGCGTGGCGGTCGCCGCCCTCGCCGGCTGGCTTCCTATCGAGCATGTCCTGGCCGCCGACTCGGACTGGATCAGGTTTCTTGCTTCCTCCGGGGCGGTCGTGCTCACGTTTCTGGCCGGCGCGGAACTCGATCCTCAGGTCATGCGGACCAAGCTCCAGGAAGTGGGCATGGTCGGACTGATCGGTTTTCTGGCGCCGTTTCTGGGCTGCGCCGCGGTGGCCTTCTCTGTCCTCGGGTGGGATGCCAAGGCGAGTTGGCTCTGCGGCGTGGCTCTCTCCACGACCTCCATGGCGGTGGTCTATGCCGTGCTGTTGGAAACGGGGTTCAACCGGACGGAATTCGGGAAGGGCCTGCTCGGGTCCTGCTTCGTCAACGATCTCGGAACGGTCGTTGCGCTCGGCGTCCTCTTTGCGCCCTTTACCTACAAGACCCTGATCTTTCTCGCGGGCAGCGCGGTCGCGATCTCCTCCTTGCCCAGACTGACGACCTGGTTGACCCGTCACTATGCCAACCGGACGGCGGCGATCCGGACGAAATGGGTGATGGTCGTGCTCTTTGGCCTCGGCGCCTTGGCCCTCTGGTCCGGAAGCGAAGCCGTGCTGCCGGCCTATCTGGCCGGGATGGTTCTCGCCGGGAGCGCCGCGCGCGATACCCATTGGATTCGCCGGCTCCGGACCTTGACGGTCGGTTTCCTCACGCCGTTTTATTTCATCCGGGCGGGAACGTTGGTGTCGCTGCCTGCGCTGCTGGCTGCGCCTTTGATCTTGATGGTGCTCTTGGTCGCGAAGGTCGTCTCCAAGATCTTCGGCCTCTATCCGGTCATCAGCCTGTTTCGGCGGGAACGCAATGAACGCTGGTACTACACGTTGTTGATGTCCACCGGCCTGACCTTCGGGACGATCTCGGCCATCTATGGCTTGGCGCACGAGATCGTGACGCAGGAGCAATATTCCTATCTCGTGGCGGCGGTGATCGCGAGCGCGGTCGTTCCCACCGTGATCGCCGGGGCGGCCTTTGTGCCGACGCATCTGCTGCCGGAGGGATCACACCTGGGCAAACCTGCGAGACGGATCAACGGGCCAAGCGAGGAGGGATAGGAGGCTGCCGTCAATGGTCAATCGTCAATCGACAGACGTCAATCGACAGACTTCAACCGTCATGCGTCAAACGGATTGGGAGAGAACGTTATGCCGAGCCTCGGCGTTCTTGCGGATGACGAATGACGAATGACGGGCTGGTTCGGAGTCACGGCGCCGCGGTAGGTGTGATCCGGCCCCGCATGAGTACCAACCATAGGAGGCCCATTGCTCCGACCGCCGCCGCCGCTCCAAACGCCACGGTGGCTCGTTGCGCTTCCAACAGGTAGCCGACCGAGAGGCTCGACAACATATCGCCGACCGCATTGGCGCAGGCCAGCAGGCCGAACCCCAAGCTCCGCATCGCGCGGGGCAGCAGCTCGGCGGCCACCGCCTTCTCCAACGTTTCCTCCACCGCGATGTAGCAGCCGGATAGCAGTATCACGGCCAGAATCCCACCGGTCGATCCGCCGGCAAGGGCCAGCAGCAGGTTGGTGACGACGCCGAGTCCGTAACCCCAAAGTAGAATCTGGAGCTTGGACCCTCGGTCTCCCAGGTGGCCGACCGGATAGGCCACCGCGGCGCTCACGAGGTTGTGCAGCGCATAGAGGAGCACGGCCGTGGAAAGGGTCATGCCCGAATGCATCGCCGCTCCCGGCGCCACCGGGCCGTCAAAGTGTTGGGCCGCGACCCAAATGAGGAATGTCCGGGAGAAGTCTCCCAGGCCGAACAGCGACACGCCCGCGAGCAAGATCCAGAACGAACGGGGAAAGGCCGACAGGCCCGGTCGATGGCTTGGCTGGCGCGTGGTTGCCGAAGATCCCCGATGTCGTTCCTTCGTGAGGAAGAAGAGGGATGCCGCAGCCAACAGCCCGGGAACCACGGTCCAGAGAATGACCGTGCGGAATTCACTCCCGCCCCAAATCAGCAGCGCGGCGGTCAAGGGGCCGAGCACCGCCCCGAGCATGTCACCGGCCCGTTCCAATCCATAGGCCCGTCCATAGTGAGTGGGCTCGACGGCGTCTGCGAGCAGATCATCCCGCAGCGGTCCGCGAAAGCCACGGCCGATCCAGGCCAAACTGCGAAGGCCGACCAGCGCGCTGACGCCCGCGGCGAGTCCCATGGCTGCGGTCGCCAAGGCGGTGATGAGATAGCCGAGCGAGGCCAGGGGGCGCTTGTAATCCGTGTGGTGCCCGACGACCCCGCCGGCCAGTTTGGAAAGGCTGACCAGAAAATCGGCGAGGCCCTCCATCAGGCCGAGCGCGGCCGGCCCCAGCCCTAATGTGGCCAGGTAGAGCGGGAGGACCGCCGTGCACATTTCATGGCTGACATCGGAGAAGAACGTCGCGAGGACGATCCCGAGCACCGACCGGTTGATCCACGAGGCAGCGAGCATGGCGGTCACAGCGGAGCGGGTGAACGGAACGGCGCGCCGTGACAGCCGGCGCCGGGAGCGGAGACTCTACCCGATCAAGAGAGGAAATTCGAGGCGCGGGGGCCGGGAGGCTGCGTGAAGATGGTCGTCATTCGTTAAGCGTCGGTCATCCATCGTAAGAACATCGAGACTCTGCGAGCGTTGTCGCTTTCTTATCGTTTGACGATTGACGCCTGTCGATTGACGGCTGAGTAGGGGGCTAGAGGGGATGCGGAAGCCCATCTGAAATTCGTTCGGCAGATATCCGCCGCCGTTCATGTTGCCCAGGATGTGTTTTTGCTGGAGTGTCGGGTCCTGGCCGAGCATCCGATCCCGTTCGGTGGCATAGCCGCCTCCGAATCCGGCGCCGAGATAGGGGATCAATGTGTGGTCGCCGACGTGGATCTCTCCGGTGATGGTCGGTGGTTCGCGCAACAACCTGGTGGACTGATCCGGAAGGGGAGCGGAGACCGTCGGGCCGGGAATACGGTCAGGAGTCCCTCGCTGGAGGGTAGAGAGACTTGGGGGCGAGCCCTCCAGACGGCGCTCGATCTCGCCGGCCGATGCAGCGGCGCCCGCAGACACGAGCGCCGCCAAGGCCAAACCCCTTGCCATCAGCCCAATAGACCGTTGCCCGGACATTCCCTAGTCCCGTTTTCTCTCTGAGGATTGTAATTGAGGCTCTCCGACCCTCAGGGTACCAGGCAACAACTTCTTCCCACCCGCCAAGGCCGTCTCCGCGCGGACGTTGTAGTGGACGACCGTGGGCGCCTTGAAGCAGAGAGATACCGTCTCATTGGGGTGTATGTTCACCGCTTCGGTGACCAGACCCATCCAATTCCGGAAGCCGCGCTGACAACTAAGTTTGTCCGATGTCAGATTGGGAATATCGATGCTGACATCCTGCTTTCTCAGGTTAATCCAGCGGATTTCGTCCCCTGGTTGAACCATCAGGGTCTCGGACGACAGCTCATCTTCAACCTTGACGTCGTGGATCACCGCGGTCCTCGTCGTGCGGGGCAACATGCAACCAACAAGACTCAATACAGCAGCGACGATGAGTATCTTCGGCCATACGCGGGGTTCCATGGTGAGCCCTCCTCTGCGTCGTGGAATGCCGTGCTGCGCAAGCACCATGCGATAGCATAATAAAGCAAAAAAATGCCGTAAGGAATGACGGGGAGAACAGGCTCGATGGCATGAAAGAGGACTGTCTCCTTCATGCGACGGTCTGTGTCCTTCATGGCCCACATGTCTCGCAAATGAAACGATGTAACAGCCTGGCTCACGAGCTATGGCGGTACAGAAGCCGCGGTCATGGCGCGGACGGATTTGGATAAGCGAAAAACAAAAGGGGGCACGGCGTTGCCGCCGCCCCCCTTTCCTTGAATGAACCGAACAGGCCGTCTGCGATGGCCGACGGCCTGACGTCAAGCGAGCTTACTTGCCGCTCTCGTCCTTCTTCTCGTCGAACAGCTTGCCGCCCTCGTTCTTCTGCTCATCCGAGAGCTTGCCACCTTCGTTCTTCTGCTCATCGAAGAGCTTCCCGCCCTCGTTCTTCTTCTCTTCGGAGAACTTGCCACCCTCGTTCTTCTCCTCGCCGTAGAACGCGAAGGAGCCGGTGGTGAAGCTCAACAACGCCGCAAAGGCCAGCAATCCAGCAAACTTCTTCATGATGGAACCTCCCTACGAGTAAATGTGAAGTGATTGATGATTGAGAAACGACTCAGAGTATGAGCCGCGCCCGACGCAGGCTTTCGTTCCGGCGCCGCCCACCCCATCCTCTAGCATCTTCACGAGTATCAAAAGGGGGAGGTCCCCTCCAATAGACAAATCTCCGGTCAGGGGCCGCAAAAAATCCAGTTGCTTTGTCTTGGGAAAACATCCCACAATAGCCTGCCGCCCGGTCTGATCTTCCCTACCGTCGCGTTTCTATACCTGTTTGTGGCGGCTTGGCTTCAGATCTCTTTCTCCTTCCGGCTTGACCGAGGCCTGCGGGAGAAGGAACATGCGCCTCGCGTCAAGCGAAGGACGAGGGACATATGAATGCCGTGCAGGAAGCGAATTCGGGACTGAGTCTCCTGATCACCTCTTCCGAAGAGTTCGACCGCGCCATGGTCGAGGCCTTGCCGGAGCTGCTGGACCGGGCCACCCAGCACACGAAACGATTTCTCAAGGAAACCGGCCAATGGGTGAACGACACGACCCATGAGAAATTGGCCCTTCGCTGGGGCTATGAGTTGGTTGAGCGGTTCATTGTGTGCGGGCGGGCAGAAGTGCCCTGCCGGCCCCTGTTCTTGCTGGAGAGTCAAATCGCGAAGTATTTCAGCCAGCCGCAGCCGCTCTGCTATCACCCCGATCTGCTGTCGCCGCTGGGCCGATTTTTGGATGGACTGGCCTCGCGGGCGGTGGTCAGCCGGGATGCCCTGATGGCGCTGTTCTATCATGTGTACGGATTGCGCCAGGGACAGGTGGTCCGGCTGCTCGGGTTCGGATCGGCCGAGAGCCAGCGGGTCTATAAGAATTTTGAACGGTGGCGGCAAACCGGCTGGCAGCGGACTTTGGAAGAAGTCGGGTTGGACGAAAGCGACCTGACCGAGATCGAGGAAAACAAGCGGCGCGATCCGGAGGCCTTTAACCTGGAGGGCCGGCGATTGCTCAGGATCCTTCAAGCCCATTATCGGAAGAGCGAACCCGATCATTATCCCTGCCTCTCGCGGGAGCGCTGGCAGGAACTGTTCCGACAGGATTTCGGGCATGATTATCGCGTGTGGCACCTGGCGTTTTGCCATGAATGTTTGGCGGAAGTGGGTCGAATGCGGTATGACACCGTGGACAGCACGACACAGATCGCGATGGATTTACAGATTCGCCCGTTACACAAGACCGGTGTAATCGGAGTGCTGATGGGAACACGGGGAGGGCATGGTCATCATGGAACAGGACGCATATCTCAACGCGTATCGACAACGACTGCTTGAATCGCTTCACGAGCTTCCGAAGCGCCGTCGTGAGGAACGCCCCGATGCGCTTCAGGTGTTTGTGAACCATGAGTGCGTGGGCAGCCTCAACTGCCGCAGCAGCGATCCGACGTTTGCGTTTGCCAGCCGGGAGCGGAGCATCCACTCGTTCGAGGTGCGGACCGAAACCGGCATGTTGCTGGGCGGGCTTTCCGCGCCCGAACTCGGGCTCAAGTCGCAGCGGCTGGCCTGGCCGGGCTACAGCCTGGATGTCACCATCCATAACCGGCTGGAGGGCGGGTCGTTACGCGTGGCTTACGCGGCCGCGCCGGCCTGGTGGAGCAGGCTCGGGCGCGCGGCGAGCAGCGTGCTGCCGGCGACCGGACCGGCCGTGGGCGCGCCGGCTTTCGGCCTGCGGGCCATGTTGGTGGCGCAAGTCGTGCTGCTGGCGGCGGTGACGTTCTTGATCGGAGATCGGCTCTTCGACCGCATGCAGCAGACGGAACAGACGATCGGCGCGGTCCAGCGGGCGCAACAGGACTTGGCTTCCGCCGTGCAGGCCCAGGCGCAGGACGCGATCAACCGCCTGGAAGCGAAGGTGAACCAGGTCCTGCAGGCGCAGGCGTCCTCCGCGGCGGTCGCCGAGGGGAATCAAAAGGCCATCTCGATCGTGCAGCGCGCGATGGATGAGCTGTCGCAACAACAGCGGCTGATGGGCACGCAAGTGGTGTCGGTGCAACATATGGAGGAGCATCAGGAGCGCGTGGCCCGGCAGGCCAATCTGGAAGTGGAGCGGATGGCCAGGGTTATGATGAGCCAGATGCAAACCGACCGGGAGGAATTGCGCGACGAGCTGCACAGTCTCTCGTTGGCCAACGAACACCTCGCCAAGCAGGTGAGCTCGCTGGAGAAGAAGAATCAGGATCTGGTGAACCGGCTGAAGACGGCGGGGGTGGATGTCTCGTCCCGCGTCAAGGATACGGGGGATGCCGGGCCGATGCTGGCCAAGGAGAAGGAACGGACGGAATCGGTGCCGTCCCAGACGCAGATGGCCGAGGCCCGTCCGGACGGGTCCCCGTTGAAGTTCTTCGTGTCGTTCCACGACGGGACATCCGAAGAGAGCATCGATCGCTGGCTCCAGGAGATCCAGGCGCGGAAGGGCGATCTGGATTCCGGATGGTATACGGTTGAGCTGGCTCAACCGACGCAACAGCCGGCCGATCGGTTTCTCGAATCGATCAAGACCGCCAAGATCATCAAAGCCGTCGCGAAAAGCCGCAGCCGCCTTCCTGCCCGCTAGGGTCGGATTTCGGCGCACGAGCGACGAGAATCCGGCGGGCGCCGGTCCGGCGCCCGCCGACATCCGTTCCACGGGATCAGCACCGCATCGGCGCCGGTGCGTGTCAGGCCCTCACGCAGCGGCGTCGCCATTACCCGTACAGATCGCGCGACCGCCCGGGTTGAAAGGAGCCCTCGTGTCGGACTTTTTCCAAAACGGCGTCGTGACCGTGTTGCACCGGCTCGGTCAGGATAATCTGCCTCAGCTTGAGGCGGACCTGCGAGCCTACGCCGAAACCAATCCGATCGCGCTGGTGCTGCCCTCCCTGTTCGCCGAATTGTCTCGTCCCGCGCTCCGGCAGATCGTTGCGACGCTCCGGGACGTCACTTACCTGAACGAGATCGTGATCTCGCTGGACAAGGCTTCGCCGCTCGAATTTCGGTACGCCAAGGAATATTTTTCCGTCCTGCCGCAGCGGGTCCGCCTGATCTGGAACGACGGCCCCGGCATTCAGGACATTCTGCGCCGGCTCGAATCCTGCGCCATCGACATCGGGTTGGCGGGCAAGGGGCGGGGTTGTTGGATGGCGTTCGGCTACGTGCTGGCCAGGGGGCGGAGCCGGGTCCTGGCGTTGCACGACTGCGACATTCTCAGCTACACGCGCCATTATCTCGCCCGCCTCTGTTATCCCATCGCGAACCCCAACATGGGCTATGAGTTCTGCAAGGGCTACTACAGCCGCATCACCGACCGGCTGCACGGCCGCGTGACGCGGCTCTTCTTCACTCCGCTGGTTCGGAGCCTGCAGAAGCTGGCGGGGCCGCAGCCGCTTCTGACCTTCCTGGACAGTTTCCGGTATCCCCTTGCCGGCGAGTTTGCCATGGTGAAGGATCTGGCTTGGATCAACCGAATTCCCGGCGATTGGGGGTTGGAAGTCGGCGTGCTGTCGGAGATCCACCGGAATTGCGCCTTGCGGCGGGTTTGCCAGGTGGATATCGCCGATACCTACGAACACAAGCACCAGGACCTGTCGGGGGGCGATCCCAACGCCGGATTGCTGAAGATGTGCGTGGACATCACGAAGGCGCTGTTCCGCAACCTCGCCAGCGAAGGGCTGGTCCTGTCCGACGGCGTCCTCAAAACCCTACAGGCCACGTACCTCCAGGGGGCGCAAGAGGCCATCGGGCGCTATGAACATGACGCCGCAATCAACAGCTTACGGTTCGACCGGCACGAAGAACGGAAGGCGGTCGAGGTCTTTCTCCATGGCATGAAGCTGGCTACGGAATCCTTTCAGAACGATCCGCTCGGGGTGCCGATGATCTCGAACTGGAGCCGGGTCGCCGCGGCCGTCCCGGACGTGTTCAGCCGGCTGATCGACGTCGTCGAGAACGACCACCAGTGGGATCCGACCGCCGCCATGGCCTCCGTTTCATAGCCGGGTCCGATCCGGCCCTGGGGGAAATCAAGGATCACCGTGGCGATGCATCCACTGTTGAATCCGCCTCTTGCGACGTCCTCGGCCTCGGTGTTGCTGGAACCGCTTGAGACAATGGCGCAGCGCATGTTGGCGGTCTTGCCCAATGTGCTGGCCATGTCGCTCATCTTGATCGGCGGGGTGTTGTTGGCCTGGGGCGCGAGGGTCCTGATCGAGCGCGCGGCCCGCCTGGTGGGTCTTGACCGGCTGAGCGATCGCCTGGGCTTCACGACGGCGCTGCTGCGCGGCGGGGTCAAGGTCAATCCCTCGCGGATGCTCGGGCAAACGGGCTATTGGATCGTCCTGGGATTTGCGCTTCTGGCGGCGATCGGGGCGCTCCACGTCGAGGCGATCAACCATGCGACCCAGGCGCTCCTGGCCTATATTCCCTATCTGTTCACCGCCTGCGTGATCATGGTGGCGGGCTATGTGCTCTCGAATTTTGTCTCACGGGCCGTGTTGATCGCCTCGGTGAACGCGGGCCTGCCTCCGGCGAAGCTGCTGGCGGCCTGCGCCCGATGGGGGCTGCTGTTGGCGGCCGCCGCTATGGCCTTGGAGCAGTTGGGGATCGCCGAACATATCGTCGTGGTGGGTTTTGCCATCACCTTCGGCGGTATTGTCCTCGCGGCCACGTTGGCCTGCGGGCTCGGCGCGCAAGACTTGGCCAAACAGTGGCTGGAGGCGCAATTTTACGGACGGACTCGATGGCGCCAGCCTGACGATCTGCGTCACCTGTGACGGACGGAACCTACAGCGGGATGGGGGAGGATGTGGGCCCATGCGGCGTCTCATGGTGTTGACCAACCTCGACGGCAGTCTCCTGGACAGCGTGACCTATTCGTGGGAGCCGGCGAGGCCTGCGCTGGATCTGCTGCGAGCTCTGGCCGTGCCGATCGTGCTCGTGTCGAGCAAGACCAGGATGGAACTCGAGCAGATACGGGCTCGCTTGGAGCTGGAGGAACCCTTCGTGATCGAAAACGGAGGGGCGGTGTACCTTCCGGACCGTCCCGCCCATGCGGCCGTCAGCCAGAAGCGCGAGCCGGGCCGTTATCGGGCCGTTGAGTTCGGCACGCCCTATGCCACCTTAAGGCAGGCGCTGCACGACATTTCGACGGAGGCCGGGGTCGAGGTGCGGGGGTTCGGGGATATGGAGGCTGAGGAGATTGCCGATCGCACGGGCTTGAGTTCCGAGGAGGCCCGCCTGGCCAAGCAACGCGAATACGATGAACCGTTCCTGGTCGAGGGCTCCGCCAAGTCGGCGCCGCATGTCCTGAAGGCCATCAAGGGCCGGGGATTACAGTGGACCCGCGGAGGCCGGTTTTTTCACCTCACCGGACACAATGACAAGGGGGCGGCCTGCCGGTTTCTGCTCGATTGGTATCTGCGGGAATGGCTCTCCGGTCTCCGGCGGCAGGATGTGGTGACGATCGGCATCGGCGACAGTTTGAGCGACGTCCCCCTGTTGCGGCAGGTGGATTACCCGGTGCTGGTTCGGCGGCCCGACGGAACCTACGATGCCGCCGTCGAGGTGCCCAATCTCATCTACGCCCATGGATCAGGGCCGGTCGGATGGGGGATGGCGGTCATGAACGTGCTCCGAACCATCGGCTAGGAGCGGCGTCGCAGGCCCGTCAGTCGTCATTCGTCACACGTCAATCGTAAAACAATTGGTGAGTCTTGGTGCAGCGTCCCCTTGTTGTTATCGTTTGACGCATGACGGTTGACGCTTGACAGATTACGCCTATTCCGTCGCTAGGAGCCAGTGAAGAACCGGCCGCCGGCCTGCAGACGGATGAGGTCGCGCAGTCGGCCGGCGACCTCCGAGGCCTGCGGTTCGGTCAGCGTGACCGGTTGATGCGCCACTCGCCAGACGGGTTCCAGGGGCGCAGGGTCGTTGGGGCGGCGCGGGATCACATGCCAGTGGATGTGGGGCAGTTGGTTGCCCAGCAGCTCGTAGTTCATCTTGTTCGCACGGTATTGTTTCGACAGGACCTCGCCGACCGCCGAGACCTCTTCGATGAGGCGGCGTCGTTCCTCCTCCGTCAGGTGAAACAGCTCGGTCGCATGGCGCTTGAGCACCAGGACCGTCCAACCCTCGAAAAACTGGTCTTCGTGGAGGTAGGCGACGGTCAGGCCGCAGTCCGCGATGCGCAGGCGTGGCGCCGGCCAGGCACCTCGGCAGGCGACGCAGTCAGGCTGGCTCATCGGGATTGCTCATGGGGCGGGACTTGCTGGAGGCTCCGGCTCTCTTCCTCGGTCAAGACCCCCTTCTTGATCAAGAGTTGAATGAGCTTGTCCAGCGATGGCCTGCCGGGGGCCTGCTTCGGCGGCGGCTCCACCGCCTTCACGGCCGGCTTTTCCTTCTCACGCTCCCGCCGCTGGCCGAAGATGCGGAAGGACAGGGTGAACACGGCCACATAGTCCCGATTGCGCAGCCGGATGCTCACGGGGCGCGTGTCGCTCTGCGGCTGGAGATCCTGGTTGATTTCGGGGGAGGCGTAGAAAAACGGTTTGCCCTCATCGGTGTAGCCGTCCGCGCCGAGGATGTCCATGCGGTTGAGCAGCGTTTCGTTCTTGAGCGGTTCCCTCTCTTCGCCGCCCACGTTGGTGACCTTGTCCAGAACGAGGACGATGGAGTCGCCGACCAGCGGATCCGCTCCCACGTTCCTGATGGTTACGTCATAGCGGTATTCGTTCGAAAAATTGTCGCGGGATTTGAACGTCACGATCGGGACGGCCTTGCCGGTCAGGTCGGTGAGGGAGTCGAAGGAACCCGCCTCCGTTGCAGCCATCGGCGCGAGCCAGGATAGGAGGGCGAAGGCGGCGGCCGAGGACCGGCTCGGGCCATGAATGCGGTGGGCGGGCATGTCGCCTGAAGCATAACAGACAAGCCGTGGGGTCGCGAGCACTTCCTTCCTCTCCGCGCCTTGACAGTGTCTTTCGAGCGCAGATATTCTCAGCAACCGGTCGCTTCAAGATCGTCGAGATCACTCAACTGAGTTCGATTCAACGCGTCACCGCTGTCGTCTTCTGTTCTACTGTGCACCGACGGTTATGGGGAACGGTTACGCCCCGCTACTCTTGTCCCGTTCGTTTGCCGCTCGGCTCCTCCGCACTTATGAATATCCGGACCCCCGCCGGCCCGGGAAGGTCATCCGAGGCTATGATCGGGCCCACGCCCTGCGTACGGCGCGCCTCTGCGGGGCGGTGGCCTTGTCTCTCGGCTATGGGGTTACAATAGTCCGGCAATACCAGATTGCCTGCCTGCTGCATGATCTCGGGCGCGCCGGGCTCGACCGGCGCCTGTTCGGACGGCTCTGGTCCTGGGCGCAGCGGCGGGGCATTCCGACCAGGCCGCGCGAATGGCGAGCCCGCTATCCACGCACGGCCTACGGGTCCGAGACGGAGGCCTTCATTGCTCGCTTCGGGCGAGAGATCGAACGTGACGGCATGGCCATGGATGTCTGGGCGCGCGAACAGATTGAAATGCGGTTGGGCTATGCGCGGAGGCTCGCCCGGCGCCTGCGCGCCGTCAAGCCGTCGCTAGTTCGGCTGGGCGTGCGGTGGGAACCCTGGATGCAGCGGGTCATGCTGTACTATTACTACCCCGAGCGGCTGAACGACGCGCCGCGCTGGGTGAAGCAACTGGCGGAGGTGTTGGTGGCCTGCGAACAGTTCGAGGCGTACAGCAACAGGGAACGGGGCCGCGACTATTATGGACGGCGCTCCGAATCGCTGGAGGAGGCCTTTCGCTATTTGGACAGGCTGGAGGCTGAGGGGATCCTCTCCGCTCCCGTCTTGTCCGCGCTCAAGCAATTGGCCGCGGCCGGCGTCTTCGACGATCTGCTTGCGTCCGCGCGCGGCACCGGCTTGACTCTGCGCGAGCGGCGGTTCATGAGGCGGTTCGCGCAAGAGGTCTCCGCATGCCCGTAAGGACGACGCTGCTCCAGATCCGGACCTCCGGACAGGGCCACATCGAAAACCTGACCAAGCCGGTGGCGGACGCCGTGGCTCAGTCCGGTCTTCGCGACGGCATTGTCACGGTCTTCGTCAAACATACGACCGCTTCGGTCCTCATCATCGAGGATGAGCCCGGCGTCAGGGCCGATACGACCCAGGTCTGGAATCGGCTGATTCCCGCCGATCCGGACTGGCAGCACAATGTGAGAAATCACGGGGAGGACAACGCCCACAGCCACCAACGGGGCCAGTTGCAAGGGCCGTCGGTGACGGTTCCGTTTTGCCAGGGGCAATTGACGCTCGGGAGCTGGCAACAGATCGTCCTCCTTGATTTCGACACGCGGGGACGCACCCGTGATCTGGTCGTGCAAATCATCGGTGAATGAACCCACCGCCGGCTGCCGGCCCATCGCCCGCCTCGCCCTCCTGCTCTGTGCGTGGGGCGCGTGGGACATGTCGGACCAGTTGCAATGGCTCGGCCTGACCTCCTCCGGCTTGGCCGCCGACGACTGGGGCCGTCCCTTGGGGCCTGCCTATCGAGGCCCGGAAGTCCATCCTCGTCCGGTGGCGCCCGCCGCCGAACTCGGCGCTGATGAAAAAGTCACGATTTCCGTGTTCGAGAAGGCCGCCAAGTCGGTGGTCTTCATCGCCAACACGGCGATCCGGCGGGATCCCTGGTCGCTCAATGTCATGGAAGTGCCGCAGGGGTCCGGCTCCGGATTCATCTGGAACAAGGAAGGCCATCTCGTCACGAATTTCCATGTGGTCTACGGCGCCGACGCCATCGACGTGACGCTGGCGGACCGGACGACCTATCGTGCCCGGATCGTCGGGCTCGACCCGGACCACGACTTGGCGGTGTTGCAGATCCAGGCGCCACCCGATCAGTTGGTTCCCCTGCCGATCGGCAGCTCGCAGGATTTGAAGGTCGGACAGAAGGTCCTCGCGATCGGCAATCCGTTCGGATTGGACCATACCCTCACCACCGGGGTTGTCAGCGCGCTCGGCCGGACCATCAAATCCATGACCGAGCGGACGATCGAAGGGGTCGTCCAAACGGATGCCGCCATTAATCCCGGCAATTCGGGCGGCCCGCTGTTGGACAGTTCCGGCCGGCTGATCGGGATCAACACCCAGATCTTCAGTCCGAGCGGCGCCTACGCCGGCATCGGGTTCGCGGTGCCGGTGGACATGGTGAACCGGATTGTCCCGGAGCTGATCAAGCACGGCAAGTTGATCAGGCCCGGACTCGGCGTGTCGCTGGTGCCGGATGCGATCGTCAAGCGATGGGGCATCAAAGGGCTCGTGATCGGCAGGGTCGCGCGCGGGAGCGGGGCGGAGCAGGCGGGTCTCCGAGGATCGCGGGAGACGGTGAGCGGCCGCGTGGAGCTCGGCGACATCATCGTCGCCGTGGACGGCAAATCTGTCGAAGTCGTGGACGATCTGATGGCCGTGCTTGATCAACGCAAGGTCGGAGATCGAGTGACCCTGGACATCCTGCGCGGCAATCGGCGCCAGCAGGTCGTCGTGACGCTCCAGGCGGTGAATTGATATCTGCAGGGCCGGGTCGGTAAGATCAAAGCACGAGGTCACAAACACATGAGCGATCATATTGAAAGAAACCCAGAGACAGGCCCTTCGCAGGAGAAGCATCAGGGAACCGGATCGGCCGGCCGGCATCGGTCGGACCAGCCGGATCTGATCGCGTTGCTGGACCAATGTCTTGAAGCCTTTCCCGACAATGACCCGCGGCAGCGGCTGCTTCTGAAGCTGCGGCATGCGGTGCTCCAGGGGGCCGTGCATCTGCAAGAGAAGGATGCGGAGCTGAGGAAGCTCCAGACGGTCGTGGAGAAACTGACTGCGCCGGCCAATCGCATCGGCATTCTGCTGGATCTGCCGGGAGAAGGCCTCGCCCGCATTGCGGTGGGAGGGGCGGAGTACTACACGACCGTCGATCCGCGGGTGAGCCGGGACGACTTGAAGATCGGCACGCAGATCCTGGTCAACGAAGCCTATGCCCTGATCAAGACGCTCGGCTACGACCGTAACGGGCCGGTGCTCCGCGTGGCGGAAGCGCTGCCGGACGGCCGGATCCGCTTCGAGGCGGAGCCGGGACGCCAAACCCTGATTCTTCAGCGATCGGGCGATCTGGTGGGCGTGGAATTGAAGGCGGGGGACGAAGTCCGGGTGGATCCGACCCATCGGATTGCGATCGAGCGGATCGAGGACCGGAAGGCGGCTCGGCACCTGTTGGACGAAGTGCCTTCGGTCACCTGGGACCAGATCGGCGGGCAGGAACAGGCGATCGCCGCGATCCGCAAGGCCATCGAATATCCGCTCGTCCATGCCGAGGCATTTGCCAAATACCGGTTCACCCAGCCAAAGGGGTTCCTGCTCTACGGGCCGCCCGGCTGCGGCAAGACCATGATCGGCCAGGCGGCGGCCGCGAGTTTGTCGAAGCTGGCGGCGGAATCCCGGTCATCCGAGGGCGAAACCGTCCCGATCACGCGCGGCTCGTTCATGCACGTCAAGGGGCCGGAGATTCTGAACATGTGGCTGGGCGAATCCGAGCGGATCGTGCGCGAGATCTTCGCCCAGGCCCGGGCGAGGCGGAAGGAAGGGGCGCTGCCCTTCATCTTTATCGACGAAGCCGAGTCGATCCTGGGCACCAGGCGGGCGATGAGGTCCTTCAACATCACCAACACGCTGGTGCCGATGTTCTGCACCGAGATGGACGGTATCGAATCGCTGCGCGACGTCGTGATCATCTTGGCCTCCAACCGGCCGGACTTGATCGATCCGGCTGTGCTCCGTCCGGGGCGGATCGATCGGAAGATCAAGGTCGAGCGGCCGGACCGAGCGGCGGCTGCCGAGATCCTCAAGGTCTATCTGAAAGACGACCTGCCGTTTGCGGAACCGCTGCTAGCCCATCATGACGGTGATGCCGGAGCGGTCCGGGAGGCGCTGGTCGAAACGGTGCTCCACGCGATCTTCCGGCGCTCGGAGGAGCATCGCATGCTGGCCGTGCGGTTGCGCAACGGCCAGACCAAGACCCTCTATCGCAGTGATCTGCTGAGCGGCGCGATCCTGGCCTCCATTGTGCAGCGGGCCAAGGAGCGGGCGATCGACCGGCAGATCCATTCAACGGATGGGTCGTCCGGCGGGTTGATCGAAGGCGGCGCGACGGGCCTGACCGAGGACGATCTGTTGAAGGCCGTGCAGGCGGAGTTTCGCGAAGGCGAAGTGCTGCCGCCCGACGATGCGGCGGAAGAGTGGCTCAAGCTGCTCGATCACCATCCGGACCAGGTCGTCGGCATCTCTTCCTATCGGCGGGGGCGGCCGTCGGAAGAGCGCCTCGTCAACCAGATCATTTAGCCCATCATGCGACTGTTCGGCATTGAAACGGAATACGGGATCACGCGGGACGACCTCGATATGGTCGATCCCGTGGTGGAATCCATGGAGCTGGTGCGGGCGCATCTGGTCGCGTCCTTTGAGCGACGATGGGATTACCGCGGTGAAGATCCCCATGAAGATGCCAGGGGCTTTCGCGTGTCCGCCCTCCAGCAGGACAGGGAAGAGGGCGAATTCGCCGAGCAGGACGCGCACCGGCCCTTCTCGTTCCATGAGATGAAGAGCGATCTGGTCCTGCCGAACGGCGCGCGCTTCTACAACGACCATACGCATCCGGAATATTCGACGCCGGAATGCAGGACCCTGGCCAGCCTGATCGCACAGGACCGGGCGGGCGAGCGCATCGTTCAGGCGGCGGCGGTCCGCAGGAACCAGGCCCTCGGAGGGCCGCACGTCCGGCTTTACAAGAACAACACGGATTTCCACGGCCACAGCTACGGCTGCCACGACAACTATCTCATGCCCCGTTCGGTGCCCTTCACGTCGCTCGTGTCCGGCCTGCTGCCGTTTCTGGTCAGCCGGCAGATCATCGCGGGGGCCGGCAAGGTCGGGATCGAAGCCCAGGAGGGCCGATACGTCTCCGGCTGCTACCAGTTATCCCAGCGGGCCGATTTCATGGAGACCGAGCTGAGCGTGGACACGATGCACAACCGGCCCCTGCTCAATACCCGCGATGAGCCTCATGCCGACCGGCGAAAATACCGGCGGTTGCACCTGATCATCGGGGACGCGAACATGTGCGAGTACGCGACCGCGCTGAAGGTGGGCACGACCGGACTGGTCTTGGACCTGATCGCGCGGGGCGAGGCGCCGGGACTCGAACTCAGCCGGCCGGTGGAGGCGGTGAAACAGCTCTCGCGGGACCCGGATCTCAAGGCACGGGTGCCGTTGACGGACGGGCGGGCCATGAGCGGCCTGGAGCTGCAGGAAGTCTATTACGACGCGGCCCAGCAGGTGCTCGCCGGAACGGATGAAGAAACCGACTGGATCCTGCGCGAATGGCACGACACGCTGGCCTGGTTGCGGCGCGATCGGTCGCGGCTCGTCGGGAAGCTGGACTGGGTCACGAAGCTCTGGCTCTTGGAGTCGTTCATGCAGGAGGAACGGATCGGCTGGGATGATCCCTGGCTGGCGAGCCTCGATCTGGAGTATCACAACGTGGACCCGGAGCGCGGCCTGTTCCTGGGATTGGAGCAGGAAGGCAAGACCGCCCGCCTGGTGTCGGACGACGAGATCCAACGGGCGATGAAGGAAGGGCCGGCGGACACCCGCGGAGGCATTCGGGGGCTCTGCGTGCAACGGTTCCCGGATCAGATCAAGGCGGTGCAGTGGGAACGGATTCAGTTTCGCAACGGGCTGTTCTCCTCCGTGCTCGATCTGGAAGACCTGTTCGATCCGGAATCGGTCCGATCGCTGCGAAGATTGCTCGAAACGGCGGACTCGCCGGCGGACTTGCTGGAACAGTGGGATCAACGACAGGCGAAAGGATAGATCGTCATGAACCATCGATACATGATCATGCGAAATCCACACACCGGTCTTGCGGGTTCGGGAAGCGAACGTCTCACTCCGGTTCCGCTCACGTCCATGGAACGGAGACCGTTTGAACCGATGCCGAAACCGGTCCGTCCCTCGGACGACGAGGGCGGTCCTAAGCGACCGGAAACCGGTTCGCCGGATAAGGATAACTTGCTGAAGCGCATGAAGAAGGTCGATCCCAAGCAGGCTGAACGGTACCGCCAGCGGACGGGGCAGTAGACGTCAACCGTCATGCGTCACGCGTCATTTGTTGTCAGAGAAGAATGCGATAGAGGGTCTCATTGTTCACGATTGACGGATGACAAATCACGCTTAACGCCGCAGGGAGACCACTATGGGCATGCAAGGCGACTTTCTTCAGCTTCTTAAGGAACGGGGGTATCAGTTCGGCGCGCCGGCCGTCTCCGACGCCAAGGCCGGGCAGGAGATCGTGAAGGCGACGACGATCCTGGCAATGAAGTATCGGGACGGCGTGCTTGTGGCGGGGGATCGGCGGGCGACCGCCGGCAACATGGTCATGTACGACCGCACCGACAAGGTGCTCGAGATCGACCGCTACAGCGTCATGGCGATCGCCGGCGTGCCGGCCACGGCCTATGAAATGGTCCGGGTGCTGGAACATTCGTTCAAATACTACCGCCGGAGCCAACTGCAGGACTTGAGCTTCGAGGGCAAGCTGCGCGCTGTGTCCAAGCTGCTCAAGGACAATGTCGCGGCGGCCCTCTCCGGCACCGGGGCCGTGGCGCCGTTATTCGCCGGGTATGACCATGAGGCGGGACAGGCCAAGATTTATTTCTACGACATCTTGGGCGCGGAGTTTGAAGGGGTGGAGTATGCGGTGTCCGGTTCCGGTTCCCCGACCATCCGGGGCATTCTGCACTATCTCAACACGTGGGGCGAGCGGCCGTTGCGGGAGGAGACGAGGGAGCAGGCCGCGATGCAGGCGCTGCGCCTGTTGACGAGCGCCGCGGAGTTCGATTCGGCGACCGGCGGAGTGAACCGGGAAGCCAACCTCTATCCGGTCGTGAAGCTGATAACGGAGAAGGGCGTGGAAACCCTGTCGGACCAGGATCTGAGGGCGCTGTTTGAAACCAAGGTCGCCCGTGTCGGGTGACGCGAGCAGGCTGCCGAGCCCGCCTGCGCAGATTTCATGCGAGCGGGGCTTTTTCAACAGCCTGCGAAAGGTGACGTGTCATGTATGAAGAACCCTATCGCTGGGTCGAGGCGGTCGGCAACCGGCGGCAGTACCTCGACGAGCAGTTCAAGCAGGGCAGCCCGGTCGTCGCCCTCTCCTATAAAGACGGCGTGGTGATGCTGACGCTCAGCAAGGGGACGCCCAAGCTCTACGAAATCTACGACCGCATCGGCCTCGGCGGCATGGGGCATCCGGCGGATTTGGAAAAGTTGCGGTTCGGCCTATTGGAGATGGCTCACCTGGAGGGATTCAACCGCTCTCCCTCGGACGTGACCGGCGCGCGGCTGATGAAATACGGCTTGGCCCCTTCCATCAAGCAGGCGTTTGAAGAAATCTACAAGGCTCCGTGGATCGTCAAGATTCTGCTGGCCGAGTTGGGCACCAAGGCTGGGAAGGATGCGTTTCTGACGATCAACTACGACGGCACCTTCGAAGAGACGACCGGCTGCGCGGTGCTGGCCGCCACTCCCTCCATTCAAAAGCTGATGCAGACTGAGCTGAAACAGGCCGGCGCCTCCGGAACCCTGACCTTGGCCGCCGCACTGGAGGCGGCGTTGCGCGTATGGGGACTGGGTTCCCTGGCTCAGAGCCGAGCGGCCGGCGATGACCGGGAGGACGAGGGACAAGAGCGGGACCGGACATCGAGGGACTCGGACGCAAAGACGAAGCCGGAATCGAAGGCTGATCCCGCCGCGGTGACCGCCCACCTGCGCGAGCAGATGGCCGACCGCACGGTGGAATGCGCGGTGCTGGAACGGCAGACGCCCGGGTCTTCGAAATACCGTACGGTCAAGGCGGACGAGGTGACAAGTCTGCTGCCGAACGATCTAAGAAGTGAAGGTCTAGGCTGAGGTTCAGGATAGACCGCGATCCAGTCTTCCTACTTTCTCTCAGCCTCAGCCTCAACCTAAACCTGTCTCCACGATGTTGAACAAGATCTTCGGGCTTGAAACCGAATACGGGCTCCTCGTCAACGAGGACCGGCCCGACCATTCGCCGACCTGGTACGCCCACCGGATTCGCGACTATATCTTCAACGTGCAGCAGCGCGGCGTGCTCGACCTGCATCACCGCGGGCACGATGAGCCGCCCGGCAACGGCGGGTTCCTGACCAACGCCGGACGCCTGTACCTCGACATGGGGCATATCGAATATGCCTCGCCCGAATGCGGGTCGTTGGCGGATGTCGTGGCATCGGACCGGGCCGGCGATTTGCTGATCCAGCAGGCCATCGACGACCTGGGCTTGGGCGGCGCGGTGTCGCTGATCAAGAACAACATCGACCACGAGACGGACGCCACGTTCGGCTGCCATGAAAACTATCTGGTCTCCCGGCGGTTCCCGTTCACCCGGCGCGGCCTGTCCAAGCTGCTGCCGTTTCTGGTGACCCGGCAGATCTTCACGGGATCTGGGCGGGTGGGGGCGGCCACGGTGGACGAGATGTGGGTGCCGCGCGGGCAGATCATCCTGCCGAGAAGCCGGTTGCTGGACGGGCGGGACGGTCCCAGGGTGGATTTTCAACTGTCGCAGCGCGCGGATCACATCATGAACGATTTTTTCGAATGGGTGCAGGGCAACCGCTCGATCGTGAACACCCGCGACGAGCCGCTGGCCGATCCGAATGCCTACCGGCGCATCCACCTGCTTTTGGGCGATTCGAACATGGCGGAGTACGCCAGCGCCCTCAAGCTCGGCACGACGGCGCTGGTGTTGCAATTAATCGAGGAAGGCCATGCGCCGGACGGGTTGCAGTTGGCCGATCCGGTCGAGTCGTTGCAAGAGATCTCGCAAGATCAGGCAAGGAAATGGCTCGTGACGTTGGAATCGGGGAAGACGCTCTCGGCGCTCGATATTCAGGAACAGTATCTGGAGGCGGCGCAGCGCCATTGTAAAGGCCAGGACCAGGAGACGGATTGGGTGCTGGAACAGTGGGAGCAGGTGCTCCAGGATCTCAAAGGCGACTATACGAAGCTGGTCGGCCGGGTCGATTGGGCCAGCAAATTGTGGCTGCTCGAAACCTATCGGGAAGCGGAGCGGGTCGGGTGGGATGATCCGATGCTCAAGAGCCTGGACCTGGAGTACCACAATTTGAACGCCGGCCGCGGGCTCTACTTCGGCTTGCTGGAAGAAGGGAAGGTGCCGCGGTTCATGGCCGATCGGGCCGTCGAGCTGGCGCAGGACCGGCCTCCCCGCGACACCCGCGCGTTCGGCCGGTCTGAAGTGGTCCGTCACCTGCTCGCCTGTGGGCCGCCGCCGGATTCCGACGATCAACCGGTGCGCGACCGCTTTTATCCCGCCTACATCATCAACTGGTCCGCGTTCCAACTGCGCGGCCGCGACCCCTTCATGATGCCGAACCCCTTCAAGACCTACGTGCAGGAAGTGAAGGCCCACCTCTCGGGCGGATGAATCGTCGCGGATCTCACTCAGCCGTTTCCCGATATCCGTCGTAATCGCTCAACTTCCGGACTCCATGCACCTTGTCCAGGGATGCGAGGCGGCGCCGACCACGGCCCCGGCCATGCCGAACGGTACGGAAACGAAAAAGAGCGGGACGCCGAGCCCGTATCCCGCCCATTGCATCAATATACTCTCGCGCTCCTGTCCGGCATGGACCAGACGAACCGCCGGGTCCATCGGGAACATGCCGTATTCACTGCCGAGGCTGGCGCTCTCCCCGATCGTGCGGCAACGCGCGTCGCTCGCGGCCGGCATCAGGATCAGCGTCAGCAACAGCAACAACACGCTCATTTTCATTGCCTACCTCCTCTGGCCAAGACCTGATCCATAGGGCGAGGAAGCCGGCAGCGCGAACGGGCAACCATTCGATCGTTCCGGTTGGTCTGCCTTGGACCGGTGCTCGATCACGTCGAGAAGCCGGTCATAGGCGGCTCTGAACGACTGCAGCCCCTCATCCAACAACCGATCGGTCAGCTCCTTCAAAGAGATTCCCGCCCGCTGGAGTTCCGTCAACGTGTTGTTTGCCTCCTCAATCCCTTCGGTCAGCCGAAATTCCGGGTGCCCGTGATCACGAAAGGCCTCCAAGGTTGCGGGCGGAACCGTGCTGACCGTCTCGGGACCGATGAGTTCCTCCAGGTACAGCACATCGCGATAACGGGGATTCTTCGTGCCGGTACTCGCCCAGAGCACCCGTTGGGGCATGGCGCCTCGTGCAGCCAGCGCGTCCCATCGCGGACCGGAGAACAGGGTCCGATAGCGCTGGTAAATCAGCTTGGCATTCGCCACGGCCACCTTTCCTTGAAGGCTTTTCAAGAGGATCTGGTCCGCTTCTCTCGTGGCGGTCTTCAGGCGCGCGTCGATGGAGGCGTCCGCCGCCGTGTCCAGGCGGCTGACGAACACGCTGGCGACGCTGGCCACGCTGCCGACATCGCCGCCCCGCTCTCCCAGTTGCTCGAAGCCCAGCAGGCAAGCCTCGGCCACGCGCGCATAGGCGTCCTGAGAGAAAATGAGGGTCACATTGACATTGATCCCCCGGCTGAGCAACTGCACGATGGCCGGGATGCCTTCCGGCGTGGCGGGCACCTTGATCATCAGGTTGTCGCGTCCGACGGCATCCCACAATCGTCGTGCCTCGTCGACGGTGCCCCTGGTGTCTCGGGCCAGATAGGGCGAGATCTCCAAGCTCACGTAGCCGTCGCGCCGCTTCGTTCGCGCATAGACCGGCTGCAGGAGGTCGGCCGCGCTTTGGATATCCTCGATGGCCAGCCGCTCGTAGCAGGCCTTCGCGTCCAGGCCGCACTCCCTCCTAAATGTATGGAGGTCCGCGGCGTAGTCGGCGCCGCCCGTGATGGCCTTCTCAAAGATCGCCGGGTTGGAAGTCACGCCACCAAGCCCATCTTCGGTGATCAAATGCTGAAGCCTGCCGGAAGCGATCAAGCTCCGATCGATCGAGTCCAGCCAGACGGATTGGCCGAATATCCGAAGGGCGCGAACGGGATTGAGGATCTTGACGTTCGAGACTCTCATCGGGCCACCTCCTTGGAAATGATTCGTGCAGTAACATGATTGGCCTGCTTCCTTCGCCATGCGTTCAAGCGCGCCGGCCGAACACGAGCGTCTCCGTGCCTTCTCATTTGCGCCCTCCTGGTGAGCCGCTTCTCTTCCCGCCCTGTCAGACGCTCTGGCCGGTTCTCGTGTGCTCCACGAACTGTTCCGTGGCCTCATCGAGGTTGCGCCCATGCCGCCCGCGGGCCGGGTGGATATACAGGAGCGGCCTGGAGGCGGCGTCGGCGCGGGATTGAGGCAGGGCCATTTCGTATCGGACCGGCTGCGCATGGTCGGACAGTTGCAGCGCCGGGTTGTAGACGCTATGGAATTTCCAGAGCATCTTGACGAAGTTGGTTTGGCCTCGCAGCACGTGCCCGGCGGCGATCTTGGCCGTGGATTTGAGCGCGGCCCAGCCCAGATGCTTATTGTTGAGAATCCGCTGGGTCTTGACCAATTCGTCGTAGAACTCGGGGAGCGGCAGCCTCGTCGGCAAGACCGCATGTTGAATGTCAAACAGCCGGTAGTCCCGCGTCTGAATCTTCCGGGATTCCGTCACCCAGCTTTCCGTGCCCGGATAGGGCGTATTGACGCTGATGTTGACGATCTCCGGAATCTCCAGGCACCACTGGCGGATGGCCTCGAACCGCCGGCGATCCCAATCCGGATCGGCGATCAGGTTGATCGCGACCGTAATGCCCAGCGAGCGGGCGAATTCCAAGGCCTCGAAGTTTTTCCCCAACGAGATGCGCTTGCGATGTCTCTTGAGCCCCTCCTCGTCGATCGCTTCGACGCCCAGAAACATGTATCTGAGCCCGAGCCGCTTCCAGAATCGGAAGACCTCCTTGTTCCGGAGGAGCACATCGCCGCGCGTCTCCAGGTAGTACTGTTTGCCGATTCCTTTCCTGGCGATCGCTTCTCCGATCGCCATCCCATGCTCGGCCTGGATGAAGGCCACGTCATCGACGATGAAGATCCCCGGCTCCTTGACCCGCTCGAGATCCTCGATGATCCGGTCCGTGCTGAGCGCGCGGTAACTGCGTCCATAGAAGGTCCAGGCGCTGCAAAAGGAACAGTCCCAGGGACAGCCGCGGGTGAACTCGATCGAGGCGCAGGGGTCCAGGACGCCGATGAAGTACTTGCGCCGATGCCGGAGCAGATCACGGGCCGGCTGGACGGCATCCAAGCTCGTGACGAACCGCGGGGGAGGCCCTTCGCCGGCCATCGTCACGCAGCCCGGCAGGCTCGAGACCGCATGGCGGTCCTGCTCGAACGCCGACAGCAAACTCGCCACCACGCTTTCGCCTTCTCCCTTGACGACGCAATCGATCGCGCCCTGGCCGTGGTCGAGCAGCTCCCGGGCGACGAACGAGGCGCTATGGCCGCCGACAAAGACGGCGGTCCGGGGCAGCCGCGCTTTCGCGAGCTTGGCGAGGTCGATGACCTCCGGCACGTTCGGCAGGTAGTTGCAGGAGAAGCCGACGGCGTCCGGCCGCCACTCCTCGATCAGCCGCACATAATCCTGCTGGGTCTCCACCTGCAGATCGATCAGCCGCACATCATGACCCGCCGCTCGAATCGCTTGCGCGACCAGCTCCAACCCCAATGGCTCCAGGCGCAGATAGATCTTGGTGTACATCAGCGGACCGGGATGAACGGCCAGGACTTTCATCTGCTGACCACCCTTTCGTTCATGCACACAGTTTGTTGGAGGCGTCCAATGCGGCCACCTTGTAACATTCCGCCAACGTGGGATAGTTGAACACGGTCCGCAGGAAATACTGGAGTCCCCCTCCCAATTCCAGGACGGCCTGGCCGATATGGATCAGTTCCGTGGCGCCGGTCCCGACAGCGTGGACGCCCAGCAACCGCTGATCCTCGCGATGGACCAGCAGCTTCAGAAACCCGCTGTCGTCCCCGAGAATCTGTCCCCGTGCGATTTCCCGATATCGCGCAATGCCGGTCTCGTAGGGGATCTTGTTCTGCGTCAGCTCATGTTCCGGCGCGCCGATCGCGGAGATCTCGGGGAGGGCGTAGATGCCGATCGGCAGGTGCTCGATCATCGGCCCCGCCTCCACGCCGAACGCATAACAGGCCGCCAGCCGTCCTTGCGAGAACGAGGTCGAGGCCAGGCTTGGAAAGCCGATGACATCGCCGACCGCGTAGATATGCGGCACCGCCGTGCGGAACTGCCGATCGACTGCCAACCGTCCGCGATCGTCCGGGCTGAGCCCCGCCGACGCGAGGTTGAGCCGCCCAGTGGCGCCGATCCGCCCGACCGAATAGAGAACGTGATCCGCGACGATCCGTTTCCCCGATTCCAGATGGAGCACGGCTTGCCGCGGCTCTCCCGCGGCGACGTCCAGCCGCTCGACGGCTTCGCCCAATCGAAAGGTCACGCGCCGGCCTCGCATCTGGTGCATGAGTTCATCGACGCTCTCGCGGTCCAGAAACTCCAGGAGCCGGTCCCGCTTGTCCACCAGCATCACCTCGACGTTCAATGCGGCAAACATCGACGCATACTCGATCCCGATGATGCCCCCGCCGACGACCGCGAGCTTTTTGGGCAGGCGCCTCAAACGCAGCAGGTCATCGCTGGTGAGAATGACGTCGCCATCCACAGGCACGCCGGGGGGCAAGGCCGGGGTCGTGCCCACCGCAATCAAGATGTTGGCGGCGGTCACGGTGCGCCGGCCTTCTTCGGAGACCACCGCCAGCGTGTGGGGATCGACAAACGAGGCCTCTCCTCTGATCAACTCGACCCCGTTCCGATACAGTTGCTGCTCGATGACCTGGGACTCGCGTTGAGTGACCAGTCCCACGCCTTGGAGGAGTTCTTCTACAGAGGGGCGGCGCGTCCCCTCGAGTCCGGTGCGAACGGCTGTGCCGTGGCGCAGCAGGCCGTTGTGGTTGGCGAGGGAACAGACGGCTTCGCGGAAGGTCTTGCTCGGGATGGTTCCGGTGTCCAGACAGATGCCTCCCAGGCAACGGCGTTTTTCCACGAGGGCGGTTCGTTTGCCGAGCTTGGCCGCCTGGATCGCGGCTCGCTGCCCGGCCGGGCCGCTACCGATGCACAAGAGGTCAACGTCGTAGCCTGTGCTCACGACAGCCGGAGCCTCCACCGCCACATTGTCCGCATGGGCTTCGCCGCGAGCCTCCGTTGGGTCGCGGGATGGGACCGTGCTGTGGAGTCCATCACTCCGAAGAAGTGGGAATGGGCGCTTGCATCCGCTGCCATAAGACCGGCCTCTCCTCTTTCATATGTGTGAGCCTCCGGCCGGCCTCAACCGCATAATACGCGGCGCCCGGCTCGTGCTGCGTTCTTGCCACCGAACCGAAGAGTTCCTCGCTTAAATCGGACCGTCCCGCCCATTGAGCCACGTGACCGCCGTGGAGCGCGCAGGCCGCCACCATCGATTGAGGGTCAACCGCCAGCCGCGACGGGAGCGTTGCCATGAGAGACCGTATCGCAGCAGGCAGCAGCCTCGGGGCATGGTGTTGCATGGTCTCAGCTTCCGCGAGATCGGTCAGTTGCCGAAGATCCGCGCGGATCTCGTCCGGTTCCGAGCTGGAACGGCAGTGAACGTAAGTGCTCCACGCGCTCATGAACCGGCTGTGGTCGAGTAGCGGCGCCGATCCGGCGAGGAGCCATGGGACGTTGCATCCGCTCAGGCCGGCCGAATTCATGAGGAGCAGGAGCCCAAGGACTCCGGCCCGATATCGCATTCCCTGTCGAGGTGCTTGATCGATCACGTTCCTGCCCACGGCTGAGTCCTGTTTGGATCTGCCCGCTCGCACGGGACGATTGAAGAGGGATACGTAGTTCTTGATGAGACGGTTCGCAAACTCGATGCCGGGCAAGACTTGCAGGGTGAACATCCGAGAGCAGTGCGGGATTACAAAGACTTGGACGGCGAGCCTCGTCGCGTGAACCGGAGAGGCGTCCGCCGAGATGAACCGTGTGTCGTGGAAAATCACGATATGTCACGAAGCACCGTGGCCGGGCACGGTCGATGGCCGCTCGATCACTCTCCGATGACGTCGCAGCGGTCCTGTCCGGCTTCCTGTTCCGGGCCCTGTCGCGGATCGACGGCGAAGCCATGCGGTGGAGACTTCGAGCAAAATGTGATGAGGATGATGAGCCGGAGACATCAGCACGAACCCGATGTTGAGACCCTTGCACTGAAAGGAGCGTGCCAGAGCCATGCGCGAGCAGGCGATGAGGCCGTGAACGTTGAAGATTCAGCCTGTTGGTGGGATTGCGGACGACGGGCCTGTGCATGAGCCGCAAGCGAAAGACCGTCGAGTGTGAACAATGGCGATGAGCGAGCCGTGCAGAATCGCTCAGCTTGCGCTGGTGTGGAACCAAGAAAGAGACCCGCAGCGGCGGGACAATAGAAGGGGAAAAGGCGTGGCGGCGATGAACAGAGAACGAATGCTGGACGCTACAGCGTCAGATTAAAGCGGCAGACCTTTGCCGTGGACTCGACGTCTCCGGTCGGCGATTCGAAAGGGACAATCACCCGGCTGCGCTCGGCCGGCGGAACGCGCCGGAGAATGTAGTCGTCCTCTTGATGCGGATCGCCGGCAAAGTACATCTGCGTCGTCAGGTCCCGGCCGTTGGGCGCGCGGACTTTGAAGTGGATGTGCGACGGCCTGATCCAGCCGCGATCCGCCTCGTACTCGCCCGGCTTGATGGTCTTGAAGAGATAGCGCCCCTCCCGGTCCGTCACGGCCTTCCCCCAGTATTGGAAGAAAGGATCGAGCGGGGCAGGATTCCCGGCGTCCCGGGGATGGTGGTAGCGGCCGTTGGCCGAGGCCTGCCAGATCTCAGCCAGCGCGCCTTCGATGGGACGGCAATGGCTGTCTTGGAGGTGGCCGGTGACATAGAGTAGTTGTCCGGTCGCCCGTCCGGATTTGCCCTTCACAACGGTCAGGTCGCTGTCCTTGTCCAGCAGCGCGTCAAGCTGCCGCTGGGGCGGATAGTAAGGCCCTTCCGTCTGCGGCGGCGTAAGCAGGCAGGCGAGTTCGTCCGCACGGGCGAGGGTGGGGGCCAGCAGCCAGAGTCCGACCGAACCCAAGCTGGTGAAGACAAAACGACGCCTGGTCAGGTCATTGGCCATGGGAGCTCATTGTATCAAGGACGGTGGAGGCGAAACAGTCGATCGGCAAGTTGACCAGTCATCACGACATGCAGGAGCATATGCCTGGACAACGGAGCGCCAAGGATTATGATCTTCCGGAGTTTGGCTGTGAGGCAGTCGTGGGAAGGGTCGCGCGGCCTCGGCTGACGCAGGGCGAGCAAGGCTGGGCCGCCATCATACGATGACATGGAAAATGCCCCTGATGTCTTGTATTGGGCCGCTGCTCCCTCTGAAGCTCGACCGGTGTCGATACATCGGCGCGATCATGCTATGCAGCCCGAATAGGCTATCGCAGGCTCGATAGTTAACCGGCACGAGGCATTTGCGCTATACTAGGGGCCACAATCTGAGGTGCTCCTATGAAAGAACTCACACGGATTACCACGGACCCGCAGGTGATGGGCGGCAAGCCCTGCATCCGCGGGCTCCGCGTGACGGTTGGAACCGTTGTTGGTCTTGTGGCTGCCGGCCATTCCAAAGAAGACATTCTGAAGCTCTATCCCTACCTCGAGGAACCAGACATCGCTGAGGCGCTGTCCTACGCCGCATGGCGTGCTGAAGAGATCGAAGTCCCCCTCACGCGAGCGTGAAGGTCCTTGTCGACATGAACCTGTCTCCATCCTGGGTATCCGCCCTTGAAGCTCATGGCTTCCCATCGAAACACTGGTCGTCTGTCGGCGACGGTCGAGCGTCGGATGCTGTGGTCCTCAGGTGGGCACACGAGAACAAGTACGTGCTGTTCACCAACGATTTGGATTTTGGAGCGATCTTGGCGATTTCGCGAGCCGCGGCACCAAGTGTCATTCAAGTTCGTGCACAGGACCTCGCGCCTATGCGCCTAAAGGATCTCGTCGTTCAAGCCCTGCGATAATACGAGGCAATCCTTCAACAGGGAGCGCTGATCACCATAGAAGAAGCTCGACTTCGCGCGCGTATCCTGCCGCTCAATCCATAGTTATCCTATCCGCGTCAGGATAGACGTCTTAGAAAAGCACGGGCGTATCAGATAAGAATGGTTACGACGATGCTTAGGAATGGTTACGACTATGCTCCCTAAGGTGGTCCGTCCGTGTGCGGTGAATGTAATCAGGATAACCCTGGTGCTTACGTTCGTCGCGATTATAGCGGCCTGTGCTGGGGTGCGTTTTCCTAGCGACCCGCTCCTTGAGGCAGCCCGTGTTGGTAAGACAGCGAAAGTTAGGGCTCTTATCGAGGCAGGGGTTGATGTCAATACGAAAGGCGAGGATGGCGAGACGGCGTTGATGTGGGCCGTTGGTTGGGGCCAGTTGGAGACTGTGCGGGTGCTGCTGGAAAAGGGGGCCGATGTCAATGTTAAAGATAAGCACGGGTTCACAGCCCTGATGCTTGCTACCGATTCGCTCCCGACATCTGTAGCCATAACACAGGCTCTTCTTGATAAAGGAGCTGAGGTTAACGCTCGGTCTCATTATGGAGATACAGCTTTGATGTTCGCTTCAGTGGCAAACTCTGTCGAGGTCGTGCGGCTCTTGCTGGAACATGGTGCCGATGTCAACGGGAGGACCGCCGATGGAAAGACAGCTCTTAGCGGCGCGAGACATTTTGGCCATAAGCAGGTCATTGCCCTTCTTCAAGAATACGGAGCCAAGGACTAACTCATTCAACATGGTCGCGCTGGTAGGTGCTGCAGTCATCCGGCTGGACGGGATGGGTCCGGAGGGCGGCGATACCGCGAGAATAGGTCTATCGAACAGCCGCTCGGGCTGCCTCCGGCGACGGCATCGCGCCCCGGCGCGGCCTGAGAGAAGCCGGAGGCCAAGAGCACAGGCTCCAAAATGCGAGACCTTGGACCAATGCATGATGCTGCCGTCCGGAGCGGTCCACCCATGGTCGGCCGGAATTGTCGATGAGATGGGGAAACGTCACCCAATTTCAAAATTGCGGCCTGAATGGCAGTTCCCTGTGCTTATGAGCCCAGGCAATTGATGGGTGGAAAGGCTGAGCCGCCGAAGAGGTTGCTGCGCAAGCCCCACCAATCTTGGATGACGGTGTTGTAAAGGCTTCGGTAATCCACCCTGTGCCTCAGGTCTCCCGCTTGCAAATCCGCGAGCGGCGGTTGTGATCCGTAGAGTCCGCCCTTGACGCGGCCGCCCATGAAGAAGTGCGGCGCCGCCGTCCCATGGTCCGTCCCCTGGCTGCCGTTCTCGGCGACACGCCGGCCGAACTCCGAATAGGTCATCACGAGCAGCCGGTCCCACAAGCCTTCCTGGAGCAGGCTGGCGCGAAAGGCGGTCAAAGCCTCGGCCAGCTCCTGAAGCAGTCGCTGGTGCTGGTTGAGCTGGCCTGCGTGGGTATCGAAACTGCCGTGCGTGACCTTGATGACCGCCGCCGGCACGCGGGCGCTCATGAGCGTCGCGGCGATCTCCAGTTGTTTGCCGATCCTGGTCGCGGGAAACGGTGCGGAAGGCGGCGCCGCCTGCTTCAAGCGCCGCTCCAAATCTCCTGAGGCGCGAGCGATCTCCCGTTGGACTTCGAGGATATGGGCCAGGGCGCGATTGGTCGTGAGCCGGTCCACGGGCCGGACCAACTCCGCCTGCCGGAGAAACTGCGCTGGGTCCTGAAGCGTGACGATCCTGCTGTGCCCGCCGGCCAAGGGACCGGCCTCACCTCGGCCGAGCACGATGCCCTCCGCGGTGAAACTCTCTGGGAGCGGATGCCGGGCAAAGAGCCTCGCCAGCCAGCCTTCATCGAGGGTCTGCTCGCTGTCCGATCCGGTCTCCCAGATTTCAATCGAGCGGAAGTGCGACCGGTTCGGGCTGTCATAGCCCACGCCTGCGACCACGGCAAGTTCCTTAGCCTCCCAGAGCGGCATCAACGGTTCCAAGGCCGGATGCAATCCCAACTCCGGCGTGAGCTGTTTGACCTGCTCGCGCGGGATGGCGAGTCGCGGGCGGACTTGATAATAGCGTGGGTCTCCGTAGGGAATGACGGTATTCAGGCCGTCATTGCCGCCATGCAGTTCGAGCAACAGCAGGGTCCGTTGCCATGCCTCCCGGTTTGATCTGTCTGCGCCGTTGGCTGCGGCCCAGCTCCGCTGAAGCCAGGAAGGGGCGAGGAAGACCAAGGGAATCGCGCCCAAGGCTTTCAGAAATTCGCGTCGATTCATGCGGCGCCTCATGTCACCTTCATTTCAACTGATAGGCCGGATCAAGCACCAACTGACGGACGACCTGTCGGCGGTCTTCTCCCGGATCAAGTAGTCGCACCGGTGGAATCGGGAGCAGCGTGACCTGAAGGATCTCCTCCGGCTCGGTCGCGAGCCAATCGGCTGTGCCCATCATGCCGTTTCCATCTCCAATGCTCGCTCCCATTCCCTCTCTATGCCCGTGTCCGACTTCATGCCCGCGAATGGTCTGTTGCAGGATCTGCCATCGGGCGGGGAGCGTCGCGGTGGTGATCCACCTGGTGCCACCTGGCCATCCTTTCACATTGGGTGGATCGAACAGGTCCTGCCCGAGGCGTCGTCCCGCCCGCACGAGCACCATTCGGTCCGGAAGGGAAAGGTTGAAGAGCCGCATCGTGCCGGTCAGCAATTCGACCGGAGATTTGATGAGGACGCCGCGGTTCTCGTCCGCCCAAAACTGCGGCGTCGTCAGGATCGCCTGGAGCAGCGGTTTCATGCGGTAGTCGCTGCGACGGAAGAGGTCCGCAAGGCGTTCGATCTCCTGTGGGGCGGGCTGGTCCGATACGAACTCCTTCCAGAGTTTCTGCGTAAGATGCACGGCAACATGAGACTGTTCCAAGGTCACGCGCAACACATCGTCGCCCGTGAAGGGACCGGTGCGGCCGAACAGGCGCTTGATCCCGTGATCGTGCTGGCCTTGATTCATGCGGAAAGAGCCGGTCCGCCGATCCACGTGCCAGCCGGTGAAACAGCGCGCCGCCTCCTTGATGTCCTGCTCACTGTAGTGGCCCTCGCCCAACGTAAACAGCTCGAACAGCTCGCGCGCGAAGTTTTCGTTGGGCCGGTCTTTCTGATTCTGCTGGGTATCGAGGTACAGCAGCATGGCCGGGTCCCTGGCGACAGCCGACAGCAGCTCCCGGAAGGACCCCAGCGCCTGCGAGCGAAAGAGCACGTTCTGCCGGTAGAGAAACGGCGGCCATTTGACCTTCTGGAAGCTCGACGTGAAGTGGTTGTGCCAGAAGAGGGTCATTCGCTCGGTCAGCGGGGAAGGAGTGGCGAGCAATTCCCGATACCACCAGGCCTTGAGTTCCTGTGCTTCCTCCTTCCGTTCCTCGCGGAAGGCCTTCTTCTCGGCCTGGTCCATCCGTTTCCGCTCGGCCGGCGCGGGAGGAAGCCGGTTGATCCAAGTGGGGGGCGCCGTCACGGCGCTGGTCGTCGCGTGGTCAAGCATTGTGGCGACCGCCGTGCCTCGGTCCCAGGCGCTCCATTGCCGGATCTCATCCGGCGTGCCGCCGAATCCGGTTCGGGCTAACAGATGGCGGGCGTCTTCAAAGGGCATGGCCATGGAGATTTTGTTAGGGAATCCTTGTATCGGCCGCGCCCATCCTATGAGGCGACTGGTCCTATGGTCCGACCGAACCTCGGTCGGTCAGGTCGATCGGCTGCGATCGCGGCGGCTCGGCCAAGGCTCCCGGCCCGTGATGATTCTCACCATCCGAGTTTCCGCCCAGTGACCGTCCTCTTCCGGATGCCGCCTTTGCACAAAGGCGCAATGGCCCCCGTGTCGGGTGGCGAGAACCCTGATTTGAGGATTCCCCCGCACCGCCTCCGTCTCGAAAATCGAGAAGGGCACGAAGGGGTCGTCGTAGGCGGTGATGATCAGGGTCGGCACGCGAATATGGGAGACTACGTGCCTGGCGCCGGCCCGATCGTAGTATTCCTCCGCGCTGGAAAAGCCGGCGTCCGGCGCCGTGTACAGGTGATCGAACTGCCGCAGCCGGGAGATGCGGGCGAGCGGGGCGGTGCTGTAGCGGTCGGGAAACAGCTTGGCCTTGCGATGGATCCGGGCCTTCAGCCGGATGACGAAGTGCTGCTCATAGATCCAATTGGCGCGCCGCTCCAACGCTTGGACGCAGGCCTCCGGGTCGATCACCGGGCAGACCCCGAATACCCCTCGAAGCGCCGGCATGGTCGTTCCCGCTTCGCCGGCCATCTTGAGCACCAGATTGCCGCCCATGGACCAGCCGACGGCCCAGAGCTGCTCCAGCCCGTCCTTCTCGGCGAGTTCCATGAGGACGGCACGGATGTCGCCGCTCAGCCCGCTGTTGTAGAGCGTCGGGGTCAGATGCTCGGTCTCGCAACAATTCCGCTGGTTCAGGCGAATGACGTTCATGCCCGCCCTATAGGCCTTGGCGGCAAACCCCTGCATATATTGGGATTCGCTGCACCCTTCGAGGCCGTGCAACAGGACCACTGTATGGGCGGTTGAGCGGCGAGGCTGCCAATGGCAGAACCCGAGCACCTGACTGTCTTCCGCGACCCGAAAGAGACGGGGTTCGATCGGCAGACCCCGGAGCAGCCCTCGCCTGGGAAAGAGACGCGGGAACAGCGTCATCGCATGCCGGTTGCGGAGGAGAGGGTGGGGGTTGAACGACCACGTTTCGATACCCATAGGGCTGGTTGTAGCCTAAGAGAGAACCGCCCCTCTTGCAAGCGGTCGCCGGAGGGTTGGTTAAGCGGGAGGTCCGGATCGCCGATAAGGGGGAAGATCAAGGGAGCGGTCCGTCCAGACAGGGAAACTGGACTGTGCCGCGGCCTCCCGGTGAACACATGCCGTTGCGAACCCACCGCCATAGCCCATGATGGTCGCCCCGTTGCCAGACGACGAAGCACAGCGCCTGAAGGCGTTGAACCGGTACGAGATCCTCGATACCGAGGCCGAACCGGCCTTTGATGATCTTGCACGGCTGGCCGGTCAAGTCTGCGAGACGCCGATCGCCTTGATCAGCCTGGTCGATCCTTGCCGGCAGTGGTTCAAGGCGAAGACCGGCCTCTCCGCCTGCGAGACCTCCCGCGACATGGCCTTCTGCGCCCATGCCATCCTCCAGCGAGATCTGTTGATCGTCCAGGATGCGCTGGCGGACGAGCGGTTTGCCGACAATCCGTTGGTGACGGGCGAGCCGAAGATCCGGTTTTACGCCGGAGCGCCTCTGGTGACGGAGGACGGCTATGCCCTGGGCACCCTTTGCGTCATCGATCGGACGCCCAGACACCTGTCCGGCGAGCAGCGGGCGGCCTTGGCGGCGTTGGGCCGGCAGGTGATGAGCCAAATGGAACTCCGCCTGCGGAATCGGGAATTGCGCCGCAGCGTCGCCGCCGAACGCGCAGCCCGGGCGGCGGAGGCGAGGTTGCGCTTTGCGATCGACCACAGTCTGGAGGGTGTGGCGCTCCTGGATCGAGAGGGCCGCTTGACCTATCTCAACCACGCCTTTGCGGAGCTGTACGGGTTCGACGTGGCCCAGTTGACGGGTCGATCCTGGCAGACGTTGTTTTCGCCGGCCTGGGTGGCCACCGTTGAACAGACCATTCTCCCGGTGCTCTGCCAACGCCGGACCTGGCATGGCGAAGTCATGGGGGAGCGGAAGTCCCGAAAGGCCGTCGCGCTCGACTGTTCCCTGTCGCTCTTGTCCGAGGAGGATCAGGAGGTCTGGCTGCTTTGGACCTGCCAGGACATCACCGAGCGAAAGCGCGCGCTCGAAGAGATGAAGCGGGCGCAGCAATCGCTGCTGGACCATCAGCGGAATCTGAACGAGGCGCAGCGGCTGGCGCATTTGGGCAGTTGGGAATGGGACATCGCGACGGGCGCTGAGCTGTGGTCGGACGAGCTCTATCGCATCTTCGGGTATGAGCCGGGAGCCATACAGCCCTGTTACGAAGTGTTCGTGGCGGCACTGCACGAGGAGGACAGGGATCGTGTATTGGCGGCTGTCGACCGGGCGATTCACGAGGACGCGCCTTACGACCTGACCTGTCGCGTGAACCGGACGGACGGCGCCGTCCGCTTCATTCACTGTCAGGGAACCGTGATCCGGGATCAGGCCCGGAGGCCTCAGAAGATGGTCGGAACCGCGCAGGACGTCACGGAGCGGGTGAATACCGAGGATGCCTTGCGGCACCAGACCGCCCGCGTGAACGCGATCTTTGACCACGCAGTCGATGGCATTCTCACGATCGACGAGCAGGGGCTGGTGGAATCGTTCAATCCGGCGGCTGAGGAGATCTTCGGATACGGCGCGAAGGACATCATAGGCGAGACCGTGGCGCGATTGCTGCCTGAGCCCCATCGGAGCCTGTGCGGCCGCTTGCTCGTGCAGTACTTGGCCGAACAGCCCCAAGGGCCGCCCGGCTGTCGGCGGGAGATCTTGGGTCGCAGGAGGAACGGCGCCGTGTTTTCGTTGGAAATCTCGATCAGCGAAATGATGATCGGGGGGTGCCGTTTGTGGACGGGGTTCGTGCGCGATATCACGGAGTGGAAACGCTCGGACGACGCGCTGCGGATCAGCGAGGCGCGGACGAGGCTCATCATCGACACCGCCCTCGACGCCGTCATCGGCATGGATGCGGCGGGTTACGTGATGGAATGGAATCGGAAAGCCGAGTCGATGTTTGGATGGGGGCGTGACGAGGCCTGCGGTAGGTTGCTGGCCGATCTGATCATCCCTCCGACATTTCGGGACGCCCATGCAGCCGGGTTGCGGCGATTCCTGGAGGCCGGTGAAACCAGGATGATGAACAGGCAGGTCGAGACGACGGCGCTGCGACGGGACGGAACCGAATTCCCCGTCGAGGTGGCGGTGACGGCGGCCGAGGTCGCGGGGCAGACCTGTTTTCATGCCTTTCTATCGGACATCACGGAGCGCAAGCGGACCGAACAGGCGCTGCGCCAAAGCGAGGAGCGGTTTCACCTGGCCGTGAAGGGATCGAGCGACGGTATTTGGGATTGGAACGTGGTGACGAATGAGGTGTATTACTCGTCCCGCTTCAAGGAACTGCTGGGCTATGCGGACCACGAAGTCGCCCCCCTATTCGACAGTTTTACGAGATGGGCGCACCCGGACGATCGGGACCGAGTGTTGAGCGCCCTGTACGATCACCTTCACGGGACCACGCCGCTGGATGTGGAGGTTCGGTTGCAGAAGAAGCCGGGCGCCTACGGCTGGTTCCGGATCAGAGGGCAGGCCATTTGGGACGAAGCCGGCAAGCCGGTGCGCGTGGCTGGCTCGTTGACCGACATTCACAAGGGCAAGAGCACCGAAGAGGAGCTGGCCAAGGCCGCCGTGGAATTGGAACGTCAGAATGCGCAACTGCTGGAGGCGCGGGATCAGGCGTTGGCCGCGACGCAGGCCAAGAGCGACTTTCTGGCTGCCATGAGCCATGAAATTCGGACGCCCATGAACGCGATCGTCGGCATGGCTGATCTCCTGGCGGAGAGCCCGCTGACACAGGAGCAACAGGCCTATGTCCGGCGGCTCTCCCGCGCGGCAGCCGGCCTGCTGGATCTGATCAACGACGTCTTGGATCTGTCCAAAATCGAGTCGGGGTACTTGGAGTTGGAGAGCATCACCTTCGACCTGCCGGACCTGATCGAGACGACGGCCGACATGTTGGCCGTGCGCGCCCATGCCAAGGGGCTGGAGCTGGTGACCGATATCGACCCGGCGCTTCCGGCGAAGGTCTGCGGCGATCCGACCAGGCTCAGACAAATCCTGGTGAACCTGGTCGGCAACGCGATCAAGTTCACGGAGCGGGGTGAAGTCGTCATTCGGGCGAGGCGCGAGACCGAATCCTCGGAGCCGGACCGGTTCCAGTTCAGCGTCTCCGACACCGGCATTGGGATTGCCGAAGACAAGCTGCAGGCGATCTTTGAGCGGTTTACCCAGGCGGATTCCTCCACGACCCGTCGGTATGGGGGCACCGGCCTCGGGTTGGCGATCAGCAAGAAGCTGGCGGAATTGATGGGGGGGACCATTCGGGCCGAGAGCGTGGCCGGGCTGGGCGCCACGTTCCAGGTCACGGTGCGGCTGCCTCCCGCGGCTGTTGCCGTGCTCTCGCCGGAACAGCAACAGGCCGATCTGACGGGACGCCGCATCTTGGTGGTGGATGGCAATCACAGCGTGCGCCATGTCGTCCGGCAGGCGGTGACGCATCTGAACGGAGACGTTATCGAGGCGCCAGATGGGCCGACGGCCTTGGATGTCCTGCGCCGATCCCGCGAGACCGGCCAGCCGGTGCATCTGCTGATCGTCGACCGGCTGGTGGCTGCACCGTCCGGCCTTCCCTTGGCGGACGAGATGAAGGCCGTGCCGGAATTCAGCGGCCTGCCGGCTATCCTGCTGGCCTCCTCCTGCGGGAGCGGAGAAGAGGCGTCAGCCGCGGCAGCCGGAATGTCAGCCTGTCTGAGCAAGCCGGTTCGCCGCCAGGCGCTGGTAAGCCTCATGCTGAGCCGGTTGGGATCGGCTCCAGATCCGGATTCTGAGTCGCCGCGGACGCGAGAGGAGCCGGTAACCCCGCCCGATCTTGTACCGCTTCGCATCCTGGTTGCCGAGGATCTGGAGGACAACCGGGAGGTGATCCGCCTGTTTCTCAAGGATCGGCCGTGGAGCTTGGACTTTGCCGAGAACGGCGTGGCGGCGGTGCAGCGGTTCAAGGCGGCGGCCTATGATCTGGTGTTCATGGACGTTCAGATGCCGGAGCTGGACGGCTACGATGCGACCAGGATGATGCGGGAGTGGGAACAGGTCCAGGGGCGCCCGCGCACCCCAATCGTGGCGCTGACCGCGAATGCGCTTCGGGAGGAAGTCGAGAAGAGTCTTGCCGCCGGCTGCGACGCGCACATGACCAAACCCATCAAGAAGAAGACATTGCTCGCCGCGGTTGCCCGATACGGGCTTCGTCTCGAGGACCAAGGAGCGCTTCCATGAACCGAAACGAACCGGGGTGCGCAAGGGCCGACGAACCGGCGGGCGGGACAGCCCATGACTCGGCGGCCCGGCCGGCAGAGGGAGCGCAGACCGTCGTGCGCATCGACCGGGACTTTGCGCCGATGATCCCGAGATTCATGGACAACCGTCGCAAGGAGCTGACCGCCATGCGTGAGGCGGCCGCGCGGGGCGAGTACGAAACCGTGAGCAAACTGGCTCACGGCATCAAGGGCGCGGGCGGAAGCTACGGATTCGACGAGTTGACGGCATCGGCTGCGGCTCTCGAGCAAGCGGCGAAGGCGGGCCATGGCGCGGCGGTCCTCGAGGGCCTGGCAGCGATTGAACGGTATCTGGCGACGATCGATGTGCAATACGTAACGCCTGAGGAGAGCCGATGACGACACCGGATACGCCGAGCCCGACGCCGGAGGAGGCCATCAGGCCGCTGTTGCTGATGGCGGAGGATGAGGAGGATACGGCGAGCCTGCTCCAGTTCCTGCTGGAGCGGGCCGGCTATGTGGTCCTGCATGCGAGAGATGGGATGGAAGCGCAGGGACTCGTGGATACGCACGATCATCTCGATCTGATTCTGCTCGACATCAACCTGCCCTTCATCAACGGGCTGGATGTGCTCACCCATATCAGGAGGAAGCCGGGGTGGGAGCGGGTCCCCGTGATTATGCTGACCGCAGACGGCTCCGAGCAGGACGTGCGACAGGCGCTCCGTGCCGGCGCCAACGATTATATCCTCAAGCCCTTCAATCCCCGCGAATTGACCGTCCGCCTCGACCGGTTTCGCAAGTATCTTGTCTAATCATCAAGGCATCGGCAACCGTTTCTGATATGGATGCGTACCCGGGGATTGGCTCCGTGGTCCGCGGCGGTGCCCGTCCCCGTCCGTTACCTGGTCGCGACTTCCCGGCGATAAGCCGCAAACGAAGGGACGCCGTACGGTCGTGGCAGCTCCGGGTGCTGGGAGAGCGTTTGGAGAATGCGCTCTTTGGTGCCCCAGTCGCACCATGACATCTGCGTGAGCGGCAACAGCGCCAGACGATGGGTCTGTCGGGAGAGCACGGCGGTGGAGAAATTCAACGACGGCACGGTGCGATAGATTTCCGCCGTGACGGCATGTTCCCAATCCGTGCCGATGAACCGGCGGAGCAGCATCGAGCCGGCGGTCAATTCCGGCAAGCCGGCGCACATCACCTGCAGGAGCACCGAGGCGCGGCTCACGAGCATGCCGGTGTTCCAGAGCCATCCGTCCGCCAGCAGGCTGCGCGCCTGTTCGCGCGACGGCTTCTCCACAAAGCCGGCGACGCTTTCGAACGTCTGCCCGCCGATGCGGCTCCGCGTGACGCCTCGCTTGATCCAGCCGTAATCGGGCTCCGGCGACGCCGGTTCCGCCCCAAGCAGGACGATGTGATCGGCGGCATCCGCCGCCAGAAAGGCCTCGGCGTTCGCCACAGCCTCCACCAGCCGTTCATGCGGGCGAATGAAATGGTCGGACGGCAACAGGGCGATCACGGCGTTCGGATCGCGATCCAGAATATGCGCCAGCGGCAGCAGCACGCCCAGGGCGGTGCCGCGGCTTTCCGGTTGAATGAGGATCGTGCCCGGAGGCCGTTGGCCCAGACACTCCAACAGGTACGGGAGATGGTGCTCGGTCCCGACGACCAGCACCTGCTCCGGTGGCAAAAACGTTTCGGCCCTGAGCACGGTCTCCTCGACCAGCGTGTGACGGCCGGCGAACGAGCAAAACTGTTTGGGCCGGTCCGTTCCGTAGCACTCCCGGACATAGGGTTTCAGCCGTTCCCCTTCCCCGCCCGCTAAGACAATGGCCCACAGGTGTGTGCGGTCGTGCGTCATGGCGGTTCCTCCTTGTGAAGATCAGTCGGTGCCGGTGGGGCCGAGGCTCGGGCTCGACCGGCGCCCGGTCGCGCATGCCATCCAGATCGGGGTGGTCGGCGTCCGTGCTCCGGCGCTCCGTCGGAAGGCCGGCGAATCGGCGCCGCGGCATCGGTTGGCCCGGATCACGGGATCGTCGATCGAGCCGCAATTGACGCACCGGTGGCAAGCATCGCGTTCTTCCCAGCGGGGCCCGAGATGGTCAAAGAGGGTATCGGTAACAAGCAGCCCGCCGCAGCGGCCACAGGGTGCCGAGGGCGCCGGATGGATCGCGCCGGGTGAAGAGCAGCGGAGCTGCCGAGAACGATTTCCCATGGGCTGAGTCTCCTTACTTGGCGGTTTCACCCCTGAGAACGGAGGCATTCCTTTTTACGACCCCACGCAAGATTCGGTCCTATCCCTGCTTGTCTTTTCCTCGGTCGCCTGAACGCGCCGGGGCATGGCTGGGCAGAGGGTCCATTCTCTTCCCGTCCTTTCGGTCCGGGACGGCGCGGCCGCATCTCGCTCAGCCTGGACACGAATCCGCACGGTGCGTTCCGTGCGGATTAGCTCGCTTTGCCGGATGACGATCCGCGCCTTGCCAGGATTCCGGCGCAGGGAGGACCGGCGGAGCTGGTATGGCCCTTGCCCGTACTGGTTCCACGATGTTTGACAAGGGATGGAGCCGGTCTTTAGGATGGCTTGTTCGCGCGGAGACCCCATGCGAGAGAAGCTCGCCCGCCTGTTTCGCAATCTTCCCATCGAACGCAAGCTCCTTCTTGCTTCCGTCATCCCCCTTGCGGCGCTCATCATGCTGAGCCTGGTGACCTATCAGAGCGTGGAGGTGTTCTCCCACGACGAGGACGAGCTGCAACGCATCTATCAGGCCCAGGCCCTCTCCTCCGAATACATGCGGCTGGCGGTGGACTTGGAAACCGGCTTCCGCGGCTACACCTTGACGAACCAGGACAGTTTTCTCCGTCCCTTCCAAACCGCCCGCGAGGGCATCCTCATCCTGGGCAACATGCTGGAAGGGCTGGTCAGCGAAGACCCGTCGCAGCGGGCGATGATCGAGGAGGTCCAAGCCCTCGTCGAGCAGATGGTGCGGGAGAAGGAAGCGCTGATTCAGCAATTGAAGGCGGGACGGCAGGAGGAAGCCGAGCACTACATCGAGGAAGGCCAGGGGCGAGTCCTAATGGCGGGCATCCGGAACGGCATGGCGCAATTCACGGCGCTCCAACGGAATCTGCTGAACGCCAGGCTGGCGAGCGTCAGCCTGGACCGGACGTCGTTGCTGTACGTGGTGCTATGGGGGGGGGCGCTGACGTTGGGTCTGACGGTCCTGGCGCTGCACCTGGTCGCCCGGTCCATCACCGGACCGCTGATCGGTCTGGCTCGGGCCGTCGGAGGCGCGCCGTCCGGGGCTGTGCCAGCCGTTCCCGTCCTGGAGCGGCAGGACGAAATCGGACACCTGACCCAAGTCATGCATGCGATGAGCGTGCAGATCAAGGAACACCTGTCGAAACTGGAAGAATCGGAAGCCGAGCTGCGGGGGGTCAACCAGGACCTGTCCGCCTCCGAGGCGAAATACCGCAGCCTGGTCGACCACGCGCCGTTCGGCATCTTCACCACCAAGGGCATGAGCATCACTTTCAGCAACCGGTACAACCAGACCCTGGCCGGTCTGGACCCGGATGACCAGATGAACCCCGACATGTTCCGCCATTCCATCCATCCCTCGGACCGCCAGCGCGTGTTGACGGAATTCGCCCAGGCGATCGAGCAGGATCGGCCCTGCGAGACCGTGTTTCGGTTTCTGCAGAAGGACGGGACGGTCCGCAAGGTGCTGAGCCGCCGCATTCCGATCAAGGACGCGGCGGGTCAAACCATCATGTATCAGGGATTCAACATCGACATCACGGCCTTGGACCTCTTGCAGGAACGGTTGAGCCGCTCGGAACGGTTGGCGACATTGGGCCAGGTGGCGGCCGGCATCGCGCACGAGATCCGAAATCCGCTCGTGGGGATCGGCTCCACGACGGCCTTGCTGATGGATGATACGCCGCAGTCGGATCCGCGCCATGCGGAGTTGGGGATTATCCTGCGTGAAACCAGACGGCTCGACCGCATCGTGAACCAGATCATCGACTATGCGCGGCCTCGGGAAGTGGCCCCGATCACCTTTGCGGTTGAGGACCTGCTCGGCGAAACGGTGAAGGTGCTGGAGGCGTCCCTGACGGCCAAGCGAATCGAGGTGGCGAAGGAGGCGCCGCCCGGCGGGCTCACGCTGCACGCGGATCGCGATCAACTCAAGCAGGTGCTGCTGAACCTGATCCAAAACGCGGTCGACGCTTCCCCGGAAGGCGGGCGCATCACCCTCAGCGCGTTCTCGATGCCGGGCGACCGCGGCCCCGGCCTGGTGCTCAAGGTCGCCGATGCCGGTTGCGGAATTCACAGCGAGGATCTGGCCCATGCGTTCGAGCCCTTTTTCACGAAGGGCAAGCATCGCGGCACCGGACTGGGATTGGCCATTTGCCGCAACATCATCGAAGCGCACGGGGGCGACATCCAACTCACCAGCGAGGTCGGCAAGGGCACCAGCGCCAGGATTTGGCTGCCCGTCCGCCAGGACGTGACGGTCATCGAGGGGTAGCTATGCAGATCACCATCTTTGTGACGGACGACGAACCCGCCATCCGGTCGGCCATCGTCAAACGGCTCTCCCGCAAGAAGCATCGGGTCGTCGGGTATGAGTCCGGCGACGCGTTGCTGGCCGCCGTGGAGCACGAGATCCCCGATTTGATCCTGCTCGACCTGAAGATGCCGGGCCTCAGCGGGCTGGACACGCTCAAGAAAGTCCGCCCGCTCGCGCCCCAGGCTCTGATCATCATGCTGACCGCGTACGGCACCGTGCAGGACGCCGTCGAGGCCATGAAGCTGGGCGCCTACGATTTTCTCATCAAAACGGTGGATCTGGACGGCATCGAGCCGGTGTTGGCGCGCGCCATCGATCTGCTGGGCCTTCGCCTCAGGCTGGAGGAGGAGGGGCGGGATCAGGACAGCCAGTACGCCCTGTCCAACCTGGAAGCGAACAGCCCGCTCATGCAACAGATCCTGGCGCAGGCGCGGGACGTGGCGTCCAACGCCCGGTCGACCGTGTTGTTGTTGGGGGAGACGGGCACGGGCAAGGAGTTCCTCGCGCGGGTGCTGCATCACAACGGCGCGCGCGCCAGGGGACCGTTCATCGGGGTCAACTGTACGGCGATTCCCAAGGATCTGTTCGAGAGCGAGCTGTTCGGGTTCGAACGGGGGGCCTTCACGGGCGCCTCGCAACGGAAGATCGGCCTGCTGGAGAAATCGGAAGGCGGCACGTTGTTCCTGGACGAGATCGGAGATCTCGATCTGGCGATGCAGGGAAAATTGCTTCGCGTCCTTCAGGAGCGTTCCTTCAGGCGGCTGGGCGGCACCGACGACATCGGGGTGGACTTTCGGCTGATCGCCGCCACCAATCGGGACCTCAAAAAAGCCGTTGCGTCGGGACTCTTCCGTGAAGACCTGTTCTTCCGTTTGAACGTGATGACGTTCGAGTTGCCGCCGCTGCGGAAGCGGGTGGAGGACATCCTTCCCCTGTGCCGGCGGGCCCTGTTCCGCTACGGCAAGGAGTTCGGCAAGGACGTGATGGAGATCGAGCCGGACGCGGCGGCGATGCTCCAACAATATGCGTACCCCGGCAATATTCGCGAGCTGGAGAACATCATCGAACGCGCGATGATCTTCTGTCAGGGGCAGATGCTGACGGCCGACCATCTCCCCGCCGAACTGCGGAACCGGGTCGGGCAGACCGCCGTGACGGTGGTGCAGGGAGAGGAGCAGTTGCTGCGGGTGGAAGCGAAGCTCGGGAAACAGTCGTTGGCGGACATCGAGCAGGCGATCATCCAGGAAGTGCTCCGTCTCAGCGACTACAACAAGACCGCTGCCGCCAAGCATCTGGGATTGACCAGGTTTGCACTGGATCGCCGCTTGAGAAAGGCCGAGGACGAGTAGCTTCCAGCGTCCTCCTTCCGCTTCTCCGTTCTCCTCCCTTTTCACTTCTTACTTTTCCTTTCATCCGAATCGTGTTCTGCAACGGTACGCGTCGTTTCGTTTCGTGATCACCTTGCGTGCCTGCCGCGATGCCCTCTCTCGTTAATCCTCTCCTTCCGGGCGATTCAGAGCGAAATCGCACAGGCCGCTCGCCCCTTCCACGCTCGTCGCTTCTGCTCTCGTTGGTCTCGATCGACCAGCTTGCTCAATGAGGACGCGGGCGGCTTGATGTTTCGGCCAATTCGTCCTCCATGCTAAGGCTGCGGCCATCAGCCGGCCTGCCTGTCAAATACATGCGGGCATGGACATTGCTCGTAGGACTCTGTGTCGGATGATGTCTGACAGACGGACGACGCGAACGGATCGAGTCGGCACGAAGGAGGCGCCATGGATTACGTGAAACCGCAAGGGGTGGTGGAGAGCATGCTGGCCGGCGGGGTGTACAAACTCAACGTGCCACCTCGGCATTTGATACTCCGCGGCATGTTGGCCGGCGCCTACCTGGGCATCGGGACGAGCATGGCGGTGACGGCGGCGGTCGAAACCGGGTACTGGATCGTCGGAAGCATCTTGTTTCCGTTCGGCCTCGCGCTCGCGATCTTGCTCGGGGCAGAGATCATTACCGGGAGCTTCGCCCTGCTCCCCTGCGCGGCTGCGGCGGGCAAGGAAAACGCCGGCATCCGGCAGGTGCTGGCCAACTGGGGCTTGGTCTTTCTCGGCAACCTCATGGGCAGCATGTTGTATGCGGGTTTGTTCGCGATCGCGCTGACCACGGCCGGGGATGCGCAGATCAACGCGGTGGGGACCAAGCTGATCGCCATTGCCGAAGCCAAGACCAACTACTATGCCTTGCACGGCTCCGCCGGCCTTCTGGCCGCCTTTACCAAGGGCATCCTGTGCAATTGGATGGTGAGCTTGGCCGTGGTGGCCGCCTACATGTCGACCTCCTTCTCCGGAAAGATGGTCGCGATCTGGGGCCCCACGCTGCTGTTCTTTTCCCAGGGATTCGAGCATGCGGTCGTGAACATGTTCTTGATTCCCGTCGGGATGTTGCTGGGCGCCAATATCGACCTCTCTACCTGGTGGCTGTGGAACCAGATTCCCGTCACGCTCGGCAATCTCGTCGGCGGCATGGTCTTCACCGGACTGGCCATTTACGGAACCCATTCGAGCAAGGCGAACGCCGCGACGGCGACGCTACCGGTCGGGGCTCCCGCGCCGGCCTATGCCGTCGAACGGGAGCCCCGCGCCGAGACGCCGGGGTACTCCGTCACTCGATGAATAGAACCGGCCGCGTGGGAAAACCTTGCGGCACGAAGATCACGACCACGGAGATGAGCCCATGGTGCAGGACGTGATGCAGCGCTGGTCGAACAGCCCGAGACCCTTTCCGCGGCGATTGCGCGGGTGGCGATTGACGCTGTTCAATGTCCTGCTCGGCATCGCCCATGCCATGGTGCTCTTCAATGCGGCCTCCTACATCGCCTTCCTGCCCCATGTGTCGGGAGACCTGGGCGGCGTGCTCCCCAGTTTCGGCACCTGGGCGCAGACCGATTTCATGATCGCGCTCGCGCTGGCGTTTCCCGTGTCGCGGTGGTTGGCCTGTCGATTCGGCGATTATCGGGTATTCGTGGGGGCCTTCGTGCTGTATGCGCTGGCGTCGCTGCTCTGCGCGGTGAGCACCACGATCCCGCAATTCCTCACGGCTCGTATTCTGCTGGGGTTTACCGGAGGCCTCACCCTGCCGATCGGCCAGGCCATGCTGTTGAAAGAATATCCGGACCGGCGAAAGGCGCTCGTCCTGGGCATCTGGGGTTTCTATACACTCTTGCCCTTCACCATCGGGTTTCCGGTCGGCGGATGGATTGCCGATGAGCTCGGCTGGCGCGAGCTGTTCATTTTGAACGCGCCGGTCAGCCTGTTGATCGCCGGGTTGGTCGGGGGCCTGTTGTATGGCCGCGGGTTCGTCCCCTGCCGTGTCAATTTCGATTTCGTCGGGTTCCTGTTGCTCGCGGTGATCATCGGCGGCGTGCAGACGATTCTCAACCAGGGCAACGATTTCGATTGGTTCGATTCGGGGTTTCTCGAACTGATGCTGCTGGTGGTCGTCGTGGCGGTGCCGGCCTGGATCATTTGGGAACTGGATGAAGAGCATCCGGCCATCGATCTGCGGCTGTTAGCCGTGCGCAACGTGGCGATCGGCTTGATCTGCCTCACCTTGGGCTTCTTCTCCCTCCAGGGCCTGCTGTCCCTGTTCATCGTCCAGCTCCAGTTGCTGATGGGCTATTCGTCCTATCTGGCCGGCTTGGTGTTTCTGCCGATGTTCATCTTTGGCGTGCCCATGATCGCCGTCATGCACCATCTGGTGGCGCGCCTGGATGTCCGGCTGATGGCCTGCTTGAACCTGCTGGGATTTGCCGCCACCTATTACTGGATCGGGTTGTTCGACGATCCGCATTCGTTCGATCAGATCTTCTGGCCCATGCTGGTCGAAGGGATCTTCCTGGGCTCGTTCTTCACGCCCCTGACCGTGTTGACGCTGCATGGTTTGACGGGAGACCGGCTGATGCGGGCGGCGGAAGCCGCCAACCTCCTGCGTATCGCGGCCGGCGCGTTCGGGATCACCATGCAGGGGGTCATCCTGTTTCGGCGCGGCCCGCTGCACCAATTACAACTTGCGGACCATGCCGGCGGCCGAGTGTCGGTGTCCTACGATGCGGTGCAACAGTTCATCACCAAGCTGCAACCGCTGGGCTTCGACTTCGAGATGGCGCACAAGAAGCTGGAATTGCTGGTCAAGCAAGAGGCCGGCATCTTGGCCTTGAACGACGCCTTCCTTGTGGCCAGCTATCTCTGTTTGGGATTGGCCGCGCTGGTGTGGTTGGCGCGCTCGAACCATGCGGCCAGCGACAAGTCGCCGGAAGGTCTGCGGGAATGGCAGGCGGAAGAATTGGCGGAGCAACCATGATGCGTCGGCGGTCTCTTTCAGGCGCATTAGCGGCGGCCGGACTGGCCGCCGTCCTGCTGGCGGGCGGCTGCGCCTGGTACCAGGAGGAAAAGGAGCGGGCGGAGATTCTGGACACGCCGTCCATGGATCACATGATCGCCGAAGTGGCCAGTTTCGCCTCCTCGCGGGAACAATGGCCCAATGATCAGTGGTGGACGCGCTTCTCCAGCCCGGAGCTGAATGTCCTGGAGGAGACGGCGCTCAAGGATAATCCCAGCCTCAAGAAGGCCGACGCCCGGCTTCGTGAGGCCCAAGCCCTGGTCCGCGTGGAAGGGGCCCGGCTGTTGCCCTTTCTCGATGCCGACGCCTCCCTCACGCACGAGCGGCTGTCTCAGCACGGGGTGTTCGCGGCCTTGAACCGGGAAGTGGCCGGCGCGCGGTTTCTGCTGGGCATCATCAATCCGCTGAGCTTCCGCTACGAGTTCGATTTCTGGGGAAAGAACCGGGCCCTCCTGGAAGCGGCCTTGGGACAGGCGGCGTCGGAGGACGCGGAGTTGGCGGAAGTGCGGTTGCGGCTGACTGCGGCGGTCGCCCGCGCCTACTTCCGGGGGCTGGCGCTCCAACAACAGTTGGAGTTGGTGCAGACGATGGTCGATATCAGGCGGGACCTGTACCGCCTGGCCGAGACCCGGTTCCGGTTGGGGCTGGACGACGGGTTCAAGGTCAAACAGGCGATCGCGGAATTGGAAACGGTCAACAAGCGGGAAGCCGGCGTCCGCGATCAATTGGATGTGCAACGCCATCTCCTGGCCCGGTTGAGCGGCAAGGGGCCGGACGGGGCGCATGATTTGTTCGCGCATCGCGCGGTGACCATCCCCGAGCAGATCCCCTTGCCGGACCATCTGCCGATCGGCTTGCTGGCGCGTCGCCCTGATCTGGCCGCGGCGCTCTATCGGGCCGACGCCGCGGCGCGGCGGATCAAGTTCGCCAAGGCGCAGTTTCTGCCCAGCATCGACCTCACGGCGTTTGTGGGTTTCAATGCCCTGGTCCTGACCAAAGGGGCGGATCAGCTCGGCAAACTGCTGTTTTCAGGCCAAAGTTTTTCTTACGGCGTGGCGCCCGGCCTGCGGCTGCCCTGGTTCGAGGGCGGACGGTTGCGAGGCGAATTGAAGGCCCAGCGCGCGGAATATGACGCCGCGGTCGAGCTCTACAACGAAACCCTCCTGGATGCGATGCGGGAAGTGGCGGACAGTCTCAGCGCCTGGCATACCACCCGGTCGATCCTGGAATCGCACCACCGCCTGTTGGCTTCGTTGGACGACGACTACCATTTGGCGAAGGTGCGGCTCACCAGCGGGCTGGACGACGACCGGGAGGTCTTGAAGCACCGGTTTCCCTTGCTGGAGCAGGAGTATGCGTTGCGGGCATTGGAAAGCGATCAGTTGGTCGCCATGGTGGACCTGATCGAGTCGCTGGGAGGCGGGTATTTCAATGAGGATGTCACCCGCCAGCCCAAATTGTAAGGAAGAACGTTGAACATGACGGACGTGCAAGATCAGCCGGAATCCCCCAAACTTCGCCGGCAAGTCATCCGCGCCAGGCGCAACCGGCGTCTCCTGTTGATGGCGGTGCTGTTTTTGGTCGCGGGCTTGGCCTACACCGCCTACTGGTGGTCCTACGATCGTTTCTGGGTGCGGACCGACAACGCCTATGTGACCGGCAACCTCGTGCCCGTCAAGGCCCAAGCAACCGGCATCATTACTCACGTGCTTGTGGAGGAAACCCAGTACGTGAACAAAGGCGACGTGGTGCTTCGTCTCCAGGAACACCTGGCCAGGGCGGCGCTGGGCAAGGCCAAGGGCGAGCTGGGCCAAACCGTCCGCCGGATCGCCGCCCTCTTCGCCACGCGGCGGCAGTCTGGGGAGAAATTGGCGGCCCGAACCGCCCGGCTCGATTTGGTCCGCCATGATCTCGTGCGGTATCGCCAGGCGACGCCCAGCGGGGCTGTCTCGCAGCAGATCATGCAGAATGCCATGGATCAGATGCATGCGCTGGAGTCGGAGGTCCGCGAGACGCAGGCGGAATATGATGCGCTGACGGCTCAGGTCGGCGGGACCAGCGTGATGGAGCATCCCGCCGTCGAACTGGCCGCGAGCCAGTTCATCGACGCCTATCTTGAATATAACCGGCAGCAGATCCGGGCGCCGGTGTCCGGCTATGTCGCCAAACGCAAGGCACAGGTGGGGGACCGGGTCACGCCCGGCTCGCAGCTCATGACGATCGTGCCGCTGGATCACCTCTGGGTCGAAGCCAACTTGCGGGAGACCGAGGTGCGCCACGTGCAGCCGGGACAGTCCGCGCTCGTGTCGGTCGATCTCTACGGCAAGAGTTACACCTTTCACGGGGTCGTTGAAGGGTTGGTCCCGGGCACCGGCAGCGCGTTCGCGCTACTCCCGCCCGACAATTCAACCGGCAATTTCATTCACATCGTCGAACGGGTGCCGGTCCGGATCGGATTGCCCATGGATGAACTCCGCCGGCAACCGATTCGGCCCGGCCTGTCGACCGTGACCAGCATCAACATCAAGGAGCCGGGCAAGTCGACCTGGACCTCTCTGGCAACCGCGTCGGGACAAGATTACGAGACAGACGTGTTCGAGGATGAATTTTCGACCGCGCAGGTCATGGCCGAAGAGATCATTCTAAAGAATCTGGTGTGGGACAGCGAACATACGCCGGCGGAGCAGGGGCGTCAGGCGAAACCTATCAAGGCCCGAGACAACAATCCGCCGATATCGAAGGTGAAGACGGACGCCAACGCGTCGTGACTTCCGCGGTGGATGTGAGGAAGTGGTGGATCGCGACAGAAGTACGGCGGGCCTCACGGGCGGAATCCTGGCTGCGGCTGTGACCCTGCTCCTTGTGCAGCAAGCTTTGGCCGAGCCGATGCAATGCGACAGAGAGGGAGGGAAGGCCAACCAGCCAATGGACAGCCGCTGCGACCCGCGCCCGGCGCCCGAGCTGCGGGTCGAACCCTTCGATGACGAGGTGGGTGAGTCGCGCGTCCCGCCGCGCAGTCCGGATCTCGGCGCCGCCTTCAATCCGTTGAGCCCTTCCATCGGACCCGGTTCGGGAAAACTCGGACCGGAGGCAGGGCGAGGCGCCCTCCAACCTGATAAGGGCCCCGGTCGCGGCAATGTCCCAGCCAAGAAGCGGAAGCCTCACTGATGGCGGAGAAATCGCACGGTGCGGTTCGTGCGAAATCGCTCGATTATGGATGGTTCAAATCGGCCAGGCCAAGTCTTTCAGGCTACTTGGAACAAGGCACGGCTGTTGCTCCGTTTCGGTTCGACGAACAAGAATCCTGGCGGACTGACAGGGGAAAGGGATCGTACCGTGAAATTCTGGAAACAATGCGGAGATCAGGAGTTCCTGTGGTTGCTGGTGGCGCTCATTGCCATGGCCGTCTGGGTCACCAATGCCTGGATGTCGGACCCCAGCCCCTTAATGACGGTGACCGGCACGGTTCCGCCGGGCTCGTAACCAGGGCTGGATCCAGCGAGGCTCGTTCCACCACCCCTTGCCTTTCATCTCTTTTCCTGCCATCTCCCGGTCATCGACCACAGGAATCGCCGGCGCAACCAACCGCCGTGACGGCACTTCGTCCCAGACCGCGACCCACGGGTTTACCGATCAGGATGAATCGTGAGAAAGATCGTCGCCCGACCTCGGCTCAGCAAGACGAGCACCGAAGCATCCGGCCGTAGCTGGTTGGTCAGGCGTTCGAAATCCTGCACGTTCCTGACCGGCTTGCGGTTGATTTCATGAATGATATCCCCGATCCGCACGCCGGCTCGTTCCGCCGGGCTATCGGGTTCGATATCGACGACGGTCACTCCCGCCCGTCTCTTCGATCGGCCGAACCGCTCCGGGCCATCCGCCGCATTTTCCACGGTGATGCCGGCCAACGCATGCTCGCCCTTCCCGGTTTCCGAGCTTCGCCCGCCGGCCTTGGCGAGCTCTTTGGGTAGTTCGCCGATGGTGAGACTGACCTCCTGCGGTTGTTTGTCGCGGAGAATCGACAGCTTCACCGTCGTGCCCGGCTTGGTTTCCGCCACCAGCGATCGCAGGTGGTTCGGGTCGCGGATCGTGGTCTCGTTATAGGCCGTGATAATGTCGCCCCGTTGAAGCTTGGCTTTGGTGGCCGGGCTCTCGTCCATGACATCCGAGATCAGGGCTCCGGTGGTTTCCGCCGTGCCGAACTCCTTTGCCAGCTCCTGAGTCACCTCTTGGATCGATACGCCGATCCAGCCGCGGACGACCTTCCCGTGGGCGATCAGGCTCTCCATCACGCTCTTGGCCATGTTGCTCGGGATGGCGAACCCGATGCCCATGTAGCCGCCGCTTCTCGTGAAAATGGCGGTGTTGATGCCGATCAACTCGCCCTTCAGGTTCACCAGAGCGCCCCCGGAGTTGCCGGGGTTGATCGCCGCGTCAGTCTGGATGAAGTCTTCATAGTCCACGATCCCCATGTTCGCGCGCCCGACCGCGCTGATGATGCCCATGGTGACGGTCTGGCTCAAGCCGAAGGGGTTTCCCACGGCCAGTACCATCTCGCCGACCTGCAACTGTCCGGCGTCGCCCCAGGGCAGGACGGGCAGATTCGCGGCGTCGATCTTAATGACCGCCAAATCCGTCTTCGGGTCGGTCCCGATGATCTTGGCCTTGAAGGTGCGTTTGTCCGGCAGGGAAACGGTCACGTCGTCGGCCTCCTCCACCACGTGGTGGTTGGTGATGATATAGCCGTCCACGCTGACGATGACCCCTGAGCCCAGCCCCTGCTCACGCCGATCGCGGGGGCCCGGCATCCGATGCTCGAACTCGTCGCCGAAGAATCGCCTGAAGAAGGGATCATCGAAGAACGGGGCCGGGAGGCGCTCGCCCCCGCGCTCGCGTTTGCGGACCGAGGAAATATTCACAACCGAGGCCTTGGCCTGATTGGCCACCGCAATGAACGGCTGGCTCGGGGCGGCTGTGGCGGCAGGAGGGACGGTCGCGGTGCGGAGGGGGACGGTCCGGGAGAGGCTCCGGCCGTCAGCCGGAGCCTGAGCCCAGGTCGGTCCAGCGAGGGTGAGGCACCACATGATCCACAGCCAAACGGCCAACATCGCTGGCAATCGTCGAGCGGACACTCGATCGCGATTCATGGGGTGTGACCTCCGCAGTTCTCTCGGCCGCGTTGTACCGGCACGTCTCCTTTCTTTTCTTCTCAGGCCTTCTCCCCCACGCGGCAGTAGCCGAACGGCCTCTCAATGGACAACAGGCTGGTGCCCGTTGGTGTGGGGTGATCGCTGGGCGCCTGGCTGCGAGCCTGGTCCGGGCCCGCAGCCAGGCCTGAAGGCCGCTTAACTGGTCTTGATGGGAGTGTGCTCGCGAATGAACTTGGTAATCGGTTCGATATCGGATGCGGAGAAGTAGTGTTTGCGCACTCCTTCTTCCAGAACCCCGAGCGCCTCCTGAACAAATTTTTCCGCAAGCGCGGAGTCTTTAGCCTCCAGGGCCTTGGCGGCTTGATTCAGCAGCCGCAGCACGGATGCTTGAGGCGTGCGAGGATCGTTGACGAACACGTACCGATAATCTTTCTTGAGAAGCTCGTCTTCGATGTCTTTCACCCAAGGCGCTGCATACGACTCGGATCCGGAAAGCCACCCGGCCGCTTCCGCCGGCTTCGCCATCATCAGCGCCGCCCCGCCGACCAGCAGGGACAGCGTGCAGAGCACAGCAGTAATTCGCATATGTCCCTCCTTTGCTGTTGGGTTGGGTTGTTTCTGGAGGATCGCCGTGAAGTTCCGCCGAGACGGCGGGTGATCGGCTCTCCAGCGCTTCGATTAGCAGAATAATTGCCTGTGACATGAAGTCAAGGCCCCGGCCATGCCATGGAGGCAAGCCTGTGGCCTCCCCCTTGATCGGACGCCGCCGAAAATTATTGTTATCCGCAAGACCGAGTGACGCCTCTGGTTCCATGAGGGTGATCACAGAGACGCGGCGAGCTGAGGCGTCAATGGCACGACGTTGAATGGAACCCACTATCGAGAAAGGAGGAGCAGCGATGAACCTGGTACGTTGGGATCCCTATCGTGAGTTGGAGGAGATGACCAATCGGCTCAACCGTCTATTCGGCCGTGCCACCGCCACGGCGGACGGCAACGAGATGATGGTGCGGGCGGATTGGACGCCGTCGGTGGACATCAGCGAAACCGATGAGGAGTTCCAAATCAAGGCGGAACTGCCTGGTGTGAAGAAGGAGGATGTGAAGGTCACCTTGGAGAACGGCATCCTCACGTTGCAGGGTGAGCGGAAACAGGAGCGAGAGGACAAGGACCTCAAGTTCCACCGAATCGAACGGTCCTACGGGCAGTTCGTCCGGAGCTTTACGCTTCCTGACCTGGTCGATGACGCCAAAGTGAAGGCGGAATACAAAGATGGCGTGCTCAACCTCCGCCTGCCCAAATCGGAGAAGGCCAAACCAAAAGCCATTGAAGTGAAAGTGGCCTGACCCGCTGGTGACCCCTGCGAGGCCAACCGCAACGGCCCGTCTTTCCTTGGAAAGACGGGCCGTTGGCCCATTTGGCCCCTTTCCCCCGCCTCTTGACTCCGGCCGATCCTGCGTTATTCAGGATGGCGTCACATGACCTGCTGGACCGGATGGACTTGGTGAAGGGCCCACTGTCTGGCGCGGCGGTCATCCACCGAACACCTCCCGGCCCTTCACAGAGTCCTCCCTATCCAGCCGAATTCACGCATCACGTTGGTCAACCCGATAAGGAGGGTGTCAATAGAAGAGCTGAAAGGAGGTTGAGCGCGTCGCCATGACTCGTCGAGCCATGATGGGGTCGCTGGTTGTCGGGGCCATCCTGCTGTTCGGAGGATGCTGGCCTACGGCGGGCTACGCCGGGGAGACAGTAACCGAGGTCAAGCGCGCGCTCCCTCGTTCGTTCCAGGGAGTCCGACTCGGCATGCCCCGGCACGAGCTGGTGGCGGCCGCCTCCGACAGAGGGCGAACGGCCGTGGCGGGGGATGAGCGAGGACAACGGTCTTTGGCCGTGCTCCCGAACGATCGTCACCTCCGGCGAATCGAATATCGGTTCTATCGGAATGCCTTGCAGGAGATGGCGATCCATTACAACCTTGAGCGCATTCCTCTGGGCCATGAGGGGCTTCTTGCCAGATTGAAAGAGTCCTACGGGGAGCCGGTGGCCGAGCAGGTCGAGGAATTCGATCCGAGACCGGATGTGTTTTCGGTCAAGAAGACCGTGTGGAAGGATGAGCGGACGCTGATCGCGCTCGCCGAAGTCCGGAAGGTGCGGGAAGGAACGGAATCATACGACCTTGTCTTGACCATGACCGATCGCGCGCTGCAGCAGGCGTATGAGCGGGAGCAGGAGCAACGGCGCCGGCGCCAACTGCGGGAGATTCCCATTCCGTTGTCCGGCGAGGAAGGACCGCAGGAGTACCGGGTTGGGCCCGGTGCGGATAGTCCTCGATCCCACGCGGCCGGATAAGGCGATCGGACGTTGCGGAGAAAGGATGTCGTTCCCTTGGGAACTCGTCCGTAGAAGTGACAAGAGTCATTCATGAGAAGGAGGTGAGAAAACTATGAAATACCTGCCATGGATTTTGGCTGTCGTCGCCGTCTGGCTGATTGCCGCGCCCTTCCTGCTCGGGTACGCGGAAACAGGGCCTGCGATGCAGAATGATATCGCGGTGGGCGTGGTGATGTTGCTGGGGGCGTTGATCTGGGGGTATGGCGAATGGCGCGGTCACGGTGTGAGCGCCGACATGCAGACCCAACGCCGATAGGCTCGTGAGAGAGGAGGGCTCGGCTTCATGAATCGGAGGCCGAGCCCCCTCGACGCAAGACAGTGCGGCGACAGGATAAGACCATCCCGAGCCGGGTAGATCGGACTCGTTCATGGAAACAGCCCGCCGGAGGGTGACGGGACTCTATCGCAACCAAGTCGGCGCCATCCGTCAACCGGTCTCCATCAGCGCATATCTGCATAATCGCTTCGCCTGTGACCTGGATTTCGATCGGATCCGCACCATGCGCACCGTGCGGGGTGTCTTGACGGATGAGAGCGGGCGATCCGCTCGCGACCGGTTGTGTTGAACCTCGAAGCGACTTTTGCTGCGCCCGCCACGGCTTAGATCCCACAATCCCTTCACCATCCGCTCGACAGCGCCACGGATCGACAATTGCACCGCTCAAAACCGGCGGCGCGCAGGCCGACCGCACCATGTGCCGTCGTCGCCGTCGATTGACATCTGATATGCGTACCAGGGCGAGACGATGGATGAGTGGCGGAAGGGATTACGTAGGGGGGTATGTCTCGTTCTCCCGGTCCCTGGAGCGGCAGGTCCTCGCTCTGCTCGCCATCCGCCCTCGGTTGCCGTTCAGGGTGCTGGTCGGGTTATTGCCCGGTCGTCCCACGGGCGATCTGTTGGCCGCGTTGCGCCGTTTGCGTGAGCGGGGACAGATCGTGGTGGCGCCAAGCAGACGGGATTTTGATCTCGTACGGGTGGACCCGGATCTTCAAGAGTACGGTGTCGGCTCCCGCCCCGCCGACGCGCAGGAGCGTGAGGGCTGACGGCTTGGGTGCCGGCCAATGAGCCGATGTACCGCGATGCTCGTGGGAAGCCTGCTGGTCTGGGAGGTCTGCCTGATGGGCGGATGCGCCGTTCCCGCAACAGAACTGGAACTCGGGTCGCGAGATCCGTCCCTCGATCACCGGAAAATTGCGCGGTACTACCACCAAGAGGCCGCCCGGCTCTGGAAGCAGTCGGAGGACATGACGGTGCGGGCTATTCAGTACGAACACCTCTTCGGTCCTTCGTCAGACTGGGTCCAGGGAACGAAGTTGCTGGCCGAGTCCTATCGTGCCGCGGCCATGGAACACGAACGTCTGGCCGGTCGACACCAGGACTTGGCCGAGGGGCGGGCCGTGGAGGAACCATGAACCGGCATTGGACGGCGCTGTGGCTGTGTGGTCTCCTCCTGATCCTGTGCAGCTGTGCGACGACGGTGCATCCCGGGCAGCGGGGCCTGCGCTGGTACCCGCTCACCGAAGGCCTGACGACCGAGACCTTGAAGAGCGGACTCTATTGGCGGGCGCCGTGGAACGACGTGTTCGTCTATGACGTCCGGTGGCAGAGCTTTGTCGAGACCGTCGATGCGCTGAGCTCCGACGATCTTCTCGTCAAGCTGCGGGCCGCCATCATCATTCGGCCCATCGCGGAGGAGGTCTATTTCCTTGCCCAGGAAATCGGTCCGGATTTCTATCCGCGCGTGGTGCGGCCCGAACTGCTGGCGGCGGTGCGCAGCGTGGTGTCCAACTATCCCATGGTCAACGTGCCAGAACAAAGCGCGGAGATCGCGAGCAAGGTGCAGGCGGTGGTGGTGGAAAAACTCAAGGGCCGGCACCTGGAGGTGGCGAGCGTCGCATTGGCCGAAGTGGAACTGGCCAAGCTGGTGCTGGAAGCGGTGGAGCGGAAACAGGCGAAGGAGCAGGAGAAGGAACAAAAGGATTTCGAGCTGGTGATCGCCGAGAAGGATGCCGAGATCGCCCGTCGGCGAGCGAGGGGAGAGGGCGACGCCATCCGGATCCGATCGGAAGGGGAGGCGGAGGGGCTGAAGATTCGAGCGACCGGGCAGGCCAAGGCGCAGGAGACGATCGCGAAGACGCTGACGCCGGACTATCTGCGCTTCAAGTTGTACGACAGCACCAATGCCAAATTTGTGCTGCTGCCTGATGATCTCAAGGTGCCGGTGCTGATCAATCCCGGCCCATCCGATACCCAGCGGTTCTCCCAGGAGATGCCGCCGCATGCGGGGTCCGCCGCAACCGGACCGTAGTTGCCGCGGACAGGGGCGCGCCGACTCAAGCGGGTCGACGCCCACGAATGCGACGAGGGCGGGAGGTCCGGCAATGGTGCGGAGACCGTGCGGACAGCGCAAAACCGATCGATCCTCAAGGGAGACACCATGGAAACCAGACGGAAGCGCATCTTGGTGGTGGATGACAGCGAAGAGATCAGATCGCTGATGGCGTGGCTCCTCGCCGGCGAGGGATATGTGGTGGTCGAGGCCTGCGACGGGGAGGAGGCGTTGAGGCGGATCCAGGCCGAGCCGTTCGACGTGGTGGTCACCGACTTTCAGATGCCGGGCCTGAACGGCCTCGAGGTGATGGCGCATGCGCGCGAGCAGGACGACCGGAGGCCGGTCATTATCGTCTCAGGGCTCGATACGGATCTGTCCCGGCTCGCCGTCGAGTTGGGCGCCTATGCCTGGCTGACCAAACCGCTGAGTGGTCCCCTGTTTCTGGGTATCGTGGATTCCGCCGCGACCGCAGGACAACGGGAGGCTTCGCCGGTCGGCGGCACGGCCTGAGCCCTCCACTCTAACCCGGGTCTCCGGCGGCCGTCCATCGGCGGGGCCGGAGCCGGGCGGTTGCGCTAAGGAGAGAACGATATGACACGACGCATGCATGCGGACTGCCGGCGCCGGGTGGCGCACTGTCTCTTCCTGTGGACGGTGCTCATCGCGTCCGGCCAAACCCACTCCTCCCTGGCGGCCGCATTCGAAGAGGATCAAACCGTCCGGCTATATGAGCGCGTCGCGCCCGCGACCGTGTTTCTGTCCACCTCATCCGTGCGCCACAACGGCGTCCCCGGCTCCTCGGCTGTTGGGTTCGGGGCCGGCTTCATCCTCGACCGGGAGGGGACGGTGTTGACCAATGCCCATGTGGTCGCCGGCGCCTCGACCATCACCGCCACCCTCTACGATGGGCAGCGGGTCACCGCGGAGCTGCTCGGTATCGATCCGCAAACCGACGTCGCCGTGGTGAAATTGGCGCCGGTCAAAGGCCAGCTCGCCACCGTTCGGCTCGGAGATTCGAATCGCATCAAGGTGGGCCAGAAGGTGCTCGTCGTAGGCAGCCCCTTCGGCCTGGGCTTCACGCTGACCAGCGGCATCGTCAGCGGATGGGGCCACATGCGGGGACAGGGGACGGGAATGGACGACGGCATGATTCAGACCACGGCGCCGATCAATCCCGGCAACAGCGGCGGGCCGGTCATGAATTCGAACGGCGATGTCATCGGCATTACCACCGCCATCATTCCCGGCGCCCAGAACATCGGTTTTGCGATCCCGATCAACCGCGCCAAGGCCGTCCTCGACGAGCTGAAGACGAACGGACATGTCGCGCGGCCCTGGTTGGGCGTGACCGGCAGCTTCCCAACCGACCAGATGCTGACGCTGTTCTCGCTCCCCTTGACCAAGGGGTGGCTGGTCGAACAGGTGGAGGAAGGCAGTCCTGCGGCGGAAGCGGGGCTGCTGGGCGGCGCGCTGCACATCGTGGTGGAAGGCACTCCGTGGACGTTGGGCGGGGATATCATCCTCTCCATCCAGGACCAACCGGTGCGGTCGCCGGATGAATTTTTGCAGGTAATCAAAACCTTGCACATCGGAGACAAGGTCGACGTCGAATTCCTGCGGGCGGGAGATCTCCATCGGACGGTGATCACGTTACGGGAGCGTCCCATTCCCGCCGTGACGCCGCAAGTCCAGACAAGCTTTCCGCTCGCGGACACCGCCACGCCGGTCGGACCGCGATGGGGATGGGAAACCGGGTCTAGATACTAGGGGGACGGTCTTGCAGGCTGGTCACTTCCAGGCGGTGGATCGGCCTCCTCACCATAAACTCTCCGATCGCGAGTTCCAAGTGCTGAGCCTGATTGCCCAAGGCAAGACCGTCAGCGCTATTGCCGACGAGCTTGCTTTGAGCGTGAAGACCATCAGCACCTACCGGTCTCGTATTCTGGAGAAATTGAAGCTCAAGACCACCGCCGACCTCACGCGGTATACGATCCTGCATCGCCTGGCCGAGTGAGCGGAACCTGCACCCTGTCGGATGTCCTTCGAGGACAACATCCTTCCAGTGGTGAGGCGGCTCCTTGGGATGAGACGCCGGCATGCAGCCTTCCCCGTTGGCCAAGATTTATCATCAGATTGGCGAACGATTCACACGCGCGGTAGGCACCTGCTTCATGTCTTTACCGGCTGTGGCCGCGCCGGACGGATTCTTTGAGCAGGCAGCAGGCTGTTCCGATTCCATCTGCGATCCGGTGCGGTTCCGTGTCTTTAAGAAGAACAACTCTTGCTCCCGATGGTTTTGCCAGATCTTGTTAAAGCAGTGTCACCACCGCAATGCTCGCGACGACGCACAAGGCCACGACGACCAAGGCGTTGGCCTGCCAGGCTGCGAGCAGAGCAAACCCGACTGCGGCAATGGCCACATCGACCGGTCCGTTCACGGCACTCCTCCAGATCGGGTCGTACAGCGCTGCCCCCAAGATCCCGACGACGGCGGCGTTGATGCCGGCAATGGCCCTCGCTGCAGCCGGCCGGTTGAGAATGGTCTGCCAGAGAGGAAGCACGCCGGCCACCAGCAGGAAACCTGGCAAAAAAATCGAGATCAGCGCGAGAAAGGCTCCGACGAAGCCGCCTTCGTCTCCCGGCAGCCGCGCGCCCAGGTACGCGGCCAGTGAGAACATCGGGCCAGGGACCGCCTGTGCGGCTCCATATCCGGCGAGAAACTCGTCGGCAGATATCCAACCTGGTTTGACGACCGACTCTTCGAGCAGAGGCAAGACCACGTGGCCGCCGCCGAACACCAAGGCGCCAGCCCGATAGAAGGCCTCTGCGACGGCAAGCAAGCCGTCAGGTCCATGGGAAGCGACCGGCAATCCAATGAGCAGCAGCGCAAAGGCCATAAGCAGAGCCCAACCGAGCGTCGGACCATAGGGCGGCTGTAAGCCGCCGGCCGTGATCGGTGCCGCGCTGCGGCAGAAGGCCAGGCCGGCAACCGCGCCGAGCGCGACGACCAGGAGCTGAGTCCAGGCCTGGCCGGATGCCAGGATGGCAAGGGCGGTGAACGTCGCGATCGTCGCACGGACGACATCCGGGCAAAGCTGCCAGGCCATTCCGAGCACCGCCTGCGCGACAACGGCCAGAGCGACGAGCTTGAGACCGTGGATCGCAGCGTTGCCTGTGGCGCCCGAGAACTGCGGCATCAACAAGGCAAACACAAACAGCAACAGGGCTGAGGGCAGCGTGAATGCGAGAAACGCGGCAATGGCGCCGGCCCAGCCGGCCCGCAAGAGGCCGAGAGAGAATCCCAATTGGCTGCTGGCGGGGCCCGGGAGAAACTGGCAGAGGGCCAACAGTTGCGCATACTGGCCCTCGCCGAGCCATTTGCGCCGCTCGACGAATTCCCGTCGGAAGTAGCCGAGGTGCGCGATCGGCCCGCCGAACGAAGTCAAGCCAAGTATGAGAAAGGCGGTGAAGACTTCCGGTAGAAGCCTGGTCCGGGCTCTCTCTATCGGGAGTGCATCCGGCCGAGGGTCCATATCAAGTCCGGCAACCAATGAGGATGTCGGCAGATAGTCCGCGCCGGAACAACCGAATAGCAGTTGAAGAATATCTCAGGCTCTCACCGGCCTGCGGTCGCGCCTATGGGATGGAATCCCAGCGGAATACCGGCGGCATTGTGCCATAGGGCTTGGCAGAGCTGAAATCCCGCTTCGTCGGTCAAGCGGGCACAGACTAGGTCAGGACTGGTGAGCCCCGACACTTCAATGGCGAGCGATGAGGCGGTAATGCTGCGATCAAGTGGGGCCTTAGTGAACCCTAGAGTGACAGGAGTACACACTTCCGGATTAGAATGGCTCCCCGGCGATGGCAGATCTGAGAACTGGAAGTTGTCTGTTCGAATCCACGACCGTGATAGATAGCTGATCAATTTGGCTATCTGGCTATGCGATCGCTGTTGAAGGGACACCTGGGCAATGAAGTCCAAAGCTCGAACCAAAACCACAATATGCTCAATACAGCATGAAGGTTACTAAGACCTTGCAGTTTTCTTCAGCGAAGTATACCGCGTCAAGACGTTCGCCTGAAGCTTAGCGTCAGACTTTAGTTGACCAAGAAAGTCTTCTACGGCTTCGTTCAGTGCTCCGAAGAAATGCAGCAGGCCGAACGAAAGGACGCCTTGCGTGTTGCATATCGATTCGTTGCCCGGGAACAATGTCGCTTCGAACAAATTCCAACTGTGTACAAGACTCGCCCGGTAGATGTGATAAAAACGACCCGCATATTGTTTATATTCTGGCGGAAAGTGCTTACTAATAAAGTCCGCCATATAGGTTTTTGATTGGGCTCGATAGCCATATGCTGAGATTGCATCGAGCGAGCACATTAAAGCGAGGCCGACCACATGACCTCTATGCTGGAGGCCATTATTGCTTTTCTTGGCGTCTTCGATAACGTTACCAATCTCATCAAGAATAGATTCTTTAAGTATTCTCTCCAGGACACAAATAAAGTTGGCATCTATCATGGCGGGAGGATCCGGCCATGTGCTAGGTTGCCAAGGGAGAAATCCATGGGTGTGAGGTGAACTCGAAACAACCGTGTCGTTTCCGATCTGAAGAATCTGGCGCCCAGAGGTCATTGATGCCCTCTGCTGGGTGTACTTCATAGACGCATGTTCTTAACAATCAGTCGAGCTGTATCGAAGCGACGTTGCTCACACGAAATTGTTTGCTCCTACATCTTGCAATACGAAATTGGGCTATTGTGTACGGTCACGATCTGCATGACACTAGGTAGTTTAACTTATGATAACGATTTTCGTTCCCGTTGTCTCTTGATCCAATCCAATGCTAATAGTTGCGCCACTTCTTCTATTAGACCCAATCCAGTGAAGTAAGGCGTTTTGAAGTTGGGAAGCCAACACGTCCTCTTTACATCTCCTAAGTCTGACGTTTCAATTACGCACTCAACTCCATAAAAGGTTGCATTTTCTAACGCTTTGATACGCTCCTTCATATTCTCGATGCCTGGTGCCTTTGGGTACTCGAGGTACCTGGTGGAGTGACCATATAGACCCACTTCTTGCTGAAGCTGTCCACATTTAAGGGTTACTGGATTATGAGCAAATTCCATCTCTACTTCCACCGACAAGACCCAATCTTGAATAATGTCTCGTTGTTCCAATTCGTGAAGCTGATTAAATTGCTCTTGTGTGTAACCAACCTCTTCCGGTGAAAAGCCATTATTAAACCGTCCTTGCGAAGCTCGTTTCGTCAAGACTTCTCCGATAATGCCATCAACGATGGTGAGCCGAATTCCATCTGAGAAGTCTTTAAAGTGGTGAGAGCCAACGACAAAGTATGGAAACATCGAATTGTGAGCCACCTTCAATTTCAACTCGGTTATTTCTAGGCGCCAAGGATCGGATGGAAAATCGGTATAATACTTCGTTCCAACGTTAAAGCCATCTTGGAATCCGTCGAATTCAATGCACAGCAGTGGCATATCCTTACCATCGCAAAGGGTGTAATCAATGCTCGTTTTTTTTAGTCGACTCCATTCGAGCTTAGAAAGTTCACTTCTCTTTAATTCCGACGTGCTGAGATCGAACAAATCATTCGTATTGAAAACCATTAGAAATGGAAGGTTAGGGTAAATGTTGTATCCATCCCCCCATTGCCTCCGCAATTTGTAATAGTTATCACGTTCAGACTTGCTTGCGAAAACTAGTCTTTGTATGGCCATAAATGCCCTTCTATTGGTCTCTCCTACCTTCTAGTGATACGTATCTCTCGTCTGACAGTAAAGAGGACCTAGGTATACTTAGTTCTCCTGCTCTTCGGGGTAATCCTCTGGCGTTGCTGGAACCCAGCCTGCGCGAGGTTTATTCCGGCTTATGCAGATACACTTGCCTTCTGTCGTTAGTACTTTAGCGCCACGATGGATTAATGCTCTAATGACCGCCTTCCTAGGGTGATCTTCGTCCTTCTTTGCAGAGCTTATGACTGCCGTGAATGTTTCTTGCCCTGGTTGTGGTTTATTAGGCAAACGGGACCCGAGCCAACGATTAAGGAGTTCTGTCGATACATTGCGTCTAGAGCCGTGGTGGGGAACCTGAAAGCGATGAATGCCAGGCAATTGTAAGCCGACGTAGGGAGCGTAGTCGGCGGCTTCCGTTAATGCGGCACGACCAGCGTCACCCGTTAACACAATGCGCTGCCCGGCGATGTTTGCATACTGCACTGCACTCATTTCGTTCTCAGCGCTTGTCTCTTCAGGAGAGAATGCTTCCACTCCCCACGCTGCCTTCAACAAACGGACTGCCTCAGTTGCCGCTTTATGAAGAAAGGATGTCAGGATAGTCGTACCCGTCTGCCTAACTTCTTCTGGAGATTCCGGGGTTCGTTCAGAAGAAACAATCAGATCCAGATAACGCTTTTTCGTGGGTGCAAGAATGGTAAAGGCACCAAGGACCGCACCTTGAAAAGGCTCGCGTATCGGGATACCACGTTCCAGAGCGATTGCCTCAAGAGCGGAAAGGTTGGGATAAATTTGTTTTAACCTTCGTCTTAGGTTGTCAACCGATGAGAAATTGGAAAACCGCGATATGATTTCATGCGCATAGATCCATGGACGGAGCATCCAAAGTTCTCCGACGCGGAATTCTTCTAGGACGGTTCGCAGTCCCCCGGCGTGATCACCATCGGGGTGGGTAACTATAACTCGATCGATATGGTTGGGATTGTCGTAATACTGTCGGATATGTTCTACAACCTTTTTCCCCGTATCTTGAAACCCGCCGTCAACCACATGGATGGAAGTAATGCCGTTCACTTGGTAACGCAAGGATATGGCATCTCCACTCTTGTCTGTTTCGACATCTAGAAAATCGATCTCGAAAAAGTCATTCATTGGCGCCTCCCTATCTGCCAGCAGACTTCAGTGAAAGTACCGTTGTAACAAAGCGCCTGCCGTGATTGCTTGCTGCTCGACGTGCCATTTCAAAGTGAAGGGTGAGAAGCAACAGGTAGCCGATTGCCACCCTAGTGGAATGGAATTGGAAAAGCGCGACTAGTCCAAGTACGATGCCGACTATGAATACAAGGGCGGTGTAGTCACGGGCAAATAGGAAAGCACGATGAACCTGTACGACTGCCGGTTCTGCTTCTACAGACTTGTATAGCCTATACCACAGTGCGTTTTGCGCGCGGGGATCGCTTGGAAACGGCCCGTAAGACTTCTTGAGGACGGCGACATCAATGCGTGAATCACATTTGATGTATTTTGTGAAGGCTTCACTGCCTGGGAGTGGATTATTCCAACGCATGAACACAAGTCGTGCTTTTGCATCCGATGTTAGTTGGGCATTTAGGATTCCAGTTAGGGCAAGGCCAACACCAGCTGGTACCGCGGTGCCCAAGTCTCGAACAAGTATCATCCAATTTGCGTTGAAAAGCGGCTCATTCTGTAGCAGCACGTAGAACACTACGAGGTTCATTGCCATTACGCCATACAGGCCGACGTTGATTTTCCCTTTAAGCAAATCTGTCATTTTGCAAACCACTGTTGTATAGGGTAAAGAGCACTCGGTGGACAACCCTCACTAGTCCAGCGCACCCTATGGTGCATCAGGCGAATTTGAGCGAAGAGAAACGCCTGTCTGGACAATCTGATACTCGCCCCTTCCCAATCGATTAACGTGAAGTCCATCGGGCGTGCGGAGCTCCTTTAGACCCTCGACCATCGCTCAGGATCTCCAAACGCTCCAGCCGGAATATATTCTGTATATGGGCAGATGGCATATATTTGGCCATCGCTTCCGACCGCCTCGAATGTCCCAGTTAATTCAATCATCGCATTTCCTGCTAGTGCTCTCTATCTCGAGGTGGGTAGGGATCGTTGCCTGGCTCAATGGTGTCCTTGCTCCTAAATCGGCCATTCTGACCTTGTATGGTTAGTTCACTACCACCTTGATTTTTCAACATCTCTTTCGCCGCAGCCTCTGCTTCTCTCTGGGTCGCGTGCCTGCTTGATGCCTTGTCCGCATCGTTCCGCTTGTTGAACCATTCACCGTCCCGCTGGAAAACCGTTCTGTCGCGTCCTTTCCTCATAAGAAGGCCCCTTCAGGCATACCTATCCTGAAGAGGCCCATTGTGGATCTCGGATACCACCTACACTCGGTATGGTGGCGTCCCGTTTTCAATGCGTGGCGATCATGCCAATAGTCCTATGAAGTTCCTGGACACTTGGCCCTCCTTCCTTGAGATTAACTGTATAGGTAAGCCCATATTCTGGTAGGTCAATAGGCCTACATAAAAAATCTTTAGGCCTAGATAAGTCTATGGTTTCAAAGTAGTTTCTGTCAGTTTCCGCATCCAAGAAAACATGTGCCGCGCTTTCCAACTTGCCAGCCAGGGCAATGTTTCTCAGGATGTGCCGCCCGATCCGGCGACAGCCGGACGGGCGGGAACCACCCCCGGCTCAGTAACACGGGGGGCTATGGATACGTGGGATTGATACAGGAACGAAATGTCTACCGAAGTGAGGTGTCGTAATTATCGAGAGTATGAAACGAGTCCCTATGAAGCATACTTACCGAAATGAAAAGTATTGCTATTGGGATCTACTGCGAAACGTATTCTTTGTAGACACCCCATAAATCCAATAAAATTGCCCTTCCATGATTGCGGAAGGAAAACAGTAGAGTCCAGCTCTAAGGTCTCTCCTTCATTAGCAACTAGAGTGAGCGGGACTCTATGGATCGATCCCCTGATCGGGCCGAATCTTGTAGAAAGTGGAATCGCAGTGTCACGGTCAAACGAATAGCCTGACTCAGCCAAAAGTTCAGGTTCGAAGATGCAATATGGTGCTCCAGTGTCAACCATAGCAAACACCGGTATTTCTAGCGTGCCAACTCGGACTTCAATGAAGAGTTTGGAATCAGTGGCATCATAACCAACCAGGTCGTCATGATATAGGCAACTGCCAGTTGTGAAAGGCTCTCCATTAAACATCAACATAAGTAAAGTGTTTCACTCCACATGGTGGAGGATGGGAGTTGTTGTCAGCCTTTGTTGCCTCACAATAGCCAAGACCTCCTTAAAAGTATCGCCTGATGCAACGACATTTTCACCGAGAACTGCAACCCATTTCCCCCTGTATGATGACCTATTCCCCTTGATCCACGTTGCTTCATTGTTTCGTCGGGGTGATTGTCGAGATTGAGTGACTACTCTCTCTGATGAGAGAGCATCGTAGAGTTTGAGAAGAGGTTCAGTCAGTCTTAGTCCTGCACTCATCGCTCCTACCATCGATTGACGTGCTCGTGCCAATTCTCCTTTTGATAAGAGATCCTTCACGTCTCTGAGAAGAAGCTCATTCTTGAGGTCCGATAGTGAGAAGTTGAGAGTTCCGGATGGCTTTAACTTAGGTTCTCCCTTGCAGGCAATAAAGAGAGATGACATGGGAGAGTTCTGCTCATCGAGCAAGGAGGTTATTCCTAGAAGGGAGGAAGGGCGGTGAGGTTGGAGCAGAGTACTAGCCCGGGCCTGAAGCTCTTTACTGCCAATAGCGTACCGTTGTCGGCTGAGGATTTCCGACCGGAAAGGAGGCTGAGAAGTAGTCTGACTATTTCTAGATTCGATGAGTGATTCTAACATGATTTCCTAGGTCAGGGTTAAATCTAGGTTGCTAGAAAGCGTATTGAATGCTTGTTCTGCAGCACTGGGGAGTTCTTCTATGGAAACCTTGGCACCATCGAAGTTTATGGACGTTCGAAAGAAGATCCCGCCAGATACCCGCGCGGACATGTCGAAAACGAGAGAGGATGCAGTAGTCTTGTCGTGGCCCCCATAGTAAAAAACGACTCCCTGGCCAGAAGAAGGACCAATGCCTCTCGGAACTGTTGGCAAAAAGCTTCGCCAGAATTCATCAGGCTGTTTGTCATCCAAGAGTGTGTGTAATGAAATGTTAACGGCGAACTCTCTTATTTCAGTTTCTGGTACTATCTCTATTAGAGAGTGGAAAGATTTAGTGAAAATGGCTGACATCTCATCTCGTTGTAGGCGTGAAGTATTAAAACACGCGACTTCCATTTTATCTAACGAAAGCTTAACCATCGAACTGAAGTTGAGGAGAGGGTAAGTAACACTCGCCTCCGAGAGATTAGGAACTCCATGAGCAAGCTTGACGTCGTTGATATTGATCCCAAATGGGGCAAGACTCGTAAAAAACGCAGAATGCACGCGAGACGCTGGGGGATCGAGAATGCCAAAAATAGGCCTTGCGAAATGTCCCTGTACGAGGATCTCCCCTTCTTGTACCTTGAGTGAGGTCATAGTTAACTCCACTTTGGCTCAACGTACGTTATCGTCTTTGTGGTAATCGGTCAATACTTAACTCCTCCCGTCTGAACACGGAACTGGTTAGGGAAAGTGGACATTGATTGATAGGATTCCCGTTCGCCGGCGGACACGCGGACGCATCCTGGGGGGCCAGGGGGGTGTCGTCAGACTCCCCCCTTTCTTTTGTATGCAACGAGTAGCGTGCCCCCGAGCGCAAGGTCGCTCCGGTTGGGTGACGTCCTAAGATTGCTGGAAAAAAGAAGGGGTGCCCTCGCCCGAGTGATACACTCGGGCTGCCATAAGGAAAGGAGGACACCCCATGCAGAGAGTACCACCGTCGGCACGAACAACGGAAGCGATTCGCAAGGTGACCGAGGAAGGCACCGAGCAGGATCCCAAGGCGGCCCTCGTCAAACTGGGGATTCAGCGGGTGATCGAAGAAGCGCTGGAAGCGGCCGTGCGAGACACCGTCGGCCGGGACTACTATGAGCGCCGCCCCGTGGGAGCTCAGGGCTACCGCAATGGGATCCGCCCCGGCCGACTGGCCACGAGCGAAGGGGAAGTCCGCTATGCAGTCCCCCAAGTGCGCGATGTCCCGCCCGACCTCGTGCGGGCCCTGCGCCGGCGGCTCAAAGGGCGCACTCCGGAATTGGAGCGCTTAGGCTTGGAACTCTTCGCCCGCGGCTGCTCGACCCGCGATATCGAAGCGCTGTTCACCGACGCCGACGGCCGCTCGCTCCTGTCGCGGACGGCCGTGTCGGAGATCACCGAAGCGCTCTGGGCCGAATATGAAGCATTTGCCACGCGGGATCTCAGTGACATCGTCCCGCTCTATCTGTTTCTGGATGGACTCGCCGAACGCCTGCGGCCCGGTGCGGCGCGCGAGGCGGTCTTGGTTGCGTGGGTCATCACCGAGGAAGGCCAGAAGCTGCTGCTACATGTGGCGCCCGGCACAAAAGAGTCCACCGACTGCTGTCGCGAGTTTCTCGAAGATCTCAAGCGCCGGGGCCTGGGCGATCCCGTGCTCGTGATCACCGATGGGGCGCCGGGGCTGATCCGGGCGGTCGAGGAGTGCTTCCCGGCGTCGCTGCGCCAGCGGTGTCTGGCCCATCGGATGCGCAATCTGATGGCGAAGCTCCCCGAAGAGATCCGGGCGGAGTTTGCGGCGGCCGCCCGCGCGGCCTATCACGCGCCGTCGCTGGCCCTGGCGCGAGTCGCGCGCGAAGAGGTCGTCGAGCGCTTTGGTTCCGAGTACCCGACCGCGGTGGCGTGTTTCGAGGAGGATTTTGAGGCATGCATCGCGCAGCTGCACTGCCCGCCACGCCATCGCCGCATCTGTCGGACGACGAATTTACTGGAACGTCTGTTTCTGGAGGAACGGCGGCGCCTCGACGCGGCAGGCACGCTGTTCGGCGAGCGGGCCGTCCTCAAGCTCATGTACGCTGCGCTGATTCGGGGCACCGAGCACTGGCGCGGCCTCCGGATCACCGAGTTTGAACACCGCCAGTTGGCGCAGTGGCGGGCCCAACTCCAAGAGGCGCACGCGAAGCGTCACGCGCCGATCACGAAGGCCTCCGCACCAAGCAGCGAGAAACTTGACCGCCGCATTGGCCCTACAACACGCGATCGGCGGGCGGCGCGATGAAATCATCGGAGGCGTTCGGCAGGTCAGAGAGGTCGGACCGAATCAAAACGCAACAGAAAGGTCGGGCATCCTAGATCTAATTTCCAGCAATCGCCGGACTTGACCTCCGGTTGGTCCGGCCTCCCGCAACGATCAGACAACTCAACCGTCACCACATTCCTTGGAGAGCCAGCCCGGACGTCCGTCGGCGGTGTGTCATTTCATTGGCCTCGGATGGCAGGGATGAGCACAGAGGGTGGAGCCATCGCGGTTGTATAATGCCGCCGGCCGCGAGGGTGCCGCTGCGACCGGCATTCGACTCCGGTCGAGCTTCAGAGGGAGCAGCGGCCAAACGTGAGACACCGGCGACGATCCCCATTTCGATCGCATGATGGCGGACCCGGCGTGCTCGCCCTGCGTCAGCCGAGGCCATTGGGACAGAAGGACAACCGCTTTTGGTCGAAGAATTGGAGAAGGAAATATCTTGTAGATGAAACCGGCCCTGGTGGCTCCCCAGCCTCTATCTGGCACGAACACTACTATTCCAGATATTCACGTCGCGGTAGGGCGGACTCATGGTCAGCGGGATCCCGTGCGGAGCATCAGAGCGGTAAAGCCCTCTTGCTCGAAGTAGCGGTCACTGGTCAGAACCATCCGTAGCTTTCGTTCCCGCATCATGGTCATCGAAAGGCAGTCAGTCAGGCTGTAACCTTTGTCAGGTCTGGCCTTATAGAACGCAAAGCCTTTCTGGAATGAGCGTCGGCTTAACCGCAGTACTGTTACGAGAGGATCGCTGAGGATTGCCTCCACACCGCTTCGCTGGTCACAATTCTGCCCCGGCCGTGGGTGGCTGAAACTTTACAGGCCACTTCGTGGTGCTGGTCGTGTGGATTGGTGAGGGTGATCCAGTAGACGGTATCGGCGAAGACTGCCTTCACCGCGCTGAACTGCCGTAGAGGTAATGGTCGTGATTCGCGGCAAGGTCAGTGGGGAGTTTATGGAGTTCCGCGGGAGGAATAGTCCGAGCGAGTTGCACGATCCGGTCCCCAATTGAAACAGCCCGCCTCTTTCGAGTCGCGCGGGATCGGACGGATGATTTGGCCCTCTTTTTTTTGCTGTGGGAAGGCATGGATCAATTATAGTCACCCGGCGAAACCGTGACAACCGACGTCGTCGAACTGACCACGGTTGGGAGTTTTGACTACGCGGGATGGGTAAAAAGTGGGAAGGGCTACCGCTCATTTGAGAGGCTGCCCTTCCGATGATGGCTCCCCGGGCAGGACTCGAACCTGCGACCAATCGGTTAACAGCCGATCGCTCTACCAACTGAGCTACCGGGGAACGTGATCTTCGTATGGAAGCTGACCTCGCTGAGGTCGGGCAGGGCGCGATTGTAGCACAAACTCAGGGGAAGGGAATACCGCCTCGCTGAGTTCCGTTACACGTCGAAATCCTCGGTCTCGTCGTCCTCCGTCGAGGCGTCGGAATTCCCCTCGGAGAGGTCGGCATAGTGCTTGGCCCAGGACAGGTAGATGTTGCCGCTGTCCCGCATGGCGTCCGCGCCTTTCATCAACTTGCCGACCAGCTCCGGATCCTTGCCGGTGGCCTGGATCTCGGCCGCCCGCTGCTCCAGCGCCTGAGGAAACTCCCGCAGCAGCCCGGCGATATCCATGAGTAATGCGGTGACGGTATTGTCTTCCCGTTCCATCGTGGTGCGCTCCCTGCCTGGTTCGGATCGAATAAAAAAACCCCACGGCGCGGACGCCATGGGGTTTCTGCAACTACCGCGACGAAGGCTCAACCTTGGTAGGCTTGACCCAAGGCGGCGGATTCTCCCTTTTTGGACATGAGCGTGCCGTCGGCGCTGACCGCCACCATCTCGATCGCCTGGTGCTTGGCCGCATTACAAACCACGACGCAGAGCTCGCAGCCCTTGCACCGCTCGATGGTGACCTCCGCGACCATTTTGCTGACATTGAGGTCCAGGCAGTTGGCCTCCGGACAATACATAATGCACAGCCGGCATCCCTTCTTGGCGGTGCATTTTTCGTCGATCACTTGGGCTACGTTATACATGCGTCCTGTTTCCTTCTCTCGATTACGCCGCGACCGCCGGATTTCCGACCCGCAGTTCCACCTTGTTTTTCTCGGCCCACTCCGCTCCGATCTCATAGGCCCGCCGAACAGTGGCCAGATTCTTCTGGAGCAGCATTTCCTTCTTCGCAAACTTCTTCTTGATGGCCTCGTCCAAGGAGGCCGTGCCGCCCGAGGCGACGAACTTCTTGCCGAACCGCTCCTGGAGCGCCCCGTCGAGGGCTTCCATCGTCACGCACTTGGTGATGCCAGCCACCGAGCCGATCATGGTCATGTTCGTGGAAAGCTCCGTGCCGGCGATTTCCAGCGCGATTTGGGTGCCCGGGATGTAGAGTGTGGCGACGTTCAAATCCTTGAGCCGCTCGATGTCTTCCTCGGACAGCAGCGGCACGTCGGAATTGATGATCACCACGCCGCCTTCCTTGATGCCGGAATAGAAGGGCATCGTGTAGCTCTTCCCCATCGTGATCACCTGGGGATGGAACACCTCGATGACGTCGGGGAAGACCAGCTCGCCCCGGTCGTAGATCCGCTCGATGCCGATGCGGCAATAGCTTTCCGCCGGCGCCATCCGCTTCTCCGCGCCGAAGAACGGATTGGAGATCGAGAACTTCCCGTCCCGATTGGCCGCCATCGCCATGACATGCGCGGCCGTGACGGCGCCCTGCCCGCCCAAACCAGACATTCGGATATTCAGTCGTTTTTTAATCATGGTCGATCCTCTTGGTGGCTTAGGCCTGCTGCCCGGCCAATTGCTTGGCGGCGGCTTTCTTTTCCTTCTCCTTGGCGGCCATCTCGGCCAGGAATTGCTTGGCCGGCTCGCTGATGTACTCCTTGTAGGCGAACCGCTCGGTCGGCTTCTCGGAATCCCGCATTTCCTGGAGGCCCTCCATGCTGTTCTTGCCGATCTCCAGAATGCAGGGCGTATAGAGTTGCAGATAGGTCGGTCCGATCTCCCGGGCGATCATGACGGCGTTGCGGATGACTTTCTCGACGAGCGAGGGCTTGCTCACCGTGCAATTCACCACGTAATGGCAGCCCGATTCGCGGGCGATTTCCGGCAACCGCACCTTGTCGAACAGCTTGCCCACCGGCGCCATCTTGGCGACGAAGCCCTTCTGCATCAGCCCACTCTCCTGGCCGCCGGTGTTGGCGTACAGCTCGTTGTCGAAGCAGATCGTGGTGAACTTTTCCTGGCGGAACCAGGCCTGCAAGGTCATGTCCAATCCGATGTCCACCGTCGCTCCGTCGCCCGCCAGCACGACTACATCCTTGACCTTGCCCGGAAAGCGGACCGTCAGGGCCCGCTTCAAGCCGGAGGCGATGGCGTTCTGGTTGCCGAACAGCGAGTGGATGTTGTGGACGGCCACCATGGGGAACACGAGGCTCGTACAGCCGGTGGACCCGACCATGACCGTGTCCTCGGGAGCCGGCAAAGAGGCGAGAATGTACCGGAAGGCCATGGATTCCGGACAGCCGGCGCACAAGGAATGTTGCTCGATCAACTCCTTGGAGTTGCCGATGTCCTTCCATCCGCGGTCTTCTTTTCCATAGGTGGATCGCTGGACGAGATCCTGATACTCCGGCGGCATGATATCGAAGAGTTCCGGTGCGATCTTAATCCGCTCTTTGCTCATTGGGGCCTCCTCTACGGCGTCAGTCTATCGGTATGGCAAACTCTGTTGGCTGATCCTCATGAACCTCTGACCGGTCTGCGTCTCAACTGCCGCGTCCGGCGAGGGAGAAGGTCTTCATCCCGAGCGCGGTCTTGATTTCCGACACGATGATTTCCGGCGGCATGGTCATCCCGCCGCAGACATGGGGACCGGCGTGGACGCGGTCGCTGTTCGGAATCGTCGCCCGGATCTCTTTCGCCAGCCAGCCGGTGACGTTGAACTCCGGCACGAAAATATGCTTCGCGTGCTTGGTCGCTTCGCGAATTTCCTCGCCCGGCCAGGGGCGCAGCGCTTTCACTTTCACGAGACCGCACCGAACGCCCTCGTCTTCCAACAGGCGGATCGCTTCCCGTCCCTGAGAGACTGCCGTGCCCGACGACACGATCATCACGTCGGCGTCCGTGTTCTCCGCATCGATGAGGCCGTTGATCCAGTGACTCGTATGCTTGCGCGAGCGCTCCACCGCCGCCCACACCTCCTGTTGCCAACTGGCATGGGTGGCGTAGCTGATGTAATTGCTCTTCATCACGAAGGGATCGCGCATCATCCGGACCGGCGGACACTCCATGTCCATGCAGGGGACCGGCGAGCGGTATGGATCGTAGGGAGGCAGGCACATATCGGCCGGCGTCAGTTGCACGACGTCCTTCGTATGCGTGACGAAGAAGCCGTCGCAGCAGAGCGCCAGCGGCAGATGCACGTCGGGCTCCTCGGACACCATATAACCCTTCAGAATCCAATCAAAGAAGTCCTGGGCGGTTTCGGCGTGCCAGACGAGCATGCCGGTATTGAGCAGGTAGGAGATCTCCAGCGTGTCGGGCTGGATTGACAACGGAGAATTGATGCCGCGACAGGTCACGATCATCTGGATCGGCAGCCGCGCTCCCGCCCACATGGGGAAGTTTTCCATCGCGCGCATGGTGCCGGGTCCGGCGGTGGTCGTAAAGACGCGGGCTCCGCCGAACGCGGCGCCGGCGCATTGCGACATGACGGCGAACTCGCTTTCACCGCGGAAGTAGTCGCCGATGTAGCCCTCGGCGAACAATTCCCCGATCAGGGCCGCCGCTTCCGACTGCGGCGTGATGGGGTAGGCGATCATCACGTCGCAACTGGCTCGGCGGATAGCCTCCTTGATCACCTCGCTGCCCGTGTAGAACGACGGGGTGCGGGGCGCCTCGTGCATCATCTTCCACGGGTCCGTGTAGGTTTGCCCCTTTTTATTTTGTGTCCCGATCAGGGATTTGACGTCAGCCATGGATCGAGCCTCCTTGTCAGTCAGCCCATTCGGGCTTCCGGATTAGGTCGATGGGTTTAATTGGATGCCGTACTGCGCCCGGCCGATTTGCGCACGGTGACCGAGCCTTTCAATCTCTTGACCCACTCCGCGAGACGCAGGATTTTTTCGACCGACGCGTCGCGGAATGACAGCATCGCGTCCTCGTGACCAGCCTGGGCGCACATGGCGATCGTATAACAGGACGTGCCGCCACGGATGATCTTGAGCGACAGGTTCGCTTGGTGGCAATGTACGCCCACGAACATGCAGGCATCGATCTTGTTGTGCCAGATCGTCAGATTCGGGTGGTTCGGGTTGATCTCGATTTCAGGATTGATTTTCGGGTACTTGGGACGATAGTCGGGCATGGGAATGAGCATCGCCTTTTGTTCGGGCGTGACACATTCCTTGATCGTTTCATACAGGTGCCGGACCGCCGCCGCCTTTTTCGCCGCCTTTTCATTCCAGGCCCACAGCACCAACGGGCCGGGGAAGATCGTCGGAACGCGGGCCATGAGAAACTGCCGTGCCGCCTCCTCCATGGCCTTTTCTTCCGGGACGATGACGCCGTTGATATGGGCTTCTCCCGGATTCGGCAGGACGATGCCCATGGATGCGGCGGCGGGAGGCAAGAAATGCTCTGGGCCTGGTAAGACACGATATTCGCTCATTGTTGATCGGGCTCCGACGTTAGAGAAAATGAGATTGCGCGCTCGTGGCGGAAGCTGGCCCACACTTTATGCTTTCTCAGCGAGTTGTGCAAGTTCACAGAAGGCCCACCGTGGAGAAATTTCGGGCCATCGCTCGATCCACAACTTAGGCCTTTCGGGCTAAGCGCGCGATCCCTCGATTTCAGGTCCATCGACGTGATCTAAGCGGTTACTATAGCGAGCGATTCTGAACGGTGTCAACGCGCCACAGGCGTGATTATGAGGAAGATCGACAAGCGGCTTTCAGGCCCAGGGCGCAGGCCTGCTCGAAGTCCGAGATTGCCTCTCCGGTCAGGCCAAGGGTTTCGTACAATCGCCCGCGCTGGAGCAGGGCCTCCGTGTGAAGAGGAAGGGCGGCCAACAGCATGTTGAGATCTTCAAGCGCGTCCTTCTGGCGGTGAAGCGCCCTGCGGACCCTGCTACGAAGGAGGTAGGCTTCGACCTGATACGGGACCCATGAAGGCAGCGGGTCATCGCCCAGCAGGCTATCCAGCGTTGTCGATGCCTGTATCCAACGACGGGCGGCCATCTGATTCTTGGCTGTGTGGATCGCCAAGACCGTCATTTGTTGCCGGGCCAGATCAAAGAGGGGGTCGATGTCCAGGAGCCGCCGATAATCCTTCAGGGATTCGGCAGGGTGGCCTTGGAGACTATGCAGTTCCGCACGGCCCAGTAGCGCCCAGGTCTGGTAGGGGTCGATGGCCAGGGCTCGGGAGAAGTCGTCGGAGGCCATGCGAATGAAAAGGTCGAAGTCTGTATCGGGACCCTCGCGTGCCTTCGTCGCGCTGGCCGCCTTCAGGTACGTCTGTCCCCTCACCACGTAGGCTTCCGCCAATTGTTGATTCATGTTGATGGCTTGCGTTGCCAATAGCACTTTCTCGGAAAGCCGGGAGGTCTTGAACGCTCGCTGGACCAATTCATCCGGCGTTTCGATGCGGACGGGGCTTCGATTGTTTCGATAGTCTTCCAGTTCATGGGTCAGCTTGGAAAGCTCGGCCTTGAGGCTGGAATTCTCAGTTTTGAGCTGTTGAAGATGGCTGGCAAAACGGTCCTCCAATCGCAATCGCCGGACGGCCTCGGCCAAATGTGTGCGATCCACCACGGCTCGAATCTTGACATAAAACGATGGCCGTCCTTCGGTGATGGAACTTTCTTGGTCGAGGAGTTCCGTCTCGGTGATGGCCGCCGCAATGGTACGGATCACCAATGAGCTGGTGTGGCGACTGTCGGTGGCCGTCTCGCGTGATGCGTCGGTAAACCAACTTTCCACATACACCCCGGCCTGCTCGATGGCCTTCTGCTTGGCCCGGAGCAGCGCCGCTTCCTTTGCCGAAGCCAACGTATCTCGGTCCGCCATGACGTAGACGGCCTCGCTGACGACGGTCCGAAGGTCGCCCGCCAGGATAACGGGACAGTTCGCGAGGATAACCGTCAGAGTGAAGACTGATAACGGGATGCGAAACAGCATGTGGCCGTCGTCGGAGAGCAGTCTGTCTTGAAAGCTTACCGCCCGACTGTGCTTCGGGCAAACCGTGAGAGGTGAAGCGCGGGGTGTTTTTAAGGTTGAAGTGCGCGGGCTTACGAAGACGACCGTCAACCGAAGACCTGCGGGAAGAGAGAGCGGCTCGCCTGGAGGGATGAGTCAAAGGCCGGAGGAGCTGCTCTGGACGAGATTATGAAGGGAGGGCCGCTTTCGGGAACACCTGCATAAAGGGATGGACCTCCACCCGTTCGAAGACGCCAAATCGGACATAGGGGTCTTCCTGCGCGAATCGTTGAGCCTCCTCAAACGAATCAGCTTCGATGACAATCAGGCTTCCTGCTTTGTCCGTCAAGGGCCCGGCCAGCACCACTCGGCCCTGGGCATCGAGTGGCTCCAACCGTGCCAGGTGCGCCGGTCGATGGATTTTTCGTCTCGCTTCTCCTTCGGGGCCGTCGAAGCCAAGAATAACGAATTTCATCATATGTTCAACCGCTTCTGGCTTTTATGGGACAATGATGCAGAAGATGATCTGTCGTGAAATGTTCAAGCGCTATCGGGTCAGCGATTCAAGGGGCTGTCGGCCTTGAAAGCCGCTGGTGATTTCGTGCCACCAACGGATTTCCTCTTCGCCCAATTGCCAGCAGAGGTAGACAATGCGGCCTTCCGAATGGTGCGGAAAATCGCAGAGCCCGCTGTCCAGGTCCTTAATCAACACGCCGGTTTCCTGTAGCGCCAGGATGCCGCTCGCAATGTCATCCAGGGATTGGAGATAGCGGCCTCCGTAAGGGCTGCCGCCTCCCATTTCGCTGTTCGCGCTGGCCTTCCGGATCTCCTCTCCGATCTTAGCCAGGACGGCGCGGGCCGTTCGGATGCGCAGAAATTGCGCTCTCAAGTGAGGAATGAGGACGTTCGCTTCCGTGAGAGAAAAGGTTCGTTCCTGGGGATCGGTCGGCTCATGTTCATCCATGGGACTGTTCCTCAAGCGACTGCTTAGCACAAGCCGCAGAGTGACGCAACGGGTCTCGCGGGCGGGAGAAGTCGCGGCTGAAGACCTTCTGAATGAACAAGACGGCACCTAACAGTAAAGGGCGGGAATTTCTGTCTGCTACTTGACATTACAATATCCCGGCGTTAGCATGACATTGATCGTACTTACCGGACCCTGATTACCCCAACCGCTTTACGCCAACTCTCGGAGTCGATTTCGCGAACAACAATTCGGGGAAGCCGGAAGGCTCCTGATACATGAGGTTTCGTGCTGTGCTATTCGTGGCTGCCTCCAGTGGGCGAACGACAATAAGGGCCATCGGCTCGCGCAGTCAACCGGCCGCTCGTCATCCATTTCCCATGCCAAGACCTCTCAACTCTAGCCAGGCCATGCATAAACCCGAGATCTAGCCGAGGCGAACCACCAGAACTTGTCCATTACATCAAGTACCCATAAGACCACAATAATTAATCAGGTCGCGTGAGATCAGTCGTTATTGTTGTCACTTTCTCATATTATTCACGTCCTATTACGTGCAGCAGCACGAGCGGGGTAGTGTGACCTGCCAAGGGGGATTGTATGCATTTGGCTGAATTGAAGCAGAAGTCAATCGCCGATCTGAACGAAGTGGCCCGCGACCTGAAAATCGAGAACGCGGCCAATTTGCGCAAGCAGGAGCTGATCTTTGCCATCCTGCAGGCGCAAACCGAGAAGAACGGCGTGGTGTTCGGCGAGGGAGTCTTGGAAACACTCCCGGATGGATTCGGATTCCTGAGGGCGCCCGATTCAAATTATCTGCCCGGGCCGGATGATATCTATATATCTCCCTCCCAGATTCGCCGCTTTAATCTCCGGACCGGCGACATTGTCTCGGGCCAGATCAGGCCGCCCAAGGAGAGCGAACGGTATTTCGCGCTTTTGAAGGTCGAGAAGGTCAATTTCGAGGATCCGGAGGTCGCGCGGGACAAGATTCTGTTCGACAACCTGACGCCGCTGTACCCCGAAGAGCGGATCAAGCTCGAATACGATCCGGAAGAGTATTGTACGCGGGTCATGGATCTGACTACGCCCATTGGGAAGGGACAGCGTGGATTGATCGTGGCTGCGCCGCGAACCGGCAAGACCATGCTCTTGCAGGCCATTGCCCGGGCCATCATCAAGAACCATCCCGAGGTGGTCTTGATCGTCTTGCTGATCGACGAGCGTCCGGAGGAGGTCACCGACTGGCAGCGGCAGGTCCGCGCCGAGGTGATCAGCTCGACGTTCGACGAGCCGGCGCAGCGCCATGCCCAGGTTGCGGAAATGGTGTTGGAGAAGGCCAAGCGACTCGTCGAGCACAAGCGGGATGTTGTTGTTCTGCTGGACAGCGTCACCCGTCTGGCGCGCGCCTATAATACGATCGCGCCGCCGAGCGGCAAGGTTCTGTCCGGCGGATTGGATTCCAATGCGTTGCAGCGCCCCAAGCGGTTCTTCGGCGCCGCCCGCAACATCGAGAACGGGGGGAGCCTCACGATCATGGCGACCGCCCTGGTCGATACCGGCAGCCGCATGGACGATGTCATTTTCGAAGAGTTCAAGGGAACGGGCAATATGGAAGTCCACCTTGATCGCCGGCTGGCGGACAAGCGGATCTTCCCGGCTATTGACATCGCCCAGTCCGGCACGCGAAAAGAGGAACTCCTGGTGGACAAGGATCGCCTCAATAAGATGTGGATCCTGCGGAAGGTGCTGAGTCCGCTGGGAACGGTCGAGGCCATGGAGTTCTTGATGGACAAGATGCAGGGAACCAAAAGCAATCAAGATTTTCTGTTGTCGATGAATCGCTAACTGGGTGGAGCTTGAAAGGATACGTACATGAAGAAAGGCATTCATCCCGGGTACCGGACGGCCTGGATCAGTTGTGCTTGCGGCGCGCGGTTCAGCACGCGCACGACGGTCGGTGATCTGAAGGTCGATATCTGTTCGAGCTGCCATCCGTTCTTCACGGGCATGCAGAAGATCGTCGATACGGAAGGGCGGGTCGAGCGGTTTAAAAAGAAGTACGCCAAGAAAGCCACATAGTTCGCAGCCGGTGCGTCATGTCTCACGTCACCTGCCAACATGGAAACGAGAGGCCATCCCGTGGCCAACGGACCAGTGTCGGACATCAAGGAAACCGCTCTGCTCTCCAAGTGGGAAGCGGCCAAGGCTCGCCACGATGAATTGGTCCGCCAACTTCACGACGAGGCCGTGCTTACCCAGCCGGCCCTCATTCGCAAGCTCAACAAAGAACGACTAGAGCTCGAAGATCTCGCGCAACTGTTTGACGCTCGACAGGACCTCCTCCGGCAGCAGGAGGAGGTCCTGCAGTTGCTCGACGACGGCGCCGCGGACGCGGACCTGCGCGGGCTTGCCCAGGAGGAGGCGCAGCAGCTGGAAGCCCGTCGCCGCGAGCTTGAACAGCGCGCGTTCGAGTTGCTCGTGCCCAAAGATCCGAGGGACGAGAAAAGCGTCTTCCTGGAGATACGCGCCGGCACGGGAGGCGAGGAGGCCGCCCTGTTCGCGGGCGATCTGCTCCGCATGTACATGAAGTACGCGGAGCGCAAAGGGCTGAGGACCGAGCTGGTCGATGCGTCGGAGACCGGGATCGGCGGCTATAAGGAAATCATCGTCCTTGTCGAGGGAAAGGGCGCGTTCGGCCATCTCAAGTACGAGAGCGGCGTGCACCGGGTGCAGCGGGTGCCCGTCACGGAGGCCAGTGGACGCATTCACACTTCCGCCGTTACCGTGGCGGTGATGCCGGAAGTCGATGAGGTGGAGGTGAAGATCGATCCGAAGGATCTTCGCATCGACACCTTCTGCTCATCCGGCGCCGGCGGCCAAAGCGTCAACACCACCTATTCGGCGGTGCGGATCACGCATATTCCAACCGGGGTTGTGGTGAGTTGTCAGGACGAACGCTCCCAGCTCAAGAATCGCAACAAGGCCATGCGAACCCTGCGGGCCCGCATCGTCGAAGCCGAACGGGAAAAACAGGAGGCGGAAATTGCGCAGCATCGCAAGGCCCAGGTCGGGAGCGGTGACCGCAGCGAGAAGATCAGGACCTACAACTTTCCGCAAAACCGGGTGACCGATCATCGAATCGGCCTGACTCTTCATCGCCTGGATCAGGTGCTGGAAGGCGACCTCGACGAAATCGTGGAGGGATTGCGCGCGGCGCAGGCCCAGGCTCAAACGAACTCGCCGCAAGAGGCATGACCGATGGCCGAATCCCTGGCAGAGGAAGCGGGCCGGATAACCATCACGACACTGCTGCGTGAAGGAATCAAGCGGCTCCAGGCGGCTGGGATCGAATCGGCAGGGCAGGAGGCCCTGTGGATTCTCGAAGCAGTGCTGGAACGGACTCACCTTCAGCTTCGGCTCGACGGCGAGCGACCGGTCTCGCCGGTTCAGCATCAGCGGGCTGAGGACCTGTTGCGCCGGCGGGCTGCGCGGGAGCCGTTGCAATACCTGTTGGGCAGCCAGGAGTTTTGCGGTCGTGCTTTCACCGTGACTCCCGCTGTGCTGATCCCTCGACCCGAGACGGAACTGTTGGTCGAGGAAACGGCGCGGCGACTGGTCACGACTCCGAGACCCTTGATCGCAGATGTCGGAACCGGTTCCGGCTGTATCGCGGTGAGTCTTGCCCTAAACTTGCCGCAGGCGGAAATCTATGGGATCGACTGCTCGCGGGCTGCCCTCCAGGTAGCCCATGAAAACCTGATGCGGCATGGGGTTGCCGATCGCGTGACGTTGATGAAAGGGGATCTGTTGGAGCCGCTTGAGACTGTTTCGGCTCAAGGGCGAGTGACGGCCATCCTCTCCAACCCCCCCTATATTCCTGAAGACGAATTGGATAGACTCCAGCCCGAAGTTGGGCGGTTTGAGCCGCGTCTGGCGCTGGCAGGCGGTCCGGACGGGCTGACGATCCATCGGCGGCTGATCTCGGGGGCTCTCCGGTACCTGGCTCACGGTGGGATCTTGGCCATGGAGGTGGGAGCGGGATCTGCGCCGGCCTGCGTCGACTTGGTGCGGGCGCAGGGCGGGTATCGGACCATTCGCACCATCCCAGATCAACAGGGGATCGAACGGATCGTGTGGGCGGAGCGGCCAGCCTGATCGTGGAAATGGCGAGCAATCCGCGCGGATAAAGGGCAAAATCGAGCCTCTCGTGAATAAACGCGTCAAGTAGTCGGCAAGTCTCTCCATGGACCGTCTCGTCATCAGCGGAGGAACCAGGTTGCGGGGCACCATCAAGGCCAGCGGAGCCAAGAACGCAGCCTTGCCCATCCTGGCCTCGACCATTCTCGGCGCGGGTGAGTGCGAACTGTCCAACGTGCCTCGGGTCGTGGACGTGGTGACCATGATCAAGCTGCTGAACCTGTTGGGTTGCTCGATCAGCCAGGAAGGGGATCGAGTCGTCGCCAAGTGCGATCAACTCCGATCGAGCGAAGCTCCATATGATTTGGTTCGGACGATGCGCGCGTCGATCCTGGTCCTTGGCCCCCTCGTGGCGCGATGGGGCGAAGCGACCGTATCGCTGCCAGGAGGCTGCGCGATCGGCTCTCGCCCGGTCAATTTTCACCTCGCCGGCCTGGCCAAACTGGGAGCGGAAGTCTCGATCGAGCATGGCTATATCCGAGCCAGGGCGTCGCGTCTCAAGGGGGCGCGCATCTATTGCGACGTCTCGACCGTCACGGGCACCGAGAACCTCATGATGGCGGCCTGTCTGGCTGACGGGGTGACCGTGATCGAAAACGCTGCCAAGGAGCCGGAGGTCGGTGACCTGGCAAGTTTCCTCGTCAAGCGCGGAGCCCGAATCGAGGGGGCCGGGACCGACGTCGTCACGATTGAAGGAGTCGGGCAGCTCCATGGAGCGGACCATGAAGTCATCCCCGATCGGATCGAGACCGGCACTTATCTGGTGGCGGGCGCCATGACGCGCGGGGATGTCTGTGTGGAGTCCTGCCGTCCCGACCATTTGGAATCGCTCACGCTCAAGCTCCGGGCCTGCGGGGTGACGGTCGAAGAGGGAAAAGAAACCCTTCGCGTCCGGTGTGATCAACGGCCGGTCGCCACGGATATCAAGACCGGGGCCTATCCGGCCTTTCCGACTGACATGCAGGCTCAGATGGTCGCGTTGCTGGCGATCTCCAGGGGGACCAGCGTGGTGACGGAAACGATTTTTGAAGGGCGGTTCATGCACATCCAGGAGTTGCAACGGATGGGCGCCGACATCAAGATCGAAGGCCACCATGCGGTCGTGACCGGTTGCGAGCGATTGACTGGCGCGCCGGTGATGGCCTCCGACCTTCGCGCGAGCGCGGGACTGGTCTTGGCGGGTCTGGCGGCGGACGGGGTGACCGAAGTGTCACGCATCTATCACCTGGACCGGGGGTACGAGCGGCTGGAGGAAAAGCTCGGCGCGCTCGGGGGCATCATCCAACGGCAGAAGGGCTCCCAGAGTGTCAAGATCGCTTAACCACCGGCGCGCAAACGTCATGTTGACCATTGCCTTATCCAAAGGGAAGCTGCTGGGGCAAACGTTGCCCCTGTTCGCCGAGGCCGGCTATCCCACGAAGGACCTGACCGAAGACAGCCGTAGGCTGGTGTTCACCTATGGGGATCGTGGCATCACCTATCTGATCGTCAGACCCAGTGACGTGCCGGCCTATGTCGAGCATGGAGCGGCGGATATCGGAGTCGTCGGCAAGGATGTGTTGCTGGAGCAGAACCCGGATGTCTATGAGCCGGTGGATCTCAAAATCGGCGCCTGCCGGCTGTCCGTGGCGGCGCTCCGTGGCCAGGAGTCGCGGAGCCGGCTATCGTCCAAGGTCCGGGTCGCGACGAAGTATCCCACCATTACGGAGCGGTACTTCAATCAAAAGGGCATTCCGGTCGAAATCATCAAACTGTACGGCTCGATCGAATTGGCGCCGGTACTGGGCTTGGCCGATCGCATCGTCGATCTGGTTGAAACGGGCAATACGTTGAAAGCGCACGATCTCGTGGAAATCGACGTGATCGCCCGCTCGACCGCTCGGCTGATCGTCAATCGGGCCAGCCTGAAGCTCAAGTACCAGGCGGTGATGTCGTTGCTTGAAGCGTTGCGGAGGACTCGGCCCGGTGATGGGAAAATGGTCGCCGCCGGCCGAGGCGGGAAACGGCCTCGATCCGCAGAGCGCGGCGCCCTTGCCGGCCGAGATCGGAGTCTTGCATGAAGGTGATTGCCTATTCAGACCGGGGCTTCAAGGCCGCGCTTGAGAAGGTCGTGCAGCGGGGGCGGCAGGACACCGGGGCGGTCGAGCCGGCCGTGCGGACGATCCTCAAGGCGGTCGAGCGCGGCGGCGATCGGGCAGTGCTGCGCTATGCAAAGAAATTCGATCGGGTGAGCCTCACGCCGGACGCGATGCGCGTCACGCCGGAGGAGATCAAGGAAGCCTATTACAAGATCCGCAAGGAGGACGGCGATGCGCTCAGGCTGGCCGCGCAGCGGATCGCGACGTTCCACGAGCGACAGCGGACCAAGACCTGGATGTATCAGGAACAGGGGGCGACATTAGGGCAGGCCGTGCTGCCCTTGGATGTCGTCGGGCTCTACGTGCCGGGTGGAAAGGCGGTGTATCCTTCCACCGTGTTGATGGCCGCCATTCCCGCCAAGGTCGCAGGGGTGCGGCGGGTAACGATGTGCACGCCCTCCGGACAGGCCGGCATCAACCCGTACTTGTTGGTGGCGGCTGATATTGCCGGGGTCGATGAAATCTACAGGGTCGGGGGAGTGCAGGCCGTGGCCGCAATGGCCTATGGGACCAAGACGATCGCCAAGGTGGACAAGATTGTCGGCCCGGGAAATATCTATGTCGCCACCGCGAAGAAGCTCCTCTACGGCGTGGTCGGCATCGACATGATGGCCGGACCGAGCGAGCTGTTGGTGCTGGCCGATGAGTCGGCGAACCCGTCCCACGTGGCGGCGGATCTGCTCTGCGAAGCCGAGCATGACGAGCATGCCAAGGTCTATCTAGTGACGCCGTCCCGTAAAATGGCGGACAATGTGGCGCGAGCCGTGCAAGCCCAGGTGAAGCAGTTGTCGCGGACCGCCATCGCCGCCAAGGCGATCAGCCGGCACGCAGTGGCGTTTGTCGTCGAATCGATGGAACGGGCGATCGACGTGGCGAACGAGATTGCCGCCGAGCACCTGTCGGTCGCGACCGAGCGACCCTTCGATTATCTGGAGCGCATTCGTCATGCCGGGGCTTTGTTCCTAGGGCGCTATACGCCGCCGGCCGTCGCGGATTATATCGCGGGGCCGAACCACGTGCTGCCCACCGGCGGGACGGCGCGGTTCTTTTCCGCCCTCTCGGTGAACGACTATGTGAAGATCAGCAACATCGTGTCCTTCACCAAGGAGGAGCTGCAGCGGGTGAAGGACCCTCTGGTCAGGCTGGCCCATATCGAAGGGTTTGACGCGCATGCCAAGTCGGCAGAAAGCAGGTTTCTATGAAGAAGAACGGAGCGCCGCGGCAGGCCGGCATTCACCGGGCCACGAAAGAAACGGACATTCGCGTCGAATGGACGCTGGATGGGAACGGCGAGAGCAAGATCGACACGGGCATCCGCTTCCTCGACCATATGCTTGAATTGTGGGCGAAGCACGGGTTCTTCGACCTCACCGTCCAGGCCAAGGGCGATCTCGACATCGACGAGCACCACACCGTCGAGGACGTCGGGATCGTTATGGGCAAGGCCCTGCATCAAGCCTTGGGGGAGAAGGCTGGGATCAAGCGCTTCGGGTTTGCCTCGGCGCCGCTCGATGAAACCTTGGCGCAGGTGACGGTGGATCTCAGCGGCCGGCCCTATCTCGTCTACAACGTGACCCTGCCGGACCGGAAGATCAAGTCCTTCGACCTGGGTCTCTTCGAGGATTTTTTTCAGGCCTTCGTCACGCACGGTGGGCTGAACCTGCATGTGAATCTGATGTACGGCCGCAATCCCCATCACATCATGGAGGCGATTTTCAAGGCGCTGGCCAAGGCCCTCGACCAGGCGACCTCCATTGATCCGCGGGTCTCCGGCGTGCTATCCACCAAGGGCAGTTTGTAGTCCGTTCATCGCTCGACCCTGGCCTGTCTCAGCATGATCGCCATCATCGACTATGGGATGGGCAATCTGCGCAGCGTGCAGAAGGCCTTCGAAACCGTCGGCTGTCCGGCGGTGGTCACGCGCTCGCCGCAAGTCATTCGCGACGCGAGCCATGTCGTGTTACCAGGCGTCGGCGCCTTCGCTGACTGCATGAAGAATCTGGACCACTACGGGCTGATTCAGCCGATCCGCGCCGCCATCCAAAGCGGCAAGCCGTTTCTCGGCATTTGCCTGGGATTCCAGGTGCTCTTTTCAGAGAGCGAAGAGTTCGGCCTGCACAAGGGATTAGATATCCTGTCCGGTCGTGTCCTCCGGTTTCCCTGGACCTGCAAGCCGTCGGTGGACAGCCGGCCAGCCGGCTCTGCCGGATTGAAAGTGCCGCACATGGGGTGGAATCAGATCACGATCGAGCGCCGCGCCCCGCCGTTGGCCGAGATCGAGAACGGGGCCAGCCTGTACTTCGTGCATTCCTACTATGTGGCGCCGGCCGATCCATCGGTGATCGCGACCACGACCACCTACGGCCTGTCGTTTGCCTCAAGTATTTGGCGGGACAATGTCGTGGCTTGCCAGTTCCATCCGGAAAAGAGCCAGTCGGTCGGGTTGCGGATCGTCAAGAATTTCGGGGCCTGGCAATGAGCGGGGAATGCGCCAGTAGAAGGGTCTCATGGGCATTCAGACTCGTGCTCTATGCGGCTGTGGCGGGATTTGTGGTCGTGGGAAGCGGATGCGGACCGACCAAGGTCAAGACGGAAACGTCTCCCTATGCCGAGCGTTATCACATCAAGTCGGTCGCGGTGCTGCCGTTCCAGACCCTGGAGACTCCTCAGGTGGTGGACGATCGAGCCAATCAACTGTCGGTCCCGACAAGCGCCAGACGATCCAATATAACGGTCGCTATCCCGCCCGACACCCAACCGACCGAGCAGGCCACGACCGTCGTGCCTCCGGCAGCGGCCGAGATTGTCACCCGTTTGGTTTGGGACCGGCTCAGCAATCGGCCGGGGTTGACCCTGCGGTCGCTGCAGGAGGGCGAACGGGCCTGGAAGGAGAGCGCAGCCGAATCCCAGGGTGACGAACCCCAACACCTCGCGCCCAAGATCGCCACACAACTGGGTGTGGATGCGGTCGTGTTCGGCAAGGTGCTGGTGTATCGGGAACGGGTCGGCAGCAAGCTGGGAGCCGACCCGGCCGTGGTGGGATTTGAGCTGCGCCTCGTCGGGTCGGACGGGGTCACTCTCTGGGTGGGCAACTATTACGAGAAGCAGAGGCCGATGAATGAAGACCTGTGGGGGTTTATCGAGCGAAAGGGCGCGTTTGTCACCGCGCAAGAGCTGGCGGCCTATGGGGTCGAGAAGGTGCTCAAGGAGTTTCCATACGGCGGACAAGGCTCGACGAATCGAGGGTGATGGTCCATGCGGGTGATTCCGGCGATTGACATCAAAGACGGCCGTTGCGTCCGGTTGCGGCAGGGCGACATGGCTCAAGAAACGGTCTATTCGGACGATCTGGCCTCCGTGGCGCGCGGGTGGCAGCAGAAAGGCGCGACCTGGCTCCACGTGGTCGATTTGAACGGGGCCGTCGATGGAAAGCCGAGCAACGACACCCATATCGAAGGGATCGTGAAGGCCGTCGATCTCTCGGTGCAGGTCGGCGGTGGCATTCGATCGATCGAGACCGTGCGGCGCTATTTCCGGATCGGGGTGGCGCGGGTGGTGCTTGGCACAGTAGCGCTGACAGACCGGCCGTTTCTCGAACAGGCTTGTCGCGAGTTCCCGGGGCGGGTATTGGTAGGGGTTGATGCCCGCAACGGAAAGGTAGCCGTGAAAGGATGGACTAGTGTCTCCGAGACATCGGCAGTCGAACTGATCCGGAGCTTGGAGGGACTGAAGCTGGCGGGGGTCGTCTATACGGACATTGCGCGCGACGGCATGCTCGCAGGCCCCAACCTCCCGGCCTTGAAAGAGGTCGCCGATCATGCGCCATGCCCGGTTATCGCCTCGGGCGGCGTCACGCGCATGGAGGATCTCGTGGCGATTCAAAGCTTGGGCCCTCGTCTTGAGGCGGCGATCGTCGGCAAGGCGCTCTATGACGGCAAGCTTGATTTTGCCGAAGCGATCCGCGCGGTGCGATCATAGGACCTCGCTCTAGCTCTCAGCCATGCTCACCAAACGCATCATTCCCTGTTTGGACGTCAAGGACGGCCGAGTCGTCAAGGGCGTGAGTTTTGTCAACCTGCGCGACGCGGGGGACCCCGTCGAGATCGCCAAGCTGTATGATCGCGAAGGCGCGGACGAACTCTGTTTTCTCGACATCACCGCGTCCCATGAGGCCCGCGCGATCATCCTGGATGTGGTCGCGCACACGGCCGAGCAGGTGTTCATGCCATTGACGGTCGGCGGAGGCATCCGCAGCCTGGACGACATCCGCGCGCTCCTGACCGCGGGCGCTGATAAGGTCAGCATCAATACCGCGGCTGTCGCGTCGCCAGAATTCGTCAAGGCCGCGGCAAGCCGGTTCGGCACGCAATGTATCGTGGTCGCGATCGATGCGAAGCGCGCCGGTTCGGGCCATCCGAATGTCTGGGAGGTCTACACCCACGGAGGGCGTCGTCACACCGGTCTCGATGTCATCGAGTGGGCCAAGCGGATGGAGGCCTATGGGGCCGGCGAGATTCTCCTGACGAGCATGGATCGGGACGGGACGCAGGCTGGGTACGACATTGAACTGACAAGGGCCGTGTCCCGGGCTGTCTCGATTCCGGTCATTGCGTCCGGCGGAGTCGGCACCTTGGAGCACCTCTACCAGGGATTGACCGAAGGGATGGCCGACGCGGTGCTGGCGGCTTCAATTTTTCACTACCGGACCTATACGATCCCGGAGGCCAAGGCCTACCTGGCCGAGCGTGGGGTGCCGGTGCGCCTGGCCACAGAGGCCAAGCCAGTAGGCCTGCGATAAGTGGAAGGCTTGCGGTAGCGGATCAGAATCGGAACATGCAGAGCATGCAGAACATGGAGAACATGGCGGACGGCGAGCAAGAGGTGCAGTTCGATGACCGGGGGCTCATCCCGGCGATCGTCCAGGATTGGCGGGACGGGTCCGTGCTGATGCTGGGGTATATGAATCGGGAGGCGTTGGATCGGACCAGATCCACCCGCTCCGTGCATTTTTGGAGTCGCTCCCGGCAGCGACTGTGGGAAAAGGGGGAAACCTCGGGCCATCGGTTGATCGTGAAGGACCTCTTTATCGATTGCGATCAGGATACGATTCTGGTGAAGGCCGAACCGGTTGGCCCGACCTGCCACACAGGCAAGCAGAGCTGCTTTTTCACCGAGTTGAAGGGAAGCGAGGGGCAGGATCGGAACCCGTCCGCCGCGTTGGGCGGAATCTTGGAACGGATCGCGGAAACCGTCCGCGACCGGCGCGCGAACCCACGCGCCGGGTCTTACGTGTCCAAACTGCTGGAAGGAGGGCCGGATCGGTTCCTCAAGAAGGTCGTCGAAGAGGCCGGGGAGGTTCTGCTCGCCGGCAAGAACGCCAAGCGGGAGGAGATTGTCTACGAGGTGGCCGATCTGCTCTTCCACACCCTGATCGTCCTGGAAGCCAACGAGATCCCCCTCAGCGATGTCTACCGGGAACTGGCTGCCCGCCATGGCAAGTCTGGGCTTCGTCCGGCTCACCCCGGGGAAGGAGGCGCCGGTGAGTGACTGTCTCTTTTGCCGTATTGCAGCGGGAAGCCTTCCCGCCAAGATCGTCCATCAGGACCCGCAATGTGTGGCCTTTGAGGACCTCCACCCCCAGGCGCCCACGCATGTCCTCGTGATTCCCAGGAAGCATGTGAGTTCCCTCCGTGAGTGCGGCCCGGAGGACCAGGCCATCCTGGGCCATCTGCTGCTGGCTTGCGCCGCCGTGGCCCGCCAAAAGGGCTTAGGCGAACATGGCTATCGGATCGTGGCGAACAGCGGTCGGGACGGCGGCCAGACCGTGTTTCACCTTCACTTCCATCTGCTCGGCGGGCGGGCCATGACCTGGCCGCCGGGATAGCATGATGGTGAACAAGTCCGCCTCCAGCGCCATCGGTTGCCTCAGCGAGGGTCCATGTGCCTGCGACGGTTCTGCCGGCGGATGCCGGCCGCGCTTCACCGCGGTCCACGGTTCGTCCTCTCATTGACAGTGATCCCCATCGTTTGTTAGCCTGAACGGTCAATTCTTGCCTCTATTTCACTAAGACCGGGGTGAGCCTCTGAGGACTGTAGGCTGGCTCCGGGCTCGCACAGCTCGGAAGGTTCGCTCGCGGTGAGTCGAGGCCCGATTTCAGACGCCATCCTGGCCCAAATCAAGGAACGGCTCGACATCATTGATGTGGTGTCGGGTCACATGACCCTGACGCGCACGGGACAGAACTTCAAGGCCTGTTGTCCCTTCCACGACGACCGCACCCCCTCCTTCACGGTCAGTCCCGGGAAGCAACTGTTTCACTGCTTCGGCTGTGGGGCCAGCGGTGACGCCATCGCCTTTTTCATGAAGGTGTCCGGCCTCACGTTTCCCGAAGCCATGAGGGAGCTAGGGCGCCGGGTGGGCGTACAGGTCCCCGAGACCTCGGCGGCTGAAACCGATCAGGATGCACAGCGACGCAGGCGGTTGGAGGCGGTCAACCAAGCTGCCGCCGCGCATTTCCGGCATACATTGAGCGAGCCGGCCATCGGGAAGCCGGGGCGCGACTATTTGGAATCCCGCGGCATCGACCAAGTCGTCGCGGACCAGTTCGGCCTCGGCTATGCCGCACCGGATTGGGAGCGGTTGGTCCGCTCCCTCATGAAGGACGGATTCTCGGAGGCCGAGATCTGTGAGGCTGGCCTGGCGGTTCCCCGCAACAGCGGGGCCCGCGCCCAGGGTGCCGGCAGCTACGACCAGTTCCGGGGGCGGGTGATCTTTCCGATTACCGATCTCCGGCGCCGAGTGGTCGGGTTCGGCGGAAGGGTGGTCGGGCCGGGCGAGCCCAAATATCTCAACTCCAGAGATACGCCGCTCTTTAAGAAGGGCCAGACCCTCTATGCGCTCGATGCAGCCTATGAAGCGGCCGGCCGCCAACAGACCCTGATCATCGTCGAGGGCTATTTCGATGTGATTGCGCTCCACCAAGCCGGCATCCGGACAGCGGTCGCTACATTGGGGACGGCATTGACCCCCGAGCATGTGCGCACGGTGCGCCGCTATGCAAAGCAGGTGGTGCTATTGTTCGACCCCGATGCAGCCGGTGTGCGCGCGGCGTTGCGCACGTTGAATTTGTTCGTGGACACAGGTTTGGCGGTGAACGTGGTCAGCCTGCCGGACGGGCATGACCCCGACACCTTTGTTCGGGCTCATGGCGCGGAGGGATTCGGTCGGTTGCTGGAGCAGGCTCCGAGCCTATGGGATTTCGCGCTCGATCAGAGTTTGCGACGGGCTGTTTCCGGCCGGATCGAGGAAAAGGTGCGCGCGGCGGACGCCGTGGTGGAGATTATTCAGAAGATCAGCCATCCCGTCGAAAAGGCCGAGCGACTGCGGCAGGCGGCGGAGCGGCTGGGTATCAACGAGCAGCGGCTGGCCGAGCGATACCTCTCTGTTGAGAGGGCCGGCCGAGCGACCCGTCGCCCCTCCTTTCATGCGGCGGCGCCCGTGCTCCAAAAGAACATCAACCCGGAGGAGCGGGAACTGATCCATCTGCTCTTGCAAGGCCAGTGTTCGTCCAAGGACCTTGGCCGATTGCGGCCTGATTCGTTTGTCGATCCCGCCACTCGTGCGATCGCAGAGGCGGCGCTCCGGCATCGCGGGGCGGACGGACGGTTGCTGCTCCGGCCGTTGCTGGACGAGTTGCTCGGGGTTGATTCAACCCGGGTCCTGGCGGCCGAGCTGTCGGTGAAGGAACGCCATGATGAAGATGCGCAGGCATCGATCCGTGGATGCCTGGAGAAGCTGGACCGAAGGCGTCACGAGCGGCTGCTCGCCGAATTGGTCGCCCAACTCAAGGAAGCCAGCCAAGCAGGCCGTACCGACGAGGTGCGGACATTGAACGAGCGAGTCAACGAGTTACGATTGCAGAAGGCCGCGTATCGGTAGGGAACAGGGGATCGGAGTTGAGGAGTCGGTATGCCGAAACAGGAATTCATGAGTGAAGTCAAGAAGCTGATCTCGATGGGGAAGGAGAAGGGGTTTCTCACCTACGAGGAGCTGAACAGCACCTTGCCCCCCGATGTCGTGTCGCCGGATCAGCTCAATACGCTGGTCACGATGTTCGGAGAGATGGATATCGACATCGTGGAATCGGCCGACGCTCAACGCCAGCCCAAGGCGGCCGAATCCAGGGAAGCCGAGGAGGAAGACGAAGGCGACGCGAGCGAAGAAAACGAACGGGAAATCGACCTGACCCCTGGCGCGCTCAGCCGCACGGACGACCCGGTCCGCCTCTACCTGAAGGAAATGGGGAGCGTGGCCCTACTCAGCCGCGAAGGCGAAATCGAGATCGCCAAGCGCATCGAGGAAGGCAAAATGGAAATTGCCTCGATCGTCTACGGCCTGCCGATGACGATCGAGTATATCCTGGCCCTTCGCGAGCAGTTGAAGCTGGACAAGGTCAAGGTGCGGGAGATCGTTCCGATCTCTGAGGAGGAGTTCGAGGAAGAAGAAGAGGGGGGCGAGCGGGACGACACCGAATTGCGGGTGCGGACCTTGGAGGCCCTCAACGAGGTTCGGAAGGTCTCGACCGCCTATCGCGGCCTCTGCGCCAAGGCCAAGCAGATCGGGAACGATCCGGCGGAGCAGAAGAAGGTCAAGAAACATATCGAGACCGTGCGCGGGCAGTTGGTCGAGAAGATCGAGGCGGTCAATCTGCATGCGGTCTTGAAGGACCGGATGGTCCAGCGCGTGAGGGATGTCGCGCACCAGATCCGCGCGGCCGAGCGGGAAATCAGCCACTGCCAACGGCGGACGGGCATCAGCGGAGAGGCGGGCCAGGAAGCCCTGCGCCGGCTCGGCCGCACCAGACAGGATTTCCTCGCGGTAAAGCGGAAGACCGGGATCTCGGAAGAGACCCTGCTCGACATCAAAAAGGTCTATCAAGCGGCCAAGGCCCGGATCCGCCAGATCGAAACCGAGGAAGCGTTGGTGTCCGCGGAGGAAATCAAGGACGCCGTCAAGCATTTGGACCAGGCGGACGAGAAGGTCAAGCGGGGCAAGGCGGAGCTGGTCGAGGCGAACCTGCGGCTGGTCGTCAGCATCGCCAAGAAATACACCAACCGCGGACTTCAGTTTCTGGACCTGATCCAGGAAGGCAACATCGGCCTCATGAAGGCCGTGGACAAGTTCGAATACCGCCGGGGCTACAAGTTCAGCACCTACGCCACCTGGTGGATCCGGCAGGCCATCACCCGCGCGATCGCGGACCAGGCGCGGACGATCCGCATTCCCGTGCACATGATTGAAACGATCAACAAACTCATCCGCACCTCGCGGCATCTCGTCCAAAAGCTGGGGCGCGAACCGATGCCGGAGGAAATTGCCGAACGGATGGACATGCCGTTGGACAAGGTGCGCAAGATCCTCAAGATCGCGCGCGAGCCCATTTCGCTGGAGACGCCGATCGGGGAGGAAGAGGACAGCCATCTCGGCGACTTTATCGAAGACAAGAAGGCCGTCTCGCCGCTGGAGGCCGCCATTCGCTATGATTTGCAGCGGCAGATCAACAGCGCGTTGGAGACCCTGACGCCGCGCGAAGAGAAGGTGTTGCGCAAGCGGTTCGGCATCGGCGAAGCGACCGACCATACATTGGAAGAGGTCGGCCAGGACTTCGAGGTGACCCGCGAGCGGATCCGGCAGATCGAGGCCAAGGCGCTGCGCAAGCTCCGCCACCCCAGCCGGAGCAAGAAATTGCGCAGCTTCGTCGAAAGCTTGTAAACTACCGGTCACGTCCGGGAACGCGACAGGCTGGGCCCATAGCTCAGGTGGTTAGAGCGGCTGACTCATAATCAGTTGGTCCTAGGTTCAAGTCCTAGTGGGCCCACCACCGGAGCCGGGCCCGTGCCGGCGACGGCCGGATGTCGGGCGCCGTGAACGAGACCCCAGGAGACCGTTGAATCCTCATCTCCCTCGCCTGATCGAACTGCAGGCTATCGACCTCCGGATCGCGGAGATCAAGCACCAGCGCCGTCTGATTCCGGACCGGCTCGCCGCCGCCCGCGCCCCCTTGCATTCGGCCACGGAGGCTTTGAAGCAGGCCGGCGCCTCGGTCGAGGCCTTGACCAAAGAACGCCGGACCTGCGAACGGGATCTGGACGCGCAGGAATCGCACATCGAAAAAATGAAAGCCCGCACCGGCGAGATCAAGACCAACAAGGAATACCAGGCCCACCTGTTCGAGATCGAGATGGCGAACAAGAAGAAGGGCGAGGTCGAGGAAAAGATTCTGGGTCTGATGGAAACGATCGAGCAGCTCCAGCGCGAGATGGCCGCGGCGCAGGCCAGGGTCCGGGAGGCGGAAGCGGCCTTCGAACGGGAACAACGGCTGCTGGATGAGTCGGACGCGGCCTTGAGCAAGGAATTGGCCGTGCTGGACGAGCAGCAGCGCGGCGCGGCGGCGGCAGTGCCGCGCGATTTACTGGAGCGATACGAAAAGCTCAAGGTTCAGCGGAAGGACCACGCGCTCGCATCCGTCCGGGACGGAACGTGCCAGGGCTGCCGATTGCAACTCCCGCCGCAATTGGTCGCCGAGGTCAAACGTTCGGACGAGCTTCAGGTGTGCGGCTATTGCCATCGGATCCTCTATTGGGAGGGAGAGTTGCCCGCGGAGGCTCCGGCCGCAGCCGGGTCTCCCCATGATTACGACGACGAAGCCGGCGAGTCCTTGTGAGGCTGGCGCAGGTCGCGAAGGATCGTCTCGGTGGTTCGGAAATGAAGTTTGGCCACCCTGGCCAGCCCGGTTTCGCCGTGCTTCTTGACCACCATCCTCGCCGCCAACTCCACCGCGTTCGACGCGCCTTTTGGGAGTGTCGTGCCGACCTCCTCCGACAAACGGCGTAATCTCCTCAGAAACTCGGCCCGCGCCAGGATCGATGCGGCGGCCACCGCGAGATCCGCCTCGGCCTTGGGCTGTTGCACCAGCCGGATGGCTTTTCCCTTCTCCATTAGGGCGCGCTGGACGTACCGTTCATCTCCGAATTGATCCGCGATTGCCAATTCGCACGAGACCTGTTCGAGCAGGTTTTCCAAGGCCCTGGCATGACCCCAGGCCAGGAGGCGGTTGAGGTTCTTGATCTTGGTATAGAGAGCGTTGTACCGCTCGGGTCCGATGGCGACGACCCGATGGGGGCAGATCAGGCGGATATCCCCGGCCATCTCCAGGATGCGGCCGTCGGAAATGCGCTTGCTGTCTCTCACCTGGAGCAGCGTGAGATCGGCTTCCCGATCCGGGGACACGAAGGCGGCGGCGATCACCAGGGGGCCGAAGTAGTCGCCTTTGCCCGATTCGTCGATGCCGATGCGAGGGATCGAATGAAACCCGAGCATGGGAGGAGATCCGCGAGGCGGGCCTGCTTGCAGGTCGCGCAACGGTCGCGTACTCTAACAAAGGCTCTGACAGGGGTCAATGAAGAGCGCGCGCATTGTTCCACGTACGAGGGGAAGGCACATGAAGGGAGATCCAAGACCGGCCTGCTTCGGAACGAGATGGCTGGCCACCTGGCTGCTGGCGGTCTCCGCGGGTTTGGTCGGCTGTGTGACGAATCCGTATACGGACCGGTGGCAATTGATGATGGTCTCCTCCGGTCAGGAAATGCAGTTGGGCGCGCAAGCCTATCAGCAGGTGCTCCAAGATCCCAAGGTCAAGCTCTCGACCGATCCCCGGGAGGTCGAGCCGGTCAAGCGGGTGGCAGCCCGCGTGATCGAGGCTGCCAAAAAATCCAAATACGCCGACCTGGCCAATCAGTTTCAGTGGGAGGTCAGCGTGATCAAGGACGATCAGACCTTGAATGCTTTCGCCCTGCCGGGAGGAAAGATCGCCGTCTATACCGGGATCTTCGCCGTATCGAAGAATGAAGCGGGGCTGGCTGCGGTCATGGGGCATGAAGTCGTGCACGCGCTGGCCAGACACGGCGGCGAACGCATGAGCCAGAACGTGGTGGCGCAGGGGGCGCTGACGGTCGCGAACGTCGGGCTGGCCGTGGCCGGTGTCGATCCCATTCTTGGAAACGGCGCCATGGCCGCGCTTGGGGTGGGAGCGCAGGTGGGCGTGCTGTTGCCGTTCAGCCGCAAGCACGAGTCCGAAGCGGACTATATCGGCATGTTGCTTGCCGCACAGGCCGGCTATGATCCCCGCGAGGCCGTGCGAGTCTGGGAACGGATGGCGCAACTTTCGAAGGAAACGCCGTCCGAATTTTTGTCCACCCACCCGGCCCACGAAACCCGCATCAAACAGTTGCAGGAATGGCTGCCGGAGGCCTTGCCGCTCTGCCCGGCCCAGGGTTGTGGGTCTGGCGCGGAGTTGCCGCCGATCGGGCACCGGTAGATGCCTGCCGGAGAGCGGTCTTCGCTGTTCGTCATCACTCAGACCCATCGCGCAGATCTCCGGGGCCTGTTCCCGTCGCCGCACGCTTCTGATCTGATTCCCAACTCAAGCTGATGCGGTCGACGTCCGACAAGCGAGAGGGGCGCGTGGGTCCTGTTGCGCGCAACCGCTCATGAAGCGAATCCTGCTCGTTGATGGCGACCCTGCCGCACTGCGCCTGCTCCAACAGGAGTTGGCGGTCCTGCGCGAGGCATGCGACCTGAGTTTCGTCGCAGGCGCAGCCGAGGCGCTCGCGCTCCTGGAACAGTCCACCTACGATGTCGTGTTGACCGACATCCATTTGGGCGGCATGGGCGGTCTGGAGTTGCTGGCCGAGGTGAAGCGCCGCTATCCGCAGGTCGTGCGGCTTGCCTATTCGGGGTGCGCGCATCAGGATCTGGTGGTGCGCGGGCTTGCGGTCGCCCACCAGGTCCTTCCGAAACCGTTGAGTGCTGAACTGGTGTGGGGGACGGTCTCCCGCGCCTGCGCGCTGCGGGACCAACTCGGCAGCGCCGCGCTGTTGACACTGGTCAGCGGTCTCCATCGGTTGCCCAGTCTTCCGTCGGTCTATGAAGAGTTGGTGACGGTTGCGCGAGACGACAGCAGCACCATCGACCAAGCCGCGCGGATCATCGTCAAGGATGCCGGCCTGGCAGCCCATCTCCTGCACATCGTGAATTCGGTCTTTTTCAATCTCAGGCGGACCGTGGTCAGCCCCGCCCACGCCGTCGCTCTGCTGGGCCTTGAGACCGTGAGCGCGTTGGTGCTCAGCGCAAGCGTGCACCAAACCTTGCAGACGGCCGAGTCAGACCGGGCCACGGTGGCCTCGCTTCAACGGCACGGACTGGCCGTCGCCCAGTCCGCCCGGCAGTTCGTCTCGATGGAGGAAGTCGGGCGCCTGGCCCTGGATCAGGCCTTTACGGCCGGTCTCCTGCATGACCTGGGACGGCTGGTGCTGGAAACCCAGATGCCGGCGGAATGCCGGGCCGTTCGGCAGTTGATGGAAGGTGAGCGGTTGACGGACGTGGAGGCGGAACGAGTTGTGTTGCATGCCACCCATGCGCAGGTCGGCGGCTATGTGCTCGCCCTATGGGGATTAGGAGCGGCCGTCGTGGAGGCGGTCGTCTTTCATCATGAACCTCGGTCGGCGCATCGGAGAGAATTCAGCGTCTTGACGGCCGTGCATGTCGCCGACGGCTGCGCGCAGGCTGAACGGTCCGGCATGGAGTCCGGCAAGGTGGATCACGAGTATCTGGCCGAGATCGGGTTCGCCGACCGGTTCGCGCAGTGGAAGGCGGCGGTCTGAGGAATGGTTGTCCTCAAGATCGTCCCCGGTCCGGCCGACAACGAGAGAACGGCATCCTTGCAATGGAGAGGGGAAGCGCAGTGGGGGACGGAGAGTGAAGAAACTACTGTTTGTGGACGATGAACAACCGGTCCTGGACTTCCTGCGCCTGTCCCTATCGAGTTTGGCGACGGACTGGGACATGGAGTTCGTGCCTGAGGCCGAGGCCGCATTGCGCATTCTGACCCACGGGACCGTGGATGTCGTGGTGGCCGACATCCATCTGGCCGGCACGAGCGGGATTCACCTGCTGCAAGAGGTGAAGAAACGATCGCCGCAGACGGTGCGCATTGCGTTTACCGGGGCGATGCCGCAGGAATCCGCCCGCCGGGCCCTCAAGATCGCCCATCAGGTGTTGCCCAAGCCTTTGACGCCGGCGATGTTGCGCGCCTCGATGGCCCGGGCCTGCGCGCTGCGGGATCAGGTGACCGGCTCGGCGCTGGAACGGCTGGTTGCGCAGATCCGACAACTCCCCACCTTGCCGTCCCTGTACGAGGAACTGCTCGGCGTATTGGAGTCGCCGGATTCATCGGCCGAGCGGGTGGCGACCGTCATCGCGAAAGACGCCGGGATGGCAGCCAGCATTTTGAAAGTCGCCAATTCGGCCTACTACAACATCCGCCAGCCGGTGGCGAACGTGACCCAGGCGGTGGCGGTGCTCGGCATCGAAAACGTCAAATCGCTGGTCCTGGGATGCCAGGTCTATCGGCAGGTCAAGGAACCGGCAGCGTCCGGTTCTTCCATCGAGGAAGTCTGGCGGCATGGGTTTGCCGTCGCCACACAGGCGAGGGCGATTGCGTCGCTGGAAGACGCCGGAGGGCTGGGCATCGAGAGCGCCTTCCTGGCCGGCCTGCTCCACGATGTGGGGCGGATCGTGCTGCAAACCAACCTTCCGCGGGAATACGAGACCGTGCGGAGATATACGCGGGAACGCCGGGTGTCCTTGTCCGCGGCGGAGTTGGACGTGTTTGGCGCGACCCATGCGCAGTTGAGCGCCCATTTGCTCGGTCTCTGGGGATTGCGGGACACGATCGTCGAGGCCGTGGCGTTCCACCATGAGCCAGCCTTGTGCCCGGTCAAAGGCTTTTCTATCCTGGCCGCCGTGCATGTGGCCGATGCGCTTGATCATGAGCGGCATCCGAGCCGAGCCCATGATTCCCTGCTGGATCAGCAATATCTCGCACAGGCTGGTTTGGAAGCCCTATTGCCCCGATGGCGGGCCGCGCTGGCGGCCTGACCAACCCGCCTGACTCGCCCGATCGCGCAAGCCGCCTCCTTGGCGTCGTTTGCAGCGTCTCCCTCATCACTCGTATACTACGGCACGCGTTGGAGAAAGCCGGGTGATCGCCGGTGGGCGCAAGTCCGTCGGAGGAAAGTCCGGACTCCAGGGGCAGGGCGCTGGGTAACACCCAGGCGGAGCGATCCGACACCGGCACCACAGAAATCAAACCGCCGATGGGCTGTGCGGAGTGTCTTATGACCCGCGCAGATCAGGTAAGGGTGAAACGGTGAGGTAAGAGCTCACCGCGTTGGTGGCGACATCAACGGCACGGTAAGCGTCGCCCGGAGCAAGGCCAAATAGGGGGACGACGGCATCCATGTGCCGCTAGGCTGGCCCGGCCGAGGTCCTCGGGTAGGTCGCTTGAGGTGCGGGGCAACCCGCATCCTAGAGAAATGATCATCCCCGGCTGGGTGTTTCACTCAGGCGGGACAGAATCCGGCTTATAGGCTTTCTCCAACGCGCCCATGCGCTGGCCCGCGTGATAGCTCGCCGCAGAGCCGGTTGCGTCACTGTTCCACTCGAAATCTCCGTCCCGTCGAGGAGGACCACCGGAACCCGATCGCCGTAGCGCTGAAGAAGGTCGGCGTCCTCCTCGATGTTGCATTTGGAGATGTCCAGACATAATTCGTCCTGAAGTCGATAGGCCATTCTCTCCACCACCTCACAGAGGTGACAGCCTGGACGTGAAACGATCGTGAGACGGGTCTTCTTGGTTGGCATGGCAGGCTGCACCTTATCATGCGGACCAGGTGGAAAGGACCCTGCCCAGGCCGAGTGAAGATCCCTGTATTGACCCACGGGCGGAGCGAATGATAGTATGTCAACCCTTAAGCTCTTCTTTTTTCAACGAGAAATTGACAGTCTGCAACTCACTTGTGGAAGAGCCGTATCGGTCTATCCCGGCTGTTTCACTTGAGGGGGAGGATTTATAGATGAAGCTCACAGGAGCGGAGATTTTCATTGAATCACTCAAGCGCGAGGGGGTGAAGACCATCTTTGCCCTCCCGGGCGGCGTGGTGTTGAAGATCTTCGACATGCTGCACCAGCAGAGCGATCTCGAAGTGATTCTGGCTCGACACGAGCAAGGCGCCGGGCACATGGCCGAGGGCTATGCCAAGGCGACGGGACGGGCAGGCGTGGCGCTCGTGACGTCGGGGCCCGGCATGACGAACGTCATCACCGCTTTGGCCGACGCCTATATGGATTCGGTGCCTCTGGTCTGCTTCAGCGGGCAGGTGCCGACCAGTTTGATCGGCAACGATGCGTTCCAAGAGGCCGACAACGTCGGGCTCAGCCGGCCCTGCACGAAATACAATTTTCTCGTGAAGGACGTGAACGACTTGGCCGTGACGATCAAGGAGGCGTTTTATATCGCCACGACCGGCCGGCCTGGCCCGGTGCTGGTGGACATCCCGAAAGACGTGTCCATGAACAAGGCCGACTTTAACTACCCGTCGTCCGTGTCGATCCGCGGCTATAACCCGACCTATGACGGCAACAAATGGCAGATCAAGCAGGCGGCCGAAGCCATCATGAAGGCGAAAAAGCCGATCCTCTATGTCGGCGGCGGCGCAACCTATTCGGGCGCGTCAAAGGAGTTGCTCGAACTGGCCGAGCTGACGCAGATTCCGGTCGATATGACCTTGATGGGGTTGGGCGTGTTTCCAGGGGAGCATCCTCTTTCAATGGGCATGTTGGGCATGCACGGCACCTATTGGGCGAACATGGCCATGCATTATTCCGATCTCGTCATCGCCGTGGGGGCCCGGTTCGACGACCGGGTCACGGGCAAGGTGTCGGAGTTCTGTCCCTTTGCCAAGATCGTTCATATCGACATCGATCCGACCTCGATTCGCAAGAACATCCACGTCGATATTCCGATCGTGGGCGACTGCAAGCGCGTGCTGCAGGAACTCAATCAGATCCTGCGGGCGACGGTCAACGGCGAGCAAAAGGACCTGCGCAAGCCCTGGTGGGACCAGATCAAGGAATGGCAGCAGGCGCATCCCTTGACCTATGAGCAGGACCCGAACGGCAAGATCAAGCCGCAGCATGTGATCAAGCGGCTTTATGAATTGACGAAAGATCGGGATCCGATCGTGTCGACGGACGTCGGGCAACACCAGATGTGGACCGCTCAGTACTTCAAGTTGGCCAAACCCAATCGGTGGCTGACCTCCGGTGGGCTGGGCACGATGGGCTTCGGATTCCCGGCGGCGATGGGCGCGCAAGCGGCCTTCCGGGACCGGCTGGTGCTCTGCGTGGCCGGAGACGGCAGCGTCCAGATGAACACCCAGGAATTGGCCACGGCGGTGGCCCACAAGCTGCCGGTGAAAATCATCGTCATCAATAACGGATTCCACGGGATGGTCCGGCAGTGGCAGGATCTGTTCTACGAGGGGCGGTACGCCTGCAGCGATCTCGGCACCTCGCCAGATTTCGTGAAGTTGGCCGAAGCCTATGGAGCCGTGGGCCTTCGGGCGTCGAAGGTGTCCGAGTTGGACGGGGCGATCCGGGAGACAATCGAGATCGACAGACCGGTGATCCTGGACGTGCCGACCTATCCGTTCGAGAATTGCTATCCGATGATCCCGGCGGGCGGATGCAACCACGAAATGATCCTGAGCGACTCGCCCGAACTCAAGAAAAAACAGGAAGCGGTCGGGAAGGTCCTGCCGGAAGACAAGGATACGGTGCTCACCGCCTAGGGAAAGTGCTGAGTCCCGAGTGCTAGGTGCTGAGGTAACAGCTTTTTCATTCGCGGCACTCAGCACTGAGCACCCAGCACTGTTGACGTATGGAACACATCATTTCAGTCACGGTTGAGAACAAATTCGGGGTGCTGTCCCGCGTGGCCGGACTCTTCAGCGGGCGCGGGTTCAACATCGAAAGCCTGTCGGTGGCTCCGACCCTGGACCCGACCATGTCCCAGATGACGATCGTCACCAGCGGGGACGATCGGATCATCGAACAGATCGTGAAGCAGTTGAACAAATTGATCGACGTCATCAAGGTGGTCGATCTCAACGAGAGCGAGTTCGTGTCCCGTGAAACGGCTTTGATCAAGGTGCATACGCGCCAGGAAGACCGGGCCGAGGCGTTGCGGATCGTGGATATTTTTCGCGCCAACGTGATCGATTCCACCCCCACCACCTACACGATCGAGGTGTCGGGCGATCCCAAGAAGATCGAAGCGATCATCAACCTCTTGCAGCCGCTCGGCATCAAGGACATCGTCCGAACCGGCCGCGTCGCCATCGGCCGCGAACCGGTGCGGGCCGCGGCTCCGCAAGCCGCGAAGAAAGTCGTGCGCGAGTAGTTGCCGTTCGAGAGCGGCGGTCCGCCCGCGCGCCCTTCATTTCACACATCATCGTTGGTCTGGTGTTGACCGAGGAGCGTACCATGCAGATCTATTATGACAAGGATGCGGATCTTCAACAGATCCAGAATCGGAAGATCGCGATCATCGGCTACGGAAGCCAAGGCCATGCCCATGCCCTCAACCTGAAGGAGAGCGGCCTATCCGTCGTCGTCGGCCTTCGCGAGGGGAGTTCCTGGAAAAAAGCGGAAGCCAGCGGCCTCAAGGTCATGCCGGTGGCCGATGCCGTGAAGTCCGCCGACATCGTGATGATTTTGACCCCGGATGAGGCCCAGGCGGCGCTCTATCGGCAGGAGATCGCTCCGAACCTCAAGCCCGGCGCCTATCTGGCGTTCGGCCACGGATTCAATATTCATTTCGGCCAGATCGTGCCGCCCGCTTCCATCAATGTGTTCATGGTGGCGCCGAAGGGGCCGGGACACCTGGTCCGATCGGAATACACCAAGGGCAGCGGCGTGCCCTGCCTCCTGGCGATCCACCAAGACCCGAGCGGCACGACCAAACAGGTTGGGTTGGCCTATGCCAGCGCGATCGGCGGCGGGCGAGCCGGCGTGATCGAGACCACGTTCCGCGAGGAGACGGAAACCGATCTGTTCGGCGAACAGGTCGTGCTCTGCGGCGGCCTCACGGCGCTGATCCAAAACGGGTTTGAGACCTTGGTGGAAGCCGGATATTCCCCGGAGATGGCCTACTTTGAATGCCTCCATGAAGTGAAACTGATCGTCGATCTGATTTACGAGGGCGGCATCGCCAACATGCGTTACTCGATCAGCACCACGGCGAAGTATGGGGATATCACGAGGGGGCCCCGCGTCGTCACCGACGAGACCAAGCGCGAGATGAAGAAGATCCTCTCGGAAATCCAGAGCGGGCAATTCGCCAAAGAATGGGTTTTGGAGAACCAGGCGAACCGGCCGGTGTATAATGCCCTGTTGGCCAAGGGAGAGGCACATCCGATCGAACAGGTGGGCGCCAAGCTCCGGGCCATGATGCCGTGGCTCAAAAAGGGCAAGCTGGTCGATAAGTCCAAAAATTAAGCGTTCGATGGCTGATCGCGCGGTCGGAATACCAATCGTCCGGGAGGGGATGCCGTTTGTAGCCGGGGCGGCCGTCCTGACGGGCGGGGCCTGGCTGGCCGGTTGGACGATCCCGACCTGCCTCTTCGGCACGCTCACGCTCTTTACCGCGTGGTTTTTCAGGAATCCGGCCAGGCAGGTCCCGACACAAGCGGGGATCGTGGTCGCTCCGGGGGACGGAAAAGTCATCGCCGTCGACCGGGAATTCGAGCCGCGCTATATCAAAGACGCGAGCATCCGTGTGAGCATCTTTCTGAACGTGTTTGACGTGCACGTGAACCGGATTCCCTGCGCTAGCGCCGTCGAAGATATTGTGTACCAGCCCGGCAAGTTCATCGCGGCGAACAAGCCGGAAGCGACGATCCAGAACGAGCAGAATGCCCTTTGCCTCAAGACGGCGGAAGGCGCCAAGGTCCTCTGCGTCCAAGTGGCCGGCCTCATTGCGCGCCGGATCGTGTGCTGGCTTACGGCGGGTGCGCGGGTGACAACCGGGGAACGATACGGGTTGATCCGGTTCGGTTCGCGCATGGATCTCTATCTCCCGGCGGCGAGCTCGATCCGGGTGTCCGTCGGGGATCGCGTGAAGGGCGGGGAAACGATCGTGGGAGAACTCCGATGAAAACGAACGGCATGCGCGGCGCCTTTGCCAAGGGCAATCGAAAACGACAGGCCATGTACCTGATTCCCAACCTGTGCACGACCGGGAATTTGTTCTGCGGCGTGTTCGCTGTCCTCTCGGTCTTCAACGGCGACCATTTGGCTGCCGCGATCGCGATTCTCGTCGCGATGATCTTCGACATGCTGGACGGCAAGCTGGCCAGGCTGACGCACAGCACCGGCCAGTTCGGCGTCGAGTTCGATTCGCTGTCGGACGTCGTGTCATTCGGAGTGGCCCCGGGCCTGCTGATCTATTCCTTCGCCTTGACCGAGCACGGCATGTTCGGCGTCGCGGTGATGTTCGCCTACGTGGCGATGGGAGCGGTGCGGCTGGCCCGGTTCAATGCTACGGTCGCCACCGCGGACAGCAAGTACTTTACAGGGCTGGCGATTCCGGCTGCGGCGGGAGTGATCGCCTCGCTGGTCATTTTCGATCTTCACATCACGAAGATGGGGTCCGAGGTCAAGCCGATCCTGATCCTGATCATCACGCTCAGCCTCGCGTTCCTGATGGTCAGCACGCTCAAGTATCGCAGCTTCAAGGATCTCAAATTCAGGCGAGGGCAGCACTTCACCTATCTCGTGTGGGGCATTCTCGCGCTGATGTTGATTGTGGCCTGGCCTCAGGTTATGTTATTCGTCACATTTGCTGGATATGCGGTGTCGGGCCCGTTGGCCCGTGTGGTAGCCCTGCTGACAAAAACAGCGGGCAAGCGGGGCACCAGGCCGGAAACGCCCGTGATGGAACATCGAGAGTAGCGGCGTTGACGAGGAGTAGTACGCGACAGCGGCCGATTTGAGAGAGCTGGTGGACGGTGCAAACCAGCCGGTCGCCCGCAGAACTCGCCTCCGAGCCGAATCTGTGAAGCCAGTAGCAGATTCCGGGTGGCCCACGTGACGGGCGACAATGAAGGATGGAGGGCCGGCCAGCCGGCTCGCCATCGAATCAGGGTGGTACCACGGAGCGCGAAAGCCTTCGTCCCTGGGGGGATGAAGGCTTTTTTGTTTCAGGAGGCTGATAGAGGGAAGGATTCCTGGAGGTGTTTCTCCGCCGGCGCCAACGAAGAGAGGCGGCGCCTGAAGAGCCGGCGGATCACGCCAAGCGAGGGATGGAGGTGCGCCATGGACAGCCTGCGGATGATCCGAATTTTTGATACCACGTTGCGGGACGGCGAACAGTCGCCCGGCGCGAGCATGAACGTCGAAGAAAAGGTCATGGTCGCCAAGCAACTGGCCCGTCTGGGGGTGGATGTGATCGAGGCGGGGTTCGCCTACAGCTCGCCGGGTGATTTCGAGGCAGTCCGCCGGATCGCCAACGAGGTGGAGGGCCCGACCATTTGCAGTCTGGCGCGGGCCCGCCCGGAAGACATCGATCGGGCCTGGGAAGCCTTGAAGGGGGCTCCCAAGGTGAGGATTCATACGTTTCTGTCCACCTCCGACATTCACCTCAAACATCAGTTCAGGATGACCCGTGCGGAGGCCAAGAGGCGGGCGGTCGAGATGGTCCATCACGCCAGGAGCTACGTGGAGGACGTGGAGTTTTCCCCCATGGACGCGAGCCGGTCGGACCCCGAGTATCTGTATGAAGTGATCGAGGCCGTCATCGCCGCCGGCGCCGGCACGGTCAATATCCCCGACACGGTGGGCTATGCGGTCCCCTGGGAATTCGGCGGGTTGATCCGCGGCATTCGCGAGAGGGTGCCGAACAGTGCTCAGGCCGTGATCTCTGTCCATTGCCATAACGACCTCGGGCTGGCGGTGGCCAACTCGTTAGCCGCGATCCTGGAAGGGGCGGGCCAGGTCGAATGCACCATCAACGGCATCGGCGAGCGGGCCGGCAACACGTCGCTCGAAGAGATCGTCATGGGACTGCGCACCAGACGGGCGTTCTACGGGGCCGACACCAGGGTCAACACCGAAGAAATTCTGAAGGCCAGCCGGTTGGTCAGCAAGATCACCGGCATGATCGTGCAGCCCAACAAGGCGATCGTCGGGGCCAACGCCTTCGCCCATGCCTCCGGCATTCACCAGGACGGGCTGCTGAAGGACAAGACGACCTACGAGATCATGAGGCCGGAATCGATCGGGCTGGTGGACAGTAAGATGGTCATGGGCAAATTGTCGGGCCGGCACGCATTCCGGCAACGGCTCGAAGAACTGGGCTATCGCTTGTCCGACGAGGAGCTGAATCAGGCCTTCGAGCGGTTTAAGCGGTTGGCCGATCAGAAAAAGGACATTTATGAGGAAGATCTGGAGAGCATCGTCTCCGATGAGCTGGCCAAAATCGCCGAACGGGTGACGCTCCGGTCCTTGCACGTAGAGAGCGGCACGAATCAACAGCCGACGGCGACGATCGAGCTGAGTCTCGACGGGCAAGTCGTCAAGCAGACAGGCCATGGCGACGGGCCGGTGGACGCGGTCTTTCGGACGATGGCGGCCATGACCGGCACCAAGGCCAAGCTCCTGATGTATGCGGTCAAGGCGATCACCGGCGGCACCGATGCGCTGGGCGAAGTCTCGGTCCGGCTGGAGGAAGGCGGACGGGTGGTGTCCGGCCACGGGTCGGACACGGACATTATCGTGGCGTCCGGCCGTGCCTATCTCAACGCGCTCAATAAACTGGCCTATTGGGCCAGCAAGGATGCCGCAGGCCTCCAGAAGGTCAGCTTGATTTGATGGACGATCGACGGGTAGAGTGACGTTCTTTTAGGGGTGCCGGAGTGGTGACCGTTCAACTTTCCGACTGCGTGGAGTTTCTGGCCGGAGACCATACGAGCCTTCGGGAACTGCTCCATCCGGGCAAGCAGGACCTGAAGCTGGGGTACAGCTTGGCGCATGGGCGCCTGGCTCCGGGCAAGCGCTCCAAATGGCACAGGCTGGCGTCCTCGGAAGTCTATTACTTTCTGGGCGGGACCGGGCTGTTTTTGATCGACCAGGAAAGCCGGCCGGTTGGCGCCGGGAGCGTCGTGTACGTCCCGCCGCAGGCGACGCAAAGCCTGTCGAATACGGGCACGGATGAGATCGAATTCCTCTGTCTGGTAGATCCGGCCTGGCGGCCGGAGGATGAGGAAATCTGCGAGTAATGGTTCGAGCGAGGCGTGGCGACAGGCGCAATGCAAGGCAACTGTGTGACGACGGCGGGAGCGTAGCATGAAGGCAAAAATCGCAGTCTTAGCTGGTGACGGAGTCGGCCGGGAGGTGGTTCCCGAGGCGGTCAAGGTGCTCAAGGCGGTGGCCGAACGGCACGGGCATGCCTTCGATTTTGTTTCGGCCGATGTCGGCGGACAGGCTATCGATAAGATCGGCGTCCCGTTGCCGCAGGAGACGCTTACCCTCGCCAAGCAGAGCGACGCGGTGCTGCTGGGGGCGGTCGGCGGGCCCAAGTGGGAAGGTCTCGATTACAGCCTGCGGCCCGAACGGGCCCTGCTTGGACTGAGAGAAGCGCTGGGCCTGTACGCGAACCTGAGGCCGGCCAAACTCTACATGGCTCTGGCTGACGCATCGACCCTCAAGAAAGAAGTCATCGAGGGCATCGACATCTTGGTAGTCCGCGAGTTGATCGGCGGCATCTACTTCGGCAAGCCGAAAGGGATCGAAAAGATCGGCGGAGTCGAACGGGGCGTGAACACGGAAGTGTACACGACCGACGAGATCAAGCGGATCGCCAAAGTCGCCTTCGAAGCGGCGCGCAAGCGCCGGCGCAAGGTCACCTCGGTGGATAAGGCCAATGTGTTGGAGTCGTCGGAGTTGTGGCGTCGCGTCGTGACGGAGCTGCAGAAGGGCTATCCGGACGTCGAGTTGAATCATATGTATGTGGACAACTGCGCCATGCAGTTGGTGCGCAACCCCAAACAGTTCGACGTGCTGCTTTGCAACAACATGTTCGGCGATATTCTGAGCGATGAGGCGGCCATGCTCACCGGCTCGATCGGCATGTTGCCCTCGGCGAGCATCGGAGCACAAGTGGGCTTGTACGAGCCGATTCACGGGAGCGCCCCGGATATCGCGGGGAAGGGCGTGGCCAATCCCATTGCGACCATCGCCTCCGCGGCCATGCTGCTGTCCTACAGCTTTCAGTTGGAGAAGGAAGGCGCCGCTATCGAAACCGCCATCGTGCGGACCCTGGACCTGGGCTACCGGACCAAGGACATCCACAGTGCGGGAACGCGGCTGGTGGGAACCGGCGAAATGACCGACGCGATCATCCGCAATCTGGGCTGATGCAGGCTGGCGAGGCGATGAATAGCTCAGTCTCTCTTGATTCCGGCATCATCACCACGATCGCGGGCGTGGGAGAATCGGGCTGCTCCGGTGATGGAGGGCCAGCATTGCTGGCTCGGCTCAACGAGCCCAAGCAGGTCGCGGTCGATGTTCACGGAAACCTCTATATCGCGGATGCGGAGAATCACCTCATCCGAAAAGTAGAGGCTGCAACCGGCGTCATCACGACCGTGGCGGGCCGCGGGGAATCCGGCGCGTCTATCCCGTCTGCCGGAAGCGATCACGTCTCCGAGGTGACGGACGGCGCCGATGAGGACCCCCTATCCGATCCGGTGCCGCAAACCGAAGGGCGCTTCGCTCAACTGGCGGACCTCGGCGGCACTGTCCGATTCGTGGTCGGCAAGGCCCAGGACGGAAGCGCGCACTATGCTGGAGACGAGGGGCCGGCCGTCAAGGCGCGGCTGAATTTTCCCTCCGCGGTGGCAGTCGATGCGGACGGGACCCTTTTTATCGCGGATACGATGAATCACCGGGTGCGGCGTGTCGATGCCCGGACTGGCATCATCACGACGATCGCGGGAACCGGCCAACGCCGATTTTCCGGCGAGGGAGGACCGGCGGTGAAGGCGGCCTTGAACGAGCCGGCCGCGCTTGCGCTCGACGGTCGCGGCGGGTTGTATGTCGCCGATCAGAGCAACAATCGCGTCCGCCGGATCGATCTGGCCACGGGCGTCATTGTCACGGTGGCCGGGACCGGAGAGGCCGGTTATACCGGCGACGGCATGCCGGCGATTGAGGCGGGGCTCGCCGGGCCCAGTGGACTCGCCTGGGGCGAGGATGGCACACTCTATGTGGCCGATACGTTCAACGGTCGCATCAGAGCGGTGGACTCCGTGACCGGCGTCATTCGCACGGTCGCAGGTGACGGCGGCGAGTATCGCTATCAAGGGGTGCCCAACGAATGGTCCACGAGCCTCTCGCGCCCATACGGAATTGCCGTAGACCGGGAGGGGCACCTGTTGATTACCGATTCCGACAGCCATCTGTTGCGCCGCTGGGATCGGCGTAAGAAGATCATTACGCGCCTCGTCGGAACAGGACAGGCCCGATTCGGCGGGGACGGCGGGCCGGCCTCCGATGCCAGCCTGAATTACCCGTTTGGGGTTGCCATCGATGGAGCGGGCCATGTCTATATCGCGGACACGTTCAACCATCGAATACGCAAGCTGATCGTGTAGCGACAGGAGTCCGTCGATCCCGATCAGGAAGGACTCGACCATGTTGAAGACCAAACCCGCCTATACCGTCGCAGTCGTCGGCGCCACCGGCGCGGTCGGCGCGGAAATGATTGAAGTGCTCGAAGAACGCGCGTTCCCGGTGGAGCGGCTCGTGCCGCTGGCTTCAAGCCGCTCGGCCGGCGGGACGGTCGGATTCCGGGGGACGGATGTGCCGGTGCTGGAACTCACGAAGGAGTCGTTCGCGGGGGTGGACATCGCCCTGTTTTCCGCCGGCAGCGACGTGAGCCGCGAGTACGCGCCGGTCGCGGTCAAGGCCGGGGCGCTGGTCATCGACAACAGCGCGGCTTGGCGCATGGAGCCGACGGTTCCGTTGGTCGTGCCGGAAGTGAATCCGGCGGACGCGGCTCGCCACCAGGGCATCATCGCCAACCCGAACTGCTCGACGATCCAAATGGTGGTCGCCCTGAAACCCCTGCATGACGCCGCCAAGATCACGCGGATCGTCGTGACCACGTTTCAGTCCGTCTCCGGAACCGGGAAGGATGCCATGGACGAATTGCTGGCCGAATGCAAGGCGCTGCTCAGCTTCAAGGAACCGGAGCCGAAAGTGTATCCGTATCAGATTGCGTTCAATTGCCTGCCGCAGATCGATGATTTTCTGCCGACCGGGTACACGAAGGAAGAAATGAAGATGGTGCATGAGACCAGAAAAATCATGGGAGACCAGGCTATCCGGGTCACGGCGACCACGGTGCGCGTGCCGGTCTACGTCGGGCATTCGGAATCCGTCAACATCGAAACCGAGCGGAAATTGACCGCCAACGACGCCCGCGCTTTGCTGGCGTCGGCTCCCGGCATTCAGGTCTATGACGACCCCGCCCATCGACTCTATCCGATGCCGCTCGATGTGGCGGGCAAGGACGACGTCTATGTCGGCCGTATTCGCGAAGACGAATCGACCGCCCACGGCCTCAATCTGTGGGTGGTGGCGGATAATCTGAGAAAGGGCGCCGCCCTCAACGCCGTCCAAATTGCGGAACTGCTGATCCGGTAACGCCATGGACGGGTTCGGCTGGCTGGGGAGGGTGCTCATACTCGGGGGCATCTTGCTCGTTGCCTTGGGCGGCTTGCTTGTGCTGGCAGGGAAACTGCCGGGCCTCGGCGACTCGGGCGGATGGTTCGGGCGTCTGCCCGGCGATCTCTATATCAAGCGGGACAACTTCACGTTCTATGCTCCGCTCACGACCGGCCTGATCGTCAGCGTGGTCCTGAGCCTCTTGTGGTTCATCCTTTCCATCCTGTTCAAGCGATGACCCCGCTTCCCTCCAGATGGCTCCTTGGAAGCTGGCTGCTTGCCATTATGGCAGCCGGGATGCCGCCGGTCGCAGAGGCCGCCTCCGGGGTCACCATCCGGGTCTTGTTGACGGCGGAGGCCAGCCAGGTCGAGGTGCAGGCTGAGGGCGCCCTCCTGGTTTCGGGGGCCGATGGCCGGGAACGTCATCTGCCATCTCCCGTGATGGTCACAGCGGGGAATACGGGGCTTCTCTTGTCCGGCGCCGCCTCGTCCTCGGATCGACTGACGGTTCATGGGGGGCGCACCGGTCTTGTGGTCGGACTGGTCCAAACCACGGCTGCTGCGGGAAAGGCTCCGGCCGGTAGCCATGCCGGGGTCGGGACTCTCACCAAGTGGACCCTGTCGGGCGGTTTGCAGGTCATTCAACATGGGCGGCAGTTGATGGTCGTGAACGACGTCGATCTGGAGGATTACACCAAGGGAGTGGTTCCAGGTGAGGTCAGCGCCGGGTGGCATTCTGAAGTGCTGAAGGCGCAGGCTGTGGCGGCCAGGACATATGCCCTCTATCAGCGGACGATGAGCGCCGGCCGCGACTACGATGTGGTAGCGGGCGTGCAAGATCAGGTCTATCAAGGCAGGCAAGGGGTCGATGAGCGGATCCTGCGGGCGGTGGAGGAGACCAAGGGGCTCGCGGTGGGATTTCAGGGGAGACCGATCTATGCCGCCTTCTCCTCCACCGCCGCCGGACCGACGGAAGACGCGCTGAACGTCTGGTCGAAAGACTTGCCCTATCTGCGGGGCGTGGATTGCCCCTTCGACATGAAGTCCCCCTATTATCGGTGGCGCGTCGCCGTCCCGATCGACAAGCTCGAACGGGCGCTCCGGCAACAGGGAATCGGAGTCGGCGTTGTCGCCACGGTCACCCCCTTCGGGTACAGCCGGGCCGGACGGGTGACTCGCATCAGAATCCTCCATTCCGGCGGGGAACTGCTGCTCCGCGGGGAAGACCTCCGGAAGATCGTCGGCTATTCGATCCTGCCCAGCGCGCGATTCGAGGTCGAAGCGGTCGGGGCCGATGTCGTCTTCAACGGGTTCGGGGCTGGGCACGGCGTGGGGTTGTGCCAATGGGGAGCCAAGGAGATGGCGGAACTCGGATATTCGTTCAGCACGATCCTCTCTTATTACTATCCCGGAACCGACCTCATGCGCGTCGATCAGCTTGACCTGTCTCCCCAGATTCCGTCCAACCAGTCGTAATGTGGCTCTCCGAGTTTGAGGTTCCGTTCGATCCCTTGCTGATCGCGTCTCAGCCGGTCGAACCACGACACAATGCCCGCCTCCTGGTGCTTCGGCGAGGTCGGCCCGGCGGCGGATCGGACCGGCGAGCCGATCTGGCCCATCATCAGGTGCGGGATCTGCCCACACTCTTGCAGGCCGGGGATCTGCTGGTGGTCAACGATACCAAGGTGTTGCCCGCCCGGCTTCACGGGCGGAAGGTTGAGACCGGCGGTCGGGTGGATCTGCTCTGTGTGCGACCGATCGGCCCTTTCCGCTGGGACGTGTTGCTGAAGGGTCGCGTCAAACCGGGGCAGGTGCTCGAATTGACCGAAGGGACGCGCGCAGTCGTCGTCGAGCGGCATGACGAGCGCGCCGTGATTGAAGTCGCGTCGCAGACGCCGCTTGCCGCCATCATGGAAGCCTCCGGTGAGATCCCGTTGCCGCCTTACATCAAGCGGCCACCCTGCCCGGATGATCGCCATTGGTACCAGACGGTGTTTGCCCGGGAGGAGGGAGCGATCGCGGCCCCAACCGCCGGCCTGCACTTTACCAAGGAGTTGATGGAATGGCTGGGCGCGGCCGGCATCGGCTGGGCGACGGTGACGCTGCATGTTGGGCTCGGGACCTTCAAGCCCGTCACCGTCGAACGGATTGAAGATCACGACATGGAGGCGGAAGCCTGTCTGGTGTCCGAACGGACCGTTCAGGCTGTTCGCGACACCAAAAACCGGGGTGGGCGGGTCGTGGCCGTGGGGACGACGGTCGTACGGGCCCTGGAATCGGCGGTGAACGAAGAAGGGGCGCTCGCACCGGCTTCAGGCAGCACGAACCTCTTCATCACGCCGGGGTATCGATTCCGCGCGGTGGATGCGCTGTTGACGAACTTTCACCTCCCCCGCACCACCTTGCTGATGCTCGTGGCGGCGTTCTGCGGGATCGACGACCTCCGTTGCGCCTATCGCGCGGCGGTCGAAGAACGGTATCGATTCTATAGCTACGGCGACGCGATGCTGATTCTCTGAGGAAGGCGAGCAAGCGAGCTACAGCAACTCCTTGTGGATCTTGACCGGAATCTTCGACTTCAAAGCCTGCCCGTACGCGACCATGGCGCGCTGCTGCTTCTGAAAGAGGAAATCCTGGAAGATCGTGTCCTTGTTGGAACCCTTGCCGGCTTCGCCCTGCGGTTGCCTGGCGGCCAGGGAGTGGGCCTCGCTGATCTCTTCAGGCGTGAGCGCGACAGAATCTCGGACCAGGGTTCGGGCCTTGTTGGCGAGCAACTCGGTGGTCTGCATCGCTTCAAAGGTTGCCGGGGTCAGGCGGTTGGCGGCAAGAATTCTCCGGTAGAGATCGGGATCGAACTTGCCATCCCGCTGGAAATCGGGCCGGCTGACGATGTACTCGCGCAGGTCCTCGGGCGTCACCGTCAGGTTCAGGTCGCGCGCGACCTGAAGCCACAATCGCGTGTCGATCAGTTGATCGAGCACCATCTGCTTGATGGTCTCCTCCTTGACCTCGCCCTGGAGGTTGTCTCGATAGAAGCGATAGGCGTTCTCGTATCCCCGGCGAAACTCGTCGAGCGGAATCTTCTGGTCGCCGACCATGGCGATCTCATTGGACGCCTGCTCGCTGAATCCCCACCAGCCCATCGTGATGATGAACGCCACCGCCAACACGCCCATGATGGTCTTGAGGATCCATGGATGGTCATGACTCACTTCGCGCAGCAGTTTGATCATGTCGTGGTCGTCTCCTTGCCAGCTCAAAAGATGATTCTACTGAATCTTCGTCGGGGCAAGCAAGGCGGGCCGGTCTGCCCTATTCTCCGGCTAAGCTCCCAACCGTGATGGACACGGAATCGGTCTGGACGCATGAGCAGCAGGCGACCGCATGGCATCAGCCTTGCGAGGTGATTCACCCAATGGGTGATTCGCCAACCAAGGAGGAGGTTGATGCCTGAGAAGCCGTT